>Ga0233431_1000190_pt1 | contig 142084 bp, 132 predicted proteins | sample SI_118_April2016_FD_179867 | JGI IMG/M metagenome (GOLD analysis project Ga0233431, IMG submission 179867) | Seawater microbial communities from Saanich Inlet, British Columbia, Canada - SI_118_April2016_200_MG | ecosystem: Environmental > Aquatic > Marine > Inlet | place: Canada: British... | reverse complement strand
TTCTTGGTATAGAATGGCTCAAAGATCTTCTCAAGGTCTTCAGGCGTTATACCAGAACCATCGTCGGAGACGCTCAGTACGGCATATTCGCCGGTGCGGATACTGTCATACCCTTTTAAAGGTTCATCCAGATAACGGTTCATGCTTGATATGGCAACGGTGCCTCTGCCCTCAATGGCTTCAGATGCGTTAATAACCAGATTCATCAAGGTCTTTCTGATGTGAATGGGGGAACCGCTCATGTTCAAAAGGTCGGGGTCCAGCTCCGTCTCGAAATTAACAAATGAGTACGTTTTGTCCAATTCCTGGTATTCAGGAGATTCCAGATATTCACTGATAATGGTGTTGAGGTTCAGGGTTTCCTTTCCTGTGGCTACCCCTCTCGCTATGGTCAGCAGGTCTTCCACCACATCGGAGGCCCTCATCCCGGATTCCTGTATTGTCTCTATGGGCTTCCTGAGGGGGCTGTCTTCAGGTAAATCCATCAGGAGTAATTCGGGATAGCTTACGATCCCAGATAAGATGTTATTAAGATCATGGGCAACACCGCCTGCCAATAGTCCCATGGCTTCCATTTTCTGGGCTCGGTAGAGCTGGGCTTGTGTTTCTCTCATCTCGGTAATATCTCTGAAAATAGTCAGCTTTGATACAGATCCATCTCTGTGAGCAACAGGGGTTTGCGAGATATGGTAGGAGCGGTTGTCTTTTGGGCTTACGATTTCTAATTCATTATATTCACCGTGTTGGGATTTATCGTGCAGGCACCATGGGCATTTTTTGTTCAGATCGTGCAAGGCCCTGAAACAATACCCTCCTGTGGCATCACGGCCTGTTCTCTTGATCATGGCCGGGTTCATATATTCAACTCGAAAATCCGGCGAGCAAATATATATGGACTCTATCATCGCTTCCATCATAGACCGATATTTCTCTTCGCTTTCTTGCAGTGCCTCCTCGGCCTGCACCCGATCAGTGATGTCCAATAAAATACCCTCGTAATGCGTAATATCCCCCTTTTCATCTCTTCTTATGGATGACATGTCATCAACCCAATTTACTTCTCCGTTTTTGGTAATAATCCGATATGGATCGTGAGAAAAGTCATTTCTATCCTCTTCTTCACTGTAAGTTGCAACTTCTTGTGCAACTCTTTCCAGGTCATCGGGATGCACTGTCGTTGCATAAGAGACTTTCCCTGCGGTAAATTCCTTTGCTGTGTGGCCAAATAGTTCTACTACGTTTTCAGAGACAAATTCTACAGGCCATCCCTCAGCGTTTTTCCAAAGAAAAGCAACTGCCGGACTCCTGTTGATGATATTGTAAGCCGCCCTCAGCGCCTCCTCCGCCTGTTTGCGCTCAATGATCTCATTTTCCAACTTCCAGTTGACCCGTTCAACATCTTTCGCCCGGCGCCACGATATTTGTGCAAGTTGAATCGTGATTACCAAGAACACTGTCATCAAAAGACCTGTTATCAGAACAAAAACAGGGAGAGATGAATGTTCTGCGCCTAACTGTGCGTGCAGTGCTTGCCACTCGGTCAAAGCGACAGTTGCCATGCCGATGCCGGCAGGAAAAGCAATCCAGTCTGGAATCCATGAATCATCAGTCATCCCTTCAAACCACGCAAATGCGAAAATACCCATTCCGAGTGCGATAAAGCCTGCTGCTGTGTGAACAGCCATCCGGGTAAGATTTCCCCAACCATAGGCTGTCTCGACACCACTGAAATAACCAAAAAAAGAAACCACACCCAATGCCGCCGTGATTGAACCTAAAAGTCCGACCACCATAAGGCCCTGCCGGGTTCGCCTGACTTTACTCAAGATCAGCAAGGCAGCTCCAGTGGTTGCAAAACAAAGAGCCGTATTGGGAGCCATCCGCCCTGGTTGTGAGGTTTTCACCGTGATATAATGCTTCATCAAGAGTTGGTCAATACCGAGATTTACATTAAAAATATATTGCAGCAGTGTCAAAAAACCAATAACGACAGCTGTTAGGCCGCAAGCAATGGCGATACGATTACGGCCGAATGATTGTGATAATACTCCTATGCCACAAACACAGAACCCTAAAGCAGTGTTGAACTGCATCGGCACGAATATCGGAAATACCTGAATAAGCGTTGCATTTTTGGTGTACCATCCTACCAATACCACGAGTCCCAGAGCAGTAGACAGGCCCCCCGCGATTTTCGGTATAAAGTGTAGCAATTGATGGACACGATGTCTCTTTTCCATTGGCGTTCCTTTTTTCCCGGAAACGGAATTCGAATTAGATCATGTCTTGAAGGGCTTTGTTTACATCACCATAAACATCACATCAGTTTGGCATGATTTCCATTCGAATCTGGAGCAAACTTATGGACAATAATAATAGCGCCCTGGGCACTGGAGATTTTTATCGCAATATGCCCACGTAGGGTTGATCCACACGGGGTCAAATCTCCCATCGCAGTCACACCTCGGCTCCAATCCACCAATTGATCGCACAATACATGCCTCGGCGCACGCGAAGCACCCTGATTTCCATCCCCAACCGTAATGTGCGGCGTACCTTTGACAATATGTATAGGCTCCACCCGCGGAACTATTGTCGCACTTTTTGAGTCCCGGGTCCCTGAATTCTATCTGACGTCGCGTCTCCCAGACGATCGCTCCGATTCCTAAGGCCGCAAACTGCCCCATACATCCTAAACTCACTGCGGCATCTGATGCACCCTTCTCAAGGCACCCGGTCGACCGCCTATCGGCTTGAATTCCTTTTCCATCCGTGACCGGGCTAATATCAATTGTGATCCCTGCATCACGGGAGACCAGAAAATAAGACTCGCCACTCATAAATTCTCCGTCAAATGTTCCAATGACGGCTGTATCCCCTGTAATTGCCCCTACGCCTACAATTCCTGCGCCCTCGACAGTTTGACCAGCGGGTACGGTATAAGCTCCCGATTCTGAAGGTTCTAGGTCATCCCAAAACAGAGCAGATCCGTCGAGTGCTGCATAGGCGGCTGAAAAAACCTCTGCCCCTTCACCTCCCGTCCAACGAATAATAACTTCGTCTCCTGCCATAACCTCCTGGCCTTCCTCAGGTTCGAGAAGTTCAATCGCCATTGGGATAACAGCCGGTTCAGGGGCATAGATTATTACACCAAACTGATTGCGGGCCTCGAAGACTACCATATCTCCACCTTTTAGATCAGACAGATCCATAGTGTAGATTGGTGATCCATCCCCTGCTTCTGTGCTTTCAACGTCACCACCACCTAAATATTCGATGGTCATGGGGTCCCCGTTTATGGTGAGATTTAAGGTGGAAACGAGGTTCTGATCTCCATCCATAACCAAAGCATAGGCTATTGGGCCATCCTCTTCGACGGATACGGTCGCTTGGACTATGTAATTCGGTTGAACCGCTGCGTTGTCGCTATCGCTTGAGCAGGCGGGCATACACATGATCGAGACAGCTAGAAGGACTATGAGAAGAAAATCCAAAGTAATTGATCGCTTAGGTCTCCATGTTATAAAAATTTTATTATCATCCATCAAGCAACTCTCCTATTTTCTGAATAGCTAAAACCGAGCTATTATGATAGCCTTTTAGCTGACTGATGTATGTTGAGGGTATCTGAAATTCCCTCATATGTCAAAAATCCACACAGACACAAATGTAGTAGGGCCATCATTTATTATTTTCGTTGACGATATTCTCAAAAATCCGTCTCAACAAAATGCCGTAATAAGCGCAACATGCAACATGGCCGAAACGATGATCAAGGCCCAAAATAACATCCATCCTCCGCTTTCCGGGATCGCCTGTCAAAATGACAGGTCCAGGCCCTGGAGCAGAGGACAGTCGCTCCCATGGATACGATCTCTCATGGCGAGGACATAATCGGGTCGTTGCTCATCTTTCCACCTGGGGTATCCCCCCTGCCACACATAACGGATCAACGCCTGAAATGAACGCCTGCTGAACCGGTACGGACCGATGGCCGCCTCATTTTGAGCGTCATCCATTGTGAACAGTACTTCAGAGCGTTTGCCGTATTTTTCGATGATTGCCTCAATAATATCCTGTGTCCGGGTTCCTTCGGGCTTCTGCTTGAAATCCGCTTCTTTTTGAGGAAAGGGATATTTTTTGTACACTTCTCCCATAAACCCGGCAAAATGGACCCCGTGAATGGCGCCCATGAGATCCCCGATTCTTTCGGGGTCCGGTATGTGATACACTTGCCAGGATAATTGCCTAGATTCATTGGGTTCGCATGCTGCAATGTCATCAATATGTCCGCAAAACGCTGTAGAGAAAAAGAAATACCGATCCAGAAGCAACATATCAGAATCAATATTGAAAAACCCGAAGGCGATGGTACCGTGGCTTATGGATTCAAAGGCTAACGGCATGGTTGGATCCTTTCTGGTGATATGTTCTTTTTGAAGAAATGATGTTGACCGACCCCCAAAAATGCTTAGTTTTGTAAATCGAAATTTTGTGCAAGTTATGGGGTCATCAAAGGCCATCAATGTTTGACAGAATCTATGAGAAAATCCCGTTTTTATCAAGGAGCAAAAACATGCAGCCAGAAAACAGTGCCCGGCAGAAATTTGCCGGCGCCACCAAATATGTCCTCGATGAAGAATTAGCCCAGATCGTCAATATTTCAATGGCGCTTGAGATGCCGCTTCTGCTCAAGGGTGAACCCGGCACGGGGAAGACCATGCTGGCACACGCCATCAGTGAAGCCCTGAACATGAAGCTCATTGTTTTAAATGTCAAAAGCAGCATGAAACTGATTGAGGCACTCTACCAGTACGATACCCTTACCCGGTTAAACGACAGCCGTTTCGGGGATTCCGAACGGGATGTGAGCAGCATTGAAGAATATATCAAAATGGGAAAAATCGGCCAGTCTTTCAAGGCGGATGAAAAAGTGGTGTTGCTCATCGACGAAATTGACAAGGCGGATACGGATTTTCAGGATGATATGCTGGATGTTCTGGACCAAATGGAATTCGATATCATCGAGATTGATAAAACCGTTGGCGCAAAGAACAGACCGGTCATCATTATTACCTCCAATGCCAAGAAGGATCTTTCCGACCCGTTTCTGGGACGTTGCAACTTTCACCACATTGCCTTTCCCGATGACGACATGATGCATCAAATTCTTAAAGTTCATTTTCCGGAGATCGACAAGGACCTGCTTGAAAACTCTATTCGCGCTTTCTACAAAGTGCGGGACTTCCGCGGGATTGAAAAAAAGCCGGCCACCCGGGAGCTGATCAACTGGATTCGTGCCCTGCAGGCGGACCCGGATTTCAAAGCCAAGAACCTGGTGAAGGGAGACCTCCCTTATCTGGGTGTTTTATTTAAGAAAAGCCCCGACTACGCCATTGCCAAGAATGCCTCCGCCCGTATGCGGATCTAAAAACCGAAGGAAACAAAATGTTTACCAGCTTTTTCTTTCTGCTCAGAAAAGTGGGCATCCCGGTATCACCCACCAGCTTTTTGCGCCTTCAAAAGGCGTTGGGCATGGGACTGATCACGTCCCTTGATGATTTCTACACGGCGGCCCGGTCCATCCTTGTAAAAAGTGAAAGATACTTCGATCTCTATGATCAGGTCTTCGCACACCGCTTCGAGGGCGCCGAGTTAAAGGATCCGGAGGCATTCGAAATCAGCCAGGTGGCTCAGGCCATGCTGGAAGAGTGGCTGAAGGATCCCAAAGGTGTCGCCGACGCATTGGGGATGGACGAAAAAGAGCTCAGCAAATTAAGCCCGGAAGAGCTGCTTCAATATTTCCTTGACCGCCTGGAAGAGCAAAAAGAAGAACATCATGGGGGCGCCAAATGGATCGGTACGGGCGGCACCTCTCCGGTGGGCCATTCGGGTCATCATCCGGGCGGCATGCGGGTAGGGGGTGTTTCCCGAAACAAGTCCGCTGTAAAGGTGGCCATGGACAGACGGTACAAAGACTATTCCCAGGACGGCCCCCTGACACAGGCCCAGATCGGCGAAGCCCTGAAACGACTTCGAAATATGGTGCCCAGTGGTCCCAAGGATGTGGTCAATATCGATGAGACCATTTACCAGACCATGAAAAACGCAGGGGAAATAGAGATTATTTTTGAACGGAGTGTGAAAGACCGCCTGAAAGTCATCCTGGCCATCGACAACGGGGGATGGTCCATGGATCCCTATATTGAGATGGTGCAGACCCTGTTTTACTATGCGCGCGCTCAGTTCAAGGAAGTGAAGACCTACTTTTTCCACAATACCATTTACGATCAGATCTGGCAGGATCCCGCCCGGTACAGAAAACCATACCGCATTGATGAAATGATTCGGAGGGACCCGGAAACCCGCGTGGTCATCGTGGGAGATGCCAGCATGGCCCCCTATGAATTGATGTCCACGGACGGCAGCATCCATATCGAGGAAAGGTCCTCCCGCCCCAGCCACGAAAGATTGCGGTTTATTGCCGATACCTTCCCCCATGCCGTCTGGATCAACCCCAAGATGGCGGCGGAATGGCCCTATACCCGAAGCATTAACATGATTCGAGAAATATTCCCCATGTTTGAATTGACCATTGACGGCCTGGAAAAGGCCGTCGGTCATCTCATGAGCGATAATTGAGGAATGGTTTTGCCTAATACCTCACCTTCTCAAGTCCTTTCAGCCATTCTTTGACAACGGGCGGTACTTCAGGACTAACAATCACGCCCATGTGCGATAAGTTTGGCAAAAGCTTCACTTGAACCCCTGTATATTGAGAAATTACCGGTTCAAATTGATCAGCGATGAAGGCTTCGTCGGAGGTACCGGCGATAACCCATAATGGTTGCGTTATGGCGCTGAGATCTTTCTTATAGTTTCGAGGGGCGTAAGCCGTGTTGAGTCTATGGGAGTACAACAGGGTTTCGGTCCCATCACGGGCTTCTTCTGGCATCATGAACTCAATGGCATCCAGATAATCAAACCAATGAATCCCAACATTATTTAGCATGGTCAACCCGGCAATGCGCCAAAAGTGAGCTTGCGCCCACCCACCCGAATTGGCACGCATCGTAGGTGCATTATATTTGAGGAAGGGCGAAAGCAGTATATAAGCGTCGGCTTGCTTACCGTATCGGCTTCCGGCAAAGCGAATGGCCAGCCCACCCCCGGATGAATGGCCGCCCACAATCAGCATTGCGTTAGGATTATCCTTTCGAATAATGGCAATAAGATCCGCCAAATCATCTTCCAATTGGCCTATGTAGTCCACATCGCCCCGTCTTTCGGGCGTAGATCCATGTCCCCGTAGATCCGGAGTGTATACCTGAGCCAGATCTTCAGCGCTAATGGATTCGGCCAAAGGCAGGAAATACCGGCTGTGCCAACCTGAGCCATGCAACAGAATGAGCACCCTGTCGGATTGAGCGGGATAGTGCCGATAGGCTAAGGGCTTACCATCTCTGGCAGTAAACGTTTTTAGTTGCGGCACGTTTGTGTAATCAAGAAACAATTCATTGAAGGCCAAACCACCCTCATCAAGAGTTGGCTTCTTACGTTTGCCAATCAGGATGAATACAGCGGCAATACCGAAATAAATCACGGCAGATATGAACAAATTGATAAAAATTAAAAAAAAATATTTCTCCACAAGTTATCTCTCTAGGGTCGACATAATATATTCACAGCATTTGGCGCCTTTGTTTGGCAGCTTTTACATGGGCAAGGTGAGGTGGACCCCATTGTTTGGACAGCCCCGGATGGGTAATAAGTTCTTTAGGGGTCTGCTGTTGACTCTTATTGCTTTTAGAGATTATGAGCAAGAGTCAACGGCAGATCTGACCCCTTATTTGTATTCACAATTCAGGGGACCCCTTATTTATTTCCGGAAGATATTCTTGAAAAATAAGTATGGTGTCCCCAGAATTGCAGAATTGACAAAACTGAAGAGACACCGGGCTCAATTCCCTTTCAGAAACTCCAGCACAACCTGATTGAACCGTTCAGCCTGATCGGCATGAATATCGTGGCCGGATCCGTCAATGATTATGATCTTTGCATTTGGTATGCCGACCATCAATGCTTCGGCTTCATTGTTTGTGATCAGAATGTCCTCTTTTCCACAAACAACCAGAGTGGGCGACTGGATCCGGTTAAGCTGTTTGCGTGTGTCATATTTCAGAATGGCATTCACCTGGTTTCTAAAGCCTTCCAACGACTGAAAATAGGGATCTAAGAGAATTTCTTCAATGGTCTGCTCAAAGGCCTTTGGATCATTCACGACGAGAGGCGGGTTCATCCAAAAGAGAAAATCCTTCAAGAGGTCTCTCATGCCAAGGCCTTGCTCTCTTAATTGGAGAAGATGTGATAAAAGGAGTTTGTTTCGTGTGGAAGACACCGGTGCAGTTGACTCCAGAACCAGCCGGTTCACTCTTGCCGGGTGGCTGATAGCGACCTGCTGTGCGATGTAGCCCCCCCATGGAGCGGCCAACCAGGTGAGCACGGTCAACTTCGAGGGCATCCATCAAGCCCACCACATCGTCCGCCATCAACTTTATACTGCCTTGATTCGTCACATCACTACGACCCGAATTTCGGTTGTCAAGCAGGATGGTTTTGAAATGCTTTGAAAAGACAGGAACCTGGTTTGACCAATGTTGACTGTGTGCCGTCAACCCTGCAATCAGGAGCAAAGGCTCCCCCTTTCCGCGTACCTCACTGTATAATTCAATCCCGTTGACACTGACCATGCTCATGATATGCCCTCCTGTTCAGTGTGTAATATGGCACTTACTTTGGCCCGACAAAAAACCCGACGATGTTAGGGCCTCGGCAAAAAATAAATACACCATCTGGCTTGTCCTTTGGTCCGTCTGCTGCGTTGCATCCCCCAACACATATCCAACCCATATGCACTGGCGAATGCGCCTTGCAAACGAACCAAAATACGGCGCAATCTGACGTATCTATTTTTTTCCGAGACCCTTAACCTCCGATAATCTCATTTAATCCCTCGATTATTATGGTGAGTTCTTCTTCGGATGTCTTTGATATTTTCTTACGGATTCGTTTCACCGAAAGAGTCCGGATTTGACTAATCTTCACCCAGGATTTTTTGGGTAGTTTTGCGCTGCCTAATTGAAATGTCAGAGGATAACCAGCCCTTTGTGGTTGGCCTGTTAACGCAACAGCAATAACGGTACCGGACCTTTCATTAAAAACATTATGACTTAAAATGAGAACAGGGCGTAGTCCGCCCTGTTCGCTCCCAATAACGGGATTTAAATCAGCCCAGTAAATATCACCTCTCAATATTCCGGCCATTCTTCCAGCTCTGATGTAAAGCCCTCTTCCGCTAAAGACTGTTCGAATTCAGGATTAAGTTTAGCGCATTCTTGAGCTAAACGACTCTTCTCTATGCGCTTCAATTTCTCAGCTACCGCTTCCTGAATAGCCTTACTTCGGTTTGGGAAAAAACTGGATTTCACAAGCATATCAAGCCTTTTTACCATGTTGCTTTCCAATGTAATTGCTATTTTTGAAGCTGCCATTTTCATCACCTCCGGTATGATGATAAATCATACCGGACTCAATTTCAAGAAATTATTTTTACTATTTAAAACCTGTGCTTATCATTTCTGAAGCCCATTTTTATTCTTGACAGAAGCCAGTTTTTTTCGTTACATCGACACTAGGTATTCTATGTAGGCATTCCAGCCAATTATTCAATCCCTGTCCAGGAGGATACCTTATGTCAAAGCACCTCAAAATGTGTATGTCCTGCTCCCGACAGGCATAATTTCCTTGTTGGGAGCTTAATTTCCTTTTGTAGAAAACCAAACCCATCGTAAGATGAGGACGGAAAGCCACGGGTCTTAACCCCCCTTGATCCTCTTTTAAATTATCCTGATTCTGAAAGATAGCCGGGTTGCCGAATGTGACATCGTAAGGTTCACGTTAAGGCGGGTCGGCTTTTTGCTTTGGGGTTTGTGAGGGCATTTTTTTGATTCATTATGTGAGGCATTTATCTCCGACCGAGTTAAGGCCTTTTTTGAGAAACCCCGCAAAATGATCATGCCTGGTTCCCGGCAGAACTGGGTCCTTTTGGGAACCATAAGAATTGCTGCAGGTTTGGCTCGTACATCTCAAAAACCTTACAAAAAAGGAGACAACCAATGAGAAAATTATCCGTGTGCATCTGCACCATTTTGATGGCCCTTATGTTTGTATTATTTCAAACTTCAACGAAAGCTGCTCCAGAGAGAAGCAACCCAGGAAAGCCAACTACAGGTGCTTTCGATCTTAATGGCGACTGGAGAGCAAACATTGAGATGCAAACCGCATCCCGAAATAGTACATTCAGTTCGATGTATAAGATAGTTCAAAAAAATATGGAAATCAAAATGATAGCAGCTGTCTCTGAGAGGGAGTATTTAGGTACTCTGAAAGGAAATATCGTCAACCTTGAGCCTGGAACTGCTCTTAATTCAGAAGGAAAAAAATTCTTTTTCCCTGCTCGACAATACAAGATTTCTCAAGATGGAAACACTATGACTTCTGAGTTCGACTATAATTGGGAAAGAGGGGATCAAAAAGGTGTTGGGAGTATGAAAGTGACGATGATCCGTGAATAGTCATTCAGGAAAGGAACGAGCTCTTTGAGGTCCGATGCATCTAAGATCCGAATTTGGCTGCCCAGAACAAAACATAAAAAGAGAACGGGGTCGCATCTTAATTTTTACGGAGACTTGCAGCGGCCTATGCGAATGAGCTGACTCTGTCAATAATGAATAATTAAGTTGCGACCCCTTCTTCCCCGATGTTCAAAAAACCCCGGTTTCCAGATTGTCGAAAAAACACTTGAATAAATCACTCCTCACGGATTATCATCTTTTTCACTAGAAACCGTTGTGGGTTTCTTACTTATGTGGATACGGCCGAACACTATCATTGACCATTACGGTCTTCCTATGGATACATGGATAGCAGGAATTGAATAAAGGGAGGGGATCTCGTGCGTAAACGAACAACCATTTTCACCATTATCCTGTCACTCCTGTTTGTCTCCGGCCTCTCAGCTGCACAGAGAGGTATCAAGGTCACTGCTAAATCAGGGGACAGTGTCGTCTACCTGTACAAGGATTACCATGCTCTGGTAGTAGGTGTCGGTGATTATGACTACTGGCCGGATCTACAGGGCGCCGTGAAGGATGCAAAAGAGGTTGCTGAACAACTGGAAAGATCAGGTATCAAAACGAAACTTGTTCTGAACCCCACCTCCCGTGAACTCAAAAGGGCACTCAATCAGTTGACCTATGGGCCGGGAAAAGTGAAAGACCGGGCGATTTTGTTCTTTTACTCTGGCCATGGGGAAACCGAAACCCTGGCCACAGGTGAGAAGATGGGATACCTGGTGCCGAAAGACGCCCCCATTCCAAGCCAGGACCGCATAGGATTCACTGATACGGCGATCAGTATGAACGCAATTGCGTCTTACGCCCTCAGAATCAAATCCAAGCATGTGCTGATGCTGTTTGACTCTTGTTTTTCCGGCTCGCTTTTTTCATCCCTCAAAGGGATTCCCACTGATATATCGGAGAAGAGCAATCGGCCTGTGCGCCAGTTCATAACGGCAGGCAATGAAAACGAACAGGTCCCCGACAACAGCATCTTCAAAACTTGTTTTTTGCAGGGCATTGAGGGCGAGGCAGACTTAAACAACGACGGATATGTGACCGGATCAGAACTGGGGCTCTATCTGGATTCAAGCGTAGTAAACTATACCCGCGGCAGCCAGCATCCCCAGTATGGGAAGATACGCCATCCCAAACTGGACAAGGGGGATTTCGTGTTTGCGCTGAAAATGCATCCTAAATCTCCTGCGGCCGTTTCACCTGAATCCGGTGACGTCAGGGATTACGGCAAGATCATCAAGGAGCGCAACGCCAACAGAAATAAATGGAACTCATGGCAGAAAAGCATGGAGACTGACCTGGCGAAAGTGGAACGGTACGACAAAAGCAATGCACTGAATGCCAAAGAAAAAGCTGAAGCCTGGGATGGGCTATTGGCCTCCTACCGTGCTGATAATCCCTATTCGGTCCAAGATAATCAATTCCGGGAGAAGGCCAGGGAAAGGGCCCGGTATTGGAAGGAATACAAGAAATCGGGGAAACTCTTTGTGGATATAGCGCCTCCAGGTGCCAGAATCAGAATCCTGAATATGGATCCCGAATTTTATCAGGGGATGGATCTAAAACCCGGACGTTATCATGTGGAGACATCGAAACAGGGTTATGAAACCCGGAAGATATGGGTGGAATTGCAGGCGGGAGAGGATAAGAGGGTTAAGGTCAAGCTGGAACAATTGCAGGCGTCTATTCAGGATACGACGGCTTATGTCCGCCGGCCTTCGACTACTTCCAATATAATCAAGCAAGACGGAACGCATTTGGCCAGTACTCCCCAGGAGCCTTCGCACTCCCGTCCATCATCCACCTCCGATGTAATCAACCGTGACGGGATTTATGTGGCCTATGCCAACGGAATAGTGAAAGACACAAATACGGGCCTTGAGTGGAAGGTAGGTCCTGACAAAGATACGAGTTGGAATGAAGCGAAATCCTGGGTGAAAAGTCTCAATCTGGATGGTGGTGGGTGGCGAATGCCTTCCATGGATGAGTTGGAAGGCCTTTATAAAGAAGGGTCAGGCGACCGTAACATGACGCCTCTCTTGAAGACCACCGGGTATTATGTATGGTCGGGTGAAATTAAAGGTTCGTCGAAGGCAAAGGGCTTCAACTTCGACGATGGCTCCCGGTATTCGACCTACCGTGACTACTACTACAGCGAACGGGCTTTTGCTGTGCGTTCCCGGGGGGATGGATGATTTGATGGTTTGGTTTACTCTGCATACTATGTGAGGAAAAAATCCTTTCCCCTGAAAATGGAGACTCCCATTATTCCGTGGGGGGAATAACCCTTTTCACAAAGTCCGGGCTGGAAATTATCGGATAATTTACGAGATTCATGGAGACAAGTTAATCATTCTGATGGTGAAAGTTGGCCACCGATTTTGATAAACGGAAATTACTTTTGAGTGATGTCTGTTATAAATGATATCTGATCGGCAATGGTTTTTTCATAGTACTCTCCGAAATAAATATCAAAATGTCCAATAGGATACCTGATGAATTTAACTTTTTTACCGAGAATTTTCTCAATTTTCTTATGAGAATCAGGTAAAGCAAGATTATCGCCTTCACAAAGATGGAATAAGACCGGACAGGCGACTTCTTTAGCGGATTTAAAGAGATTTGGCTCATCAAATGCGAGCATTATTCGGGCACATACTTCATTTTTGAAAGTCTTTGAGTCTTTAGTTATCTTTTGATAGCCTTCAAAAAAACCAGGAGCTGTCAACATTGCTGTAGTACCCGGTTTGCCAGCTGCGGGGAACGTATGTGAAGACAAACCGAATCTTGAACGAAATTTATCTTTCTGTGCATGAAAAATCAATTTGAGAAACCAACCCATCCCTTCACGTTTTACAATCATTCTTCCTTCTGCCTGATGGTCAAGAGAAGGGGTCTGCCCAATAACGCCGGCAATTCGTTTATCCCCGGCAGCTAACATAATTCCAAAATTTCCCGAAGATGAAGTTCCCCATATGAAAATCTTTTCAGGATCAATATCACTGCTTTTCCTTGCAAATGTAATGGCTGCATTATTATCTTCAAGCTGTTTAGAAACTGAATAGATTTGTCTGGGCTCACCTCGACTTTCACCAAAATGTCTGTAATCGAAAGACAATGCAGCAAAACCAGCTTCAACAAATCTCAGGGCATATTTTTCTAAAAGAAAATCTTTGGTACCGCAAAATCCCGTATTTAATATGACGCAAGGACCAGGGTTGGCTGAATCTTCAGGGAGGTACAACCAACCGCTTAATTCCAAGCCATCAACTTTAAATGTAACATCCTGCCTGCAGATAGGGGTATCTCCATTGCTGCCTTTCAGTTCTATGGGTTGTTTTTCTGCCTTAAACGGAAAAAATGCGATAATGATCAAATAAACCACTATCAAACTGATTAGAATACAAAATCCAGCTAAGGTGGTCATAACTCACCCTTTAAAGAATTTATCATACCAAATGCATTATTCGGGATATCAATATTTTAATTGAGTTCGGAGTAATAAATGATAGACCACGTTTTTGTTGAGGTTCGGAATATCTTACAAAAAATGGTTTGTCCCCTATTACCCCCTTACTTATTTCCGGAAGATATTCTTGAAAACAAGTAAGGTGTCCCCAGATTTCTGCTACACCGTTTAAGTCCGGAAATGAATATACTGTCCCCAGAATTGTCCCTAGAATTCCGCGGTAGACTCTGTGGAACGCCCCGTGCGGACCCGCATACGGGGTGTTGTGGGGGCTGGGGAGAAAGCCCCCCGGCTACCCGATTAGGTTTATCTCATTATGTCCTTCAAATCAGGCATAAGGCCAAAAAACTGTTCACATTTCTTTTTAACTTCTTCAATGTCTTTTGTTCGAAATACTTCTGTATGGAGTTTTTCACACCCTTGGGTAACACAGTCTATGCCTGTTTTTTCCCAAAGTACATGACACGGCCAAGTTTCGACGATAATTGCAAATGGGGCAGAACATCGGTGAGATCTAAGCCGTTCAGACATATTTGTTGCGAAGCCCAATTTGAACCTGCCTGGATCATGGTCGGGTTCTAATTGAATTAAATAAAATACTCCTTGATCAATCAGAGTGGATGGAACAGGTGACTCATTCTTATTTTGACTTTCAGTTGCAGTTTGATTGTCAATAATCAAGTCAAAATCCGTCTTTGTGATGTATGAAATGGCTTGCCCTCTGTGGGCAGAGCTTTTTTGTTTAATTGTATCAATACCAAGCCGCTTGATTACTTTAAACAATGTCTGTTTGTACATCCCGAGCTTCGTTGCGGCATCAGAGACGGAAATGAGGTCATCTGTCATAGTCTATTGATTCCTTTCAGCTTACCAGTTCCAGTAGGTGGAAAATATTCCACCTATTGCAATATTAAAGCATTAAAAATGGAAAAATACGGTATAAACTTTCCACTTATTGCATGATAGCGGTGATCGCATGGAAAATTCAAAAAAAATCCGGTGGATCGTGAGCTCAGGTTCGAAGGTTCCTGAATATCATCTCTACCCCATTCCATAAAACAGAGCCATTGAGGATTATTCGCTATATCCGCGGCGAAGGGGGGGCGACGGTATAAATCCTGATTTCAAGAAAATTTCAGAACCTGGTTTATTCCAAAATGAACCTGGAATCAGGTTTGCCAATGGTTGTAAAGAGTTGATGCCTGTTTCGCAACGTGTTTCAATTGTTATAGGTGGCTGTTTGATGCTTCGCCGTTAAACGGTTTGTCTGTGAAATGAACGGGGAGACGTTTCAGGTTCAGGGTCACTCCCAACAGGAAAGAATCGTCTGTTAGAAGATGGGTTGGCAGTTTTTAAGGGGGTGCTCCATATGAAAACCTCATGGGGTGGGTCAGGGTTTATGTTAATGGAACAACTACGCATTCAGGATAATATTTAAATATGAAGGGAAGTCAAGGAAAATCCTCCAGAGAATAAGGGGGAAGTGGTGACCGGTCTACACATTAACCTTTTGGGTGGGGTGGGGTCGGGATAAGACAACATATTGATTTCTATTAAATAACACCATGAAAAGTGGTGATCTCAGATCCTATATGGCGTTTTTTGACCTCAAGAAGTGCAAAATAGAAAATAGCCCATGCTTCATCCAACCCATAATGTTCATTTTTCCCCTAAAAAGGGCGACATAGGCCAAAAAAATAGGGGATAATGCAAGAGCATTGCATTTCATATCAACTAGTTAGCTTTCCCCGACCCCAGTCCCCGGAACAGTCCCCGAATCGTTATTAACGCGATGATCGCACCTAATCCATAACAAAGCCTTAAGGCAGTGGAAAATAAATTCACGTTTTGTTCATCTCACAAGTCAGCGGATACAGTCTCGCCGAAATTGTCGTTGACCATCAGAGATGCGCTTGGGTATATTGAAAATTATGGTCAAGAACAGGTTGGGTATCCGGTATCGCCTTTGAGGGGAAGAGTATGTCAACGGCTCAAGATGTGATGAACACCCGGTTTCATACGCTCCGTCCCGGCATATCAATCGCCGAAGCGGTGACGTTTTTTCAGAAGGCCGGTGAAGTAGAAAAACGCCGAACATTCGGGATGATGGTCACGGACGAAGCGCAGCACCTTGTGGGCATGATATCCATGTACGACATTTTGCTCTTCATTCGCCCGAAACATATCCATGTGTGGGGTACGATGGAAGACCTGGACGTTTCCGGATTGACGGAAAATGTCTGCGCATCGGCCAAATCAGTGTTGGTGGAGGATATCATGACGACCGATATTGTTACGGTTTCTCCAAACACGCACATAATGATGATTCTGGATATCATGATAAAAAAACATATTCGTCGCGTTCCGGTGATCGATGGTGATAAAATAGAAGGAATTGTCTATATTTCCGATCTATTCTATTATTTTGCCCGTAAATTGGCCGAATAGCATCCCAAAATGCCCCTTATCGCTTCCGGATCATTTTCGCCCACAGGTGTTAAAAAATGGCTATCATAGCAACAAAGACCGTTTTGAGTGAGCTGTCGGTTGGGGAGGCAATGCGAATGCAGGTCATTGCCCTCCCCAAAAGTGCATCCATCAACAATGGCATACGGAGTCTCATCAAATTTAAAATAAACGCCCTTCTCATCAGTGACCACGATGAATTTCCGGTTGGCGTGGTTTCCAAAACCGATATTATGGGGGCATTCTACGCAAACTTACCGACGGATTCTCCCCTTGAATACATTATGGTCTCCCCCCCGCTCTTTTGCAGCCAGTACGATTCGCTGGATTCGGCTCTGGACACCATGCGCACAAACGGGGTTTACCGACTGTATGTCTCGGATGGTTCCTCCGACGCAATTGTCGGCGTTCTGGCCTATCCGGATATTGTCGGCCTGCTCTACCAATATTGCCGGAATTGCGAATACGGGGCGGTTAACAAACGGAAACATAAGGAGTCGGACACGGTCTCCCGTTTCCAGGTTAAAGAGGTCATGACCCGGACTGTAACGTCCTTCCGGGAAAACAATACCTTGTCGGATATTATGGAGGGACTGTCGGCATATCGGTTCGGGGCCGTACTGATCACGGACGGCGATAACTTCCCCGTGGGGGTTGTTTCCAAAACCGATCTCATTCTCGCCTACCGCCACCGCGTATCCCAGCGGGAAAAGGCCGGCACGATTTTGTCAACATCTCGCGTCCTTTCGTGTGACGAGACCGACTTAATTGAAGACGCACTGAAACAAATGATCTTCACGGGAGTGCACAGGCTCTTTGTGCATGGGAATGATGCCAAGAACATTGTGGGCGTCTTTTCACTTTCCGACGCGGCGCGGATCCGGTCCGGGTCCTGCCATGCGTGCGTAACCAGTCGCATACGCGTTGATGTGTAAAACGGGATATTGATAGAGTTCTTAGATTGACCCGCTACGGAGAAAATCTGTTTTGATGTTTCGAATGATGCACTTGATCAGTTTCCGATACCGAATCTGCTACCGAGGACTACGACCCTTAATCCTCGCTCCACCGAGCCGTTCTCAAAAATGACAATTACTTTTCAATAATTCCTTTCTAAGATCACGTTTCAAGATTTTTCCCGCATGGCTTTTGGGCATGTCATCCACCGTCACAAAAGCTTTGGGGACTTTATAAGGCGCCACTTTGGTTTTAAAGAAAGCCTTCAGTTGATGGGCGTCAATGGTCCGGTTCGGTTTGGGAACGATGACCGCCACCACCCGTTCCCCAAATTCCGCATCAGGAAGCCCCACCACGGCACATTCCTGCACCTCCGGCCGGGTATAGAGCAATTCCTCCACTTCACGGGGATAGACGTTCTCACCTCCCGTGATAATCAGATCCTTCAAGCGGTCCACGATATAGAGATAGCCCCTGTCGTCCAAAACCCCCATATCCCCCGAGCGGAACCACTCATCCCAAAACCCCAGAGCCGTTTCATGGGGACGGTTCAGATAATTTTTCATGATGTTGGGCCCGTGGATGCAGATTTCACCTTCTTCCTCCGGTCCCAGCAGGCTTCCATCAAGCCCCCGAATCTGCACCTCCACGAGATTCGCCGGTGTTCCCACAGAGCCCACCACATGTTGATAATAATGGTTGAAGGTGACCATGGAAGCGCTCTCCGTCATGCCGTAAGCCTCATGAATGTTCAGATCCATGCGGGTTTTCCATTCTCGAACCAATTCCGCCGCCATGCTGGCCGCGGCCGAAAAGCAGTACCGAACACTTTTCAATCGTTCCCGAAGGCCGTCGATGGAGAGCATGCGGATATATACCGTGGGAACCGAATAAAATTTGCTCACGTGATGCCGTTTAATGGCATCGAGGGCCCGATCCATATCAAAGCCCGGTTGAATCACCATGGAACCGCCGCTGTAAATGGTGGCGCCCATGATATGAATCTGGCCGAACACATGGTTCAAGGGCAGAAAACAGAGGCAGCGGTCCTCATGGGTGGAGCGCTCCGAAAATGAGACGTTCTGGTATGCGGTTTGAAGATTTTCATGGGAGAGCGGAACCCCTTTGGAAATTCCGGTGGTACCGCCTGTAAAAAGAATGACCGCGGCTGCATGCCGGTCGCAATAGACGGCCTTGAAATGGGGAGATCCTCCCGTAAGCAGGCTGTCCATACCGGTTGGGGTGCCGGGCGCCACCAGATATTCAATGCCGGTTTCATCTTTCATGCTCTCCAACTGGTTCAATCGGTCATCGGTGGTAAAGACGACTTTGGGGCGGCAATCCCGAAAGGTGTTGAAGATCTCGTCCCGGCTCAACGCACTGGCCGGCGTGGCAACCGCGGCGCCCACCTTCAAAGCCCCGAAATAGAAGACGAGCCAGTGATAGGAGTTGGGGGCGAAGAGCGCCACCGTATCGCCGGGAACAATTCCCAACCCTTTCAAACTGCCGGCCACCCGGCTGGCATCCTCATTGAATTCCCCGTAAGGGATGCTTTTGCCGTTTTCGATCACAGCGGTTCCATGGGGAAAATAGAACGCCGTTCGTTCAAGGTTAATTGCAATATTCACCAGAATTCTCCAGTCGCAGTTATGGTTCCAGCCTGCCTTCCCGAAACGCCCTGGTGTAGCCTTGACACCAGGGATCCTGATCCAATAAAACCTTTGCCGCGGCCAGTGCGCTCATCAACTTTTTATCCATAGGATCAAGGATAGCGGTGTTGAGTCCGGACTCCATGGCCAGCGTCAGGAACCCCCGATTCACCAATGACCGATTCGGCAGCCCGAAAGAGATATTGGAAAGGCCGCTGATGATATTAACGCCCTCCAGTTCACGTCGGATTTCATCGATGGCATCAAGGAGCAAAATCCCCGCATGTGTAAATCGGGGACGGTCATAATTAAATAATCAACTCTGTTTTGATCCGATAGTTATTTGACTTCGATATGACTTCACCCTTGCTAGCAGCTTTCATCATATCAACTTATTTATTTTCCTATGACCGTCCCCTGTTTTCCCATAGCTTTGGGTGGGCGAAGTGAATGTAAAAAGAATGTGAAAAAGATGCGAGATTTCAAAAATTCTGTGAAAAAATCGCATAGCGGATTTGTTTTGGTGTTTTTGCTTGACACAAAATAAACTTTTTGTCACGTTGGATCAAAATTAGTCTAAAAATTGAAATTTTTCAACCTAAAAATAATATGGTGAGCAGATACGCAACAGATTTGGTGATGAAACTGACAGGAGCGACTTCGAACCAATTGAAGTATTGGGCTCGAATAGATCTCATCGCCCGAGAAATAAACGGAAGACGGGCCAGTTACTCATTTAAGGACATAATCAAACTGAGAGTTCTTGTTTCGCTTCGAAAAAACGGTTTAAGTCTTCAAAAGATTCGCTTGGGTATCAACCGTCTCTCACAAATGCTTCCAGATGATGAACCACTATCGCGATTGATCATCTATACCGACGGTAGGGACATGATTGTCGCTGAGAAAGGCAAATATTTCAGTGCGATTACTGAGCAACAATATTTTCGGTTTGATACGGAGCAGATTGGAGCGGAGATCATAGAATTGCAGCGGAACGGCTGGTACGATCTTCCAACGCAAGCAGTTTCCCATGTAAACAATTAATCCCCTATCGCATAACCGGAAAGGGGAAAGGAGGCTAATAATGGGGTGACTGCATTCCAAATTGTGAAGGGTGAGTTACAACGCCTGGGATATTCCGGCGGTCTTTTACAGGAGAACTATGCCTTTGATGATGCATCGGTTGTCCAAAGAAATGAGCTTTGCATTCCCTTGGGGGCCTTTGCCCAGTGGCCGCCAAGCTATCGAAGTGCCTGCATAGGCGTTTTGCAGGCAAACGGCAGTGCAGGTCAGAGATTCGTCGCCACTTATCGGGCCTTTGGCGCACCCATGTTTCTTGAAGTCCATGAAGATCATGTCGTCCGGTACCGAATGGAAGCGGTCGGCCAGGCCGTTAAACTGGAGTCCATTCCCTCTCGGAATATCCCTAAAGCCTTTGAAAGCAACAAAGACAAGTGGAGCCCGGCGGCAATCTTCAGGGCAAAGGCCATCTCCCCAATATCCGGCCCTACCCAGCTTGATTTTTTTGATGCAGGCCTTCTTCCCGCTTTGAAGGGGATGATCCATAAAAAGCTTGATAGACTTTTGAAAGAGACCCTTCACTCGGTGGTCATCGCTTATGGGAAATCCACTTTCGGAAGCATTCCCGACGACATCGCACTTTTCCGTTTGGTTTTCCGATTTCTTGCTGCGAAAATTTTCAAAGACAAAAATCATCCAGGAGAATGGTCGTCCTCCGACCCACGAACCATCATAGATAGCGTTCAAAAATTCTATGGCCTCGAAAAAATTTCACCGGGCCGGATAATTGACGATTCTCATACCCAACAGGCCGCCTGGGACCATCTCAGAACCGCCTTTAATTTCCAGAATCTTTCCGAAGAGGACCTTGCATTTGTTTATGAAAATACACTCGTGAGCAAGGAGGCCCGCAAGGAGCACGGTATTCACGCCACCCCTTCGGTTGTTGCTGAACTGATCGTTTCTCATCTTCCATTTGAAGACCTGCCGCGGGCGGAACGTTTTGTGCTGGAACCCTGTTCGGGACATGGGGTATTTTTGGTTGCCGCCCTTCGGCGCTTGCGGGACCTGTTGCCTGCGTCTTGGACTGTTCAAGAACGGCATGTCTATCTCAAAGAAAGGCTGAGGGCAATCGAAAGGGACACCTTTGCCGGAGAGGTGTGCCGTTTATCTCTCACCCTCGCCGATTACCCGAATCCCAACGGTTGGGAAATCCTTGAGACCGATATTTTTGGCACGGATACCCTCGAAAATATGCTGCCAAAATCGAAAATCGTTTTGTGCAATCCGCCCTTTGAAGACTTCAATGAACAGGAACAGTATCAATACGCAGGGCGGATTCAAAGTGTTCACAAGCCCTATGAAATATTGCAGCGAGTCCTGGAAAACCCACCCGCAATGCTGGGATTTGTGTTGCCGAAATCGGCGATCATCGGAGGCCGATACAACGAACTCCAGAATCGAATCGCCGAGCATTACATAAATATTGAAACCGTAGCCCTGCCGGATCGGGTGTTCGCATTTTCGGATCAGGAAACCATGCTGCTACTGGCCTCACGGCACGATCCTGAGAAAGATGCGAGGGTTTTCACCAAGACATCCTGGGTTCAGGAAAAGGACCGAAAGTCTTTTCTTGAATCGGGTCATTTGCCCGAGGCTGTAGGAAAGATCACTTCAAGAGGGGTGATCAAGAAGGCGCATAAAGATCTTTGGAACCCGCCCTTGTGGGAGGTTTGGGAGTATCTCAGCGAAAATCCCAAGATAGGGGAGTTTACCGAAATTCACAGAGGAATAGAGTGGAATATCCCTTATAAGAAGAACTTGGAATTACTTATATCATCTACTCCCCGAGAGGGATTCAAGAGAGGCCTGGAGAAGGCTCATGGAAAGCTGGAATGCTACTATGCGCAGGGGTTTGTTTATCTTAATGTCCAAAAAAAGTATAGCCGTACATCCGCCCATTCCCTTCCCTGGGAAAGTCCTAAAATTATTGCTAACATGAGGAGGTTGAGCCGCGGACCGTGGAGAATAGCCGGTTTTTTGGATGTAGATGGGCTTGTCTGCTATCAAAGCCTTTTGGGGATTTGGCCCAAGAAAGGGATTGATATCTTTTTTCTTTCCGCCCTTATAAACAGCCCATTGTTAAATGCATTCCTCTATTGTCAGGAATATGGACGTAATAATACAGTTCGTACGCTGAGTAATGTTCCGACTCCATTTTCGGGGTTGCCTGAAGGTCGCAAATTTTCATCGTTGGTAAAAAAATATCTCAAAATTAGAGAGTCGCTTAGTAATGCATCTCCGAACGCAAGAGAGATTTTAACCAAAGGATGTTATGAAACTGTTGTTGAGGTTGATAGCCTGATTTTAGAAGCTTATGACCTCCCACCACGGCTTGAGCGTAAACTGTTTGACTTCTTCAGAGGATATCCCAGGCCTGTTCCTTTTTCGTTCCCCGATTACTTTCCAGCGGATTTCAAACCTTGTATCCCCCTTCGTCAATACCTGAAAATGGATTTGAAACAGGCCAGTGCCGGAGAACTCCTGAAAAAAATCGAACCTATCGATTCGGAGATTATTCACGAATTCGTTTTGGATCTTGAGGAGAGGCAAGCCTGATGGATGGTTATCTTCTGGACACCAATGCGGCAAGTGTACTCTGGGATCAAAGGCACCGGGAACATACAAAAATCAGGGGGTTTCTTCAAAGGTTTGCCAACGAACCCACATGGATTTCGGTTGTTGTTCTGGGAGAAATAGAATACGGATTGAAGATAGCCCCCCAAATGGATGAAGACCGTCAAAACGAAGTCAGGCGTCAAATGGCGAGGTTTCGCAAGTACTCGATGTGAACAAACACACAATAGAACCTTATTCGGATCTCAGGGCAGCCCTGTTTAAGGCCTACTCGCCCAGAAATAGCCGGGGTCGCCTGAAAATGAAATGGCCCGAAGATCTCCAGGAACGCACAAGCGCCAAAGAATTGGGCATTCAAGAAAATGACCTGTGGATCGCTGCCCAGGCTATTCAATACAATCTCGTGTTGATTACAGACGATCATATGCACCGACTTCAGGAAGCGTCGACAACTCTTGACTATCCACTTCAACTGGCTTCATGGAAATTTTCATGACACCGGAGACCACCAGAATCAGTTTATAACGGGGATGGGCGTGAAGCCCCATCACCGGAAGACACATATGGTGTTACCTAATCGGTAATCGCCCACCATTACGAATGCGTTGCGGTAACCGGGATGGGGATAACGGTTTTTCACATGGCGCATATTGAGGAAAGATTTGGGCTAATATTTCACCTTATCGAGCCCTTTCAGGTTCAATATGGTTCGCGCCTCATCAGGGGTAGCCGGTTCAAGACCCAGTTCTTTGCCGATTCGAATGATCTTTTCCACCTGTTCCCCGTTGCTTTTGGCTTTGACCCCCTTTTCCAGGTACAAGTTGTCTTCCAGGCCCACGCGGGTATTGCCGCCCATGATCAGCGCCAGGTTACACATGCGAAACTGCTCGCGCCCGGCCGCGCAAACCGACCAGACAAACGCGTCCCCAAACATTTCTTTCGCGGTGTTCAGCATGAACATCAGGTTGCTGACGGTCGCCGGTATCCCTCCCAGAATCCCCAGCACAAACTGCAGGTAAAGGGGCTTTTTGATGTGCCCTTTTTCCACTAGAAACGCCAGGTTATTGAGCATCCCCACATCATAGACCTCGAACTCCGGTTTGGTCCCTTCTTCGTTGAAATGCCGGCTGAATTGTTTCAGGGTCTTAAAGGTGTTGGGGAAGATAAAATCCTCGGTCATGCCCAGATATTCAGGTTCCCACGTATGTTTGAATTCCTTGATTTTATCCAATGCCGGAAAAATGGCAAAATTCATGGAGCCCGCATTTAAAGATGCCAGCTCCGGGCTGAACCGCTTCACCACCGCCACCCGCTGCTCAGCGGTTTGACCCAGGGCGCCGCCGGTGGTGGTGCAAATCACAGCGCTGGATCTGGTTTTTATTCTGGGGAGCAGCTCCGCAAACATTTCCGGTGTTCCGAAGGGTTTCCCTTCTTCAGGATCCCGCGCGTGGATGTGAACGACGGCAGCGCCGGCATCGCTGGCCCGCCCCGCCTCCTCGACAATTTCATCGGAAGTGATGGGCAGATACGGCGACATGGTCGGGGTATGGATTGCGCCGGTAATGGCGGCGGTTACAATAAACTTGTCTTTCATTTTCATATACTCCTTCGGGTTTTTGAAAAATGGATACCAATTTTCAATCATTGTGATACAGTGAAACACGTAAAATAAAATAGAAATGGAGAAGAAATCAATGAAAAAGGTAGCAATTATAGGTTGTGGTTCGTATATGGACAGCGGATATGGATGCCCCGGGGAATGGCGCTGCCTGAAGGCGGCTGCGCTGGGTGAAGGCCAGTTTGATGAGCCCTCCCAGGTGACGGCTTACGTAAAATGCGAATGCCCGGGACGAACCCTTGTACCCAACATGGGAATGGCCATGAAGCTTTCTGAAGTCAAACCCGATGTGATTCACCTGAGTTCTTGTCTTGCCAATGCCAAACCGGGTTGCCCCTATGGCACCGCCGAGGAGTTTGCCCACATCCTGGAAGACAAAACCGGGATCAAGGTGATCTCCGGAACCCACGACTACCATTAGGCTTTTTAAACGGTAGGGGCAGGTCTTGTGCCTGCCCTGTTTACCTTCTACAACCCCATGGAAAAAAGCATTGTATCGAAGGCTGTTTTGGGATAAACTAGACACGTGTTTTAAACTGCTTTTGGGCATGAGGTGAAACCCGGTGGGTTGGGGTTGCACCGGGCGTCATGTTATCAGATGAGGGGAGGAAACCAATTGGATACAGCGGTTCAAGGGATTGAAGATTTGACCGAATTTGCCATGCAGGCCATCCAGGAAACCGGAAAGGCGGCACTTTCCTATTATGGAAAGGCCAAACCCGGAGAAAGGTTTGATGAGGAGTTGGTCACGAAAGCGGAACTTCATTTGACGGAGTTTTTCCTGGACCGCCTCAGCGACCGTTTTCCCGAGCACCAGTTGTATGCAAACAACCAGGAAGATATGGGTTATTCCCATGAAGACAAGCGGTATTTATGGGTTTTCGACCCCTTAGATGGTGTGGCCAATTTTCAGGGGGGCATTCCGCTATGGGGAATGTCACTGGCGTTGTTGGAGAACTCATGGCCTGTTTTCGGCATATTTCATATGCCCGTAACTGGAGACCTGTTCCATGCCCGTGCCGGTGAGACGGCATTCTGGGGAGAACAAGAAATTCATGCGGCGCCACCCTCAGAAATCAATGACGAAAGTGTTTTGCTGACTTATGCGCGATTTAACCACCATTATCGCCCCTCTTTTGCAGGCAAGATCCGCAGTTTCGGTTGTACCTCCGCCCATATGTGTTATGTTGCCGCCGGTAGAGCCGAGGCGGCCATCATTGCCCGTGAAACGTTTCAGGACCTGGCTGCTGCCCGGGTGATTGTTGAGGCCGCCGGCCTGAAGATCTGCAAAATGGACGGATCAGGATTTTTCCTCAATGAATTCATGCACGGGAAAAAGATTGAAGAACACCTCCTGGTGGTGTCATCCGAAAGCCGGACCCGCATCCATGATTGTCTGAAACCAATCAATTAAGGCTCCGCTTCGTTTTCATTCAACTAAAAATTTGATAAAAGCATTATTGCGATTATATTTACCGGGTCCGGTCCCCGCCCCGCCCAGGGGTATTCTGTGAAGAAGACCATTAAACGGAGTTAACAAACATGGAAAAAATGCCGATCACAAAAGATGGGCTGAAAAAGCTGAGGGCAGAGTTGCTCTATCTGAAGAAAACAGAAAAACCCAACAACATCAAGGCGATCGCAGAGGCTCGTGCCCACGGAGACCTCAGCGAAAACGCCGAGTATCACGCTGCCAAGGAAAAGCAGGGGTTTATCGCCGCCAAAATCAACGAACTGGAGACCGCCATCGGACAGGCGGAAGTCATTGATATTAATGAAGGCCCCACGGATCGCGTGGTGTTCGGCCGGACCGTTTTGTTGTACGATGTTCAGACCGATAAGGAAATCACCTATCAGCTTGTGGGTCCCTATGAATCGGATCCCGAAAAGGGTCGCATTTCCATCAAGAGTCCGCTGGGGCAAGGCCTCATCGGCAGGGAGATCGGTGATGAGTTCAAAATTAAAATACCCCGGGGTGTTCAGGAATTTGAAGTACTGGAAATCAAGTGAGGTCCTGATATGGAAAGAATAGAAAAATTGCGTGCCGTCACCATACGCGTGAAAATAACGGCTCAATCACCCGAGGGAGAGGTGCAGGATCCCGTACGGCAGGAATTCGAGTTTCTTTACGGCGTGGAGCACCAGGTTCCCACCCTTGAAAAGGCATTGGCGGGGGCCGCGGCAGGTCATCAATTCAGTCTGGTGATCCCTCCCGGCGAACTTTATGATGCACATGACCCTGACCTTATCAGGGAAATTCCCAAAGAAGGCTTGCTTAAGCAACGGGTTCGGGAAGGTCAATATTACCGTCAGATGAAAATGAGTTCTCTGGTTCAATTTAAAGTGCTTGAAATTAAAGATGATACGGTTCTTGTTGATTTCAACAAGCCCATGGCCGGCATATCTGCTCTCATGGAAGGGGAAGTGCTGGCGGTTCGACAGGTCTCTGAGGAGGAAATCTCAAAGGTCGAGGAAAACCAGCGCAAAAGGGAGATCGGATGCGGATGAAAGATTCGGTCTGCAGAATTTTTATTCATGGACTGGAAAGCAGCAATAAAGGGACGAAATCTGTTTTTTTTCGCGAAAAGTTTCCGGATATGATCATCCCCACATTTGTGGGATCCCTTCCCGAACGGCTCTCAAAACTCCATGGATTTCTTTCGGGAAAATCGGACATCAGGATCGTGGGATCCAGTTTCGGCGGACTCATGGGCGCCCTGTTTGCCATGGAAAACGAAGACAGGGTCAAAAACCTCACCCTCCTGGCGCCCGCCACTCACATGATTCATATGGCGCCGGGGAAAATCCGGAAAATTTCTATTCCGGTGTGCATCTATCATGGCACCGAAGACCAAGTGATCCCCTTAAAAGACGTGGAAAAATCGGCCGGGGAGTTTTTTACGAACCTGACCTTTCACAAAGTACAGGACGACCACTTTCTTCACAGGACGTTTAGGACCATCGATTGGGAACGCCTTCTGGCGTAGGGGCAAACCCTTGTGGTTGCCCTACGTGTGGGGTGCCCTGTATTTTGGGTGCCCACAAGGGGCACCCCTACGATTTTTCCTTCTTTTCCGGGGTATCGAACTGCGATGCGTACCAGTCCATCTGACGGCAAACCCCCCGAATAATGCGTACCTCCCTTGCCCGCAGGGGCACCCTTGAGAGAAATCGACGAATATTCAAGAGCCAGTGTTCGGGGTTCTGGGGATCCAGAAACCCGATCTTTGAAAGCATTTCCCTCAGATGATCGTACATGCCCTCCAGTTCAAAGCTGTTGGCCAGCCGGGGAGGGTCGGTGTCTTGCTGGGTCCGGTCTGTGGCCAGAAACAGCTCATAACAGAAGATTACCACAGCCTGGGCCAGGTTGAGGGATGAAAAGGAAGCCGTGGGAACCGTGGCAATGGTATGGCAGAAACGAAGTTGGTCGTTACTAAGCCCCCGGTCCTCGGGACCAAACAGGATGCCCACAAGGTTGTTCAGGGAAATGGGAATCATTTGCTGTGCCAGAGACCTGGGGCGCGTGAGAGCGGGTCTTAAAGCGCCGATACGGGCGGTGGTTCCCACCAGGTACTGAAAAGGGGCAAGCGCTTCCCTCAGGTTCTTATAAATGTCCATGTCCTCCAGTACTTTTGTGGAACTGCCCGTGGCTGTTTTGCTCATGCGGTCCCTATCGCAGTTTTTGGGATCCACCAGCACCAGGCGATGCAACCCCATGTTGTGCATGGCACGGGCCACAGCCCCGATATTTTCAGGAATCTGGGGCTGAACCAGTATGATGCCCACATTGTCCAGAGTAATTTTTGACGTCATTTTTCCAACAAATCCAGAATTTCACTGTTGAGTTCGTCGCTGTCAAAAGAAAACGTGGCGGTCCCTTTCCTGACTTCAAATGAGATCAGATGGCATCCATACTGCGCTGCTACGGATTCCAGCATATCCTTGAACTGGCTTGCGTAGGGGTGATCCACCCCATCCACTTCCGATGAGAAAAGATCCACTTCAAAACAACCTGATGAAATTTTCATATGTGACGGCGCCTCCAGACCATAATTGTGCCCAGAGCCATGACAGCGGCTCCGGAAAGAAATATGGTTCCGAAATTGAAAAAGTCAAGCAGTAGTCCCCCCAATAGCGGCCCCGCAAGCATTCCAATGCTGTGCCCAAGGGCAAGGAGACCCATGATAGATCCCATGGCACCCGATTGCCGCCCTTGGATGACGCCGATGGCCATGATGGCGGGCAGGGAAACACCGCCTGCCAGCCCCAGGACACCATTGATGACCATCAGTTGTGCAAAAGAATCCGCATGGTCCAGAGAGAGCATGGCGCAGAGCGCCAGGAATCCGCCAAAAAGTGTCAGTGACCGCTTGCTGAAACGGTCCGCGGCATATCCCATGGGAGCTTGGAGCAAACCGCTGATGAGCACATTGACCATGACCACCAGACCGATGGCGGAACTGGAGAGTCCAATCCGGGAGCTGGCCAGCAACGGCAAAAAGGTCCATGTGATGCCGATACAGGTAGTAAAACAGGTGCGAAAGGCAAAAATGGAAAGTATGGACGGCATTTTGATCAAATCCATGTAGCCAGCTGGTTTTTTCCCGTTACCGGGGTCATTACTTTTTTTCACCCGTTCCGCTGGAAGCATAAAAAGGCATAGGAGAAAGCCCGCCAGCGTCAGGATCCCCATGCCCGTGAAAGACGCCTGTATATTGAGCCAGTCCTTAATCAGACCGCCCATCACGGGTCCCGCACTCAGTCCGCCAAAAAGGGAGATGTTGAACAACCCCATCACACGGCCTTCCTGACCAGACGGTATCATTTCCCCCACATAGGCCTGCGCCACGGGAAGTACCATGGCGGATGCAAATCCCTGGCCCAGTCGAAGTAAAATCAATGCCTCCACACTTTTGCTTGCGGCATAGAAAAGGGAGACCAGAAAATAGAGAAGAAGTCCGGTGGTGATAAAGGGTTTTCTCCCTTTCCGATCGGAGAGCTTCCCAAAGTAGGGAACGAAAAGGGTTCGGGTGAGAGAAAAAGCGCCGAAAATCAACCCGATCTGAAATCCGCCCGCCCCCAGTTCATGGGCATAAATGGGGAGCAAAGGCGCCACAAATCCCGCTCCCATGGCTGTGACGAAAATGGCGATGAAGAGGGTTGAAAAAATTTTAATATTGAGTACGGCCATGTCTTTTCCATTAAATGTATTAGCACCCATCTGCTAACGGCTGGGCGCCTTTCATGTCAAGAATTATCTCAACGTTTTCAAAAACTTTTATTGCCTTGTCTGTAATGATCGAATAAACTCCCGAAATTAAAGAATTACACATGTCTTGACCCCACATTCAGTGATTATGACGAAACTGGACTACATTTCTCTGTTTGTGATCTTTTTTTCCGTGATCACCATCATCCTTGGCATCATTAAAATTCACACATATCCGGGGAAGATCGCCAAAGCACGAAACCATCCTCAGGAAAAGGCCATTGAAGTCACATCCCTTTTGGGCCTGATCGTATTCCCCCTGTGGATGCTGGCACTCATTTGGGCCTACTCGGGAGCTGTTATCGGGGTTATGTATACCAAAGCCGATGATGAATTACCGACTGGCTCTTTGGAAGAATCGGATGAACCGCCTGCTGAACCAAATAAAAAAGACGAGGAACCCACTGAAAAAAGCACGTCCTGATACCCTACAATCCATATGGAACTTCTGATTACAATCGCCTATTTTTTTCTCGTCCGCTTGATATTTTTTGACTTCAAATTAATGAAGTTCAACCTGTTCTGGAAATTTATTGTTTTCGGACTCTGGGTGGGGGCGGTGTTGACGGAGATACTCAGCCTGGGACAGTATACCCCTTACAGCAAGGAGGCATTCGTTCAATCCTATGTGGTGCAGATGGCGCCCGAATACGGGGGACGGGTGAAGGAGGTCTTTATTACTTCCAACACGCCCATTAAAAAGGGAGACCCGCTTTTCCAGATGGATTCTGAGCCCTGGCAGAACAAGGTCGATGAATATGAGGCGCTCCTGGCATCCGCCGGAACAAATGTTCAAAAACTGGGCCAGCAGATTGTGGAAGCCAGAGCAGATGCGGCACGCACCCGGGCGACCCTCAAAGGGGCTATGGCCAAGCATGACATGATTCGAAGGGCAGCGGAAAAAAATGCCGTGAGCAAAATCCATCTTGAACAGATTGAACAACGGGTGGCGGCGCTGAAGGCACAGACCCTGGCGGATAAAGCGGCCGTCCGTGAAGCCCAACTTGCCTTTGACTCCGAGGTCGGAGATGAACACACGGAGATTGCGGAAGTCCTGGCCAAACTGGCCACCGCAAAATATCATTTAAACAGCACCATCATACGCGCTCCCTCGGACGGTTATGTCTCCAACTTGCAGCTCTATCCGGGTGCTTTCACCCGCCTCAAGAAGCCTGTGATGACCTTTATCAATAGCGAAGTGTACTGGATTGCGGCCAAAATGGACCAACGGGGCATTCAGCGGGTCAGGCCGGGCGATCACGCCGAGGTGGCTTTTGACATGTACCCGGGAAAAGTCTTCCCCGCAAGAGTGGTGAGCGTTATCTGGGCCAATGGCAATGCCCAGGGGATGCCCAGTGGTCAGATACCTACTGAAGAAGCGGTTAGCGGGGGGTTCGATTTTATGGTGAGGCTTCACCTGACCGAAGAGAATCCGGAGTATCCGATCCGCTTCGGCGCCAGTGGTCTGGTGGCTGTTTTTACCAAAGAGGCCCCCGATTTTCTGGTTCTATTGCGGCAGATTGAAATCCACTCGGAAAGTTATCTCAAATATCTTTTCAATCCATTTTAGATTGCATGATATTTTTTTGTGAAAAAGGGTTAAAGCGGTGATCTTGTCAAAGGCAAGGGCAGCCACTACAGTCATCATGGTTTTCCTGACCATCGTCTTTTCATCAGGCTGTGCACCGGTGGGCCCCAACTACCAAAAGCCTGAAATGAAGACCCCGGATGCGTGGCATGAAGCCATAAGCAGGGAAATGGCGAAGCAGTCCGGCGCGACCCTTCAAACATGGTGGAAGATTTTTGATGATCCGATCTTGAACGACTTGATTGAGAAAGCCCGACAGTCGAATCTGAGTTTAAAAATTGCGCTATCCGGTATTGCTGCGTCAAGGGCGCGTCTGGGCATTGTTTCCGGCCGGGAACTGCCCAACGCCAATGTTTATGGCTCGGCTTCCCGGTTCAAGCACAGCGACCACGGCCCGCTGGAACAACTGGCCCCGCCGAATGGGTTTGACGGACAGAACATGTTCGCTTTGGGCGTTGACGCCTTATGGGAGATCGATGTTTTCGGGCGAATACGACGTCAGATCGAAGCGGCAGGGGCTGAATACCAAGCGTCCATTGAGGATTACCGGGATGTCATGGTCACCTTGTTTGCCGAAGTGGCCCTGGCCTATGTTGAGATTCGTTCCTGTCAGCGCCAGATTCAATGCGCCGAAGCCAATGCCGCCACCCAACGCAAAATGCTGGAGTTGACCCGCGCCAGGTATAACAGCGGTATCAGCTCAAAACTGGATATGGCCCAGGCCCTGAGCAACCTCTCCAACACGGAAGCCGCTATTCCCCCATTCCGGATCCGCCTTCATTCGATCATCAATCGGATCGCGGTCCTCCTGGATATGAATACCGAAACCCTTCACGCAAAACTGGGTAAACCCGCGCCGATACCCCTTGCCAGAAAAAATATCGGCATCGGTGTTCCTGCCGACCTCTTGCGCCAGAGACCGGACATTCGCATGGCGGAAAAAGAGCTGGCCGCTCAAACGGCCTTGATCGGTGCCGCAACAGCGGACCTTTACCCCCGATTTGCCATTTCAGGATTTTTCGGGCTGGAAACCGGCTCTTTCTCGGATATGGGTGGAGGATCGAGCCTGGCCTGGGGCATCAGATCACCCATTAAGTGGAACTTTTTCAGCGGCGGCAAAACCCGCAGCAACATCGCCTTTCATAAGGAAATCGCTCAGCAGGATCTTTTTAAATATAAAGATACGGTGCTGAGGGCCATGGAGGAGGTCAAAAACGCCATTGTCGCCCACAAGCAGGAAAAAATCCGGCGGAACTGGCTGCTGGCAGCGGTGGCGGCAACGCGGGAAGCTGTGGATCTGGTCGTTGTCCAGTACGAGACGGGATTGACGGATTTCAACAATGTGCTGGTCACTCAAAAAAGCCTGTTTAACCAACAGGATGAGCTTGTGGTCAGCCAAGCCAATGTGGTACTCAACCTGATCCGTCTGTACAAAGCGCTGGGTGGCGGATGGCCTGTTGAAAACGAGAGCGATGTATCATGAAACACTTTTGAATCATAATCCAATGTGAGACAGCTTCCTCGCTTGTCTCCATTGGGTGGTTTATGCCCATAACCTCTTTAAATTTTATATTTTACCTGAAATACCCCCCATCTTAGAAAATAAGCCTGATGGAATCCCTCCCTCAAGTGGACATCCATGGGATAATCTTCATGGCCGGGCTGTCTAAAAAAGCGTCCTTCTCCGGTGCTTGGCGATCCCGGGGTTTCTTGAGACACGATTGTATCATGGATCGGCTGATGGCCATGGATTTCATGGATAGACCCTGTGAAAGCGGTCAAAGTCTATCTGAAGCAGGGTTTTTACCCCCATGCGCCCGGCAAATTTGTTTGGCACGAAATCTGCTTAAAATATTCTCTATTATTTCCTTCAGGGGGTGTAAGGATGAGGCCGTGTGATGAAACCATTAAAAATACCATCTCTATTGCGGAGATGATGCTGAAAATTGCCGATGAAGGAGATATGGTGCGGGAAGATAATGGCTGCGGTGTTCTCTATGGTGTCTTAAGGGATTCCGCTTTCAAAATCAGAAAACTGGCAGAGGCCGAGAAAAATGCTCACATCAGAAAGGGATGGTGGAAAACCGATTCCAATAGAGGGTGAGTGCAGTTTTCTCAAATGATCGATTGTTAGCGGTGAAGGGGGGTGGGGAACCATGATGGGATTAGAAGAACTCAAAAAAAATGACGAGCTTGTCGATTCTATCGATTGGAGTATGACCCCTGAAGAAGCTGTAAGACTTTATCTTGAATGGGGTAACAACTGGAGTAGGGGATACGCCATGGTACGATCCAAGGATGATGAGTCCCATTATTTTGTTTTAAACACATGGGAGGACTCACCGTTGATCTACTTTATCAAAAGGGATTATGAGGGTGCGGTTGAACTGGCAAAAATCGAGGTGCCTGAAGAACTGAAAAATGAAAACAAATACGACATTCCAACTGCCAAAGGCGTTTATGCCGTAGAGGGTGAGTTACAAAACTGGCTGAAAAAGGAATTGGATGTTGCATAATTTAAACTTTTATAGGAGAAAAAGATGGAGAATAAAATTCTTGAAGCGATGAAGAAGGCTGGCAAGCCGGTACGTCCCGGAGAGGTGGCTGAGATGATTGGAGAAGAGAGCAAAGAGGTATCAAAGGCCATCAGCAAATTGAAAAAGAGTGGGTCGGTCATTTCGCCCAAAAGATGCTATTATTCGTTACCTGATCAATAAGGAGAAAACAGCATGGCAACACCCGAGCAGATGTACCAGTGCCAGACCACAAATTGCGGCTATATCTACGATCCTGACCGAGGTGACCGAAAAGGCAAAATTCAAAAAGGGACACTTTTTGACGATTTGTCCGATGATTGGAAATGCCCCGTTTGCGGCGCCGGAAAAAGAATGTTCAGGCCGCTCGCCGGGCCTGGGTCGGTTGCGGAATCCTAATCTTTTAATCATTGAATCAAAGGAGGTACCTACTTATGGACCTGAAGGGTAGTCAAACAGAAATAAATCTATTGACCGCATTTTCCGGTGAATCCCAGGCAAGAAATCGTTACACTTACTTTGCCAGCAAAGCCAAAAAGGAAGGTTTTGTTCAAATCTCATCTATCTTTGAAGAAACCGCCAGCCAGGAAAAAGAGCACGCCAAGAGACTGTTTAAATTCCTCCAGGGAGGAGATGTTAAGATCTCTGCCGCATTCCCCGCTGGCGTTATCGTGAGCACCATTGAAAACCTCAAGGCATCAGCTGCCGGAGAACATTACGAACATACGGAGATGTATCCTGGCTTTGCGGTCATTGCCCGTGAAGAAGGGTTTACGGCCATTGCCGATGTTTTTATGGCGATCGCCGTGGCTGAAAAACAACACGAAAAGCGTTATAATGATCTGGCTGCAAACATTGAGGCGGATCGTGTGTTTAAAAGGGACACGGGAGAGGTGTGGCGATGCAGAAACTGTGGCTACATTCACACGGGCAATGAAGCGCCTCAGAGCTGCCCCGCATGCGCCCATCCGCAGGCTTATTTTGAACTGCTGGGTGAAAACTATTAAAACCTAACGAAACATAAAGGAGGGTATTATGGCTGAACGGATGGAAGTTTATAAATGCGAAGCATGTGGAAATATCGTTGAGGTGTTGCATGGTGGCAAAGGGGATCTGGCATGCTGTGGTCAACCCATGGTGCTTTTCAAGGCAAATACCGTTGATGCCGCCAAGGAAAAACACGTACCGGTAGTTGAAAAAACCGCCGACGGCGTGACAGTCAAGGTGGGTGAAGTGGCGCATCCCATGGAGGAAAAACACTATATCGAATGGATTGAAATTATTGCCGATGGCTCGGTTTATCGACAGTTCTTGAAACCGGGTGACGCACCCGAAGCAACTTTCAAGGTGACGGCGGATCAGGTCACGGCGCGGGAGTATTGCACCCTTCACGGTCTTTGGAAGGGTTAAATGCTTTTTCCGAAAAGAAGTCCGGAAGAGGTCAACAATCCAAATGATTCGCTTGAATGAAAGGGGTCGATTATGTCAACGCCACAGCATTGTCCGGGTTTTGAGCAAGCTAAGAATTTGAAAGCCTTTACTTGTAAATGCCCCAACTGTGAAAAGGAAAAGGAAATCTTTTCAGATGAGTTTGGCAAGGAGCATACATGCTCCGGATGTGGAGAAAAAATAGACTTTGCCCAATGTACCCTTGAGGCCGGTGCTTAGAGAGTCCTTGAATGCTCTTTCATAATCCCAGTCCTCGCAACTAACCCTGATTCCGGTCCCTTGCGAGGACTGATTGTCGTGGACGGTAATCTTCTCACAGAGTCGCACATTCCGGGAGAAATATCCTTGAAAGGACGTATTCGCAAGGGGCGGATTCTCGAAATACTTTCTGGAAGTAATGCCGCCGCCGGTTTGCTGGAATTAGGACGCGATTCACCCAGAAAAATTGTCAACGGTCTTTTTCCCCTTCTTTACAGTCAGGATGAGATCGTCAAGTGGCGTGCTGTCACATTCATGGGCCTTTTTGTCCGGAACCTGGCTGAAGAAGACATGGAAAGTGCCAGGGATGTTGTGCGGCGTCTCATGTGGAATTTAAATGATGAATCGGGAGGCATTGGGTGGGGGTCGCCCGAGGCCATGGGTGAGATTCTGACCTGCCATGAAGGGCTCGCCGGAGAATATGCACCCATTTTACTTTCTTATGCAAATAGGGATGGTAATTACCTGGAACTGCCCATGTTGCAGCGGGGGCTTCTCTGGGGAATTGCAAGGTTTTCGGAGGTAAGGCCGCATGTTGTCAGGGGTTCAAAATCTCATATTTTCCCCTACCTCGAATCAGATGATCCGGCTGTCAGAGGGCATGCCGCCCGGATTGTGGGGTTGATCGGAACGATGGAAGACCGGGACCGCCTTTCGCCCCTGGCAGGGGATAGTTCAGACTATACGACCTTTTTTAATCATCGATGCATGCGGTGTAATGTGGGAGAGACGGCCAGGGATGCACTCTTAAATATTGAGAAAAAAAGCTGAATAAAGAAGCAAAAAAGTGCCACTCTTGACTTAGGTCAAAGCAATGGTCGTATGGCTGCTGTATCGTCGGCAACGAATCATGGGCAAACCAAACCGATAGATCGAAACATAAATCAGAATCTTTAAAATGAAGGGAAAGGAGAAACATCATGTTTTGTTTTCAATGTCAGGAAACGGCGAAAAACCAGGGATGCACCGTTAAGGGTGTGTGTGGAAAACCGGAGGAAACCGCCAATCTGCAGGACCTGCTTATCCACGTGTTGAAGGGCATTGGCGTTTATGGGGAAAAGGCCGCTGAACTGGGGGTCCTGGATCAAGCTACCGGGAAATCTGTTTCGGAAAGCCTTTTTTCCACCATTACCAATGGAAACTGGGATGATGACAGGTTTATTTCCCGGATCAAAGAGGCGTTAAACGTCAGGGAAGATATCAAGAACAAATTTCTGGCCGCTTATCAGGAGAAGAATGGACAGGCTTTTTCAAAGGCTTTGCCTGATGCCGCAACCTGGTTTTCACAAGATACATCCACATTCCAGGCCAAGGCCAAAGAAGTGGGCATTATGGCTACCGAAAATGAAGATGTCCGGTCCCTCAGGGAGCTGCTGATTATCGGACTTAAGGGTGTGGCTGCCTATGCGGATCATGCGGCTATTCTGGGGTACGAAAATGATGACATCTATCGGTTCTTTATGGAAGCATTGGCCTCCACCACCAAGGATTTGACCGTTGACGAAATGGTGGGAATGGTACTCAAATGCGGGGAGATGGCGGTGACTACCATGGCCCTTCTGGACGAAGCCAATACGAGCACTTACGGCCATCCCGAGCTAACGGAAGTAAATATCGGGGTGGGCAATAACCCGGGCATTTTGATCAGCGGCCATGACTTGAAAGACATGGCGGAATTGCTGGAACAAACAGAAGGTACGGGCGTGGACGTATACACCCACGGCGAGATGCTGCCGTGCAACTATTATCCAGCGTTCAAAAAATATGATCATCTTGTGGGAAACTATGGCAGTTCCTGGTGGCGCCAGAACGATGAATTTGAATCCTTCAACGGTCCCATCCTTATGACCACCAACTGTCTTGTTCCCCTCAAAAAGGAAAATACCTATCTGAACCGGTTATTTACCACCGGCATGACCGGTTACCCGGGCGCCAGTCATATATCGGACAGGGCTAACGGGGGCGCAAAAGATTTCTCCGGAATAATCAATCAGGCCAAAACATGCCAAGCTCCCACCGAAATTGAAACCGGCAAGATTGTGGGGGGCTTTGCCCGCAACCAGGTCCTGGCACTGGCGGATAAGGTGGTGGATGCGGTCAAGAGCGGCGCCATTAAACGGTTTATCGTCATGGCCGGATGCGACGGACGCTTTAAATCCCGAAATTATTTCACCGAAGTGGCTGAACAGCTGCCGAAAGACGCGGTTATTCTGACCGCTGGTTGCGCAAAATATCGCTATAACAAGCTGGATCTGGGCGATATCGGAGGAATTCCACGGGTGCTGGATGCGGGGCAATGCAACGACAGCTATTCCCTGGCCGTGATTGCCTTAAAATTACAGGAAGTGTTCGGGCTGGATCACATCAATGACCTTCCCCTTTCTTTTGACGTCGGGTGGTATGAACAGAAAGCGTGCGCTGTTCTCCTCGCACTGCTCCATCTGGGTGTCAAGGGCATCCGTTTAGGGCCGACACTCCCGGCATTCGTATCCCCGAACGTGCTGAAAGTATTGGTTGAGAATTTTGATATTAAGCCCACCGGTGAAGTGGCTGCGGACGTTGAAGCCATGATGGCGGGAAATTAACGGCTAATTGAAGGTCATGCGACCGAAAAGCCGGTCGCATGACCTTTTAAGTCAGAGGGAGAAAGAGAATGAAGAAAGTCGATATCTTCGCGGAAAATGATTTCAATGACCTCCACATGAGCCGACTGCTGGTGCATGACTCCCAGCACTTCAAAATCCTGAATTTCAATTTTAAGCCCGGCCAGGAGCTTCCCATTCATTCCCATAACATTGAGGGCCAGTTGAGCATCGTCGTTCTGGAAGGAGAAGGGCTTTTCCTCGCAAAAGACGGCGAAACCATTACCGCCAAAGCGGGCGATATTCTCGTCAGCGACATCAGCGAACCCCATGGAATACGGGCTACGGGTTCAATGCGCGTTCTCGTGACCATTGCGCCCCCCATATAAAAGATAAAAGGCATTATTCTATTTCATTCAGGGAATCCTTGGTATCGAGGATCAGGACCCATCCTTCGATTTCCCCATCCACTTTCAGAATTGAAACAGTCATCTGGACGGTGATGTTGTTCATGATAACGGCAAGGGATTTCCGCCTCAGTTGTGTGTCACGTGCGACCCTCTTCAATCCGGTCAATATTTTCTTCTTTTCATCTGATGGAAAGACCTCGGTTATGCGATGGGATAATACTTCCGAGAGCGTTTGATTCAAGATTTTCAGACCCAATGTATTCGCAAAGACGATTCTGGCGTCTCTTTCAACCACAATGATTCCCATTCCGGCGCTTTCAATAATTCCCTGTTGAAAACTCAAGGACTCCAGCAAATCAACCGTCGCCTGTCGACGAAAGATCGTTTTCTGATCAAACAGGTCTTTATCCGACGAAGAGAGAAAAGGGGCGTCTTCAACGAACGCCATGAATCTGCCCACATATTCGGGCATTTTTTCAATGGGTTGTTTCTGAAGATAATAGTCTGCGCCCACCTCTTTTTGCAATTCCCGCAACTCGATAATGGAATCCGACATACCGATGATTGAAAACTCAGCATCTGGATATTTTTCGCGTACAAAATCAATGAATTGCATGCCGTCAATCCTGGGCATGATAATGTCGACGAAAACATAATTCACTATTTGGTTTTCCAAAACGGCTATACCTTGTTTGCCGTCATAGGCTTGAAACACATTGAGACCCCTCTCTTTAAGCAAATCTCCCAGGAATTTCACAAAAAAGAAATCATTATCCACAATTAAGGCATTTTCTGGCATGTCAGACCTCGGTTTTATCGAAAAGTACTGGTTCTGATATATCTAGTGTCCGTCCACAAATGAGAAAATTTGTTCGTGTTCCATTTGTGGATGGGCGCTATCTATTTTGCAGTTCATTGCTATTTGATGCAGATCCGCCGCACCTCATGGATATCTGTCAATCCTTTAAACACTTTTTCAATACCATCCTGCTTCAAGGTTGTCATCCCTTCTTTCAAAGCCTGCGACGAAAGGATTTCAAGGTCTGCCCGTTCCTTGATCAATTGTTTAATGCGGGGTGTGCCTTCCATGAGTTCATGAATCGCCATTCGCCCCTTGTAGCCGGTTTGTGAACATTCCTCGCAACCCACAGGTGCAAAGAGGAGCAGCTTTTCAGAGTATTCAATTCCTGTTGCGTTGAAATATTCAATCCCGTAATCTTTTACAATCTCATCATACGCTTCTTTTGAAGGATGATATCCCTTACGACAGGCAAGGCAAAGCCTGCGAACCAGCCGCTGGGCCAGAACGCACTGGAAAGCGTCCGAAAAATTGAGGGTATTCAACCCCATATCCAGCAACCGGGTGACCGTCTCCGGCGCACTGTTGGTGTGCAGGGTTGAAAACACAAGATGCCCGGTAAGTGAAGCCTCCACAGCGATGGATGCGGTCTCAAAATCCCGCATTTCACCGATCATGATCACATCGGGGTCCGCCCTCAGAAAAGATCGCATGACCCGGGAAAAATCGAGGCCGATTTTAGGTTTCACTTCCACCTGACTCATGCCCGGCTGGGTGATTTCAACGGGGTCCTCTGCGGTCCATATTTTGATGTCCGGTTCATTGATCACGCCTAATGCCGCATGCAGAGCCGTGGTTTTTCCGGAGCCCGTCGGCCCTGCCGCCAGTATTAAACCATGGGGCTGTTGGATCATTTTTTTGAGAACCGTCATGTTTCGGTCATTGAGGCCCATATCCTCCAGCTTCATGGCATCGGGATCGGCCAGTATCCTCAAGGCAGCAGACTCAACCCCCCCTGCGGTGGGCAGGGTGGCCAGCCGCAGTTCAAAGGGTCGGATGCCTTTGCGTTTAAACTTGATTTTTCCATCCTGGGGCAATCGCTTTTCAGCGATATCCAGACCTGCCATGATTTTAATTCGCGAAATCATGCCTCTGGCCATGCTGATGGGCACTTCGATATAGTTCTGACAAACCCCGTCCGTTCGAAAGCGGATATGGGTTTTTTTGGAAATAACGGAAGGCTCGATATGAATATCTGATGCATTGTTCCTGAAAGCGGTGACGATCACCTGGTCAATCAATTTGACGATTTTACTTGAGGACTCGTTCAGCGTATGATCGACCTCGTCTTCCTCCTCTTCCTCAAAGCTGACAAAGGAAATCATGTCCAGTTCTTCGAGCATAGCTTCATCGGGTTTTTCGGGTTTATTTTCGAAGAAATGCTGAATAAACCGCTCAATATCCTCCCTGATACCCACCGAAAACTCAATTCGGGTGGCTTTCATCAATCCGGTAACCTGATCGATTTTCCTCAGGTCCCTGGGATCATCCATGAGAATTTCCAAGCCCTTTTTACTCCAACTCAAGGGCACCCATCCGGCGTGTAAAAGATAGGCCTGTTTTAAATTACGGATGATCTCAACGGGAACCGGCAAATCCGCATCAAAGGTTCGAAATGGACAATCATAGAATTCAGAAAGGGATTTTCCGATGGTTTCCCGACTGACCTTGAAATGATCGATCAGCACAAATTCCACGCTTTTGTCTATTTTTTTAGAAATTGTCAGGGCCTGCTGAAGCTGGGAAAGGGTTACGCTTCGCTTCTTAAGGAGATAACTGTATCTGGAACCGGGGGAAACCGCTGACAGACCGAGTTTCAATTTCTGCGCAATTTCGCGGTTTGCAGGATCCAGTTTCGAAGCGGATTTGAACTGATCAAGGGCCAGGTCTTTATGCCCCCCGTCTTCCAGTTGAAGCCCCAGTGAAAACCGGATCTGGGCCAACTGTGGACTCTGAAGGTCCAGTTTCCCAACTACCTGATGGAGTCGCTTCACGACATCATCGGGATGAACCAGATTCAGCAGGCATTCCACAAAATCCGGAATGATTTTGATTATGGGATAATCTGTTTCGAACAACTTTTCATATTCAGTGACGGCTTCATTCATCAACCCCAACTGCTTGAAGGCCAGAGCATTATCCAGTATGCCGCTTTGTCCGTCGACGGCAATTGCCTCCCTGATGACCGAAATTTCTTTCTGGGAGATCGCTGGGGCGTGGGTTTCCTGGCTCTCGATTTCCTTCTTCAGAACCCGAATCGATTTTTTGATGAATTCCGTGTGCTTGGTATCATCATTTGGAATTGCCGCCAGGACTTCATCATAAACGATCAAGGATTCATTGAGTAACCCCATGGAACGATAAATTTCAGCTTCTTTTATTCCGGTATCAAAATCCATCTTTCCAATACCTACAAAAACGGCAAAAGCCGGTCCGCAGTTTCAAAATGATCTTTAACGCTATAATGAGACTAAAGAAAACTACCAAACAGTGTCAAGAAGTAAGTTGTGCCGCTTATCTCAAAAAGTTGCTTGACGGGTTCCGGTTTTTTTGAATATGCTGATTACGGAGACGCGATCATATGGCCAATCTCAACTTCAAAACCAAAGAAATGGAATGTAAAATCGTATTCTACGGGCCCGGACGGGGTGGAAAAACGACCAACCTGGAATATATTTTCAAAACCTACCGGAAGCAGACGACCGGGGAAATGATTTCCATTAATACAAAGGGCGATCGCACCCTTTTCTTTGATTTTCTACCCCTTAAGCTTGGAAAGATACGGGGCTATGACATACGGGTTCAGCTCTACACGGTCCCCGGTCAGGTGCGGTATAACGCCACTAGGAAAGTAGTTTTGAGAGGTGTTGACGGATTGGTGTTTGTGGCCGATTCACTTCTTCTAAGGCGTGAACACAATATTTTGTCGTTACAGAATCTTCAGAAAAACCTCAGCGGGTACGGCTTGAAAATTTCGGAAATTCCTTTGGTACTTCAATACAACAAAAGGGATCTCCAAAAAGAGGGGATCCGTCTGCTGTCCGTGGAAAACATGGAGAAAGACATGAACCGTCAATTGCAGGTCCCTTCTTTTTCCGCCAGCGCCTTCAACGGCCAGGGCGTTGGTGCCACCCTGAAAGAGTGCCTGAAGCTTACCCTGCAATCCCTTCAAAGCAAGCTGGAGGATAAACCATGACCCGGGACAAAACAGCGCTGAATCCCGTTCGTCCCAGCCGTTGGCGCCGGTTTCTTGGGTGGCTGTGGGGATTCTGGCCTCACTGGCCCGTGGCGGCCGCCATTGTGGCAGGGGGTGCGTTGAATATCCTGAGAAGCTTCAATTCCGAACATTTACCCTTCAGCCAGATCAGCCCATTTATGGGACTGGAAAAGTCCCTCGCCATTCTGGGCAGCAGCACCCAGGCGATCCTGGGTGTGGGACTTGTGCTGGTGGGTTTCGGGCTGGTCAGAAGGCTGACCACCGCCTGGTCATTTTCCGTCATCCTTCTGCTGATAACCCTCGGGGTAAATCTGGCCCAGCACCACTGGGGAGAGCGGATCATTTTCCCCGGCGTAATGCTTCTGGTGATGATACCGCTGAGGCGTTATTTTGACCACCAAACCAAACTGGCCACCTATATCATCTCTTTGACCGGTGTTTTCTCCATTCTGGCTTATGGTACTTTCGGCAGCTATTTGCTTGGGAACGGTTTCCATCCGGCTGTTCATGACCTGACAACATCTTTCTACTTTACCATTATAACCCTTTCCACCGTAGGCTATGGTGATATCTCACCCATCACGCCCGAAACGCGTCTGTTTGTGGTGTCGCTGCTGGTTGTGGGATTGAGTGTTTTCGCCACCGCCTTTGTGTCTGTTCTGGGTCCGGCCATTACGAAAAGGTTGGGCCACATCTTAAACCCTGAAGGAGGCCGAATGAAACTGGAAAAACACATCATTTTGGCGGGGGAGGGTAACATTGCCAGCAATACCGCCGCGGAACTGGAAAAAAGGAAACTCTCTTTCGTTCGTATCATAAACCAGAGCGAGAATGCACTCACACCCGGGAAAGGCGACATCCTTGGAGATCCCATGGATGAGGCGGTACAGCTGAAAGCCGGTGTTCGAAAAGCGGTGATGGTTATTGCGGCGGGGGATAATGACGGCGATAACGCCTTTATTACCCTGTTGGCCAAAGATTTGAACCCGGAAGTGCGGGTGCTGGCAGTGGCCAATGCCATCAATGCCATTCGAAGGCTTAAACTGGCCCGGGCAGACCTGGTTTTTGCACCGGCAGCAGTGGGCAGCCGTCTTCTGGCCGACCTGGCTCAGGGAGATCGGATTTCCGATGAGTTTCGGGATTTGCTGGAAGGCGGGGAAGTCGGGTGAAAGCGGTATGGACTGAAGAGGGGAGGGCAGGTTCTTGATTCAATTCAAGGTTTGAGATGCCAGTATAAGGCCCTGTCTACCCTGCCGTCTATGAGAAGTTTAACTTTCCACTGCCCCCCCTCCATGTGACGTCCGGTCTGCAGTTCCGACCAGAAGGTTTCTCTCGCGCCCCATCCCCGCAGATCAAATGTTTCCCGCTTCACCTCTTTTCCGGATGGATTGATCCACGCGACTTCTAGCTTGTGCGGCGCATTCAGGATCTTGCTTTCAGCCCACAGGTAAATCCTCTCCCCCGGCGAAAAGACGTTCTTCCGACTTTGAGAGGTGGGCGGGATACTGTCCAGCAGGAAGGCCTGACCGATGGTTGAACCTGCAGACCCGGCGGAAAGACTTCCCCAGGTCGTCGACCCTTTCGGTTTTCCGGCCGTTGGGGTACTCAAGCTGCCCGCTGCCTGAACACATTCCGTTAGTTCTGAATTCCATTCATATCCTTTATTACAAACATATTCTGAGCCTAGGAGATGGGCATTAGACGGAGCATATTTCTCTACGCAACCTTTTTCATTTGCCTGTGGATTTTCCGGAGCGCAAACCTCATTGGGATAGCAGGTACACGCTTCGTAATTCTTGCAGCTCTTACCTTTTTCTGGTTCGCATCTGCCGGGTACGATTGGCGATCCCCTTGTGAGCGGTTTCATCTCGGCTTTGTCTAAAAAAGCTTCTGTGGTAAGCTGTCCATTGAGGAACCTCCGAGCATCTTTCGGCTCTATTGTTAGTTCTATTACCTGACCGTCGTCAAAATGCTGATGTATGCAGACGTTTTTTTCGGTAGACAACCTGCTGCTTACGATTCGTGTGATCTCAGCGACCCTTATGGCCTCTTCATCAAGGGTCTTAAATTCTGCCAACGGTTGTATATATTTAACCAGGATACTGTTTTCTGAAAAGGAGACGTCTATTTTGTTTAACCCATATGAAGACAAAGCCTGGGACACGGCTTGTTCGCCTCCCTGCGCAAATGTCATTTCGCAAAACGCCCCGGTACAAAGCAAGAGTGAAATTGTTATAAATCCAAGTATTATAATTCTGCGATTGATCCTGCGATTGTGCTTCATATTCCGCACCTCCTATGGCTTGGTCTTCTTGACCAGAGGCCTTATTCCCCACAATACACCCACGTCACCCCAGTACGTCCCGCCATCTCGAATCAAAAAATCAAGCATCGTGTTATTGTCCAAGGAGTGGCATGCGTGAATGTACGCATAATCAAGACCACAATTCCAACCTGATGCCTGCATTTTTTGCGCTGTCATTTTTCCAGCTTCTTGATGGGTAATATTATATAGCTTTTGATAATTAGAGCGTGTTGCATTAAACACACTTCTCCAGAGTTTTTCTGCAGTATTCTCTCCCCCTAAGCTTGGTATGTACTTGCTGAGGTAATTAGATATTAAAGGGACTTTGGACTCGTCTATCATTGCTCCCCCATGACCGAAAAACGCAATTGCTTTTGTCGACGGCCTTGCCAAATACTTAGCGATCTGGGTTTTGTCAGGAACCCATTGGTTTTCCTTTATTTTAGGCAAATATGTAAGTTTACCTGACAACGGAACGGTTTTTACATGATATTTGTATCCCTTGAATTTTTCTCTAATGAACTTCAGTTCGTCTTGGGTCTGAAGTTGATGCCACCAGGTATAAGCAGGGTCGTCATTGGTTGTAAAAATAATAGCCATTTTGGGGCTGCACCCTGTTTTTGGGTCGCTTAATTTATTCAGGGGATCGCATATTTCTTCCGCTTTACATTGGGAATCCTCCGGGCAGTTGAAACAGTTTTCACAATATGTATTCGGATCAGAACATTCCAGATCTCCATCTCCGCAACCTGAAACCAGGATAGAATGGTATCCAGGATCATATCCCAAGTGGGTAGAAGCCCCCAAATGTTCGGCTTTCACCTCTATCTTCAATTTCCCCTCTGCAATCGGTTTTCCAGTGGTCTTTTTTCCCCAGGGAATGGTGCAAGAGTATTTGCCGGGTGGATCCTGCTTGCCACAGGATACCACCGGCTTTTTCCCCGATTTCAAACGAGTAGCAGTGATCGTCAAATCGGTGTTTGAAGCCGCTATGCCTTGGCTGTCGGTAACCGTAATGGTGCATTCCACCGTTTCGCCAATGAGATAATGTGTTTTGTCAGTTCTTATTTTAACGAGTAATGCTTTCTTCCCCACACTAAAGCTTGTGCTTGCACTTTTAGGGGGATATTTGGAACAAGATGCTTTGGCAATAACCTTGTAATTCATTGGCTTGGAAGACGGGGGAATTGGAAACACACGTGTATACTTCCCGAACGGGTCAGTGTTCGTTGAAAGCAACGTACCTTCGACGTTAATCTCCACCTTAACAAGGTCCAACCCGCCTTTTTCATCCCGCACACTACCATGGATAAGCACTTTTTCCCCGGGAGAGTAGGTCTTCAATTTCGTAGCAACACTCACTGCCATCCCCGCTTGAATGAGCACCTGGGTTGAAACTTTTTCGGTCTTACCGCAGTTTCCGTCTGATACCGCCACGGTTATCTTATATTGCCCGATGGGCGGATTTTTCCAGGAAACTGTGTTGGTCATCTGAGCATTGCCGGTGGCCACTCTCCCGTTCCATGGCACCTTTAGCCTGTTTCCTTTAGAGTCGGTGACCGACCATTTCATGGTGAGTGGGTCACCCTCCGGATCCGTGGCTCTTGCCACCAGTGTGATGGTCTGGGATGGGGTGGCTTTCGGGGGTGAAGCGGTCAGGGTAACTTTCGGGCAATTGTTGGTCGGCGGAGGCGGGGGTGGCTGGACCGTAAGGCCCAGGCAGGGGAGCGCTGCTATTCTGTTGATGATTTTTTCCACAGTCGGATCCTGGTTCCCGGGAGCCCCACCGGATCGTCCGGGATAACTGGTGTAATAGGATAAAGCAAACTGCCCCTTATGAACCAGGTAATAAGGTCTTTTTCTGTCATCGGTCCTGAATCCTTCATCGCCGAAACCCAGCTTTACCATGCCGGACTTGGTTTGACCTTTCGTGTTGTCGAACCCATACCCGTGGACTTTTTTGCTCGCCTCTTTGGGCTCCAGGTATTCGGTTAAGGTTACGCTGACCGATCGACTTGTTGCCGCCCCCTGCCACCTCATGGAAAACGTTCGAGTGCCATCCTTATTCAATGTGGGGCCGTTTTTTGTGAGAAGCTGGTCGTTAACATCTCCCAGGTCCCTGGAAGTGGGAAAGACGGCCCAGATCTCGCTATCGGTGCATGGCCTTTGCGCATGCGCCACCGTCGCCTCCGTGATGAGGAGCAGAAGAATAAGCATAACCGCCACTGAAAGCGTTAAGGATAACAAACGGTTTATTCTGCACATGTTCTTGAGCCCCCGTTCAATATTCAGCATTTTTGGACCGGCAACTACTTTTTATTTCACACATAACCCACATTAAAATCAAGCACACGCCTACCACGCCTCGCCCACTTTCTCCAGATCAGGCAGAAGCCGTTCGGGTGCCTTGTCTTTGATTGTGCGGATCAACACCCGTTTGGTCTCTTTAAATCCCGGCTCACTCAGGCTTTTGATGCCACTATTGGTCTGGATGATCAGTTTGGTCTGAAGCTTCCGGGGTATCATTGCCCCCCCGCGACCCGCAACCGTATAGCTCTCCTTCAGATCAAATCCCTGGATGTCTTCCCAGATCAACACCTTTGATCCTCCGGGATAGTGGAGTGTGAGGCCTTCGCTTGCCACTTCGACACTCTGACTGAACTGGTTGGCGGCAAACAGGGCGCAAAACGCGGTCACAGGCAGGTAAGCAATGGAACATAGTCCCCTAACGACCTCATCATTCATGAAAGACGTCATGGCAAAACATTTGCTCATCCCGTATTCGATCAAACAATAGGCCCCAAAACCGATGAACAGGATGAAGATCCCATCCCCGATAACAGCAGACCAGCCGGGATTGAGGTTTATCCCCGGACGTCTTCGGTAGATGCCTCTCATGGCGAAGAGCCCTGAAAATAGAAAAACCGCTGCAAAGAGGTACCTGCCGATTCTAAACCATTCAATGTCCATGGGGACACGTTCGGGGAGCGCCTCTGAAGCGCCGATGATCAGATAATTGCCCATGGAAAAAACGGCCTTTTCCTGATCCGTGCCCAGGGCCCTATTCAGGCTGACCCACTCCTCCCAGTCCAATTTTGTGCGTTCCCTCTTGTAAAAGGCACCCCCGTTGACGGCCGAGGGAACCATATTCTGTTTCTCTATCTGACGCTGCATTCGTTCAAATTGCTTCATTGCGTCATCAATGGTCTTCATCCTTTCACCTGAGGGGGAACCGGCCGGCGCCGTTTTTTCTTTCGGATCGACGTCCTTTACCGACTGTACTGCCCTCTCCAGATTCTTTATATAGGCGGCTATCTCAGGGTATTTGGAAAGGCTTGATCTGGAAAGAGAGGGAACAGAAGGGGGTTCATTGAGCCCGACCAGGTACAATGTTCCCATGTCCCGGATGATCAACCAGGCCAGCTTAAAGGTTCTTCCGCCGGTTTCGAAACAAATCTCTCTTTGAGACTGGCCGAGCGTCCGTTTAATAAAAGCCTCCAGATTTCCGCTGTATAGGCTCACCTGGTTGGCTTCAATCGGAGAACGGCTCAGGGATGATACGGCCCTTTGTATTATTGGGAAAGAAGTCAAATCTTTTTCACTGACATGTGTGACGCCTTCTAAACAGGCAGGCCTTTGTGCCGAACTGCTCAATGCCACCGCAGAGAGATAGACAACCGGCTCGGTTGTCGAGACTATTTTTTGTTCGGTATAAGGGCCGGCAACAAAGGCAAGGAAGAGGCTTAGAGAAATATAACCCAAAAGCCTGTCCGTGTATGGATTCAATGGGTTCTCCTTCCGATAACGCCCGAGATATGTTAAAGCATGACAAAAAGATACCCTGCTCAAGCCGACAAATCAAGCATTAGTGATTTTTCATGCGGGCGTAGAAAAAACCGGGGAAAATGGAGGCTCTGGTATGAAAAAGATGATTGCCATCATCGCCATTTGCCTGGCATGGGGCTTTACGGGGTGCGAAAAAGAGATCCCCCGGGATCCGAATGTCGATGCTCAGGGCCACACACCGGCCACGCCTGTAACCGCTGCGGCAAATGAACAGGTGTTGGAGGAACTGCCGTTTTCAGATGAGCAGGACTTTTCTGACAGTCGGAGGGGGCTGATCGCAATCGACCCTGAATTACGCGTCAAAAACGCGAAGGGAAAAACCATATGGAACCAGCTCGCCTACGGGTTCATCCAGGGAAAGGCGCCCGCCAGCGTCAACCCCAGTTTGTGGCGGCAGGCCAAGTTGAACAATATCCACGGCCTGTTCAGAGTGACGGAGGGCATTTACCAACTGCGGGGCTTTTGTCTGGCAAATATGACCCTTATTGATGGCCGGAAGGGCTGGATCGTGGTGGATCCTCTCATGACCCGGGAAACGGCTTCCAGGGCCATGGATTTTGCAAGGCAGCACTTAAAAGATAGACCCGTTTCAGCGGTTATCCTGACCCACAGCCACATCGATCATTTCGGGGGTGTGGCGGCACTCTTTAAAGCGGAGCATCTCCAGAAGCCCCATATCCCCGTGATCGCCCCAAAAGGGTTCATGGAAGAGGCCACGAGCGAGAACATTATCGCGGGCATTGCCATGGGTCGAAGGGCCGGGTACATGTACGGCAAAAATCTGTTTCCCTCGGTGCGGGGTCACGTGGACAACGGTCTCGGGAAAAGTGTTCCGTTTGGCACATTCGGGCTCATAGCGCCCAACCGGTTGGTGGACAGGACCCCTCAGGAGATGACCATTGATGGTGTTCGATTTATTTTTCAGTACGCCCCCGAGTCGGAAGCCCCAGCGGAACTGACATTTTATCTGCCCCATAAGAAAGTTTTCTGCGGGGCTGAACTGGTCTCCCACAACATGCACAATCTATACACCCTGCGGGGCGCCAAGGTGCGAAATGCCCTGAAATGGAGCGGCTACATCGACCAGGCCACACGCCTTTTCAAAGACGCCGAGATCTATTTCGGCTGTCATCACTGGCCCATCTGGGGTAACGCCCGGGTGATGGCCTTCCTCAAACGGCAGCGGGATCTGTATAAATACATCCATGACCAGACCATCCGGCTGGCCAACACCGGTTATACTCCTAGGGAAATCGCGGAACAGATCCAACTGCCCGAATCCCTGAACACAAGTTTTTCGGAACGGGGATATTACGGGACCCTGTCCCACAATTCAAAGGCGGTTTACCAGGCGTATTTCGGTTGGTATGACGGCAATCCGGCCCATCTCAACCCCCTGCCGCCAAAGGAATCAGCGGTTCGGTATATCCGGTTCATGGGTGGCGCGGACAGTGTTATGAAAAAGGCCAGGGCCTCCTTTGAAAAAGGCGAATACCGCTGGGTCGCGGAGGTGCTCAACCATCTGGTGTTTGCGGAACCTGAAAACGAAAGGGCCAAAGCACTTCTGGCCAGAACTTACGATCAATTGGGCTATCAGTCAGAATCCGGTCCATGGCGAAATGTCTACCTGACGGCCGCCTATGAACTGCGTCACGGAGCTCCCGAAGAAGGGATCGATCTCAAAAATGCCATGGGTATTTTGAAAATGACACCGCTTCCCAGGTTTTTTGACAGCATGGCCGTAAGACTCAATGGACCTGACGCCGCCGGGAAGAAGATGAGCGTCAACGTCTTATTCACGGATTTGGATGAAAGCTATGTGCTGACGCTGGAAAACGGCGTTTTACACCACCGCAGGTCGCCCCCGGACCCGGATGCCAATGCCGGCGTGAACCTGACCCACGACCTTTTCCTGAAAATGCTCGTGGGTCAGGCCGGCATCAAGGAAACCATTTTCTCGGATGATCTCAAAACCAGCGGTAGTCGCATCGATCTAGTGCGGTTTCTGCTCCTCTTCGACAAGCCCGACGGCAATTTCAATATGGTCACGCCATAGGGCAGAAAGCGTAGGGGTGTCCTGTCAAAAGACACAACCCGGGACTTCTGGGAACAATTCAAGGCCGGTGTTAAAGAGAGAAAAAATAAGTAATTATTGTCTAGTTTTTCCTTGACGCCCCGTTAGTATTTCGTTACAGTCCGCTGCTGAAAAGGAGATCTTATTTTCACCTAATTCAAGGTCAGCAGAGCAAAAATGACCAGGCGCTACCATACGGATCTATGCCTTACAACTGGTTCTCACCCGGTCGTCGTAGCTTCGCTACTGTGGCGGAGTCGGCTAACCTTCGAGACGGTAATAATGAAACAGAACGCCCTTTAGCAGAAATGCAGGGGCGTTTTTTATTGCCGTAATATTATGACATAGGACTTTAAGGTTTATCCGGGTTATTTTTGTCCGGCAGGCCGATTTCGCTTCTTCATTGTGGAGACGCCATGCTGATAGCAAAGTTCAAGTCAAGAAACGGAGAAGTCGGCGTTGACAAATTCGTTTCGGGAAAGTATGACCTTGTTTTGATGGACATGCGGATGCTGGTCATGGATGGGTATACTGCGACCCGGGAGATCCGGAAGTGGGAAAAGGAATACCGTAAAGATCCCACCCCGATCATCGCCCTGACCGCCCATGCGCTTATGGAAGACAGGCAGAAATGCCTGGATGCGGGGTGTACCGATTATTTGTCCAAGCCCATAAAAAAGGGAGACCTTTTGAAAAAAATTTCGGAATATGCCTAAACCGATTTATACATCCCCCGGGTGTGTACCAGTCGAAGAAATTCCGGGGGACAGTATGTTTATTTCTTGTATTACACAGCGCGGCAACAAGCGTTACGGGCAAATATTCGCCCCCCTTTCTAAAGAAGGGTCAATCAAAGATTTGACCCCAATTCCATTCACAATTCTCACCAAAAAGTTCTAAGCCCAAATCGATGATACGCTTTGAAATCGCGATCCTTTGATACCAGGGTCATTTTTCGCTGAATAGCCTGCCAGATAATGATACGGTCAAAGGGGTCCTTGTGTGAGAGCCTTGGCAACTTATGGAAAGTAGATGCTTCAGCGGCGGTAATCGGCAATATTTCCAGATTCATCTGAGCTGCGAAATCAGGCAGTTCTTCCGGTTTCACCCCGGTTAATTCGAGTTTTCCAAGTGTATACTTCAAGGAAATCTCCCAGAATGCAACTACACTGACAGCCACGTCATTGTTCGTAGACTTCACCTCACGAATTACCGCCTTGCTCAATTTGCCGGTGGCAAAAAGCGACCATAAAAACACATGGGTATCCAGTAATATGTTCATAAGGCCAGCATTTCTTTCTCACTAATCTCAAAGTCATCGTGGATTATGCATCCGGCCCGGTCCTCAAGTAAGCCAAGACTCCTTTCCGGGGTAGAGACATAGGATGAATATGGGACAATTACAGCGACTTTTTCCCGTTTTTTGCCGTAACTTATAACAATTTCCTGACCGTTTCTTATTTTTTTCAAAACCTCCGAAAAACCGGCTTTCAGTTCTCCTATCGTAAGTGTTTGCATATGAGTTCTCCTTTGGTATTGTACATATCGGTCAGCATAACGTAGTTCTTGACAACTTGTCAAGAACGAAGCATCCGGCATCTGGTCTCAAATCTTGATGAACCCTATTCAGTCAAGTATAAAATTTCGTTTAAACGTCATGACGAAGCTTCCTGGCAGCTTTCGGTCCCTACGAACCCGATTCGTATGGCAGCAGCATGTTCGAACGCCCCTTGCAGGTTTCACACTCCTCCAGAATCGGGGTCAGGAAAGACCAGCAACGCTCCAGCCCATCCTGCCGCCAGAAAAGCATCTGGTCCCCCAGCATGCAGTCCAGAAGCACTTTTTCGTAGGCGTCCAGCACGGGGCCGGTATAGTTCTGATGATATTGAAAATCCATGGTGACGGATCTCAAGCAGACCCTGGCGAAAGTGGGGGTCAGGGAATCCCATAGATTGTCTGTGGGAAAGGGCCTAATGGTTCCGTAGCCCTGACCTTCTCATCCCTTACGCGGTCCGCTTTAAACAGGGATGGCGGGTCCATGGCTGTGAGCGCCAGGAGCTGCATCATGTGGTTCTGGAACATATCCCGTATAGGGAGTCAAATCTTTGATTGACTTAAATAATTATAGCTCCGTGAGCAACACAATCAGCAGGGTAAACAGAAGGTTGCGAAGCAATAAACTCAACAAGCGTTACGGGCAAATATTCGCCCCCCTTTCTAAAGAAGGGTCAATCAAAGATTTGACCCCCATTCACGTGCGGCTTCCTTATTGAGAGGGTTATGCGTCGTAGGGGATCACGCCTCTGATACCCAGTTTTCACACCTGAGGTTTGGGATCCTGGAGAATTCGGTGATGTTATTTGTGACAATCGTTAGATCGAGGCTCAAGGCATGGGCGGCTATCAGTGTATCAAGCGGACCGATTGTTTTTCCTTTGGATTCCAGGAATACCCTTATTTTCCCGTACCGTTCCACCAATCTCTTGCCATGAAAAGGAAGAGCGGTCAGAGGCAGCAGGAATTCATCAAGGGCCATTTGATTCCTGGTTTTTTGCGTACTTTTCTCGACACCATATTGAAGTTCCGCTTGTGTTATTGAAGAAATCCCGAATTCATGAACGGGATATCGTTCAAATTTTTGCAATACCTTTTTCGGCTTTTCATTGATGATGTATATACAAATATTTGTGTCCAGGAGATATTTCATTGGAACATGGGCTCGCGCTTCTGATCTTGTCTGGGTTGGTTTCGCTCAATTTGGAAATCTTTAGCAAAATGGTCTAAGCTGTCAAAAAGAGGTTTCCATGAGTTTTCTTTAGGTAGTAAAACAATAGTTTCACCCTGTTTTTTGATATAAACCTCGCTACCGGCCATTCTAAATTCCTTTGGCAATCTGACGGCCTGGCTTTGCCCATTCTTAAACAGTTTTGCAGTTTTCATCTTTATCCTCCCGTATAAATATATATTGAGAGTATGTATTTCAAATGCTGTTTGTCAAGAGAAAATCTAACACTGTTGATTGCGTTGCTCGCGTCAAGGGAGGGGGTGGACTGTGGAAGATCCCCTGCATCGAAGTAGTTGGCAATGCAGGTTTGGCCCCCTTTCTTGACAACCTGATACCATTTCGCGCTATTCCGCCAACACGTCTGTCTTATGCCGGCGAGAGATTATATGTCCCTGTAATTAGTAGCTTTTTAATGGGAAAATATCTTTTGTCAATAGTCATTTATTTTGCTACAATCCTGCTCTTTGTCTTTTATTGCTTTTACTTGGTATTAAGAATTTTCGGAAGACGCATCGTTGTAGTTGATTCCCACTCTAACCGTCTTCAGTGCTGAAGCGGTTTCATGATTCCACTGGATGGCGAGCCAAGCATACTTACCGGGTTAAAAGGGAGCCCATGAAGCGGATACTAACAGTTGATGACGACCTCCTTCCATCCTCAAAGCCCTCAAGCTGGGGCTTGGCTCAGAACATGTGCTGGTGGATACGGTCGAAAACGGCGCCGGCGCCATCGCGCTCGGTTCCCTGAAACAATTCTATTCGGCGTTGAGCCGTCCCGGTGCATTCAAAGACGGGAGCGTTGATCCGGGAGATTTTATTTCGGTGGATTCGGACCCGTTTACTTTCAAGGGATCAGAGATAATGAAGAGGTGATAACATGACATACGCTTCACTGGGTTGTTTTCTAATAGGCGTTACGGGCCCGGGCATCACCGCCAGCGGCGAGGCCCTCATCGGGAGCGTCAGTGATGATCCCTATGATGTGCGGACATTTCTGCGGCAGGTGAGGCCTGCCGGGTCGCAGGCACACATGGGGACTGAGCTGGTTTCCACCACTGAGCATACCTTGACGGAGAGAGGGTATTTTGCGCATCCGGGTGAAACCACGCGGGGCATCAACGAGAGCGGGCTGGCCTTCACCTGTGCCATGGTATTCGAGAAGGCGGGCGCCGAAACAAACCGCCATCCAATGTCTTTCGCGGATCTCTCGCAGGACATGATGATCAGTTGCCGGACGGTTGATGACGCCATCGACCTGTTTCAATCGGCAGGCGCAACCACGCCCCCCTTTTCAGTACTGCTCGCCGATTCAAAAGGCGACCTTGCCCATGTGGAGGCCGGGGCCTTCGGTATAAGTGTCAACCACCACTACTCCCAAAAGAATCCCGGCATGGTGTTTGCCGTAAACTGCTATCTTTCTGAGACGCTGGTTAACCACAACGCCCCGGACAGTTTCATCCAGAACACCCGGAACAACAACCTGGCACGCCGGGACCGGGGGAAACAACTGGCCCGGGAACTCCAGGGCAGACTGGATGTGTCCGCTCTCTCGCGCATCCTCTCGGACCATGCCAACCGAGAACGGGACCCCATGGACAACCCCCTTCTGCCCGCCTGGGGGTATTCCATCTGCAACCACGGCACACGGCACCAGGATACCTATCCCCACGAGGACCTGCCCTGGGGGACCGTAAGCGCGGAGATCATGCAGCCTTCGCAAGGGCTGTTCTGGTATGCCTACGGCTGGCCCTGCGGCGGGCCGCCCGAACATGGCGACCAGATTTATCAGGACAAATCGTGGGGCCGATTCGTTCCTTTTGGCTTTGGTGCCGGGGGCGGCCAAGACGAGGAAATCACGGTGCTCGCCACGCTGGAGGGTGAGATCACGCCCGCTGGATTTGAGAGTCAGCGCGGCCGGGAACCCGTTTAGGTAAAACCTTCACATTCCCTTAGGTGCCATTGCTAGTGAAAACGGATTGCCATCAGCGAGGAAGCTGGTAACGAAGCACGCGCCCGACTACTTTTTCTCCCAGCCTTCGGTAGCTCCCGCAAGAATAGCAGGCTCGGCCTCGGCTGTTGGCACGATCTCCATGATGTCGTTGTGGAAGAGTGGCCAGAACCTCGCACATAATCTTTGTCATTGAAGAATGTCTGCTGCTGTCTACTGCCGCGCTGCGTGTTATAATGTAGTATTCCAGGCGCGACTGCCCGAGACCAATCGATCGATCACAGCCTTTTGAAACGCCTCGGTTTCAGTCCGGGCCATGACTCTCGGAGCAGCGGCGCGCAGGCTCGATTTGATACCGTGCACAACCGATGGATGCAGCGCTGACAACGTTGTTGCAAGCGCTCTACCGCGAAGCGGCGCTTGTCCATTTGGGACGGCCTCGTCAACGAGGCCCCGCTTATAAGATTCGGTCGCTCCCAGCTTTTCCTTCTGCAAGATGAAACGGAGTGCCCCTGAATAACCGATCCGCGCCGGCAAGCGTCGTGTCTCGCCGCCGCCCGGCATTGCGTCGTAATCGAGATGGCCGTCGCTGATCATGGCTCCTTCGCCGGCAACGATCATATCGCACGCCAGCGCAAGTTCCAATCCGCCGAGCCGGCAGACACCCTCGACGCACGCCACCGAGACAAATGGAAGCGTCTCCAGTCGGTCCAGCACCGCATTCAGACGTTCCACCACCTCACGGAAAATTTCGGCATCCCCGAAGCAGGTCTTGAGGATCTCGCCGTCGAGGCCGGTACTGAACACCGCGGGTTGGCCGAGGACGAGCAGACAGGCCAGCTGTTTGGCATCCCGTTCCAGTTCCGTGAGCGATGACTCCATCGCCTGCAAGGTGCCAATGTCAAGGCCGTTATCCTGCTCCGGGCGATTCAGTTCCCAGGTAACGACACGGTGGTTGCGGGTCACATTCATCACATCTGCCTCGCCCACCTGGGGAAAATAGCTTTCGTATTTTGTCATCGCTTATCTCTTTGTTATTGTGAGGAATTCCATAGTACAGTGAACGACTTTAAATGTATCGGTAGCAAAAGCTGTTTGCCCAATGAAGAAATATTTGATGGTCCACTTTAAAGGGGTTACATTATACGAACTGTGCCCTTACGCGTCAATGATGGGGTGTTTGACCCGCGTGGATCGGACAGAATTCGGATGCTTTTACGGACTGGGAGCTCATGACGGCAACGGCCATATCCTCGGACGGACACTACGTCGCCGGTACGGGCATCTTTCGAAATCTTTACACGCGGGGGTATCTGGTCTATATTCCATGAAATGGGATTTCAGATAACCCGGAAGTGAATTTTTTCGATTTTCCGGAAAAATACCGGAGGTGGTTCCAAATGCCTTCCACATCAAGAAGAACATTTATTAAGACCACTCTTTGTGCGTCAATCTCCGGCCTCACCCCTTTTCTCAGTTCTCAAGTTTTTGGATACAAGGGAAGAAAAGATTCTGATTTTGAGCCGGGATACTTGAAACTGCACAACCGGGGAGAATTGAAGCGGCGGGGAGAGACCCTCTGGAAATTGATGGAGAGTTGTGAACTCTGTCCAAGGAGGTGCGGCGTTAACAGACTGGAGGGCGAAAGAGGTTTCTGCCAGGCAAATGCCCGGTTGGAGGTTTCATCCTTTCATCCCCACTTCGGAGAAGAAAGGCCCCTGGTGGGAAATGGCGGTTCAGGGACTGTTTTTTTGACAAACTGCGGATTAAGATGCGTTTTCTGTATCAATTGGGGGGTCAGCCAGGAAGGAGAAGGTTCTTCAAGAACCACGGAAGATCTCTCCCGTATGATGCTCAGGCTTCAGGGAATGGGGTGTCCCAACATCAATTTCGTAACACCGACCCACTATGCACCGCACATGGTCCTTGCGGTGGATAAGGCGGCCGCAAAGGGGTTGCGTGTCCCACTGGTCTATAATAGCTGCGGTTGGGAACGGGTGAAGATATTGAAAATCCTGGATGGCATCATTGATATCTACTTGCCCGATTTCAAATATTCTGACGGACGAAAGGCCGCCCGATACTCCTCCGGAGCTGATACATACGTTGAAGATACCCAGGATGCCATTCTTGAAATGCATGGACAGGTGGGAGTGGCCAAACCGGCAAAGGATGGGTTGATGCACCGCGGCTTAATGATACGCCATCTGGTGATGCCCAATAATGTGGCCGGGACCAAAGGCGTTATCCAATGGATCGCAAAACATCTTCCGAAAGATACTTATCTGAACCTGATGTCGCAATACCGCCCCATGTATCATGCGTCCAACTATCCTGAGATTTCCCGAAGAATCACGAGAAAGGAATACGCGGATGCCGTCAGGTGGGCGAAAGGGGCGGGATTGACGAATTTGGATATTCAGGGATATTTTTTCGGGATATGATGTGGATTTCGAAACCTTTGGATGGGGACATCCTATAATGCTCCTGTCAAGAAAAATTTCCAAAAAATGTAAACATCGCAATAACAGATAGTTACGGTGCATTGCAATTTTTTGATATAGCCCAGCGTCAAGCCCGTTCCGGACTTTTTGCAGTTTTCAGTGAGTTTCTCACCTTTTGTGAACTCTACACCTTATCGTTACGTTTATCCGGCATGCGACCCTGCCGGCCGCCACCCATCATCCCTTATCCAGGTTGTAAAGTTCAGTGAGGAAAAAAGAAAAGAAAAGGGGTCATAAAAGGGGTCAAGTCTCCTATTAGCTCATGATTATTGATTTTTTTATCCTCTCCACCTTGTTTCTGAATTTCTTGTCTTTTCTTGTCTGTTTTTTAACCCTGTCAACTATACTTCCTGCAGAACTGTCTTTTTTTAGTCCGAATTCTTTACATATTGAACTTAAAGTATCTCCCCTTAAATGTCTCATTAAATACATCGCAACATTTCTTGCTTCATTTAGCTGCCCTCTTATCGATATCCGCAAATCAGAAATAGACACATTATAATTTGTGCAAACTGCTGCCATAATTTTGTCCGGTTCCGGGGCCAGTAATTTTGATTCCGGAACTTCTATATGCTTTTTTTTAATAAAGTAATTATTCTTGATCAACTTCAAAAAAGGCTCACTTCCAAGAATTGCAGGAAGCTTCCTTTTCTTATAGATCGCTGAAAAATCCTCATTGTCTGATTCATTTACAAAATCTCTATAAACAGTCTTTTGCAGGGCCTTCGTCCCGCTAAGCATCGTTAATATTTTCTCTCTACTCACCCAACGCCATTTTTTTGAATCAGACAGATAGGCTTTGTGACTGCTCCATGTATAATTCAAACTTTCAGATAGCCCAGCATTTATTGGATTCCTGTGTATATATCTCATCACCTGAAGTAGATAACTGTCTGCATCAATCAGAATGGACTTATACCTCCCTCTGAAAAGATGACCGTCATATCCATGTATCCTATTGAATCTTTGAGTATAAACACCATTAATATGTCTCATGCTCCTTGAAATATTTCCTTCCGGGGTCTGTATTAAAAGGTGATAATGATTCTGCATTAGGCAGAAAGCAGCAACCTTTATGTGAAAAATGTCAATCGCATCCTGCAATATCTCGATAAATACAGAATAATCATTCTTACCCTCAAAGATCGCCTCAGATCTTCTTCCCCGGTTCATTACATGATACCAAGCATCCGGATATCCTATTCTTAATGGGCGTGACATAAGCAGGATTGTACGACAGTTACGCTTAAAAGGCAAGAGCTAATAGGAGACTTGACCCTTTGATTGACCCCTTGACCCTTGACTTCATCTTCAAACGGTTTTACCGCGTGGACAAGGGCCGTTCAAGGGAAGCGGGCGGCAGCGGGCTGGGCCTTGCCATCTGCAAATACATCACCCTCGCACACGAGGGAACCATCCAGGTTGAAAGCCGGATCAACCAAGGGAGCACATTTCGTGTTCAATTTCCCTTGCACGATTACGCTTCTTGAAAGAATCAATGGAAAACCCCGTTTCCCGTCAGGGAATCAGAGACTGCCAATAGTAGGGTGGACACGGGGAGGTGCAACGGTTAAAAGATACGGACTTTTATACTATTCATGCCCCTGAGCAATCTATTTTCAAGATCTTTACAATTTTGACCTGGACGGCAAAAAAACCTAACAGTTCGAACACGAAGAATCATCACACACGCATGCCCCGTCGGTCCAGATAGAGCCAGTATAGTCCATGGTCGCGCCAGTGAGGTCCGCGCCGGTGAGGTCCGCGCCGGTAAGGGTGCAGTCAAGGCATCCAAAGCCGGTAAGGTCCGCGCCGGTAAAGTCCGCGTCCGTAAAGTTCACAAAGAGCATGTTCACATCTTGGATCGTGGCCCCGGAAAAGTCAGCGCCCGTGGCGTCCAGGCCGGTCAGGAGCCCCGGGGTGGAGAGGTCCAAGCCGCTGAAAATGGTGCCTTTGAGGCTGGCCCCGGAGAAATCCGCGGTGTTGGCGTCAATGGCATTTATCAGATTGGCCTGGTCCAGGATGGCGTCCGTAAACTTCGCACCGGTTAGGAGCGCGAGTTCCAGGTCGGCGCCGGTGAGGTCCGCGCTGGTCATGTCGGTATTGTCCAGTTGCGCCCCGAAAAGAAAGATGCCTTGCATGTTTGCACCGGTGAGGTCTGCCTCTCCGAACCGCGCCATGAAAAGGTAGGCGTTGCTGAAATCCGCGTATCGACCACTGATGTCGGCAAGGTAGTAATAACAAATGGTAACACCGGCCGTCGCGTTGTCCAGGTTCGATCCTGTCAGGGCACCCCAGCCGTCGTCGTTGTCGCCACAGTCAATAAAGCCGGAAAGGTCCATACCTTCCAGGTCGCAACCAATGCAGTGGCCCGTGCTAAGAAAGGTTTGCAGTTCGTCATCGGACCCCGCGGCCATGGCTGTCCCTGTCGGGCTGAAAATCCCCAGCCAGGCCAGCATTTTTTCCCAAGGGCCATTCCTTTGGGCCAGTTCCTGGCCGTCTTCCCGGGGCTGGATGAACACCGGATGGATGTCCTGTCCTTGGTTGTCATGATACAGATGCAGGAAATACCGGCCCCGTTCCATGTGCACGGTTTGGCACTCCCCGCCGGCATTGGCCTCTAAAAGCTCCTGCCCTGATTCGTCCACGAGCACGATGCGGTGCCCGGCCCCGGGGTCGGGTTCTTCCCAGCAAAAGGTCTGGGTGACCGCCTCGGAATAATAGTACGGGATGATGTCCATGCCCAGGCTTCCTGTAAGGTTGTCTTCTTCGGCGGCGTAAATGGATTCCAGAAATGCTAACACTACACCCTTTTTCGGGTTGGCGTGCAGTCCCGGATCGTTTACAAAATCCTTCTCCACAAGCCCCTTCGCCTCCAGGGATTCCGCCCCGCCCGAGCCTGTGGAGATGGAAGAATCACACCCCCAGACAATCCCGATCATTAATAACAGACCCGCCAAAACCAGCATGGAATAACGTTTCATAAAGTTCTCCTTTTCCGGGCCGGAAAACCCAGCTTCTCTTTCCGGTCCCCGAGGTGTTTTTTCTCCGGCACACCGCATTTGGCGCGGGCCCCGGGTCAGTTTCGCTTTCTTTCCCATGTGAAGCGAGCGATTGCAGCGGCATGACCGCTTTCCAAATAGACTACCTCAATCGTATTGGTTCCCGTCAGACGACCGTGGAAAACTCCGGCATCACCCTGTTCGACTATGTAAAGAGTCTTCCCGTCAAACCCAATAACCCCCATAATCGGTTCCGTTGCCTTAACGGCAGGCTTGGTCCCCACATGAGCAATTGCTTCCTTTTTCTCGGCATGTTCCCAGAAGTGGATGCCCCGGAAATATGCCCCATCTTGTTCGGTCACCCGAATTCCGTCCATCGACAGCCGCGCTCCCTTATGGAAATAGACTTTCATTTCTTGGCATGTCCACGTACCCACAAGGCTCGGTAGGGATTTGGCCCCTTCAGCAGCCAATGCCACGGAACACACAGTCGATAAAAAGAGAATCATAGTGATGCTCAGCGTACGATTTATCATTACAGGTAATCCTTTCTTGGTTTAAGGTTTTCACGAAACGTAATATTGCGTTCTTCAGATTATAAGCTACTGAAAGGCTTTCGGTTCTTTCCCTACAATTGGACAGCCTTCCATGCTACTCTATACAAGTTTTGCGTGGCATGTAAACATATAATCTGACAAACGTCCAACGTCCCCTTCTCCCGGATGCGTCAGCGCATTGCCTTAGTCAGACGCCAAGTCCGTACCGTCGAAACCGGCGTAGTACGGACTGTACCGTTCGACCCGAAAGATTGAGCCTCCGTAGTCATGCTCCCAGACCTTCTCACCGCTTGCGGAGACTTCAAAGAAAAGGCCGTCCGGTCCCTGACAAACCAGCGTGTTGCCGTTGGGCAGCCTCTGAGCACCGGAGATGTTTTGGGCGTAGAAATCGGTGGGAGGCGTTGCCGTGTAACTCCAGAGCGGCATGGTCGGTCCGTAAGCGGTGCCAGTGGAATAGGTGTAACTGCCGTCGGAATTTACGGGAGGAACGATTTCATCGACGGATGAGTAGTCTCCTTCGGGGCGCCCCTGGCCGTTGTTGAAGATCAGGATATGGCCATATCCCGGAAGACCGGATTTGACCCACCTGGCGTCGTGTTGTGCGAACAGTTGCTGATCTGTACTGCTGCCCGAACCGTAGGCCTGGGGATTGCCCCATCGATAAAGGAGGTCGCCACCTCTGCCGCTGTTGCCGCCGGTGCTTCCCTTTGCTTGTGCGGTGCTTGTGCTGTGGTCAATGACCCATATTTCGCTGAAACTGTGGACGCTGAGCAGAATCTGGTCCAAATCCGGGTCGTAGTCTATGGCGTTGATGTGATTCCAGTCCGCTCCCGAGTTCCCGGCGTAATTGAGGTTTATCCGTTCAGGGTGCTCGGCTACGGTACCGTAGTTTTCCCTGGTTTCATCGTAGTCCTGGATGAGGTGATCCCAGGCGTGCCACTCCCATACAATCTCGCCCCCGGAAGCACCCGTGGGCTTAACTTCGATAATATGATCCGGCCATAACTCGCCTGCCTCCATCAGATTCGGATTTCGGCCTGCTGAAATGGCTTCTGCTTCCGTCTTGATCTCCCAGGCGATCATCAGCACGTTACCGTTCGGAAGCACCTCAATGTCGTGGTGTAAGCGGTATTGATCGCTATGGTATTCAAATTCCCACTGCCGGGTACCTTCCCAGGCGAACCGCTCGACTCTCCCACCGGCACCGCCTTTTTTGAAAGCAGTGTCCCCCGTGTTGGCAGTGCGCAACAGTGTGCCGTCTTCCAGCAGGTAGACAGAAAGCCCGGGTCGATAACTGCTGGACCAGGAGTGGACCATTGTCCCATTATTATCCATCAGATAGGTGGTGGTCGATCCAATGGGTGAGAACAAATTGTACCCATCGTAGGGATCCCCAGCATTCACAACCACCAGATCGCCATGGTCATAAGACATGGTTGCCGAATCCATCAGCCCATCTACAGTTGTGTCAACGCCGAAATAGAAACGGTATGAACCGGTCGGAAGTCCTGTGACATTCAATACCTCCAGGGGCTCCGTCAGATTGAAGAGGGGGCCCTGATAGGCGGGCAGAAGGTCGCTCAAGTTGTTTCCGCCCCAGTGCCACATGTGGGGATATTCATAGTAATACCATCCCATGGGCGTCTCCGCCACAATCCACCAGTCAGCCGGTTCGCCGGCCTGTTCACCGGCATCCAGCTGAATGGTTGCGGTTAGGGTGCTGTCCGATGCGACGGTCACGGGGTCGTTTGTGCCGTTCAGCCTGATGTCCGGCGTTGAATTTGCTTCGGCATGGCTGAAGGGGGTAAACAGAGACAGCAGTGTGAAAAATATTGCTGCCAGGGCATACACGGTTGAAACATGAATTATTGATTCCGGCTTCGTCATTTTTTTCCTCTAAACGGTCAAATTGTCGTCGATGGTGTCGATCTCCTACTGAATGCTTGAATCAAACGGGTTGTTTTCGCAGCAGGTGCCGTCATCCTGGTTTCCGTATGTATCCGCAGACTGTGTAACGCTTACGTCACGTACCAGGCGCACATAATTGTAAATCCGGATGGCATCGCCCTGGGGGCCGTGGCCGGTGGGCCAGTCGGCCGGATCACCGGATTTAGGGTCGCTACGCTGGGCCCCCGCTCCATGGACATCGATCCACGAACCGTTCATATAGCCCATGGCCCGGCCAAAAGCGACATATGCGGCATTCGCGCCGGGTGCAGCGCCCATGTTGACGTGGGTGGTATTGCTCCAGTAGCAAGGGTAGTCGGTTTGTCCCGCTTCATTGGTAATAGAAGTTGCGTTAAACAACGGGTCGATGGCAGCAGAGTCGGTGCTGTCAGGGGAGCGGGTGTAATCCACAATGCTTTGCAGTTCTTTGGCGTTTGGCAGCCGCCAATCGTCGTGGCCCAGATAAATCTCGGAATTTTTCGTTATTACCCATGCCAGGGCCTCTTCCCAATTGAGGCCCGAGCCATTGTCATCCCGGGTCCACATGAGGCCGGCTGCATTGTCGGTGATGGTTCCGTCGCCGTTGTCCACAAAGTCGTTTTGGCCGTATCCGGTGTTTCCGCGCACATAAATCGTGAAGTACCCTTTCTCTCTGGTCGGGTAACACTTGATGCGCCCATCGGCGAAGTTGACGCCGAAAAAACATTCCTGCCCGTTCATTACTGTGGCGTTGTAGACTGTGCTGGTGGTCCATTGGGAGTCAATGAGCCTGTCGCCGGCGCTTGTGTCCCCATATTCGAAATCGAAGTAGTCAGCGTCCATGAAGGGGACCAGACCGGTTGTATCGGTCCCCCCATAACCGCTGGGGTCAATGCCGGAAAACAGAATGAGTGAATAGAGCTCCTTGATGGTGGGCAATCGCCAATCGGTGTAGCCCGCAAAATCGAAAGAATCAGCACCGCCTGCCGCCTCATCCCAGGTCATCTTGGCGCCTGGATCCTGCTGCCACATGAGACCCGTGACATTGTCCGTTATGGTTCCGTCGCCATTGTCGGTATAGGCGGGAGCATTGCTCGTATGCTGGGCATCCTGCCCATAAAACGATTCACCGGAATCCGGACAGGTAATAGCACCGGAATTATTATAGCACGTGTCCTGACCGGTATCCACCACGGGAAAAGATCCGGCTTCCACCATCTCAAAAGCAATCCAGTCGTAAAACAGTGCGGCTGTGTCCAGCAGGCCGTTTACAAGCGTGTCCACGCCGAAGTAGAACGCGTACCGGCCGGCGGGAAATCCTGTGGCACGCAATACCTCCAAGGGTTCCGTCAGGTTGAACAGGGGCCCCTGATAGGCGGGCAGGAGGTTCACCCCGCTGCTTCCGCTAAAGTGCCATGTGCCGGGATACTCGTAGGAATACCAGCCCATGGGCGTTTCCGCCAGAATCCACCAGTCGGCCGGTTCGCCGGCCTGTTCACCGGCATCCAGCTGAATGGTTGCGGTAAGGGTGTCGTTGGATGTGAGGGTAATGATGTTGTCTGTGCCGTTTATTTTGATATCCGGCAGTGGATTTGCGATGGCCTGTCCATTGGACATCACCAGAAGCGGCAGCGCGAAAAACATCACGGCCAAAGCGCCCGTGAGTGAAACATGAAATCTACCGATGGGTCTTGTCATGATAATATCCCTCCGAGGCTGGTTACAACCCGTTATCTATTTTAGCAAAAAAACACTGAAAAGCCTTCTTTTTCACTGGTTTTTCCGATCCCGGCGCCCCATGCCGGGAGGGCCCTGCATTGCCTCGCTTTTTTGTATGGTGCCGTCACCGTTCGTATCCAGCTTGTCGAAATGATCGGCCGGCCCTGAAAACTCGCTGCGTGAGACAACCCCGTCCCCATCCGCATCGTCTTCCTGAAATTTCCCGGGTACACGACCGCTCTGCCCTTTCGGCCGGGGGGCCTGCTGGGCTTCTTCCTGGTTGATGAACCCGTCGCCGTCTGCGTCAATCCGGGTAAAATGTTCATCCGGACCGGGGAACTCATCTTTCGATACCCTGCCGTCGCCATCCCGGTCATCATGTTCGATCATGCCCCGTGGCGGATTTCCCCGGCTTTCCTCGGCAGCAGATGCAAAACTCATTGTCATGGCGGTGAAAACCAGTACGCTCAGGATCAACCCTATCTTTCCCATAATCCAATCTCCTTTGTTTAATTTTTTTGACAACCGTTTCTTGCGACTCACTCAGAACAGCGTCACTGTTGTTTTCAATTTACCATCCAACAGTAAACTTCTTATCAGGGATTTTTCATGGATTTGTAAATGTTTTGTAAAAATGGTTCCCATTCAGGGGCTTTTCACGTTATTTTGGTTCCGCAAGTCATGAGGACCGCCACTCTTGACAATATGTGGCTGATATGAGAGAGAAGTTTCACCCAAAAACCATGTATATTGATGAATTTATTATAATTGGAAGATTTGGCTAACCCAATGAATCGGCAAACAAAGCTCCAAAAAATGCTGGATGCGGGCATTACGAATTATCCCGATAAAACCGCTATACGCTTTGATGGCCGTAAAATCAGTTATCTGCACCTTGGACAACTCTGCCGAAAACTGGCAACCGGATTTCTAGACGACAATATTACTGCAGGAGATCGGGTCGCCCTGTTCTTACCCAATTGTCCTGAAGCTGTTATGGTTTTTCTGGCCTGTTACAGAATCGGCGCCATTGCCGTACCACTTAATTATCGCTATCTAACTGAAGAAGCACGGTATGTGATTGAACAAACCGGTGCAAAATTAATCATCTTTCACCAGACACGCAGCGAAATCGTGCATTCACTTAGGGATCTTTTCGATCCGACAGGCATGTACGTACTGAACGATCTTTCAAGCGAAACGCAATACCGCAATTCCAATTCATTGTTCGATTATCCGGAATTATCCGAAAGTATCACAGTGAAAGAAAATCACCCTGCCTTAATTCTATATACCTCGGGCAGCACCGGAAGGCCGAAAGGTGTTGCCCATTCTCACCAGGGCGTCTATTCCGCTATGGAAATTTCCCGGCAGGCGCTTGATTTTAATGCACAGGATATTGTTCTGGTCGGCAAACCGATCAGTCATGCCGGCGGACTGCAGACTCAGCTTATGCCTACTTTATCAGTCGGCGGCGAGGTTGTTCTGGACATGAAACCGTCACCTGCCAAAGCCGTTTCACTCATCAAACAAAACGCAGTCACCGAATATGGAATGCTGGCCAGCGATCTGCTCGATTTCATTGAATACCTGGAGGAAAATCCAACAACACTGCCTAGTTTGAAAAACAGCATTGGTTCCGGCGACACCGTCCCAATGGAATTGCATCATAGGTTTCGCGATTTGTTGGGTTGGGAAGTGTTGGAAGGCTGTGGCATGACCGAAGTAGGCGGCTACTATTCAATGAATCCACGTTATGGAAAGCGCCGATGGGGTTCCATGGGTGTGGCTTGTCCCGAAACCAAGATTCGCATCATCAGCGATCAAGGTGAAGATGTAGGTGAAGGTGAAACAGGAGAAATTATCGTACAAACACCATCGGCCACCATTGGTTATTGGAATGATGAACATGCCACGCAACAACTGTTTCGAGATGATTGGCTATTAACAGGTGATTTGGCCCATTTTGACGAGCAAGGGTATTTGTGGTTTGTCGGTAGAAAAAAATTAATGATAGTACGCCGTGGTTCGAATATAGCCCCCGCCGAAGTGGAAAATGTCATAGATGGACATCCACAGGTACACGCATCGGTTGTGGTTGGGATACCGGATCAACACGACGGCCACGTACCCGTCGCCTGTATTGCGGTGCTGAAAGAAGCTGAAACGCTAACAGCAGAACAGGTCCATGCATACATTTCGGCAAAATTAGCCGCATACAAAACACCGGCTTACTATCTGTTCCTACCGGAACTTCCTCGAAACAGTACCGGAAAATTTGATCGCCATCGTCTTGAGCAGATCGCCACGAAAACCTTTGTAGAGAAACATTGACGGTCACAATCCCAAAGTTTTGAAATCGTCTAAACTCTGCCCCGTCAGGAATCCGTATCAATCGTAATCAGCAACCAGCCGGTTGCAGGAATTCTTGCTGCGGCTGCTTTGTGCATCGTTTGCCCTACCTTTACCTTCAGATGCCAGATCCCGGCATGGGGATCTTTTTCCGCCCCGGCCAAAGCATTTTCCCCTGCCTCGTTGAACAGACCGTTGGAAGAGGACACCGCTTTTTGATTTCCAAGAGATTTGAGCCCCGGAGATGTTCGATAATATAAAATGGCACTGCCTGCCTCGGTGTTGACCCTGCGGATCTCCTCCGTGGCTGCCGCCCTGTTGACCGCAATGGCCAGACCTTCCTTGTCCATGATGATGCTGACCAGGTTCCCGGATCGGCCCGCCATAGGCTTCAGCAATCTGCGTGAAAGCTGCGTCAGGGTAATATCCCTGGATATCACTCCAAGGAGTTTTTCCGATGCGTACACAGGATAGGAAACCGTCACCATCATACCTGCGCCCACAAGATCCAGATAGGGTCGTTCCCAACCGAAACTCCTCCCCGCAAAGTCTGCCGCTTTGTAAAAATCCTGTTTTGTGGGGGGAAGATTGTTCACTGCCTTATTCAGGGGGAGATACGGGTAGATTAAAAAAGTCTCGTCAACCGTGGTCATATAGACCCAGGAATAATGGAAAGTCTGGTAGGCTGCTTTGAATAATGGCACCAGGGAGACAAAGGATTTCAACTCCCTGGTTACGTTGGATGTGATGTTGCGGCCGTTGTAGAAAAGATAGGCGGGAACCGGCGCTTGATAGGCCGGCTCAGGGCCCCTTGAAAACGGGCGGAAGCTTACGGTTTTCCCTTTCTCCAAGGCTTGTTTCATCCAAAGATCCTTCTCTGCCTCGTCCATGGGCGGGGTCGTCTTATAAATGCGGGTGTACTCATCAGCCAATGCTTTGATACTTTCGGCAACGTGCTCCAGGGTCAGTTCCAGGCTTCGGGAAAGCTGCAGGCTGATTGTGCCGAGGCAGCCGGCGGTTTCCATGGCCTGAAGGGGCTGCCTGGCAGGAATCACAAGGCAAAACAAAAAGATGAGAATGAAAAAATAAGTCGGTCTTCTGGTAAATTGCAGCATGGTTTTATCCCCCTTATTGTTTCAAACCGTAACATATTGCTGCCAAGGTTTCAAACACACCCTGACATCGATCGGCTATAATGGCCAATCTAATATAGTGTTCTTTTCTTTCGTGAATGATATCCACCTATCCGTATTCTTAGGGCCTGATGACCACGTTCTGCATCTTAAGCGTACCATTTGCAACCTTTGGCGCCTTAATCACGGTAGTGCCCGATTCCTGAGTGGAGAAAGACTCATTCCACCCGCCTTTCAGGGTAACGGTCTTTGCTGAGCTAAGGGTTAACGCCTCCGTGTAGGTCCCTTTGGCGATATTTGCGGCCGACCCGTCGCCGGCCGCATCGATTGCCTCCTGAATGGACGCATAGCACGGACTTTTTCCGCCGCAGGTGGTGTCAATTTGGCTGATATAGACGTCGGTGATTTGTGTCTCGCTTGCGTCACGCACCAGGCGAACGTAATTGTAGATGCGGATGGCATCCCCTTGGGGGCCATGCCCGGTGGGCCAATCGGCGGGATCGCCGCTTTTGGGGTCGCTACGCTGTGCCCCTGCCCCGTGCACATCGATCCAGCTACCGTTCATATATCCCATGGCCCGGCCAAAAGCGATGTATGCGGCATTCGCCCCGGATGTCGCCATCCAGCTGGCGTGGGTGGTCCCGGTCCAGTAGAAGGGATAATCGGCCTGACCCGCCTCGTTGACAATGGGGGTGGCATTGAATAAGGGATCAATGGCGGCGGATGCGGTGGTGTCAGGGGAGCGGGTATAATCCACAATGCTCTGAAGCTCCTTGGCGTTTGGCAGGCGCCAATCGCTGTAACCCAGGTACTTGGCGGCGTTCTTCGTTTGCACCCAGGCCAGGGCCGCTTCCCAATTGAGTCCAGTGCCGCTGTCATTCTGCGACCACATGAGACCGGTGGCGCTATCGGTGATGGTTCCGTCGCCATTGTTTGTAAAATTGTTCCCGCCGTAGCTAGTATTTCCGCGCACAAAGATAACATAAAAAGTTTTGAGTCTCGTCGGATACCCCTTGATGCGACCGTCGGAAAAATTAACACCGAACATGGTCTCATCGCCATTCATGGTGGTGGAAACATATTTGGTGCTGGAGGCGTACTGAGCATCGATAATGCGCTCACCCGCCGAAGTGTCGCCATAACCGAAGTCGAAATAGGCGGTGTTCATAAAGGGGACCAGGCCGGAGGTGTCCGTTCCCTCGTAACCGCTGGGATCCTTGCCGCTGAAATCGATCAAAGAATAGAGTTCCTTGATGGTGGGCAGCCGCCAGTCGGTGTAACCGCCGAGGCTGAGTGTGCCGGCTCGTGCTATGGCCTGATCGTAGGTCAGTTTGTCGTCGGCATCAATGTTGCCGTCGCCGTCGGTATCGGGGCTTTTCTGCCACATGAGACCGGTGGCATTATCCGTGATGGTTCCATCGCCGTTGTTCGTGTAACTGGGGGCGTTGCCCGTGTACTGAGCATCCTGGCCGTAAAACGCCTGTCCCGCCGAAGGTTGGCTGATCTCTGTGGACCCATTGTAAAAGACGGTCTGACCCGTATCCACAACCGGATATGACGACGTACTCCCTTGGCTCGGTGCCAGGTCCGTGCCCACAAATCCGGCGTAGTCCGGACTGTACCGTTCGACCCGAAAGACCGCGCCGTCGTAGTCATACTCCCACACCGTCTCGCCGCTTGAGGCCACTTCAAAGAAAAGCCCGTCCGGTCCCTGGCAGATGAGTGTGTTTCCGTTGGGGAGTCTCTGGGCGCCGGAGATGTTTCTGGCGAAGAAGTCCGTTTGAGGTGTTGCCGTGTAGCTCCAGGTGGGAGCTGCCGGTCCGTAGGCTGACCCTGCCGTGAGCGCATAACTGTCGTCGGATTTGATGGGAGGAACGATTTCGTCAACGGAGGAGTAGTTTCCCCCTGAACGCCCCTGGCCGTTGTTGAAGATGAGAATGTTCCCTTCCCCCGGAAGACCGCTCCCGATCCACTCTGCATCGTGTTGCACAAACAGTTGCTGATCGCCGGTGCTGCCCGAATCGTAGGTCCGGGGGTTCCCCCACCGGTAAATGATATCTCCTCCTTTGCCGCTATTGCCCCCTGAGTGACTCGCCGCCTGGGAGGTGGTTGTGCTGTGGTCGATCACCCATATTTCGCTGAAGCCGTGGACGCTGAGTACGATCTGATCCAAATCGGCGTTGTAATCGACGGCGTTAATATGATTCCAGTCCGCATCGGAAGTGGAAGCGTAGTTAAGATCGATCAACTCAGAGTGGTCGCCCACATCGCCGTAATTTTCTTTGGATGCATCATAGTCCTGGATGAGATGGTCCCAGACGTGCCACTCCCAGACAATGGTGCCGCCGGAAGTACCCGTGGGTGCCACTTCGATCACATGATCCGGCCACAACTCGTCTGCCAGCAGACCCGGATTGCGGCCAGCCGCGATGGCTTCCGATTCTGTCTTCAACTCCCATGCGATCATCAACACATTGCCGTTGGGCAGCACCTCAATGTCGTGATGCAACCGGTGTTGATCGCTCCGGTATTCGAACTCCCACTGCCGGGCGCCATCCCAAGTGAACTGTTCGACTCTGCCGCCCGCGCCGCCCGCGTTGAAGATTGTGTCCCCCGTGTTGGCGGTGCGCAACAGGGTGCCGTCTTCCAGCAGGTAGACCGACTGTCCGGGGCGATAATCGGTAGCCCAGGAGTGGACGGTGTTCCCATCGTTATCCATCAAATAAATGGTTTTGGATCCAATGGGTGCAAACAGATTGTATCCATCGGAGGGCGCATCGGTGGTTGCACCGGCATGGCCAAGGAGAAGCCCCAGAAACAGCAGTGCAAAAAAGACTGCGGCCCCCACGGGTGGAACATGAAATATTGGTTTTGGTCTTGTCATTATCCTCTCTCCTATATTGCACGGGCCTTATTAAGCCTGCCGGTACCCCATTAAAGGTTTGGGGATGTGGTTTCCACCTTTTGCATTCACCGGCTCTGTTGCATCCTTTTGGGCGGACCTTGCCGGGCCTCGCTCTCCTGTATGGCACCGTCCCCGTCCAGATCCAACCTGTCAAAATGATCGGCCGGACCTGAAAATTCGGTGAGAGAGACAACCCCGTCTCCATCCGCATCGTCTTCCTGGAACTTCCCGGGTACACGACCGCTCTGCCCTTTCGGCCGGTGGGCCTGTCGAGCTTCTTCCCGGCTGATGAACCCGTCGCCGTCCAGATCAATGCGCGTGAAATGTTCATCCGGACCGGGGAACTCTTCTTTGGACACCTTGCCGTCGCCATCCCGGTCATCATGTTCGATCATGCCCCGGGCCTGGTTCCCCCGGCTTTCCTCTGAAGCGGATGCAAACCCTGCTGTCATGGCGGTAAAAACCAGGAGGGCTAGAATCAACCTTATCTTTCCCATAATACAACCTCCCTTTGTTTGTTTTTGACAACCGTTGCTTAAAACTCACTCGGAACGGCTACACTGTTGTTTTCAATTTACCACCCGTCGGTCAATCCTTTATCAGGGGTTTCTCAGGGTTTTGTAAATGTTTCGTAAAGATGCTTCCATCCAGAGGCTTTTTTGATTATTATGATTCAAAAATCATCAGGAGGAGATTACATGCGCATTTCAATAGTGACGGCCTTGGCCCTTCTGTGCCTGACCCTGACGGCGGGCACGGCATGGGCCTATAGCGCCAGTGTTTACATCTACATCGACAACGATGACAATGAGAGTATGGACGTAATCATCGATGGCAGTGACAGCGACGAAAAGATATTTACCCTCGACTCCGGCGACGAGCACGAGTACGAGTCCAGTGCCACGGCTTGGTTATGGGATGCTGTAACCTATTCTTACTCTGTGTATGTAGCCGCGTCCGACGGCAGCGATCCAAACAAATGCAGCACTTCCATATCCGTGGAAACAGAATGGGACTTCGGCGTGAAACTGTATAGGTGCACCGCCACGGCGGCGGAAACCACCGCCTGTATCATAGAAGCCGATACCTATGGCACCACCTGCCAGATTACGGTGACCATAAACGAATGAATCCTGCTGCCGGAAATTCGGAAAAACTGATCTCTACCGTGCGCTTTAGGCGCGGTTAAACAACCCGGTTTGCTTGAGGGTGTCGGGTGGAGCGGGGTTATGGAAATGCCCATTTTCCCATAAGGATTTTGTCATAAATTCAGATAAGGAGGAATGCAATGCGATTCTTGATATTTTCGGCCCTGGGCCTCCTGTGCCTGGCCGGCTGCAATAGCGATACGGATACCCCGGCGTCGTCCGGCCCGGTGAGCACTGGCAACGCCGTCCCCAAAATTCACGTCTATAATGCCACGGACACGACACATCAGGTGGAGGTGGAATACGATCACGGTTTCAAAACCCTGAAAATAGCTGAAGAAAGCAGCTTCCAGTTCCATTTCAACCCCATGGGCAACTCCGGGCAGTCGTCAGTCAACACGTACGACGTAACCGTATATGAATACGAGAGCCGGGAAAAGAAGTGTTCCACCGTCATAAGCGTCGCCGCCTCAAGCGAATACGCCCCCTTAAAGGCGGCAAACAGTGTGGGGCAGGGACGGTGTGTCGCTACAACGCCCGAGAACACCGCTTGTACGGTGAAAGCCGGGACTTATGGCCCCACCTGTCAGATCGAGTTGACCATCTCCCAGTAAATCTTTCCACTGGAAGCCTCGGAAATTTGAAGGGTTGCGCAAAAGCGCCATGTGGTTGTGCCATACGCATTCGATACCAATGACATGCGTTTTATGGCCGGTGGAACCTTCGTGCACGCCGAAGATTTAGCGCGCTACTGCATGGACGCCTTCGGCACCCTGTGGCGCGAGGGGGCGCGGCACCCTGCGATGATGTCGGTGGGTCTTCATCCCCGATTGTCCGGCCGACCGGGCCGCATCGCCGGGATGGAGCGTTTCCTCGAACACGTTTGTGCGAAAGGTGACATCTGGTTTGCGCGCCGTATGGACATCGCACCCCACTGGCGTGCGTTAGTGGGGCTTCCGGAATGGACCGACAGCCAGGAATTCACAAAACATTCGGGTGTAAAGGCTGAGTTATATTGACCTCCAAAACTGGTGGGGAGGTGGTGGCCCCGTGCCGGAAGCAACCTGACGATTGTATCAAATTGCCGACAGGCCAATCCCGCCGACAAAAGGACCGTGAAATCCCAAATCGTCCCTCCCCATAATCTTTTTTGTCTGCTACCTAGAAACAAATCATTTTTACTTCTGTTTATAATAACGCTGGTCCAGGGAGCGGGGCCATTCCATCGCCTTGCCGTTCACGGAAGGCCCCTCACCCGGGGGATTACAAATTGGCGTCGCGCATAAGGCGCACATAGTTATAAATCCGGATGGCATCCCCTTGGGGGCCGTGACCGGTGGGATAGTCGGCGGGATCACCTGCTTTGGGATCGCTGCGCTGTGCCCCTGCCCCGTGCACGTCAATCCACTCGCCGTTCATATAACCCATGGCCCGCCCAAAAGCCACGTAAGCAGCGTTGCCACCCGAAATTGAGGTCCAGTTGGCGTGGGTGGTACCTGTCCAAAAGTGGGGATAATCCGTTTCGCCAGCTTCGTTGATAATAGAGGTGACATTGAAAAGGGGGTCAATGGCGGCGGAAGCGGTGGTGTCAGGGGAGCGGGTGTAATCCACAATGCTTTGCAGTTCTTTGACGTTGCTCAAGCGCCAATCGCTGTAACCCAGGTAGTTAGCGGCGTTCTGCGTGTCCACCCAGGCCAGGGCTTCTTCCCAATTGAGTCCCATGCCGCTGTCATCCTGCGACCACATGAGGCCGGTGGCGCTATCCGTGATGCTCCCGTCGCCATTGTCCACAAAACTGTTCCCGCCGTAGCCGGTGTTTCCGCGCACATAGATGACAAAGAAGGTTTTGGACACACCGTACCCCTTGATGCGGCCATCGGCGAAATTGACGCCGAACATGGTCTCATTGCCGTTCATGGTTGTGGAAACATATTGGGTGATGGAAGCGTACTGAGCATCGATAATGCGCTCACCGGCGCTGGTGTCGCCATAGCCGAAGTCGAAATAGGCCGTATCCATAAAGGGGACCAGGCCGGAGGTATCCGTGCCTTCGTAACCGCTGGGATCAACGCCGTTGAAATCGATCAGTGAATAGAGTTCCTTGATGGTGGGCAGCCGCCAGTCGGTGTAACCTCCGAGGGAAAGCGTGCCTGCCCCGGCTACGGCCTGATCGTAGGTCAGCTTGTCGTCGGCATCAATGTCTTCGTCTTCGTCGGTATCGGGGCTTTGCTGCCACATGAGGCCGGTGATATTGTCGGTTATGGTCCCGTCGCCGTTGTCCGTGTAGCTGGGAGCATTATCAGTAAACTGGGCATCCTGCCCATAAAAAGCCTCACCCGGGTTCGGACAGGATGTGGGGTCTAAATCATTGTAGCACGTGTCCTGAGCCGTATTCACCACGGGATAAGATCCGCTTTCGGTTTCCACCACCTCCAATTCGCTCATGTCATAAATCATGGTGTCCCAATCCATGTAACCGTCTAAAATCGTGTCCACACCGAAATAGAACCGATAGGCCCCGGCCGGTAGCCCTGTCATGCGCAAAACCTCCAGGGGTTCCGTCATGCTGAAAAGGGCGCCCTGATAGGCGGGCATGAGGCTTTCCATGCCGTCTTCGCTGAAATGCCATCCGGTGGGATATTCATAGTAATACCATCCATTGGGCGTCTCCACCGAAATCCACCATTCGGCCGTTTCTCCGGCCTGATCACCGGCATTCAGCTGCACGGTGGCAAAGAGGGTGCTGCCGGATGTGATGGTCACGTTACCGTCCGTATTGTTCAATCTGATATCCGGAACCGCCGAATTTGCCCCGGCATGGGTATGGAACAGCCCCAAAAACAGCAGTGTGAAAACCATTGCGGCCATGGCGCTCACCGTTGAAACATGAAATATTGGTTTTGATCTTGTCATTGCTATCCCTCCGGTTTTATGAAAAAATTTTAGATTTGCGGATATCCCTTGCACCAACGATGGCGCGGAAAGGACGTTTACCGCATGTTTTGGTTTTAACTTAGCACCCGTCCGTAAAGCCCTTATGAAGGGTTTTTCACGGTTTTGTAAATGTTTTGTAAAAATGCTTCTCATCCAGGGGCTTTTCGAGGTAATCTGGTTTCGCAAGTCATGAGGACCCCCATGAACAACAAAAAACGGACACGTATCCAAATAAGCAGTAGGAAGGAGGCGTCATGAAGAAGGTGATTTTTATAGTGATCCTAGTGTTACTGGCAACCGTCACTAACGCTCCGGCAAGTTCGCTGCATCGGATCGGAAGCTTCCTCGGTGATGATGGCCAACCCAGCGGTTGCTTCTGTTGTGTGAAAGCAACATGCGTCGTGGCCAAGGATGAGGCCGACTGCAAGAAGATCGGCGGCATAAAGGTCAAGAAGTGCGAGGAATGCGGAGAGGCGGCGGAAAAAAAGGAGTAAGGGGCTGCAACAATTCCCCAAGACTCAGGCAGACACGTATCCAAATAAGCAGTTGGGAGGAGAAATCATGAAAAAAATTTTCTTGTTTGTGTTGCTCATTGCCATGGCCACGGTCGCCCAAGGGGCGGATATGGATGATGTTCAGGGGCTCCTTGGCGTTGACGGCAAATTCACAGGTTGCTTCTGCTGTGTGAAGGACACGTGTGTCGTGGCCAGGAGTGAAGCAGACTGCAAAAAGATCGGCGGCGTAAAGATCAAAAACTGCAAGGAATGCCTGGAGGCGGCCGCACCAAACAATTAGACGCCTAATGTGGGGGTAACATGCGTTTTAGAACTTTTCTAACGGCAGTGCTTTCCATGGGGTTGATGGCCTCTGCGACCTGTGATTCATGGGGGCAAGAACCGGCAGTTGGCAAGCCGGGTCAAATTGCCGGGGGCGTGGATCCCGAGATGACTTATGTGCTGGCCATCGGTTGCTGTGTTCCATGGAAGAAGCCCCAAACCTGCAGCAACACGGTCCGCCTCTTTGTGGACGCGGCTACTGCGCAGCTGAACATTCCCCGCAAAAACATTCTGACCCTTATTGATAAAGAGGCAACTTATGAAGGCGTTTTGAAGGGCTTCAAATGGCTGTCCGAAAAATCGAGCCCGGACAATGCCGTGATTATCTATTACAACGGCCACGGTATCATTCTACCGGAAGGCAGCGGCACGGGGGAACCGGAGGATGTATTCGTTTTGTGGTCGGAAAAATTCCCTTTCGCCGGATTGTACGCGGTGCTCGCCCATATCTGGATGAACGACGAAAAGTTTTCCGACCTCGTGGACAAACTCCCCGGAAAGGCCAAGCTCGTCATTGCAGACACCTGCCACGCACTCGAGGCATGGGAAGATCTTCACCCCGGAGGCGCGAAGATCGATTATGGGCTAATGGATGCCGCGCTCATGGCTGCCGCACAGGCAGGTCAACCGGCCGTCAGTACGCCGGACCACGCCCTTTTCACGGAGCAGTTGGTGAAGGCGATGAACAGTAACGTCGACAACCTCAAAGAAGCGTTTGATCTGGCGCAGCGAGAAACCAAGAAAGAATCGAGGATATTCTTTCGGAACCTTAGCAAGAAAACATGGGGTGAGGCCTCTGTTGAGCAGGGGCCCACACTTGAGGACCCGGCAAATATACTGCCTCTCTTCATTCTAAAATGATTACATCGGTAAAGGGGCGTAGCGTAAATCTTCCCGTCCGTAGGAACAAAACGACCCAATTGACGATCCCATGACCCAGACGCCTGAACGCAGCCTGTATCTCGACTATCTTCGAACCGCGCTGATTCTTCTGATCGTCCTGGATCACGCATCCGTTGCCTACACCAGCGCCGCCCAACTCAATTTCTTCAGTTGCAAGGATTCAATCTGGTTCATTGCGGATCCAAACGCCGTTCATGACCTTCTGCGCGGTATTCGCGCATTTCGAATCCCTTTCGCTATCCCGCTCCTTTTCTTCATATCGGGACTTTTTATGGATGCGGGAATAGGGAAATACGGAATTGCCGGATACATGAGAAGACGCCTGGTGCGTATTGGTATTCCGTTGTTGATCATTGCCTTTGTTTTGTCACCGCTGACGCACTATCTCCCCTGCATTCTCACATGGCGGAAGGTGGATCCAACCCACTTTTTCTTCAATGAGTTCTTCAGAGGGCGCTGGTATATCGTTCATGGCTGGTTTTTGTGGATGCTGCTGGTCTTTGAATCGATTGCCGTGATGTGCAGGGCGTTTTTGGGTCAAACGCTTAAGGGGATCGGCAGGACCGTAATCCGGATTGCCATGGAAAAGCCATCCCGGATCTACGCGTTTCTGTTTGCCTGTTCCTATGTGGGATATACGGTGGGCGTAGCGCTCATAAATTCCAGGTTTGCGATCCACTGGGAAGTCCTGTCAGGGCCTTTCTTTTTCCTCGAAAGGATGTACCTGGTGGACTTCTCTTTTTTCCTTCTCGGCGTGATCTTAGGCCAATCCTACGGAACTGAACAATTCAAAAAGATCGAGGAGGCGATGTTCGCATCCCCGTTCAAATGGGTTTCCATCTCATGCGTGGTCCTATTGGCAACGGCACTCTTGCCCGTGCCCGAAACCCGTTCCTTTTTTACGCTGTTGTACGATCCTTTGCTTCACCTGAACCTGATGACGGCTCCGGCACTTTGCGTTACGCTTTCGCTGGCATCCCTTTCCGTCTTTCGAAAATATGTTAATGTCCGGTCCGCCTTTCTCCAAAGCCTATCCAGGGCTTCTTATACAATTTACATATTTCATCTCATCATTTGCGTCTGGACGGAGTACCTGCTCTTGTCCCTCAACATTTCCGCCTACTTAAAACTCGGCATTTCTTTTGTGACGGCAGTCCTGGCAGGCTGGGCCCTGTACCGGCTCAAACAAAACGTCATTGCAAGCGCACGGCACAAGAGGAAGAAAAGGCGACCATCCTAACCTACATCCCGCTCGCGTCACGCACCAGGCGCCCATAATTGTAAATCCGGATGGCATCGCCCTGGGGGCCGGCTCCGGTGGGCCAGTCGTCGGGATCTCCCATCTTGGGGTCGCTGCGCTGAGCCCCCGCACCGTGAACGTCCGTCCATCGGCCGTTCATGTAGCCCATGGCCCGGCCAAAAGCGACATACGCGGCTTTCGTTCCGGGTGCAGCGTTCACGTTGGCATGGGTGCTATTGCTCCAGTAATAAGGGTAGTCTGTTTGTCCCGCTTCATTTGTAATGGCGGTGACATTAAACAATGGATCGATGGCGGCGGAGCCGGTGACGTCGGGGGAACGGGAATAATCCACAATGCTCTGCAGTTCTTTAGCGTTCGGCAGGCGCCAATCGCTGTAACCAAGATAATTTTCAGCGTTTTTCGCTTCCACCCAGGCCAAGACCTCTTCCCAGTTGAGGCCTGTGCCGCTGTCGTCCCGGGACCACATGAGGCCGGCCGCGTTGTCGGTGATGGTGCCGTCCCCGTTGTCCGTAAATTCGTTGCTGCCGTATCCGGTGTTGTCGCGCACATAAATGGTGAAGTAACCTTTATTAGCGGTCGGGTAACACTTGATGCGCCCGTCGGCGAAGTTGACGCCGAAAAAACATTCCTGCCCGTTCATCACCGTGGCGTTATAGACCGTGCTGGTGGTCCACTGGGAGTCGATGATCCTATCGCCTGCGCTCGTGTCCCCATATGCGAAATCGAAGTAGTCGGCGTCCATAAAGGGGACCAGACTTGATGTATCGGTCCCGCCATAGCCGCTGGGATCGATGCCGGAAAACTCAATGAGCGAATAAAGCTCCTTGACGGTGGGCAGCCGCCAGTCGTCGTATCCCGCAAGTTCGAAGGCATCAGCGCCGTCAACCGCTTCGTCCCAGGTCATTTTGGCTCCTGGATCCCGCTGCCACATGAGACCCGTGATATTGTCCGTTATGGTTCCGTCGCCATTGTCGGTATAGTCGGGAGCATTGCTCGTATGCTGGGCATCCTGCCCATAAAAAACCTCAACTGGTTCCGGGCAGGGAATGGCGCCGGAATCATCGTAGCATGTGTCTTGAGCCGTATCCACAACAGGATAAGATCCGGTTTCAGTTTCCACTATCTCCAAGTCGCCTTGGTCATAGAATGTGGTTTCAAAATCCATCAAACCGTCTACAGTCGTGTCCACACCGAAATAGAATCCATAGGCGCCGACCGGAAGCCCTGTCATGCGCAATACCTCCAGGGGTTCCGTCATATCGAAAAGGGCTCCCTGATAAGCGGGCATAAGGCCCTCCATGCCATCTTCACTAAAATTCCACCCGTCAGGATACTCATAGTAATACCATCCCATGGGCGTCTCCGCGATAATCCACCATTCGGCCATTTCTCCGGTCTGGTCACCGGCATCCAATTGAATGGTGGCAAAGAGGGTGCTGCCCGATGAAATGGTCACTTCTCCGTCTATGCCGTTCAGTTTTATATCCGGAACCGCCGAGGTCGCACCGGCATTGCTATAGAACAGCCCCAGAAACAGAAATGCGGAAAATACTGCAGCCATGGCGCTCACAGGCGAAACATGAAATTTTGGTTTTGGTCTTGTCATTGTCATACCTCCGGCCTTATGCGATCATTTTAAGTCTGCGGATATCCCATTCCATAATGATGTTCCGGAATGGCCGTTTGCCGCATGTTTTGTTTTCAATTTACCATCCAACGGTAAACGCCTTATCAGGACTTTTTCACGGTTTTGTAAATGTTTTGTAAAAATGGTTCTCATTCAGGGGCTTTTCAGGTTATTCTGTCTCGCATGCTTAGGAGGAACGCCATGAACAGCAGAGAACGGATACTGATTATCGATGATGATGAGAAACTCTGTCGACTGGTGCAGGAATATCTGGGGCCCATGGGCTATCAGGTGGAAAGTGCCTATACCGGGTCGGAGGGCCTGGAAAAAGCTTTAAAAGGAGATTATCATGCGATAATCCTGGATGTGATGCTGCCGGAAATGGACGGGTTCGAATTGCTCAGGCAATTGCGTGTAAGATCCCATGTTCCGGTCCTGATGCTGACCTCCCGCGGAGACGAAACTGACCGGATTGTGGGGCTTGAAATCGGGGCTGACGATTACCTTCCCAAAACCTTTTCAACACGCGAACTGCTGGCCCGTCTCCGTGCGGTGATCAGACGGTCCCACATGACGGGTGGTCTGGGGAAAGCTGAAAGGGGTTTGTGTTTCGGAAGTCTCAGACTGAATGAGGATGCCTATGAAGCCTTTCTTGATGGTAATCGTCTTGATCTGACGCCCATCGAATACCAACTCCTGGTGCGCCTGGCAAAAGCGGGGGGAAGGGCCTTGACACGGGAACAACTCCTGGATGCGGTGGCCGACCGGAATTTCGACGTCTTTGACCGGTCCATTGACATGCATATCTCCTCCCTGCGCGGAAAGCTCGACGATGATCCCAAGAACCCGCGGTTCATCCGCACGGTGCGCGGTGTGGGGTATCTGTTCATGCCGTCTTTGAGTGAGAAGGAATCATGAACCCGATACGGTCCCTTTTCCTGAAAATTCTCCTCTGGTTCTTCATGAGCCTGGTTCTGCTGATTGTGATTTTAGCGGGGATTTTTAACCTGGATTTCCGTTTGCGGCCCGATTCAGCGCTAATCACCGGCCTTGGCGGTCAGGGAAAGGCCCTTGGGCGGGTGATCCTTCGGGAGCTCTATGATTCCAACTACTATGAGTGGGGTTCGATTCTTGAGCGTTTCGGGAATGCCTATGAGCTGGATCTTGTCCTTTGCCAGTCGAATGGACGGATCCTGGTGGGCCCGGATCGTGCGATTCCAGTCAGGGTAAAGAATTCGCTGCGCGGGGTTGAAAAAGATCTGGTCCGGGTTCATCGACCGCCGCCGCATCCCCCCTTTAATTCCAATGAAAGATCCGTCCGCGGTGTTCCCCCGAGGCACGGACGACCGCCGGCGTTTGTCTCAGGGAGAAAGAAAGGCGCCGCGCCCTTCCGGCTGCTTCCGCTGCCCCCGCCCGAAAAACTCCGTTTCAAATACCTCTTGCGGACATCTGATCCTACCCGCTATTGGGGCTGGGTGTCGTTTCCTTTTCATGAACGGCGCGAAAACGCGCCGGTAAACCTGTTTCTGCTGGCGGCGTCCACTTCCATCACCGGAAACGGTCTGTTTTTCAATCCCGTTCCATGGCTTCTTCTGGCGGGTTTTGTCCTGGCAGCCTCCATTTTATTGTGGATTCCACTGGTCAAAAACATCACCCGGCCCATTGCCCGTATCACCGGGGCGGCCGAGGAGATCGCCCGCGGCAATTTCAATGTCCATGTTGAAGATCAGAGAAAAGATGAGATCGGCCGGCTTGGCGTAGCCATCAATCACATGTCCGGCCAGTTGGAAAACCATATTATGGGGCAGAAACGGTTTCTGGGAGATATGGCTCACGAACTGGCATCTCCCATCGCACGAATGGAGCTGGGTCTGAGTATTTTCGAGCAGCGCTTGAAAGGCGAAGACCAGGATCGCCTGAAGGACATCACTGAAGAAGTCCGTCATATGTCCAACCTGATCAACGAGCTGCTGTCCTTCACCCGGGCCGAAATAGGTTCTGAGAGGTTGACGGCAGAAACCATTCCGCTCTGGCCCATCGTAGATTCGGTCGTGGACCGGGAGGGGGCGGCCGGTGTTGAAATCATCAACCGTGTGGCCGATGACATCTCAGTATGGGCCGTCGACAGTCTCCTTCATCGCGCACTTTCAAATGTCTTGAGAAACGCCATCCGATATGCAGGCCCGGCGGGACCCATTGAGATCGCGGTACACAGGGAAGGTGCCAAAGTCCTTCTGGCGGTAACCGACCAGGGTCCCGGTGTACCCGAAGATGCCATCGGCCGCCTCTTCGAACCCTTTTACCGGCCGGAGGCCGTACGAAACCGCAAGAGCGGTGGGGTAGGCCTTGGTCTGGCCATTGTAAAGACCTGCGTTCAGGCCTGTGGCGGAACCGTCCATGCGGAAAACCTTCAACCGAAGGGTTTTTCCATCACCATGGCGCTTTTTAGATCGGAGCCTTAGAGCCTGTTTGACACCGAGTACACCGAATTTTATATTTTTTATGGCGGTTGGGTAATTCCCCAATCCGCAAGGTAGCCGTCAATGATCCTCTGATAGCTGCCGTCCTTCTTCATTTCTCTTAGAACAATGTCAGCCCTGTCTCTTAAACTGCCGAGATTATTTGTCTTTGAAAAACCCATATAGGCTGGAAAGGATTGAATGGGGGGTTTAAGTTCCTTGATTTTAACCGAATTGCTTTCCTGAAGATTAGCTTTAGAATAATAATAATAGGCAACCCAGCGATCACAGGGCAGTATATCAAACCGTCGCCGGAGAAATTTTTTCATATTCAATTCCATTTTCGATACATATTCGACATGGGTAATCAGCTTTTTATCTACGGCAGCATCGAAAATACTTCCGTAGCTGAATCTGACCAACCCGAATCTGTACTGATTCAGCTTGGACAAATCACCATCAAAAACAATGGGAGAATCCCCATGCACAAAAAGGGAAATAGTTTGATCCACTAAGGCCTCTTTGGTGTAATCAGTAAACGCTTCGCGCTCTTTCTTGTAATAAAAAGTAAAAATTACATCCGATTTTCCGGTCTTAAGGTTTTCTACAGCACGTGGAAAAGGATAAAAATTTATTGATATGGGTTGGTTCAGGCGTTTAAACAGTTCTTTGACGATGTCGGCTGCAATCCCCTTCACCTCGCCCTGTTCTTCATACTGAAAGGGTGGATAATTGAACGACGCCACCCTGAGTTCATCAGCAAGGCTTACACCGGCGGCGATCCAGATTGCGATAACGGTCAATAACGTGAAACGAACTTTGTTCATATTAGGCTTCTGCAATGCTTTCATTTAAGCACGTGAAAAAATTTGTTCGGCCATTTTTTCATCTTCTAGAAAATTTTCGAATGAAGCGGAAATAAAATTGATACGCTTGGAAAGTCCTTTGAAGCGGAATTTGAATTGTTCGGATTTGTCCACATTAACGACGAAAATATCGGTTTCCGGCCTTACGCTTTTTTTTAAGATGGCTTTCATATGAATATCAGCTTCGGGTAAAGAATAACCGATAAACACCACCTTTCTGGCCCTTCTAATCTCTTCAGCCGATTCAATGAACAGACGCGAATTGATGGGGTGGGACAAATCTTTCAAATGGGAAGGCGGAACCAACATGGTTTGAAATTCATTCTCATCGCGTGAGCATCTTGCGTTGGATATGCGGGCACAGATATCGTCGGAATCATCAGGTAAACGGCCCTGCCAATCCGCTTTACTGATCCCTAGATCGATGCCCTTATCCAATGGTGTTAATAAAACCTGATTGCAGCAATTGCAATACTTCCAATTCAAGCTGCCGTGAATTTTGATCAATTTTATGGATATGGGTTCCAGATTATCCAGTGAAAGAATGGGTTCACGAGGGTTTACCCACCAGTTTCTAACGTCAATATCGTCGCTGTGATCGTAATTGGCGAGATTGATACAATAGTCCAGATACATGTTTCTAGGAAACATGTGGAAGAATGCGTCTTCCAAATATGTATCGTAGTTAAGTGTAATGGTAGAAATATTGGTGTTATATCGGTAAACGGCTTCCCAGAACAGACGATAGACATTTCCGGTGGAGGATGTTGTGGATGAAACAATGCAATGGGTCAGTTTAATTAAGGCTTCCTTTATTTCGAGGATGGCACCCAGGGAGTATTTTCGATTCAGACTTTCCCGCTTTTGAATAAAATAGTCCAAAAAACCGAACACCTCTTCCAAGGTTGGGAATTGGCCGGCCTTTTTATCCCAGGCAAAGTTATCTTCGATGAAATCGCACAGAATAGAATAAGGAACCGAGTTGCTGATCTCGGGGTCATCTGTATCAAGAAGTAATGGCAGGATATCTTTTTGCAAGGGCGCACCATCGGCGTAGGAGGCTCCAGCGCCGAAGATAAACACCACGTCGCGTTGGCTGGGATAATGAAAGAAGCGTTCGGTATAATTTTTTGACTTGCTGAAAGTGGGTTTACCACCCATAAACTCCTGGTACACTTCAGAAAGATAGTGTCCATCTTCGGTTTGCCATGCCATCCAGCCGTTAACCGCGCGCTGATCACCAACCTTCTCGACACAATAGACGGCTGCATAACTGATGGAATAGGTATGGCCAAAGACTTCGATGCCATTTTTCTGGATATATCCGCTAAATTCCTCTTGAGAACCGGCTTCAGATAGGTACCTGAACAGAACTTTCTGCCCCACCTCAAGGTAGCCGGCGTCAAGCAGTACGTCCAGGGGCATTTTGCCAAGTGGGATCTCGTTTATTTTAGACATTTCCCCATCCATGATCGGGTGAGACGGTGGGTGTTAAGAACTCCCTCTTCCGGAACAGATTGTAGGGAATTTCCCTGCGAGTGTCAATGGCGAAATACCCAAACCATCTTTGCTCCTAATTCCGCTAATTCCGGGTACACGATATTTAATTAATTATTTATTGTGTCCCCTTAATCACGGAGTTTCTGGAATTTCTATAGAATCCCTGCCCTGTTTTTTCCCGAAGAGGGAAAAGGGGTCACACCTATTTATTTAATTGACACGACACTCCAAAGTCTGCCATGTTTTTACCATGCCAAGGAACGCTCGCTTTATCATACCCAACAATTGCCATCATGCCATCCAGCGGGGTTACAACCGCCAAGACATATTCAAGGATAAACACGATCGGTGTTATTATCTCGAATGGGCCAGAAAATTAGCGGAGAGATGCCTTGCACCCATCTTCTCATGAAATCACTACGAGGAGGTTTTGGATGAAGATTGAACTGAAAGAACTTGACGATTTGACTTACAGCGCATTAAAAAACTCAGGATATGACGACGTTGATCGAAATTGAATCTGAGGATAATCTTCTAAATGCGTTGCGAAAAGCGGCTGAATAATTGAATCGGCGTGACCCTCTTTGTCATTTGGCGGGAGTGGTTTGGGAAATGGGAGGTGCTGAGATATGACGTTTTTTGAAGAAGGAAAAGAGCTCATGTTGAAAATGAGGGGAGCCTTAAGGCTGGGATGGTATGTTCAGGTTGTGCTGGTGCTGTCTTTTTTGTGGGTTTTTGCTTTCGCAGGGCAAGCTCTTTGTGCTTCTCAAGAATCCCAGCGTTCCGTTCGACTTCTCACGGATCAGGCGTATCTTTTCCTGGAAAAACTGTACCGCCATTTCCATTCCCATCCCGAGTTGTCATTTCACGAAAAGGAGACGTCCGCCCGACTGGCCAAAGAACTAAAAAAGATCGGCTTTCACGTGACAACGCAAGTGGGCGGATATGGGGTTGTGGGTATTTTCAAAAACGGCAAAGGTCCCACGGTCATGATTCGAACGGACATGGATGCACTTCCCGTAACGGAAGGAACCGGTCTCTCCTATGCCAGTCGAATCCGTACGAAGAATGAACGGAATCAGGATGTGGGTGTCATGCACGCCTGCGGTCATGACATGCATATGACGGTGTTCATGGGGACGGCTTATGTGCTCATGAAAATGAAAGAAAGATGGTCGGGGACCCTCATGATGATCGGGCAACCCGCTGAAGAAAAGGGTGCCGGGGCCAGGGCCATGCTGTCAGACGGTCTTTTTGTCCGGTTTCCGATTCCCGATTACGGTCTGGCATTGCACGTGGCGGCGGACCTTCCCGCTGGCATGGTAGGTTTTCGCAGCGGTTATTCAATGGCCAATGTGGATTCGGTGGATATCACCCTTCATGGCACGGGCGGGCACGGTGCAGCCCCTCACAAGACCCAAGATCCCGTTGTGATGGCGGCCCAATTAATCCTGGCGCTTCAGACCATCGTGAGTCGTGAAATAAACCCCACGGATCCCGCGGTCATTACTGTCGGGTCGATTCACAGCGGGACTCGACACAACATTATACCGGATGAGGCGTGTCTCCAATTGACGGTCCGGTCTTTTTCCGAAAAAACCCGGAAACAACTCCTGGCATCCATAAAGCGGATTGCAAACGGCATCGCAGCCGCTGCGGGAGCGCCTGCGCCCACCCTTAAAATCAGAGAAGATCCCACTCCCGCACTTTACAATGATCCCATCCTTACCAAACGTATGGTGAGGACATTTGAGCGCACCTTGGGTCAGGAGAACGTGGTATCCAGGGATCCGGAGATGATCGGGGAAGACTTTGCGCGCTACGGAAGGACAGCGGAGAATATCCCCATTTGTATGTTCCGCCTGGGTGCCGTCGGACAAAATCAGTCGGTGAAAAGATCTCTTGACGGAAAAGAACCGCCTTCTTTACATTCAAGCCAGTTTGCCCCCGTGGTAAAGGCGACCATCGAAACGGGGGTCGGCGCCATGGCAACGGCGGCTCTGGAATTGTTTGAAACCGGACCGCGTAAAACGGACGGCAAATGAAACATATCAGAGGATTAGGCGTTTGGATGCCTTGTTGATAATTCCTTATTTTTTCTCCTTCTTGAAGGAGAAAAATGGTATGGTTTTGCCATCTCCAAAAAACACAGCAGGGCAATCATTCGAGAGAAAAAGAGAGGGGTGCAACATGCGTTTTCATCTTACCCTTTACAAAAACTGTATATGGGCATCCATCCTTCTTGCCATTTTCCATATCCTTCCAGGATGCAGTGAAGACGCCTCGCCTGTCACGCCCGCAAGCGGCCGGAACATTACAACTTTTACGCTGGATGAGAATGCAGAAGGCTGTCTGGAAAAAACCGGGTACGTGTATAACCTCAGCATCGTTTCAAACCATGAAAACAATTATAAAGCTGAATATCAAGCCGGTTTTATTCACGGGCACCTTTTAAAAGATCTGATATTGTCCGCCCGGGATAACCTCTGGGATGTTGCCTCCTATGTGGACCCGGCCCATCACACCCGCCCGCCCGCTCTGGAGGAATTGGATCTTGCCAGGGAAATCCTGGAACAAAATTATCAGTATACGACGACCACTTTTTTTCGTAAACAGGCCCCACTTCTGCAGTCACGGATGCTGCGTCTCTTTTTCCGTTTGCTGGGCGTTTATCACGGTACGAAAGACGCGCACCCTTCGGCGCTCGATTTCAGCGGCAACTGGGTGCCCACTCTCGATTATTTTTCTGATGAAGAACTGGCACTGGGGTATGAAACCGCGGCGGTTACATTTCTGGATGTGTATTTTGTAAATGCCTTTGCCGATTACCTGGACGCTGTGGAGCCGACCGGTCCGGTCCAGCAGAGATGCACGGCTTTTGTGTATAAGGCGGACCAAGATATCTTCGTAGCTCACAACTCATGGTTTATCTTTCTGGACCAGAGCATGGGGCTCAGCTACTACATCAACGGCGACTTCTTTACCATGAATTCCGTGGTGCCCGGCATGATCAGTTCAGAGGCCAGTTTCGGTTATAACAACAAGGGAATCATGTACGATGCCACAACCATCGCTGCTACCCACAGCGAGGCCAGAACAGATGGATTATGGATGTTCTGGCGGGAAACCCTGGCCGCGCAGTTTGCTGGCTCCATGGATGCCTTTTATGATTTCATTTCCCTCGAGGCGTCGGGGACCTACATGAACAGCTATATGGTCGTGGATGTGAATGAGACCGAAATCGGCCTGATTGAGATGTCCTATGACACCTTTTTCTATTTCAAACCGGATGGAAGCGGCGGCTATGATGTCATCACAAGCAAGCCGGGAATCTCCACAGCCTATGATGAGGAGATGTTGCAGCCCGACTATATATTGGGCTTTAATTACCCGGTATCCATATACCTCCGCGATGAACTCAAAGCGATTGAAAACCGGCCGGCCCGCCGATATCAACTCCTTTCAATGATCCATACGGTTACAGATATTGAAAAAGCAAAGAACCTGATTACCTATACGTTTGATCCCGATGAGCCGCTCTCTATTTTCGGCCGGTGGGATCTGGGCTATGGCTGGACGCCCACACCGCACATTGTCCCTGAGGGCTCGATTGACGCCAAGGCCACTTCCGCCTCCATGATATCATATGTTTCGGATATTAAGGGGATTGTGGATATCGACTCACCTTATAAGATGTTTTGGATGAAGTACGGCACACCCAAGATCAACGGGAAACCCTTCATATGGAGTGAATCCATCTGGAAGGACCAGAAGCTCAGAAATGTGCCTGACGTGGTGGATGATAATTTTTACTTTCTAAACTTGAACATTCGTTAAGGTTTAAAAAGAAATCATGTTTCCCCTTGGATTCTTGGGTCATCTGGCAGAGGTCTCCATGCCGTCCTGGTAATGGGGGTATATGTATCCGCCTTTCATGAAATTGACCTTCGGCGCCAACAGTTCGCGGTATGATTCCGGTCGCCGGTCTTTCAGGTAATTATACGCCGGCTCCGGATGGGTATGGCCGTAGTATTTGGCAATGCTGTCGTAGTATCGGATACTGCCGTCGGGCTGGTCCACCTTCTCGGCGTAGGGGGGTAAAAGGGCCATATTCTTTGGGCTGGCTCCTTCCCCACAGGCGGCCTGGGCCTGGTAGATACCCAGGCGGATGCCCTTTCCCGGTTCGGGAACGCTTTCATAAACCGATGTCTTGAACTGCAGTTTCCGGTAACTTTCCATTACCGATTTTCCATATTGCGGCGTTCCATCACAGGTAGGATTGAGCGCTTCGGAGGCAAAGACGGCGCTTGCCGTAAAAAAGACAAAAGCGATAGCCATAATGGTTTTTTTCATAATCAATTTCCTCCTGTTCCCTGCGGAATTACACCCATGACCGTAACAATCGTACCTAAAACCTGCATTCAACTTCTTTGATATAAATATAAACACTGGAATTGCAATATGTTAATCGAATTTCAGGAACTATTTAAGGACATCGAAATGCTGTCAGCAATAAACCATCTTCCATTTAAAAAGTGAACCCTTCGGGAGCGCCTCTTTTACCGAATCTACGGCGTTATCAAGCGCTTGCAGTATGATATACGGTTGCGCGCTTGATGCCTTGTATCTCCGGCAAAAGAGGCGCTTGCAGGTTTTAGGTCGTAATTAATCCGTTGTTGATTCATACGCCACATTTGCAATAAAATTCACATAATTATGGAATGTCTATAGAATCCCTGTCTTGTCTTTTCCCAAAAGCTTCTTACCAGAGACGCACAAACACCTGGTCTCCCCTTTTCTCGGCCCGAGTTTTCTCCATATGTCTTAAGGTGGCCAGCTCCCGTTCCAACTGGGAGGCAGTTATATTACCCTTAAGCCGCTCCAGGAGCCCGGGTCGTGGAATGCCCCCTGTTTCCTTCAATATTTCGAGAATTTGAGCCTGTAGTTCGGTAATGGCCAACCCACCCGTATGTTTTTCAAAGGACTTGGCGCTGTATACCTTCCAGGGATCGCACCCGCGCGCCGGAGACAGCGCATCCATGTAACAATCCCCACACAGAATTTGCCCCGAGTGTTCCATTTCATCGTCTTTTTCAATGGGCGCCTTACACCGCTCGCAGTTCATATGTACCTCCTATCATGACTACCAGAGCAAACGATTCATAGAAACAGGATATGGTTTCGTTTGAAAATTTGCAGCATTCCAGTTCCCGTCTTTAAGATCATAGCATTGTGTCCCCTTAATTTACCTTATCTACTATCGCCGAGCGCCAGGGGGCATGGGTCGGAATATTCATTGCCTGCAAAGCGGGTTTCGTGGTAAAAAGGCCCGGTTAGAATATTTCCTTCATTTTCAGTGACACAAAACCCTAATATGAACTCAGTTCACTTCCTGCCATATCCTCGTCGTTTCAAGACCGTCCATATGTTTTTCTTTGCCTTCTTCTTTTTAACAATGGCGTTGAGCGCCCTGTTCCGGGGCGGTGTTCCCAGCGTCCAGGCAGGGGAAACGAAATCCCAGTTTATTTACATTGTCAAAAAGGGGGACACACTGGGGGGGATCGCCCTTCACCATAAGGTCTCCATCAAGGCGTTAAAAAAGTGGAACAAACTGTCTGGCAACAAAATTTTTAAAGGACAGCGCCTGCGGATAAAATCCGTCCCCTCTGGTTTTTATGTTGTCAAAAGCGGTGACACCCTTTCCGAAATAGCCCTTCAATCAAACATTCCCATTTCCAGACTGCGAGAACGGAATCGCATTTCAGGGGATCGGATCTATACGGGTCAGAAACTCAAGCTGGGTTCAGCCCGAACCCCGGCCAAAAGGCCCCCCATCCATGTGGTTAAAAAGGGAGAGGCCCTATGGGATATCGCGAGACAATACAATCTTTCCATTTCCGAAATTAAAAAGCGAAATCATTTAAACACGGACGTCATTACGCCCGGCATGTCCCTTAAGTTGTGTGAAACTGCAGAAAAGGAAACCGCTGAAGAAGTTGAAGAAGAACGGTTTGAGTATAGGGTAAAACCGGGGGACAACCTGTCCACCATCGCACAGCGCTTTGATGTGGCCGTGAGCCTTCTCAGACAACTTAACGGTCTCAAAAAGAACCGGATTTATCCGGGGCAGACCCTGCAGTTGCGGCCGTCTTCATTGGACGAAGCGGTACATGTGGTGCGTTCGGGAGAGACATTGTCTTCAATTGCGCAGAAATACCGAATGAACGTATCAGAGATAAAGCGCATCAACGATCTTGACGGCAGCAAAATTGTGGCGGGGCAGGAGTTGCGTCTCAAAGCGACGAAACCCCACATCCATATTGTGGAACGCGGCGATGCGCTGTGGGAAGTGGCGCAAGCCTATGGCATGAAAGTAGCGGATATCAAAAAGCTCAACGGGCTCACCTCCAACCGGATTTACCCGGGGCAGGAACTTCAGCTGGGGACAAAGCCGGCCAAGAGTTTTGGTGTTTACACCGTCAAAAGGGGCGATTCCCTGGGTAGAATTGCCCGCCTCCATCAGATGAGCGTGGCGGACTTGAAACGTACGAACAACATGCGCACCATCCTGATTCATCCCGGGGATCAATTGAAAGTCAATCCCCTGCTCCGCAAAGGAAGGGAATGGCTGAAAATCAGTGAGATCAACTGGGATGGCTTGATGGGCTCCTCCGGAGGATTTAAGAAAATTAAAACCGGAAACGGGCCCTATTACGGCAGTCGCCCCAAGGCCCCCCGCCAGAAGAATCGTCGGTATTATGAAAATGCCCCCCTGTCACTCTGGAACACTTATAAGCGTGCCCGAAAACTCCAGGCGGCTTTCGATAGAAAAATTTCCCGGATGGGACGTCTCAGCAACAGCTTGAAGGGATGGCATATCGTGCTGGACCCGGGGCACGGGGGGTTGGATCCGGGCGCTGTGGTGGCCAACCTGGACGGCAACGGAAACAAGGTGTATGTGGTTGAAGATGAATATGTATACGACACCGCTTTGCGGGTGTATGTTATGCTCCGTTTGCACGGGGCGGATGTGACCCTGACCCTGCTGAGCCCCAATCATCTGATTCGACATTCAGACCCGCCGGTTCAGACCTTTGTCAATGAAAAAAACGAGGTTTATAACAGCCGAGGATTCAATAAAGGAAACAAAAGGGCCCATTGGCCCATAGGCGGGCGTAACGGAAACCTTTCCCGCCGCGTGACTATTGCAAAGAAGGCTTTCAAGAATGTGCCCCAAAACCGGCGCATTTTTCTATCCTTTCATGCGGATATTGATCACAGTGCACCCAATGCCCCTCTGATTCTGTATTATCGAAACAGAAGAACCGGGAGGGCGGATCGTGCATCGAAGCATTTTGCAAAATCCATGCAGGCTTTCCTGGGAGCGGGTACGGCCATTCGCGGTCAGAACCTCTTGGTACTGCGAAACAATCCGGCCCGCATCAGAGTGATGCTGGAGTTACGGAATCTGGCTTATACGGATCATGCCTGGGCGTTACGGTTCGAGGAATTGCGCCAGCGGGATGCGGAAAAGGTGGTGCGGGGCCTGGTAGAATACGTGGGGAAGAAAGGGTAAATGAAAAAAATGCCTATTTTAAAAAGGTGCCGTTGTCATGGGTTGTTGATGGTGAGTGTCCTGATTATTTTCCTATCAACCGGTTGCAGCAATGATTCTTCCGGAACGTCTACACAGTCCAAACTGCCGCTTTTGATCATTTCCGATGTTCATTTCACCCCTTTTTACGACACGACTATTTTTGATGACCTGGTCAATTCTCCCGTGGAAGAGTGGGCGGATCTTTTTGAAAGTTCAACTGTCACCGATCTTTCATCATGGGGCCAGGAAACCAACTATCCCCTTTTAAAACGGGCTCTAACGGCAGCTTCCCGTAGTGTGGGTGAGGGCCAGGCGGTCATCTTTCCCGGTGACATTTTAGCCCACCAGTTTCCCGAAAAGTTCTTTAAACTCTACGGGGAAGAAGATTACGACGCATTACGTTCTTTCGTTTATAAGACCGTGGTGTTTTTCGCTACCCAGGTTCGTGAACGGATGGGCTCGGTTCCGGTGATGTTTACCCTCGGCAACAATGATTCCTACGCCGGCGACTATCTGCTGGTTCCGGGAGGGGCATTTCTGGCTGATACGGCCGAAGCATTTTACAACACGTTTCTTCTGGGCTGGGCTGACCGGAAAAGCTATTTCAGCACTTATCCTGCCGGTGGGTATTTCGTTGCAGAGCCTCCGGGCGCCAAAGTGCTTTTTGTGTGTGTGAACAGCATTCTTTTTTCAAATCACAGGACAGAGGGTTGTACGGATTCCACCGACAACGCCGCCACCACGCAACTCGCCTGGCTTGAAAAGGTTTTGGAGAAAGCTTATGCAGACCAGAAGAAAGTCTTTATGGTTACCCATATCCCCACCGGGATGAGCATTTACAGCACGGTTCAGACCTATATGGATGCGAGCGGAAAAATCTCTGGTGCGGATGTTTTCTGGAAGGAATCCTGCCAAAACCGATTCCTGGAAATATGCCGGAAATATGAATCCGTTATTGAGATCATTTTCTCAGGCCATACCCACATGGACGAATACCGGCTGATACTGGATCATGACGATGAAGCTTACAAGCCGATCATGGTTACCCCGGCCGTGAGTCCGCAGTTCGGCAACAATCCGGCGTTCAAAGTGCTCACCTTGGCGGGAGAGGACTGGGAACCGCTGGACTATCGCTCCATCAGCTGTGATTTGAACTTGTCTTCTCCGGATTTCAGCACCTATTATGTTTTCAGTGAAGCCTATTCAACAGAAATGCCTCTGGAAGAGTCCTTGGTTGATCTTTTCCCTAAAATGAAAAATAACGACAGCGATCGAAAGAACTATGCGCGTTTTTACTACTCAGGACACGATGATGCCAATATCATCGATGACACCACATGGCCGGCCTACTGGTGTGGTATCGGGAGAATGAATAGGGGAGAATATATTGAATGCGTTAACGGCTATCGATGAGTAGGAATGAATCGATTTCTCCTCAGGATGCGCCACCGGTTTTGAGTTGGTGGTGAATTTTGACCAATTCATCCACATCTGGAATCAGAACGCCCCGTCGCAGGTGATCACGGTAGTTGTCGGAGTGATGTCGAAGGATATGCTTAAGATAGGCAATATGGTTTTCGATGGTCGTCTTGTAAAGATCTTTGTCCAGGTCCCAGCGCGACTTGAAATGGTGTCGCATATAACGCCAGGCACCACCCAACTCTTCCTCAAAACGCTTAAGGGTCACTCGGTAAAAGTCGGGGGTTTTCTTCAGTAGATCCAATTCGTTTTCATACCCCGTAACCCCGCCTTCACGAAATTCCTGGTAAAGGAAAATGAGCTTTTCCAGGTATACCCGGTCCGCCATTTGACTTTTTAGATCCGCTGTTCCCAGCATTTTGCCGAGCAGCTCATTTTCGGGATTTGAAAACTGAATGCTTCCCAGTCCCACGTCAAGCCCTGTGCACCTGACGATGTTTCGGCAGAAAATAAAGTCCTCCCGGGGATAACCCTTATCGTTAAAGTAGTCTGACATGAAATCAATGCTCAACTCCACGTGACTAAGGGTGTATTTCGCTCCTGTTCCTGTTTGATCATCAGTGGTTTGAATGTAGCCGGTATCATGCATCAGAGCGCTGATCAGGGCAAGAGAAACCTCTCGGTTGGTGATGTTTACTCCCGTTGTGGTCGCGCCATGAATCAACCGGGCCAAGGCCATAAAGGTGTCAGTCGTGTGTTTCAGGTCGTGATAACGGGTATTGCACTTTTGGTAGCCGGGGTAGTTTCCGGAGAACAGAAGGATAAAATCGCCGAAGGCAAGATCGACGGTTCCAAAATCAAAGGTTGGAAAAATCATTAAAACAGTTGTTTTGACCTCGCTCAGAACGCTCAGAGGGTCATTCATATTCACAAAGTGCATCATTTCTGAATCATCTACATTCATGGTTTTCCTCTTCATACCGACGGCTGGCCGGGTTATATGCCGTGGCTTTTTTCCATTCCGTACTCTAACACCCAGAAGAAATATTGGCAAGACTGTTGATTTTCTTGAGGTGACAAGAATTGCCGGGAATATCAATGGGGGAGATCTTTTTCGACACAGACGCTGATATCGTGGCCTTTTATGGGGATACGTGCCGATCAAATGCCGGGGCAGATCGTTCCAATGTTTCAGTTTCTGAATCGGCAGGGTCATCCACATAATTGAAACTGCCCTTTCGGATATTAAAGAAAAAAAGCTCGGGCAGGCTGTACAGGGTCCCTTTAAGGCCTGCCAGGGATAAATCACCGCCATCCAGAGGCAGAGTGAAAATGCCCAGAGCCGCGGCGATCAAACCGTAAGCCCCGTTGATGGCCCCATAAACGGGGCGAATCCAGACCACATCATCGGTAAACAAAAGAAAAGGTGTATCCCCTTCCACACCGGGATAGAGGGTAGAGGTCAGGGTGTTGCATTCACGAAAGTAAAGGCTCGTGTTTTCGGGTTCATTTTGCGCCGTGCGCAACAGCATCCGTTTTCTGTAACCGGGCAACACATCAACTTCAGTGACCCGAAAACGGTCATTCACAAGGCCAAACAGATGGAAAGGGATAAAACCAAAATCTTTACCCGGTACGATTTCCCCCCCCAGCGCTTCCGTAACCCGGTTTTGGCTTTGAAATGGGGCATTGATATTCCGAATGAGTTCGGTGGCACAATTGTAGTTGATCAGGTTATACGGGTAGCAGCGCTTTAGTTGATCGTTGTAGACGTCCCGGCTCAGGCGGGCTTCACTCAGTGATTGGTTGATGGTTTGTGGAGAAAGGTTGGGGGCGGGCAGGGGGGTCATGCCCGAACGGGACGGGATGAGTCTACCGTAGGCAACCCGAATAGAGTTGCCGGTTAAACGCCCCTTTTCCAACTCGGCAAAACGTCCGGCACTCTCCTCCAATCGATTATAGGCCCGCTCATCCAGGGCCACCTCATCCAGGGCCCCCTCATCCAAAGATGGGCCGGCAAAGGCGCTTCGGCGAATATCCCAGTATTTTCGCCATGCACGATCAGCCAGTCTTGCGGTTACGGTGGGGTTTTCCTCTAATGTTTTGGGAAATACGGATTTGGCGGATTCCGGAAAAGGATCCAATAGACAGAGCCTGTTTCGTTTAAGGGACCACATGACCGCCTGATATCTGGCATTGGCCAAGAGTAATGGATACCCCCAGTCAGGTCGACTGGAGGTCGGCAGATGGATCACCGATGCCATGAGGATTTCCGCATAGGCTGAAAGGTTGTCTCGCTCATTTTTTGTCAATCCCCTTCTGTCACCGGGACGGACGAAATGATCCATATCCGTCAGTTCGACTTTCCTGACCGACAACGCTCTGTCTAAAACCAGCAAGGCAGTTCGCTTAAGTCGGTTCTCATCATATTTTCTTGATAAACTCTTTACAGGAAGCGGATAGACATCATTGTTGATGTTAATCGGTTCCACGGTGGAGACAATAAGGGGTATTTTCGAGAGTTCCCGGTCCAGGGTTTCCATGGTGCGTTCTAAATATTTTTCTCCATAGGTGTCGATAACCGCGGATCGAAGTTGGGCGCTGACGTCATCGGAGGGGCTGTCAAAGGAAAATAACCCCGCGCCATTGACGGACATCTGGAAATGGCCACGGCTCAGGTCATTTAGGAGTTGGGTGTCTGCGGAAAGTTCGCCCAGGCGAGACATATGGGCTTCCTGAATCAGATAGTATCGGTCCAGGTGCTCTTGAAGCATCTGAAGATCGCCGTTTTCAATATGAATGTGGGCCACATAAAGTGTTCGGTTTTCCAGATCGTTATAGATATACCGGAAATAGGGCCATCGTTCTCGAACCAGTTTGAACAGCCCATCGGGAAAATATTGAAAATGATAGACGGTGTTGTTGATGCGCAAGGCGCTGTGCCCACCGCTTGAGCCTCCCACATTGGCATCAATGTAGATGAATTGAAAGGGTGGTGAAGGGGGCGATGTTTCCCCATCGGCCAGAACCGGCCGAGGGAGAGACATCAGCTGAAGGAGGAAGATCCCTATAATAAGGGCGTGAAAGGCAGATTTTCGGGATACACGCATCTCTCTGGTTTGTTACCCCTTTGTATTCCGATGTATTCCGAAACCTGTCTGATTCAGGGCTGGTAACTCTCAAGAATGAGGACAAGGGCGTTTTTTTCTTTTGCTGCCAGGTCCTGGATGAAATAAACATTTTTGACTTCATCCCGGCTGATGCCGGCCCGTCTCAGGCCGGTGCCGATGGCATTGTATGTGGCCGTGTCCCGTTCCCAATCGGTGATACCGTGTCGTTCGGCAATGCTGCCCAACTCCCGCAGATAGGCTTGAGCGTCACCGCCTTTTGCGGCACTGGTTGTGTAAGCGCTGACATCACCCATGAAGCTTTTTTTTGCATCTTTCGGGTCTGATTCCGATCCGCCTGATGAGGCCGAACTGGATTTGCTCGAATCACTGGATGTCCCGCTCGAATCACTGGATGCGCCGCTGGAGTAGGAAAATGAACATCCGGCCAGGAGGGCCAGAATACCCAGAAGGGCGATTGTGTTTTTCAGTAGGTGTTGCATATGGAACTCCTTTTTTTCGGGTTTGCGGTCATTTTTTAATGATGGAGGTTTCTAACACAGAAATTAAGAAAATGTCAATGTGCGGGAGCCTGCGCGTCTGGATTGAGATCAGGAAAAGCGAAAGCGAATGCCTTGATGATTTCGGCCTTGGAAAGGTTGTCCTTGATTGCCCGTTTTGAAAGCCGGTGACGGGTTAGAAACAACCGTTTTCGCTCGGCTGGCAAGAGATCATCATGGAGCATTTCGAGGTTATCGTTTCTGTACATGGGGCAGGAGTGTTCAAGGGCATTGAACACCCGCTTGATGTGTCCCATAACGTCCATTGATGCCATGGTGCGGTGATGCCACTGGCCCATGTAGCCGGTCAACCCGTAATTCCGGCGCATTTCGGGCTCATAGACGGGACTGAGCGGCGCCACACTGAATGGAAAAAGCGCCCATGAAAGTGTGCCCGGAAGCTCAGGGAACTCAATGAGCCTGATAAAATCCAGGGTTTTTTGAACCGTCTCTCCGGTTTCTCCGGGGAAACCAAAGAGAAAATAACAAGATACATCTATTCCTGCTGCAAGGAGCCGTTTCACCACCCTGGCATAAAGTTGGGGGTTGGCTTTTTTGTTCATGTTAGCCAGTATTTGCGGGTCGGCTGATTCCAGGCCAAGGAGCACTTCAATGCAGCCGGATTTTTTCAGCAGTTCAAAATCAACATTTTCCAGCGCGGTTGCCCGAACCATGGTCATCCATTTGACGGGGATGTTTTCCTGGATGATACGCCTGGAAAGGGTGTTGAGATTACCCTTGCCATGTCTGAAGTTGTCGTCTGTGAAACGGACAAATTTGACCCCGCGTGCTGAAACGGCTTTGAGCTCTTCCACCAGCCTGTCCAGACTTTTGATGAACATGAGCCTGCGATCTTTGGTGAAGTTGCAGAAAGCGCACCTGAAAGGACATCCCTTACTGGTCTGCACCGGTATAACCCCTGGCCTGAAAATTTTTTCGGGGAGTGATTCCCACGAAATGGATGTGTTCAGATTGTTGAAGATATAATCTTTTTGTTCTGAAAAAGAATATTTTCCGCCATCAAAGCGAACCGTGTTGGGCAAATCGTCCAGCGGGCGATTGAGGCGGATTCGCTGTAAGGCTGCCAGCAGGATATCTTCGCCCTGTAGGCCCGTAATGTACAAATTGACCCGGGGTTGCTCATTTTGAAAAAAAAGGAAATCATTTTCAGCCAGGCGGGTTTCATAGCCCGGATCACTGGATCGTTGCAGCATGCGGTAGGACAGATTGACAAAAGGTCCCCCCGCGATGATGAAAATATCCGGTGCCTGGTTACGGATATCCTCCACAAGCCTGTGGAGCGTCTGTTTGTTGCGAATAAAGGTGGTGGAGATGACCACCGCGCGGGGGGGGTCCGCGAGCATTTCCTTGAACGTTTCGTTGTCTTTGAAATATCGGTCGATCAGTTTAATATGAAGGCCGCTTTTCAGCAGGTAGGAGAGAAGGTAGATGCCGTTCAAACGGTATGCGGCGCCCCAGTTCATGATGCCGCTTCCCTCAACGGGGGGAACAACGTGCCCGTTGTTTTTCAGGTAGTTTTTTAAAACCTGTATGGTGGCAACTTTTCCGTCCAGGCGCAAACGCTCATGAATGATATCGGCGGAACCCACATCGCCGGCTTCCGCAATAATGATGGCATCGAGGGGCAATTGGGTGATTTCTCCTGTTTGATTTAAATATCAGATCCGCCGATGGTCTCGGAGAAACAAGGGAGTTTTTCAATGGGTGTTTGCTTTGACGTGTAGCGTCTTCTTGGAAGCTGCTCCAGATTCATGGTTTTCCCGCGTCTGCCCGGGGTGTGCCTTTTAGGCCGATTTCATCGGCCACTTCCGTCATACCCGAAAGGGTATCTCTGATGAGGTCGGAAATTTCAACGCCCAGCATGCGAGCGCCTTTTTCTATGATGGAACGGTCAACACCTGCTGCGAACCGCTTGTCTTTCCATTTTTTCTTGACGGATTTTGGCTTGACATCCAGAATGCTCTTTGAAGGCCGGATCAGGGCGGTTGCGGCGACCAGGCCCGTTAGTTCGTCAATGGCATAGAGTACTTTTTCAAGTTCTGTAACGGGTGCTACCTCCGAGCAGATGCCCCATCCATGGCAGATAACAGCCCTGATATATTCCTCGGGCCAGTTCTTTGATTCGAGGATTTCTTTACTTTTCCGGCAGTGTTCTTCTGGAAATTTTTCATAGTCCAGGTCATGTACAAGACCGATGATGCCCCACTTGTCTTCATCTTCGCCTCGTTTCCTCGCAAAGTAGCGCATGACGCCTTCTACAGCCAGGGCATGTTTGATGAGACTTTCATTCTTATTGTATTCTCGAAGGAGGGCGAAAGCATCCTCCCGGGTGGGTGTTTTTGGGCTCATGGCGTTATCTCCCCGCTTATTTGATACCGCCGGAATTGTGCCACAGAAGCCGGACAAAGTCCATATGTAAAACTACAAAAGATTTTCATTCTTTACCCGATTTCATGTATTGAAAAATCACGATGGTTTTGGTATGTTAACATTCAGTTTAGTGGATGTTTTCGTTAAAGGATCTCCTCACTGTCCCTGAAAATTATCGCTAAAATAGTATAAATTGATTAGAAGGAATGCTAATAAAATCATATTCTATCTTGTAAGGAAAATTTTTTCATGAAAAGGATATGGAACAAAAGTAAATCCTTATGCCTGCTTTTTGTGGTCCTTTTTTGTTTTGCCCCGAGCATTCACGGGGCTGATGGCGATAAAGAGGATGAGGGTTCACTCCCTGAAAAGCCACCTCGGCTGACCCTTAAAAAAGCGGTCATGTGCGAGGGCCTCAAAGAACTGGAGCCTGTCAACGAAACGATTATTTTCAGCGTGACACTGGGTAGTGTCATCTGTTTCACAGCTTTTGACCCGGTGCCTGAAAAGACGGTTGTCCACCATAACTGGTTTAAACGGGACCAGCCCGAGAAAAAATTAAAGCTGACCCTGAAACCGCCCAAGTGGTCCAGTTTCAGTAAAATACGCATTCGAAATATGGAAGTGGGCCCCTGGCGAGTGGAGATAACTGATTCCAAAGGTAAAATTTTTCGAACCCTGCGGTTCAATGTTACGGAGTGATAGGCGTTGCAGAAACTTCTGATTTTTATATCCAGCATACGATGGCAGGACTTCATCGACATCGCGTTTAACAGCTATATCCTGTTTCGCCTTTACGCGCTTTTTCGAGGAACGGATGCCTTCAGAGTGCTTGTGGGGATTGCCTTTTTCTGGATTCTGCAAAGATTGGCCGTGTCCCTGGGACTCATTTTGACCAGCTGGATGATGGAGGGCATTATCGCTGTTGCCGCTCTGATTGTCATTGTGGTTTTCAGGAACGAAATCAGATCCGTTTTCCGTGCACGAAACATCTGGGCGATTCTTTGGGGGCTACCCCGGAGGCCGATGAGAACCCCTGTGGAAATTATTACCGAAAGCGTCTTTGCCCTGGCGAAAAGGCGTATGGGAGCACTTATCGTTCTGCCCGGCAAAGAGGACCTGGAGGAATTTGTTCAACAAGGGATTCCATGGGATGGCAGGGTTTCCACGGAAATGATTGAAAGCATATTCTGGCCTAACAATCCCGTCCATGACGGGGCGGCCATCCTTGACGGAAACCGGGTTGTAGAAGTCGGGGTTATTCTCCCCCTTTCCCATCGAAAGGATTTGCCCAGTGCTTACGGAACCCGTCACAGGGCTGCCGCGGGATTGTCGGAAACCACCGACGCGATGGTTATTGTTGTATCCGAGGAACGGGGATCAATTGCCATAACCCGGGGCTTCGACGTGTTGGCCATTGACGGAAAAAAGCAATTGGTCAAAGCCCTCAGGGAGCACTTGGGAATCCGGGTAAACCAGAGCCAATTCTTGAAAAGAAGAAAGATTGAACTGAGGATCGCTGCCTTGGTGTCTCTTCTAATCGTTTCCGGCGTTTGGTTCAGCATCAGCAGGGGGCTCGATGCCATCAAAACGTTTGATATTCCTGTGGAGTATGCCAATCAGAAACCGGGTATGGAACTTCTGAACACATCCGCAACCTCCGTTCGACTTTTCCTGCAGGGATCAAGAGCGCTTTTGAAATCCATCAGCCCCGAACAGATCCGGGTGAAGATGGATCTGGACAAGGCTGTCGTGGGAACCAACACCTTTGCCATTACCAACAATAATCTTTCAATTCCTCCCGGACTTTCCCTGAAGGAGGTGAGACCCATGGTGGTGGATGTGAATCTGGACACGCGTACAAAAAAAACCTTTCCCATACAGGCGGATTGGGTGGGGAAACTGCCTTCGGGTTTGATCCTTGTTCGAGCAAAAATCGAACCTTCGAAAGTCGAACTCATTGGGCCCAAGACAATTCTCCAAGGAATGCAGACGCTCTATACCACCAGCATCCCCCTCAACAACATCAAGGGTTCCGGAAAAATAGACGCGAAGCTGGTTATTCCATCCGCCTTTTTGAATTTGGAAACGGGATTCAAAGACACGGTTGAAGTGGAATATGAGGTAAGTAAAAGGAAATAGGGATGGGGGACAGACGTTTATTTTTGTTGTGGTGCAAACGGCTGAGAATGATTTTTGCCTTCCTCACCATCTGTGCCTTTTGTGGATGCGCGACCCCCACCCCACCCCGGAATCCGGATAACATTTGCGAGATTTTCCGGGAGAACGGTGAGTGGTATGAAGATGCGGCGGATTCCTATGAAAGATGGGGTATTCCGATCCCGGTTATGATGGCCATTCTGCACCAGGAATCAAAGTATATTGGAGATGCCAAGCCACCCCGCACTACCTGCTTATGGATTTTTCCCGGACCCCGGCCTTCCTCGGCCTATGGATATGCTCAGGTATTGGATGGGACCTGGGAGGAGTATCAGGAAAGTACGGACAATTCCTGGGCTGATCGGGATGATTTCGGCGATGCCATCGATTTTGTGGGATGGTATTGTGCATTGAGCGTTAAAAAGTGCGGCATATCCGGAAACAATGCGCGGAATCTTTATCTGGCCTATCATGAAGGTCGAGGCGGATATAACCGAAAAACCTATGCCAAGAAAGCGTGGCTGTTGAAGGTGGCGAACAAGGTTCAGAAAAGAGCCACGAAATATCGAGGTCAATTCGCGGCATGTGAAAATGAGTTCAGGAAAAGCGGCTGCTGTTTGTGGCCTTTTTGATCCCTTCCCCGGGTTTTCCTTCATCCTTCTTGGCCGGCGGACCCCGGCCCGGATCGAGATCGGCTGGTTATGATTCTTTAGGGAAAAGCATTTTTCCGGAAAAACACAAGTCATACCCAGCGAGATCCTCACCCAGCCTTTTGAAGGGCGGTTCACTCAAAAACCCCAGGAATTGTTGCACACCTTTGTCAAAAAAACGTTCCTTGAGAATCAGCAAGTCAAAACTCTCCCATTTTATGGGAACAAAATCCAGGTCCAGGAGTTCGGCAACAGCCCGGATGCAGGGCCCGGCATGGGCGCGGCCGGAAAGAACTTCCAGCCCCAGGTCGAGGTGACGGGATACTTCCCGGGTATAACCTTCAAGCCCATTCCCTTCAATACCGGCTTTGGCCAGTTCCTCGTCCAGAAGCAAACGGGTTCCTGTGCCCAAAGGGCGGTTGATGATTTTGATATTGGCCTGATTGAGGTCGGCCACGCACCCAATGCCCCTGGGGTTGCCTTTTTCAACCAATAATCCCTGTTCCCGGCGGCAGAGATTGATGATGCCGGGCATCTGGTCCAGCTCATCTCTGGCAAATCCAAAATTGTATTCCTCCCCGTCTTTCTGGATCAGGTGGCTTGAAGCGATATGGCAATGATTTCGCCTCAGCGCTCGAATACCCCCAAGGCTTCCCAAGTTCCCGAATGCCACCATCTCTTCAGGGTGACGTTGGTTGATCAGAGAGATGGCCCTGTCCAGCAGGATATCGTTGCTACCGGCGATAATGAGCATACCGTCATAGGGCGGCAGGGGATCCGGTTGCTTGGGAAAATTGATGGTCTGGGCTTCCAGCCATTGTTCTACCAGATGACGGGGAAAGAGCCATTTGCCTGTGGCCTTGGTGGCTGGAAGGCCTTTTTCAGCAATCAGGGTATAAACCATTTTTTCGTTGATACCCAAAAATTGTGCCAGCTCCCGGGTGTTGAGCAGTGATTTTATCTCCATGGGTCTTTTCCTCCCTGCCTAGCTTAGGATTAATAGAACATGTGCGTGCATATAAGTCAATCTCCGATGTTTTATGGTTAGTTTTGGGGAGTTATAGTAATCTATAACATCAAAATAAATATTTTCTGTGAGAGCAAAAAAAATATTGACAATAAATAACCATAAGCGGTAAGAAGGGCGGTCGACTCTTTATGGCAAAAGCATCGAGTTGTCTTTTTTTTGCCCCTGCTTGAGTCAGATTTGACATAAACGTGAGGTGCTCGACGTATGAAAATTTTTTTTGAGAAGCTGCAGACCGGCGGGCTTGCAACTCTCTTTTTCCTTTTGCTGTTTTTTGAAATGAATGGTGTCTGTGCCGCTGAAAGTCAGGCGTTGGAACAGTTGCTCGATCTGTTGCGGCAGAATGGCGCCATAAGCGATGAGCAGGCCGGAAAGATTAAGGCTACTCTGTCCAAAGATCAAAAGGCTCTGGCGGATCGGGAAAAGGAACTGGAGCAGCGGGAAAAGGCGCTGGTCCAAAGAGAACAGGCACTCAAGGAGAAGGTCCAGTCTCCGGGTGAAAAGGTCATTGGTCATGAAGGGAGAAAACCATCTACTTTATCGCTTCCAGAAGAAAAGAGAGAAGTAAAAACAGCGAAGGATGAAACTGGAAAAGCTGTTCAGATGATTCCGGAAAAAGAAAACGGTTTTCCATTGGAAGCCGTATTCGATGATGGGTTCTATTTGCGTTCTAGGGAAAAAGACCTTTTCGAATTGCGCATCGGTGGCCTGCTTCAGGTGGATTATCGCTATTTCAACTATGACAGCGATGCGGATCCCGACAAAAATCGATTTGACATTCGTCGGTCCCGGTTGCTCCTTACGGGCCACCTGTACAAACGTTTTTTTTATAAATTTCAGTACGAGTTTCAGGGGGCCGGGGGCCGCAGACTTTTAGACGCCTATGTGGACACGGCAGTGCTGCCGTTTATCTCTTTTCGGGTGGGTCAGTTCAAAGAACCCTTCAGCCTTGAACAATATACTTCCGACAGGAATATTCCCTTTTCAGAACGCTCCATGGGTTTTTTCCTGACACCATGGCGGGATGTGGGCCTGATGGCCCACGCTTCCCTGTGGAAGGATCGCATTTATTACGGTGTGGGCGTTTTTAACGGCGACGGGGTGGACGATACGGTGGGGGGCGATTCTGATTCTCCGGAGCTTACGGGCCGGGTTGTTTACGCCCCCTTCAGGAATATGGGCATTCCCCTGTGGCACGGGCTGCAGGTGGGGGGCTCCTACAGCTACGCCAAAGTGGATCGAAACAATGTCAAAGTGGATGTCAGAACCAATGGGTTGACCTCATTCTTCAAAGTGAATTCAGCGGCAAAATTCAACATTATTCGTGATGTGGATGCCCGTACCCGATATGGTGCTGAGCTGGCCTGGGCTTATGGTCCTTTGCTCCTGTGGGGAGAATACATCAATTTGCGGTTCACGGATGTGAAAACCAGCGATGCTCAGTTTAACATTAATTTAAAAGATCATTATGGGTCCTTGTTGTGGATGATCACGGGGGAGAAACCGACCCTAGAACAGGGCGTGATTCAACCCATCAGGCCGCTCCGGAATTTCTGGCAGGGTGGCTGGGGGGCAGTGGGCCTGGCGTTTCGTTATGATCACTTCGACGGTGGCGATGCCGCCTACGAATATCTCATTGATCCGGGAACTTCCGTTCGAGAAGCCACCGCCTATACCCTCGCCGTCAACTGGTATCTCAATCCCTATGTTCTTTTGCTCCTCAACGCCACGAGAACAAATTTTGACCGCCCCCTGCTTATTGATAAAGATTCCCTCACCGGGGAAGCCTTATACAGTGACCGGGAAGATGTGATCACAGGACGTTTCCAGTTTCAATTTTAGCCCTGATTCAATGTGATGAAAGGTGACGAAGCTTTAATCTAAGGAGGAAAAAATGAAAAAGTTTGCAGCAATTGCGGGGGCCATTTTCATGGTCATGTTGACGGTATCGCTGGTTTTATCCGCCTACCATCATGAAGGAGAGTATGATTCACAGCATTTTGTGGTGCAACATCCGGATAAGGCGGGTACCAAACTGGATCATTGCGCCCTCTGCCATACCGGGGGAAAATATGAAAAAAAGCCGGGCAAGTGGGTGAGTCTGGGAAGTTGTCAGTGGTGCCACTACAGCTATGGATATGACGGCAGTGGCAATATCATCGATACCCTGAATCCCTATGGGAAAGATTACCTTGTCAATGGCCGAAACCAGAACGCCATAGCCGCCATCGCGGATAAGGACTCGGACGGTGATGGATACAGCAATGCCGTGGAGATTGCAGCGGTCCGGTATCCCGGAAATGCGGACGATGATCCCACCAAGGTGCCGGCGCCCAGCCGCGTTTATACCAAGGCCCAGCTGGAAGCCTTGACCCAGCACACCCAGTTCATGCTCATGAATACCGCCCGCTCCGGTGATTTTTATGCTCAGTACACCGGTGTTCCGGTACAGGATCTTCTGAAGGATGCCGGTATTTTGGATTCCGCTACGGGCGTCACGGTTTTTGCGCCGGACGGATGGTCAAATTATCATCCTCTGGAAATAGATTCCGACCCTGAACTTTATCATGTGAACGGGGTCTACCCGGAAGCGTATTATCGATACAATACACAGGCAGACACGGTTCTGAACGCCACGGATGGCTGGTGTGATTACGGCGCCCCTTCCTGTGCGGGGCGGAGCGATCTGGACCTCATCGTGAACGCAAAGGGCTTGAAAATGCTTCTCGCCTTCAAGCGTGAAGGTCAGGATCTGGAACCGGGCGTATTGGGGGATGACAACAAGCTTTTGGGAGAAGGTCCGTTCCGGCTGGTGCCGCCCCAAAAAGCGCCCTCGCCTCCGGATCAGGCCAGCAATGCCGCCAATCAGGATGTGGTTTGGCCCTACGACTTCAACTGGGATCACAGTGCTGGCGCCGCCTCGCGCTCTGCGACCATCATTCGGGTTGAGCCGCTTCCCGAGGGAACCACGGATATCGACATTCTGGAAGCCGGATGGGAATACGTGGATGAAGAAAAAATTATTATTTACGGCGCTATTACCGATCCGAACCCGCCTGTACCGGATATCAAGGTCAATGGACAGGACGGTCCGGTGGCGGTTTCAACGGATGATACAGTTAACATTACCATTGAGCTTGCTGCGGGCAGCCGGCTCGGGCAGATGGCCGACTGGTGGGTTGTCGCGTATGAGCCTGCAATGGGGTGGGCCAGCTATGTTCACCCCATGGGTTGGGTAATGCAACTGACTCCCTGCGTTCAGCTTAATATGGTTAACATATTGTCCGCTGTGAATGTTTATAGTGGGAAGTTAAACGTGGGCACATATGTTTTCTATTTTGCTGTCGACAGCAATGCAGACGGTGATCCGCAGGGCACCTGGCTCGATACAGGCACGGTGACTGTGCAGTAATCCGAATATACAGAGCTGTTACAAAAAGAGGCAGGGTCGAAAATGACCCTGCCTTTTTTGATTTGTTCATTGTATTTCCAAGACGTTCGGATTGTGGTATGGATACGTTTCGTGAACGGTACGCATTGGGTTTCAGACGCTTGGTTTGGTGCGGGTCTTATTGAAAAAGGAGAATGGTTATGAAGGGATTTGAACTGGTCGGTCTGGATGAGAACAATACCATCGCACTGCAGAAGCGGCGGTGTGATGCAAACCGGAATGGGTTTGACGCCAAAGGGTTCAGAGAAGCGAATCGCATTACCCTGGATGTGACCTATATGCTGGATGCGCCGGGACCGGGTTCTATCGCCAGGGAAGACGTTGAATTGTTGATCCCAAAGGTGCTCAAGGCCCATGAAATGCTTCAAAAAGAAGAAGGTGATATTTTTGACCATGGCATTGCCATGACCGGCTGGCAAAACCTTCCCGTTGACATTACGAAAGAACACTTGGCGAGGATTCAGTCCGTCGCAAAAGATTTGAGTGCGGAGATAGATGCCTTTGTGTCCCTGGGAATCGGTGGCTCCTATTTGGGGATTGAGGCCACATTCCGGGCTTTGACCCACACCTACTACAATCAGCTGCCCCGTGCCGAAAGGGGCGGGGCCCCTGAAATCTATTTTCTGGGGCAGAACATGGATCCTGATTTTTTCAGGGATACCCTGGACATGCTGCGCGGCAAAAAGGTGGGGGTCAATGTGATTTCCAAATCGGGAACCACCACCGAAACCGCCGTCGCCTTTCGAATCATGCGAAAAATGATGGAAGAAAACTTCGGTGCCGATGCGGAAAGGCTGATACTGGTCACCACGGACAGGGAAAAAGGGGCACTGAGAACCCTGGCCGGGGAGACGGGATACCGAACCTTTGTGGTGCCGGACGATGTGGGGGGCAGATTTTCGGTGATGACCGATGTGGGGCTGGTGGGTCTGGCCATGGCCCACATCGATATTGAGGAGTTCGTAGCCGGTTTTCAAGCCATGCGGGAGATTTCTTCGGTAAATGATTTCTGGAAGAATCCCGCTTTGGTCCATGCCGCCATGAGACACGCTGCATGGTGTGCCGGGAAAAAGATCGAAGTGGTGGCCGCCAATTCGGCATCTCTCTATTGGGTTGCCAGATGGATGGAGCAGCTCTTTCCGGAAAGCGAGGGGCATGAAGGCCACGGGATGTGGGTTTCGCCCTCACTTTATTCCGAGAAACTGCACGCCAATGGACAGATGGTACAGCAGGGTGAAAGAAATATCATGGAAACATTCCTGGCGTTAACCCAGCACGACAACCGAATAGCGATACCCGAAACGGATAATAACCTGGATGGCCTCGATTTCCTGGCGAAAGGGGGCATGGATATGAATCACGTGAACCAAATGGTGGTGGAAGGACCTGCCTATGCCCATTATCAGGGAGGTGTTCCCAACATGACCATTGAAATTCCCCAGCGGAACGCTTTTAATCTGGGGCAGTTATATTATATGATGGAGAAGTCTGTTTCCATCAGTGGTTACTTGCTGGGGCACAACCCTTTTATTCAGCCCGGTGTGGAAGCCTATAAGCGTGCCATGTTTGCGTTGATCCGAAAGCCCGGGTTTGAAAAAGAGGCGCATGAAATGGAGAATCAATTGAAGGGAATGGAGCGTATTAGAGTATAGGGAGGTATCATGACACTGGATCGGCCACTGGTGCTGGCCACAAAGAACGACGGCAAAATCTCGGAGTTTCGGGATTTTTTCAAAGAATCGGGCATCGAAATCAAAACCCTGGACGACTTCGGGCCCATCCCTCCGGTCATTGAGGATGGCGCGACCTTTGAAGACAACGCCGTCAAAAAGGCCCAATTCACGGCAAGGGTGCTGGGGGTTCCCGCCATTGCCGATGATTCCGGGTTGACGGTTAAAGCGCTTCAGGGCGCTCCCGGCGTGTTTTCTTCACGTTATGCCGGGGAGAATGCCGATGATGAATCCAATAACCGCAAATTGTTGGCTGAAATGGAAGGCGTCGAAGATAGAACGGCGGCTTTTGTATGTGTGCTGGCCATTGCCGTTCCAAGGGGGCCGGCCCTGATTTATGAAGGAACCTGTGAAGGCATGATTGCCGAGACGCCCAAGGGAGACCAGGGGTTTGGCTATGACCCGCTTTTTTACTATCCGCCGTTTCTAAAAACCTTTGCTCAGTTAACCCGGGAAGAAAAAAACAGCATCAGCCATCGGGGAAAAGCCATTGAAGAATTGCACGGGGAATTGGATAGGGTGACCATTTGGTTGAAACAACGTCTGAGCGAGGAACCTTTTTAGAAAATTTGCAACCTTTTTCTTCCCCCTGTCTCTCTATTGACAAAGCGAATATCGTGCATATTCTAACATAAAATACACAGCCAAAAAGAACATAAGGAGGAGATATGCTGGAAATAACCGAAAAAGCAAGCGAGATGATCAAAGACTTCCTGAAGGACAAGGAAGAGATACCGGCCATCCGGATCATGATGTCCCAAGGCGGGTGAAGCGGCCCGTCACTGGGAATGGCTCTGGATGAGTCAAAAGAAGACGATCAGGAATTTGATGACAGAGGTATCAAATTTGTTGTTGAAAACGACCTGTATGACCGGGTAAAACCCATCAAGGTGGATTATGTGACCTCCGCCATGGGCTCCGGTTTCAACATTGCGTCAAACATGCCGGTGCAGCCCTCTTCATGTGGTTCTTCCTGCAGTTGTTAGTGAAAACCGGTCGAAAATAAAGCATCCTCTGATTGACATGCCCCCGGGCATGTTTCATGACGAGGATGTTTTTTTTGATATGCCTAAAAAGCGCCCAGTTGGCAGGCGTTAATTTTAATGCTTAAGCGTTCACAGGCGGACGAAACTGCCATCTTTGTCAAACCCAGGTTTTTGGCAATTTCCCATGCCTTTTCGCAGGACAAGCGGTTGTCTGTGAGCTCTTTCCGAATGCAGGTTTCCAATTCCTCTGAAACCGTTTCAGCCGGTTTTACAATCCGTTTATCCGGTTCATATCCAAAAAGCCCCAATTGACACTTTTTCAGTCTCAGCTCAAGCAGATCCGTCGTTTTCCCCACAAACCCCGGTGTCACATCCAGTTCTGATGCAACTTCAAATGCAACGGCACAGGGAACTTCTCCAGCTGATACTCGCTGTTTCAACGCATCAACAACGCGGGAGTCAGTTTCGCTGCCCAAAGGGTGTTTTTTGCCATAATGCCCTGCATCATCTTTTGTCATGTTGTTTCTCCTCGCTTTTTTATCCCTGAATACCACAGCCGTGGGGAAAAAAGCAATGAAATCCCTCTTTATGGCGGCTGCCTCTTTACACTCATCTGAAATTGAGGTATCACTTTCTCAGTTAGAAGGGATTAGCGGGGAGGAAATCATGATCAAGGACAATATAAAACGAATTCAGGCGGAATTGCCTGAAGGGGTTCAACTTGTAGGCGCCGCCAAAACCCGCTCACCAGAAGAGGTCGTTGAGGCGATTGAGGGAGGGCTTACGATCATCGGGCACAACTATGTTCAGGAAGCGGAGAGGGTGCATGCTGCGGTTTCCCGGCCGGTGAAATGGCACATGATCGGGCATCTACAGTCCAACAAAGCCAAAAAAGCCGCTGCCATCTTTGATATGATTGAAACCGTGGATTCCCTGAAGCTGGCCAAAGCCATTGATAAGGTCTCTAAAGGGTTAAATAAAACAATGCCGATCCTGCTGGAGATCAATAGCGGTGAAGAGGTCCAAAAGACCGGTGTTATGCCGGAGGCGGCTGCCCGGCTGATCAGGGAGATATCCGCTCTGGCGCATGTGAAAGTCAGGGGGCTGATGACCATGGGGCCTTTCACGGGTGATCCTGAGGAGAGCAGGCCCTATTTTCGAAAGACCAAAAAGCTCTTTGATGAGATTAAAACCCTGAATCTTCAAAATACGGAAATATCGATTCTTTCCATGGGCATGTCCAATTCCTACGGGGTCGCCATTGAAGAAGGGGCCAATCTGGTGAGAATCGGCACAAAGATTTTTGGAGACCGCATTTAAAGTGTAAGATCTAGTGGCAGAAAGTGATATCCATTGCCGAGGCCTGAGCATTTTTTATGAAAAACAAGGCAAACAAACTGATCTCTGGCGGCATACGGTTTTTTGGAGAGGATATCTGGGAAATCCGCCCTGATGCCATCCCCATGTGGAAAGCGCTTTACATTCGTCCCTTACGGGTTGTGTTGCTTGCTTTTCGTTCGTTTAATGAAGATCAGTGCATGTTCAGAGCATCTGCCCTGACGTTTTATTCGCTCTTATCCATTGTTCCTGTTCTGGCCATGGCGTTTGGCATTGCCAAAGGGTTTGGGTTTCAGGAAGCCCTGGCGCGCCAGCTCCATGAAAGTTTCTATGGACAGGAAGAAGTTATCGAAAAAGTGACCGTATTTGCCCATTCCATGCTTGAAAGTACCCAGGGGGGTCTGATTGCGGGGGTGGGGGTTCTGATCTTGTTCTGGACCGTGATCCGCGTTCTCGGAAATATTGAAAGCGCATTTAATCACATTTTGAATTTTCAAAAATCCAGGAGTCTGGGACGAAAAGTCAGCGATTATATGGCCACCATGTTCATCTGTACAATATTGCTGGTTTCATCAAGTGCGCTCACCGTTGTTATCAAGAGTCATGTGACATCTGCGGTTCAGTCTTTTTCTATTTTGGGGACGATGAGTCCTGCCATTTTCTTTTTCATGAAACTGCTCCCCTATTGCGCCATTTGGCTTCTGTTTACGTTCCTCTACATGTTTTTGCCCAATGGAAAAATCAGCTGGCGGTTCGGTTTGCCGGCCGCCATTGCAGCCGGCACCCTGTTTCAGTTGTTTCAGTGGGCCTATCTCTCATTTCAGTTCGGTGTTGCCAAATACAATGCCATTTACGGTAGTTTTGCGGCGCTTCCCCTCTTTCTTGTCTGGCTGCAGATAAGCTGGTTGATTGTGCTGTTCGGTGCTGAACTGATGTTTTCCATTAAGAGCGAAAAGGATTATGATTTTGCACCGGATTTTTCCCGGATCAGCTACCGGTTAAAAAAGACCATCATGCTGCAGGTGGTGCACTTTCTTGTAAAACGTTTTTGCCAGGGTGCTTCCCCCGTCACTTCAGCCCAGATGGTCGAAGCACTCAAAGTTCCAAAGTCCCTGTTACAACAGATTCTCGCGGAGACGATGGCTGCTGGAATTGTTTCAGAAATCTGCTCAAAAAGAGAGGGCACACGGGCTTATCAGCCGGCCCAGGATGTGGACCTGTTCACCGTAAAATATGTTATCGACAAGGTGGAACGGCAGGGAATAAACCATGTTTCAATGCTTTCAGGTCCCGATTTTGAAAAAATCGAGGAGAGACTGAATGGCTTGGATCGTTTTGCGCAAAAGGCTTCGGAAAACGGTTTGTTAAAAGAGATCTGATTTATTTATTCGGTGAGGAATGGCAAATGGATAAAAAAATGATTCTTGTGGTGGACGATGATGCCGCTACCATCGATATCCTCGAAAAGACCCTCCGGTCATTCGGCTGCAAATGCCGAACGGCAAATAACGGCTTCAAGGCCCTTGAATTGATCAAGAAAGAGACATTCGCCGCCGCTATTTGTGATATCCGGATGCCGGGAATAGACGGTCTCGAGGTTATGGCGGAGGCCCGAAAAATAGCCCCCGACTTACCCTTTATTGTGATTACCGGTTTTGCCAAAGACTATGTCTACGATCAGGTTATCGAAGCCGGGGCTACCGATTATATCCAGAAACCCATAGAACTTGGCGAACTCAGAATCAAGCTGGACCGGGTTCTGGATGAACGTTTATTGCAGCAGAAGAATACGGTATTGCTCAAGAAAGCGAATTCTCTCAATGATCGGTTGACCAACCTTCTCAGCATGGCCGGAGAGTTAAGCCAGGAGCTGGATTTTGAAAACCTGTTTCCCCTGATTATCAAAAAAGTGACCGAAGCCATAGGGGCTGAACGAACCAGCCTTTATCTGATTGATTGGGAGCGCCGTGAAATCTGGACCAAAGTCGCCGAACAGTTCAGAAAGATTCGCCTCCCCATCGGCCATGGAATCAGCGGTCGAGTGGCAGAGACCGGTGAGACCGTTAATGTGGCTGACGCCTGGAATCTACCCTATTTTGACAGGAGTTTTGATCAGGACTCCAAATTTCGTACCCGGGCCGTGCTTTGCTTGCCCATATCAAACCGCCAGGGAGAACGTATCGCCGTCATTCAGGTTATGAACAAGATCGGTGGGTTGCGGTTTGGCAAAGACGATTTGCAGGTGTTGAAGGCGCTTTCCGGTTTTATTGCCATAGCGCTCGAAAATTCATTCCTTATCGAGGAACTGGAAGCATCTTTTGAGGGGGCCATACGGACTTTGGCTGCAACCGTTGACGCCAGGCATCCTCTGACAGCGGGTCATTCCCAGCGAGTGACGGAATACGCGCTTGCCATTGCCAGAAAGATGAAACTGGATGAAAATGCGCTGAAAGAGATCAATTATGCGGGTTTGTTGCATGATATCGGAAAGATCGGTGTAAAGGACTCCGTATTGCTCAAAAACGGCCCTTTTACCCCGGAGGAACGAAGCGCCATGAACGAGCATACGACAAAAACGTTGGCAATCCTGGAGAAATTTCATTTTTCCAATAAATTGAGTAATGTCCCTATTCTGGCGACCTATCACCACGAAAAGGTAAACGGTCAGGGCTACCCGTTCGGTCTGACCGGAGACGAGCTGCCGCTGGCATCAAAAATATTGGCTGTGGCGGATGTTTTTGATGCGCTGACATCACGCAGGGATTACCCCAAGTATGTTGAAAATGAGACCCTTGGGTTTGAACCGATGCCATTTCAGAAGGTGATCGGTATTTTGAAAGCGGATCGGGGGAGTCATTTTGACCCGGAGGTGGTAGACGTTTTTTTCAGATGTATGCCCGAAGTGTTACGCTTTTATCGTGGAAAGCATCTTCTTCCAGAGTATGTTGATGGGGCCATTGCTCTGCTTGAAGCGGAAAATTGAGGTCCGAATATCAGGCATAGATGTTTGAAACCATAAGGGAAATGAAAAGGGCATGCCTCAGGCTGAAAAGACCGCCAGGAAATTGGAAACTTTGATTTTTGAAGTGGCGGCGCTTCAGAAAGATTGCGTCGAAATGGTGTGTGCTCATTGCAAATCCCCATGTTGCGAGCGGGTCGGCTATCTTTTTGGAGAAAAGGACGTCCTTTTTTTAAAATTGTCGGGCAGAAAACAAGTATGGCGAAAAAACGGTGTCCGTAAAAAGGGTTGCGGGCTGCTGGGGCCGTTGGGTTGTACGCTGGGGCCGGTGTCAAGACCTTTTATATGCCATCACTATATATGCCAAGATCTGGAGGCGGAAATGCGAAGCTCAAAGTCAGGACTACTTCCGCTGTTGCACGAAAAATTTGAAACCATTCACATGTTGCGGAGTCGAATGTGGGCGGAGTATCTTGATGATACCTTAAGGAGGTAGAACGGATGGTGAAGAATGCGTCATTGGAACAGAAATTTCAGCAGGCCGCGGGCGTTGTCTGTAAACAGGGGCTGTTCCCTTTTCCGGTCAACGACACCAGCATTTCAATCATTAAGCATGTGGTTGGCGACAATGAAGATGAACTTGATTTGGTTTGTGCATTTAAATCCAAACCGTCTCAGACCATGGATGAATTGACAGTGTCAAGCGGTTTTTCCAGTGAAGACATCAGGCGTATCACCGATACTCTGGCTCGAAAAGGGCTGATTTTCAATCAACCCAGTGGTTCGGGTATCATGGTCTATCGTTTGCTTCCCCTGATGAATGTGGGTTTGATGGAATACAAGTTCATGGGTGAACTGACAGGGGACGAGGCTGAAAAAGCGCTCGCATTGCTGTTTGAAAAACTGATGAGGGAAGTTCGGGACAATATTCAGCGCAACTATGACCAGTTGCTCCCCACGTTCAAAATGGCGCCGGCCGTTGACCGGACAGTGGTATCAACAGATGGGGAGGATGGCAGAACCATCCGGGTTGTTCGCGTGGATAAAGTTGTGGAGACGCCCGAGGAGTTTATTCTGCCGAGCCAGAGCGTGGAAGAGATCATTGAGAAATTTGATGATATTGCTGTCGGACACTGTTTCTGCCGGCAGCGGCGGAAGGCCCTGGGGGATGGCTGTGCCGCCAAAGCGCCCACGTTGAATTGTTTTACGTTTGGAAAATCGGCGCGTCATACGACGGCTCAGGGGTTTGCCAGGAAAGTGACAAAGGAAGAAGCCCTCAAAATTATGAAAGAAGCTGAGGCGGCGGGGTTGGTTCACAAAGCCTACCATCCCGCCTTCAACCAATCGAGACCTGAGACGAGCATCTGCAACTGCTGCAAGGATTGCTGCGATGCCATCCGCATGTGGCGCGAAGGTGCACTGCCTCTGATCAATTCCACTTACTACGTGTCTGAAATCGATACGGACCTGTGCACAGGCTGTGGAACGTGTGTGGATCTCTGTCCTACGGATGCCATTACGCTGAATGCCGAAGACGTGGCTGAAAGGGATGCGAATGCTTGCCTTGGCTGCGGTGTTTGTGCACGATTTTGCCCCGAGGAAGCGATTTCATTGAAAGAAGGGTTGCGAAAAGTGTTTATCCCGCCTCGGAGGTTTCGTTAGGCACGAACGTTCGGAACTGCAGATTAGCGTTTTGACGCGGTACAATATGGTTGGAAAGTGAGTACAATGAGGAAGACTGAAAGTCCTGATCCCCAGACACAAGCCTTGCTGAAACGTTTGGCAGCAGAAGGCGGTTCCCCGGTATATGAATTGACGCCCCGGGAGGCGAGGGCCAGTCGAAATCCCTTTTTCGCTGCTCTGGGTGGTCCGCCCCCAAGTGTTTCAAAAGTAGAGAACCGTTCCATTCCCGGGCCGTCCGGAAAGATCTCTGTCCGCATTTATACCCCTGAATTTGGAATGAATGATGCTGCCGGATACCCCCTGCTGGTATATTTTCACGGGGGCGGGTGGTTGCTGGGCAACCTTGATACCCATGACAGTTTCTGCAGATCTTTTGCCAATACCTCCGGCTGCATTGTGGTGTCGGTGGATTATCGTCTGGCCCCGGAAAACCGGTTTCCCGCAGCGGTGGAGGATGCCTATGCGGCTGTTTGCTGGGTACGGGAAAATGCGCGTCATTTCAATGGAGATGCGTCACGGATGGCCGTGGGCGGGGACAGTGCAGGCGGAAATCTTGCCACGGTTTGCTGCCTGATGGCAAAAGAGCGGAAGGGCCCTGGCCTGGCGCACCAACTCCTTTTGTACCCGGTACTGGACCTTTCCAATTTTGATAAACCTTCCTATCAGGAACACGCCAGCGGCTATCTGCTGACGGCCGAAAGCATGGTTTACTACAGGGACCAGTATTTAGAGGATGAAGGGGATCGCTACGACCCTTATGTTTCTCCCCTTCTGGTGGACGATTTTTCAGATCTCCCTCCGGCAACTGTTGTGGCTGCGGAGCTGGACGTCCTGACAGATGAGGGAAAGGCCTATGTGGACAGACTGAAGCACGCCGGCGTACCTGCAGAGTATTTGTGCTATGATCGTATGATTCACCCTTTCTTGAACTTTCTGAGCGTTGTGGATCGGGCAAGAGGGGCGACGATCGAAATCGGGAAATTATTAAAAGAGGCCTTACGGTCTTGAGATTGGAATGAAAAAAAATCGATAGGTTTTTTGACCCTTGACACCAATCCTTTTACTCGCCTACAATGCTTTCTACCTCAAGTTTGACTATCGCAGATCTTTTGTTTGACCAAAGAATAACGTTTTACCACGTATTTTCCAGTTGGCAGAGAAACCTGTAACCCAAGCCTGGTCCCATCAACGAAATGGAGTCAGATTGAGTCGCGAGATAGTCGTAAAGATCGAAAACCTGAGCCTCTCATTCGGGGGCATCAGGGCACTCAATGGCGTCAGCACCCGTCTATTGAAAGGTGAGCTGCTGGCCATCATCGGCCCCAATGGTGCCGGAAAAACCTGCATTTTAAACTGTATCAGCCGTTTTTATACCCCCCAGGAAGGTCGCATTTTCTATAAAGATGAGGATATCACCGGCCTTCCCACCCATGCCATCGCGGGACTGGGCATCGCTCGAACTTTTCAGAATATTGAGTTGTTCAAAGGGATGACGGTCCTGGATAATATCAAGCTGGGGCGTCATACATTCCTTAAATCGGGCATCTTTTCAGATATCCTCTATTACGGACGGACCATTCGCGAAGAACTGAAACTCAGAAAAGAGATCGAAGAAACCATTATCGACCTTCTGGAGATTGAGGCCATCCGCAAGCAGGTGGTGGGTACGCTCCCCTACGGTCTTCAGAAACGTGTTGAACTGGCCAGAGCCCTGGCCATGCGCCCTGAGGTACTGCTCTTAGACGAGCCCATGGCGGGCATGAACCTTGAGGAGACGGAAGACATGGCCCGCTTTATCCTCAATGTGAACGACATGTGGGGGGTGAGCATTGTTCTGGTGGAACATGACATGGGCGTGGTCATGGATATTTCAGACCATGTCTGCGTACTGGAGTTCGGCATGAAAATCGCCGAAGGTGTCCCTGAAGAGATTCAAAAAGATCCCCAGGTGGTGCGTGCTTACCTGGGGGAAGATGAGAAAACCTATTCCCGGCTTTGATTCGAGCGCATATGAATTCGAAAAAACCTGATTCAGAGGCTATTTGCAACAGCCTTCCCTCATTGCTGGAAAGAAATGCCAGAAGATTCGGCCACACCCGTGTGGCCCTTCGTGAAAAGGAATACGGCATCTGGCAGGCGGTGACCTGGCAGCAGTACTTTGAGCACGTGCGGGATTTTTCTCTGGGGCTCGTTTCAATGGGATTGAAACCTGGGGATGCGCTGGGGATTATCGGCAATAACCGACCGGAATGGATCTATGCGGAACTGGCTGCCCAGGGGGCGGGAGCGGTTCCCTTCGGCATTTTCCAGGATTCGATTTTATCGGAAGTGGCCTATATCATCGATCATTCCGAAGCCGCCATGCTGGTGGCTGAAGATCAGGAGCAGGTGGACAAGATTCTGGATTTGCGGGACAAGTTGCCTCGGGTTCAGAAAATCATTTACACGGATCCGAAAGGGCTCTGGGGTTACGAAGAGGATATCCTGATCGATTACTATGAGGTGGAGAAGCGGGGACGGGAAATCCACGAAAAGGACCCGGAACGGTTTGGGAAGAATCTTTCGGCCGTGAAAGAAACGGACCTGGCCACCATCTGCTATACGTCCGGAACGACCGGAAATCCCAAAGGAACGTTGCTTACCCATGGAAATATCTTGAGCATGGTGGCCGCCCTGGACCAGGTGGATCCCAAAACACCCGACGATCAATTTCTCTCCTTTATTCCGCTTCCATGGATTGTGGAACAGACCATGAGCGTCTTTTCCTCCCTTTATTCGGCTTACACCGTAAGCTTTCCGGAAGAACCGGAAACGGCCATGAGCGACCTCTATGAGATTGCTCCAAGTGTGATTGTGGCTTCTCCCCGCATGTGGGAAGGGATTTCCCGTGAGGTGATGGTAAAACACCTGGATGCATCCTTTTTAAAACGCATGGTTTACGATCTGTGCCTGCCCATCGGGTATCGCTGGGCCGATTTCAAATTTGACAAGGAAAAACCTTCTTTGGGATGGAAAATCCTCTATTGGCTGGCGTACTTGGCCATGTTCCGCGCCCTGAGAGATCGCCTGGGATTCAGCAAGGTGCGCTCGGCCATGACCGGTGGGGCGGCGCTTGGGCCCGACGTGTTCAGATTTTTTCACGCCCTCGGCGTAAACCTGAAACAGATCTACGGTCAGACCGAAGTGGCGGGATACTCCACCATTCACCGGGACGGGGACATCAACTTTGATTCCGTGGGCATTCCACTCTCTGCTGCGGAGATTGCCATTTTCGAGCCGGATGGCGAGGGTGTGGGCCAGGTGATTTCCCGGGGGCCGGGTCTATTTAAGGGATACCTCAAAAACGAAACGGCATCCAAAGAAACCATCATCGACGGCTGGCTCCATTCAGGGGATGCCGGTTATTTTACCCCGGACGGGCACCTGGTGATCATCGATCGCATTAAAGACCTGATGCTGCTTCGGAACGGGGCCCGGTTTTCCCCCATGTTCATTGAAAATAAGCTCAAATTCTGTCCCTATATCGTGGAGACGGTGGTTCTGGGGCACGAGCAGGATTATGTGACCACCATGATCTGCATCGATTATAAGCATGTGGGCAAATGGGCCGAAGACCAGCGGATCAGTTACACCACCTATTCGGACCTGGCATCCAACGCTGAGGTGTACGACCTCATTGAAAGGGAAGTGGTGCGGGTCAACCGCACATTGCCTGATAAAGCCAGGATTCAAAAATTCCTGCTCCTCTACAAAGAACTGGATGCGGATGATGAAGAACTCACCCGCACCAAAAAGATTCGACGCGCATTTATCAACGAGAAGTATTCAAAGGAGATTGCCGCCCTTTATGGGGATGTAGAGGAAATCCCCATTGAAGCGGTGATCCGCTATCAGGATGGAAAAACAGCTACGCTCAGAACCAATCTGAGGATTCGCGTTATGAATCTTCATGAAACGGAGAAGGCCGAATTGGAAAAGCAGGGGTTCTGGCGACGACTTGGGAGGAGGTCCTAGTATGAATGAATTTCAATTTTTCATGCAGTTTCTCATGAGCGGGCTTTCCATGGGTTCCATCTACGCCCTCGTGGCGTTGGGATTTGTTCTGATCTACAAAGCGACCTCCATTCTGAACCTGGCCCAGGGAGAGTTCCTGATGGTGGGGGCCTATTTCTGCCTTTCCCTCACGCTGGATTTCGGGCTGGGTTTCGTGGCGTCTTTTCTACTCACCATGGTTTTCTCCGTCATTCTCGGTCTGGCTGTGGAACGTCTGGTACTCAGGCCCCTCATTGGTGAACCCATTATTTCAGTCATTATGGTGACACTGGGCCTCACCTACATCATGCGGGGACTTGTGATCATGATATGGGGGAACGACATCCGGCAGTTCAATATTTTTCCGGACCAACCCATTGATTTCTGGGGGGTAAAGCTCACCTATCTCTATCTTTACAGTATGGGAATTTCATTTGCATTGCTCATCTTTTTTGCCATCTTTTTTAAATATGCCCGCACCGGGGTTTTTATGAGGGCGGTTGCGGATCATCAAACCGCGGCCCAGAGTATGGGCATTTCCGTAAAAAAAGTTTTCGCCATGAGCTGGTGCATTTCCGCGGTGGTCTCCTCCATCGGCGGCATCCTGGTGGGAAATATCGCGGGCGTGGGTGTGGATTTAAGCTACATCGGCTTGAAAGTCCTGCCGGCGGTGATCCTGGGAGGTCTGGACAGTATCCTGGGGGCCATTATCGGCGGGCTCATCGTAGGGGTTCTGGAATTTCTTTCAGCGGGCTATCTGGATCCTTACATTCCGGCGATCAACGAGGTTTTCCCTTTTATTGTGCTGGTTCTGGTTTTGATGATCAAACCCTATGGCCTGTTTGGCACCGAAGAAATCGAAAGAGTTTAAATTATGCCGGCCGGACTGTTTCATGAAAATTATCGAAGCGACGAGCGCATTTTCCAGACCTGGTTTGTCAAAGCCTGGTTGATCGCTTTCCTGATCGCCTGTGCGCTCTTTCCACTGGTGGCCTCCAAGTATATGGTGTCCATTCTGACGGAGGCGGGCATTGCCATTATCGCGTGTCACGGACTTAATGTTTTGACCGGTTTTACCGGGCAGATCTCCCTGGGGCACGCGGCTTTTTTGGGGGTGGGGGCCTACACCTGCACCATTCTTATCGGGCAGGCGGGTGTTCCCTTTATTGTGGCGCTTCCCCTGTCCGGCGTCATGGCGGCCCTGGTGGGAATGATATTCGGCATCCCCTCCCTGAGATTGAGGGGGCTTTATCTGGCCATCGCCACCATCGCGGCCCAGTTCATTATCGAGTTTGTCATTCGACGTTGGGACAGCCTGACCGGGGGTGTGGAAGGCCTGTTTGTGGATCCCGGGACCATCGGACCCATCCAGTTTGATGATCATATCAATCTATACTATCTGACGTTTATTCTGGCTGTGGCCGCCACCTTTGCCGTTAAGAACATCGTTCGGGCCCGTTCGGGAAGGGCGTTTGTGGCCATTCGGGACCGATATTTGGCTGCTGAGGTCATCGGGGTGCATGTGTTCAAGTACCGGCTCATGAGTTTTGCGGTGTCCTCTTTTTTTGCGGGTATTGCCGGCGCCCTGATGGCCCAGTACCTGCAGGTGATTACCCATGAGTCATTTACCATCCACCAGTCCATCGATTACCTGGCCATGTGCATTATCGGTGGCCTGGGGCATATCCTGGGGGGCATATACGGGGTCGGGTTCTGGTTCATCCTGGAAAGGTTTCTCGAAGTGGCGACGACCTCCCTGAATACGGCTTTCCCGGATCATGTGACCTGGTTTGTGTCCATTCGTGAGATCGTTTTCGGCTGCGTCATTGTTCTGTTTCTTATTTTTGAACCGGACGGTCTGGCGGCCCGTTGGCGTACCATTCGCGCCTACTGGAAGCTGTGGCCTTTTTCATATTGAATATGTTGTATAAGGTCTCAAGATGTGTAGCCGTTCAGAGGGTGCAGGGGGCAGTGCAAAGGGGGCAGGGCGCAGTTATCAGGGTGCAGGATGAAATTCGAAGCTGCTTTTCCTGTACCCCGCACCCTGACAACTGCACCCTATTTCTGGACCCTGTGAACGATTACCAAAATGTTAACCCTAGAGATTGAAGGAGAAAAGTCATGAAGAAAAGGACGATTGTATTTGCAGTGCTGGCCATGTTTTTCTGTATGGGTGTTCTGGCAACGAACGCCGTCTCCGCCGACAAAATCAAATGGGGGGTGTTGATCGACCTTTCAGGCCCCACTTCGGACTGGGGAAAAAACCAGGTTAAAGGTCAGTTGGATGCGGCGCGGTGGGTCAATGAAAATGGCGGTATCAACGGAAAGAAACTGGAGCTGATCGTTATTGACGACGGGTATAAGGTTCCCCGGGGGGTAGCGGGCTACAACCGTCTGGTGGATTCCGAAAATGTGTTGGGTCTCTATATCCAGTCCACGGGCACCACCATGACCCTTATTAAGAAGATTGTGAAAGACGGCGTGGTGACCATTGCCGCTTCTTTCACATCCAAATTTCAAAACCCGGCCAAAACACCGTTCAGCTTTTTTGTATCCCCTTCTTACGGCACCATGGGCCGGATTGCCATCAAATGGATTAAGGATTCCTGGAAAGACACCAGTCGGAATCCGAAACTGTGTTTCCTTTATCCGGACAACAAATACGGCCGGGACATTCTCAATGTGTGTAAAGACTATGCCAAGAAAATCGGTGTGGATGTGGGCCCGGACCAGGTTATTAACTGGCCCACCAAAGACGCTACGCCCCAGCTCATGAACATGAAACGATACAACCCGGACTATGCGTATATCACGTCCACGGCCATGAACGGCGCTGTAATTCTCAAAAATGCCAAGGCATTGGGAATCAAAACCAAGTTTATCTCCAATATTCGAAATTTCGAAGAAACCCTCATCAAATTGAGCGGCGGCGCCGCCAACGGTACTTACGGGGTTCATCCCATCGCTCCCTACGGCGCGCAGGTTCCGGGTATGAAAAAAGTGGTTGAGTCCAATGAGAAGTGGCATAAAGGGGAGATGGGCACCAACGTGTACGTGGAAGGCTGGGTTAATATCCTGGCTGTAACCAATGCGCTTCGCATGGCCGATAAGGCCGGTAAATTGACGCCTGTGGGCATACGGGAGGCCTTTGAACAGTTCAAGGGGTTTGATACCGGCGGTTTGGCGCCGCCCTTGACGTTTACCAAGACCGATCACCGGGCAAGTATGGCCGCCAAAATCTATGAAGTGAAGAACGACAAGATTGAGGCCATTACCAGCTGGATCGAACTGCCCAGGGACAAGACCTATTTTGGAAAATAAGCTGTGAAAAGCTTTTTTTAAATGGTCCGCCCACAACCGTTCGTGTGGGGCGGGCCGTGGTTATGTATGCAAGGTAAGAATATGCTGAACTTGAATCTGCCCATTGATTTCAACGCAGCCCACTACCTGGTGGACCGACATGTGGCGGCGGGCCGGGGGGATCGGCCGGCCATCCTTTTTGAGGATGAAATTCATACCTATGAACAGTTGCGGCACCAGGTGAACCGGGCAGGGCACATGCTCAAAGGTCTGGGCATTGAGATGGAAACCCGGGTAATGCTGCTGATGGGGGATTCGCCCCGAATGGTATTTTCGTTCCTGGGCGCCATCAAAATTGGGGCCGTACCCATCCCTACCAATATCCTCATGAAATCCCAGGACTTTCTCCATATGCTCAATGACAGCCGGGCCAAGGTGTTGATTGTCGATTCGGTTTTTCTGCCGGAGATCGAAAAGATACTGGACCAGGCCCTTTTCTGCCAGCATGTGGTGGTGACAGGCGGTGGGGACCATGACCACCTCCGGTTTGAAGCGCTCACAGACAATGCGCCTACGGAATTGGAACCCGCAAATACCACCCCCGATGACGCGGCCTTCTGGCTATACAGCGGCCGGAATCCGGAGCGTCTCATGGGGACTGTCCATCATCACAGCCACATGATGTTCTGCGCCGAGGCTTATGCCAAAGGAATTTTGAATATGACGCCGGATGATCGGGTGATGGGGTCTTTTCTCTTTTTCGCCTATGGCCTGGGAAATAGTGTTTATCACCCTTTTTATGTGGGTGGGACAACTGTTCTAGCCGATCACCGGCCCACGCCTGACCTGGTTTATGCGGACCTGGTCAAGTACAAACCCACCCTTTTTTTTACCGTGCCCACCCTCCTGGGGGCGCTGGTTGATTACCGGAAGAAAAGCCGGGAAGAAGGAAAGGAACTTCCCCCTGTTAAAGGGTTGAGAGCCTGCATTTCATCGGCCGAGATCCTTTCGCCTGATGTTTACCACCGGTTCAGAGACGAATTCGACGTGGAAGTACTGGATGGGACCGGCTCCACGGAAATCTGCCATATTTTCCTGTCCAATCGGTTTGAAGACGTTTTGCCCGGCAGTACGGGAAAGGTGGTCCCCGGGTATGAAACACGGCTTGTGGACGAAGACGGTAACCCGGTGAAAGCGGATGAGACTGGACATCTTCTGGTGAAAGGGGGTTCCATTGCATCCGCTTACTGGAACCTGCGTGAAGAGACCAAGGAAAATATGCAGGGTGAATGGTTTGTGACCGGAGACCGGTACCGGGTGGATGAAGGGGGGTACTATTACTTTAAGGGCCGAAGCGATGACATGCTTCGGGTGGGGGGCAAATGGTTGTCCCCCATGGAGGTTGAGGGGGCCATCAACGGACATCCCGCGGTTCTGGAAAGCGCCGTGGTTGGTTACCAGGACGAAGATGCGCTGATCAAACCGTACGCCTTTGTGGTACTGGAACCCTCTCAATCGGCAGGCAGTGCCTTGAAAGAAGAAATCAAAGGATTCGTAAAGGAGAAAATTGCCCTTTACAAATATCCACGCTGGATAGATTTCGTATCAAAACTCCCCAAAACATCCGGCGGAAAGATCCAACGCTTCATCTTACAGGAAGAATTGAACGGTTGAAACAGGGGCGCTCAAATGGGTCAGGTCATGCTCAACGTCAATAATATTGAGGTCATTTATGATGACGTAATTCTGGTATTGAAAGGGCTTTCCATGGAAGTCAAGGAGGGCCAGGTGGTGGCCCTTCTGGGTGCTAACGGGGCCGGTAAGACCACCACGCTCAAGGCGATCTCGGGCCTGTTGAAAGTGGAAGACGGTGAGGTGACCGATGGCACCATAGAATTCATGGGCGAGCGCATTGATAAAAAAGAAGCCGAAGAGATTGTTCGGCTGGGTATCTTCCAGGTGATGGAAGGACGCTGCGTGTTTGAAAACCTCACGGCCTATGAAAACCTCATTGCGGCAACCAGGACCCGCAAGAGCCGCAAAGAGATCCGGGAACGGTTTGAAACGGTTCTGGAGTATTTTCCCATTCTGAAATCCCGACGAAATTCCCTGGCCGGATATCTTTCCGGCGGGGAACAGCAGATGCTGGTCATCGGAAGAGCCCTCATGGCACGGACCCGCCTCATGATGCTGGATGAACCTTCCCTGGGGTTGAGCCCCATCCTGGTGGCCGAGATTTTCAAGATTATCAAGAAGGTGAACCAGGAGCAGAAGATTACGGTATTCCTGGTGGAGCAAAACGCGCACCTGGCCCTTTCCATTGCCGAGCACGGTTATGTCATGGAAAACGGAAAGGTGGTCTTGGATGACAGCGTGGACCGGCTCAGGGAAAACGAAGACATCAAAATGTTTTACCTGGGGTTAACGGAGATGGGCGCTAAACGGAGTTACCGGGACGTGAAATTTTATAAGAGAAGGAAACGCTGGCTAACTTGAGATGAATGCGGACCCGGCCGTCGTAGCTTCGCTACTTTGGCGGAGTCGGCATTAAGGAGAGAGAATATATGGCAAAGATAGGGATACTCGGATGTGAAAGTGTGACCCGAGAGATGGATTGCGTAATGATAGGGTGCTTGGGGAATGCGCGGAGCCGGGCCGGAAAATTTGCGGATTATCCGAAAGACGAACCCCTGGACCTGGTGGGCATTATTGGTTGCGGCGGCTGCCCCACGGCGGTGGGATCGGATCGTGTCTGGCAAAAGGTGAAAGCCCTGGTGGATTATGGGATTGATTCGGTGCATTTAACCTCATGTCTGGTGCAGTTGTGCCCGTTTAAAGAGGCTTTTGTGGAAACCATCAAGCGGGATTACCCGGATCTGAAGGTGGTGGAGGGGACACATCCTTTCCATGACGAGGATGCTTTCAAAACAGGCGTCAAAGAATTGCTGAGCCAGCGGATGGTAACCCCCCAGAACATGAATGACCTGGTGTTTAAAAAGATCAAACTCCCTCCTGAAAAATCTGAGACATAGGACCGGCAAGGGTCCAGCCGTCGTAGCCACTTTGGCGGAGTCGGCCCGGGAAGCCGGCAGTTTATTTTGCCCCCCGGTCTTTACGGGTTGACAACGGTGCACCCACACTTCTAGAATCAGTTCTCGATAGGGACTTTATCAAACAAATGCCTCCATTGGCGTGTTTTCACCATCGGGGGATATCTTTTAGGGAGGAATCCATAAACCATGGCGGAAAAAACTGAAAAGAAGAATCGTGGACTCCTGGTTGGTCTTTTGATCCTGATTCTGGTGATTTTTTGTATTGTGGTGATGAGCATTAACTCAAGAAAGCCGGAACCTCTGGCGACAATCAAGTATGATGCCAAAGTGAAGGGCGCTGCATTTGTCAGGACCAACCAGATGCTCATCAAACAGATGCAGGAGAACTGGTTGCCCAATGATATCTACTGGCCCACGGTTTTTCTGGATAACATGCCCAAGTTTCAGCTCGGTGAACTGGAGGTGGTTCGATACAATATCCATGTACTCAGGGATAACCTTTCCCGAATGCGAACCACGGACAAGATTGATCGAAAAGTCGAGGATGCCTTTACGTCACTCTCCAACGATCCCCATAAATGGTGGTTCCCATCGGCGGAGAGCAAATGGGAGGATGCCTATGATGATCTGGAAGTGTACTACCAGAACCTGGTCGCGGGCGTCTCTCACTTTTATCCCCGGGGCGACAACCTCATTGAGCTTGTGGATGACTATGCCTCGCTCATGGGGGGTGTGAATACCCGATTGATCAATGCCCCCCAGCGCAGCGGAACTGTCCTTCCGGTGGATGCCGGTGACAAGGAAAATAGAGGCAAGAATTCGCAGTTGGTGTCTATCAATATTTCGTGGCGTCACATTGATGACAATTTTTATTATGCCCAGGGCGTGGCCTACGGCCTTTACGAATCCTTTAAAGCCATTAAAATTGATTTCAAACGGGTCCTGGAAGAAAAAGGCGCCATGGCACTGGTGGACAAAATCCTTGAGAACCTGGAGCGGAGCTATTTTGAGCCCTGGATTGTGTTTAACGGATCGCCGCAGAGCATTTTCGCCAACCATTCCCTGAACCTGTCGGGTGTTTTTAACGATGCCAGGCAGAAAATCGATTCCCTGGCCATGGCATTAAGGCAGGGTTGATGAGGACCGATTCAAGGAAAAGACCCCATGCATGAAATGTCCATTGCGCAGTCCCTTCTGGATGTGATTAAAGAGGAGATGCGGAAAAACAATGCAACGGTGTTGAAATCCGCTCTCATCCATATCGGACAGCTCTCCGCCATTGTACCCGAATCCCTCTCGTTCTGCTTTGAAGTGATGACGTCGGGCACTGAACTGGAAGGTGCAAAACTCAATATGGAAATTATTCCATTGACCGGGAATTGCCGTAAATGCGGGCAGACATTTGAAATCAAAAACTATGCATTTGAATGCCCCATCTGTGACAGCAAAGATATCGAGACCCTCTCAGGTCAGGAGTTGTCCATTGTTGAAATTGAGGTGGATTGAGGGATAAAAACAATAAACTGACGGAGGTCGGTATGCAAAAGGTAGCATTAAAAGACGCTGAGACACGACTCGTCGAGCTTATCGGGATGGTAGCCGAGGGGGAAGAAATTATTATAACAAAAGATGACGGTTCAGGCTTTAAAATCATACCTTTTCCTCATAAAAGACCGTATCCGAAATTCGGGAGTGCAGCAGGGCTGATTGAAATGTCGGACGATTTTGACGAGCCTCTAGAAGATTTTGGGGAATATATGCCGTGAGACTTCTGTTTGACACACATACATTCCTTAGAATGTTTTCATGAGTAATTTTGTAATTTGCATCAACAGTATCAAGCGCATAAAAGAATGAAACGAGGGGAAAAATGAAAGTATCGGTTGTGAAAAATATTCTGGCGGCCAACGATCGCATCGCCCAGGAAAACAGGGCTATCTTTGACGAAAAAAACCTGTTGGTCTTTAATCTCATGAGTTCTCCCGGGGCGGGTAAAACGAGCCTTTTGGAAAAGACCATTGTCGCCTTGAAAGACCAGCTGAACGTAGGCGTCATCGAGGGGGATATCCAGTCTTCTCAGGACGCGGAACGGATTGCCGCAACGGGGGCGCCGGCGGTGCAGATCAACACGGGCGGGGCCTGTCACCTGGATGGCAACATGATTCGCGATACATTCCATGAGTTTGATTTTGACGCCCTGGACCTGCTGGTGGTTGAAAATGTGGGCAATCTGGTTTGCCCGGCGGAATTCAAGGTGGGTGAAGATTTCAAGGTGATGATCCTGAGTGTCACGGAAGGGGAGGACAAACCGGCCAAATATCCCCTCATGTTTCACGAGTCAAAAGCGTTACTCATCAACAAGATTGATCTGCTGCCCTATGTGGACTGCTCGGTTGAGCGCATCAGGGAAGAATCACTGAAGGTGAACCCTGACCTGGTGATTTTTGAGGTCTCCTGCAAAACAGAGGAAGGGCTGGATGCCTGGTACGACTGGCTTAAAGGCGAACTGAAAGCAATGTCCTGATGGCGTCGGAAAAAGTCCCATCTACTGCGTTGCAGTGATTTTTCAGAATCTCAACATACTGCATGTATGCCTACGATCCTGAAAAATCACTACGCCTTGTATATGGAACCTTTTACAACGCCATCTGTAGATAAATTCGTGACTTTTTACGAGGCCATCAAGTCCTGAAGGGACTGGAAACCATGAAAAGGCGGGCTCGCGGCGCCATTGAAGGGATTGTTCAGGGAGTTGGATTTCGGCCCTTCATTTATCAGCAGGCAGGTCAATACGGACTGTCGGGTCATGTGGGCAATACGGATTTCGGCGTGGACCTGGAAGTGGAAGGGTCGGACGAGAGTGTCACCGCATTTATAGCGTCTGTCGTCGCGGCGCCCCCGCCCCTGGCGGTTATCGCATCGGTACGCTGGACCGATATCCCTGTCAAGCATCAACACACCTTTGAAATCAGGCAGAGCGAAAGCCACCGGGAGCGATCGGCGCTCATTTCTCCCGATGTGGGCATCTGTGAAGATTGTCATGGGGAACTCCTGGACCCATCGGACCGGAGATATGGCTACCCGTTTATCAACTGCACCAACTGCGGCCCCCGTTATACCATCATCAAAGACATCCCCTATGACCGCATGGCCACCACCATGGCGCCCTTTCAAATGTGTTCCGAATGCCGCAAGGAATACGAAGATCCTTCAAACCGCCGCTTCCACGCGCAACCCAATGCCTGCTGGGCATGTGGCCCCGTGCCGTCCCTTCATGACCCGAACGGCACGAAAATGCCATGTGATGATCCGATCCGAGAGACCATTTCTTTGCTGCAACAGGGAGCGATTCTGGCCGTCAAAGGGCTTGGGGGTTTTCATCTTTGCGTAGACGCTTCAAACCATGGGGCCGTGGTCCGGCTCAGGCGACGAAAACATCGGGAAGAAAAGCCCCTTGCCGTGATGGTGAAGGACCTGGAGATGGCCCGGGAAATTGTTCATGTGAATCAGACCGAGGCCGAATTGTTGACGTCCCGCCAGAAACCCATTGTGCTTCTGGAAAAAAAGCCATCGCATGCTCTTTCCGAACAGGTGGCCCCGCAAAACCGGTATCTGGGTGTCATGTTTCCCTATACGCCATTGCATGTTCTTCTGATGGAGGGGCCTATTGGGCCCATGGTAATGACCAGCGGCAATGTGAGCGAGGAACCCATTTCGCGGGACAATCATAAGGCTTTTCTAAAACTTCATGGCATTGCCGATTATTTTCTGGTCCACAACCGGGACATCCATCTGCGGGGAGACGACTCGGTGGTCCGCGTGGTGGACGGGGTTCCGAGGCAAATCAGGCGTTCCCGCGGATATGTGCCGGTTCCCGTTTTTCTTCCTCCGTCCATGGCAACCATGCCTTCGGTGCTGGCTCTGGGGGCGGAACTCAAAAACACCATCTGCCTGACCAAGAAGAACCGGGCTTTTTTGAGTCAGCATGTGGGAGATCTGGAGAACCTGGAAACCTATGATTTTTTCAATTTGACCGTTTCGCACCTGCGGCGGATTCTGGAGATTGGTCCCGAGGTGATGGTCCATGACCTTCATCCGGACTACCTGAGTTCCAGATTCGCCAGAGAACAAAATGAATATACACCCCTGGCTGTGCAGCATCACCACGCCCACATTGTGAGTTGCCTCGCGGAACACGGCTTTGAGGGGCCTGTTATCGGGCTGGCCATGGATGGGACCGGACTAGGGCTGGATGGGGCCATCTGGGGCGGCGAGGTTCTGCTTTGCGATTGGGTTTCTTTTTCACGGCGGGCCCATTTGTCCTATGTGCCTTTGCCCGGCGGTGATGCGGCTGCCAAATCACCTTGGCGCATGGGGCTTGTTTGCCTTTATCACGCTTATGGAGAGGACCTGTTTGATCTGTCCATTCCCTTTGTTCAGGAGCTGGATCGGGAAACATCATCCATTATTCTGCAAATGGCGAAAAAGGGGGTGCATTCCCCATTGACATCCAGTTGTGGCCGACTGTTTGATGCGGTTTCAGCGCTCATCGGTATTCGAAAAGAAATTGCCTATGAAGGTCAGGCCGCCATTGAACTGGAAATGTGTCAGAGTTCCATTGAAGAAGGCGCCTATGCTTTTGACATTCAGGCCAAGGCAGGAGAATGGATCATGGAAACTGCGCCAATTATACGGGGGGTGGTGACGGACCTGCTGGAAGGTGAAGCCTCGGAGGTTATCAGCCGGCGGTTTCACAATACCCTGATTGAAATGTTGCATCAAATCTGCATGACCATCAGGACTGAAAGTGATGTGGAACAGGTGGCCTTGAGCGGTGGGGCCTTTCAGAATGAAACATTGCTCAGCGGTGTGACGAAGGCCCTCAGCGCTGACGGGTTTAACGTATTGAGCCAGGCAAAGGTTCCCGCAAATGACGGCGGGTTGAGTCTTGGGCAGGCGGTCATTGCCGGGACGCTTTGTGCCGGACAAAAGGGCCAATTTGAGGAAACTTATGAAATACATGGATGAATATCGGGACGGTGCGGTAGCAAAGGCCCTGTCTGAAAAGATCAGGGACATTTCCACGAAACGGATTCGTTTGATGGAAATCTGCGGCACCCACACCATGGCGATTTTTCGTCACGGCATCAGGAGCCTTCTGCCCGAAACCATTGAGCTGGTATCCGGCCCCGGCTGCCCGGTCTGCGTAACGGCCATGGAGGAGATCGATCGGGCGGTGAAGCTGGCGCGAACAAAAGGGGTTATTGTCACAACCTTCGGTGATATGATACGCGTTCCGGGCAGTGAATCTTCCCTGCAGAAGACGCAGGCTGAGGGCGCTATTGTAAAAATGGTTTATTCCACTTTTGACGCCCTTAAAATCGCTTCCGAAAACAGGGATAGTGAGGTGGTTTTTCTGGGGATAGGGTTTGAGACCACCGCGCCAACGGTGGCGGCTGCCATTCAGACGGCGCATGCGGGGGGGAATACCAATTTTTCGGTACTCTCCGCCCATAAACTGTTGCCGCCGGCCATGGATGCCCTCCTTTCCGGCGGAAGTTCCATAGTGGACGGATTCATCTGTCCGGGTCATGTGACCACCATCATCGGCACCTCGTCCTACGAAAAAGTTGTTGAACAGTACCATACGCCCTGTGTGGTGACCGGTTTTGAGCCGGTGGATATCCTTCAAGGTATCCTGATGCTGGTGGAACAGATCGAATCGGGCCGGGCTGAGGTCGAGATTCAGTATGCCCGCGCTGTTTCCCCCGAAGGAAACCCGGGGGCACGGGCCATTATGGGAAAGGTCTTTGAACCCTGTGATGCCCCTTGGCGGGGGTTGGGTAAAATTCCGGGCAGCGGTCTTGCCATCCGGGGGTCTTTTGCTGCCCATGATGCGGAAACTCGGTTTGATCTGGAAGTTCCGGCGGCTCATGAGCCGCCTGGGTGTCTCTGTGCGCAGGTTCTGCGGGGCGCTGCCACGCCACCGGAATGTAAATTTTTCAGAAACGCGTGTACACCGGGGACGCCCATTGGTCCCTGTATGGTATCCAGCGAAGGGACCTGCGCGGCATATTTTAAGTACCACATCTAAGCGGCTTTTGAATGCTGAAAAAGGCGCTTGGGTTTTTTTCTTTTGTTTATAAACCAAACATAAGGAGGGTGCCATGTTCAAGATTCTAGAAGGAAGTGAAGGCAATGTCCTAGGAGTTGAGGTGATCGGCGGTTATATGAAAGAGGATATTGAGGGATTAAAAAAGATCTGTGATGACAAACTGGCCGAAGGGCACGACAAACTGAATTTCCTCATGAAGATCGACCAGCTGAAGTTTGGCAAAAGTGAGTTCGGTGCTTTTTACGCGGATGCCAAATACGCTCTTTCGCACATGAAAAATCTTCGGCATATTGCGGTGGTGGGGCACAGCAAGCTGGAAAAGATCCTCATTGAGTTGGATAATATGCTATTGGGGAGTGTAAGGAAGGAACTGATTGAAAAGTATTTCGATGTGGCCGATATGGACAAAGCCTGGGAATTTGTTCGCAGCTAAACGCCGTTTAAGGGCATGGAAAATGCCGCCGGGGAAAAGGGTTGTTCTCCGGCGGCCCTGTGGATGCCGATAACATGGGAGGGCCCTAACCCTTGCCCAGTTCCATAGACCGTTTTGTGGCAGCTTCAACCGCATTCATGAGGGATGCGCGCATACCGCCCTTTTCCAGCTCATGGATGCCTGCGATGGTGGTGCCGCCAGGAGATGTCACCATGCACTTGAGCTCGCCGGGGTTGGTGCGGGTCTCCAGAAACAGTTTGGCCGACCCCATCAACGTCTGTGCCGCCAGGGTTTCCGCCACATCCCGGGGTAATCCCATCTTGACACCCCCGTCTGCCAGGGCCTCCAGTATCATGAACACATAGGCAGGCCCGGAACCGGAGAGTCCCGTAACCGCATCAATCAGTTTTTCTTCAACCCGTACAGTGCGGCCGATGGGGCGAAAAAGGGTTTCCACGGTCTCCAGATCTTCCGGATGCGCCAGACTGTCGGAAGCGATGGCCATGGCCCCTTCCATGACCGTTACCGGTGTGTTGGGCATGGTGCGTACAATGCGGGGGGTCTTGGGAAAACCGGCCGAAAGCGTTTGAATGGGAACGCCAGCCACGATGGAAATCAGCAGTTTTTCAGGCCCCATGTTTGGGCCGATGTCATCCAGAAGCCGTGGGATCGCCTGGGGTTTGACCGCAAGAAAGATCACATTGGATTGATCCACCAGTGAGCGATTTTCCTCAAAAGTTTGAATATCAAAGGTTTTGGATAGGTGTTTCCTTCGTTCACCGGATATATCCGATGCCAGGATCCGGTCCGGCAATACCACCTGGTTTTGAATGATGCCGCGAATCATGGCTTCCGCCATGTTCCCCCCGCCGATAAATCCCAGACACTTGTCTTTCAGGACGTTGTTGATATCAATTGACATGGGTGTGACCCTCCTCAAATAATGTTGAAACTTTAGAAAACTAAGATCCGAAAAGCTTTTTCACTGCCGGTTTGGTGACCTTGCCCATGGAATTTCGGGGAAGGCTTTTTACAAACATGACACTTGAGGGTGTTTTGTAAGGCGCCAGTCTTTCTTTCCCCCATTTTCGCAGTTCCTTCTGAGACAGTGTGGCATCTTCATTAAGGACAATGGCCGCACACACTCTTTCCCCCCATTCGGGATCATTCTTCCCCACAACGGCGGTTTCCGCCACCAGGGGGTGGGTCCTGAGCACTTCCTCAATCTCCAGTGCCGAAACCTTGTAGCCGCCGGTTTTGATGATATCCGTACTTTGCCGTCCCAGAATGTGGTAACTGCCGTCTTCAAGAATGGCAACGTCACCGGTTCGAAACCAGGGGCCTCTGAAAGCGGCTTTCGTTTCCTTTGGCCGCTCCCAGTATTCCTTGAAGACCGTCGGCCCGCTGACTTCTATTTCACCAGATGCGTCCGGTGTTGCCGGAGCGCCCTTTTCATCCACCAGCCTGATTTCCACTCCGGGGAGCGGAGTGCCCACATGTCCCGGCCTTCGTTTTCCATGAAGTGGGTTGGAAAGGGCCATACCGATTTCCGTCATGCCGTAGCGCTCCAGCAACGCATGCCCGGTGATGGATTTCCACCGATGAAAGGCTGTGACCGGAAGGGCCGCCGATCCGGACACCATGAGCCGGAGGCGGCCACAGGCCCTGCCCATGGCTTGCTGCTGTTCGGGGGACGATTTTTCCCAGGCCCCGATCAATTTGAAATAGATGGTGGGCACGGCCATGAACAGGGTGATGTTTCCTTCCACCAGCTTCTGCCATACCCTGAGGGCGTCAAAACGGGGAAGCATATCACATATTGCTCCGGCCCAGAGGGCGCAGCACAGGACGTTAACGATGCCGTGAGTGTGATGCAGGGGCAGCACATGAAGGATCCGATCCTCCCGGCGCCATTCCCAAGCTTTGATCAGGGTGGTGATCTGAGTCTCCAGGTTCGTGTGGGTCAGGACGACGCCTTTGGGCTTTCCCGTGGTGCCGCTGGTATACAGAATTAAGGCCGGTCTTTCAGGACCCACACGGGGAAGCGGCCGGCGATCGGCCCCCAGGAGTTCTTCCGTTGACAGAAAACGAACGTTGAGATCTCGGGTAATGGGGGCCAGGGTTTCATGAAAATCCGGATGGCTCACCACAATGGCCGCACCGGAATCTGAAATCGCATACTTCAATTCTGCGGGCGGGTGCACATCACACAGGGGTACCGCGATGCCCCCGGCGCGCCAGATCCCCCACTGGATGGCCGGGTAATCAAAATTTCCGGGTGTCAGGAAGGCCACCCGTTGGCCTTCCAGGTCTTTTTCTCCCGCCAGCAGCCCACAAGCCACCCGCCATGAGGCTTCCAGCAGTTGGTTGTATGTGAAATCACCCGTGAGTGTGGCGATAGCCGTGCGCTCGCGGTGTTTTTTCGCCCTTTCAATGAGGGGGATGCCGGAATCAGCCATGGATTTTAAGTGCCACCTGGGCGACTCTTTGCCCGAGGTTTTCAACGGTTTTGAGGCCCGGATCATCTTTTTTTATACCCTCCGGATGGCCGCTCCACATGGTGCCGCCGAAATGGCTCCCCGGCTTGCCGTCGCCCACCAGGATCATATCGTGAACCAGCATGGCCGAATGGACGTGTAAAATGGCTGCTTCCTGGCCGCCATTTCGAAATCCCCCCACGGCCATGACGCCGCCCACAATGTCCCTGAACAGGAACCCATTGCGCCTGAACATGACAGTGCGGTCCAAAAACGCTTTGCACTGTGAACTCATGGTGCCCAGGTAGACGGGTGTTGCAATGATCAGCCCCCCCAGACCGGGGTCTTTGAGGATGGGGATGATGTCGTTAAAACCATCTTTCTGGCTGCATTCGAGGTTTTTCATGCAGTGGCCGCATGCAATGCAGCCTCTCAGGTCCATTCCCGCCAGATCGATGATTTCCGTTTTAATTTCAGGGTAGTTTTCAGTAATCGCACGAATACAGTTATCCAGGGAGGTCCGGGTTGTTTTTCCTTTTCGAGGGCTGCAGGAAATGCCGACAATTTTCATGGGATACTCCTTTTATGGCTCCGGCATGCGGAAAATGAATCATGTAAATTGCCGGGATTTCGGAACCGTTTTAAAATTGAATTGTGTAAATATGGCTAATGAAGAAACGAAATATGCCTTATGGAGACTGATATGGCTCATAAATCGTGTGGAGTCAAGTGCATTTCTGTGAACTTATTTTCATTTGGAGCCTCAGGAAAAATATATCTTTAAGAAGTCATCTCTTGAGATTTTTGATTGAGTAAGAATCGTTCGTAAAGTCGACTTTTTCAAGACCGGATGATTTAGAATCGTAAGTGGTGTGCGTGTGCCATCAATATTTTCCCTCAGCATCGCGATGTGATTTCCCTCCCGGACTAACCGAAAACCAAGTTGCTCCAGAGTGCTTGTGACTTTCCGAAGGGGAGCATCTGGGGGAAATTTCGCCATTAAATGGCCACCCGAGCCTCGGCAATAAATGCCTCGATAATAGGTGGATCGCTATTAATTTCGTCAAGGCCGAAAGTTTCGATATGGAATTTGATGGCTGATTTTACGTCCTCCAAGGCAGATTCATAGGAGTCACCCTGCCCGACGACCACCCCTTTCAAGCTTAGCGGATAGGCAACGTATGTATCCGGATGCTTTTCGACAACTATTTTGAATTGTTTCATTTTTTTATACTCCAATGCTCAGGTTATTTTAATGTTTAGCAGTATATCAGAGATTTGGAAATCTGCGAATAAATAATTTTCTGGAAATCTGTGAAATCTGGGGATATCCCCTTACTTATCTTTGAGAATACCTTCCGGAATTAAGTAAGGTGTCCCCGGAATTTCGTTTTATGTGTAATCTAGTTGCTAATTCGACCAGTCTTCACATTGTTTCTTTAAGAATGTATCCATTTCTTTAATACCCAGCTTCTTTTTAACCTGTTTGTCTGTTTTGGCCAATAACTTTAATATTTCCAAGGCTTCATGGGGTGATATTTTGTCTAGTATCTTTTTCATCTTGTATTCTCAAGTTTCATTTTCCGGACCTGAAGTTCATTCAGTCTCTTTTTTAAACTGACGATTTCTTTCTTGATTTTGCGAAGCTCTATCAGGTTTTTTGGCGCTTGACAACCGATCTCCGCCAAACTCTTTGACGATGAAACATTCAAGCTGACTTCTTAAAAGTCTAAAATATGGATTTCCATATATCGCCCTTTCTCGGTATTCAAGTTTAGCGACGCGAATGCCTTACAACATGAAATCTCTGTCGATTCCAATTTAGTCATGTTTCCCATTTGGTTAGAAAATCTCCAACTTCTGCATTGACTTGATCCCGCGCCTCTCGTCTCTCATAACCCATTGCCAGTAATTCATCATAATTCGTCTCTGCATGCCGGATATGAGCAATCACAGCAAGACGCACCGCCTCTTCATCAAGATTTCTGGCTGCTTGGGTGGACTGGACCGCAGCATGCAAGGAGCTGCCAGACCTTGCAGTGCTTTAAAAAAAACTATTTTTGACCATTTTAGGAACAAAAAACACAAAGGAGGATGTGAAGATGAAAATGAAATGGAGACCAGTACTTTTGATCGCTACCGTGATGACGTACTGCGCTATTTCTTTTAACCAGGAAACCACGGAGAGGTACCAGGCAAAGGCTGTTTAAAGCGTCTGGACTTTCTCACAAGCCTCTTTGGAGCCTGAGAAATACGCAGGTATTGTTGACCGGCGGCCGCAGGTGTATCCTTCTGATTTCCAGAAACTGTGAAGGCGGCCTAAAATCGGACAGATCATCCAGAAGCCGCCGAAGGACTTTCTCGTAAATCCGATATCACAAACGATTTTTCGCAGTCGAATTGTTGTGATACCATCTCTTGGAGGCTTGGATTGGCCAGTTGGTAGATGTCGTGGAACCACATCAATTTGGCCAACTCCAATAGTTTGAATATCTCCAACGTATCTCAGGTTCGAATTCAATGATTGATCTGCCAGTGTTGCATAGTTTTGACGCATGGGCGATGCTGATTTGATGCAGAAATCCTTTCCTGGGATGGGATGATCCGAAAACGGACCAACTTTCTTTATAGCTCTTCTCAGATGAACCGATACGATTTCTTGCTAATTTCTTGCTTATCAAATTGTAAGTTTTGTGTATAAAAAGCCCTTCAATAATGGAGATAACGGAGATGGCTGAACAGTGGTGGCCCTATGGGGCCTATGCAGGATTATGTCTTTGGAATAATCAACGAACCGGGTGATATGCCTAATGTATTATACAAGATTCCATACGCCGTTTTGTGAAATAATTCTGGTGGGGAACGAAGAGGGATTAACCCATCTTCATTTAAACACCGGGGAGGGCAAGAGGTTATTTGAGATAGCCGATGAGTGGGTTAGTAACGATGCTTTTTTTTCGGGCACCATGGATCAGATTACCGATTACTGCAGCGGAAAACGGAAAAAATTCAATGTGACCATCAATCCCGGGGGAACGGAATTTCAGAAGAAAGTGTGGCGGAAATTAACCGGAATTCCCTATGGCGAACTTCGTACCTACAAGGAGATCGCCGGGGCCATGGGGAATGAAAATGCCGCAAGGGCCGTGGGTATGGCCAACAGCAGAAATCCCATTCCCCTCATTATACCGTGTCACAGGGTAATCGGGATAAACGGAAAACTGGTCGGCTTCGCCCACGGATTGGCGATGAAGGGGCGGCTGATCCATTTTGAAAGGGCGGGCGTTGCCAATGGACCCGAACCCTAAGCGTATCAATTTGACAGGGGCATTGTTGGGTGTTATACTTTTCGGTGTAAAATGTATAACGATTTTTAAATATCAGGAGGCAAACAATGGGCTCGCCCAATATGTTAAAAAGCAAGGTCTCCGCCAAGGGCTGGGTCGTTATCCCGGCGTTGTTGCGAAAACGCTTTGGAATAGAACCCGGGACTTCCATTGAATTCCAGGAAATAGGCGAGAGAATTGTCCTGATTCCGGAAAGTAAAGACCCGGTTGATGCGTTTTACGGTAAACTGGCCGGAAAAAGGTCATTGACGGAAGCTTTATTGGAAGAGCGGAGCAAGGAGATGCGGCGTGAAGAAGCCAGGGTACGTACTGGATAGCTTTGCTGTTCTGGCCTATTTCCAGGCTGAAACCGGGGGAATAAAGGTCAAAGATATACTGAAGAAGGCATCGTCAGGAAAGGCATTGGCATTTCTGAGCGTGTTGAACCTCGGGGAAATTATCTACATAACAGAACGAAGGCTGGGGAGAGATACAGCCGAAAGCACTTTGGGGGATATATTGCGGTTACCGATTCAACTTGCCGAAGCGGGCATGGACCGCGTCCTGGACGCTGCTCATATCAAGGCGCACCATGCCATCTCCTATGCGGATGCATTCGCCGTTTCACTGGCACGGGAGTTAAATGCGACAATTGTAACGGCGGATCCGGAATTCAAGAAGGTGCAATCGCTGGCAAACATCCTGTGGCTTTAAACAACCCAGCCGATCCCAAAGGCCTTTAAAGATCATTTTCTGGTTTTACCGGCAGGGACCCCCAACAGTGCCTTGGCAAACTTGATCTTCTTATCCAATTCACCTTCCCGAGCATCAAAGATTGTAAATCAGAAATTTATCCCTATATCCTCCATACAATCAGCGGCACCCGCAAAGGGAAAACCTTATGAATGAACCACTCCATAGTACCGGAATCAGCAAAGACAAGCATTTCAATCGGTTGAGATATAAAAAGCCTTTCAATTTCAAACAGGTGTTATCTTTTCTGAAGCGAAGGGCCATGGCAGGTGTGGAGGTGGTCACGGAGACCGGCTACAGCAGAACATTTCGAATGAAGAATACCATGGGTTTTTTTTCCGTTACGGACAGCCCGGATCAATCGGCCCTGGAATTGAGGATAGCCTGTGACGATATCAGCTGCACCATGGAAATTCATAACCGGGTTCGCAAGGTGTTTGATCTTGATACCGACTTTTTGTTGATAAACGAGAGATGTGCCAAAGATGAACACCTCTCAAAAGGCATGGTGGAGGGTCATGTGCCCCGGCTCCCCGCCGCCTTTGATCCCTTTGAGTTTGTTATAAGGGCCATCCTTGGCCAGCAGATATCCGTCCAGGCGGCAACGACCCTGGCATCACGGGTCGCCGCAAAAGCGGATCTGAAAAGTGATGGCGGTTATCTTTTCGGGCTGGATTATTTTTCCCCGAATCCAACGGAATTGCGGCACCTTGATCTCGATGGCCTCGGGATTTCCCGGACCAAACAGACGACCCTTAAAACCGTTACACAGGCCATTTTGGATGAGCGTGTAAAGCTCACGACCCATCAGCCTTTTGAAACATTTCGTGAGAATTTTTTGGCCTTGAAAGGGATCGGAGAGTGGACGGTTCACTATGTGGCCATGAGAGGACTGAGGATGGTCGACAGTTTTCCCGCCACTGATCTGGGGGTGATTAAAGCATTGACAAACCACGGTAAGGCGCCCTCAAAAAAGGAGATAACGGAAATGGCTGAAAAGTGGCGGCCCTATCGGGCCTATGCAGCATTATGTCTTTGGAATGGTCAAGGAACCGGTTGATATGCCTGATGTATTATACAAGAAACCTTCTCACGAGATGGGATGATCCGAAAACCAACCGCCCCTATATATTGTGCCAGGCAGAACATCAATCAGGTTCGGTGTCCCCCGATCACATTTCTTGATATTGAAAGCCATACCTCTTGTTTTTGACATGTACGGCGATTTCAGATATTCTCTATGTGTGGGAGAATGTAGAAAAAGTGTTTTGTTTATCGATTTCAAATACTGAATCAAAATCCTCAAATGCCATACTTAAAAATGTATCCTGCGAGAGATGGTGATGCGTTCTTGATTAGAGATAACGCAACCAAGCCGACAGCGATTCTCATTGATGGCGGATATGCATCTACATTTCAGGGAGATATTTCGCCTGACCTCGCACATCTTGCGCAACTTGGCTATTCCCTAGACTTGGTCGTCGCGACACACATCGACGCTGATCACATTTCCGGATTGCTTGCTTTTTTTAAGCTCAATGGCAACTCGCAATCTCCAAAAATTATTCCCATAAAGGACATTTGGCATAACAGCCTACGAAGTCTCAGGTTTTCAACTGTCCCAGACGATGACACCTCTTCCGACGAAAAAGAGCTGCTCGAAGAAATTCGTAGGCGAGGTTACCCAATGCCTGCTGATCCCATGGCAGAACCGGTCGAAATCAGTGCCCGCCAAGGTAGCTCTTTGGCGGCCTTGCTGCTCGGGGGATCTTATCGCTGGAACAACGGAAACGGCACCCGAAGTATCAATTCCAACAACAACTCACTTTTTGACTCTGGGTCAGGTTTGCGAATACGCGTGATAGGCCCGCCGGTGGCTCGTCTTGAGAAACTCCATCGCTGGTGGATCGCTGAGTTGCGGCAGTTGGGCTTTACCGGAAGAATAGCCGCAACCCATGCTTTCGACGACGCGTTCGAATTCCTTTGTGCCTCTGAAGATCTTCGTGTGGGTTTACGAGTCGAACCGACCGCACTTTGCGCATCCGAAGGCCAGCAACTGGATGAAACATATCTTTCGGATGATTCCACGACGAATGGCAGCTCAATCGCACTAATCGTCAATTTCGGCCCATCGCGGATGCTTTTTCTAGGGGACTCTGTAGCTGAAGACATAGAAGCGGAACTTCTGGCATTGCCAAATCATAACTTTCCGATGATCTTCGATGCGATTAAGCTCTCCCACCATGGAAGTCTCCACAATACAAGTCCCGCGC
>Ga0233431_1000189_pt1 | contig 142419 bp, 151 predicted proteins | sample SI_118_April2016_FD_179867 | JGI IMG/M metagenome (GOLD analysis project Ga0233431, IMG submission 179867) | Seawater microbial communities from Saanich Inlet, British Columbia, Canada - SI_118_April2016_200_MG | ecosystem: Environmental > Aquatic > Marine > Inlet | place: Canada: British... | reverse complement strand
AATTAGGAGATATTAGGCTATATCAAAAATAAGGTATAATTAGCTTTCCCTAGGCCCCATCGTCTAGTGGTTAGGACACCAGGTTCTCATCCTGGCAACCGGGGTTCGATTCCCCGTGGGGTCACAAAGGAATGACATGCTTCTATGCATATTAAGAGATTTAATTAAAAAAAGAATTATGAGTAAAAAAGATGTGTTCATAAATAAGATTAATGCTAGACTCAAGGATTTTAAAGATGAATTTGACCCATCTGAGGGAGAAACAAAGGGGGCTGAAGTAATCATTAAATACGCTCCAGAAGTTTCAGCTCTCTGCGCAGTTTATGATGGTGCTCTAGAAACAATGATACAATGGATTACATCTGGTGAAGAAAATAATTTGGCGGCAATTGATCAGCTTAAATCTATAGGAATATCAATGCCTATTGAATTAGGATACATCTTCTTAATTGGAATAGAGGATGAAATAAAAAAAATAGTTGCAGATATCGTTGGAGACACTCTCCCATCACTTTTACTTGACAAGCACCAACCTCCATTGGCCTAAGCGATTCATTCTAGATCATTGATTGCCTTATTCGGTTGCGTGACCGCCAGTGTTACACTAGTGCTTAAATCTCTAACCTACCAGTTGCGGTAATCAGTCCAGATGAAAGGCCTGTGGAAAAGCGATAATATTGACCCATAACTGGCAACATTGTTTCAGGACACGTATCTGCACAATCCACCCTTGCCTGTTCGATAAATCCAGTGGTGTCTGTAGCCATAGCTGGATCATCGGTGTAGTGTATTCCATAGATATGAAGCCACTCAGAACTAGATGCATTAATAAAAATGGTGTTATACCCAGTTACATCTACCCATTCAGAATTAAAAGGCTGAGGTCTATCCACAGAAAATTGTATTGTTATGCCTTCTGGAGCCGGAATAGGAGTTGGGGTGGGAAGGGGAATGGGTGAAGACTCAAGAGAGCTTACTCTGTCTTCTAAATTAGATACTTGTTCTTCAAGCTGAACAACGTATTGATCTTGCTGATCATTTTTATCAAATAAACCAGCTAACATCTCATCTAAATCATCAAGTCTAGTAACTAAACTCTGATAGAGTAATTGAAGTGAAGATAAGCTTTCTTCTATCTTTTCCTCCACCCAATTATAAGTAGTAAAAATTTTGTGATCTTTTGACTCTCCACGATCTTTAGATTCTTTGGGTTTTGCCAACGCTGGTGAAGACGCCATGAGAAGGAGTAATACTCCCAATATAAAAGAAAAATATTTCTTGAACATAGTTTCTCCTATTAATATGTATTGATCTAACTATAGCATTTTTTAAATTAGTCAACAAACGCCTGGGACAAATAGATCCAATTGTCCATAAAAACTGCATCGAACTCATCTTAAGTAATGATACAATCAGCTTATGATAAAAAGATCTAGAAAAGCTAAGATTGCCACCATTTTAGTACTGCTGGGTGTGGTGGTCTCAGGTGGGCTTTATTTTAAAAAAAATGAACAAAAAACAATTCAAACTGCATTTTTTCAAGAATCCACTACTCAATATGGTCCTACTGATCCGAGTGCCTTATGCAATGATTGTAATGTACTTTTGTTAGTCGCCGATACCCTAAGGGCAGATTATTTATCCTCTTACGGGTATTCCCAAAAAACATCTCCAAACATTGATCAACTAGCAAATGAAGGATTTATCTTTAGAAATAACTACGCCAATATTCCCTTCACTCCACCTTCACACTGGTCGATAATGACTGGATGGTACCCTGATCATCACAAGCTGCTGATACCTAGTGCCGATGAAAGCTCACCCTCACTCCAACTACCAGATAACATGCCCTTATTGCCCCTGATTATGAAGAGCTACGATTATAGTACCGCTGGTTTTGTGAGTAGTCCTTCGGTTGGCTTCTTAGCTGATTATTTTGATAAATTTATTGAATTTGATGAGCAAAATGATCCCTCTCGTTTGACAGGATTTCGCAAAACAACCAATGCTTCTTTAGATTGGTTGGAGAAAAATAAAGACGAAAAATTCTTTCTCTTTATTCACTTTTGGGACCCACACTCACCCTATGAGCCAATAAGCAAGCATGATGTATTTAAGTCAACTCAACTAGATCAGTTATCCATCAAAGCTGCAAAATATGCAGGAGAGATCCAATATATGGATAGTAAAATCGGAGAACTACTTAATGAAATCAAAAAACTAGAACTAGAAAAGGACACATTAATACTTTTTACCTCAGATCATGGAGAAAATTTTGGTGAATACCCCTGCGATGACTTTACCTGGAATTCTGGTCCCTGTGAAGATCATAGTGTATCTGTGTTGGATCCAGAAATTAAAATACCTTTAATTATTAAAATCCCAGGAATGAATGCTAAAAAAATAGAATCTATTTCTCAATCAGTTGACCTACTTCCCACGATTCTTGACCTAGTGGGAATTCCACAGACTCAACCAACAGATGGATCTTCCCTGTTGGATCTTATAGGAGGAGATGAGAATGAAAATAGATTCGCTTACTCAATCATCCCTAAAAATTTAGTTGAATCTAACATCTACACCTCTGGACTAAGGTGGAAAGAATGGAAACTTATCCGCGTTACTTGGATTGATGATAAGACTCATCAAAACAAATTTATCCTACGCTTGCACAATACCACCCTAGGAGAGAAAGAAAATTTTCTTGCTAAAGAACCTGACTTAGTCAAAAAGCTTCTTCAGCAAATAGAAGTTTTGGAGGCAGAAACTCCTCTGCAGGGATTGCGAGAGGAAAATCTTGATGATGAAACCATTAAAATGCTAAAGTCCTTAGGCTATCTATAAAATTATGAACCTTATCACTCCAGCTCAAGCCTATATTGATCCAGGAACAACAGGGCTAATATTGGGCGGAGGTCTTCTCGCTCCCATAATTGGTGCTTTTACTACTTTCTTGGTAGCACTGGGATTTAAGCGGGTTAATAAGTATGTAAAGTTGATTCTGAGTGTTATAGTTTTATTACTAATAGTCGGAGGGGGCGGAGTGTACTTGCATAAAAAAAATGCTGAAGAGTTAAATAAGAAAGTTCTTATTCTTGGTGTTGATGCGCTTGACCCTCAAATAACACGGGCACTCATGGATGAGGGTAAACTCCCTAATTTTAAAAAATTATCTGATCAGGGCTCATTTCAAAAACTCCTCACCTCCCATCCCCCAGAGACACCAGTCGCTTGGACAAACATTGCCACGGGAGTTAACCCAGGTGAACATGGTCTATTTGATTTCGTAGTGCGCGAACCAGGCAGCTATATTCCAAAACTATCAGTTAGTAATCAGTCAAGAAATATAACGGGAGTAGAGTATTTATCTCCAGTTGGTGCCAAACAATGGTGGAAAAATACTAGTGAAGCTAGTATTGCCACCAGAGTTTACCGTTGGCCAATTAGTTTTCCCGCAGATGAAATCTCTGGAGAAATGCTATCAGGATTAGGCGTCCCAGATATTAGAGGTTTTTTGAGTGGTTATAGCTACTATGCAGAGGGACCACTAAGGAAAAGACCAAATAAGCCAGAGCACTTAATAGAGGTTGTTATTGAAAATGATTTAATAAAAAGCCAGATCTACGGACCAATGACTAGCGGGGCTGGTGATAAAATAAACACCATTACCACGCCTTTTACTATTGAGGTGGGAGATAATGAGGTGCTATTGAAAGTTGGTGATGATACTCATAAATTGACAACTAATGAGTGGAGTAAATGGATAAGGGTAAAGTTTGAATTAGGCTTTCTTAAAAATATTACTGGAATTTTTAAAGCCTATGTCACCTCTACCTCTCCTTTTCAAATGTATGTAACTAGTATCCAAATTGATCCCCAAAGCCCAATTGTAAATTTATCTCATCCCAAGGACTTTTCAAGAGAGTTGGCTGAAGAAATTGGTGACTACTACACGCTGGGCATGCCTGAAGAAACAGCTGGACTAATAGATGATAGGCTCAATGAAGAAGCTTTCTTATCCCAAATTAGGGAGATTGAGTCTGAACGAGATAAAATGTTTTGGCATGGCTTTGAAAAATTCCAGCGTGAAGGTGGAATCTATGCTTTCATTTATGACTCTCTAGACCGCCTGCAACATATGTTTTGGGAGACAGATCAAATTAACCCTGAAATTGAAGCCTACTACATAGCTAAAGACAAACTATTGGGAAAAATATTAGATAGAGTTGATGAGCAAACGGAAATAATGATCATTTCCGACCATGGCTTCGCTTCATTTGATCGAGCAGTTAACATCAATACCTGGTTGTATGAGCAGGGGTTTTTACACCTTACTAAAGAACCTAGTGATTCTAATCCTGGAGGCTTATATGAATATGTGGATTGGTCTAAAACCAAGGCCTATTCAATGGGGTTCACTAGCATCTATCTCAACCTTAAAAATAGAGAGCCAGAAGGAATAGTAGAAGATAAACAGCAAGTTATTAAAGAAATTAAAGAAAAATTATTACAACTAACTGATAATAATGAGCCAGTGGTTCACAATGTCTATAGAGCTGAAGATATTTACTCTGGAGATCAACTACGGGATGCTCCCGATTTAGTAGTGGGTTTTAAACCAGGCTATAGAATGGACTGGGAAGCGCCGGTGGGTGGAACAACCAAAGAGGTTGTTTATGATAACACCCGTCACTGGCGAGGAGACCACTTAGTAGACCCCAGCTTTGTGCCAGGAGTTTTTGTTTCAAGCTTTAGAACTAAAAAAGAGATTATCGAACAGACTGATGTAGCACCAACAATCATGAGTTTACTCGGACAAAAAAATCAAGAAGAATATGAGGGAGAAAGCGTAATTAAATAGTGTCACTAAATAAAAAAGTTACCCAAGCTAAAAAAGTTATTTTAGAAACCAGAGATAAGTATGGTGACAATGTCGCTGTCGCTTGGACTGGAGGAAAAGACTCCACATTAATTCTATTTCTAATTAGAGAAGTCTTCGGACACATACCATGGCGAGTCTTTTTTAATGATTCCACTATGGAGTTTGATGAGATATATCAACATGTTGAAAAAATGAAAAATGAGTGGAAATTAGACCTAGTAGTTGAGAGACACGCTTTGGCTGATTTAAAAAAGATAAAAGAATCTGATGATGGATTTGAAAAACAAAGAATTGCCCGAATGGCCAAGATAAATTCTTTAAATCGTGCTGTAAAAGAAAATAAATGGGAAGCATTAATCACTGGCATAAGAATTGATGAGCACGAATCAAGAGCTGATGAAACATCCTTTTCTGAACGCAACAATCACATAAGAGTCCACCCTATCTTAGAATTCACAGAGAAAGATGTCTGGGACTACACTAAAGAGAATGAGGTTCCTTATGTAAAGCTCTACAATCAAGGCTATCGTTCTTTGGGTGAAAAACCATTTACCCACCAAGCTAAAAAAGATGGCAATGAACGATCTGGTCGTGAGGTTGATAAAGAGATGCACATGAAACAGCTCAGATCATTGGGATATTATTAAGTGATGAACTCAAAAGAGTCTCTATCCATTCAAATCAGTTTGAGAATATTTAATAGAGATTAATAACCCAATCTGGATAATCACAGCAGTAGCAATTAATAGTGAATACAGGGAAAGCTGAGTGAAGCTTAATTCATTTGAAAACAACAGTAAAACATAGCTACTAAACATACCAATTCCCACCGCAAAAAATTCTCGAGAAACAATATAACCCAAACGATGCTCCTTATAGTCCTTAACATGATGAATGAGGTTGTCACTGTAAACTCGTCGGGGAATATTAATCATGTTGGCGGCAATTTCCTGAACAGCTCCAAATAGAATAAAGATGGCTAATGAAGGAAAGAAATACAACAATCCAAACAAAGTTAGGAAAGCAACCCCTCCCACCACCACCAATCGATCATATTTTTTATAGTGCACTACTTTTCCCGTGAAGATAGAAGCTAACATTGATAACAAAGCAAAAAATGATAGCCAGCTCCCCAAACTAAATTCCGTCCCAGTTTTTTGTAAAATAAGTATGGGTAGTACCATTTTAATTAGCGATCCATTCAAACTAAATCCATTTAACATGCTGGCCAAAAATATTTTTCTGACTTTTTTATGAGATAAAACATGTCTAACCGATTGGTACCACTTAATGGATGGTAGGTGTCGCTGCTCAGAATCAATATTGCCTATAAAAAATGAGGTCAGGAAAAAACCTGTCCCAGCTAAAAATAATGTTGGATAACCACTAAAGAAGAACTGTGAAGAAATAATAAACCCACCTAAAGCAGGGGTAACTAGAGATACAAATGTTTTAAGGGATCGTTCATATCCGGTATATTTTCCTCTATTCTTAATTCCAGTCAGATCAAATCGATTAAAATGATAAGGCAACCAATACATGCCATTAGCCACCCCAATAAAGAAACCATACCAGAAGATATAGTCTTTAATTTGTTGGTTAAAAATAAATAAACTCAAAAAAACTAAGCTAAAAAGAACCAATCCGGTCTTACGCACTAAGTGCATCTTCCCTTTCCTAAGAGCTTCAGAAAAAATGGGAAACATCAGGGTATGAATAGAAACGTAGACTAGATTAAAAATTGCGATAGTTTTAATATCGTTAGTCATTCTCCAAATAAAAACATTCATGAAGATCTCAAATGCAGACCGACCCACTAAAAATAAAGAGTGAGAAAGAAGAAGTCTTTTGATCTTGTGCTGATAAAAATTATTGAGAGCTACCACGGGGGTATTATAAGGTAAAAAAGTTTTTAATTCATTTTGCGATGCTGCAATAACAAGTGAAAAAGACTAACTGAAATCTTTAAAAGATTTTATAAGTTAATATCTCAGCCAATTCTCTACTCCTCAAACCCTGCTAAGCATTCTGTCTTTTCTGTTCCGGTTAGCATGTCACAGATCTTTTTCATTCCCTGGAGATCTTGTTTCATTTCATCAACCATCACATTCATATCTATAAACTCTACATCCGTGGGGGGAATAAACAGGCTGGGATCAGCTTTCCAGGACTCACACTTAAACTCGTAGTCTTGATTGACCATATTTTGATACTCATCATCTTTCTTAATTTGACCCTCATCTTCAACTTCTTCTTTATATTGCTCCATTCCAGAAGCATCTTCCTTAACTTCATCAACTCTCACCTTCATTCCCTTTTTAGTGGCTGGATTCCAAGTGTAAGCTAATTCCACATCGCTAATACTAAACATCTGTTGAGTGGGCTGATCTTCTATAGCAAACATCGTAAATTCAGAACGAGTATTCTTACCATCGACATAAACAGTGCCCTCTCCTTGCTCCGGAGCCAACCAAGTACACCGTTGTGTTTCGCCAAAATTCATCACATCCTTAATGGAACCAATAAAACTACCCTCATCCCGTTGTTGTTCTTCCACATCCATAACTGCCTCATTGGTTGGGGTCAACTGATCAGAGTTCTTTTTAGAAGTCGTATAGGCTAAACCACCAATAATAACTATTAAAAGGGGTAAAATGAATTTTTTCATAATCACATTATACCGAAGATATATAGATTGATGATATAGTAAATTAAGTATCTTTAAACTTCAAATAAAGGAGACAATATGTGGGAAAAACTTACCGATAAAAAGGCGCGGGAAGTGATCACTAAAGTTGGAGATCCTTTTAAAGGACTACCTCACTTACCCCAATACTTAATTGACTTTTTTGTCAAAATTACTCCCTGGGGCGTGGCGTTAGGAGCATTTTTTAGTCTCACTGGAGCCATTACTAATCTTAGGTGGGGACTGGGGTTGAGTCCGTTGAGCAAGGTCATGAGTTTTTATACTGGTGTTAACCCACTTTACTTTCTGCTCTCAGCAACTCTTCAACTGGCTATTGCGGCTATTGCTTTTAAAGCTTTTGGGTTACTAAGGAAGCTAAAGATGGAGGGATGGATTTACCTGTTCTGGTCAAATACAATCGCTTTATTAGAGGCTGCTCTGGGATTTATCTTCCTAGGAGGATCTGGGGTGGGACTCTTGATTGGAGCCTTAATTGGTTACTATTTCTTGTTTGAGATTAAACCAGCCTATGGGCCAAAGACAAAGAAAATTGACTCCAAAAAGAAAAAGGATAAGTAAAAACTAGGTTCGAGGCCTAGCCATCACCATAGTGGCAGTTTTTTGCCATGGGTTGACGGTATAAAGAATTACAACTTCTCGTAGTTGCATTAAGTGGTTGTTAAGTTGCTCTAAATTGACAACCCTAGTCTCAATTACAGTATAACGATACCAACCATCATTGCTACCAATAACAAAAATTTCGTCTCCAAGTTGAGCTTGATGAAGATTGTATAAGCTATAGTCTTTGTTTAGGCCTTGAATAATTATCGGCTTTCCACCACCAATTCCAACTGATCTTTCAAGATGAACTGCGGGTGCTTCTAAACTTACCAATGGTAAAACTGTAGGCTGACCACGCTTAACCAATGTATCAATTCCAACATCAGTGCTTTTTATTCTAATTATCTCCAATCCAATCGACAGATTGTCATGGGGTAAATCTGCTTGAATCTGAGCGGGTGAAAGGGCCATTATTAAACCTAGTCCCAGACCCAGTCCCAATCCAGAGCTTAAAATTAAATAAGCCTTTCTCCCAGTAGTTTTATTTAAACTACTAGAAATGAACTTTAAAAAAATGAATAGAGGTTGAATAAAAAACTTAAAAGAAAAATATATTAACTTGTGTTTAGCTGGTTCAAAATCAAAAGTTAGAATAATTTCACCATTTTTTGAGTGGCGCTTTGAAAGAATTTTCTGATCAGACATTATTTAATTATATCAAATTATATTATTTATTTGATATATTAATAATAATTAAATTACTGTCACCCTAATTTCTGAAGATTGATACAATAGAAGAAGTGAAAAAACACATAATTTTTGCTACTCTAATCTCTGCTTTTATTACTTTTCCACTGGGTTGGTTTTTGGGCGACTCTTTTGGTGTAGCCTTCATTTCTCAAAAGAAAAACCTGATTTCTCCTCTAATTGATCAGATTAAAGAAAAAAAACTGCCTTTACTCAAATATAGTATCGAAAACTTACAAAATTTTGACTTTGAACCTAGCTTGATCTCAGTAGAAAATATTATTACTGGCAACACCGAATACATCAGCTACTTATTTTCTTATCAAACCTTAGGAAAAAATATGACTGGTCAGCTTAATATTCCTACTTCACCTCAGCCTGAAAAAGGCTACCCCGTTGTAATTATGTTGCGCGGGTGGGTGCCTGAAGAAACTTATACTACTGGGACCGGAACCAAAGCTGCTGCTGCGTTTTTTGCAAAAAATGGCTATGTGACATTTGCACCCGATTTTTTTGGATTTGGAGAAAGCGACCCCGAAATAGAAGATTCATGGGAGGCTAGATTTCAGAAACCCATCAATGTAGTTGAGTTGATGGAAAGTATTAAGCTCAATTCTCAAATTAAGGTCGATGGCGGGAGTATTAAATTAAGTAACTGCGCTTGTGACAGGCGAATCTGGGCTCATAGTAATGGTGGACAGGTTGCTTTGGCTGCCTTGGAAATTTCAGGGGAGGCAATTAAGGCTTCCCTTTGGGCTCCAGTAACGGCTCCCTTTCCCTATTCAATCTTATTTTTTAGTGATGAGCATGATGACGAGGGCAAAGAAATGCGCCAGTGGTTGAGCATATTTGAGGAGAGCTATGATGTGTCTAATTTTACAATTACTCAGCACCTAGATAAGCTTCAAGGGTCAATTCAAATCCACCAGGGATCAGCTGATGACGCTGTTCCAGTCGCGTGGAATGATGAGTTTGTAGAAAAACTTAAAGATGAAAACAAGCTTAGGAAAGACGCTTTAGAAGAAATTGAAGCTAGCACTCAATCGGCTGAACCACACTCAATTCTTCCTCCCATTGAAATTAATTACTTTAAATATCCTGGGGCCAATCATAACTTACAACCTGATTGGGATACAGCCATACAACGAGATTTGATTTTCTTTCAACAAGACTAGCTCAACTAAGATGGTAGTTTTAATTGGTCAACTTTTTCCAGTTCCTGACCGTGATAATTCTCTATTTTTTCGATTTTTCTATCCATTTGCTTGAATCTTGTACCGGTTAAGTCTTCATATGATTTTTTGAGCGTTCCGATTGAGCGACCATATTTTCCAAACTGATCTTTAAACTTACTCCATTCTTGAGTAAATGAATCAATATAGCCAATCACCTCTCGCAAGCGATCTTCAAGCATGAAATTTCTATAGCTCTCGATCACCGTTCTCGCCACAATAATAAAGGTAAATGGTGAAACAATAATCACTCGTTTTTCTAGAGCCTCGTCTACAAGCTCGGGAAATTTTTGGTTTACAAAAGAAAAAACCATTTCATTGGGCACAAACATAATTGCATAATCCAAAGTATTTTGCTCAGGACTAATGTACTCGGCTACTTTGGAAATTTTAATTTTTAAATCACGCCTGAACTGAAGTAAGTGCTCTCCCTTACCTTTTTTGGTTTCTGCGGTCGACATTTTCTGAATCTCTGAGTAGGGAAACTTAACGTCTACTGACACAGAGCGATCATTGGGTAGTAGTAAGCTAATATCAGGCTTAAGATTGGAGCTTCCTAAAGTTGTTTGACGTTGATAGTGTACTCCCTCAACTAGCCCCTGAGAGATGAGTAGGTCTTCAATGATCCGCTCCCCCCATGCTCCTCGAGTTTGATTATTAGACAACACCTTAGCTAACTGAGTGGTTGAAGTTTCTAATTCTTTAGTAAGCTTACGATGCTCATCTATTTGCGTAGTTAATTTATCAAACTTTTGATTACGATCTTTATCAATTAATCTGATTTCTTTTTGTCTTTCGGTTAAATCATCCTGGAGTTGTTTCACGAGGTTTTCAATCATTTTTTGCTTATTCTCCAAATCGATCTTAATAGTCTCCTTTTCACCCTCTAAAACTTGCTTGCTCTGCTCCGCGATCTTGGTTGTACTTAGACTAAAAACCTTATGGACTAAGTTCTCCACCTCCTGCTCTGATCTTTCTTTGGAAAACTTTTTCTGCAACAGCAAGTACAGGCTAATAAAACCAAAAATAATTACTCCCAAAACTAGCAACAGATCGATCGACATAGTTAGAGTATACTTGATTTAGAAAAATGCAAAAGGCTAAATCCAGAATAAAAACCAGCAAGCAACCTAAGATTAGAAGCCATAAGACAAGCTCTTCTTCAGGTTTGTCTAAAAAATATTTCAGGCACCTGCCATTATTGTTTTTAAGCCTGCCATTTTATGTTGGAGCCTATTATATTTTTACCTACATTCATCCCACCCAAATCCAGCATTTTTTGATCCCCAATACCTACTTACCTCTCCAATTAGTTTTCTTTTTAGGAAATTTTTTCTTATTTAGCTATTTATTTCTTAAAACTCGTCGTGGTTTAGAGTTGAGTCTTTTATTAAGTTTAACCTTGTTTTTGAAACTCCAGATGATCTCGAATTACTTGTTTGTTGCGGTAGGATTACTAGCAATCATCTTCGTTGTGGAGATTCTAGTTTCTTTGTTAAAAAAAGAATGATTTAATTTGGTATAATAAAGATTAATTTGATAGTTTTATAAAAAATATTTAATGCAAACTTCCAGTAAGAAACTCACTAAAAAACAGCAGCGGCAAATAATTAGACAATTTGCAACCCTACTCTCAGATCTACAGCATCTCGAAGAATGCCAGATCTTTTTTGAATCTTTTTTAACTAAAACAGAACAGAATGTTTTCACTAAGCGGTTGGGAATTATCTGGATGTTGCACCAAAAGAAATCTTATGATGAGATTAAAAAGAAACTAAATGTTTCCAGTGCAACAATTTCCTCTATAGCTAGACAGATGGATAATGAAGGATCTAAGTTGATAGTTAATAAATTGAGAGTTGATGATTGGGCAGAGCGCTGGGCTAAAAAAATCATGGGCTTTTTTCGGCTTAAGTCCTAGACTACAATAAAGCTATGTCTAGCGACACTTTCTACCTCACTACTACCACTCCCTATGTAAATGCTGCTCCCCACATTGGATTTGCCCTAGAAATAGTGGCTGCAGATGTAATTGCTCGTTATCAACGACTCTTAGGCAAAGAGGTAGTTTTTAATACTGGCACCGACGAACATGGTCAAAAAATTTACCAAAAAGCTTTAGAAAATAATCAACAACCACAAGACTATGTTGATGAATATGCTCCAAAATTTAATGGTTTAAAAACATTATTAAATCTGAGCTATACACATTTTATTCGTACTACAGAAGACCACCATAAAAAAGCTGCTCAAGAATTCTGGCGCCGCTGCGATGCTAACGGCTACATCTATAAAGATAAATATAAAACTAAGTATTGCATTGGCTGTGAGCTAGAAAAGACTGACTCTGATCTTGAAAATGGTAAATGTCCACTTCACCCAACTCGTGAATTAGAAATCCGTGAAGAAGAAAACTACTTTTTCAAATTCTCGGCATTTAAACAACAACTCCTAGATCTATACCAAACAAATCCAGAATTTGTTAAACCATCCAGCAAACAAAGGGAGATCACTAGCTTTGTTAAACTAGGCTTGCAGGACTTCAGTATCTCTCGTCTTAAAGAAAAAATGCCTTGGGGGGTCCCAGTACCAGGAGATAATGAGCACGTGATGTATGTTTGGTTTGATGCACTAGTCAACTACATCTCTACTCTAGGCTGGCCAGAAGACCAAGCTAATTTTGATAAATTTTGGCCAGTAATTCAGCTGGCTGGAAAAGATAACTTGCGTCAACAATCTGCGATGTGGCAAGCCATGTTGTCGGCAGCAGATTTACCTAATTCAAAAAAGATTCTGATTAATGGATTCATCGGAGTTGATGGTCAAAAAATGAGCAAATCTCTTGGAAACGTCATCGCCCCCAGTGAAATGGTAGAAAAATATGGGGTTGATGGAGCTCGATACTTAATTATTAATTTGGGTGTTTTCGGAGAAGACATGGATGTATCCTGGGAAAGACTTGATAAGACTTATACTGCAGATCTAGCTAACGGCCTAGGAAACCTTTGCTCTAGAGTGGCAAAGATGTGTGAAAAGAGTGATTTCTTAATTATTAAAGAAGGCCTACTAAGTGCTGATTTTAATAAATTAATGAATGACTATAAATTGACTGATGGTCTTAGTTGGATTGTAAAATTAACAGCTGTCACCGATCAATATCTAAGTGAAACTCAGCCTTGGAAAAAGGATGGTGAGGAACAAAAAAAGATTTTAGTAGAAGCAATTAATAGAATATTGACTATTGCCCATCACCTCCAGCCTTTCATGCCAGAAACTGCAGAAAAAATCTTGAGCCACTTTAGTCAATCAAAGATCATTGCCTTAACACCACTCTTTCCCAGACTAAATTAAATCATGATTTTTGATACTCACTGCCACTATAATCTCTCACCCCTTTATGAAAACTGGCAACAACACTGGCAAAAAGCTCAAGAACATGGGGTTAAAAAAGCTTTAATTCCCAGCTCTAGTATTGAAACTAGTAGGCGAGCTATTGAAATTGCTAGAGAAGATGAGAATCTTTACGCAGCCATAGGAATGCATCCCAATGAATACAATCATATTTCAGCTGCTGATCTACCCACCTTTATTTATGAGCATGCGGCTAATCTATCAATACTGATGGATAAAAACGTCATTGCTATTGGCGAAACTGGCTTAGATTATTATCGTTTAAAAGAGGAAGAGCGAGAGCTCGCCATTAGCAATCAAAAGGCAGGTTTTAAAATGCATGTTCAATTAGCCAATGAACTTGATAAAGCCTTAATTGTTCATGCCCGCGATAAGGGTGGTAAAAAAGATAAAAATAACCAAGCCTATTGGGATATTCTAGAAATAATTAAAAAAGACTATCAATTTAAAAAACCACTCATTCTTCACTGTATATCTGGACCAAAAGCCTATATAGAAGAAGCAATTGAGTTAGGTGCCCTTATTGGGGTGGGAGCAAATGTAACTTATCCCAACGCAGATGAGTTAAGAAAAATAATTGAATTAGTTCCAATGGATAGATTGCTTTTGGAAACAGATGCCCCTTACTTGCCGCCACAGGAGTTTCGTGGCCAAACCTGTGAACCGTGGATGATAGAAAAAACTGCTTCCTACCTCAAGGAAATGGGCTTTGACTTAAGACAAATTTCCCAAAATTTTACTCATTTTAAGAGATAGCAAGGTATAATACGTCCCTGATGATTAAAACCTATTTTCGAAGACACCCCATTCGAACTAGAAGAGCTTTAGAAATACTACCTGGATTTGTGTCTTGGTCCTTGATTCTATTCCCTTTTTGGGGCTCGTTTATCTTTCCAGTCTTAGTGGCTTACTATGTGATTGGTTTTGCTGTTTATTGGCTTTATCGATCACTTTCAGTTGCTTTACTTTCTATTCTGGCTCATTTTAAAATCAATGCCACTAAACAATTTGATTGGATTGCAGATCTAAAACTACACTTTCCTAAAAAATGGAGGGGCGTGCATCATGCAATTGTCATTCCTACTTATAAAGAGCCAATTTATATTTTACGTCGTAGTCTGACTGCCCTCTCAGAGCAATCCTTCCCAGTCAAAAATCTTCACGTTATGGTTTCTTTTGAAGACAGAGAGGGTAAGCCAGCTAGAGAAAAGGCAGAAAAACTACAAAAAGAATTTAAGAATATATTTGGCCATTTATGGGTCACCTTTCATCCTGATATTGAGGGAGAAGTAAAGGGTAAATCTGCCAATACATGTTGGGGGGCTAAAGGAGCTAAAAGATTGCTAGTAGATAAAAATAATTTACCCATAGAAAACATTACCATCACTAGTCAAGACGCTGATGCCGTAATGCATACCAATTACTTTGCCAATCTGACCTATGAGTTTTTGAATAGCGATAAACCTTACAATAAAATCTGGCAGGGAAACATCGTTTTTTATAACAATATCTGGCGCGTACCTTCTTCAATTAGAGTTATGGCCTCAATTTTCTCAGTCACCCAAATGTACATTCTTATGCGAAAGGATCGGTTAATTAACTTCTCTACCTACTCTACTTCTCTGAAACATATCCATGAAGTTGGCTACTGGGATACAGATGTAATCCCAGAAGATTATCGTTTATTTTTTAAATCTTACTTTGCAAAAAAGGGAGACTTTGAGGTTGAGCCAATCTTCCTACCCATATATCAAGATGCAGCTGAATCAAACACTAGAGTTGATACCTATAAAAATCAATATGAACAGCTTAAGCGCTGGGCTTGGGGTGCAAGTGATGATGCTTATATCATCCGTCAGTATGTTTTGACTGAAGGTATTCCTTTTTGGGATAAAACTATTAGGGTCTTAAAGGTCATTGAAGATCACTTTTTATGGCCAGTTAATTGGTTCGCAGTTACCATTTCAGCCATGCTACCACCATTATTAAACGAGCAATTCAATCGCACTATGATTGGTAAAACGCTTCCCCAGGTAACTTCATTTTTATTAACCCTGTCCCTTGTTTCTATGATAGTAATTTTTATCATTGACGCAATTAATCGCCCCCCTCACCCTAAAAAACGAAATATACTCTCTTATATTGCCCAACCATTGGAGTTCTTAATCTTGCCAATTGCCGGATTCTTTTTCTCTGCTTTACCGGGAATTGATGCCCACACCCGACTCATGTTGGGTAAGTACATCGAGTACAAAGTTACGGAAAAGGTCTAGATTCAACTGAAATTTTACTGCATAATGTAACTATGCTTAAATTTGCAAATAAATTTGACCGTTGGCTTCATTCACACATTTTTCTTTTACTTGCTTTAGTGCTTCTTTTAGCTTTAAGAATACCTAACTTCTTTGAACCATACTGGTACGGAGATGAGGGTATTTATCTAACTATTGGCAATGCAATTAGAAGTGGGGAGAGACTATATACAGATATCGTAGATCACAAGACTCCAATAATATATTTCTTAGCTGCGGTACCCACCCAATTATGCTTTAGATTCTTAACTGCAGGATGGATGATACTCAGCACCATTGCTTTTTACTCTATATCTAAAAAGCTATTTAAAAAGAAAGTATCTGTTGTTACGTCAACTCTTATTTTTGTTTTCCTTACCTCAGTACCCTGGTTTGAGGGCAATATCCCCAATGGAGAGCTATTTGTGATGGGCTTTGTTTTAGTCGGAGCGTGGATTATGTCTAGAACTAAAGTTTTTGAAAGCTTTTTACAAAGCAAAAAAAGCTTGATTAAGATTCATGATCCAATAAAGCTTTTTTTAACTGGAGTCTTGTTTGGTCTAGCAATTCTTACTAAAGTACCTGGCTTATTTGATGTAGCAGCTTGGTTGGCAATCTTTTGGTTTATCTTAACCAATCAAATATCACTCCTGGATAAGTCAAAAGCCAAGTGGTTGAAATTGTTCAAAAATACGATCGCCCACCTTTTAGTAGTAATCTTGGGAGTTATTACTCCAATATTAATTTCAATTCTTTACTTTGTGGCCGTCGGATCTGGCCAAGATTATCTTCAATTCGGTTTACTTTATAACTTCCATTATGCTGCTAATTGGGGATTACCCTTCCAAAATGCAGTCCTCGAACAATTCTTTACCTTGCCAGGAAAAATATCAATTGCTGCACTCATATATCTTGCTTTAACCTGGAAAACAAAATGGTTTAAACCTCGTGACCAGGTAATATTTGGCTGGTTTGTTCTCTCTTTAGTTGGAGCTTTACTTTCAAATAGACCCTACCCACATTACTTTCAACAACTCGTACCTGCGCTGGCCTTGTTGTTGGGGAATATGATGGATGTCTTTAAATCTAAAAAAACTAAGGTTAAGAGTCAGATTAATCCCCAAGTAGCCATGAGTTTAGTTTTATTAGTTTTATTTATAGGTGCTTTGCGCTTGCTTGATTTTGGCGCCTATCCTCTGTGGTCTTACTACCAGAGATTTTATCGGCTTGTTGCAGGAAAAATTACCAGACAAGAATATCGACAATCATTTAACTATTTTATGGATGATAACTATGAAGCAGCTGAAATTATTAAGCAGTCAGGGGTGGATGAAATCTTCATTTGGGGTACCAACCCAATGCTGTATGCGCTGACCGAAACTAACCCCACTGGTAAATTCACTGTCTCTTTTCACATCAAAGATTTAAAAGCCTATGAAGAAACTCTAGAGAGCGTGAAGAATAAAAAACCTCTCTTTGTCATAGTTATGGAAGATGAAAATGAAGAGTTACTAGGATTAGATGAACACTTACAAAAGTATTACGTTCTCAACTCTAACTTCACTCACTTTAGCTTGTGGAAACGCCTGCCAGAACTAGTTTCTTTAGGCACACTATGAATTCGCGCTCTAGGATTCCTAAATATATAAAAACGCCATTTTTACTGTCTTTTTTAATTACGACAGCAATGCTATTAAGTACCCTAATTTTCTTTTTTCGTATTCAACCCCAAGTACCTATTTTTTACTCACTAGCCAGACCATCGCAGCATCTTGCTTCTAAACATTGGCTATTTTTATTTCCAGCCATCTCGTTCATTATTAGCTCCTCACATCTTATTATTGTTAAAATTATTAAGCACGCTGATCAATTATTAATGAAATTATTTGCCTGGACTACTTTTGGAATTCAGCTAGTTCTAGGATTAGCTCTACTCAGAATCATAGTAATTATTACTTAATTTTATGTGGCCTTTTATCATTGCTTCTATAATCAGCTTTTTAATTACTCCCATAATCATAAAGCTTTATAAGTCAAGAAGCTGGATCGACGATCCTAAAAAAAATAAACATGCTAAAAAAACTCATTTTAAACCCGTTACAAGAGGTGGGGGGATAGTTGTCTATGTCGGAATTCTTCTAGCAGCAATAATTTTTCTACAGATAGATAAATACCTAATTGGAATATTATTAGGAGGGTTAGTGCTCACAATTGGCGGCACTTTAGATGATATTTATGATATTCACCCCCTTCTTAGACTGGGAATCAATGTTTTGGCGGCCTTAATTGTAGTTGGGTCTGGGATCGGCATTGCCTATATCACCAACCCCTTTTCAGCCGAGGTGATTCATCTCAACCAACCTCAAATTCCAGTCTATCTTTTTGGAAAAACCCGTACCATTTGGATACTAGCGGATCTTTTTGCCCTTCTATTTATTGTTTGGAATATGAATATAGTTAACTGGTCAAAGGGAGTTGACGGTCAATTGCCTGGATTTGTGAGTGTGGCAGCTTTGATGGTTGGGTTTCTTTCTTATCAATTCATAGATGATCCAACTCAATTTAACACTGCTCACCTAAGCTTTATAGTAGCCGGGGCTTATCTAGGATTTCTGTTTTGGAACTGGTATCCACAGAAAATAATGCCTGGTTATGGAGCGGGTTCTCTAGCAGGATACTTCTTAAGTATTTTGGCAATTTTATCTGGTGCTAAAGTTGCTACTACATTGATGGTGTTAGCTATTCCCACTGCAGATGCAATTTTTACCATTGTGAGAAGAATTCTGGCTGGAAAATCCCCCTTTTGGGGAGATCGGGGACATCTTCATCATAAACTACTAGATGTCTTGGGTTGGGGCAGAAGAAGAATTGCTGTTTTTTACTGGTTATCAAGCTTGGGCCTAGGCCTACTCTCGCTTCACCTTAAAACTTGGGGTAAGATAATGACATTGGCATTAGTAATAAGTTTAGTTTTTGGATTTTTAATCTGGGCTAAGCTTTACCAATCCAATAAAAATCATGAAAATAACTGATAATACCTTATTTTTAATTCTTAAATCAGCTCGACCTCAACAGTGGATGAAGAATATTGCTCTCTATGCAGCCTTAGTTTATTCTGGATTCTTCTTTTATAACCCCGGTGATGCTCTCCCCTATGCTGTTACCGTCACTTTAGCTGTAATAGTTTTCTCAATTTTGACTTCTAGTATTTATATTATTAACGATGTTGTTGATTATGAAGCTGATCGCAAACATCCTTTTAAAAAGAAGAGGCCCATTGCCTCCGACAAACTCCCGATTCCAGTCGCCTTATTTGTGGCAATCCTGGGTCTAAGTATTGTTTTTCTATCTTCCTTTTGGTTCACACCATTTTTTAGACTAATGGTTATTGCGTACTTTTTACTACAAATCACCTATGCCATCAAGTTAAAACACATCCCTATTCTTGATGTGGTTTCAATTGCTTCTGGATTTTTAATTAGAGTTTATGCTGGAGCAGTGGTGGTTAATCTCCACACCAGTGTGTGGTTTTTATTGACTGTAATTTCAGCCTCTCTATTTTTAGCAGTTGGAAAACGTCAAAGCGAAAGAACTCTATTGGCTGGCTCAACTGCTAAAGAATTGGGTGAAACTCGACCTACCCTAAAAAAATATAGTCAACGCTTATTAGATCAATACACTGGCATGTTTGCTAATGCTAGTTGGCTTACCTATGCTCTTTTCGCTTTTCAAAATGAAACCGTCGGGCCAGAAAACAGACTTGCTACTTTTTATGGAATTCTACCCAGAACACTTCAGTCACAAAAATTACTGATGATAACCGTACCCTTTGTTATTTATGGAGTTATGAGATATCTGCAGTTAGTTTATGAAGACAACCAAGGTGAGTCTCCAGAAAAAGTTCTACTGAGAGATAAGCCACTATTAGCAACAGTTTTCTTTTTTGGGGTCTCAGTTATGTTAATAATTTATGTTCTAAGTTAGCCTTTAAATGCGCATTAAACATGGACGAGTAATTTTAATCTTGATTCTTTTTTTTGCTTTTATGAGTCGTATTTACCGACTCCACATTCCCGACCGTTATATTTTTGACGAGGTTTATCACGCTATCACAGCTAAGCTGATCGCTGCTAATGATCCACGGGCTTTTGAATGGTGGCATGGCCCCATCGAGCCTGACACCGCTGTAGATTGGCTCCACCCACCATTGGCCAAGTATACGCAAGCTTTTTTTATTAAAATTTTAGGAAGTAGTAGTTTTTCTTGGAGAATCAGCTCAGTTTTATTTGGAGTGGGGGTAATCTGGGCTATTTATAAATTAAGCCAAGAGCTTTTTGATGACCAGCGAATCAGTTTATTAGCTGCGGGGCTAGCTTCTTTAGATGGATTATTGCTCACGCAATCTCGAATAGCAATGAATGACATTCATGTAACTTTTTTTATCCTACTAACTTTAATTTCTTACATTAAATATAAAAAAGATCCTCAGAATAAAAAACTGCTTATCACTGGCTTATCTGCTGGATTGGCCATGGGAAGTAAGTGGTCGGGACTATTAGTGCTGCTGATAGTGTGGTTGCTGGAGTTAATCCATTGGTTAAAAAAAATTATTAGTAAAAAAACAAATTGGAATAACCTAGTTAATCATGGCCTATTAATGATTTTAGCTTTGGGACTACTTCCCCTGACAATGTATTTAGTGTCATATGGCCAAATGTTTTTACAGGGTAAAGGATGGGGTCACTTTACAAAGCTCCATCAGCAAACGTGGTGGTATCAAACCAATCTAGAAGCAACTCATCAGTACCAATCTCAGCCATGGGAGTGGTTCTTAAATCTTAGACCGGTCTGGTTTTATGTTAATTATTTTGAGGGTGGTTCCATTGCCAATATATACTCCATCGGAAACCCCGCTTTTCACTTCGTGGGAGTAATAGCAGTGATTTCAACAATTTATTTCTTAGTTATTAGCAAACTCAATAATCAATCTGACAAAAAAAATAAGTTTCTTAATTGGCTTTTAGTCATTTATTTCTTAATCTGGTTACCATGGCAAATCTCACCGCGAATTATGTTCTATTACCACTACACCCCTGCTGTTCCACTTTTAAGTATTATCATTGCGTATTGGTTAGTGAAAATTTGGTTTTTTGAAACTAATTCAAAATCAAACTGGAATAAAACTACGGTTTTATCAATAGTCTTATCAATCTTAATATTTTTTATAATCTGGTATCCCCAATGGACAGCTATCCCAATGCCAGTGAACTTTGTTAACGCTGTCTACTATTTAATCCCTAGTTGGAAATAAAACTAAATAAGCTCTAAGAATTTCAATTCCCTAATCTCCTTCATTACTTCAGAAATTAACTCCTTTAACTCATCTACATCTTCTTTTTTAAGAAGAAAGCTGCGTTTAATTAGTTTTCCACGGCTATTTGGCTCTACAAAATCAAATTCACCCTCAGTCACCATTGGAATAAAACTCTCATCTAAATCTGTTAAAAGTTTATAGAAAAGCAACTGACGCTTATAGGGACCTCTGATGCTCTCTGGAAGCTGCTGTTCTCGTTCAGACAATCCAGCCGAAACTATCTTCCCCTCAATATAGTTATCAGATTTTGCTTTTCCAGTTTTATAATCGATCACTTTGACTAGCCTTTTTTCTTTATCCAGCCAATCTACTCGATCAATGCGACCAGTAAGGTGGATATCATCTAAAATGGTTTTGCTCCAACCAAAGCCAAAGAAGCGCTCAATAAATAATGGTTCAGCTTGAGTCTCATCTAACTGTTGATGATATTGAGTTAAGATATCCTGACCATAATTAAGGCGTCGATCAAAATTTCGTGAAGTCATCAATTCTCTGGTCAATGAATCCTCAAACTCGCGCAAAATAACTTCTAGTTGTGGTTTTTGACCCTCATCTTGGATAAATTTAAATAATTTCTCCAGTGCTTGATGAACTGCGCTTCCAAAAGCCATTGGCTCAGGTTTAGCTCGAGGAATTCTTAATAATACATTTTCTAAAAACTCCTCCGGACTTCGCAAATAGGTATTCAGAGCTGTTACAGAAAGCTTGAAGTCTTTAACTAGTTCTTGGTAAAAATCCTTTTCTGAGGTTTTAATTTTTTTAACTTCTACTGGCTCCAAAAGCTTGGCTAAATAATCATCTGCATTTTTGATAATCTCTTCAGCTACAATATTTTTTAAGCTAGTTTTTAATCTAGACTCACTGTCCTTAAGCTCTTCAATAAACATACTATTAATAACTTCTTTAGTTCGATTATCGGTAATAACGGTTTCAGGAGATGAGATAATGAGTTGTTTTTTGGCACGAGTCAGTGCCACATAAAACAAACGCCGCTCATCTTCATTCTGTTCTTTGGAAGATAGATCAGTATTTTGTAATAGTCCTTCTGGTAGAGGCAACAGCTCTCTAACTCGATTATTTCCCCACTTACCGTCTAAACAATGTAGTAAGAATACATAGTCCCATTCCAAGCCTTTAGCCTTATGAACTGTAGAAAGATGAACTGCATCTTGTTTAACATTTAAATCTTCTACATTTAGCCTTATGTTATGATCTTTCATCGTAGCTATGGCTTCCAAAAAACCACTTAAATTTAATGCTGGCCTACTTTGAGATAAAGCCTTAACTTCTCTAAAGAGAGAGTTGAGATAAATCAACAGTTCAGTTTTTAAATTAGAGTTTAATATCCAGTCTAAGAATTCACTTTCTTTAATAACTTTTTCAAACCACTCGGGAAAAATTATGGTTGCATCTAAACTTCCCCAACCCCGAAGTTTAGAAATAAAAGACAATAACTGCTCAAACTCCAATGGTGTAACTTGATTACCTAGATCATACTTAGCAAACTTGGAGTAACCAGATTCAATTAAATCAAAAATACTTACCTTAGCTTTTCCAGCAGCTCGACCAACCTTCATCACTAAAACCTGATTCAAACCCAACCACTTGTATCGCATTACTTCAAAAAGGCGCTCATCTTCTTTAGATTCTCGAGTATCTTCAATAACTTGAAATAGAGTCAATAATTGACGAATGGCCTCATTTTCCAACAAGTCATTTCCTCCATCAATTTCATAACTCAAGCCCCACTTATCCAATGTTTCTCTAATTTCGGCTGCATCTCTATTGTGACGATATAAAACAGCAACTCTATCTAAGGGAATATTTTCTTGTTGAAGTTTTTTAATCTCCTCTGCAATAAATATAGTTTCCAAGGTCTGTGAAGGAGCTTGATAAAGACTAATATCCAAACCTTGTTTGGATCGACTTTTGAGTGGATCAGTAAAAGAAAATTTAGCCAAACGCCCCTTAACCTCAGTCAATTGATTTTGCCTAATGAGCTTGGCCGCTGCATTATAAATATTTTGCGAGCAGCGATAACCTATATCTAAAGTAATTACCTCAGCTTTTTTGTAACGCTGTACAAATCCTAAAACATTCTCAACCGATGCTCCCTGAAAGCGGTAAATAGATTGATTGGGATCTCCTACCACAAAGACGTTTGCTTGGTCTCCCCAGTATGAAGCTAATTGATCAACAACCTTGTTCTGAGCAGAGTTAGTATCTTGGTATTCATCAACTAAAAAATAGTGAATGTTTTCCTGATACTCTTGTAGTAGAAGCTCATGCTTGTCAAAAGCCTCTACGACTAAAGCAATCATGTCATCAAAGTCATAGCGCAAGCTAGACCTCAGGCGCTGCTGATACTTTTCATAAACTTGAGTTAATTCTTGCCACTTAATGAGATTGCGTTGACGCTTTGCTAGCTCGGTTTTCTTTAACTCATCTTTTTCAACTTCTAGTTGTTGCCGCTCTTCTTTAACTACTTTTTTAAAATCGGTTGGTAAAAAACCTTCTCTTTTCAAGTTAGAGATGGCATACATGATGTCAGTTAAATAGAAGTAGGGACGATTAAGCGGTTTAATTACCTCAATGGCCGAATCGTCAATAATTTTTTGAAAAATATCATAGCGCTCGAGATCACTAAGTGGCTCACTGCCTCGATCGATAGGAAAATATTCTGGGTGCATTTTAATCACTTGAGAGCAAAAGGCATGAAAAGTGCTGATCTGGACATAGTAGCCAGTTTTGCCAATCATCTTTACTAACCGCTGTCGCATTTCTTTAGCGGCTGATTCGGTAAAAGTTAAAGCTAAAATAGCGCGAGGGTTGGTGTCTGTTTTGAGTAAAATATTAGCTATTCTGGCGGCTAAAACTTGAGTTTTCCCCGTTCCAGGACCAGCAACCACCATCACCGGACCATCAATGCTGTCCACGGCTTTTTTTTGTTGAGGATTAAGTCGATTATAAATAGATTTAAACTGACCTGAGGTTGTCATTAGCGCTATTGTAGCACTTATAAATTAGCTACTAACTCTCTTAAGCTATCAGTAATGCCTTCAAAATTTTGATTAAGTAATTCCTCTTTTGTCACCCATTGAAATCCCACCATTTCTTCATCGGCTGGATTATGAGTGAAGTCTATTTCAAATTTTTTGGGAGGAGTACATAGAAAAGTGTGACAAATCACCTGGTGTTTATGATGATATGAGAAAAACCACCATACACCCACAGATTTTCCTATATTAACATCGATATATAGCTCTTCTCTAACCTCTCTTTTCAGAGCTTCCTGAGGCGTTTCGCCGTACTCAACTTTACCCCCAGGTAAGTCCCAAATATCTTTTTTATGGACCCGTTCTTTAAGAAGTAAAAATTTATTTTCATGAATAATAAGAGCTTTAATAGAAGAGATTATTTTCGGCATTATTCTCTTTCCATCTTTTCTTCAGCTTGATATCTGCCGATTCGTCGTTCCATCATCTGCTGTTTTAATTCTAAAGTTCTTTTTAAACGCGGATCATCAGTGCCATGTTTAGCAGCGTTAATTTTACGCTGCTGAGAATACATTGAGTTTAATTTTTGCTTTAATGACATATTTACCACCCCACTTCATTTTTACCTTGTAAGATTAAGTACTGATTAGCTTGACTAAAATGTCTACAACCAAAAAAGCCGTTGTGAGCACTGAAGGGAGATGGGTGGGCCGCCTCTAAGACCAAGTGCTTATCTCTATCAATAACCTCGCCTTTTCTTTTGGCATAATTTCCCCATAATAAAAAGACTAAGCCTGTTTTTTCTTCTGACAGAAGTTTAACTACTGCATCAGTAAACTCTTCCCAGCCTTTTCCCTGATGAGATCCTGCTTTGCCTCTTATAACAGTTAGGGTGGAATTCAGCATTAATACTCCTTGCTGTGCCCAATGTTGAAGATCTCCATGAGTGGGAATTTTCTTGCCTAAATCCTTCTCAAGCTCCAGATAGATATTTTTGAGTGAGGGTGGAATAGTTACCTTTTTACTAACAGAAAAACAAAGCCCATTGGCTTGATTGGGACCATGATATGGATCCTGTCCTAAAATCACTACTTTTACATCTTTGTAAGTGCAGTTATCAAAAGCAGCAAATATTTGAGACCCCGGTGGGTAAACTTTACCCTTTTTATATTCATCTTTAACAAAAGAAACCAGCTGCCTAAAATATGGTTTTTCAAACTCATCTTTTAGAACCTTGTTCCATGAGGGATGAATACTCACCTTTGACATAATCTTTGTCGGGCTGACTGGACTTGAACCAGCGACCTCTCGCACCCCATGCGAGCGCTCTAGCCATCTGAGCCACAGCCCGTTTTAAAGCAATTTCTTAGTTCTACTACACTTTGGGTAATAAAACACTAGTTTCATACTTTAACAGCTTTAAATTATACAGTACTATGAACTCACTTAAACAATAAAAAACCCAAAAATAACCAATCAAACTGAAAGGAAATATCATGGCTAGAAAAAAAAGCTCTCCAGATAAAGAAATTAACAAACCTCAAGAATCAGGAAAGGGTCAAGCGGTTAACATTGCCATGCAACAGATCGAGAAACAACACGGTGAGGGCTCAATTATGAAAATGGGTGATTCCTTGAAAGCTAATAAAAACTTTCCATCCATTTCCACTGGCTCTCTTTCGTTAGATTTAGCACTCGGAATTGGCGGATTTCCTCGTGGCCGGATCGTAGAAATCTATGGCCCTGAAGCTTCAGGAAAAACTACACTTTGTCTACATGCTATTGCCGCTGTTCAAAAAAAAGGTGGAACAGCAGCTTTTATTGATGTAGAGCATGCCCTAGACCCAATTAGAGCTGGAAAAATTGGAGTTAATGTTGATGATATGCTTATCTCCCAACCAGACTATGGAGAACAAGCTTTGGAGATAGCTGAAACATTGATTCGATCCGGTGGCGTTGATTTGGTAGTTATAGACTCTGTTGCAGCATTAGTACCCAAATCAGAGATTGAGGGTGAGATGGGCGACCACTCCATTGGCAAACAAGCAAGATTGATGTCTCAAGCCATGCGTAAATTAGCAGCTGCAATTAATAAAACAAAAACTCTGGTCATCTTCACTAATCAAATTAGAATGAAGATTGGCGTTATGTTTGGTAGTCCTGAAACAACTACGGGTGGAAACGCACTTAAATTTTATGCTTCACAGCGCCTGGATATCCGAAAAATCGGCAATATACAAGAAGGTGAGGAGATAGTGGGAAGTCGCCATAGAGTCAAGGTTAAGAAAAACAAAATCGCGCCTCCGTTCAAGATGGTGGAGTTTGATATGGATATAAATGGTATTTCCTGGATTGGAGACGTAATCGACGTTGGAGTTGTCCATAAAGTGTTGGAAAGATCGGGGAGTTTCTATAAATACCAAGGGGAAGTTATTGCTCAAGGAAGAGAAGCCGTTAAGGCTTCTTTAAAAGAAAACTCAAAATTACTAAAGGAAATTGAGAAAAAAATCTGGGAAAAAGTCAAGTCATCTGAATAAAATTCCTATTCATCAATAAAAAATAACTACTCCAGATTAGCTCCTTCCATTGACTTAAATCTAGTTGCTAAGTACAATAGTGGCTACTTTGCACACAATAAAGCATATCGGTGCAGTAAATATCAGAGACATGAAGTATCAAGTTAATATTAGTTTTCTTCATCTAGCTCCAGATAGCACTACTTCAAAAGAGTAAGTTATTTCTTTTGATTGCTCCATTGTGTAAAGTAATTATTTATATATTTATGATGTGCAACTATAGCAAGGAGTCAGATGTCATTTTTCAGCAATCTATCAACTTTATTTGGAAATCAGGATACAGGAAACAAGCAAGCGGGTAAAAAACAACCTACTGCTAAGGCTAAACTTAAATCCATTCCTCCCACCCCACTTAAGAAAAAAGTGGTTAAGAAAAACAAGCCTGTTCAGGCAAAGCACACTCAAGCTAAAAAAAATATTGATACTATTGAAACCAGAAATATGCTGGGTGATACTCGAGCTCAAGCTCGAGAAATTATTGTTGAAGCAAAGGACGAAGCATTGGCTATTAGAGCTGAAGCAGAAAATAATGCCACTGACCTGAATAGAAAACTACAACAGCAGCAGCAATCTTTAGATTCAAAACTATCAAAGATTGAAGAACGATTAAGTAGTATTGATCAAAAAGAAGAGCGACTAGACGAACGACGCCAACAGATTGAAAAATTCAAGCAACAGACTACTCAGAAAGAAACAGAGGTTTTGGAAAAGCTAGAGAAAGTTTCCAGTCTAACTACTGAAGAAGCTAGAGAGCAGCTCTTTGCTGATTTAGAAAAGCGTCTTAGAAAAGACATGGCCCAGCTGGTAAGACAGAAAGAAGAAGAAGCTCAACAAGAGGCTGATACTAAAGTTCAAGAGATTATTGTTGATGCCATGAAACATGGAGCAACTGACTATGTTGCTGAGTACACTATTTCAACCGTTGAGCTCCCTTCTGAAGATGTTAAGGGAAAGATTATTGGTAAATCAGGTAGAAATATTCATGCCTTTGAGAGAGTTACAGGGGTTGATGTCGACCTAGATGCTGATCCAACTAGCGTAAGAATTTCTTGTTTTGATCCAGTGAGAAGAGAAATTGCTCGCATATCTTTAGAGAGGTTAATTAAGGACGGTAGAATTCAACCCACTAGAATTGAAGAGGTAGTAGTAAAAGTTAGAAAAGAAATAGAAAAAATAACTTTTGAGGCAGGGAAAAAACTTTGCCATGAAGTGGGAGTTTATAACCTACCCAATGAACTAATGGGCTTGCTAGGTAGATTTAAATACCGTTTCTCATATGGTCAAAATTTAATTGGCCACACCTTAGAAGAAACTCGTATTGGAATTAAATTGGCTCACGAGCTAAAGGCTGATGTAAACATTGTTAAACTAGGCTGTTTATTGCACGATGTGGGTAAGGTTTCAGATGAAGTTGAGGGTAGCCATGTTGAGTTGGGAGTAAAAATTGCCAAGAAATATAATCTTCCCCAAGAAGTGATAGATTGTATTGCTCAACATCATGAAGATGAGCCGTTCTCAGGACCAGAGCAAATGATTGTCTATATCGCTGATGCTATTTCCGGAGCAAGGCCAGGAGCAAGGTATGATAACTATGAAGAGTATGTAGAAAGATTGGAAAAATTAGAAACTATTGCCAATAGCTATGAAGAAGTAGCTGAATCTTATGCCATTCAGGCAGGTAGAGAAATTAGGGTTATTCTCAAACCTGAAAAATCCAAAGACGATGATGTAACAGTGCTGGCAACCAAAATAAGGGATGAGATAAAAGCCAACGTCACTTATCCCGGTACCGTCACAGTGACTGTTATTAGAGAAACTAGATCTTATGAGGTAGCCAAGTAATAATTAACCAAACTTAATACCCCGAAGGGCACATGTGAAAAACACCTTACTTATTTCTCAAATAGTTTTATCAGTTATCATCACCACACTTATTCTCCTTCAAGCACAGGGAACTGGTCTAGGTAGTACTTGGGGTGGTGGAGGTGAGACCTATCACACTCGTAGAGGTATAGAAAAAGTGTTGTTTTACTTTACTATTGCAGCCATTACTATTTTTGCCAGCGTATCATTGGCTATTATAATAATCTAATACTCTGCTAATCAGCCAAGAAACGACTATAATAATATTATGCGTAAGCTGTATTGGTACATTACTACATATTTTAAAAAACATGGTTGGGTGCTGGGAACATCAGTTATTGGTGCCTTAGTTGTTTTTTCTTTTTCTATTTCCACTATTGCTCAAAAAATTGAGCAAAAACCACGCCGCTATGTTGGCTTGGTAGGTAAATATAATTTGAATAATCTACCCATATCTATTCAAAATCAACTTAGTGCTGGCCTAACTAAAGTAGAAGATGATAATACTGTTAGTCCCTACTTAGCTGAACGCTGGACAATTGAAGATGGAGGCAAAGTTTATCGTTTTGTGGTTAAAAAAAATATTCGCTGGCAAGATGGTAAGGAGCTGAAACCAGAAGATATAGAGTATCAGTTGCCAGAAGTAGAGATAGTTACCACTCCCAACGATATTATTTTTAAATTACCAGATGAATTTGTACCCTTCCCTACCACGGTATCAAAACCTGTTTTTAGAACTATTCAAAAAAAACACCTTTTATTTTTAAAGAGACCAATGTTGATTGGAATTGGCTCACATATACTAGAAGACTATCAATTGGATGGGCAAAAAGTTAATGAGGTAACCCTGAGTGGACCAGAAGAAAAAATCATTTATCGATTTTATTTCACAGAAAATGAAGCCATTCTAGCCTTTAAGAGAGGTGAGGTAGATGAGCTGCCCGATCTCTCTTCCAGCTATGACGTCAAAGATTGGCCTAATGTAGAGATTTCGTCCAATATTCACGATGATCGTTATTTAGCGGTATTTTTCAATAATTTTCATCCATTATTTTCCAAAAATGTAAGACAAGCGTTGTCCTATGCCATAACTAAACCACAAGGGAAAACAAGAGCCTATGGCCCTATTAATCCAAACTCTTGGGCTTATTTGGAGGGAGGCAAATCTTATGATAAAGACCTAGACAGGGCCACTGAGAGACTTTTAGACGAAATTCCTTTTGAGCCTCTCAATATTGAGCTCACTACCACTGATAACTTTGCTTCCGATGCCGAAGATGTTAAAAAAGAATGGGAAGAGTTTGGGCAGCATGTCTATGAGGCTTGTCTTGAAGAAAAATCAATAACTGATAAAGATCAATGTGTTAACACTCAAATAGAAGTCAATATTAGGATTACTAATTTCCCTGATACTAATAACTACCAAGCTCTCTTGCTGGGACAGGAAATTCCTCCTGACCCTGACCAATATAGCCTTTGGCACTCCGAGCAGAGCACAAATTTTACTAAATATAAGAATACTCGCATTGATGCTCTTTTAGAAAAGGGTCGAAAAACTGCTGAAAAAAATGAGCGTAAGGCTATCTATCAAGAATTTCAGCAGTTCTTACTCGAAGATGCACCTGCAGTTTTTCTGAGACATTTAGAAAGCTATGAAATTAAAAGACAATAAAACTTATATAATAGTTCTATGAAAAATATTTTAATCGTCTTTGGTGGTAAATCGGGTGAGCATGAGGTCTCAGTTAGATCTGCAAAATCTATTGAGGAGAATATTGATCCCGCCTTATTTAGAACCACTGCTATGGGTATTACCCATCAAGGACATTGGCATTTCGGACCCACCATCGACAGCGTGACTCAAGGCGGAAAAGTTGCCTCCCCTGAAAACCCATCTCTTATTCCTGATAAAAAGATTTTAGAAGCAGATGTTGTTTTTTCAATTTTGCATGGACCAAATGGCGAAGACGGCACCATGCAAGGGTTACTAGAATTATTAAACGTGGCTTATGTTGGCCCCAGAGTATTGGGTTCTGCTTTAGCTATGGATAAAATTATTCAAAAGCAAGTTTGCGCTTTTTATAATATTCCCCAAACAAAATACATTGGGTTTTCCAACCATGAATGGCAGAATATCCCCGAATTAATAATTAAAAATGTTAATGAGCAACTCAAGTATCCCCTATTTATTAAACCTGCAAATATGGGTTCAAGCGTAGGAATAAGTAAGGCTGATTCAAAAAATGATTTAAAAGATGCAATCTCGGAAGCCCTTAAATATGATCACAAAATAATTGTTGAAGAAGGTATTGAAGATATTAAGGAGATTGAAGTTTCAGTACTGGGAAACCACGAACCCGAAGCATCTGTGTGCGGTGAGATTATCCCCAATACGGAATTTTATGACTATGAAACTAAATATATTACCGATGATATTAAAATAGCCATTCCAGCTGATATTCCAAAAAAAGCTACGGAGCAAATTAGACAAACAGCTGTTAAGACCTTTAGAGTTTTGGACTGTATCGGCTTAGCTAGGGTTGATTTTTTCTACCAACCTCAAACCGGTAAACACTTTTTAAATGAGATCAATACCCTCCCTGGATTTACCTCAATTAGTATGTACCCCAAATTGTGGGAAGCTACTGATTTAACCTACACTGATTTAATTACAAAACTACTAGAACTAGCTGAAGAGAGATGGAAAGAAAAACAACAACTTTCTTATGAATATCAGCCATGAAAAAAGAAGCTGAACAATTTATCCTGACATGGTTGCGTCTAGCCGCAACCTTGCAGCTGAAAAAAAACAACCCCACTATCATTGGTGTAACTGGCAGCGCTGGTAAAACTAGTACTGTGAGGGCCATTGATGAGGTTTTAAAAACTAAATACTCAGTTAAGAGTACGCTGACTGGCAATAGTGAAACTGGAATTCCATTTGAAATTTTGGACATACCAATAAAAAACTGGGTTGGGTTGGGTTGGTTACTAGTAGTGTTGCTTAGCTTGTGGAGACTAATCGCTCGTTGGCCTAAATATGAGCTTTTGATAGTAGAAATGGGCATTGATAGTGATCAAGCCCCTAAAAACATGGGGTACTTACTGAGTATAGTGCAGCCCAATATCGGTGTATTCTTAAATGTTAACAATGTTCATGGACAAAATTTCTCAGGTCCAAATACAATAAGGGCCATTACTGCAGAAAAAGGCAGGTTGTTGCTCTCGCTACCTAAAGAGGGACTAGCTATATATTCTAAGGACCATGCCTCGATATTAGATTTATCAGAAAAAGTTGTGGCAAATAAGTTAGATTTTTCTATAAATCAGTCGGCAAGTACTCAATTATTAAAATATCGAGTTAGCCTCAAAGGAACAGAGTTTGTATTTCTTAATTCTGGAAAACAACTCTCACTTAATATTGAGAATCAACTTCTTCTTAAAGAATCGTTTGGTGGGTTTGCTGCAGCACTAATGATAGGTCAGAGCTTGGAGGTTAGTATTGAACAAGGAATTAAATCTTTAGAAAAGAAATTCAAACTATTGCCAGGAAGATCAACTCTTATTGAAGGAACAAATAACTCCATCATTATTGATTCTTCTTACAACTCTTCTTTGGAGCCCACTTCAGCTGCCTTGCGCATGTTAAACCAAGTTTCTATCCGCGGTAAAAAAATAGCTATTTTGGGGGATATGCGTGAAATTGGTAAACAAGAAAAAACAGATCATGAAAAGATGGCTGAGGTAGCAGTAAAAAATGCTGATGAGATAGTTTTGGTAGGACCACTAACAACTAGGCACACCCTACCTAAGCTAACAGAACTAGGATTTGCCAAATCTAAAATTCATTCTTTCTCCACTGCACAAGAATCACTTGAATCGGTCAAAAAAATAATCAAACCTCACGATTTAATATTAGTTAAAGGGTCACAAAATACCATCTTTTTAGAAATTATTGTTAAAGCTATCATGGCTCACCCAGAACAAGCAAGTAGACTTCTTTGTCGACAAAACAAGTACTGGGAAAAACAGCGCCAGAGTTTTATTTAAAATTTCAAAATTTGACTTTGTTTTATAACAGCTGTTTGTTTATACTGCCTAGATATGAAAAAAGTCAGCTTAGCTATTTTAATTCTAACTAGCAGTGTTTTATTCGCTGGTTGTACAAAAAAAACATCTGAGCAAAACATACAATTAACCAAAAATATTGACCTTACACAAAAACAAGATCAAGCACAACAGAAAGGCCCTCTTATGAAAACCCTACAAGATTTTGAGCCCATTGAAGCGAGCCAATTGACTATAACTACCACTAAAGGAGATATGACTTTTACTCTCTTTAGGAATGAGGCTCCACTAACAACCATCAACTTTTTATCCTTAGCGAAAGAGGGATTTTATGATGGAATTATTTTTCATCGAGTAATTGAAAACTTTATGGCTCAAGTTGGAGATCCTCTAACCAAAGATCCAGGTATGGAAGCTCGCTGGGGCACAGGTGGACCTGGCTATCAAATTGCTGATGAGTTTCATCCAGAATTATCACACGACAAAGCTGGTCTTCTTTCAATGGCTAACTCTGGACCTAATACTGGTGGTAGCCAATTTTTTATTACTCATGAGGCTACTCCTTGGTTAGATGGGAAACATGCAATTTTTGGCGAAATTACTGACGGAATTGAAGTACTCAACCAAATTGAGCAAGGCGATAAAATTCTCTCGATCAGTTATCAATAGTTGTGGCACAATAGAGCCAAGATGAATCGTTCAGTACAATTCACATTTGGAATAATTGTTATTGTTGCCATTTTTACCTACCCTCTCCTTCGTGCAGGCTGGACTGGAATGAGGCTGATCAAAATTACTGATCAAACTATTGAAAGTGGCCGAGCCTATGCTCAAAATATTTTCTCTACCAATGGGGAAGAACAAGATCAGCAAGCTGAACAGCTGAGAACAGATTTGAATAAATTAGAACAACTTTTGTTTAAATTTAACCGCCAAACCTCTGAAAGCTGGATTGCTCAGAAAATTATGTCTGATAAGCAGAAGATCCAGATAAATCTAGCCCCAGACTTAATAACTATTGCTCAAAAAATCCTCACCGGTAAACAAACCTATGTTTTGTTATTCCAAAACTCAGAAGAGCTAAGAGCTACGGGTGGTTTTCTAGGCTCATACGCCAAAATTAAATTGAATGATGGAAAGTTAATAGATTTTGAAATCGAAGATATCTATGTTCCCGATGGGCAATTTGGGTGGTTTATTGAAGCACCAGCTGGAGCAAAAGAATACTTGAGCGGAGGTGATGGCCTGCGCCTGCGAGATGCTAATTGGCACCCAGACTTTCCTACTAGTGCTCAACAGATTCTCACCTATTTAGCCTGGGGTAAAGAAGCTGGTATTGACGGAGCAATAGCCGTTAACTTGCCAGTAGTAGAAAAAGTTTTGTCTTCGACTGGACCCATTTTCCTTCATGATTATGAACAAACGGTGACAGAAAATAATTTTTCAGATATTGCTAGATCAGATAGAGATGAGTTTTTTCCAGGAAGTGTTCAAAAGCAACACTTTTTAGCTACATTTTTTAACCAACTACTAATCAAATTGCAAGAACTGAGTCCAAGAGATCAGCATCTTTTAGCAGAAAAAATAATCACCAGTGTAATAGAAAAAGATTTGCAATTCTTTAGCAACAATCAGACATTACAGTCACTGTTTGAGAAACTAAACATCTCAGGCCAAATGATTCAAGTAGAAAATGCTGCATATTTAATGCTGGTTGAATCAAATGTGGGAATTAATAAGGCGAATCAACACATAGATAGAGCTGTTAATTTAAAAATCGAAGATGACTACGACTTAGTTGAAATTACATTTGTTAATCGCAACCTACCCCCCAATTCTAAAAAGAAAAATCCCAATGAATCCAACCATCTCGGATATGTAAACTACCAAAGAATTCTTTTATCTCCAGAGGTAAAAGTTGAGGAAATTCTATTTGATAATCAAAAAATAACTAGTTGGGATGAAGAGATAATCTCAAACTCTAAGGGTGTGAAGTTCAAGCAGGTCGGATTTTTATTAACCCTACCAGAAAGAGAAACAAAGAAATTATTGATTAAACTAGATAGCTTAGTAACTGATCAGAGATCAACAATTTTCATTCAAAAACAAGCTGGTTTGTCTCTAGTCCCATATCATTTCAGCTACTACAACCACAATCTTTCCTTAGATCTAATAAAAGACGCTCTCGTAAACTTAGACAACTGACTGTTACAATACCAGCATGAATCAACAAACTCGAGAAAAAATTACTGATCTCATTAGCAAAGCTCAAAAGCTACGCCAAAAAATAAATTTATCAGAATTTCAAGATGATCTCAAAAAGCTTCAGGATCAAACATATCAAGAGGGGTTCTGGCAACAAAATGATGCTCAAGAATCAATGCAACAAGTTTCTCAAATCCAATCTAAAATATCCCAAATCTTGGAAGCCGACCAACAAACTGCAGATATTCAAGCCATGTTGGAGCTACTTGATGAAACAAAACTGGAAACTAATGAAGATATCGGGAGAGAACTCATAAAATTACTGCCAAAGTATGAATCGACCGTTAACAATTTAGAACTAAATCAATTTCTGAATAAGAAATATGACTCCTACGGAGCTATTCTCTCCATTCATGCCGGTCAAGGCGGAACTGAGGCTATGGATTGGGCAGAAATGATTCAAAGAATGTATCTTAGATACTTTGAAAGAAAGAGTTGGAAACATACTTTTATCTCTGAATCACGCAGTGATGAAGCTGGAATTAAAAGTGCTGAATATGAAATTAATACTCCCTATGCTTATGGATTTTTAAAACATGAAGCTGGAACACACCGATTGGTTAGACTCAGTCCATTTAATGCTGATAATTTACGACAAACATCATTTGCTCTAGTAGAAGTACTGCCTCTTATGGAGGCCAGTAGCGCTGAAATTGAGATTAAAGAGAGTGATCTGGAGTGGCAATTTAGTCGTTCTGGGGGTGCAGGGGGGCAAAATGTTAATAAAGTTAGCACAGCTGTTGAATTGACTCATGCTCCAACTTCAATTGTAGTTAAATGCAGAGAGGAAAGAACTCAGGTTCAAAATAAAGAACGAGCGCTTAAAAAGTTGAAAGCTATCCTGGCTCAACAAGAAGCACAAAAACAACATGATGAACTAGCTCGAGTTAAAGGAAAGCATACTGAGGCAACCTGGGGAACACAGATTAGAAATTATGTACTACACCCCTATCAACTAGTTAAAGACACTAGAACTGAATATGAAACTTCAGATACAGCTGGAGTTTTAGATGGAGATTTAGATCAATTTATTAAAGAGGAAATCAGACAACTCTAGTCATCACTTTATAAACTTAGTATGATGTGAACATGCGTAAAATCAATCTTGAAGATAGCATTCCATCATCAGATAACCCTAGTTTGCCAGATGAAAAACCTGAAGAAACTGCTGTTGAAGTCAAAGGTGTTGTTGACGAAACCGTAGTCTCCGATAATAATGACAATCCTATGACATCACCCTTTGCTAAAATGACAATAATTATCAGCGTTGTGGCAATCGCAGCAGGAGTAGCCACTGGCTATGGCGGATTCAAGCTTAAATCTAAATCGGGAGGTAGTTTACTACCCAGACCTTCAGAGCTGCAACGAGTAGCTGAAGAGGGTCAAATTGAGGTAGGCGATATTTTTGGGGTTAAAGATGAAAAAACTTTTAAAGATTCAGCTGAAGGATATTTAGAAATTGGTGGAATTGACGGAGAGGGCTCTCATAAAATTACTCGTCCTGGTGGTGTTTCTCAAACTGTTTATCTAACTTCATCCATTACTGACCTAGATAAATTTGATGGCATGGAAGTTAAAATTTGGGGAGAAACCTTCAAGGGTCAAAAAGCAGGCTGGTTAATGGATGTGGGGCGAATTGAAATATTAAATCCAGACAGTCAAGCCCCAAGCGAAGAGTAGTCTTGCAATAACCTCGTTAGAAACGCTACACTAGATCTGCCTATGATAGTTTTTGACAAAGTTTCAAAAAAATTTTTTAATGACACCTACGGAGTTAAAGAGGTTAGTTTTGAGATTGAAACAGGAGAACTAGTCTTAATTACCGGACCAACGGGTAGTGGCAAAACCACTCTCATGCGTCTTATTACTAGAGAGTACTTGCTTGATGGTGGTCAAATATTATTTGAAGGAACCTCTTTAAAAGAAATAAAGACATCATTACTACCTCAACATCGACGTCAAATTGGAGTAGTTTTTCAAGACTACCGATTACTATCAGAATCAAATGTTTGGGAAAATGTGGCCTTGCCACTATTCATTGCAGGAAAGTCAGATCCACAGATCGAAGAAAGAGTTACTGACCTCCTTGAACTAGTTAAATTGGATGATAAGGCTGAGCTCTTTCCCAAAGAACTATCGGGTGGGGAAGCTCAAAGAGTTGCCATTGCTAGAGCATTAGCTACTGCTCCTCCGGTTTTATTTGCTGATGAGCCGACAGGAAATCTAGATAAAGACTCATCTCAAGCAATTATTAGATTGCTTAAAAAAATTAATGAGCTAGGAACGACCGTACTTGTATCAACTCATGACATAGTGGTACTTGATGAAATGAAAGGTGTTCGTAGATTAGAGCTAAAAAATGGTGAGTTGGTTTTGGATACTCAAAGTAAAAAAGAAACTAAAAAGAAGAAGCAAGAAAAAGAAAAAGCTGAAGAACCTAAACCAAAAAAATCCCCAGAAAAAAAGAAAAAGAAAGAAGTTTCTAAACCAAAGGAAAAGGTTGAGGATCTAGAAGATAAACCTAAAAAGCCTCGTTTTAAGATGCCTTTCAAAAAACTACAATTAAGAAAAAAACAGGAGAAAGAATGAACCCCTTCTCAACCGCACTAACTAATATTAGACGGTCGCCTTTCCAGAGTATTACTGCCATGATAATTACTGCTGTCACATTGTTCGTGGCGTATTCTTTTTCCTTAATGATTTTAGGGACCCAACAGATTTTGAACTACTTTGAAGCTAGGCCTCAAGTCATAGGCTTTTTTGAGCTTGATACCTCAATTGGTGAGATTAATCAGTTGGGTGAAGCAATGCAACAAAAATCATATGTAAAAGAAGTCGAGTTGATCTCTCAAGAAGAAGCCTTAGCAACTTACAGAGAGGAAAACAAAGATGATCCTCTGTTACTAGAATTAGTCACCGCTGATATTTTACCTGCTAGCATTGAGGTCTCTGCTGATGAAATTTTGTCTCTAGTGCAAATTAAAAATGATCTAGAAGAATTAGATGAGATTGAAGAGGTGGTTTTTCAAAAAGATATTATTGATTCACTTACTAGTTGGACAACATCGGTGAGATACATTGGCGTTGCTGCAGTAGTGGTTCTAGCCCTAACTTCATTTTTGATCATTACCGCTCTTATAAGCATGAAGGTGACTCATCGTAAAAAGGCAATTCAGGTAATGAATTTCCTAGGGGCAAGTAGCTGGTTTATTAAAGCTCCCTTCTTTTTTGAGGGTGTAATCTATGGTCTCATTGGATCGCTGGTGGGTTGGGGGGTAATGTTTGCGGTACTACTCTACCTAACCCCGTGGTTGAAAAATTTCTTAGGCACGATTTCCATTCTTCCTGTGCCCTGGGAAATTTTTGCTCTACAGCTTAGTGTTGGAACTTTAGTCACCATTCTTCTGGGCGGATTTGCCGGAGTAACCGCAGTAAAAAGAATGATGAAATGAAGTTATGGATATTAAAATTCGACGACATCGGCTCATAGCGATCTTCTTTTTGCTAATAGGAATAGGTGTTTTTTTTAATCCTCGTTTTGCCTATGGAGTTAGCTGTGATGAAAAATCTTGTGATAATTCCTCTGATAAACAACAATGTCTTCAAGACACAATTGACAAATGCAGTGATTTAGTTAATCAGAAACAACAAGAAAAAAGATCTCTTAACACTGCTATTAGCATTATTAATGGTAACATTGCTATTCAGCAGCTTCAGATAGATCAAACCTTATTCCAGATCAATGAATTGCAACAAGAAATTCAAGGGCTAACTGAAAGAATCGGCGGTTTAAATATTTCCCTGGATAGATTGGGTTCGATCTTAGTTAAAAGAGTTGGTGAACAGTATAAACGAACCCAGGTAGACCCAATTTTTCTACTATTTAAAGGTGGCTCTCTGAGTAGTTTTTTGTCTGAATATAAATACATTAAATTAGCTAAGAAACAAACCCTAGAGGCTATGCATCGAGCAGAGTCTCAACGCTTAATCTATGATGAACAAAAAAGTCTTAAAGAGCAAAAACAACTAGAGTTAGAAGCAATTGAAAAAAAATTAGAGGCACAGAGAGCTGCTTTGGCTGGCCAAAAACAAGAAAAAGAAAACTTTTTAGCTGTCACCAAACATGATGAAACGAGATATAGAAGCTTATTAGATGAAGCTCAAAAGGAATTAAAAGCCTTAATCAATGCAAAATTTGATGGTAAGAGAACTGTAAGTGAAGGAGAAGTTTTAGGACTCATGGGAAACACTGGATTCTCTAAGGGAGCCCATTTACATTTCAGTTATTTCAATCTCAAAGAAGAAGAAAATGACCACCTATTCTCTGGAAACTCGTATTACTTTTCTAGGCATAGAGATCCATTTTCATTGTTGTCAAATCAGTCCGTCATATTTGAGGGAACTTCTTGCAATGAAGTCCCATCTACAACCACAAAACCTATTGGAAGTGGGAGTTCCACCTGGCCAATGATTAGTCCTCGCATAACTCAGTGTTATGGACATACACCTCACTCCATAGGTGTATATGAGGGTGATTTTCACCGTGGAATTGATATGGCAAGTACAGGTAATATTACCATTAAATCTATTAAAACAGGCATCGCTTATTTCTATAGAGGGGCAACCTCTCTAGGTAATCACGTGCGCGTTTTCCATGAGGATGGAACGATGAGCTTATATGCTCATATGCAATAGTAGGTTTTTTAATCCAAGCACAGCTCTGGGTGCTTTGTGGCATATCCAGCAGCATCATAGATATAGGCATAGTAAACTGCGCCATTTTCTGACGCCACCCGGTGTAGATACTCAATCGGAGGTCTCTTAAACTCCTCATTCGTCACATAGTAGGATTCGCGGTTCTCTTTAACTGCTCTGCAGCCTAAGTTCACCATTGGCTCTTCAGAAACTTTGAAGTTGTCTAACCCAACCGCATGTTGGAATCCAGAACCCTCCTCTTTGCCCAAATTCACACTCTTTTGATAATGATCGGGGCCAATGTGGCGGTAGTAGGCATATGCCATAATTGGATCAGAGAAAAACGGCCGAATGTAAATTGAGATCTGCTTTGGATATGAATCTAAAACTTCAAATAATTCTGGTAAGTAAGACTGATAAACCTCATCATGTTTAACCGTGTGAATGGTATAAAAATTTACTAAGAAGGGGAGACTTGAAAAAAGAAAAACTAATACTAATCCTCCACCCACAATCTTTTGCCATTTCACTCTGGGTAAAAACTGCCACGCAACCTGTAATCCCAAAACCATGGTAAGAACTAAAAAGGGTAACAGTGGAGCGAGTCGCACCATTTGAGGTTGTCCTGCTAAAATAGATGAAGTAGGCGCAATCAATAATCCTAATAACACAAACATCCTAGTGTTATTAACAGTTCTTTGGGTTTCAATTTTAAACAAGGTTCCAATAATTCCTAAAAATAACAGTGGCAAAAGAATTAAATAAAACTGCCCAAAGTCTTCTATTGATTGATAACGAAGCTGGCTATCACCTGTAGTAAATAAAAATTGTGGTGAATAGGTAGTTGTAAATCGTTGGATTAATTCTTTACCAAAATAAAGTGGCTTATTCCATAGACCATAACAAAGTAGTCTTGGCAGCTTATCATCACAAAAAGTTCGATTCTGATTAATTGCCATCACTAGACCCTCATCAGCTAAAATACCCACCTGATTAAATCTTGCTATGCCACTATTAGCTACAGAGGAATGAAAAAGTGGCAACACCAAAGATACGAAAACAAACATGAATAAGACTGCTTTTTGCCACTTAATTTGCTTTGTTGCTAGTAAAAAAATTAAATAACCAGTAGAGAACAGTAACGTCACTGGACGGAATGCTATATAGGTATACCAGGTTACAGCCATTAAAAGCGCAGACATAATTACCCACCACCATCCTTTTTCTTGAGTAATTTTATGTAAAAATACTAAACCTAAAGTAAAAAATAACAAAGCAATATTTGCCTCATAGGCAAAACGACTCAAGATAAATGTCCAAGGACTCAGGGCAACAATTAGTGCTCCAAATAAAGCTATTTCTTCCCTAATCTTGAATTCCTTCAGTAACCAATAGATAGCCGCCACCAATAATGTTCCTGCAATTACTGAAGGTAGACGAACCGCAACTGAATTTAAACCGATAAATTTAACAAACGGCATTAATAAATATGCTTGAACTGGTAGTTTTTGATCACCAAAACCCTTGAAAACCATTGGCCAGGAAATTCCATGCTCGTCTCTCCCCGTCTCTATCAAAGAGTAAGAAATGTACCCAAAATGAGCTTCATCGATTAATAAACCTCGAGGAGATTTATCAAGCCATAAAAATCTTAAACAAAATGAAAACAAAACTAAAATTACCAATAAAAAACCACTATAGCGCTTAATTAAGGTCATGTTTTTATTTTAATGCGAGCACGCTGGACCCACCAGTAGGGCTTCCATAATAAAAAGGCTATTTTTTGCCAAATATCAGCATGCTTCCAGGTAAAAATCTGCGAGTGTCGCCAACTCATCTGCTCCATTTTGGCCTGACCAAAAACGTCAGTGTTGGTGGTTTCATGATTATGATCAACCTTGGCTGCAGGTTCAAATAAAATCTGCCAACCTTTTTCTCTAGCCATCTGAGACAGATCAATATCTTCCCAATAGGCTGGATAATAGGCTAAGTCAAAACCACCTATTTCTAACCACTTTTTCCGACTAAACATGGCACTACCACCACTTGCCCAAGCAGTTGGCCCAGGTTTAAAATCATTAGCTTTGGAATGGATAAACATCCCCCGTTCAAACCAAAGCTTGTTTTTGCCACTCTCTACTCCACCATGCTCATGGTCATACTCCAAGCATCCTACTGCAAAAACATTCTCATCTTTAAAATGAGGTATTAGTTTTATAATTGTATCTGGATAAGTACTAACATCATCATTGACTAGGAATATTAAGGGGTGTTGAGCTAGCTCCACTCCCCGATTACAATTGGCTCCAAAACGCAGACTTGTTTTGTTAACTACATAAATAATATTAAGCTTCTTTTTACCCCAATTATGACTACCTTCATACAAAGAGTAGTTTGTTTTCTTTCTTGCACTTCCTAACCTATAATTCTGCTTTAACCAAACCAGGGTTTCTTCAAAACCACCATCATCTACAATCACCACCTCATCTCCATCATGAAGTGACTTTAATACTGAGGGGAAATTCCTCTCCAATAAAGGCTTCCCCTTGTATGTAGGGATAACCACTGAAACCTGAGGTGTATTTTTTTTCATGTTTTAATCATGTTAAATAGTTTTTTCTCAAAAGTATCTCTATTAAAAATTTTCACTTCCTGTTTAGCCAAACCTTGATATTTTTTCATAAAACCTTGATCGCTAATTACCCTCATAGTTTTTTCCAAACACTCCCGCTCTTTTAGCCATAGAAGGTTGCTTAATTTGTCCCCTACTACTTCAAGTTGACCGCCCTTACCATGAACAATGGGCACACATCCCGCTGCCATAGCCTCAGCTGTACTAATACCAAAGTGCTCTACCTTTTCTGGGCTTTTTTCTTGATCGACGCCAAACCCAGCTGCATGCCAATAAATGCTGGATTTTCCATACCATTGTAATAATTGCTTCCTATCTAAGTCATGATAGAACTTGATTGGTAGATTTCTCTTCTTACGTTTAATTTCAGATAAATACTTTTCATCCTCTATTGAGCCTATAAAAACTAACTTCCAGCCACTAGTTTCTTGTGGGTATTTGTCAATTAATTGACGGAACATATCGATCAAAACATCTTGTCTTTTGCTGTGTAATTGACGGAAGAATCTTCCCACACTTAAAATTATTTTTTCTTTCTTAACTAATGCGGTAGCATTGTTAATTTCATCCACATCCACTAAGGGATTATGCACTAGGTCAATTTTAGTAGGCCAAGTGCTCTCAACTACTCTCTTGGTAAACTCTGAGTTGGTGTTTTTAATCTGCCATTTTTTTAATTTAAACTGCTCTAATGCTGAGCTTTTATCTAATTTTAAGGGAAATTGAATATGTAAAATATTTTTCTTGGCCAAGCTAATGAATAAGCTCCCATCAGTTAAGTAATACATTACGTCAAACTGACGAGTCCAAAGCAGCTTTTGAATAAAGTTGGCCGTTGATCCTAAAGGAGAAGGAACAAAAGAAACATTATCTAGAGAACGATTGAGAAACTTTTCATACTTCTTAACGATCGATGCATCACCTGCATGTTGCTGAGGTACTGCAATAGAAACCATGTGTTTTCTTGCTAAGGCAGTTGCCACATCTAATAAGTATTTCTCACCACCGCCAGTATGTTTTGGAATATAGGGCGAATAAAGACAAATTTTCATTATTCATCCTGCCACATTTTTGAAATATGCTGTTCTATTTGTTGATAAGTATTCTTCAGAGAAGGTTGCCGCTGTCGTTCCCAAAGCTGAATATAAACTAACATGCGATTAATACCCTGAACGATGGATTCAATCCAACCCTCAACTCCATCTTTATGTCCTTGTTTGAGAATTCCTCTACGTATAAACTCCATCAGCCCTTTTCTAAGAATTGTAGTAACTCTAACAGGATCCGTATCAGCCTTAGCTAGTAAATCAGCTTCAATTGGTGTCCAAGAAGCAGTTTTTTTTAAACCATCTAAGGTATTGCGGTGGGTAAGATGAATTAGCGGTGAATTCAGTTTAATTTCCTCACCATTAAACTTGGGGCTTTCATGGATATCACCATACCATTCTTGAAATTTATCTTTATTGAAAACTCGCGTCACTCTGTCTTGATCCCAGCCTCCATGCTGCATGATCTTGCCGTAGTGAATATTTTGTCGAGGCATACTCAGTGCAACGGCTGCTGATGTTTCCAATTGAACTTTTATTTCCTTAGCTAAAATCGGAGTTACTCGCTCATCAGCATCGACATAGATCACCCAATCCGTTTTAACTTTTTTCAAAGCTTCATTTCTAGTTTTTGCCATACTGAGATGAGAAAAACTGATCACCCTTACACCTGCGTTTTCGGCTAACTTTGCCGTGTCATCACTTGAGGCTGAGTCAACTACCAGAATCTCATCACACCAGGAAAGAGTATTAATGCAGTTAACAATCATCTCTGCCTCATTCTTAGCAATAACTATAGCCGTGATGCTAGGATGCTCAATATTGTTAAATTTTGTCATAAGGTTGCTTTCCCATCTTTCCAGTCAAAGCGTGAGTAGCTGCTTTCTGCTCAACAGGATTTCCACCTACTAATGTTCTTAGGGCATAGGAAAAACTGGTTAACTTAACTCTCCAAGAACCATGTCTTAATCCAATGAAAATTCTATTTCTGGTTTGATAGTAGGTGTGTAAAGCTGAACCAGATCCACCACTAGAGCCAGCATTATGATGCCAAATAATTGAATTGGGACAGTACAAAACCTCAAAGCCCTTTTTTCTTGTCCGAACACTTAAATCCACATCTTCATAGTATAAAAAGAGCTTGTCATCCAGCAAGCCCACTGTTTCTAATATTTCTCTGGATATCAAAATACAACAGCCAGTACAAAAATCAGTTTCAGTTGTCTTATCCATCTGACCACGATCAATTTCGTCTACTCCTCGATGAAAGGCAATCAAATTTGGCCAATCAATAGCACCGCCGCCGTACCAAATGATGTTTCCTAGCTCAGACTTTGGGTATGATTCTTTATGATACTCAAAACCTTTTGCAAAATAAATTTTTGGCGCTACCATTCCCCCAGACTCCTTATGCCTCAAACTATTGTGGAGATGAGTTAGAAAATTAGGATCTACAGTAGTGTCATTATTTAACAAACAGATGTAATCGGGGTCATAGTGCTCAGCAGCGTAAGTTACCCCAAGATTATTGCCACCAGAAAAACCTAAGTTAGATTCACTTCTAATAACATCAACATGATCTGCTTGTAACGATTTTGGAAGTTTAAGCGGCTTCTGAGAAGCGTTATCAACAATAATTATTGAGTAGCTAAAGTTTTTAGATTTTATGTGCTGTAGAGATCTCAGGCACATCTTTGTCAACTCTTCAGAATTATAATTAACCAAGATAATTGAGATGTGGTCCATGCGAATTATTATAGCCTATTGAGAATCGATGTCATTAGATCATTAGTTTTCGTCGTAATCTCCAAATTATCTTTTTCAAACCACTAGAGTGCCTCACTTTTGAATTTGCAATCCAGTAGGAGAGCTCTTTCTCAAATTTAATTAAAGAATCAAGGGTATGATTTACATTCTGATTTTTTTGAGGAAAACCTTGTTTTTCCCATACTTTCATTCTCATAATTGCGTCAGCCGTAGACTGTAAAATAGATAGGCTCGCACCATGAACACCATCTTCTATCCCTTCCTGAGAAAATAGCCTGCGTAGAAAAGAGCTAGTAAACTCTTCTATCACCTCTGATGAGGTTAATTCCTGCTCAGGTTTTTTTTCCAGTGACTGAATAGAGCTATAGCGATTTAATCGATCGATAAATTGAGAAACCGATTGATAATTATGATGTAATAAAGCAAATTTCTCTTTGGCGGGAAATTCTCTAACTTCACCCTTTGTTATTGGAACACTATGTATTTCATCTGACCACTCCACATGATCTTTTCTGAAAAATCTTAGCTGATAGTCTGGCCACCAACCTGTTTTTTGAATCCATTTGTCGAAAATAATATTTTTTCGAGGTAAATAGAAACAGTCTGGTAGCTCAGCTTGATCACTAGCTTTGACAATACTCAAAAGAGTCTTCTTCAAACCAACTGTAACTTCCTCATCTGCATCAATAATTAAAATCCAGTCTCCAGTGGTTTTATTAATAGAAAAATTTCTAACTGGCTCTACATAGCCATGATCTTTGTGTAAAAAAACTTTATCAGTGTACTTTTTGGCTAAATCTACAGTTTTATCTTGACTATGCATATCTACCACTACTATTTCGTCAGCAAAGCCAACAGATTTTAGAGCTCGCTCAATAATATCTTCGCTATTTTTGGTTGAAATAATTACAGAAAGAGTCATATTATTTAGTTCTTAGGCTTGATACTTCAACCCATATTTTCTTCCATCCTAACATTAACAAGATTAATACGTATAGTGCACTCACTAAGATCATTCCTGCTAACATCCAACCCAAGCTTTGACTCCAGAATGACAGGCCTAACCAACCAACAACTCCCATAGCTAAAGCTGCCAAAAATTGAGGCCAAATATTTGTAATTACACTTATTTTTACATGTTTCTTTACATATAGAATTGGCAAGAAAGAGGTAAACGAAATGGCAAAAGCAGCTAAAGCCACACCATTAAATCCAAATGTCAAAACTGCCAAAGGAGTTAGCGCCCAAGTCAAAACTGTCCATAGGATCATTAGTTTGAGAGTCTGATTAATTTCACCAATTGCATTGAGGGTGTTAATTAATGGTGAAGAAAGGGCGGCCCAACCAATGCTAATTGTAAATAGGATAAAACTATACAGTGCTGGCTGCCATTTTGCATAACTAGGAACCACTATTGTTAGAGGCTTAATAAAAACGCTCATGCCCACCAAGATGGGAAAGATGACTAAAGTAATGAAGAAGATAGATTTTTCGATAGCTTTGCGTAGTGCTTGTTGATTGTTCTGTAGTCTAGAAAAGGTGGGAAAAGTTACTGCCAGTACATTTTGTACGGTAAGATTATAAGGATATTGAGACCAAGTTTTTGCCCACTGGATAAACCCGAATTCCCTTAGGGGTAAGAAAATACCTAAGGCTAAAAAGAATAATTGATCTTTAACTCTAGCTAAAAAGTCAGCAAGCTGAAATTTGGCTCCGTATCCAATTAAAATCCTCAGAGCTTCTTTATTTAAAGTTAATCCAATTCTCCAAGGTTGAATCATACTCATCACTATGACCCCGATTATTGACCTAGCTATAATTGCATAGGCATAAGACAGAGCCCCCATCCCCTTCCAAGCTAGAAAGACCAAGATAGAATAAAAAGTAATTTGTTCAAAAATCTGCGGAATAACTAGTCTTGAAAACTCTAAATTTCTCTCCAGTTTAATTGAGGGAATGGTTTTTAAAGTTGCTAAGGGAAAAGAGAAGGCTAAACTTAATAGAACCCAAACTCCAACCTGACCAGTTTTTCTCTGGACTATCCCTGTTGAGATAATGATGCCTACAACTACCACTATCAGCCAAGACAATAGTTGTTGCACTGTAAAAGCAGTTCGATATTCTTTGAGAGTAGGCTGTTGTTTTTTTTGAACTAAAGCTGCTGCCAAACCAATATCTGAAAAAAAGACTAATAAGCCAATGATTTGAATTACAAAACCGTAAATACCAAAATCTTCTGGAGAGAAAAAGGCGCTCAAAAATAATGAAGCCACCAAGCCTATTGCCTGCAACACAGCTGTCCTGAGAACATATGAAGCTGCGCCAGTCACAGTTTTTTGTTTGATTTTTTGCAGCTCCCCCTGATCTAAAACCTCTTCTAAGTCTTGAGCCGTATCTTGAGAGGTGAATTGAGACATGCTAAATAACCTTCTTTTTATCTTTTAGATCAAGTGACAGATAAACATAGACTGCCAGGCTAAATATACTAACCAAATCACTCCAAAACCTAATGTTGCTAGAAGTAAATCTAACCCCCACTAAGTGCTCTCCAGCGGTTACATCAACTGCTATATTTCCCACTGAGCCTATTTTTTTCTCCATAGGATGCCCGTCAATTTCTACTTTCCAGCCAGGAAAATCCGCTACCGCGAACTCAACCATTTGATCAGTTTTAAAATTAGTTTTAATTAAATTTTCGTGACTTTTATCTATCAATATTTCTAGCTGATTTGAGCAATCTTGCTTACACCAAGCAAGAGAGGTGGGGGGAGTTAATTCTTCTGCCATCTGAAGCGGAATGTAATCTGGCAAAATGCCACTCATTTCTCGCTGTATTAACCCCTCATCAGTGTAATAAAACTGCTCTGAATCATCTAAAAACTCTTTGGGTTGAAAAAAACTAGCATTTAATAACAAGGTGACTATTAGTAGAAGTGACCACAGATATCTTCGGGCCCTTTTCTTAATTAAACTAGCGCTCATACCCACTAATAAACCTAAGAAAATAATACCCACTCCCAAAAATCTCCAAGGAAATTGAGCATACGATAAACCAGGTAAAGCATCCCAAAGAGGCTTTGACTTTAAAATAGTCATGAATAAAGATAGTCCAAGGAGAGATCCTAGGAGAGTTGATAGAACAACCTTTTTATCACCAATAGCTTTGCGCCAATTTTTGCTTTTCCAGACTTTGATAAGTAATAGTAATCCCGTCAAACCCAAGCCGATCAACTGTCCCCAACCTAAGAAAAAAGAAATGCCATCATCGGGACCCCAAGCTGAACCCTCATAGCCCCAATTTAATTTAAAAAATTGTCGAATATATAGAAAGTGATGTGAGTAATGAAAATATCCAGAAAAAATACTTCCCACCTTAGTTAGATCTTTTTCTAACAAAGCTGGAAAAAGATAGAAACTAGACAAACCAACAGCTAGGAGTAAAGAGCCACTCACACAAAGCATGGTCTTGAGCTCGCTATTCTTGTTCTTATGAACAATCCACTTGCGATAGCCTAAGAATAAAACTGCGAATAGTAGACTTAAGGGAACAAATAGCATCGTCATAATGTTATGACTGAGCATTAAAACCACTAATGAAATTGTCAGAGTTTTCCAACCATCTTTTTCTTGCTTAACTACTTGGAGAATGCCTAATAATACCCAAGGCATAGCCATTATCCCCCAGGCTTCACTTAAGGCTCCTCTCACAAAGAGATTTACGGCCCTATATGGAGCTAAAGTAATAGCTGCTGCTGTTAGAACTGCTCCAGACCGACCGAAAAATCTTCTCCCCAACTTATAAGAGCCCCATGTGGTAAATATCGCAGAGAATAGAAATAAGAGCTTAACAGCAGTTAAGACTTCAAATCCCAACCAATGCAGGGCTGCGCCAACGTAGTAAGGAAGTGGAGCATAAAACTCAAATAATGGCATGCCGTATCCATAGCCGAAATTGTCACTCCATCTAGCTAAAAACTGTCCATCTTCTAGAGCGCGATACATCTCAATGATTCTGGCAGCATGAATATAGTCATGGGCTCTAAAAAATTGAGGCTGAGCTAGGGACCAGGATGAGGCTCCAATTATAAAAACCAATAAAAAGATAACTAAAAGTTTCTTCATTAATTTCTTATTGTACTCAATAAATAGATCACAAACCACACAAAGTTGATTTGTGAGATAATGTTCAAATCATGAAATCTCATGAAGACCATCAACTAGAGACTAATCAGCTTATAACTAAAAAGCAGGTTTTTGTTAAAATTAACCTTTTAGCAATTTCAATTACATTGATTATGCTTTTCATAACTAGTGCTGTTATAGGCATTTTTGTTTATTTTAAATTTAACAACTTCTCACAAGCAGCCAACGTACCAAAGTTAGATTTTTATCAAACACTAACTGCTGGTTGGCAACAAACCCCAACTGAAACTAAAGGCTATAAAAATCTTTTGATTCTTGGGGTTGATACCTTAAAAACTAGAGGTGAATCAACCCCTCTAACTGATAGTATCATGCTGGTTTCAGTAAATTTTCAAACAGGAAAAATTATTATTCTGCCCTTACCTAGAGATCTATGGAATGAAGACTACCAAACTAAAATCAACGCTCTCTATACCTATGGATTAGATCGCTACTCAGATAACCCGCAGAAATTCCCCCAAGAGGTTATTTCTGAAATGACTGATTTAGATATTCATCACACTCTAGTTGTTTCTATGGAAACTGTGGCTGAGATAGTGGATTTAGTAGGAGGTATAGAGGTTGATGTTGAACAAGGTTTTGTAGATCAAGAATTTCCCCGCACTGACGTGGACGTAACTGTCGAGACAGACCTTGACAAGCTTTATGAAACAATTGAGTTTAAGTCTGGTCTCCAGACCATGGATGGAAGGACTGCCTTAAAATATATGCGTAGTCGCCATGGTGACAACGACCAAAATACCGATCTTTCTCGATCTCATCGTCAACAAGCTATTATTCAAGCTCTAGCGGGTAACCTGATCAATCAGGCTGCTACACTCAACACCTCACTATTGGGTCAGCTCTATCGTTATTATCTAGACAACTTTGCTAGTGATTTATCGCCAGTAGAATTAATTGCATCGGGGAAAGCACTACTCCCTATGAGAAGTGTGATTGAATTGGAAAACAGAACTATTTCAATTTACCCAGAGGATTCCACAGGCACAATTGAACATCCACCCCAATACCTTTATGATGGTCAATGGGTTTATGCTATTAGAGATAAAATTGACTTTAAACTTAATGTTCAAAGTCAATTAACTAAATGAGTTAAGGAGAGAATAAATGTCAGTCAACAGTCCCTACAAAACTGTTCTAATTACTGGAGGAGCTGGTTTCATTGGCTCCAACTTCATCCATTATTGGCTCGAAAAATATCCTGAAGTTAAACTAATAAACTTAGATGCCCTCACTTATGCTGGGAACTTAGAAAACTTACGTCAAGTTGAAAACTTACCCAACTACAAGTTCGTTGAGGGTAATATTCTAGATCGTAAACTAGTTGATAAAATCATGGTTGGGGTGGATGCAGTGGTTCATTTTGCTGCTGAGTCTCACGTAGATCGCTCAATTTTAGAACCCGCTATTTTCTTAGAAACAAATGTGATTGGAACACAAGTTCTATTGGAATCTGCCCTGCAACATAAAGTCAAACGTTTCCACCATATTTCCACAGACGAGGTTTTTGGCTCCCTAGATCTTGATTCTAAAGAGCAATTTCATGATGAGACATCTTATGACCCACGCAGTCCCTATTCTGCTAGCAAGGCTGCCTCAGACCATTTAGTGAGAGCCTATGGTGAAACTTTTGGCTTACCTTTTGTGATTACTAATTGTTCCAATAATTACGGTGAGTATCAATTTCCAGAAAAATTAATCTCGTTGGCTGTAACCAATTTAATCGAAGGTAAAAATATTCCTGTCTATGGAGATGGTAAAAATGTTAGAGATTGGCTCTATGTTCAAGATCACTGCAGTGCAATTGATGTGGTCTTACATCGAGGAGAAAATGAAGAAACATACTTAGTGGGGGGGTTGACTGAAGACATTTCTAATTTAGAAATAGTCAAAATGATTCTTAAACTAATGGGAGAATCTGAAGAAAAAATAGAGTTTGTCAAAGATAGATTGGGACACGATCGACGCTATAGTGTTAACTGGAGCACGTTAAATAAAAAACTAGATTGGAAGCCCTCAGTGACTTTAGAAGAGGGCCTAGAAAAAACCATTTCATGGTATAAAGATAATCCATCCTGGTGGCAACCACTTAAGGAGAAGTCGCAAGAATTTTTTAAAGCTAACTATCAACAGAAAGATGAATCATGAGTACAGTTCAATTCGAACCCAATCAAGCCAAAGCTATTAACGAAGTTTTTTTTGAAACTCCTTTCGCTGGAGTGTTTTACATGCCTCTCAAAGTATTTAATGATGAGCGAGGATTCTTCACAGAAATGGGAAGGATGCCTGAAGTTGAAGAGATAACCGGAGAGTCTTTCTCTGTTCAACAACTTAACCTCAGCTCTTCTGAAACTAATGTGGCGCGTGGTTTTCATGCAGAAGGTTGGAATAAACTAGTAACGGTCACTGCGGGCGTAGCTCTATGTGCTTTTGCAGATATCAGACCAGACTCTGATACTTTCGCTCAGGTGTTAATGATGAAATTAGGGCAGGGTGAGGGAGCTAATTTTGGAAGCATTTATCTTCCTCAGGGAATTGCTAACTCATTTTTAGTCCTGGAGGGACCAATGCTCTACTCATATGCGGTAGATAAGCTCTATAAGGATCGCAACACAGCTAATGATATAGCCATCTCATTATTTGACCCAGACTTAGAAGTTGACTGGCCAATTGATAAAGAAAAAATGATTATCTCCCAAAGAGATGTCGATACTATTTCTCTGAAAGAGAAATTTCCACAAAAATTTTAAGGAGCAACTCATGCAAAAAACACCTATCTTAACCACAGGTTTAACGGGCCTAGTTGGCTCTCGCATTGCCGAAATGCTAAGTAGTGAATACGAATTCTTTAACATGGATCTGACTGTAGGGGTGGACATTACTGATAAGAATAAAGTTGCTGAGTTTGTTAAAAAACACCCAGCAAAAGTCATGCTACATTTAGCTGCCTATACAAATGTGAATGGAGCTTTTGAACAAACTAACGATAAAGAAGGCATTTGCTATAAAGTAAATGTTGAAGGCACAAAAAACATTGCACAGGTTTGTAAGGAAAATAATATCTACCTAATTCATGTCTCCACTGATTTTGTTTTTTCTGGTGAAAAAAACGAACCCTACGTAGAAACAGATGCTCGGAGCCCTATTGAGTGGTATGGTCAAACAAAAGCTTGGGCAGAAGAAGAGGTGGAGAAGATTCTTGATCACTATGTAATCGCCAGGATTGGTTGGCCTTTTAGAGCAAAGTTTGAAGCTAAGCCAGATATTGTGGCCAAAACCAAACAAAGCCTAATCGACGGTACTCTTTATCCTCAATTTTCTGACATGATTATCACCCCCACCTACGTAGATGATATTGCTCGAGCTATGAAGATAATATTTAAAAAACAGCCTCAGGGAATCTTTCATTTAAATAGCTCAACCTCCCTTTCTCCATTTGAGCTGGCTAAAAAAATTGCCACCGCTTTTGACCTTGATTCAGCTAGTGTTAAAGAGGGTAGTTTGGAAGAATATTTAAAAACAACTGATCGACCCTACCAAAAGACTTCAAAAATCAGTAACAAAAAAGCACAGCAAGAGCTGGGCATTAATCCCATGACTGTTGATGAAGCTCTGGAGGATATTGGGAAACAGTTGAAAGGAGAGTAAGCTATGCAAGAAAAAGGAATCGAACCATTATCAAGAAGAGAGAGAAATGATGCTGTTCGCGAAATAATTAACAGTTACCCTGCAGGAATTGAATACGTTAGCTTATTAAATGAAGCGGGCCAAAAAGGAGTAACTTTTTTAGATGAAGCAATCTCATATCTCGAAAAAAGAGGTGAGATAGTTGAAGAAAATTGGTTTTACAAACCAGCTCCCCACCAACCAAGATCAAAGGGAAGTCTTTTTAGTAAAAGCTAAATCTGGTCTTCTTTGTTGAGTTCTTTTTTTAGCTTGATTTTGACGCCATTTCTCTATTTTTTTGTGATCTCCAGAGAGTAAAACTGGGGGCACTTTTTCTCCATCGAACTCCTCTGGACGAGTATATTGAGGATGTCCTAAGCCACCAGCGCTAAATGAATCAGTGGAGGCAGAGTTTTCATCGCCCAAAACACCTGGTAAAAGTCGCACTACACTATCTATGATGGTCATGGCCGGAATCTCTCCGCCAGTAAGCACATAGTCGCCAATGGAGATCTCTTGATCAACATATTTTCTAATTCGATCATCAAAACCCTCATAGTGGCCAGCTATTAAAATTAATTTTTTTTCCTGAGATAAATTTTCAGCCTGTTGCTGTGAGTATTGCTCTCCCTGTGGGGATAGTAGAATTACTTTTGCACCCGGGTTTTGTTTTTTTAAATCTGCGATCGCCCCATGCAACACATCTACCTTTAGTACCATTCCCGGGCCACCCCCAAAAGGTCGATCGTCAACCATGTGGTGCTTATCTGTCGCCCACTCTCTCAAATCATGAATTTTAACTTCTACTGCGCCAGATTTTTGAGCTCTTTTCAAGATGCTTTCTACCAAAACAGACTTAAACATCACTGGAAAGAGCGTAACTACATTTATTTTCATATTAAATACAATTTTATCATCTTAGCTGTGATATTATTAACCTTATGAAAATCGCTTGTATTGGAACAGGTTTTGTCGGGGTAGTCACTAGTGCAGTATTTGCTTCTCATGGTCATGAAGTAGTAGGGTTAGACATTGATGAAAACAAAGTTAAGTCTTTGTCTAAAGGTAAAGTTCCTTTTTTTGAACCAGGATTAAGCGAGTTGCTTCAAACAACTCTATCCGACGGGCACCTAACCTTCACTACCTCGTATGAGGGTGCCATTACTGATGCTGAGGTAATTCTAATTATGGTCGGCACACCCTCAGCAGCTGACGGTCAGGCTGACCTGAAATATGTTGCTGCTGCTGCAGAAAGCATGAGTCCTTTTCTAAAAGAGGGAGCGATTGTCATCCTTAAGAGTACTGTCCCTCCTGGAACCAATAAAAAAATAGAAGATATTATCCAAAAAAAGACAAAAGTTTCCTTTACCACTGCTTCTGTTCCTGAGTTTTTAAGAGAAGGCACTGCTGTAGAAGATACTCTCCACCCATCCAGAGTGGTTATCGGAACCAACGATGAACAAACTGCTCAAAAACTTACTCAGCTTCATAGCCCTCTATCAGACAAAATTATTATCATGAAGCCCGAATCGGCTCAGATGTCCAAGTATGCATCTAATACTTATTTGGCTACTCGCATCACCTTCATCAACCAAGTGGCTGATCTCTGTGAAAAAAATGGTGCTGATATCCAAGAAGTTATAGCTGGAATTGGCGAGGACTCACGAATTGGAAACCACTACTGGTATCCAGGATTTGGTTATGGGGGCTCATGCTTCCCCAAAGACGTAAGTGAGTTAGCTGCTTATTCTAGAGCTGTAGGAGAAGCAAGCAACTTGATGAATAAAGTTCATGAATTAAATCTAGCCCGAACACCTTATTTAATGGAAAAATTGGGTGAAAAAGTTGGTGGTTGGGAAAACAAGCAAGTCGCTGTTCTAGGCTTATCATTTAAACCCAATACTGATGACACTCGTGAGGCTCCCAGCTCAGCAATCATTAAATATCTTCAACAACATGAGGTTAATATTTTAGGGTTTGATCCTAAAGCAAAATGGGTTGGTGAAACAACTAAATTTTCTCAAAAAGATAGTTTAGAAGAGGCTGTAATTGATGCTGATGTAATTATTGCAGTAATTGAGTGGCCAGAGATTATCTCTTTTGATTTTTCTAAAACTAAAAATGATAAGCCTCAATTCTTTATTGATGGTCGAAATCAATTTAACCCAGCCACTATTAAGGGTTGGGGTTATACTTATTTGAGTATTGGCCGAGGATAAATATGAACCAACCTACTATTCTTATTACTGGAGGGACTGGATTTGTTGGCTCCCACTTAGTAGAAATTTTGGTTGAATCCGGTCAAAAAGATATCCATGTGACCAGCTACTCAGATAAGCCAGGAGTTGTGCATCAGCTGATATCTCCAGAGCAAATCCATAAAATAAACTTAACCAATCAGGAAGATACTTTTGCCTTAATTAAAAACATTCAGCCAGATCAAATTTATCATCTAGCTTCACTAGCTGCCGTGGGGAAAAGTTTTGATAATACCAAACATGTTTTGGACAACAACACCCAATTGCAACTGAATATTCTTGAAGCCATTAGACAGTTCTCTTCTCATTCTCGTCTCTTAGTAATTGGTAGTGCCATGGAATATGATCTAATCAATGATTACCCAGGTCACAGTCCTAAATCAGTAAATGAATCTTACCCCCTGGGACCAGCCAGTCCCTATGCTGTTTCTAAAACCATGCAAGATTTATTGGCCTACTCTTACGCACAAAGTTTTGATTTAGATATTATCAGAGCTAGACCCTTTAATCATATTGGAGAACGACAAACCCCAGATTTTGCTATTCCAGCTTTTGCTCAACAGATTGCATGCATTGAAAAAAATCAACAAAAGAGTCTTCAGGTCGGCAACTTAGCTGCCGTGCGTGATTTTGCAGACGTCAAAGATATGGTTAGAGCATATTTGCTATTAATGGAAAAAGGTAAGTCGGGACAGGTATATAATATCGGCACTGGACACGGTCTTAGTATTCAAGAGGTTTTAGATATTCTATTAAATTTATCTAAAGTAAAAATTGAGGTTGAAATCGATCAAGGAAGAATGAGACCATCAGACGTACCGGTGGCTGTGACCGACCCTAAAAAAATACAAGATTTGGGTTGGCAACCCACCATTGAGCTTAAAGAAACTTTACAAAGAATATTAGATTACTGGAGATCACAATCATGAAAAAAGCCTTTATCACTGGTATTACCGGTCAGGATGGATCATATTTGGCAGAGTTACTTTTGGAAAAGGGCTATCAAGTTTATGGCCTAACCAGACGCACTAGTACTCAAAATTTTGCACGCATCCAACACATCACTCATCACCCTAATTTAAAATTAATTTCTGGTGATTTGGTAGATCAACACTCTTTGACTTATCCCATTAAAGAAATTCAGCCTGATGAGGTTTATAACTTAGCCGCACAGTCATTTGTTCAGGCTAGCTGGGAACAACCTGTGTTGACTGGAGATTTCACTGCCATAGGTGTGACTAGGGTTTTAGAAGCTATTAGACTCGCTTGTCCTACAGCTAAATTTTATCAAGCTAGCTCATCGGAAATGTTTGGTAAAGTTCGTCAAACACCACAGAATGAAAACACTCCTTTCTATCCACGCTCACCTTACGGCGTAGCCAAGGTTTATGGCCACTGGATCACAGTTAATTACAGAGAGTCATATGATATGTTTGCTGTTTCCGGCATCCTCTTCAATCATGAATCTCCCCGACGAGGACTAGAATTTGTAACCCGAAAAATTGCAAATGCTGTAGCTAGAATTAAGCTTGGTAAGCAGGAGTTTGTTGAGTTGGGTAATTTAGATGCTGAGCGTGATTGGGGCTATGCTAAAGATTACGTAGAGGCAATGTGGTTGATGCTGCAACAAGATAAACCAGAAGATTTTGTAATTGGAACTGGAGAAACTCACTCAGTTAGAGAATTTCTACAACTTTCATGCAAGGCAGCTGGCATTGATGATTGGGAATCAGTTTATAAGCACAATAAAGATTTTGATCGACCGGCAGAGGTAGACCAACTAATAGCTGATCCTAAAAGAGCTCAGCAAGAACTAGGTTGGAAAACCTCTGTTTCCTTTGAGGAATTAGTTGCTCTCATGGTTGAAGCGGAAATAGAGAGAGAGAACCTGATTAAAGAATGAAAAAAGCCATTGTCATCATTCCTACTTACAACGAGAGGGACAACATTGAGCTAACCATCTCTAAAGTATTTGATGTTTTCACTAAGATAAAGAATTGGGAAATGCATGTTTTAGTGGTGGATGACACCTCTCCGGATAAAACCTATGAGGTGGTTAAAAAATTACAAAAAAAATACTCATCAAAGCTTCATCTATTAATGAATAAGAAAAAAGCCGGTTTAGGCGGTGCTTATTTAAAAGGCATGGCAAAAGCATTTGGCGACCTCAAAGCAGAAGTCGTTTTTGAGTTTGATGCCGATCTCTCCCATGACCAAACAAAAATTCCACTATTCTTAGCTGAAATTGACCGGGGTGTAGAAATGGTGTTGGGCTCGCGCTATATCTCTGGGGGTGGTATTCCTGATGATTGGGGCTTCCATCGCAAGGCTTTAAGCAGGGTGGGTAATCTAGTAGCTAGAACAATTCTAGTTGATTTCTACATCCATGATTACACCTCAGGTTATAGAGCTATTAGCAAAAAAGTCTATGATGCAATTGCCCCAGAAATGAACTCAGAAAAGTTTGCTGGCTACACTTTCCAAATTGGCTTCCTACACAAATCTAGAAGAAAGGGATTTAAAATTAGTGAAGTACCGTATAAATTTAAAGATAGAACGCATGGCAAATCTAAGATCGGCCCCGAATACATTAAAAATGCGCTATCATATATTATAAAGATGCAAATAAAAACCATTCTCAACCACCGTATATTTAAATTTTTAATGGTCGGAGGCATTGGCACCTTGGTGCAGTTAGTCACCCTCCAACTCTTCAGGGCCATAGTTCCTGAGTTTGACTGGCTATTTATAACTGGTTTTGTTTTGACTACTTTCCTGAGTATTGAAGTTGCAATTTTATCGAATTTTATTCTAAATAATGTCTGGACGTTTGCTGACCGAAAAATTACTTTAGCTCAGGCACCTCTTAAATTCTTACAGTTTAACGTTACTTCAGCTGGCTCAATCTTAATTCAGCTTATAGTAGCTACCATTGGTGAAAGAGTCTTTGGTCTCTTCAAATTATTAACAATACCAGTTATCAACTATGATTTTGATACCGGAACTTTGTACGTAATGATTGGAATTCTAATTGGGTTGTTCTGGAACTTTTTTGCCTACAACGCTTTTATTTGGAAAAAGAAAAAATAATTGATTGTCTCAATGATAAAGATTCTAAAGCGCTTGTCTTTGTCACAAATTTTTTTAGCAATTTTACTTGTTTCAGCGGTCTTTTTACGATTATATAACTTGAAAAATTCCCTTCAATTCCAAGGTGATCAGGGTCGAGATGCCATGATTGTGGCTCAAATTTTTACTGAAAAAGATTTGGTTTTTATTGGACCAGTCACCAGTGTGGGCAACATGTATTTGGGACCGATCTACTATTATTTCATGCTACCCTTTTTATGGTTAAGTTATCCTAGTCCTATGGGTCCCGCCTATGCAGTTGCCATCCTAGGAATCATCACAGTTTGGCTGATGTATAAATTGGGTAAAGAATTAATTGGCGAAAAAGCAGCTTTAATTGCTACCTTGTTTTTTACTTTCACGGGAACGGTCATTGCCTATACCCGTTTTAGTTGGAATCCTAATCCAGCACCATTAATTTCTGCTTTAATGATTTACTTCACTTATAAAGCTTGGCAGAAAAATCCCTGGTATTGGGTGGGAGTAGTGATAAGCTTTGCAGTCTTGCTTCAGCTTCATTATCTTACTTTACTTTCAGCTGGTGGAGCAGGAGTCATCTGGTTAATTAGTTTGTATGAGAATTGGAAAAAAAGAAGTAAATCAAAAAATTTAAACTTACAAATTAAAGCTACAGCCGTGGGAGTACTCTTACTGATTCTTTCCTTCACTCCATTGGTTTTATTTGATTCTAAACATGAGTGGCTAAATGCGAATGCTTTTCATAGTTTAATTTTTCAAGATAGAAACTTCAAAACTACTACTAGTGGTGGTTTTATAGACAAATTATCTAAGACTCTTATGGAAACACATGGTAGGGGGATGCACACCTTATTTGAAATATCAATTGGCCAACAGCGACTACTCAATACAATTCTACTGGTGGGAACAATTACTATTTTGAGCTGGTTGTTAATGAAAAATAAAAAAGATAAACACTGGGCGGGGTGGGTGGTAATATCAGCCTACCTACTCACAGGTATCATAGGAACTTCGCTTTATGAACACACTATTTTCGATCATTACATTGCCTACCTATTTCCAGTTACTTTTTGGATCTATGGCATAGTGATAAGTTTTTTACTTATAAAAGGTAAGTTAATGGGAAAACTAGTTAGTGGCGCTTTTTTTGCTTACTTTTTATGGTTCAACTTTAATAACTTGCCAGTGGGAGATCAAGGCTGGACCATTGATGATATGAAAGCGGTCAGTGATAGTATTTATGAAGAAATTAAACCAGGAGAAAAATATAACTTGGTTTTATTCTCAGAATCTCGAGACTTAAATGCACAAAACTACCGATACTTCTTAACTACTACCGATCGTCCTCCACTTAAAGAAGCTAATCGCGGTGAAGCTGAAACATTGGTGATTATTAATGAAGATCGCTCAATAGAAAAGGTGGCAGATTCCCCCGTTTATGAAATTGTAGTTTTTCCAGATAAAGAGATTAAAAAAGCTTTTACAGCTCATGATGGTCCAGAGATAGTTATCTTTAGCACTAGAGAGGATAGATAATTCCTCTGGAGACAAACGCAAGTTTTTTCTATACTACAACAATGTCTACTAAACCTTACTTATCTGTTGTTATTCCCTCCTATAATGAGATGGAAAATCTTAAAAATGGGGTCTTAGTTAATGTAGTTGATTATCTAAAAAAACAAGATTATACCTGGGAAGTCATCTTAACTGATGATGGATCAGAAGATGGTACTCTTAAAAAACTACATCAATTTGCTAAAAAACATTCTCGGGTTAGGGTTTTAGAGAATATTCATGCTGGTAAAGGCCCAACTGTAAAAGCTGGTATGTTGGCAGCAAAGGGTGAGTGGCGATTATTCACTGATTTTGATCAATCTACTCCCTTATCAGAAATTGAAAAACTTTTACCCAGAACTGAACAAGATTTTAAAGTGATTATTGGATCACGCGAAATGGTGGGCTCGATAAGAGATGAAGAGCCATGGTATCGACATTTAATGGGGCGTGGTTTTAATATTCTAGTTCAAATTTTAGCTATACCAGGGATTTTAGATACCCAATGCGGATTTAAGTTGTTTTCAGCTGATTCAACCAAGCAGTTGTTTAATGGCCTGCGCGTCTATGGGCAACAAGAACAGCGCGGAGATGCCTTCACAGGTGCATTTGATGTAGAGTTACTTTTTTTAGCCAAGAAGCAAGGTCTAAAGATATGTGAAGTGCCAATTGAGTGGCATCATCACGAAACAGATCGAGTAGACCCAATAAAAGATTCACTACGCATGCTGAGAGATATTGTTTGGATTAGAATTGCCGATTTTAAAGGTAAATACAAAAACAATGCCTGATTTTTTCAGAAATAAACTTGGTCGATATCTGTTGTTTTATTTTTTATTGCTAATAATTTACACAGTCTTTTCCTACTCACTTACTTCACCCAATCTAGTTCTGACTAGTTGGACTCCATATTGGCGATTTCAAACTTGGATGTGGAGCAATTTCTTTAATAACAGGCAGTTGCTTACCTATAGCTACTTAGCTCTCATGATTCCACTGTTTGTAACCTACTTTAAAATTATTAAGTCTTGGCCTAAAAAGCAAAATATTTCTTGGTGGCTACCCCTGTTAATTGCTAGCCCATTAGTACTCTCTAACAACGCTCTTTCCTATGATGTGTTCAACTACATCTTTAATGCCAAGATGGTCGTAGTTTACCAAGCCAACCCCCACCTACAAACAGCCTTAGATTTTGCGGCCGATAACTGGACCAGATTTATGCACAACACTCACACATCGGCACCATATTTCTATGGTTGGACAGGGCTGTCTCTTCTGCCTTATTTTCTAGGAGGAGGAAAATTTCTACCAACTTGGATAATTTTCCGTTTATTTAGCTTTCTGAGCTTGGGATTATTGAGTTTTTCTCTAGTAACAAACTCAAAAAACAAGCAGGGTATCTGGTTACCATTGCTACTTTTCAATCCACTTTTATTAATTGAAGTGGTCAGCAATGTTCATAATGATCTGTGGATGATGGTGCCGGCGTTGGTCGCTATGGTATTAATAACTCAAAAAAGAACTGGTAAAAATATTTTAGTCTCGCTTACTCTACTTCTTCTCTCTGCCTCGATAAAACTGGCTACCGTAGCATTGCTGCCTTTGTGGCTGGCTTTAGTTTTGCCCTGGGAAAAAGCTTGGCCTAAATTGCACAATTTTGTGACAAATAACTGGGCTTTCTTAGCCTCTCTAGTAATGTTCCTGCCTCTCCTCACACCTAGGTCAAAACAATTTTTACCCTGGTATTTAGTTTGGTCTCTAATCTGGTTACCATTAATTAATAAAAAGTGGCGAGCTTGGAAAGCTAGTTTAGTAATTTTAGCCATTAGCTCAATGCTTCGCTATGCACCTCACCTTTGGTTTGGAAATTATGAAGGAGAGGTAATTCATCAACAACAACTTATTACCTGGGTGCCACTAATTCTATTCTGGATTATTAAATTATTTCGCTGCAAGTTGGCGGGCAAGAACAGCTAGGCTACAATAGAATGGTGAAAAAACTTCGCTGGTGGACAGTTCCTACTTCAATAATTCTTTTATATCTAGCTACTCATCTTTATCGTCTAACACTTTTACCAGTGTTTGCTGATGAATCCATATATATTCGATGGACCCAACTAATTATTGATGACTGGCGCCAATATTTATTTTTTCCCATGAATGATGGGAAAACCCCGCTCCTGATGTGGCTGATGGTGCCTTTTCAATTTCTGTTCTCAAATCAATTATTTGCAGGTAGATTTGTAGCAGTATTGATTGGACTAGGGCAAATCTCAAGCCTTGGTTATCTAACTAAATTATTGGGTGGAAAAGAAAAAACTACTTGGCTAGTAATGATTTTAGGAAGCCTTCTGCCTTTCTGGTTTTTCCATCATCGAATGGCTCTAACAGATGCCTTACTATGTCTAGGAGCAACCTGGGCAATTATTGGAGTAACTCAAGTAGTTAATAATAAACAAAAATACCTTTGGATAGGTCTAACTGCTCTATTTATTGGCTTGTCGCTATGGGCTAAACTACCGGCTCTTTTAATCATTCCCAGCCTACTTCTCTATGCTTGGCTTAAGCCGGTAAAATTAAGCTCTAGAGTCAGGCAAATAGCTTATATTTCAACCGCAATTATGGGTGGGCTAGCGTTATTTTTTAGCCTAAGACTTCATCCTGTTTTCCCTCAACTGTTCTCTCGAGGTAGTGACTTTCTTTACCCCTGGAAAGAGGTAGTTTTCCAAGGAAAGTGGAGAGATACAATTATCAATATTCCTACCTATTTGAATTACTTCGGAACCTACCTCACCTGGCCTGTTTTATGGCTAAATCTAGCAGGACAGTTTCTACCAGATACAAAAAAACGCCGTATTCAGCATATTCTGTTGGGCTCATCCCTCTTATTTGCTGGCCCCATCGCACTCCTAGGGAAAGTAGTTTATCCTCGGTATTTCTTGCCTATTAGTATTTTTATCACTGTCTCTGCTGCTCTATCAGCCCAAGAGTTATTTAAAATTGCTCAAAAACAAAAGATTGCTTGGAAAAAAATCTTATTAAAAGTAACTCTGTGGATAATGTTAATTAATATCATCTTTATATCTAGTAGATACATTTACTTCTCACTTACTAATTCCAACAACACTCCTTTTGTTAGTGCCGACAAAGAGCAGTACCTTTATAAATGGTCATCCGGTCATGGAATCCAAGAAAGTGTGGATTTTATTAAGGCTCAATCTAAGAATCATACTGTGGCAGTGGCCACCGAGGGTTCTTTTGGAACTCTCCCAGATGGAATACTAATGTATTTTCACCGTCAAAATGTAGATAATATCTATGTGGAAGGAATTGGCTTCCCAGTCAGAGAAGTTACTCAAAAATTTTCTGACAAGGCTGTAAGTTTTGATCAAATTTTACTCGTAGTTAATAGCCATCGCTTGGAAATTAATTTGCCTAAAGGCAATTTACTTCAAGAATACTGCCGACCGGACAACGCACCGTGCTTGCAAATTTGGGATATCACCAAAATTCTTAAAGAAGAAAAACTGCCCGTCAAAAAGTCTTAATTATTTCTTAATCTCTCTGTGGAGAGGATGTTGTTTTCTTTGTCAATAATAGAGCAAGTTTTTGTGAAACCAAATCAGATAGAACGCGATCAGTGTTAACTAATACTCCATCCATATCGACTATCAATCTAATATTTTTCTCTCTCATTTCTGATAAAAAAGACATGCAAGCCTCAAGATTGGCTTGAGCATTTCTAAGGTTAAGATGATATGTTCTAATCGTGACTCCCATATCTGAAAATTGATCTCGCAAGCTCAATGCATGAGTTAGGTTGTTTTCCTTATCATCAATAACCACCACACAAACTTCTTCATCAAATTCATCAACTAAAGATAAGATAATATCCTTTAATTTATTCCCTTTGTTTTTAGCAAAAAGCTCAACTCTAATGCCTTGTCGATCGGTTAGGCCAGTTCTAGAAGCCTTTATTGCCTGCCAAGATAAATCTCCTTCAGACCACAAAATTAATTCTGGATCAATCTCCAGAAGAAGATCTACAAAATATTCTTGACCCACCATAGACAGTGCATCTGGAGTAAATGAGTTTTCAATTATTCTTTGGATTTCTCCTGGTTCTATGGGTCCAATTTCTTTACTAATCATTTCCGCCATTACTTTCACGCTTTTTTCCCATACAAATCTACTGCTCTCTGTAAGAGAGTACCAATCTTTTGATTTGATCAGATGTTTGATTTGCCCAACTAATTGAGCTGAATCTAAATGTTCATTCATTGATATCTAATTGCACTATTGTACTATATGGGGGAACCTTTAAATTTATTTTTTTAAATCTGGAAATAAAAGAAATAAAAATTCTCTAGCAGTGTGCCTGTTTTCACCCTCATAAGGATAATCGTGAATATCGAATCCTGGAGAATCATTTATCTCAATAATGACATATGAATTATCACTTTGTTTTTTAGTAATATCTAGACTCATGAAGTCTACTCCCGCAAAGGAAAGACCTGGTATAGATCCGATAGCTTTAAGCGCTATTTCCCTGACACTAGGGTGAACCTTGTCGGTAAAATCAATCGCCTCTCCTCCTTGAGAAATATTTGACACTCTTCTTAAGAAAATTTTTTCACCCGGAGGCAAAATAGAGCCAATGCTTAGTCTTTGCTCGTTTAAAAAGGCTTTCATTTTCTTATCAATCCTGATCTTCAGGTGAGATTTTTCACCTCCCTTGACTCCTCTAATTTCTTCCTTATTCTTTTGCTTAACTAATTTACTGATTGAATCTTGACCATTCCCAATAACATTTGCTGGAATTCTCTTTAGAACTCCAATGACTTTCTCTCTGGTTAAAAGTATTCTATATTCCTGACCAGGAAACATTTCTTCCACAATTGCTCCTGTATTTTTTTTAACTGAGTAAGAGAAAGCCAATTCAATCGCATCTAAATATTCTTTTTCATCAATGATACCAACAGTTATATTTTCACCCCAATATCCATTGGTTGGCTTGACTACTAAAGGCTTACTGAGTGATGAGAATACTTCTAGAAAATAGTCTTGGTTCTGATCTCTTCTCACCCTGTATCCATGAGGCACACAAACGCCAGCTTGTCTTAAGAGATTGCTGGTAACTTTTTTGTGATTACAAGCATATTTTGCCAACGCAGTAGTTGAAGAAGGTACCTGATGATAATAAGACTGCTCCTGACCCTTATAAGTCAAAGTAACAATCTGTGTACCTGGCTCTATGCTCCATTTGATTCCAAATTTTTCTGCTTCTTTGATAACTAGGCGGGAGCTATTGGTAATATTTTTTGATTTTTTTAAACCCTTTGGGGAATAGTATTCATATATTAATTTAGACAAAATAACCTTTCTTCTTTAAGGAGAATTATTGAGGTTTATTCAACAAGGAGTGCTCATTATACCAAATTAATTTTTAGATTGATATATAGAGATATATTTGATTTCAATAACACTATTGTAGTATGTCAGGAACGCTTTGGTAATCCATGCCAATTCATTTTCATATATAAGTCACCAGCCCTTAATTCATTAAGCATTTGAGACAAACGCTTTTGTTTTGTTTTGTCTTGTTTAGCGCGAGTAATCCACCCAACATAATCGTTTCGCTGATATGGTGGTCGCTCTTGATATTTTTTTAGTAAATTATTTTTTTTGAGAGCACTCAATATAAAACTAGGCATTGGATAACGAGTTCTTCTAAGTGGTGACATAGGACGATTCTAACAGAGAAATAAAATTAATAATAACTAATTTAGATTTATATATTCGTATATATTTTGCTATATGGCGCTGTTGTACTATGCTAAGAACTTGTTTTAATGATTTCTGTTAAAATTGGGACAATATCATAAAGGAGCACATGAAAATTAAAGTCTCAGAATTAAGGGTTTTATCAAAGAAAGCACTTTCTAGGTATGGATATACAGAAAAAGAATCAACTAGCATATTGAACATGCTCATGTATGCCCAACTTAGAGGCAATGATCAAGGAATTGTTAAGCTAATTGGAAAGGGTATTCCCAAAAATGAAAGTGCACAAGAACCTACAATCGAGAAAGAGACTCCAACCACAGCAATTATAAATGCAAACCTCACCATGGAAGCCATTGCTATGGATCAGGCTGTTGAAATGGTAATCTCAAAAGCACAAAAAATGGGCATCGCCATAGTTGGAACTCATAATGGAGATGGATCATCTGGCGCAATTGGCTATTGGTCAAGAAAAATAGCTGATAAAGGATTGATAGGAATAACTATGTCAAGCTATCCATTTGCCATGGTTCCTCCACATGGATCATATGAGCCATTATTTTGCACAAATCCAATTGCATGGGGAATACCTACAGAAAATGAACCAATCATACTAGACATGGCTTCATCAGCTATATCATTTTTTGGATTAGTAGAAGCTAAAACAAAAGGCGTGCAGGTAGATGAAGGAATTGGCTACAACAAAGAAGGTAATGAGACCACCGATCCTGCAGAAATTATGGAGGGATCAATTAGACCATTTGATAGGGGTTTTAAAAGCGCTGGTTTGGCATTGATGGTTCAAATTATCGGGGGTGCTTTGGTGGGAGCAGATTTCAATAAAGAAAGTAAAAATGATGGAAATGTTGTCATTGCAATAAACCCAGAGGCACTCATTGGCACAAAGACTTTTATTAAGGAAACAACCAAGATGACTCAAGCCATAAAACAAGCTAAGAAAATAGAGGGGGTAGATGAGGTGCTTGTTCCAGGAGAACGCGGAGATAAAATAAGAGCTGAGATATTGAAAACTGGTGAAATAGAAATTGAAAACAATCTTTTACAGTCTCTAAAAGATTTTATTAAATGAATTTTAACTATCAATTTAGATTTATATATAGCGATATATTTAAGTTTGATGGCACTGTTGTACTATGTCAGGAACGTGTTTTTTCTCTTTGATAAAACTTGACAAGATCAACAAAATAACTTATATTATGAATATATATTCACTATAATATTAAAGAAAGGAGTGAATATGCCAAATTTAGATGGTACAGGTCCAACAGGACAAGGACGAAGATCAGTGAGAGGTGTGCAAAATAGACCACTTGGGTCAAATAAATGCACTTGTCCAGAATGTGGATATGAGGAAACTCATCAACGAGGAACTCCTTGCTCTCAAACTAATTGTCGTAAATGCAAAACTCCAATGAAAGGAGTAAACTGTTTATAATTAAAAAAATATATGCCAAGACCCAAGAAAAATAGGCGTCTAAACTTTAGACCCAGTGTCTATTACTTTAAACCCGCAGGAATTCCACTGCGGGAATTAAAGGAAATAATACTTGAACATGATGAATTAGAAGCACTCAAGCTTCATGATGTTGATGGATTAGAACACATAGCTGCAGCTAAAAAGATGAACATATCTCAATCAACTTTTACCAGAATCCTAAACAAGGCTTATAAAAACTTGGCTGAGGGAATAATTCATGGCAAAGCCATTAGAATTGAAAAATAATGATGAAAAAAACTGTCCTCTTAATCATTATTTTTATTATTTCTTGTTTTTTCACAATCACTCCTCCTATCTCTGCTAAAGAAGAAGGGAAAATATATTTTTTCTATGGAACGGGTTGTCCTCATTGCATAGGAGTTGAGGAATTTTTAGAAACAGAAGGTCTTTATGACCGATATCCAATTGAAGCAAAAGAAGTTTATTTTAACCGAGATAATACGGTTTTCTTTAATAGTTTACTCGATAAACTTAAAATACCCAATGGAGCTCGTGGAGTACCCACCGTAGTAATTGGTGACAAAGTAATTACTGGAGACAAACCTATTATTACTAACTTTGTTTCTGAAGCTAATAATTTCTTGGAAGAAGCTAGCATCCAAAATGAAGGAAAAATAGAACTAGAATTAGAAGAAATTCAATCAGATCAAAAACAAGACCTAACTTTAGTAGCAATAATTGCAGCGAGTATTGTAGATGCAGTTAATCCCTGTGCTTTTGCAGTACTAATTATTCTAATGACCACAATTTTACTAGGTGGTGATAAAAAGAAAGCTCTTGTGACTGGGTTAGCTTTTGCTGCTTCTATTTTTATTTCTTATTTTCTAATGGGATTAGGACTATATAAAGCTTTGGGAATAGGCAATTTATCGGGTTTATTTTATAAGATCATAGGTTGGGTAGCAATTTTATTGGGGATTTTTAATTTTAAGGATTATTTTTGGTATGGAAAAGGATTCTTAATGGAAGTACCAATGTCATGGCGACCAAAAATGAAGAGTCTAATTAAATCAACCACAAGTCCTTTGGGGGCTTTTGGAGTTGGATTTATAGTTAGTTTATTTTTACTACCATGTACTAGTGGTCCTTACATTGTTATCTTAGGAATGCTGGCTAAAAATGCACTTCAATTAAAAGCAATTTTATATTTAATTTTATATAATTTAATTTTTGTTTCACCAATGATTTTAATCTCCTGGGCTGTCTATAAAGGATTTAATCCTAATAAAGCCGAAGAGGTTCGTCAAAAACATTTAAAAACTCTACATTTAATTGCTGGAATAATAATGCTAATAATGGGAATATTTATTTTAAATAGTTAAAAACAGACTGATATATAGCGATATATTGAAAGTATGGCACTGTTGTACTATGTCAGGAACCTATTTTAAACAACTTTCACCAAGTAATTTTTAAATTTAGTCTCGTATTAGACCTATAGAAGTTGTTGTTGCACTGAGTTGGTTTAAAAGCAGGACTGGCATTGCGGTCATAATTTTTATTCACAAATCTGCTTTGCACAAGATGATAAATCAGAAATGGGCTCAATCAGCTCCCCACCACTACACACCGCACATCCTTTCGGCCTTACACAAATACCGTAATCTGGAGGAACAACAAATACTGCTTCGTCACCAACCTGATATTTTTCTTTAAGAAAAGCACTGCTAGCATAGCAAGTGTCTTGATCTCCTCCCATACCAGTCCCATAGAAATAAACCCACATGCTATCTCCCGCCAATACTTTTCTTACTGGGGTAGAAAAACTATATGTTGGTGAAATAGTTGGAGAAGAAATTGGTGTAGGAATAGCAAATTTAAAAGAGGAGCTGGAATCAGTCAGAGAAAGAGAACTAACAATCGGACTCAACTCTCGGATGAGCTCTTCAAAATTGAAAACTCCTGGGTTTATAGTAATTTTTCCATATGGAGTACTATTGTAATAAACACCATCTCTAACTGAACAGACATAATAATAAGTTGTTTCAAAATCTGATAAATTCTCAGGCTCTGATAGGCGCAGTTTAAATCCATCAGCAGTAATTATCTCAGAATAATTTGTCATGCTAATACCATAGTGTTCTTTGGGGCTGTCTGAGTAAGTACACTTGCTAATAAATGAGTTAGTAGTGCTTTGTTCTATTCCAATGCTGGATGTTTTATAGTTGGATGGATCTGCGCTTTTAAGTGTGAGTCGCAATGAATTCCTGTTTTCTTTAGAAATAGCAAAATCACTCCATTTACTAGATGCCTCAAAACAGTACTCTTGTCCCAATAGCCCGCCACAAAAATGCTTAATATCATTATAACTACTTAAAAGCAATTGTTTATTCTCTCTATATAAATCTCCTTGAATTGATTGTTCTTGATAGGTTGCATCGGTAAAACTATCGGTGTTATTGCCAGCAGATACTAACTCTGTTGAATTTTTGGGGGCTAAGATAGGCTCTTTGGTTGAATTAAGAATATTGGTGTCAATCTGCAGTGATAATTCTGAAAAAGGAATGGGGATCTCCCACAAACCAGCGTTTAACTTATTGGAAAAAATAACACCAAATGAAAAATTTTCAATAAATAAAGTATCATTATTTATAGTTGCTTTAATAGGATCAAATTTAAAAAGTGAAACTAAGTAGATGAGCTCTTCTCTAAAATTTTCTTGAGAATAGGCAGGAATTACTAGGTCTGCCTCACACTTACTGCGCTCTTCTTTATTAAGAGATGTAGTTTCACAAAGCAATCTAAAATCTTCTATGTATTTGCTCTCAACTCCTTTAACTCCAGCAATATAATCAGCAATAACGTCAACTAGTTTCTCAGGAATTATTGCAGCATTGAAAACAGTTGATTCATCTTTTTCTTGTGATTGGTTTATCTCCATATATAAATTAATATTTCCTAAAGTTTCTGAAAAAACTAAAGAGGACTCTTCTCTAATCAATTTAAAACGATCTTGAACTTCTTGATCAAGACTGTCTCCAAATCGTAAAAGCTCTATTGATCGTGGAATATGTAAATATTGACCCAAAAATGGCCAGATATCATTAGTGTTAACAAAAATAGTTGGAGAAACTGCTTTGTTTGGATGTAGAAGCCTATCAGTAAAAATAAGCAAATAGTCTGACATGTGAACTTTTAAATAACTATTATCAGAATCAGTTTGGGTAAGTGAAATATGAAGGGCATCTTGATATTCGTCATCTAGCATGGTGGAGCCTATTGATCCATTTACAATAAGATCCACAAGTGATTTGTCTCCAGCGTCTTGAGTGAGCCGTAAAAGACTTCCTTTTAAACTAAAGTCTTGAGTGTCTCCCGAAGCAGATGCTGAAATAGCTCCATCTAAAGTTATCGTCATTTGCTGTTTTGTAGAATTTGGTTCAGATGTTTTTATGTTGTTAGAACTTAGTGCTGTTTTTAAAGACAACATGGTTTGAGCTCCTAAGTCGTGCTCTTTAACTATTGGAACAACTGGGTTTGAGGCTATATTAATTTGAGTATAAATAGGATTGCTAGTGATAATCTGTTCAAATTTTTCCTGAGGATTTGTGGGTACTAATATAGTTTCATATGGTAAAAGTTTAATATTTGTTTTAGTTTTATTTGCAGAAAAAAAATAAAATCCCACTCCCACTAAAACTAATAATAAAAATGGGACTACAATGAACTGTGGTTTTTTAATTAGAAGACTGGACCTGACCTTATTCCAGGGAGATAAATTATCTGCGGAAGCTGAAGTAATATCAAGATCGTGTTGAATATTTTTATCTTCAAATGGAATGTTTTGACTATCACTCATATCAAGTATTATAGCGAAAGAATACTAGTCGGGTAACCATTATTAATTGGGATATATATATAAAATACTTAATTTAGATTGATATATAGCGATATATTTGAGTTTGATGGCGCTGTTGTACTATGTCAGGAACCTGTTTCTATAACTAAATCAACATCCTTAGTTTCTTTAGAAAATATTTAAAAGCCATTTCAGGCTTAACTTGAATTGATATCCCAAAACCATCTTCTGTAACATTTTTTCTTTTTGTTAATTGGTTAGATGCTTCAACCATCGTTTCAATCAAAACTCTCTCCCCATCAGATAAGAAAGGCCACACTCTTTCACTAATAGCCTTATCAATAGCATGGTCTGGATTAACAACTCCCTCCATTCCAGTAAATTCAGAAATGCCTTCTCCTAGTAAGAGCATAAGTCTCTTCAGCCTATTATTTAATGAAATATTATCCCCTGAAGACTCAAGAAATGCATTCCAAATAGGAATAGCCTGTTTTGTAACTTTAAACCCTTCCTCCTTTACTCGTTTTCTTTCTTCTTGGAAGACTGTGACTCCAGCTTGGTAGTAATCAAGACTCTTTTCTTTTTCTTCTTCTACCATACCTTCATCATTCATAAAAACAAGTATACCAAACTTGAGAAAGAGGTTCTAACCGTACTATTTATTGGGTAAATCTACTTGAGGAAAAGTTAAATATGGCGCTGTTGTACTATGTCAGGAACCTGTTTCCTGGTTATCCAGCGTTAGCCCCGTCAGGAACTTCTTTTTCTGGCATAGCTAATACTGGCTTGATGCCATTAGCATAGCCAATATCAAGCAACATCCCTTCTGACATCTCTCCCATCATTTTTCTAGGTGGAAGATTAACAATAAACAAAGCTTGCTTGCCCTCAACTTCTTGAGGATTCTCTCTTTCTTGCTTCATTCCCACTAAAATACTTCGTTTAAACTCTCCAAAATTAACTTTGAATCTGACTAATTTATCAGAACCTTCAACATCTTCAACTTTTTCTATGGTTCCGACTCTAATATCTAGTTTCTCAAAATCTGAAAATTCTACATTGGGTTTTACTGGAATATTTTTCATTACTTATCCTCCAAAATCTTATTTACTGCTGCCCAATCTTGATCTGAGAAACCTTCTTTCATTGCCTTTTGGTAATTTTCTAAAACAATATCTAGCATTTTAGCATCAACATCTTTGGCAAATTTTTTGGCATAAGTTAAATCCTTAGTAATCCACTCGACTGAAAAGGTGACTGGAACTGGATCGGCAAAATAAGCATCCTTAGCTATCTGAGTAATTACTCCACCTGGTCTATCTACTAGACCCTCACTTACTTTTTCTAAATCCATTCCACTAGATTTGGCAATTTTCATAGCTTGTCCGAAAGAAATCATATGTGCAGCTTGAATGTAGTTAAGAATTAATTTATATCTCATTCCATGACCAACTGGGCCAAAATGAAAAATCTTAGCGGAAATTACTTCTAGAGTAGGTTTTATGATTTCTAAAACTTTCTCATCACCGCCACAAAGTAGGAATAAATTTCCAGTTTCTGCACCAACTCTACCTCCAGTAAGTGGAATATCTAAGAACGTCAGACTGTCTTGCTGGCACTGATTAATTAGCTCATCAATCCAAGAAATAGAAAGGGTGGCGCTAGCGATTAAAATATTTTCTGATGTTGCTCCAGATAAAATACCATCTTTCCCCATCCAAACTTCTCTAGATGACTCATCATTGGCTGTCACCTCAAAGACTAGGTCTGCCTGCTGTGCCACCTGAGCTGGAGAAGAACAAACTACAACTCCTTTTTCTTCAAAGTCTTTAGCCACCTGAGTAGTCCTATTCCAAACATAAACTTCATGACCATTCTTCAAGAAATTATCAGCCATACCACTACCCATGATTCCCAAACCAACAATCCCAATCTTTTTGTTTTGCATATATTGAAATTATACCAAACTTAAAAAGAGGTTCTAACCACACTATTTATTGAGGAAATCTACTCGAGGAGAAGTTGAGTATGGCACTGTTGTACTATGTCAGGAACCTTTTCTGCTAGAATAGTAATATGGAAAATCAAACTCTACCAGAAACCCAACCACAAGTTGAAAATACTCCCCTAATAACTCAAGAACTCCCCCCTCAACCAGCACCAAATAATAAGTGGTTACTCATTGCCCTATCAATTATTTCTGTAGTTGGAATTATTTTATCTGGAATTTTGGGATATAAATATTATCAAGAGAAACAAGTTGTTGAGCCTTCTCCAACGCCCACTCCCGTAGTTATGGAGAAAAAACTGCCAAGCCCAACGACGGATGCTACTGATGGCTGGCTAACTTATGAAAATTCTTCCTTAGGTTTTAAAATAAAATATCCACCTCAAGTAGAAATAACAAAAGAATTAGATGATGAGAACAACAGAGCAACTATCTTTAAAGGAGATAATTTAAGCTTTGGAGTAATGCTTCGCGAAAAATGGGATGGTTTTGAACTTAAAAATTATTATTATATGGATTTTAATCCGTCTAAAGAGATTTCTCTTCTAGATCAAACTGCAAATATTTATGAAATGCCCAATGGATACTGCGATGGGCCAGGGTGTAGTGATCCAAATATTGCAATAGTTTTTGAACACAACTCCGATGTATTTCACATAGACTTTTCTGGAGATGTTCTACTATCTGATATGGAAAATCAAATCCTCTCTACTTTTGAATTTATAAATGAAGAAAGTGATGTTGTTGAAACTGAATTAAAACAGCCAGATGGTTGGATATCTCATGATTTTAATACTCAAAACCTAACTGTTTATACTCCACCTAGGTGGCAATCTAGTATGGAGAATTTCCCTGAAATTCCGTCTACTTTAATTCGTTTTTGGGAAGCAGAGGGACCTGAAAATGCTACTATTCAATTAAATATCAAAGACAACTGGGATAATATTGGGATTGGATCTAATTACACTTATTTTGAGGTTTCAGATTCTATTCAAGCCTACAGGAATGATCCTCCTAAAATGGAGGATAAAAAACTAGACAGATACCAAACCAACTTTAACTTTGAAAGAAAAGGGAAGGTTTACTCACTCCTCTGTGTACATAATTGGATGGAAGCTAATATTAAAACTTGTGAATCTTTGCTACAAACTCTAGAATTTAATGATTAATTTAGATTGATATATAGCGATATATTTAAGTTTGATGCCCTGTTAGGATTCGAACCTAAAATAACTGCTTCAGAGGCAGTGGTGATGCCATTTCACTACAGGGCATTAGTGGTTTTTAGCCAACTAGATGCCTAGTATACCAGATCTATTTAGTTAATATTTTTTTAATCTAAATCTATTAATCTATGAGAGATGAAGATATTCAACCCCACCAAGAATTTAGAAAATTTACACTATGGACAATCTTTTCGTCATGCAGCCGCCACTCCCCTTTCCAGCCTAGTAATTAATCTAGAGCTTGCTCAAGAGCACCGACAAATCGCACAAACCACTTATGTACAACAAGCTCTTCATAGTGCTTATCGTCTTAAAGAATTATTCCAAAAACCACAGTTGTTAAACTCTAAAAAAACTTTTTTTATTAAACCCTTCCTCAAAGAATCCTTGAGATTAGTTAAATATAATTCTCCAGAGATAATTATTAATAATCACCTAAATTTTCCCCATAAAATGAAACTGCATGGAAGCCGATTTTACTTCCAAGAGGCTATTATTTGCACTTTAAAAAATTCCATAGAATCATATTCTAGTCTCGAACCGGGTCAAAACAGAGCTATCCTTGTTGTTGGGAAAATTATTAAAAATAACCTTCATTTATCTTTTACCGACGGTGGCAGGGGCATGAGTTGGTTGGAGCAATCCCTGATGTTTGCTGATGGCTATAGCAATAAGTCATCCGGGTCAGGAATCGGTCTAACTTGGGTAAAAAGCATAATTGAGCAACATTTTATGGGTGAGATTAAAGTAAAAAGTAAAAAACATCAGGGCACTACAATAACCTGGTTACTACCTCTAGTTCAAGATAAACAATAACCTACCCCACGAACTGTTTTTAGCTGGTTAGCTTTTGAACCCAAAGCCATTCTGATCCTCCTAATATAAACGGAAATAGAGCTATGAGAGGGGAAATTGCCCAAATACCCCCACACAAAATCTAGCAAAACCTCATCTGTCACCACAAACCCCTGGTGATAAATTAAGCAAGCTAAAATCTGAGACTCTCTCGGGCGAAGCTTGCTCCAATGACCATCGATAACTAGATTACATGTCTTGGGGAAAAGCACCACTTCACCACAAGAAATCACCTCTGGTAAATAAATCTTCTGCTTGGCTAATAAGTTTCTAACTCTCAACATCAGCTCTTGATGAGAGAATGGCTTGCCCAAATAATCGTCCACTCCAAGCTTTAAACCTTTAACGCGCTGGGCTGTTGCAGCTTTAGTAGTTAGCATTAGCACTCGAGTATGATGATTAATATCAAGTAATTCCTCAACTAAATCTATCCCATCTCCATCTGGTAGGAGACGATCTAAAATAGCTAGATCAAATTTATACTGATTAATAAATCTAGTTGCTATTTTTATATTTTGAGCAACAACAACTCGTAAACCTTCCTTTTTCAAAGATACTTTCAATGCCTGAACAAGAGAATTATCATCTTCAACTATTAGAACTAACTGCATCCTCCAACCATACTAATGAAAGATTAAATAAGTATTAAGTCAATCATAATAGGGTCAATTTCTAGATATAGTATCTTATAACTATTGACATTAGGACATTATTTGTTAAAATAACTCTCACTATATTAAAGTAAATCTTTTTAGATAAAAAGGATACATATGAAATTGACCAAATACATTGCTTTATCTTTACTAACAGTAGCTATCTTAGCTATGGCTAAACCCGTTTCAGCCGCTGAAGCTACTCAAGAGCAAGAATTAATCCAAGAGTGCAAACTGTTATGTGAGACTGGTGCCTATGGTCAGGATACAACCTGTACTAACGAATGCTACCAAAAAGGTACTCAAAAACAAACTATAACTCTTGCTGATGGAACTGTAATCAAAGCCCATGATCCTATTAACACTGGCTTAGATATTAGTTCTGGTATGGCTGCTATGTCATTAGCTGCTACTGGCGTAACTGCTATCGTCGCCAGACGTAAACTAATTAAATAAAAAAAACACAAATACTTATCTAAATAAGGGACCTGCTATGTGCCTGCTATCACAAATTTTTCCTACTTTCTGAGCTTAAGAATTAGATTTTGCTGGAGCTGTCGTTCTTAAGAGAATGATAACTCTGTCAAAATCCTGTTTGCTTTACCTCACTTTCGAGGGAATAGCGGCTGGAGACAGACAGAACATACGGTTTCTGAGTTGCTCAGATAGACTTGTTCTATCGAAAGCGACGAAGGAAGCTCTTTAACAGGTTTTACAGATAAAACATTTAGTTATGGCTAATTTGTGCTGTATTTGCCAGGTTTGTAAAGGGGAGGAATGGCAGGCTCCTCCTCTTTATAAACCTGGTGAAAGCTGAGCTCAGGCTCACGCTAAGCACAAGGTGGAATAATCTAAACCAATCCAAACCAATTTCTGATTAAAAGGAGAAAAAACGAATGTTTGACTGGATGGTTACAAATGTGTCCTTGCCCTTGTGGCAAATCGTGGGAGCAAGCTACTTGTTCCTCGCTATCGGCGGTGGATCAGTGTATATCTACCTGGTTCATATCAAAGATGATAACAAAGCTGTTGAGCTGGTGAAGCGTGAAAACGCTCCTAAAGCTTGGCGCCAAGTAATTTTTATCTTGGTCGGTATTCCTGGTCTAGTCAGTGCGTTTTTTGTCGGGTGGGCCGTATTGGCTGCCCTGAGCAAAGCACCAGAAGATTATATGGTTGGGGAAATTCCCCTGCCGTTCTCAATCTTTTTAGCCCTGGCAGTTATCGTCGTCCCAATCGTTTGGTTCATTACCCATAAAAGGAGTAGTTAATAATGAACAACAAAAAGTTCTACCCCGTTTTTGTGTTGTTGGTTTTCATTCTGGCCCTCTCGGCCTGCAATGGAATCCCCGACACGCCGTTTGGAAATGGCACTGCCGAAACTGAAGCAGCGCCCGTAGAGAACCCTTCACCGAGCATTCCTACTGCTCAACCGAGTGATGTTGATTGCCCCACTGACGGCGAGATGCAGAAAGCTCATGGCTTTACTGATATCAAGCCAGTCAATACCGGGCTCGACATTCCCTGGGAAGGATGTAAGTGGACGCTGCAAGCCGTAGGGCAGCACGTTTTTGAAGACGTGCCGTTCCTCACGGACTATCAGTACACTTATACAGATGCCAGTGGTGTGCCGCATGTCGCTTATGGCGATGGCAAGAACCACGACATCATGGGAGCAACCTTCCGATATTTACCATGGTACAAAGCAAATAATGAGTGGGTAACATTTCCTAACTCTATTTTTGCCGGGGAAACCCGCTATGGCTTATCGATGGATCCCTCCTACCTCCATGAAAACTTCAACCTTGAGCTGGGGTCTTGCCCCAGCAGTACTCAAGAAGTTGCGAGTTGGATTGGCGGAGCGGCAAGCGATTGGACTGCCCCCGACTGGGAAGGTGGTGCTTGGGTCTACAATGGCCCCACCATCAGCTTTACTGTTCCTCTCGGTCACCCCAGCTGGGTTGATCTGGACGGAGCACCACTGTGGCAGACCCATAGTGGCACCGGTGACAACTTCAGTTATCACTGCCATCGCTAATAATGTCTCAACCTGTAAAACCCAAATGTCTCTCTCCCTTAGGAAAGGAGAGAGACTCCCTTGAGTACATAACTTTTTGTGTATTCAAGAGAGTATGAAAATAACTAACCAACTACTAGCTAGATTTGATACCCCAGAGACACTGCTGGTGGTTTCACCGTACCCTAAAAAGGGAGAGACCTACTCGGCTGGTATAAGTGGCATTGCCTCCTATACAAAAAATATGATTGGCTCAATCAGCAGACCAATAGTAGTTCTTGCGCATTATAAGAATAAACCAAGTTTCTATATAGAAGACCATGTCCTGGTTATTAGATGCTTTAAGCTTAATACCCATCAACAATGGAATCAGATTTATCAACAGGTTGAAAACTTTAAACAAGCCCAACATTTATTAATCCAATTCGACTTTTCTCTTTATGGAAATATTTTTAACTCTACCTCAATTATTCCCTTCCTTGCTCTTATTAAGAGAGCGGGTAAAAAAATTCATTTTACCTTTCATTCAGTAGTTGATGACATTAGAAACTTAGCCGGACATGTTGGTCTAAGCAACTCTTTCACTGACAAAATAAAAGCTAAAATACTAAATCAATCATTTAAGGCTTTTTATCTAGGCATTGGATTACTTAGTAATCAAATCATTGTGTTGGAAAATCCACTTAAACAAAGGCTGAGCGCTTTCATTAACAAAGAAAAAATTGCTACAATAAATCACCCCGTAGATACCAGGCTCAAAAAAATAACTAAAGCTCAAGCAAGAAAGAAGCTTGGTATTACAAATAAGGAACAGGTTGTCTTATCTTTTGGATACATTAATTGGTTTAAAGGCACTGATTTCTTTGTAAAAACTTTCCAAAATACTAAACAGCTCTTAAATAAGCCCACTAGATTTATTATTGCTGGCGGACAAAGTGCAACTTTAAAGAACCAGCCTTATTACCAAGAATACTTTACCAAAACAGAGTATTTGGCTCATCAATGTCCTCAAATCGAAATTACAGGCTATGTTCCTCAAGAGAATATCGCCACATATTTTGCCGCTGCTGACTTAGTAGTTTTTCCCTACCGATACTTTATGTGTGCTTCTGGGGTATTGTCTCTAGCTTTCTCCTACCAAAAGCCATTTATTATTTCTGAATCTCTAGCACCAATGATGCTTGCTCCTGATTTTAAACAGGCTTTCAGACAAGTTAATCTTAGCGCTGACGATGTCTTTTTCGACCTAAATAGCTCGTCTTTAAAGAAGATTACTACTAAAGTTCTAGAAAATGGCATCAAGAAGAAAATGGTTAAAATGACTAAGCTAATGAGTGAGAAGCGTGACTATGCTCGGCTATCTCAAGTGCTAGAAAATAAAATTTTTGCCTTAACCTCTAGACAAATAGCCCCTATAAAAAGACTGCTTCAATATGCCAGAATGTAGTCATGTATAGGTTGTTTGCTAAACATCTTCCCTGGATCTTACTCACTCTCATAACCTCTAGTTTGCTTTATATCTTTCTATTTAAAATCCCAATTCAATTGGGAGGGGACATTATTGATTATTTTGGACCAACTGAAACTCTTCTCCAGCACAAGACTCTCTTTCTCACTCCAGAAACAAAGGAATCTCTTTCTGAAATACTTAATCCAGGATACTTTAGAGATTACTATAATATTGCCGGTAAAAATAGTGAGTTGTATCCTGTTCATTTCATTTTTTACTCCCTAATACTCCTACCATTTAGAATCATTTTGAAAACTCTACATCTACAAGAGCTGAGGGTTTTCTATGTTGTAAATATATTTCTCTTTATGTCTGCAATAGCAGTAATTTGGAAAAAATACATTAAAACCAACAAGAACCGCCTAACCTTTTTATCACTGGCCCTATTTTCATCATTGATGTCATTTTTTAAATGGCCAGGCCCAGATTTATTTTATCTTCTGCTGCTTACCATTGGTAGTTTGGCCTTTTTAAACCAAGAGTATTTACTAGCTACCCTACTAGTGAGCGTTGCCTCTTGGCATAGTCAGCCACTAATTATCTTGGCTAGCATTATGCTGATTACTTACTTGAGAACCCGTAAGATTAGTTTTAAATCTATTTTATCAAGTCTTATGGTTATAGTTCTTCTCACCACCCCCTACCTTTATAATTACTGGATTTTTGGCCTACTCACTCCCTGGTCAGCCATTCCTGATGGTTGGACACAGCTTAGAGGATTTGGTCTTCACAACTTAAGTCTATTTAAGCTCTATGAGCAATTTTTTGATTTAAATTTTGGTTTATTTTGGTATGTACCATTTTTTATTTTTGGAGGAATATTTAAAATAATCCAAGAAGCTTTAGTATCAAAAAAGTATCATTCCCCCTTTTTACTAACGGCCTTTATGGTGACTGCTCTTTTCTATCAAACCAACCCCGCTTGGCATTACGGAACAGCTGGCTATGGACCCAGCCGACATGCTGTTTTTATGCTGCCAGTTTTTCTAGTCCTAACCTTTAAATTTTTGACTGGACTATCTAATAAATTATGGACCATAGGATTGCTCTCACTTACACTGATGACCAACTTAGTAATTTTAAAAACTAACAACTACCTAGATCCTAACCTAGAGAAAACACATTACCATAACTATGCTGCCAGCTATGTACTTAATACCACTCCAGAACTTTATAATCCGACACCTGAAATTTTTGCAGACCGCACCAACCACCTAGAGAAAGACCGCCCCACTACCGCTATCTACAAATTAGATGGTCAATGTAAAAAGGCCTATGTCTTAATTTCAGACAAGGAAAAGGTTGAGAAAATATGTGGACCAATCCCCACACAACAACAGTCCTTAAATGGTTTTTATGTCAATTATTAAAAAACTTAAAAAGAGTCCATCTCTGATTCCCCTAATTATTTATCACCTGGTAATCTTAGTTATTGTGTTGGTTAACCTACCCATAAATCAGTGGTTTATTGGTTGGGATGCTATTAGTCCTGAGTTGAATTTTTCTATTAATTTCCGCCGAGGAATTTTTGCTGCTTGGCAAGAGAATTATGGCCTAGGATCTTTAACTGGTCACGGCTTTGCAGCCACCCTACCCCACACCTCATTTATCTGGCTTTTATCACTTTTTATACCTACACATGTGGTTAGAGCTAGCTTTACTTTCATCATGCTTTATCTAGGTGGTCTGGGTTTATTTATCCTAAGTAAATACCTACTCAAACAATTAAATAATTATAAAAAATCTCTTTCCCCACAGCTTCTTAGCTGGATAGCCTTAACTGGCGCTTTATTTTACGTTTTGAACCTAGGAACGGCTCAGATTTTTTATCTACAGCTTGAAGCCTTCATTGTTCAATTTGCCGCCTTACCTTGGATTTTTTGGATACTTTTTAAAATATTTAAAACTCAAAAAACCAAGTGGTATTGGTGGTTTTTTCTTATAAATGTAATCAGCTCTACTCAGGGGTTTATCCCTTCATTATTCGTGGCATTTGCCTTATGTTTGGCCACCACCATGCTGGGGTTGATATTATTCACTCCAAAAAAATATCCTGCAATCAAAACCTCACTAATGATAGTTATATTGATGTTAGCTGCTCATGCCTATTGGTTTCTGCCATTTGTTTACTATGCTTTTACTCACAATCAAATTTACTTACAAGCTTACAACAATCTCTTAACAACTCAGGGGTTTATTTTCAAAAGCCAAGCCTTTGGTCGTGTTAGTGATACTGCCTTGTTAAAAAGCTTCTTCTTGGATAGCTACCAGTTTGGTGAATATGTCTTTGAACCATGGTTGGAGCATCTAAGGTTTTTTTCCACTAGAATGGTGGGCTACATTTTGTTTGGCCTAACTACATTGGGGACTGTTTTTAGTTGGATAAAAAAAGATAAAATCACACGCTCATTGGGTATGAGTGCAATTTTTTCCTTTGCAATTCTAACTACCAACACTATTCCCTTTTCTTGGTTATCAGAACTTTTAAGAAAGTTTTCGCCAGTTTTTGCCCAATCTTTTAGAATAGCATTTACAAAAGTTGGGATTATTAACAGCATGATGTATGCTGTTTTTTTGACCATAGGTATTTTTCATTTATTATCACTAACTAAAAAAGTAAAAACGGAATTATTGAACTACTCAGCTGTCTTCCTGCTTCTTATTGGCACTATTTGGTACGGTTGGCCACACCTAACAGGAAACACCTTGTATGATCGCCTAACGCTTCAGATTCCAGATGCCTATTTGGAAGTAATTGAGCATTTTAAAGGTCAACCCGATAGTCGTATTGCAGACTTACCAGTTGATTGTAATGAAGGCTGGTATACCTATGATTGGGGTTACTTTGGTTCTGGATTTTATTGGTATGGAATACCTCAGCCAATCATGTCTCGTAGTTTTGATGTGTGGAACAATAATAATGAGCAATATTATTGGGAGCTAATATATGCTTTGCGAAATCAACGCTTTGACTTAGTTGATTCAATATTTGATAAATATCATATTTCTTGGATAATTGTCGATCCTAATCTTAAACACTGCAGACACCAAAAGGGCTTTGATTACCAAAAAGAACTATTTAATTATTTTGATTCTTCTGATGATTATTCTCTAGAGGGAGAATTTCTCACCGATCAAATTAATCAAATTAAAATTTATAAATATAAAGACTTAGGTGGCTATCTAAAAGCCTACTCTGATTTACCCACCCATGAAACCGGTGGGTGGGTTCACCAAGACCTAGGCTTTTCTCAGTTGAATAACTATATATCAAATAATCAAAACTCCAATATTGCCTATCCCTTTGCCACTTTGTTTAGCCAAAGAAGTCAGCTTAACGATACACAAAAAATAAAAATTGAAAAAAATAATACTAAACTAGTATTTAAACTACCAATTTCTGAAGAATGGTCAAATCAACAACTAGCCCTGGCTAATATAAGAAATACTAGTGCCGCGATCCCAATCAAGCTTGAATTCAACCAACTTGGACAATCAACGAATATTAGTCTGACTTTCTCATTGCCCATTATTCAGCTTAATGACCAAATATTATTGAATGAGGAAAAAACTATTTTACTGGGAACTGTTCCCTATAAATCTACTAAATTAACACCAATTGTTAATAAGTTCGAAGTAAAAAATAATGAATCTATCTTTAGAGCTGATCTTAATAATCAGGTAGTTATTTTAAATGATCTACAAAAAACAATATTCAAGTGGGAGTCTGATGACGTTTTAGACTTTCAGGAATTTATCTCAAAACCCAGAAGCATTGAACTACCAACCCTAACTCAATCATCGCAGTTGTTGGTTAAGTTTCCAATTATTGAAGGTACCAACCTATCTTATTTACCATCTGGTCAAGAGTTTGTAGATCTACTAAATCTTACATCATGCTCTTCTTTGCCAGAAACAAAAAATTTAGAGTATGAAACACCCACTGCAGAAAATGCCTACACAAGGATGATTTCAGAGAAAACAGCTAACTGTGCAATTTTAGATTTATCAAATTTAGATACAAATCAAGGATATTTATTAGAGATAATCAGCCGTCATGTCTCTGGACAACCACTGTCTCTTTCAATTAATGATAGCTCTGGAGTTCGCTACTTATCTTTACCGCTATCTACTAGTCAATCGACCAGTACCGAAAGATATGTGCTGCCCCCTTCTAAGATAGCTAATGAAAATGGTTATCAACTATTGTTTAAAAATATTTCTCACAGTAGCCAAGAAACAGTTAATGATATTTTGGGAGTTGAGTTAATCCCAATACCTTTTGAAATTCTGAATCATCTACAACTCATAAAAAATGATAGGATCAATCAAGAGATTACTCAATTAAAGCTAGAATCATCGCATTTGAATGAAACCTTATATTTTGCGTCCGCTAAAAACTCAAATCCCTACTACCTAACTCTATCTCAATCTTTTGACCAGGGTTGGATCGCGATATTAAAAAATAATCCTTTTAAAAAACTTAATCATTTTCGTCATAATAGTTGGGCTAATGCATGGGAAATTCCTGCGGGGGAAAATGAGATTATCATCTTCTATTGGCCACAACTATTAATTTTTAGTGGATATATATTTCTTTTAAGTACACTCATATATTTAACCAATAGACTAGTTTTGATTAAGAAAAAACCCTCTAAAAGCAAGTCTTTAAAGACTAAAACAAAGCAACGGCTTCACGGTAAATAAAAAAAACTCCTACAACTACTGTAGTTTCAGCATGTTTAACTCACAGTCATGGGCTTTATTTTAATAATGTTTTTTTTCTTAGTAACTACCCCTTTAGTCAAAGCCCAAATCTCTATCAACGAAGTCTCCTCTCATCCAGAGCAGAGCAATGAGTGGATCGAACTCCACAACATTTCACCTCAGGAAATTGACCTAGATGGCTGGACTTTAGAAGACCAACTTAGCTCTCCCTCAATCATTACTCAAATTGAAAGCCAAGCTCTCTCGCCACAAAGTTTTCTAGTTATAGAGCTCTTATCAGCGAAGCTCAATAATTCTGCCGATGGAGTAACCTTAAAAAACTCTCTAGGTGAAATTATTGATCAAATGAGCTATGAGGGCTCAGAAAAGGGAATGAGTTGGGCAAAGAACAGTACTGGAACTTTTGAGCTGGCTCAACCCACTAGAAATAAAGCCAATATATTCCCTAGCCCCTCTCCCTCACCTACGCTTAACCCGACACCAGATACATTACCTTTAAATAACTCTTTTCATCACCTCATCACCATTTCAGAGTTTGCAGCTTGCCCTAATTCTGGAGAAAGGGAGTGGATCAAACTTCATAACTCTGATTCTCAGCCTCACTCAATTTCAAACTGGAGAATCCGTGACTCTAGCAATCAAACTCGACTGGTAAATACCACTATCGCTGCTCAAGACTTCCAAATAATCTCTTGGTCTGGAAGTTTACTAAATAATGGTGGAGATGAATTCTCCCTAGAGAACGAGGTGGGTGAGAGCTGGCAAAACATTAAATATGATGCCTGCCAATTTAACACTAGCTATATTAATATTGATCAGCAGTGGGTGGAAAAAACTACTGTCATATCATCTGAAAGAGAGACTAATAAAGAAAGTATAGATACGACAACTGAAAATAATAATGAGCTTGTCTCTCTGACCCCGCCTACCCCACCCATTCCCCCCTCACTACCATACTCACCTCAACAGATTGGCCTCAATCATAGCTTACCCGTTGTTCTCCATCAAACTAAACTAACAAATATTATTGCTAAAAAACTACCCAGGGGGGCTCTGCTGAGTGTTATACTGGGAGGGTTGTGGTTATTGATAAGCTGTGGTTGGAAAATCCATGAAAAAATCTCTCAACAAAACTCAAGTTCTTAATGCCTATGCGCCGCCAATAATTTGGGCTGGCCTAATATTCTTTCTCTCAGCTCAAAGCACCCTCCCAGGAGCTTCCTATCCGTTGCTGGATTATATTTTTAAGCAAAGTGCCCATGTGTTTGTCTATGCAGTCTTGCACTTCCTAATTTGGAGAGCTATTAAAATCACTACTTCTTCTCCTCATAATAAAATTAAAATTTTAATTATCCCAATCATCTTATCTGCCGCATATGCTTTCTCTGACGAACTTCATCAATCATTTATACCAGGAAGAAAAGCAACTTTAGTTGATATTGGATTTGATTCAATAGGAATAATCATTTCACACTACTTGACACATCGGCAAAAACAGATACACTCAGATACACTGCTCAACTGGTAATATAATAATTAATATATCTCATTAGAAAGGACCACATGACTAAATCGCAGCTAATCGATATTGTGGCCAAAAAAGCTCACCTAACTAAAAAAGCAGCTAAAGACAGTGTGGAAGCTCTGTTTGATGAAATGAATCGCGCTCTTAAAAAGGGTGAGAAAGTGGTCATTTCTGGCTTTGGTACTTTTTATGTCAGTAAGGTTTCTGATAAAGAAGTAGTGCCTTTTGGCAAAGAAGATAGCCGTCAAACCATTAAGGCTCATAACGTAGTTAATTTCAGAGTTGGTAAGCCATTGAAAAAGCAGGTTTGGTAAAAAAATAAAAATAATTTAATTGAAATTTAAACCCCGTCTGCCTAGAAACAGCACGGGGTTTTTTCGTACAATATGAGCATAAATGAAAAAATATTTATTAGTAATAAAAATAACAGCCCAGGAAATCTTACAGTATAGATTTAATTTTTTAATTCATGTTTTAAAGTATGCGCTGTCTATTAGTATGATGGCTCTAGTTTGGCTTGCTGTTCAAGCTGAGACAAATATAGAAGGTCTAACTCCGGAATCCACCGTTCGTTACTTTTTCTTTGCCGCCATTCTCTATGGATTGTCCAACTTTCATACTTGGTACGTAGAGGAGGATATCAAACAAGGTCGCTTATCTAAATATCTTACCAAGCCATATAACTACTACTTATTTGGATTCACTAATCAACTTACCTACACCGCAACCGAACTCATAATCAAATTATTGGTGATGATACCGCTTTTAGAGTTTTTTGGGTTTAACTTCACTCCATCATTAGCTCAAATTATATTTTTTGTCTTTTATATGCCACTAATATATGTTTTTTCATTCTTAACTCAGTTTACTGTGGCTAGTATGTCTTTCTGGCTTAAAGATGCTTACTCCTTGCGTTGGGTTTCGCTTAGTATTTCTAGATTTTTAGCAGGAATCATTATTCCTTTGAACTTACTGCCAGAAAAATTTCTTAACTTTAGCTTCTTTTTGCCATTTCAGCATTTAGCTTACACGCCGATTCAAGTTATCCAAGGCAACGTTTCGCTTCAATATGCTAGTCAGGGAATGCTAATCTTATCTTTTTGGATTGCTATCGCGTGGATAATTAAAGAAAAAACTTGGCAGAAAGGAGTACATAGCTATGAAGCAATTGGCATTTAGTTTTCGCAGGCACCTGCGTATCTACAAACATATTTTATCCTTTACTGCTAAATATATGATGGCCTATCGAGTTAGTTTCTTTATTCGCTCGTTACATAACATTTTTTATGTGGCAACCTTTTTCATTGTCACTTTAGTTATTTATCAGCACACTTCAGTTTTGGGGGGCTGGGTAAAAGATGAAGCTATCTTACTTTTCAGCCTAGTTCACATTACCTATGGGATTCAACTATTTTTATTTATGCGTGGTGTTGAAGAATTTATGAGATTAAGAATTAAGAGCGGAGATTTTGATCTAGATTTACTTAAACCAGTTAATTCACAGTTTATGGCTTTTTTTCGTACACCTTGGATTGACTCTGTGATTTTTACCCTTATTGTACTTATTTTATTTATAAGACAGACCCTTATACTAAGTCACCAAATTTCCTTAACCAGCTTTATCTCATTCGTCGTCTCTTATTTACTTTGCTTGATAATTTGGTATTTAGTATTAGTTAGTTACGCCACAGTAAGTTTCTATGTCACTAAATCAGAGCAGGTAATTTACTTCATTGAGAAAGCCAGCGACTTCGCCCAATACCCAACTAATATCTTCCCCAAAGTAATTCAGCAGGCCTTCCTTACCATCTTACCAATTGCTTTTGTTGCCTATGTTCCAAGTAGTATTTTATTGGGAAAAGATGTTCAAAAAATGTGGACCATGATACTTATTATTTTACCAATTAGCTTTATTATTAATAAAATTGCCTGGAGGGAGGGCTTAAAGCGTTACTCATCTGCCAGCTCATGAGTTGCGCTACAATGGAATTGATTATGTCTCAGCCAGTTATTCAAGTTAAAAATTTAAAAAGATACTTCAAGGTGTACAAAAAGCAGCCTGGTCTTTGGGGATCAGTTAAATCTTTGTTTAAGCGTAAGTACGAAACTGTTAAAGCCGTAGACGATATCTCATTTGAGATCAAACAAGGTGAGATGGTTGGCTTCATTGGACAAAATGGAGCTGGAAAAACTACTACTTTAAAAGTTCTTTCAGGACTTTTATATCCTACTGAGGGAGAGGTTGGTGTTCTGGACTTTGATCCTTGGGATAGAAAACCAGAATTTCAAAAACAATTTGCTTTAGTAATGGGACAGAAAAATCAACTTTGGTGGGACTTGCCCGCCATGGAAACTTTTTTGCTTAACAAAGCGATTTATGAAATTCCGGATGAGCAATTTGCTAAAACTCTTGATAAGTTGGTTGATCTACTCAAAGTTAAAGATATTATTAATATTCAAGTTCGCAAGCTTTCACTCGGACAAAGAATGAAATGTGAGCTTATCGCTGCCTTACTCCACAATCCTAAAGTTCTATTTTTAGATGAGCCTACCATTGGGTTGGATGTGGTCATGCAAAAAAACCTGCGTGATTTTATTAAATCCTACAACCAAGAATTCAAAGCTACCATTGTTCTAACCAGTCACTACATGGATGACGTCAAAGAACTATGTGAGCGCGCAATTATTATTGATAAGGGTAAACTAATTTTTGATGGTAAACTCAAAAAAATTATTGATAAGTATGCTAGAAATAAGATTCTTTCATTGGTTTTTTCTGAAGAAGTCAGTGAAAAAGAACTGAAGAAATTTGGTCAAATTAAAGATTTTAATCAGGGTGAATCAAGGTACACGGCCACTTTATTGGTATCACGGAAAAAAGCAGCTCAGATGGCTAGCGAGCTTTTAAAACAACTCCCGATTGAAGATCTGAATATAGAAGAGCCTCCCATCGAAGCTATAATTAGAGAAGTTTTTCAGAGTGGCAATGCATAAGTACATAATGGTTCTCAAACAGTATTGGCAAAATATTTTTGTCTATCGTGTCAGCTTTGTGCTATGGCGATTTCGTCAATTTTTATCCTCGCTTATGGCCCTGACTATCTGGACAGTCATTTTTACCAATCAAGAAATTGCCTTTGGATATCAACAAAAACAAATGGTCTCATATGTTTTTCTAGTAACAGTACTCTACAACATTATCTCCACCACCTCATTAAATGATTTAACTGGTGAAGTCTATTCTGGGAAACTCAGCACTAAGTTGGTTAAACCTATGAATATTTTTCTGGCCTTAGGTTTTCAAGATTTAGCAGATAAATTACTCAACATTGGTTTTGTGATTGTAGAAAGCATTATCTTATTTTTTATTTTTAAACCCAGCTTCATTTTTCCCAGCCTAGGACAGGGACTGATTTTTCTGGTTTGGGTAATTTTGGCAACCTTAATTGCTTTCATGATTAATCTTTTGTTTGGATCAATCGGTTTTTGGAGTCGAGATTCCTGGGGACCAAGGTTTTTATACTACATGATTTTAGACTTCACTGCCGGAAAGCTCTATCCCCTTGATATCTTGCCCCCAGTGATTCAAAAAGCGATTTATTTTACCCCATTCCCCTACATGTCATACGTTCAAATTCAGCTTTTTTTAGGCCGTCTAAAACAAGACCAAATATTACCAATTACTCTAAGTATGATTACCTGGACAATCGGCTTAATCTTTATCTCTAGAAAAATTTGGCATAAAGGATTAAAAAACTATACGGCCATGGGCCAATAGCATGAAAAGATTTTTTACATATTTAAAAATTTGGAAACTTAATGCCAGTAATACGCTGCAAGAATTTTTTGTTAATCGCTATACTCATATTCTATTTTACTTAGGAAAAGTAATCAGACTGGGGATGTCTCTACTTTTTTTGTACCTAATTAAAGATCAAATTTCTCAATTTTCTGACTACTCTCCGGACCAGGTTATTATTTTCTTTTTAACTTATCAATTTATAGATCTTTTTGCTCAGGTCATTTTTAGGGGCGTTTATTTATTTAGAGCCAGAATTATTCGTGGCAACTTCGATTTCATGCTTTTAAGACCAATTAACCCTCTATTTCAGGCTTTAACAGATCATCCTGATATCAATGACGCCTTGTTTATTATTCCCACTACGATTTTGAGTATCTACATAGCTACCACCCTTAACATTCAAGTAACTCTTGCTTCTCTATTGATGTATCTACTTTTAGTTTTCAATGCGATGATGATCGCTACTTCTTTGCATATTTCAATTTTGGCAATGGGAATTTTGACCAAAGACATTGAAGGTCTTATTTGGATATATAGAGATGTAATGCGGCTAGCTAGATTTCCTGTAACTGTCTACTTAGAACCGCTTCGCTTTGCCCTCTTTTTTATCATTCCAGTTGGATTAATGATTACTGTTCCTGCTGAGGTTTTACTAAACTTAACCCCCGCCTATAGCATCTGGATAACCATAGCCACAGGAATTACCTCAGTGTGGATTAGTCTCAAGCTTTGGAAATGGAGTCTAAAAAAATATACTAGTGCTAGCTCCTAGTTTAGCGTTTTGGAGATTGACGTTTGCGACGAGCTTTACCACCACGGCCTGGCTTTCTGCTCTCTTTCATTCTTGAATCACGAGTTAATAGAGATTCTTCTTTTAAGAGTGACTTGAAAGATTCATCAAACTCAACTAATGCCCTGGATAAACCATGAACAACAGCACCTAGCTGAGCTCTAACACCTGAGCCATTTACTTTAACAGTTACAGCAAATTTTCCCTGAGTGCCAGTCAGTTCGAAAGGTAAAGTGAAGATTTTTACTGCGAGAGAAATATTCTTGAAATAGTCTTTAGCTAATTGATCATTCACCACAAATTGACCATCTTTTTGCTCATAAATTCTAACTCTGGCTGTAGCTACTTTTCTTCTACCAATTCCCTCAACATATCGGCCTGTCGGGGTTTCGAATTTTGGTCCAACTTCTTCTTTAACTTGAGATCGCTGTTTCTGACGACGAGCAAGTCTAATGATTTTCTGTGGTTGATCGGAGATTTTTTTAGCCATAATAATTACTTCTTCTCTGAATTACTTTTATTATCAATTTGAGTTTGATGTGGATGAGTGCTACCAGCATAAACTTTAAGCCTATTCATCCTAACTTGTCTCAACCTATTCTTAGGTAACATATTAATGACTGCCAATTGAATTACCTTTTCTGGTTGCTCAGCAATCATTTTTTTAAAAGGAACTTCTTTTAACCCACCTGGGAAACCAGAGTGGCTCATATAAACCTTTTGATCAGCTTTATTGCGAGTAAGAGCTACTTCAGCAGCATTAATAACTACCACATAATCTCCGGCCTCAATATGAGGAGTGTAGGTAGGCTTATGCTTGCCAATTAATTTTTGAGCAATTTGGGTAGAAACTCTACCCAACACCTCATCTTTGACATCTACCAAATGCCAATCTCGTTGCACGTCCGCTGTTTTTTGTGAATAAGTTTTCATAGACATCTACTTGGTTTTAGTTTTTTTACTCTTCTTAGGTTCAGTCTTTTTCTTGGCGGTGCTTTCTTTTTTAACTTTAGCAGTTGTTGGCTTAGTTTTAGAAGTCTTTTTAGCAGCTACTTTTTTTATTTTAGCTGGCTTTTTCTCAACCACAGGTTTTTTAAAAGTACCTAAATTTTCAGGCTTAACTACCAGCTCTAATCTAAACATTTCTGTATTATCACCGCGTCTGCGCCCATATTTAACGATACGAGTGAATCCAGATTTTCGATCTTTAAAAACAGGAGCCACCTCATCTACTAAGGTATTAACTATATCTCTCTTGCCAAAAAACTGATGCAGTTGTCTTCTAGAAGCAACAGAGTTTTCCATTGCTTTAAAAATCATCTTATCAGTCCAACGACCAAATTCCTTAGCCTTGGCCTTAGTAGTCATAATCTCACCATGTAAGATTAGGTTTCTAACCCCATTACGCAACATAGCTTGACGATGTTTGGTGCCGCGATTAAAAAATGATTTTTTGACTCGATGTCTCATAATAACTCCAAATAGCTAAGATTACTCTTGCTGACCAATCCCTAATTTAACACCTTTTTTTTCTAAAGCCTCATCAATTATCTCGACGCTTTTTTCACCCAAGTTCTTGACTTTGGTAATGGTAGCGCGAGGAGCTGATTGAAGATCAGCTACAGTTTTAAATCCACCCTTGCGTAGTGCATTGGCAATTCTTGTAGGTAGATCTAGCTCTTCAACTGTTAATCTTAGGGTTTCAGCTTCTTCTGGGGTTAATTCAGGACCCACATCTTCTGGTTCTGGTAAAACTGGGTCAAAGACCTGTTGGAATTGACGAGATAAGATTTTAGCTGCTGAACTCACTGCATCCAGAGGAGTAATAGTGCCATCTGTTTGAATTTGCATGACAATTTTATCAAAGTCAGTTCTGCGACCTACACGAGTCTGTTCAACTCGGTATGAAACTTTTACAACTGGAGAAAACAAAGCATCAACTGGGATTTCACCAATAATCTCTGACTTGTTCTCATGAGCTGTTTGATAGCCAACTCCAGCCTCTACAGTTGCTTCTAATTTAACTGACTGGCCTTTGGCTAAAGTTAAGAGATGCTGCTCTGGGTTAATTATCTCAATACCAGCTTCAGGTTTCATCTCTGCAGCAGTGACTTCTCCTGGACCCTTAGCCTCTAAGTTAATGATCGCTTTATCTTCAGAGGTAGTGGCTTTTACCCTAATTTGTTTAAGGTTTAAAATCATTTCTACTACATCTTCAGTCATGCCTTCTAGGGTAGAGTATTGGTGATCGACACCATCAATACTAACCATAGTAATTGCACTTCCTGGAAGGGAAGATAGTAAAACTCTGCGTAAAGCATTCCCAAGAGTGTGGCCATAACCTGGCTCTAATGGCTCAATGACTACAGAGGCAGTCTTGCCATCACTTTCCACCTCTTTTATTTCAAAAGTGGGATTCATCACCGGATGGGTAGATAGATCTTTCATATTTTTCTCCTTGTTTCCCCTCCCCTCATATCTATGAGGGAATCTGTTGACTAGGGTTTTTATATTTATTAATTAATACTTATATAGTTATTATCTACTGTAGTACTCGACTACTAATTGCTCATCAATTCTCTCTACAACATCGTCGCGAACCGGAATACGAGCAATTTTAGCTACTGCACCTTTTTTCAAAATCCACTCTGGAGCTGAGAAGCCCTCTTCTTTGAGTAACTCGGCTACAAAAGGGATTTTGATAGATTTAGCTTTTAAATTAATCACATCATCTACAGATACACGGTAAGAAGGAATGTTCATCTTTTTACCATTCACCTGAATATGACCATGAGATACCAATTGTCTGGCAGCGAATCTAGTTGCAGCCCAACCAGTGCGATAAACAACATTATCTAATCTACGCTCTAACAAACCTAATAGAGCCGAGCCTGTAGCAGTTGGATTCTTACTGGCTTCTTTATAAAGACGATTTAGTTGTTTTTCTAAAATCCCATAAATATACTTAACTTTTTGTTTTTCTTGTAACTGCACACCATAATCAGAAACCTTGCGACGACCACGATGACCATGCTGTCCCGGTCTAATCATTAGGCGACGCGCAACTTTTAAAGCATTGGTTTTTAAACCCAAATCTTCACCTACTTTTCGAGCTAGTTTATTTTTTGGTCCAGTGTATCTTGCCATAATTTTTTTACCTAGTTCCTACTTTTGCGTGGCTTAGTACCGTTGTGAGGTAAGGGAGTAACATCAGCAATCATTGACAGTCTAATGCGTTGAGCACGAATAACTCTAAGAGCCACGTCTCTACCTGGTCCTGGGCCCTTAATATATAGATCAACTTCATTCATTCCAAAAGATTTAGCTTTATTGATAGCATTTTCAACTGTAATGGTGGCTGCATAAGGAGTAGATTTTCTAGACCCACTAAAACCAGCCTCACCGGTTGAAGACCAACACAAAACATTACCTTTTTCGTCAGTGATGCTGACTAAAGTACTGTTAAAAGTAGCAGTCACATACATTCTACCTTTAGGCACTACTCTGGAAATTTTTTTGTTAGTTTTAATTCTTGGTTTTGACATATTTTAATCAATGCTTGAAATTACTTACTAGCGCCCTCCAGCTTAGCTGCGACTTCTTTACCCAAAGCCCCAACTGTTTTTCTTTTACCTCGACCAGTTCTAGCATTGGTTCTAGTTCTCTGCCCACGAACAGGTAAACCCTGACGATGGCGCAGACCTCGATAAGAACCAATCCTTCTCAGACGATCAACATTATCTCTCACTATGCGACGAAGCTGACCACCAACAACATGTTTTTCTAGCTGTTTGGCAATCTGATTAATTTCATCAGCGGTTAAATCTTTAGCTCTCTTATCTGGATCAATCTTAGCAGCAGCTACGATTTCCTCAGATAGTTTAGAACCAACTCCATAGATATAGCGAAGAGAAAAACTTACTTTTTTTTCATCTGGAATATCAAAACCGGTTATTCTTGGCATAAATATGATTTAATTACTTTTTGTAACTCTTACCCCTGTCTTTGTTTATGTCTAGGATCTGACTTACAGACCACTCTCACTACTTTTTTTCGCTTAACGATTTTACATTTAGCGCAGCGTTTTTTGACTGATGAACTAACTTTCATAATTATTATCTGTGTTCCTTGATTTATAGGGCGTAAATATACCTCAAACCTCGAGTTATGAAAAGCACTAATTTTACTGCGTAGGTCTTTTGATTGACCTATAGGTTATTTTACACTTTCCGAGGTCATATTTTGAGACATAGCCTTTGACCTCATCTCCTGGCATGACTCTAATTCGATAAAGTCTCATCTTGCCAGCTAGAGTTCCCAATAATAACTTGTCTTTTAGACCAGCAGCTGGTGCCTCAGTTACTCGCACCTTGAACATCGTATTGGGCAAACACTGCTCAATCACCCCCTCGATTTCCATTCGATCGGGATGTGGAGAGCGGTTTGTAGTCTCATCGACTTGCTTACGCGCCTTAGCTGCTCTTTTGTGATCTTGAACTTTTCCCATAATTACAGAACTACAATTATAACAAATATTTCCTCTGGTGTCAGAGCTAAAAGTGAAATCTTAATCTAGAAAGATATTAACAAAATTACTAACTTAAATTCCTAATCCTTCACAAATTTGAGCAAAAACCTCTTCAATATTTTTTTCACCATCAACAGAAAGTAGTTTGCCTTGTTCTCTATAAAAGTCAATTACTGGCTCTGTTTCCTGATGAAAAAGACCGATTCTCTTTCTAATTGCCTGAAGAGTCTCATCGTCGCGCTCATCAGATCTACCAGAAATACGCCATAAAGCTTCTTTGTCAGATACATCAATTAAAATCACTCTTTCAACACCATTTTCAAACTGCTTGGCTTGAGGAACTGTTCGAGGAAATCCATCTAAGATATAGCCTGAATCATACTCAGGTTTCTTCAAGTAATCAGAAATTATTTTTAAAACAGTTTTGTCTGGAACTAGTCGACCTGAGGCTAAGATTTCTTTAATCCATCTATTCTCACGAGACATCTGACGAAAAACATGACCTGAGGACAAGTAGGGAATTTGCAATTTCTCCGAAAGCAGACTTCCTTGAGTAGATTTACCAGCTCCTTGAATTCCAACTAAGATCAGTTTCATGAATCTCCCTGAGTTTATTGATTAATGACTGTCCCACTATACAACTTTTCATAGATATTTCAAGAAGAAAATATAGGACTCTAAGTATATTGTTCGTAGTTTTGACCGACTAACATTGAATCAACTTGTTTGGCTGTTTCAAGGATGACAGAAACTACAATTAAAATGCTGGTTCCACCAATAGCTAGGTTGCCCTGTCCAGTGTATGCCTGAGCAATGGATGGTAATAGAGCAATGAAGCCCAAGAAAAGTGCCCCCGCTAAGCTAATTCTCGTTACTACAAACTCTAAAAATGTTTTAGTTGGACCGCCTGGTCTAACTCCAGGAATGAAAGCACCACTTTTTTTAAGCTCTTCAGACATATCTTGGGCATTAAAAAAGAGTAAGGCAGAGAAGAAAGTAAAACTAAAAACTATTAAGAAGTAAGAGATCATATAAACTGCTGAGGTTGGATTTGACCAAACAGTTAGTGTCTGACCGATCTCTACCAGCTTTTCTTGACCACTTGCAGTCATTAATCTACCAACAAAAGAAGGCACTAACATGATAGAAACACCAAAAATAATGGGCATTACACCGGCCACATTGACCCTGATGGGCAAGTGAGTAGTCTGACCACCATAGGTCTTACTACCTCGAGTTCTTCGCGCATATTGAATTTTTAACTTCCTAACTGCCTCGTTCATAAACACAATTACTCCAACTACAGCCAAGCCAATTAAAGAAAGAGTCATGGTGGTAGTAAGTTGTTGAGCGTTAGTGGTAGCAAATGTTTGAGCTATGGCAAGTGGAAATTGACTTACTATCCCTCCCAATAAAATCATTGAAATGCCATTACCTAAACCATACTCAGAAACTAGCTCGCCCAACCACATCACAATCATTGCCCCAGCAATCAGACTGGTAACTAAAGCTATTAATGAAAGCGGATTACTAGTATCTAAAAGCTGTTGAGAGTTCAATAAAGCAATCACTGAAATACTCTGAACTACTGCTAAGGGAATTGTCAGAAGTCGCGTATATTGATTGACTTTCTCCTTACCCGACTCTCCATCGCGCTGAAGCTCCTTTAATTTAGGAAAGATCATGCTCCCCAACTGCATCACGATCGAAGCAGTGATGTAAGGATTAATCCCCACAGCCACAATTGAGAAGTTAGCAAGTGTCCCTCCTGAGAAAATATTTAAAAAGCTTAGAAATTGATTTGAGGCAAAAATTTCCTGCAACTTATCTAAGTCAGCTCCGGGAACTGGAATGTGAGCTAAAAATCTGAAAATAAAAAAAACACCTAAAGTAAATAAAATTTTATTCTTTAGTTTTTTGTTTGAAAAAACTTGTCCAACTAAATCAAAGATCTTCTGCATTACCAATAATATTAGCGTAGATTACTTAACCAAACCACCCGCGTTTTCAATGGCTTTTTTGCTCGCAGCTGAAGCTGGAATTTCTACAGTGACTTTGCGAGTTAACTCACCAGTCTTAATTACCTTAGCTTTCTTGAAACGAGCATTAATAACTTTTTCTTGCTTTAAAGTTTCCAAATTAACAACCTTGGCTTTCATTTTTTCAATTTCACTCAAAGTGACTTCTGCCGTAGGAGTTAGAACATTGAATCTACCTTTACCGCGCAACATAGGTAGACGTTTAGTTAGCGGTAGTTGACCACCTTCAAACCAAAGAGGAATTTTAGAACCAACACGAGATCTCTGACCCTTCATGCCTCTACCTGAGGTGTGCCCTCCCTTACCAGAACCAAAACCACGACCAACGCGCTTGGAAGATCTACTGACAATACTGGTGAGATTATTTAAAAGTGACATTATTTCTTTTTATTCTTAACTGTTTTTTTAGGAGCAGCTTTTTTCATAGCCTTGGTAGTTTTAGGCTTGGCGGCTTTAACTGCCTCTTTTTTAGGAGCAGCTTTTTTCATAGCCTTGGTAGTTTTAGGCTTGGTGGCTTTGGCTGCCACTTTTTTAGGATCAGCTTTCTTTTGGGGTGCCGCTTGCTTCTTAACTACCTCAGATTTCTTCTTAGCTTTTTCCTGTTCCTGAGCTTCTTTTTTCTTTTCTTCTTCTTCTACCTCAGCTAATGAGCGCAGCTTAATACCTTTAATCTTAACTAAGTTAGCGATTTGTCTCAAAGCTTCAAAGGTAGCATAAGCATTAGAAGCTTTATTATTAGTACCCAAAATTTTACTAGAAATATCTCTAATTCCCGCAGCCTCCACCACAGCTCTAACTGGACCACCTGCGATAACACCAGTACCCTTAGGAGCTGGTTTTAAAATTAATTCGGCTGCGCCCTTTTTAACACTTATTCTAAAGGGAACAGTTGTCCCATCAATTGGCACCTGAATCATTCTTTTCTTAGCTTTTCTAACACCTTTGCGGATAGCTGAAACAACGTCTGGAGCCTTGCCTTTAGCAACCCCAATTTTACCTTTTTTATCTCCTACCACCATCACCACTGAAAAACCGAATGAGTTGCCACCTTTAGTCTTCTTAGAAACTCTAGATACCTGAATGACTTTCTCTTCGTATGTTTCTTGTGAATGTTGCATTTTATCTGCCATCATATTTTTTCCTTTATAGCTTTAATCCCGCTTCTCGTAGAGACTCAGCCACTGCTTTGACTCGACCATGATAACGATAGTACCCACGATCAAAAACTAATTCTTTAATTTTTTTCTGAGATAGTTGCTTGGCAATATCTTCTGCAGCTTTTTTAGCTCGTTCTGTTTTAGTCCCAGTTATTTTTTTGGTCTTACCCATATCTCCAGATGACGCAATGGTTTTGCCAGCTTCATCATCAATGGCCTGAAGATAGCAATGCTTGTTAGAGCGAAGAACACTCAGCCTAGGTCGTTTGGCAGTACCATGAATGTGAGCTCGAACTCGGTTCTTGCGTTTTTGTTTAACAGTTAGATTGTGTTTTATTTTTGGCATGATGGTTTTAAGCTGTAGCGGCTTTTCCTTGCTTGCGTCGCACTACTTCATCCTCATATCTAATTCCTTTGCCTTTATATGGTTCAGGTGGCTTAACTTTGCGAATCTCAGCCGCTGTCTGTCCCACTTGTTGTTTGCTTATTCCAGAAACAATAATTGTATTATTTCCTTCGACAGCTAAAGTAATTCCTTCAGGTGCATCAAACTCAACATCGTGGGATAAACCTACTTGAAGATTGATTCCTGTGCCTTTTTGCTGAACTCTATAACCAGTGCCAACCATTTTTAATGTTTTCTTATATCCCTCAACTACGCCAATTACGGTGTTATTGATTAAGCTGCGAACCAGTCCATGATTGGCTTTAGTTTGCTTTTCATGATTGGTAGTTAAAACTTCAAGCTGATTATCCTTAATTTCAATCTTAATTCCAGCCGGAATATTAGTCACTAGCTCTCCCTTAGGTCCTTTGGTTTTCACCACACCCTTATCAATCTCAACTGTGACTCCGTCTGGAATGATAATAGGCATGCGTCCAATTTTTGACATATTGATTTACCAAACCTGACAAAGGATCTCACCGCCAATGTTTTTTTGACGAGCTTCTTTATCAGCGATCACTCCTTGATTAGTACTTAAAATAGTGATTCCATAGCCTCCAAGAGTTACAGGAATCTGTCCGGCAGAGGCATATAATCTTCTACCTGGCTTAGAAACTCTTTTGACCCCACTCACAGCTGGTAAAGAGCCCTCATATCGCAATGAGATCTTCATTTCTTTTTGTGGATCAGATTCTATTACTTCAACTTTCTTTATATATTTCTCATCGAGTAAAATCTTAGCAATGGCAGCCTTCATTTTGGAATGAGGCATTACAACTTCTTCATGTCCTGCAGTCAGGGCATTTTTAATTCTGATTAGCATATCGGCGATTGAGTCAGTGTACATATCTTTTTTTATTTATTTGCTCTTACTACTCCTGGCAATTCTCCTTTATTAGCCAGTTCTCTAAAAGTAATTCTACTTAGTCCAAAGTATCCCATGTAACCACGTGGGCGGCCCGTAATCTTACAACGATTCTTACCTCTAGTCGAGACGCGATTTAATTTGCTCTTACCCTGCTGCTTGTACTCTTGTAAGTACTGCTGGCGTTTTTCCTTCAGCTTGAGGGATTTTATTACTTTTGATTTTTTAGCCATGATTTTCCTTTTCCTTTGCAAACGGTATTCCTAATAACTCTAAAAGACGAAATGAGTCTTGGTTGTTCTTGGCGCTTGTCACTATTGTAATCTGTAAACCTCGAATTTGATTAATTAAATCGTAATCTATTTCAGGGAATACAATTTGCTCTTCTAGTCCTAAGCTATAATTTCCTTGCCCATCAAAAGCTTCTCTAGAAACTCCCTGAAAGTCCTTCACACGAGGTAGGGTAATGCTGATTAATTTATCGAGAAATTCCCACATATACAAACCTCTTAAAGTAACCATAGCTCCAACTGGATCACCCTCACGAAGTGTAAAGCCAGCAATTGATTGACGAGCTAAAGTTACATTTGGTTTTTGACCAGTTATTATTTTGAACTGATCAATAATGTTATCCATAATCTTCCACCTAGCTCTAGGCTCAGTGGGTTGAGTTACTCCCATATTAATCACAATCTTATTTACCTTAGGAACAGCCATAGGAGAGCTTAGCTTCAATTCTTTTTGAAGTTGAGAGGCTATTTTTTTAGAGTATTTTTCTTGTAGTCTATTCATAATCTGTGATTTTATTTATCTTTTGATTTCTTTTTATCTAAATCAGGCACTGGTTGACCAGTTTTCTTAAAAACACGCTGCTTAGTACCATCTTTGGCAATCTGATAGCCAACGCGATCTACTTGTCCCTTGTCATTAATAATGGCAATTTTAGCAGTTGGCAGAGGTCTTTCCTTGCGGATCCTATCTCCAGCTCTATCACCAATAGGCTTAATGTGTTTGCTATACATATTGAAACCTTGAACAATAACTTTGTTTTCCACGGGAAATACCTTAACAATTTCTCCCTTTTGCCCTTTATCCTTACCAGCAGTGATTAGTACTTTATCGCCAACTTTAAATTTCATAGCTTAAGTTATAAAACCTCCGATGCTAAACTAGCAATCTTATTATAATTTTTTTCTTTAACTTCTCTGGCAACTGGACCAAAAACTCTGGTTCCAACTGGGTCTAAGCTTTTTCTTGCAACAAGGATTACTGCTGCGTTGTCATCAAAGCGAATATACTCGCCATTGCTACGACGCCGTTCCTTTTTTGTTCTTACGATTACTGCTCTAACAACCTCACCCTTTTTTACCTCACTCTGAGGTTGGGCTGAGATGACTGAAGCACTAACCACGTCACCTACGTGACCAAAGCGCCTTCTTGAACCACCATAAACCTGAATAACCCTAATTGTCTTAGCTCCACTATTGTCTGCGACTCGTAAGACTGATCTTAATTGAATCATTTTATTTCTCTACCTTCTTAATAACTCTAAAGCGTTTTGTTTTACTAACTGGGCGACATTCTTCAATCACTACCTCATCGCCCAACTTTAGCTCGACTTCTTGATAATGACACATGTAGTTTTTACTACGCTTAACACTCTTTTTATATAAAGGATGTTGCCACTGACGTTCAATCTCAACCTTAACTGTTTTTTCTGCTGGTAATGAGATGATTCTCCCCTGAAGTTGCTTTTTTGGCATTACTTGTTTTCCTTATCTACTGATTGTTTAACTGGCTTACTGTCAACATTTTTCTGAGATTGTGACAAAAGCTGCTTCTCGCGCAAAACAGTTTTGATCCGGGCAATATCGTCCTTGATCTTGCCGGGCAATCTAACATCCTGAAGCTTACCTGCTGGTAATTCCAACTTAGCCTTGGCCAAAGATTTTCTGAGTTCTTGTAGCTGTTGTTCTAACTCTTGGCTAGTTTGATCGTGTAAAGCTGTTATGTCTTTTCTTTTCATGTTTATTTTCCTACAATCCGAGTTCTAACTGATATCTTGTGACCAGCCTTGCGTAAAGCTTCTCTGGCTAGATCTTCAGCAACTCCGCCCAATTCAAATAAAATTGTACCCGGTAACACTGTAGCCACGTATTCCTTAATCTCTCCCTTACCAGAACCCATCTTAACTCCAACTGGTTTGCTAGTAATGGGTTTGTCTGGAAAGACTCTAATCCAATACTTACCACTTCTTTTTGTGACATGAGTAATTTTTTTACGAGCTGCTTCAATTTGACGAGCTGACACCCAACCTCTGCTAGTCGCTTTTAAGCCAAATTCACCAAAAGACAGCGAGCTACCACGAAGGGCTTTGCCCCTCATTTTACCTCTGAACTGCTTGCGGAATTTAGTTTTTTTAGGTTGCAGCATAGTAACTTTTTAAATTTCTTTTTCTCCCTTGTAAATCCAGACCTTAATGCCAACATATCCAGACCTTGTTCTAGCTGCTTCATGATAGTAATCAATGTTAGCTCTTAGAGTTTGAGTGGGCACGCTCCCCTGATTGTACTTCTCGGATCGACCAATCTCAGCTCCACCAATTCTGCCAGAAAGCTGAATCTTGATACCCTTGGCTCCAGCCTGCATTACCTTTTCAAGTGCTTGCTTAACTGCACGTCGATGTGGGTAACGAGAAACTAGCTGTTGAGAAATTCTCTCAGCGACCAACCTAGCGCTTAGATTTGGCTCCTGTACTTCATTGACTTGTATATCAACATGAACCTTATCCTTTTTAAGCTTTGAAACATTTAAGATTTTCTCAATTTCCATTCTAACCTCTTCAAGATTAGATCCACCCCTACCGATAACTACTCCTGGTCTTGAAACTGAAATAATTATTTTAATCTTTTTGACGCTGCGCTCGATTAAAACTTCTACTAAGCCAGCATTAGTTAGCTTTTCATCTAGGTACTTTCTCAGCTTGTAGTCTTCCAAAACTTTATTGGAGTATTTCTTTGCAGAAGTATACCAACGTGACTTCCAAGTAAAGGTTGTGCCTAATCTAAAGCCGGTAGGATGAACTTTCTGTCCCATATTATTTGTTTTTCTTTACCTTAGTTGTTACTTTTTTCTTAGCCGGTGTGACTACTTTAGTTTTCTTATCTGTTTTTTTAGTTTCTTTTTTAGCTGTTGTTTTTACATCAGCTGATTTTTTAGGTTTATCTTCTTTAACTTCGAGCTCTACTCTTATGTGAGAAGTTCTCTTCATAATGCTATGAGCGCGGCCCCTACTAACTGCTCGCCATCTCTTGTAGACAGCGCCTGGTGTAACTTGAATGCTAGACAAAACCAAACTTTCAAAAGGCAAGCGATGGTTGTTCATTGCATTGGCAATTGCTTGCTTAACTACTTTTAAAATACTTAAACTAGCTCTTCTATTTATTACAGCCAATTGACGCATGGCTTGTTCTAAGGGTAAATCCTTAACTTGATTGGCCACCAACCTCATTTTGCGAGGAGTCTGTCTTATTTGTTTTTGTGTAGCTGTTATTTTCATGATCATTAGGTTTTAGAAGCTGTTCGTTTTACCATTCTGCCATGGCCTCTAAAAGTACGGGTCAAAGAAAATTCACCCAATTTATGACCCACCATATCTTCAGTACAAAAAATTTCCTTAAACTCTCTGCCCTGATGCACTAAAAAAGTATGACCAACAAACTCAGGAGCAATAGTACAATCACGAGCCCAAGTTTTGATGGGAGTTTTTTGCCCAACTTGCTTCTGTTTCATCACCTTAGCTATAAGCTTAGGATCAACGAATGGTCCTTTTTTACTTGATCTTCCCATATTTTTTATTTTACCTTACTTTATATTTTGACTCTTCGATCACGAACAATAAATTTGCTGCTCTTACGCTTGCCGCGGGTCTTCTTACCCAGAGCATGCTTGCCCCAAGGACTCTTGGGATACTTCATACCAATTCCAGATCTGCCTTCACCTCCTCCATGAGGATGAGAGCCAGGATGCTGGGCTACTCCCCTAACAGTGGGACGAACACCCATCAATCTTTTTCTGCCGGCCTTACCAATCTTTCGATTCTTCCAATCATGATTTCCAACCTGGCCAATTGTAGCGTAGCACTTGAGGTTAATCAAACGCAGCTCTTTGGATGGCATTTGGACAGTAGCATACTTGCCCTCTTTAGATTGGATATAGGCTGCTGTCCCAGCACCACGAACCATCTGAGCACCTTTTCCTGGGGTAAGCTCAAGGTTGTGGATGGGAATGCCAACTGGAACACTTTTTAAAGGCATCGAGTTGCCTACCTTAACCTCGACTTTTTCTCCAGCAATAATTTGATCTTCTACAGCCAATTTATCTGGGGCAACCACATAGGCCTTATCACCATCTGGGTAAATAATTAGGGCAATGTTAGCGCTTCGCATTGGATCATATTCGATACGCTCAACCCTACCTGGGATGTCGCGCTTGCTTCGTTTCCAATCAATAATACGCATTCTTTTTTTAACACCACCACCACGATGACGCATAGTGATGTGACCTTTATAGCCACGACCCTGACGTTTTTTATGACCCTTAGCCAATAAAGATTTTTCTGGCTCACCTTTGTATAGTTCGCTGCGATCTAGAACAACTTGGTGACGAGTACCGCTAGTGGTTGGTTTTCTTTTCTTTAACATGTTATTCGTTATAAATATCAAATAATTCAATATGGTCGCCTTCTTTCAAAGTTACCATCGCTTTTTTAACCTGGCCAACCTGTTTGCCTAAACGACGTTTGCCAGTTTTTTTTACCCGTGAATTTCTAGTTGTGGTGTTAATTTTTAACACTGTTACCTCATATAGTTCTTCAATTGCTTCTTTAAGCTGTTGCTTATTGGCCAACCTATCCACTTCAAAAGTATAGGTATTGCGTGTATTGGCTAACTGCATTGATTTTTCACTGATTATTGGTCGTTTTAAAATATATGGGTTCATTTTTAACTACTTTTTTTACTAACCTTTTTAACTATCCTGATGTATTTAACTAATTTTTCTTCAAGTTGCTGAACTGCGTCGCTAGTAATGATAATTTTATCTGCTAAAGCAACTTCATAGATATTTAATCTTTCAGCTCGAGTAACTACAACTTTTTGTAAGTTGCGCAGACTTTTAATTATTTCTGGCTTAGATTCTGTTAGGACAACTAAAACTTTTTCTTTCTGCTTGACCATTTTTCCAAGTAAATCCACAGCTTGTTTAGTCTTTCCAGATAATTCATTGAGACCATCACAAACCACAATATTATCTTTTTGAGCACTCAAGGCAGCAATTAAAGCCTGAGACTTAGAACGCTTGGTTAACTTAAGCCTCCAGTTGGTAAGTCCAGTTGGTCCATGAGCTACTCCACCACCTACAAAAATGGGAGCATTTCTAGAACCATGTCGAGCATTTCCGGTTCCTTTTTGTTTGAGCCATTTCTTTTTGGTTCGAATAACAGCAGATCGATTTTTAACCTTGCTGGTTCCCTGTCGTTGATTTGCTAAATAAATGCGAATGCCTTGAGCTAGCAAATTCTTATTCACTTCAGCGTTAAACACCGCATCGTTGACCGTGAGAGGGGTTTTGCTTTCATTGCCAGTTTTTGTGTAAGTAGTTAATTTCATTCCTTAGCTTCTTCCTCTCTTGGTTCAGCTTGTTCGCTTTTTAATACCTCATCTTTTACTAAAATTCCTGAAGCATCATTATCTAGCTCAACTAATTTTTTTTGACCAGTTTTACTGATTTTAACAATAGACGAATAATGGCCCGGAACTGGGCCACTTAACCAAACTTCATTTGTATCGGAATTAATATAAATCACTACTAAGCCACTAATAGTCTTAGTGTCACCGCCATAGTGTCCGGGCATCTTTTTTCCTGGCCAAACTCGACCAGGATCAGTTCCAGCTCCAATTGAACCAGGAGCTCGCTCACGATCAGACTGACCATGAGTTCGTTGTCCACCACTAAAACCCCAACGCTTCATTACTCCCGTAAAACCTCGGCCTTTAGTTGTGCCCTGCACCTTAACCACATCGCCTATTTCTAAGACTTGGCCTGCTTTAACGATATCGCCGACCTTAATTTGGTCGGCGTTTTCATTCTCATCTTCAGTTGGTTTGGCTTGAAGAGGTTGATGAACTCCTTGGAGTTTAGTTACACCTACTGAAAAACCACTCTTCTGCATTTTGCTTCTGAGTGGCTTAGACATGTTTTTTAGTTTTTTTTGACCGTATCCAACTTCAAAAACATCATCTGATTTTTGATCTACAACGAAATTATCGTCAACGCGACAGCGAGTTACAGCCAACCTCTTGCCCTGTTTTGACCAGGCTTGTGTCATATCTAGTTTGGTGGCAAAAATACTGTCTAACATGATTCTTTATTTCTTTGGTCACCCAATTAAAGTTTGTCATTCTGTTTATTTAAGAAGCCCTAACAACTTCCCATTACATTTTGATCTGGATATCAACCCCCGCGGGGAGTTCCAGATGCATTAACGAGTCAATAGTTTTGCCCGTTGGGTTGACAATGTCAATCAACCTCTTGTGCGTTCTGATTACATATTTCTCCTGAGAATCCTTATCGGTATGAGGAGAAATTAATACTGTAAACCACTTGCGATGGGTAGGTAAAGGAATTGGTCCCTTAACTTTGGCCCCAGTCGATAGAGCAGTTTCTAAAATCTTGCGACCAGCTTCATCCACTACACGATGGTCGTAAGATTTAAGTCTCACCCTAATTTTATAGGCGTCGCTTTTATCAGAACTTATTGCCATAATTTGTTAATGTTTCAATTAGCTTCTATCTACCTAAAACAAAGCGTGATTATATCTGGTCCCTGCCTGGTTGTACAGAGCTGTTTTGCTTTATTTGACTAGGCGATTATTGTAACAGAGCTACTAATAAATGAAAAGTCCCGCCTCGGCGGGACTTTCCTTGTGCTCTCAATTCCTTATTTCAAAATTTTAGTAATTGCACCAGCTCCAATAGTATGTCCGCCTTCTCTAATAGCAAAGCGCAACCCTTCAGCCATGGCCACAGGCACAATCAACTTAACAGTCATCTTGGCGTTATCACCTGGCATAACCATCTCAACTCCATCGGGAAGAGCAATCTCTCCTGTTACGTCAGTAGTTCTAACGTAAAACTGAGGTCTATAACCGGTAAAGAATGGCTTGTGACGTCCACCCTCTTCCTTGGTTAGAATATAAACTTCAGCTTCAAACTCAGTGTGAGGGCTAGCAGTGCCTGGTTTAGCCAAGACCTGACCGCGCTCAACATCTTCTTTGCCTTTTCCGCGAAGTAAAATACCAACGTTATCTCCAGCTTGACCATCATCGAGTAGTTTTCTAAACATTTCGACACCAGTCACGGTGGTTTTATCAGTATCACGAATACCTACAATTTCAATTTCTTCACCAACTTTGACTTTACCAGATGCAATACGACCGGTTACGACCGTACCTCGACCCTTGATTGAAAAAACATCTTCAATTGGCATTAAAAATGGTTTATCAAGATCACGAACCGGCTCTGGAATATACTCATCAACGGCGTTAATTAGCTCCATAACCTGATCTTGAGCAGCTGCATCACCCTCTAGGGCTTTAAGAGCGCTGACACGAATTACAGGTGCATTGTCGCCATCAAATTTGTATTTTGTTAGAAGTTCTCTAACTTCCATTTCTACCAGATCTAAAAGTTCTGGATCGTCAACCATATCAACCTTGTTTAAAGCTACGATAATTTTTGGCACGTTTACCTGTTTAGCTAAGAGAATGTGTTCTCGAGTTTGAGGCATTGGACCATCATTGGCAGCCACTACTAAAATTGCACCATCCATTTGAGCGGCACCAGTAATCATGTTCTTAATGTAATCAGCATGACCAGGAGCATCAATGTGAGCATAGTGACGCTTCTCAGTTTCATACTCAATGTGTGAAATATTAATAGTCACACCTCGAGCTGCTTCTTCTGGGGCATTATCAATATCTAAATACCCGAGTGCCTTATTAATATCACTAGGCACCTTTTTAGCTAAGGTCTGTGTAATGGCGGCGGTAAGAGTGGTCTTACCGTGATCAACGTGACCAATCGTACCCACGTTAACGTGAGTCTTGTCGCGTTTAAATTTCTTGCTGTCGTCTGACATATTTTTTCTCCTTTTTGTCTTTGATGATAGCTAAATACTATTTTTTACTTTCTACTTAATTAGTCTGTTTTAGTTTTTTGTTTAATAATTTCCTGAGTGATATTAGCTGGCACTTCTTCGTAGTGACTAGGCAACAACACACTCGAAGCACGACCTTGAGTCATGCTTCTCAAAATTGTAACATAGCCCTGCATCTCTGCCAACGGGACTAAACCAGTAATAATCACCATTTTACCACGGTGAGTCGTGCCTTGAATCTGTCCACGACGACTACTCAGATCTCCAATTACATCTCCCATGAAATCTTCTGGTGCTGTCACCTCAACCTTCATGATTGGCTCTAACAGAACTACGTTGGCTTTAGCTAAAGCATCTCGTAGTGCCAAAGAACCAGCCATCTTAAAGGCTACCTCACTTGAATCAACATCATGAAAAGAACCATCGTAAACAGTGACTGAAAAATCAACCATGGGATACTTGGCTAAATAGCCACGTTCCATGGATTCAATAATACCTTTGTTAATTGGTTTAATAAACTCACGGGGAATAACTCCACCGGAAATTTCATTAATAAACTCATAACCATCGCCACGATCTTTGGGCTCAATTTTAATCAAACAGTGACCATATTGTCCTCGACCACCAGTTTGTTTAATGTACTTACCTTCACCCTCAGCATACTTCTTAATAGTTTCTTTATATGCAACTTGAGGTTTGCCAACGCCGGCTTCAACACTAAATTCACGCTTCATTCTGTCTACAATAATCTCCAAGTGCAGCTCACCCATTCCACCAATAATAGTTTGGCCAGTTTCATGATCTACTTCAATGCTAAAAGTTGGATCCTCTTCTGACAATTTATTCAAGGCCATACCCATCTTTTCTTGATCAGCTTTAGTTTTAGGCTCGATTGCCAATGAAATAACCGGATCAGCAAAAGTGATTCTTTCTAGTTCAATAGGGTGATTCTCATCACATAAGGTATCGCCAGTAGTAGTGTTCTTTAGCCCAATTAAGGCTACAATCTCTCCGGCTTGGGCATACTCTATTTCCTCGCGCTCATTAGCATGCATCAGCAACAAACGACCAACGCGCTCTTTTTTATTAGAAGAAGAGTTATAAACATAGCTGCCTGATTCTATTTTTCCAGAGTAGACTCTCATATAAGTGAGACGACCTACGTGAGGATCAGATTGAATCTTAAAAGCAAGTCCAGCAAAAGGTGCTTCTGGTTTAAGCTCGCGCTCTACTTCTTCCTCAGTCTCAGGATCAGTACCAGTAATGTGATCTATGTCCATTGGGGATGGTAGATATTCAATTACTGCATCCAATAAGGGTTGAATTCCGGTGTTTTTAAGAGAAGACCCAGCCATAACTGGAACCAACTTGTAATCAATGACGGCTTTGCGTAGAGCTGCCTTGAGATCATTAACATCGATCTTTTCTTCCATGAGGAATTTTTCCATCAACTGATCATCCGTCTCTGCAATTGCTTCTACTAACTCAGCGCGTAGTTTTTTAACTTGATCTTTATATTCATCTGGAATGTCTTTTATCTCTGGTTCAGTCGCTGTAGTTTTGTCTTCCCAGAAGTAAGCCTTTTCATCTAAAAGTTGAATTACTCCTAAAAATTGGTCTTCAGCTCCCATAGGTAAATTTAAGATAGCTGGCTTAACCCCAAACTTATCTTTGATATCTTGAATGGTTTCAAAAAAGTCTGCTCCCAACTTATCCATCTTATTCACAAAACAAACTCGAGGTACATTATATTTATCTGCCTGACGCCAAACGGTTTCTGATTGAGACTGAACTCCTTCAGAGGCATCAAGAACTGTCACTCCACCATCAAGAACTCTTAGCGAGCGCTCTACTTCGGCAGTAAAATCAACATGCCCAGGGGTATCAATAATATTTAAACGATAATCTTCGTTGGCTAAGTGTGAATTAAAATAAGGCTTCCAAAAGGCAGTAGTAGCAGCAGACATAATGGTAATACCTCGCTCCTGCTCTTGAGCCATCCAGTCCATGGTAGCTTCACCTTCATGAACTTCACCAATTTTATAAGTCTTACCTGTGTAAAATAAAATTCTCTCAGTGGTGGTGGTTTTACCAGCATCAATGTGGGCAATAATGCCAATATTACGAATTCTATCTAATGGAATTTTCTTTTTATCTTTGGGCATATTGTGTTTACCATCGGAAATGTGCAAAAGCTTTATTAGCATCAGCCATCTTATGGCTGGTGTCGCGCCGATTAATAGTTCCACCCTGCTCATTCAAGACATCTAGCATCTCTGCAGCTAACTTCTCTGCAAAAGAGTGATACTCTTTATTGGGTCTTTTATTGGATTCAAGTACAAGCCATCTTAAGGCTAATGAAGAAGCTCGGCGAGATCTAACTGGCATTGGCACCTGATAGGAAGCACCACCAACTCGACGCGTTCTTACCTCAATTTGAGGTTGAATTTTATGCAAAACATCCTCATAAACTTCAATTGGATTTCTTTTTGTTTTCTCTTTAATGATCTCAAAAGCTTGATAGACTTGCTTCTGAGCAATAGTTTTTTTACCACTTTTCATAGCCTTATTAATTAGCTGTGAAACTTTTACCGAACCGTACTTGAGGTCTGGTTGAATGGTGCGGGGGGGGAAACTTTTAGTTCTCATAATTATTAGCTCTTTTTAACACCGTACTTACTGCGGCTGCTCTTACGATTGGCCACACCTTCACTATCATAAACACCGCGAACTACGTGATACTTCACTCCTGGTAGATCTTTTACTCTACCTCCTCTAACTAAAACCACGCTGTGTTCAGCTAAGTTATGTCCTTCTCCGGGAATATAAGCGGTCACCTCTATCTTATTAGATAATCTAACACGAGCAACTTTACGCAAGGCAGAGTTTGGTTTTTTAGGAGTCATGGTTTTGACTACAGTACAAACTCCTCTTTTTTGAGGATTGTTGGTCTTGACTGGATTATTCTTCAACATGTTAAAACTACGACGAAATGCAGTAGACTTAACCCGCTTGAGCTTTTGCTTGCGACCTTTTCTGACTAGTTGGTTAATTGTTGGCATAGTAGAAGCGTGATTGTAACATAAACTGACTTATACATCTATCTGGGCTCTCTCTGGTGTAGTTGGAATCAAGCGCCCGATAATAACATTCTCTTTTAATCCATCAAGATAATCAATTGCCCCTCTGGAAGAAGCATTAGTTAAGACACTCTTGGTGTGTTGGAATGAAGCAGCAGATAACCATGAATGAGTATAAAGAGCACTTCGGGTAATCCCCAGCAACATAACCTTAGCGCTAGCAGGTTCACCACCAGCGGCCATAATGTCATCATTACCTTGAATTAATTGGCTTTTTTCAATCACCTCTCCAGTTAAGAACTCAGTATCGCCTGGTTTTTCAATCTTAACTTTATCACCCATTTTCCTAGCAATAACTTCAAAATGCTTGTCGTGAATAGTAATACCTTGCGACTCATACACAAACTGAACTCCATCAACCACATGTTGTTGGGCATAGAGTAAGCCTCGAATTTGAAGTAGTTCGCTGAGACTGACGCTGCCAGCGGTAAGTCTTTCTCCTGCGGCAATTAAGTCTCCATCTTCTACCATCAAGGCAGTATTGTGACTAACTTTGTAAGAAACTTCCTCTTTAGGTGAAGAAGTGGTAGTAATTGTAATCACAACCTCATCATCAGTGTTGCTGATTTTGACTTTTCCAGTTAACTCGGAGATAACTGACTTGCTTTTAGGATTACGGGATTCAAATATTTCTTCAACACGAGGCAATCCTTGGGTCACGTCTAAACCGACGATACCACCAGAGTGTTTAACTCGCATAGTTAGCTGAGTTCCTGGCTCACCAATGGATTGAGCGGCCACCACACCTACTGGTACACCTATCTCAACAATTTTGCGTGTTGAGAAATCCCAACCATAACAATGAGCGCACATGCCCTGAATAGCTTCACAGGTTAAGGGAGATCTAGCCTTAATAAAAGTAGTCTTTTCATCCAAAGCTAACTTTTCAGCTAGCTTAGGTGTAATGACTTCGCCAGCTTTAAGCATAACTTTAGAACCAATTTTAATATCCTGTAAAGAAACTCGACCAGTTACTCGGTCAGCAAAGCTGCTTTTACGATCATCTTTAGAGATCTCAACCCCTTCCTTAGTTTCACAGTCGTTCTGACGAATGATGACATCATGAGATACGTCAACTAGTCTTCTGGTTAGATAACCAGCATCAGCAGTCTTAAGAGCTGAGTCAGTTAGACCTTTTCTTGAGCCACGAGCTGAGGTCACATACTCAAAAATTGATAGGCCTTGTCTGAAGTTAGACTTAGTAGGCATTTCCACAATGTTTCCTAAAGGATCGACCACTAGTCCTCTCATAGCAGCCAACTGTTTAACCTGATCTTTTGAAGCGCGTGTTCCTCCAGAATCAATGATAACTTTAACTGCGTTTTCTTTATCGTATGAATTCCAGGTCTTATCAGCTACTTCATCAGTGGTGTCCATCCAGATTCGATAGGTAAGCTTCTTACGCTCCTCATCTGTAATCAAACCCTCTTGATAGCTATCTTGAATATTTTCTACTTTTTTATTAGCCCCATCAATAATTTGATCTTTTTCATCGATCATTGCGCAATCGACCACTGAAACAGAAATTCCAGAGCGAGTGGCAGCCTCAAAGCCGATACTCTTGATATCATCAATTAATTGAGTAATCTGATCTCTAGGCTGAGTCTCAATAGCTATAGTTACCAACTCCTTAATTTTCTTGGCGGTTACTGCCTCATTAATGTAGGCAAAGTTTCCGCTCAAGAGTTGATTGAACTCAATTCTACCTACTGTGGTTTTAATAATTTTTGTCTTTTTTTCATCTATAACCAAGCGGACCTTAATTGGTTGATGGAGGTCAATTAGCTTTGTCTGATGAGCGTGAAGAGCTTCATCTGCATCAGAAAAAATTATAGGATATTCAGATAAATCCTCATTCATGATGGTGTGGTAGTAAACTCCCATAGCCATCTCCTTATTAGGCATAGTTACAGGTTCACCGTTTGCTGGTTTGAGTAAGTTTTGAGTTGACATTAATAAATCAACTTGCTCCTGCTGAGCTTGTTTAGTAAGTGGCAAATGAACTGCCATCTGGTCACCATCAAAGTCAGCATTATATCCAGAACAAACACAGGGATGAAGTCGGATAGCCTTACCCTCAACCAAAATGGGATAAAAAGCTTGCATACCTAATTTATGAAGAGTTGGAGCTCGATTTAAAATCACAGGATGATTTTTAGTCACTCTTTCTAGGATGTCATAAACCTCGGGCTCTCGACGGTCGATGAGGTGACGAGCACTTTTTACGTTAGGTGCAATGCCATTAAAAATTAACTCTCTCAACACATATGGCTTATACATTTCTAAAGCCATGTCTTTAGGCAGACCACATTGATTTAGTTTTAATTCTGGACCCACTACAATTACACTTCGACCAGAATAATCAACTCGTTTTCCCAAAAGATTGCGACGGAATCGACCCTGCTTACCCTTAAGCATGTCAGATAAAGATCTCAGCTGTCGCTGTCGACGACGCTTCGTATTACTTTGGTCAATAAGTGAGTCAACTGCTTCTTGAAGCATGCGTTTCTCATTGCGCAAAATAATATCAGGAGCTCCTAGATCAATTAGGTGTTTCAAACGGTTGTTGCGATTAATAACACGACGATAGAGATCATTTAAATCAGAAGTGGCAAATCTACCACCTGAAAGCTGAACCATGGGTCGTAAATCGGGAGGAATAACTGGTAGTACAGTTAAAAACATCCAGGCTGGATTAATCTCAGCCTTACGAAGACCTTCAACTACTCTCAATCGTTTGATCATTTTAACTTTTCGTGCACCTTTAGAATTAACAATCTCTTCACGAAGATGGTCAACTAGAGCATCTAGATCTAGTTCTTTTACGAGCTCGAGAATACTCTCAGCACCCATGCCCACTCGGATATGACCGTCAGCATCGTAGTCAATCAATTTAATATATTCATCTTCGCTAAGAATGGTGCCTTTTTTGATTTTCTTCACCATTTTTTTAATAGTGGCGTAAATTTCAGCAACTTGCTCTAACTGCTCATCAAGTTGAGACTTGAGATTGGCAATCTGTTGTTTGGCTTTAATTTCAGCTTCCTCAACTTTTAATTCTAGAGTTTCCTTATTGGAAACTTTTTTAGTTAATTTTTTCTTTTCTTCTTTCAAAGCTGCTTTGGCCTCTACCATAGCTATCTTGGCATTTTCTTTTAACTCTTCCTGAGATTCTGCTAGAGAAACTTCTAATTGCTCTAAGTTTTCAGTCTTTTGTTGGGAATCTACTTCTAGCACCACGTACTGAGCAAAGTAAATAATTGAAGATAGGCTTTTAGGAGAAATATCTAGTAATAAAGACAGTTTAGATGGGGCACCTTTGAAGTACCAAATGTGAGCCACTGGAGCAGCTAACCCGATATGTCCCATACGTTCTCTTCTAACTCGAGAATGAGTAACCTCAACTCCACATTTATCACAAATAATTCCCTTATATCTGGCTCTTTTATACTTTCCACAATAACACTCATAGTCTTTGATTGGACCAAAAATCTTCTCATCAAATAAGCCGTCTTTCTCAGCTTTAAGAGAGCGATAGTTAATTGTCTCTGGTTTTTTAATCTCTCCATGAGACCAGGATAGAATTGTTTCAGGATTAGCAACCTTAATCTCCAAGGCTGAAAAATCAATAATGTTTTGTAATGAATCTTGCATATTTACTCCTGCTCCTTAGTGTCGGTATCTGATGGTTGATCTTCACTTTTTGAAGCTTGATCGTTGTCGTCGTTGTCTGTTGAATCATCGCTATCGTCAGTAGTTGGATCTGCCGAAGTAGTATCATCGTTGGCTACAACACCATCTTCTTTAGCATCGCTATCAACTACCTTCACTTCCTCAACTCTTTCTTCAACTTCATGAGGAATTACATCTAATCCCAGTGAATTTAATTCTCTGACTAAAACCTTGAATGACTCTGGAACGGTTGGAGCAGGGATATCTTCTCCCTTAACCATAGCCTCGAAAGCTCTTCCTCGACCCTTCACATCATCAGACTTAATTGTTAGCATTTCCTGCAAAGTATGAGCTGCTCGGTGAGCTTCTAGGGCCCAGACCTCCATTTCCCCCATTCTCTGACCACCCATTTGAGCTTTTCCACCCAATGGCTGCTGAGTAACTAGGGAGTAGGGTCCTGTAGAGCGAGCATGAACCTTATCTTCTACCATATGAGCAAGTTTTAGAATGTAACCAATACCAACTACTGTTTCTTCTCTAAACTTTTCACCAGTGCGACCATCATAGAGCTGTGCTTTCCCTGATCGAGGTAATTTTGCCTCTTCCAGAGTATCCCAGATCTTCTCTTCATCAATTTGCTCAAAAGCGGGGATAGCCACATTGTAGCCAAGAGTTTGAGCTGCCCAACCTAAATTAGCCTCTAACAATTGACCTAAGTTCATACGGGCTAAAACTGAGAGTGGTGAAATAATAATATCAATTGCAGAGCCATCTTCTAAATGAGGCATATCTGCTTGTGGCACAATTTTAGAAATTACACCTTTGTTACCATGACGACCAGCTAGTTTATCGCCTACAGTGATCTTGCGAGTATCGGCAACTCTCACAGTCACTTCTTTTAGAGTTCCTGGATCAAGCTCATCACCTTTTTCTCGATCTAAAATTTGTACATCAATCACTGTACCAGTTGAACCATGAGGTAAACGAAGTGAGGTATCTCTAACTTCTCTAGATTTTTCACCAAAGATAGCTCTAAGCAATCTCTCTTCTGGAGAAAGCTCAGTTTCACCTTTGGGAGCAATTTTACCTACTAGGATATCTCCTGAGGAGACCACGCTACCAATTCTGACAATGCCATCCTCAGTTAAGTTAGATAGATAAGATTCAGAAACATTAGGAATATCATTGGTAAGCTCTTCAGCTCCCAGCTTAGTGTCCATAACTCTAGATCGATACTCACTAATATGGACTGAAGTTAATACATCTTCTCGTACTAAACGATCAGAGATGATAATTGCGTCTTCATAACCTAAACCCTCAAAAGAACTAAAGGCAATTAGTAAGTTAGCTCCTAAAGCCAGCTCTCCATTATCTGAAGCTGGACCATCAATAATAACATCTCCCTTTTTAATCTTGTCACCAAGCTTGACGATGGCTCGCTGTGAGTAAGAAGTGCTTTGAGCTGTTCTTTCAAAAGTAGTTAGGTGATAAATGTCTTTATTATTTTTAAGCTCAACCTCTTCTACGTGAAGGTAATCTTCTTTATTAATCTTACTAAGTTCTTTTTTATCAATCTTAATTATCACTTGACTTCCATCTACATATTCCACCTCACCACCATGCCAAGCTTTAACAGTTCTACCCATAGCACAAGCAACTACTCCTTCCATTCCCGTACCAACTACAGGAGCATCAGTCTTAACCAAAGGCACAGCCTGACATTGCATATGCGTACCCATGAGGGCGCGGTTGGCCTCATCATGATCAATAAAAGGAATCAATGAAGCAGAAGTACCAATCACTTGAGCAGGAATAACATCTATATACTCGACTTCTTCAACTGAGCCTTCAATAAAGTTATTCATGTAACGAATTGGAACCCACTCCTGAACGATGTAGCCTTTATCGTCTATTTCCACTCCAGCATGAGTAATTTTATGATCTTCCTCATCAGCAGCATTCATATAAACGATCTCGTCGGTTACCTTCATCTTGCCGCGATAATTTTCCACTTTTAAGTAGGGGGCTTCTAAAAATCCAAAATGATTTACATGAGCATAAAGAGCTAAATAAGTTACTAAACCAATGTTTGGTCCCTCAGGTGAACGAACTGGATCAATCCTAGAGTATTGAGAAGCATTGATGTCACGCATGGAAAACGAGGCTCTCTCACGAGTTACTCCACCACTGCCCATAACTGACAAACGACGTAGGTTATCAATTTCGGCCAAAGGATTGGTTTGATCTAAAATAGTTGAGAGTCGATTGCGACGGAAAAATTCTGATATTGTGGCAATTAAGGGTCGAGCATTAACTAAAGCAGCTGGAGTTAAAGCCTCGTCAGTTTTAGTCAAAGACATTTTCTCTCTAATAGAACGCTCTAAACGAATCAAGCCAATGCGAACTGCATTGCCCTGAACTAACTCACCCACTCTGCGAACTCGACGATTGCTAAGGTGATCAATATCATCAACTTTGCCTTTTTCATTTTGAAGACCAATAAGATATTTAATCGTAGCAATTACATCATCTTTGGTTAAAACAGTTACGTCTTCTTTAATCTCCTGTTTGAGACGACTATTGAGCTTATAACGACCCACTTCACCCAAGTCATAACGACGAGCATCGAAGAACAACTGGAATAAGTATTCTCGAGCAGTATTTAAAACAGCAGGTTCTCCAGGGCGCATTTTTTCATACAACTCAATTAAGGCTTCTTCTTCTGTCTTAGTGTTATCTTTTGCGATGGTGTTCATCAACAAATCATGTTCGTCATACCCAATTTCATCTTTAAAGAGCTCCATTAGCTCTTCGTCAGAACCGTATCCCATAGCTCTAAGTAAAACAGTTGCTGGCATCTTACGACGACGATCAATTTTAACCGATAAAACTTGTCTTTTGCCTACGGCCACCTCTAGCCAAGAACCACGCAATGGACGAAGTTCGGCTTTATACAAAACTTGGCCACCCTCTTCATCTCCAGAAAAGAAAACGCCTGGAGAACGAACTAGTTGAGTAACAACAGCTCGCTCGATACCATTGATGATAAAAGTACCAACTTTAGTCATCTTAGGCATGTCAGCTAAGAAAACTTCTTGTGTCTGAGTTGCTCCAGTTCTTTGATTGGTTAGAGTCGCTTCCACATAAAGGGGAAGGTCGTATGTCACTGCTTTGTTTTTGGCCTCTGCTGGGGTGTATTTAAGCTCACCAAAACGATACTTACCAAAATTTAAAATCCAGTTCTTGCCTGTAAAATCTTTAATGCCGCTGCCGTCTTCACCATTAATTTCATCAAGTGAGTCTCTTAATCCTGAGTCTAAAAATTGTTGATAGCTATCTCGTTGAAGCTCAATTAAATCTAGCTTGGGAAATACTTTGTGATCTTTTCCCCATTTAATTCGTGGCTTGCGTGACATTAAGGCTCCTAACTGTTAATTTATTTCAATTATTTACTTTGTTATTATTTCGTCTCAAGTCTACTCATTGATCGGTGACCACAACAAAAAGAGACCACCTGACTAGTGCTCTCTAAGTTATCAATGAGCTTGTTTTTATGTATTTAATAAACAAAAGAATCCCGAGTTATGTTTATTGTCTTAGGAAACTGAAGGATTATATCAATAATACCAGATCATCGCAAGTACTGTTGTACATTTGCGTTGTGTTCTTCTAGATTCTGACCATAGTGTATAGCACCGCTTCTATCATGTAAATAGTAAAGATCTTCTGTATCTAACGGATTTAAGGAGGCCTCAATTGCTTCTAGACCAGGATTACTAATTGGATAAGGTGGCAATCCAGAGTTGAGGTAGGTATTAAAGGGTGAGTCTATTGTTTTATCAGCCCCCGTAGGTGATTCCCACCAAGATTCAGTCTGAGCATCATAGCCTTTAACATACTGCAAAGTAGCGTCTGTTTGTAAAGCCATACCAATGTCATATCGGTTCCATAAAATGCCAGCCACATGACGCATTTCCTCATAACCCTTAGCTTCTCTCTCCACCAAAGAAGCCATTATCAGTGCATCGTCGAAGTTTCGATCTGATTGCCCAATCTCTTTTGCTAAGCCCAGCTCAACTTTTTTTTCAAAATTGCTTTGAATAGCCTGATAAACAGTGGCTGCAGTTGATTCTTTGGCAAATAAATAAGTGTCTGGAAAAATTTTACCCTCCTGACCAATAGTTAAATTAAGAAATTCTAAAGAATCAAAGCTATTTAAATCATGTTCGGCCAAACTAGTCGCCACCTGCTCTCTACGCCAACCCTCTAAAATAGTTACCCAAACATCATCCGTTCCCTGAGTTAACTTAAGAGCTATTTCAGCTGGAGTCATATTGGGAGAAAGCTTAAAAGAGCCAGATTGAAGCTTATTCTCCAACCCCTCCTGCTTAACTACCCAACGAAACACGATTGAGCTTTTCACCAAACCACCATCTTTCAATCTGGATGCAATCACACTCACTGCTTGTCCTCTGGGAACAACGAAATTACTTTTGGCCATTTCTTCACTGGATGCTGGTTGAGAAAAAATATAGAAGTAACCTCCCAATCCAGCCACTAGAACTAAAAACATTATTGAAATTAGAGGAAAAACTTTTTTAAAAGACATGAAAAAAAGTATACCACTATTAATTAGTATCTAGCCATTCTTGAAGGAAACCAGCTGCAGCATAGTGGTCAATAGGACCCTGACGTTTTTTTAATTTCATTTGGGAATTAGCCAACCTCTGATGAGTATTTTTAGAGCTAAGGGTTTCGTCTGTAAATTCTATGGGCACAGTAACATATTTTTTGAGTTCTTGAGTAAATTGATCAGTTTTTTGAGCCATCTTATTTTCGGACAACCCTACTAAAATTAAGCCCACTTTCTCTCGTTTGACAATTTGTTTGATTTTTTCGGTTGCCTGATTATTATTGTCAATTATTTCCAGTGGTTCAGCCAAGCTGCGATGACTGATAGCTAATCCAATCCGTTGTGTACCAAAGTCTATGGCCAATATTTTTTTCATCATACTTATCCACTCACTAATTCTGCTGTAATCACCCCTCGACGAAGATAGGTTCCCTCAGGTACACAAGTAACCAGCTTGAGTTTTCTATTATCGTACTGCTGAGCCAAGATATAAGTATCTTCAGGCTTAACATCGGTTTTATCTGTCACTACATATTTATACTTAGCTCCGTCTTGAGTGAGGAAAATTTCATCGCCTTTTTCCAGAGTCATAATGTAACTGAATACTGAGTTATAACGACGAGGATTTCTCTCACTTGGATTGTAAAATTGACGTAAAACAGAGTGTCCAAAAATAACTGGTGCTCCTAGCTCTCCAGGAAAAGCTGTTCCGGGATAGGCAATTAGGCTTTCATCTAGATTTGTTCCTCCAATCTTAACGTTGGCATTACTTATTTCTAGTTCAGGTATATCTAGAGTGTATACGGTATTGTTATGAACTTTTTTCAACGCATCACTTCGATCATCTTTAAACCAATTAGTTAAATTAGTGTAATCTAGCTCTGTGTCTAATATTATTGGGCCAGTTGCTGTTTGTGAGCTTGATCCTAATACGGTTGAGCTTGATTCGGTTTGAGCAACTACCAATGGTGTCACATCTAAAACCTCTTCCTTAGGAATGGGAGCCTTGAGCTGCTGACGACTCAGATCTGGCAAAGATGAAGCGTAGTACTGAGCAATTGGTGCAATAGCATTCCCCAATAAAAACACTCCTACAGCAATAAAAACTAACGGTAAAATTAAAGCTCCATATCTAATTGGTTTGGGTAAACGATGTTTAATTTGTTCCACACGTTCTTCTTCTTCTTTTGACTCAATTTTTTGACTAACTCGCATTTTATCAAGTTTTTTAGAAACCTTTTTTTCCAATTTATCTAAAGAAAGGTCTTTTTGTACAGCCCGTCGATATAAATCTACTAATTGCTTGGAAGATATTTGGTTTGCTTGATTCACTGTATTTCTATCTTAGTAGGGTCTTTGGGAACGCGAGGATAAAGCTGAGCAGCTATACCAGGAATCAAACTAATTTCAACTGAGTTAATATCATCTTTTGCAACTAAGGTTTGCTTAACTTCATCTATTCTCTTGCCTGAAATTTCTTGCTTGAGTTCTTCCCAATTTAAATCTGGTTTTGCTTCTGAGGTAATGTTAACTAATAGACTAACCACTCCAGAACTTGATGCCTCTTGATCAGGAGCAGACATAATTTGTGGTTCACTATTGGCCAATGTATATCCCGCAGGAATATCAGACTCAAGTACTTTTTGCGCTAAGGGTTTTAGGTCCTCTGTTTTATAAGTTAAAGCCCGTACTGTAATTGATAAATCTAGAGTTACCGCACCGATCTCATCACTTATTTCTGCATCTAGTGTCTGTTCGCTTACCTTATAGATATTAGCTGAGGCAATATACTCTCCTTCCTCTAAATTCTCCTCAATTTCCTGCTTAGCTTCATCTAATAATTTCTTCCGCAATTCTTCTACCAATTGATCTCTATCACCTACTGAGACAACCCTAACTTCACGGCTAGAACCTCCAGCAAAAGATTCTGTTATGGTAGCTGAGTATGTTCCAGGATCAAAACTAGCCACCTGCAGCTCAGTTTCTGCAGCTAAATTATGATCTGCTCCAATATCAGTTGCTGTTACCATGACTTCTTTTTTGCCATACTCTGTCTTCTTACTTCCAGCTGATTCCTTGGTGCTGGCCGATGCCACCTCTACCTCTTCATCTAAAGTAAAAACTAAGTCTCCTTTTGAAATTTTAGTTCCCTGATCAAAAACCTTAACTGCCTCTACTTTATTGTAGAGAGTAATCTTACCTTTTGCCTGATCACCCACCACCTTAACACCAGTCGTCTCTTTTGTTTTTTTACCTGAAGCATTTTTTTCAATAGTGTGAGCTGCCAACACCAATTCATCAACGTTGGTGCTGTTTGGGTTGGGGTTGAGAATAATAGTGGTCTCTTTTGAGATTGATTCAACTGCTAGGGATAACTCAACAACAGCTTTTACTCCTGTGTTGAGCCACACTCCAGTTATCACCACCAAAGCTAAAATTCCAGCAAAAAAACCACCAATAGCGAATGACTTGTGTTCGTTAAACCAACTATAGAATTTCATTTTTATTTTTGAAGACGATTCATTTTTTGATTCAATTGAGTGTGGTAAGTTTACCTCATCCTGCGGTTTAATTTCAGGTTGAATTCTTTTCTCAAGATCGTCTAACTTAATTGGCACTCCATAGCTTGTAGCTTGAGTTTTTTGAGGATTAACTTCTATGGCTAGGTCTTCCTTTTTCGCTTTAGCTATTATTTCTGGTTCCTGTATGACTTTTGAGGTTGTTTCTTCAACCTTGGGTTTTGCTACTGGTTTTCCAGTAATAGGACTCCCCCCCTGTTCAACAACAGCTTCTAAGATAACTTCTTGATCTAACAGCTCAACAGTTGGAGGATGGGTAAAAGGATGTGAGTTCACCCAATCGTGATTAAGTAATAATTGCTGCTGATCTTTAAGCTCTGAGCTATTGAGATCTAAAGAAGAAACTATCATTTTTTCTGGTAACTTAACTTCCTCTTCTTGATGAGCGTTAAGTCTCGCTAGGGCTTCTGTCATATCAGCCATAGTATCGCCTGAACGACCCACAAATTTAGTGCTAATTAATTTACCTTGACTAATCAAGCTTAAATATAATTCATGCTGACCAAATTCCACCAGTAATATGGAGAGGCGTGGATTATCAGCAATTAAGTGCTTGGCCACAGCCTCAGAAGTCACTACAAAGCCAACTGCTTTTAAACTCAACTCTTCAGTAAGTGTTTTTAACAAAGGCTTCTTTGCGGCTGTCACACCCTGATCATCAACCCAAGTATGTGGTAAGCCAAAAACTACATCATTAACTTCCTCTGACTTTTTACCTAAAACCTGAAGAGCTTTATCAGACTGAGTGACAGCTTGCTCATCATCGCCGTACTCATGAACTGTTGACTTACTTAGAATGCCGATTCCTTGATCATCAAGCTGCCATAGAGCCGTTTGAATATTAGAGTCAGATAATAAAAGAGTAATATAGAAAGAAACAGCTGGTTGTTTAGTTTTAAAAACTGGCGGCAGACCCATACGACTATACTATACCTCAACTGGAGCGTGAAAAGTACTATTTTTACTCAAATTTAGCATAAACTCGACGAATTCCGGCGCTGCACGATTGCTCCTTGAAAAGGACAATTTTTTCTATTTCTCCGGTCTTATCCACGTGAGGACCACCGCAAAATTCTTTTGAAATTTCACCAATGGTATAAACATTTACTTCATCTGGGTATTTCTCTATAAAAAAGGCTATCGCGCCATCATCTAGAGCAGCCTGCTTGTTCATAGTTCTTTTAGTAACTGCTAAGTCAGCTTTAATCCAAGCATTGATTTGTTTTTCTACCTGACTCATCTCTTCTTGAGTTAAGGGCTGAGGGTGAGAAAAGTCGAAGCGGAGGCGCTCTCCAGTAATGTTAGAGCCTTTTTGTTCAACGTGGTCTCCTAAAATTTTTCGCAACGCTGCATGTAACAAATGGGTCGTGGTGTGGTATTTAACTGTGGCGTCAGACTGATCACCTAAACCCCCTTTAAACTTTCCTGTTGCAGCTTGTCGAGATTGAGCTGCGTGAGACTCCGTAAGTTGAATAAACTTGTTTTTAATATCATCTTCTACTTTTATACCTCTACTCTGGGCTTCTTCAATAGACATTTCTAGAGGAAAACCATGACTTTCATAAAGATTGAAGGCTGTAAGAGAGGATAAACTGGTTAAAGCTTCTCTTTCAAAAACTCGTAGACCATTACTGAGAGCTTGCTTAAATTTCTTCTCCTCTGTTTCAAAAATTTGTTGAATATCTTTTACTTGCTCAACAACCTTGGGATATGCGGATCCATACATCTCCGCCACTACTGGCACTAAATCACTCACAAACTCATTTTTGATCCCAATCATTTGTCCATAGCGGATGGCTCTTCGAATCAAACGACGCGAAAAATAACCCTGTTCCTTGTTGGAAGGGTGAACTCCATCAGCAGCCAACATCACTGCTGCTTTCATATGATCGGCAATCACTCTAAATGCTTGAGTTATTTTTTGATCGCGACCATATTTTTGGCCTGAACTTTTCTCCAAGCTGTTAATTATGGGCATAAACAATTCAGTTTTAAATACATCGGGATCGTTATCAATGGCCGCTAAGATTCGCTCAAAGCCACCACCAAAATCAATGTTTTTATTTTCCAACTCCTCAAAGCCCTTTGCCGTTTTGACATAGGTCATAAACACATTGTTGCCAATCTCCAAGTAGCGACCGCAGTCACAATTTAAATGACATTCTTGATCAGCAAACTGAGAGTTCTGATGGTCTTTTAGCTTCACCCCAAAATCATAGAAAACTTCACTATCAGGACCACCCGGTTCTCCATCTGGCATATTGGCTGGCGCACCTACTCGCGACCACCAATTTTCATTTCCATAATAAAAAACTCGCTCGTCAGTGATGTCTTTACTAGCAAAGAGTTTTTTCCAAATCTCCGCTGCTTCTTCATCGCGGGGGATACCTAGTTTCTCATTTCCCTCATAAACAGTTACAAAAAGTCTCTCAGGATCTAAGCCACATGAGTCAGTAAAAAACTCAAAAATCCACTTCAATTGCTCCTGTTTGAAATAATCACCAAAAGACCAATTGCCCAGCATTTCAAAAAAAGTAGTATGACGGTTATCACCTACTTCTTCAATATCTTGAGAGCGAAAACATTTTTGAGAATCAACTACTCGAGTTCCTTTAGGATGAGGCTGACCTAAAAAATATGGAAGTAGCGGCTGCATGCCTGAACCAGTAAAAAGAGTAGTGGGATCATTCTCTGGAACCAAGGATGCAGAGGGTAAAATCTCATGCTTCTCTTTTTTAAAAAAATCTAAATAAGCCTGGCGAAGGTCATCTGGAGTCATAGTCACAAATTATACACCCTTGAATTGCTTTTGTTTTGTTTGGCGGGAGTAACTACGTTTTTTACGCGGAGCTTTTCTGGTTTTTGGTTTACTTTGTTCAACGTCTAGTTTTTTTAAAAACTCATCCTTACCTGATTGCACAAAATCACCCAGGTTTTTAAAACCAGCATTTTTACTTATCACCCCCTCATCAATTAAATGCTGATGGGCCTTGTCCCATTCATAAGCTAATTTATCTCTGGTTTTTTTTCCCTGCTTGGTTCCAAATAAATAATATCCAACCACGCCAGAGAAAAGTCCTAGGGTAAAACCAGTGGTGAATGAATGATGGCTATTTTTTTCCATCTTTTTTAGGTTCTTTATCTTTGTTTAACCAACCTACAAAAGCTTCAAATACTTTCATACCGGTGCCCAATCCTGATGCGACTCCAGAAATTTTCTGTAAAGGAGCTACTATGGCAGAAATTTTTTCATCAGCTATTTCTAGGGCTTCATTGACTTTTTTGAGTGTTCTTTTTAATTCTAGTAAAACCAAAACCATCTGCACCCCAACTACACTCAAAACAATGGTTAAGGCTGCTAAAGCAATGGCAAAAACTGTTGGAACTAATTCCATAATAATCCTTTCATAGATGTATAGATTAAATATAACAAATATGGACTAAAACTTCACTCTGACTAAGCGCTGTATTAATGTAACCTTGCCTCGACGGTCTTGGGCTTCTATGGAAATAGTATTCACTCCTTCTCGAGGCAGGTAAATTTCTGTTTCAAATGATCCGTCAGACTGCAATGCTACTGGTTGAGAGTTAACGGTCACAATTGCATCTGCATCCGTCTGACCGCTCACACCCACCCTGGCTGCCACCAATAAATCCTCAGCGGGTGAAATTATTTTCAGAGCTGGAGGTTGAGAAAGAATATACCACTGTAAACCAACATAGCTGATTAGAGTGATAAAAGTTAAAGCTAGTCCTATAACCACAAAAGTAGCTGGACCCCAAACCTGACGTTTTTTTAACATAGGCTTCATAAACTCTCGTGGAACCAACTGTCCCTTAACGCTTTCTTTAAAATCTCTACGTAAAAGCGCTATAAGAGGTTGGTGATCGAAGCCGAACAATTGGGCGTAAATTTTTATATAACCCTTAACAAAAGTAGCCGCTGGTAGTTGTTCAAATTGGTTGTTTTCTAAAGCCTGTAAATACTTCTTCTTAATCCGAGTTTTTGCAGCCAACTTTTCAATTGATAATCGATGACGCTGTCTCTCTTCCCTGAGAATTTCACCAATGGTTTTGGTTTTCATAAATTAAGATGCTAAAGATTGGCGTACTAACTGTGAAACCTTATTGCCATCAGCTTTACCCTGAACTTTGCCCATTACCTGTCCAATAACTGGTCCCATTTGGGGGCTATCTACACCCTGAAGAACTTCATCAATAACTACTTGAATTTCCTCATCTGACATCTGCTCTGGCAAATACTCTTCTAAAAATTTTAATTTAGCTTCTTCTTCTGAGACTAAATCACTTCGACCAGCTTTTTGATACTCTTCTATGGATTCTTTAACCTGTTTAACTTGCTTTGCTACAATTTTCTCAACTCCAACATCATCTTGCTCACCATGATCAATTTCGTAGTTCTTAATTTCTGATCTGAGAAAGCGCACCACGGCCAATTTAACCTTGTCTCCATCTTTCATGGCTTGCTTCATTTCATCTATTAATTGTTTGCTAAGAGACATGTTTCCTTTCGCCTAAATATTAGCTAAGTACTCTCGATTGTAACATGGAGAATGGTATACTGAGGCTGAAGTAGAAAAATAATATTTTGAGGAAAAATATGAAAAAACCCTTTTTAACTCTTGGAGTTGTGGTCTTGATTTTGGGAATGTGGTTCATGAATACTTACAACGGCCTAGTGGGACTTGGTCAGCAGGTTGATGGTCAATGGGCTCAGGTCGAGACTCAATATCAGCGTCGTTATGATTTAGTTCCAAATCTAGTTGAATCAACTAAAGGTTTTTTGACCCAAGAAAAAGAGGTTTTTGCTGATATAGCTCAAGCCAGGCAAGGCTATGCTGGTGCACAAAGCACCGGTGAAAAAGTTGAGGCCACCAGTCAAATGGAATCAGCTCTGGGAAGATTATTGGTTATTGTTGAAAACTACCCTGAACTAAAATCAAATGAGACAGTTCAAGATTTAATGGTCGAGTTAGCCGGAACTGAAAACCGCATCAGTGTCGAACGCAAACGCTATAACGATACAGTGAGAGGATATAACACTAAAGTTAAAACCTTTCCTACTATGTTAGCAGCCAATATGTTTGGCTACAGCGAGAAACCTTACTTTGAGGCTGTAGAAGCAGCTGAGACTGCTCCCACGGTTGATTTGAAGTTGGGCGAATAAAATTAAACGCACATGATAAAAAAACTTTTCTTAAGTGGTGTTTTATTAGTTTTAAGCTGTTGGTTATTGACCACCAAAGCTAGAGCATATGACATTCCCAGTTATGAAGGTTTAGTCAATGATTATGCGGAAGTTTTATCTCCCGAACTTGAGGAAAAACTAGAAACTGAGCTCCAGACCACTGCCGAGGCCTCGGACGGGGCCGAGATTGCTGTGGTTACCATTGCCAATCTAGATGGAGATGCAGTAGAAAATGTCGCACAAGAATTTTTTGATTCCTGGAAAATTGGTAAAAAACATCTTGATAACGGGGTGCTTTTATTAGTTGCAGTTGAGGATAGAAAACTACGAATTCATACTGGCTATGGAGCTGAACCAGTTATCACTGATGCAGAGGCAGGGAGAATTATTAGAAATGTAATTACCCCTGAGTTTAAACAGGGTGATTATGAAGCTGGAATCAGACAGGGAGTAGCTGCGATTGAACAGCAATTCATTGACAGCCCCGGTTTTGCCCCTGGCATTGATCCAATTAATCAAAATCCATCCTTGATAGAAAGCTTTGTCTCCACTCTCTTTTGGACCTTCATGATTGTTATTTGGGGATCAATCCTGATCTACGTCTTGTCTTGGTTTGGGAGAAGTAAAGCTTGGTGGCCAGGTGGCGCAGTTGGACTGGGACTGGGAATTTTAGTTGGAAGTATTGTTGCAGGAATTTTCTTTGGGCTATTTGGCTTAATCTTAGATTTTATTTTATCTAAAAATTATAAAAAGCTTAAAAAATCTAAAAAATCTACGGGCTGGAAAAATACTTGGGGTGGATTTAAAACTAGCTCATCCAGTAGCAGATCTTCTTCAGGATCTGGCTTTGGTTTTGGTGGTGGCTCTAGTGGTGGCGGTGGCTCCAGCGGTAGCTGGTAACTATGATAAGACAACTTTCTCCCTACGAAAAAACCCATCTTCAAAGATTTGGTAAAAGTGACATCGATATTGCTGACTATGGCGAAACGCCAGTGGAACAAATTACTGGTAGGGTTGAGTTTGGCGGGCAGGTTTTTAAACTCAATCAGGACGTCTTGATCCCCAGGGTTGAGTCTGAAGAACTGATTAATCTAGCTTTAGAAAAAATAGCCAGCAGAAATAATTTGGTTGTCGCAGATGTAGGTTGCGGAAGTGGAGCGATCGGAATCAGTCTCTTTTTGAAACTGAAAAAGAGAGGCGTTGAGGTGGAGCTATATTTAAGTGACGTTTCTAGAGCAGCTTTAGTAGTAACTAAAAAAAATGTGGCTGATTTAATTGGTCAAAGTGAACGTTTACACCTCATAAAATCAGATCTATTAAAAAATTATCCCCCCGAAGTTAAATTTGATCTGATCATCGCTAACCTTCCTTATATTCCATCTGAGAGGATCTCTGTTTTAGATGAATCAGTACGAGAGTACGAGCCTCATCTGGCTCTAGATGGTGGAAGTGATGGATTAAAGTACATCAAGCAACTAATTACCCAAGCTAAAGATAGGTTGAGTTCTGAGGGAATAATTCTCATGGAGGTTGACCACACTCATGATCGAGATTTCTTAGCTCAAAACCTACCACTTAAGGGTTTGCGGTTGCAGGTGGGTAGGGATCAATTTCAGCGAACACGATTTGTAATTCTAAGTGTAGAAAAATAAATTAAACAGCCTCTTTTAAATCAATTAATTTTACTGGTAAATAAGAGGTCATAATTTCTGGCCTTGAGGTAATAGTAAAGTTTAGCGGGCCAGAATATGAAGTCTCTCTACCCCCTTGATCATCATGGGCTATTGCTGCTTCTATCTTTATAAGACCCGTCTTCTTTGATTGCCCAGGTCCCATAAACAGATCAGCTGAATTAAGATAAATATATGGTGGTAAGCCATCATCATATAAACAAGAATCGCTGACATAAGCGTGATAGTTAGCTTCACGGAAAGTGGCTAGTCCTTCAGGGTTATCCCCAACTAATTGTGTAGCTGGATCGGCAGGCATCCAGCTACCATCTGAAATTAAAAACTCAACCCAGGCATGTCCCTCTGTGAGAACTTCATTTAGACCAATGCTCTTGAATAACTGTTCACCATTATCCAGTCTAGAGATATTTAAAATATTAGTATTTAGACCATCAATGTGCTGATAGGCCGCAAATGTACCTTGCAATCCTGCATCTACCCCTAGAGCCAATAACAAAGCTGCAAACTGGCCACACTCAGCCAATCCAAACTTAACACTTTCTGATAAAGAAGCCTGCTTGGTTTTTAGAGCTTCAATAACCCACTTAGCTTTCTGGGAATCGCTTACTAGTAGTTCCTTGATCAGCCACTTATATGGGTAATCAACACTGGATCTAATCAAACTAATCAAGGCCCTAGGTCTTTCTGTTTCTGGTATTTTTTTCAGCTCTTCAGCTTGAGAACGAATTTGTTTAAGATCGGGAGAATCTAAATCTGTTGCAACTCCAAGAATATCTTCGCCATTTCTTACTTGGTGAACCTGCTTTTCTAATGTTGCTACTAAATTAACAGAAGATTGAGGAGTTATCTCAACATGATTTGCTTTAATTAAAAAAGAACCATCCTCTGTTTTAACCACCTCAATCGACTGAGACTGTGCTTTTTTCTCAGTAGGTGCTTGACCATCAACTGATTTTTCAAAATTCATACCTTATCTTACCCTCATTAGATTAATATTTAAAAATTCTTTTAACATTTTTGCAGTCTCAGCCACAACCTGCAGCTGATTTATCTTTTCTTTAGCCCGTAACTCTAATTTTTTTAAGTTATTATTCACTAATTCTCTGATTTGATAACTGTTCATCAAATCTAAAACCTCATCGATTTTCGTCTCTGAAATGTCATTATTGCCAAAGATTTGCATTAACTTTTCTTTATCCTCCGCGTTTTGCAACAAATAGTAGTAATACAAAGTTTTTTTACCTTCACGAATGTCTGCTCCAACTGGTTTGCCGGTTTTGCTTTTATCACCAAATAAACCCAACTCATCATCTTTGATTTGAAAAATCAAACCTAAAGTTTTTCCCAATTCATTTAATTGAACTATGGTTTTTTTATTTTGCTTGGACAAAATAGCTCCAGCCATTAGTGGCAAACTAGTCGTGTAGCTACTAGTCTTGTCCAGATACATTTGTAAAATTTCATCCTTAGTTGTCTTTTCCCTATTCATTAAAGCTAACTCCACATCATGCATTTCTCCAAAGGCAGTCAAGCTGAGTTGCTGAGAAAATAATTTAACCAAATCTGCCGGCAATAATTCATAAACTAAAAAGAAGACTATGTCTCCAATACAGATTGCTAAGCTTTCTCCAAAATGCTGGGGATTCGAATATTTTTTTTGCTCTCCCAGTTTTCTATATTGAAAATGGAGAGTCTCCTGACTACGCCTCAACTCATCTTGATCAATGATGTCATCATGAATTAAAAAACTAGTTCCAGCTAACTCTAGAGCAGCCGCTGCTTGTAAAGCTGCTGATGAATAATTTTGACCAGATAATTTCTCATAAGTATTAATTAATAAGCTTCCACGCAACATTTTTCCTGCAGTAACCAGTGGGGTTAATCTCTCAAAAACATCTTCGGAAAAATGTGAGTTTTTCAGCTCTCGCCGCTTTTTTTTCAAAAAACTAATTAAAAAGTCATTAATCTCTGTTTTATATGAAACGAAGTGCTGCATAAGCCATATTTTACACCACCTGACTTCTCAAGATAAAATGGTTACAATACGGCGATATGACTGATTATCAACCATCTCAAAAAATCTTACAAAAATATGCAGAGGTACTAATCAACTGCGCCCTTAATTCTGGAAAAGGGATTAAGAAGGGTGAGGTGGTGCAAATTGTGGTGCCTGATGTAGCCAAACCACTAGCACTGGAGCTGCAGAATACAGTTCTTAAAGCTGGTGGTCACCCCATGCTACAACTTATTCCCACGCAGTTTGATAAAGATTTTTTTACTTTGGCCAATGATGACCAACTGACCTTTTTCCCTAAACCATACTTAAAAGAACGGGTTAAATTAATTGACCATCATGTTTCTATCATTGCTGATCCTAATCCTTTTGAACTCAAGGACGTTAATCCGCAGATGTTTATTAAATCTCGTGATGCTAAAAAAGCTTATCGCGATTGGCGGGATGACAAAGAAAGTAAAAACAAATTTACTTGGACAATTGGTTTGTGGGGTGTACCTGCTAAAGCAGAGATTGTGGGATTATCGCTCAAAGAATACTGGCAACAAATTATTAAAGCTTGTTTCTTAGACAAAGAAGATCCAATTGCGCAATGGAAGCGAATTTTCAAAATGCAGACATCAATTAAGAAATCACTTAACTCAATGAGCATTGAGTGGCTAGACATTAAAGGGCCAGATATTGATCTCAAAGTAAAACTCGGGGTTAATCGTATCTGGAATGGAGGTAGCGGCCGCAATATTCCCAGCTTCGAATTTTTTACCTCACCAGATTGGCGTGGCACAGAGGGTTGGGTTAAATTTAACCAACCACTCTACCGTTATGGCAATGTCATTGATGACATCTCTTTAGAATTCAAGGATGGCTTAGTAGTTAAAGCTAAAGCTAAAACTGGTAATAAATTTTTACAGGAAATGCTGAAGAGTTCAAATGCGGATAAAATTGGTGAGTATTCTTTGACTGATAAGCGTATGTCTCGTATCACTCATGTGATGGCAGAAACTTTATTTGATGAAAATATTGGTGGACCATATGGTAATACTCATTTGGCAGTCGGCAGAGCATATAAAGATTGCTATCGCGGAAACCCTAGTGGGGTAAGTAAAAAAGAATGGGAAAAGATGGGTTTTAATGATTCAGCCGAACACACTGATATTGTCTCTACTACTGACCGCACTGTAACTGCTACCATGACCGATGGAAGTAAAAAAGTGATTTATAAAAAGGGGAAATTTACTTTTTATAAGGAATAGATGACTATAAAATCACAGACTGAGCTGGCTACTTATAAAAAAGCAGCTCAACTTTCTCAAAAAATATTATCTAAATTGCGTGATGCTATCAAGGTGGGAGTTCGCCCAATTGAGTTAGATAATCTGGCTGGTGACTTGTGTAAAAAATACCACGTTAGACCATCTTTCAGAGGTGTGGTTAGTGGGAATTTAACATATAGCTTCAACAGCTGCATCTCAATTAATGATGAAATTTTACATGGAGTTCCTAGTTATAAGAGAAAAATACAAGAGGGCGATCTGATTAAAATTGACTTTGGAATTATTTATCAAAAACTCAATACAGATCACTGTTTCACTGTAGGAGTGAACAAAGTTTCAGCTAAAGACCAAAAGATATTGGAGGTTGGGCGCCAAGCAGTTTTAAATGCTGTCAAGCTAGCCAAACCAGGAAATCATGCTGGAGACCTAGGGCATGCAATGCATAGCACCGCCTACCGCGCTGGCTTTGATACGCTCAAGCAATATGTGGGTCATGGGATTGGGCATAGCCTACATGAACATCCTGAAATTCCTGCTTACGGACAACCCGGGACTGGCGCAGAGCTCAAAAAAGATATGATTATTTGTGTAGAGTGCCAGGTCGTTCCTGGAAGTGATCAGGTTTATATAGAGGATAATGGTTGGACAGTTAAAACTACTGATGGTAATAAAGGAGTTATGTTTGAATTTATGGTAAGAGTAGATAAAAAACCAGAAATTTTAACTCAGACTCAAGATTGGCCACTGGTTGTCTAAATATTTAAAAAATGAAAAAAAAACTCAAACAGCTGATTTTCCCCTCGCTGTTGATAATTTTAACTTTTCTCATTCTCAAGCCTCTTTTCTCAAACCGCCTCTTATATAGCGATGATGCTGAGCTTCATGCTGCCAGAGTTGCTAACTACTACTTGGCCGTTAAACAAGACCAGATTCCCCCTCGCTGGGCTCCCAATTTGGATAGTGGCTATGGCTCTGCAGTTTTCAACTTCACCTATCCCTTGCCATATCTCATTAGTACTGTAATTTTTATGGCATTGCCGACAATGATTGTCACATCTCTAAATCTCACAATTATCCTATTAACTGTTTCTGGCGTATTGGGAATTTATTTCTTAGCTCGTCAGTTCTTTTTGCCACCATGGCGCTCAGCAATTGCGGCTGTGCTATATCTCGCCGCACCTTACACGCTCATCAACATTTACTCACGCACTGCCTTGGGTGAAATAGCTTTTTTTGCCCTTTTACCATGGGTAATGTGGGGAGTGGAAAATATTATTCGAAAGAAAAAAGGTAGCTTGCTTCTATCTGTATTCTTAGTTATAGATTTATCTTTGCTATTTATCAGCCACCAAACCTCACTTATTATCACCTTCCCAGTTTTAGCAATTTATTACTGGATACGAACCAAAGATAAAAGTGAGTTCATTGCTTTAATTAAACAAACTATTCCAATTGCAGTAATTTCCCTACTCCTTACAGCTTGGTATTGGCTCCCAGCACTCATGGAAAAACAGTACGTCATCCTAGACCGAACAAGTACGATTACTAACTACTTTACTCAATTTCCTCAGCGCTGGTCCTTCTTTTTTCACCAAATAACAAATTTGGATCGACTCAATACTTTTAAAATGGTTTCAGTTGGCTATAGTAGCTGGATTATTTTTCTCATTAGTTTATGGATAGCAACAAAAAAGAAGGTGGCTGATAAAAAAATTATCTTATATTTATTGGGAACAATAACCCTAACAACGCTTCTGATGATGCCATTTTCTAGACCACTGTGGCTGATTTCTAGTTTAGGAAACTATCTACAATACCCATGGCGATTATTATCTATTTTGACTCTATGTACTGTTCTGCTCTTCATTCATATCTCAAAGATAAAATTATTTAAAAACAATTATTGGTTAGCTATTGTGCTAGTTGTTACTAGTCTGCTCTCAATGTCTATTTATGCCCAACCTAGAGGATTTCAGGAATGGAGTGATCATGAGTTATTTGAGTATTTCAAGACCACAACTACTTTTAATGAATTTCAGCCTATCTGGGCTGCAGAATACACGCGACATTTCCCTGAAGAGAAAATTTCTTTTAGAGTTCCACAACAAGACTTGTATGTTGATGAAGTTTTACAATCTGCTGATTACTCTAGCTTAGAAATTCAAAATTGGAGTGGTTCGCAAATGAGCTACTCTGTGAAGACCGATGAACCGGTAGAGGTTATTCAAAAAACTTACTACTTCCCAGGGTGGGAGTTAAAGATTAATAATCAGATACACGAAATTTTTTATCAAGACAAAGAATTCCCCGGACACATTACTTATTCTTTAGATTCTGGAGAGCACCAAATACAACTTGAGTTCACTCAAAATACACCTAGTAGAAAAATTGGCAGCCACCTAGTTCCATTGGGATTAATTACCCTAGCTTTATACCTCGTGCTATCATAATCTTGTGAAAAAAATATTTTTTTCTTTATCAGGAATATTTTTAATTATTTTTCTATTTTGGTCTCGCTTTTACCAGCTTGATTTACTTCCAGCTAGCTTAACTCATGATGAAGCTGTCTATGCTGTCCAAGCCAAATCATATGCCTTACAAGGCAGCAGCTTAACTCAAACACACAAACCATGGAGTTTAAAACCCATCCATCCCATGTACGCTGAATGGCCAGCAACAATCATGAGTCTAGGCTTTTTAGTTAATGATAACTCTCTCCAAGCTACTCACTTTTCTTCTGCGCTTATGGGCGTGCTACTACCATTTCTATTTGGTTGGTTGCTGTGGGGAATATGGAAAAATAAACAGTTAGCTATTATTGGGGTTGTTATGGCCTCCATCAGCCCTCTATTGTGGCAGTTTAGTCGGCTTAGTTATGATACTTTCTACTCAGTTTTCTTTTACCTAGCTGGAGGGGCGGTTTACATAAATCTAAAAAATAAACAACGCTGGTGGAGCCTACCTTTATTTATCATTGGCTTCTTTCAATATCAGGGCTTGAAGTTACTACTGACACCATGGCTGGTCTTATTATTTTTACTAAAATTTCCATCACTTAAAAAAATTAAAAATCAGCTACTTAAACCAATGGGATTAATAGTGGGAGTAACAGCAATCTTAAGCTTAATTTATGGCCTCGTCCTCTTACCCAATCAGCAAACTGACAATCGCCTGGGAGAAACAATTTTTTCTGGTTCAGAAAATATCACTCAGCAAGTTGACACTGACCGTCGCCTGTCACTACTTTCCCCATGGAGTAAATATGCTACTAATAAATTCACCCATAGTGGCTGGTTTATGGTTGATCGTTTTCTAGGTGCGTTTAACCCCAATCTGCTCTTCCGCTATGGAGAACCCAATACTAGTGGTTTTGCTGTTTGGACACATGGCATCTTTTATCTAGCTGATGCAGTTTTAATTCTGCTGGGAGTAGTTGCCTTATTGTCTAAAAAGAAAACTCGCTGGGGAGGAGCACTCATCTTAGTGTCGATACCTATCTTTAGTGCACCCAATCTAATCAATATTATGAGTCAATGGCACTTGCCTAGAACTTTTTTGGCCTATATCTTACTGCTGGTTTTAACCAGCTGGGGGAGCTGGTTGGTTTGGCAAGATAAACTCTGGCGTTGGATCATGTGTGGAGTTTACTTGGCTAGCACCGTTTATTTTAGTTATCAATATTTCTATCGCTATCCAGTCACCCACCTAGATGCTGGCACTTGGGATGAACGAATTGCCGCTACTTATGCTGGACTAGCACAGCCCAAAGAAGTCTGGATCTATTCAGATACTCCAGAAATGACCTTTTACAACTACTTGTTGTATGAAAACCTAATCACTAAGGATAGCTTGGATAAGATTAAAAACACTGTGTTACTAAATCAAGATCAGCAAAATAGATACTATTCCTTAGAAGATGGGATCACGATTACTAATGGCTGCATTGATGTCACACTAGACAGAACTCATGTGTGGAAGATTGGACATAGTTTTTGTAAAACTGAGGATGAGACTTTAGTTAGTAAACAAGAGTTAGCTAGAACCAATCGCCTAACAATTCCCGCTGTTTTAGATAGCGGAGAGGCTTATCGCATCTACGGTGATACAATCTGCCAACAATATAAATTGTCTCCGTTTGTGCATCTCCAACACCTTCAAGATCTAGATCTCAATCACATGAACCAGCAACAGTTCTGTCAAAAGTGGATTACTGATTTGAGAGGACTTAACTAGTGAGTCAGTTTAATCAAAAAGTTTATGAATTATTGATAAAAGTTCCTGCTGGAAGAATAACTACCTATAAAGTCATTGCTGAAACCTTAGGAACAAAAGCTTATCGTGCTGTTGGTAATGCTCTTAAAAATAACCCCGATGCACCACGTATTCCTTGCCATCGAGTAATAAAAAGTAGTGGTAATATTGGTGGTTTTAATGGGGAAACTAATGGAAAAGAGATCCAACAAAAAATATATTTGTTAAAAAAAGAAGGAATCAAGATTGAAGAAGGACAAATACAAAACTTACCCGATGTACTTTTTTACTTCTCTTAATATTTTTTTACTCCCTGAAAAAGTTATTTTTTTAAGTGCCTCTTTGTACTCAAACCAACCATAGTCAGCAACCTCTGATTCTTGTATTTTAACTTTTTTGTCGCTTACCCAAGCTGGATAATAGATGACTGTCTTATGGAGCACCTCACTATCTTGTTGTGGATAGTACTCTTCTTGAAAAGTTTTGGATTCATCAACCTGATACTGTACAACACTAGTTTCTTCTTCAAATTCGCGCTGAGCAGTTTCTAAAAAAGATTCATTTTCCTCAGCATGTCCTTTGGGAAAAGCCCAGTGACCCTCAATGTGTTGGGTTAGTAAAAACTCAACGCTATCACCGTCTCTGTACATGGGAATCAAACCATAGGAGAAATCTTTTTTCATAACTAGATAGTTAAAAATTATTTTTTCTGACGAAGCTTAAGCTGCCTGTTCCATCCAGTATCAAGAGCAGACTCAACTTTTTTCTCAGCTACCTCTAGCTCTAATCCTAAAACATGAGCTGTTTCTTGTTTGAAACGAGCCATCACCATCCCAAAAGTATTGCGCTTACTAATAGTAAAGTTTTTCTCTTCATCTCTTTTTTCTTCCCAAAGAGTTTTAAGGACTTGTGAGACATCGTGAAGTTCATTGGTGCTAATAATTCTTTTTACTTTCAATTGATTAAATGGGGTGCGCTCGTATTCTCCTTGGCGTAAGAACTTCAACTCGTCATTAAGAATAGTTTTTGAAACTGGAAGCCTAATAGTAGTCTGGTCAATATTGTTTAAAGGAATTGAAAGCTTTAAAGTTTCATTGCGGCGAGTTTTATAAACAGGCTCAAAATGAATTATTTTATCTTTTTCACCATCTACGTTCTCAAACTTTTCAAGCTTAAAAATTTTATGAACAACCCCGAATCTCACAATCACATCACCTTTTTTTAACACACTTAGTTCATCAGTCATAAGATGATCATTCTAACATAGCCAAGTGAGAGAGTTAAGGGTAATAAGCACTATTACATACAATGTTGCCCTAAATATGCAAAAGGACTACAATCTGTAGTATGTCAACTGATGTAAGCTGTAATTTGGGTCCATTAGAAAAAGAAGTTTTAGAAATTGTTTGGCTCAAAGATTGTCCAAGTGTCAGGTGTGTTTTGTTAGAGCTCAACGGATCTCGAAAGAAATCTGAAAAGCTTGCCTACACCACCGTTATGACAATCATGAGACGCTTGGTAAAGAAAAAGGTCTTAACCAGAAAAAAAGATGGACGGGGCTATCTTTATGAAGCTAAAGAGCCCAAGTACCAATTTATTAAAAGAGTCACTCACTGCACAATTCAGAACCTAATTAGCAAGTATGGGGATCCAGCGGTTCAGGCATTAAAAGAGGAGCTAAGGTAAAATTATTATTTCCCATAGTTGACAACCATAATCAATAAACACTACACTCCGTAGTATTCTTAGAAAGGATTTTTTAATGATAAATAAAGCATCTTCCTCCAATAACACAGCTCAGTTTTTAACCAATAATTTTGGATCAATATTCTTAGCTATAGTTTTCCTTGTTGGTGGTTTTTTCATTGGTACTCTCTGGACAGAAAATCAAATCATGAAATCAGGTGGGGCCCCTGCCCAACAAAAACAAGCTGCGAATCCCAATGCGCCTGAGAAAACAGCTAACAATCTTGATAAGATGCCTGAAATTTCTGAAAGTGACCACATTAGAGGGGCTGAGAATGCAAAAATTTATTTAGTAGAATACTCAGACTACGAATGTCCTTTCTGCCAAAGATTCCATCCAACCATGGAAAAAATAATGGAAAAATACGGAGATCAAGTTGCTTGGGTTTTTCGTCACTACCCTCTTAGCTTTCATCCTAATGCTCAATCAGCCGCTGAAGCAGCAGAATGCATTGCTAGCCAAGATGGAAACGATGCTTTCTGGAAATTTACTGATGAAATTTTTGTACAAAATGAACAGTTGGGAGGAAAACTCAGTCCTGAAGCCATAGATTCAGCTATAGCAGCCAGTGGCGCTAACACTGATGCTGTTGGAGACTGTCTCGAAAATGGAGATATGACTGAAGTAGTCACTGCTCAACAAAGTGGCGGGGCTGCTGCTGGGGTCTCTGGGACTCCAGGAACCATTTTAATGACCGCTGATGGAGAATATGAGCTTCTTAGTGGAGCTTTGCCTTTAGTTCAAATAGAGCAAGCAATTGAAAAATACCTTTAATTAGAAAAATAGAATAAAGTATGTTTGATGGTTCCCAAGTTAACCTATTGATTGCTTTCTTAGCTGGAGGGATAACTTTCTTTGCCAGCTGCCTTTTGCCCCTAGTGCCAACCTATCTCGCCTACCTATCAGGCATAGCCCTCAGTGATGAAAGTGCTGGACAAAAAAAATGGCAAATATTTAAAACTGGCTTGATGTTTGTAATTGGTTTTATTATCACCTTTATAATTCTCGGGCTTGCCGTAAACAAATTCGCTGGGATTATTGGCCCTTATAGGCAACTGGTTGAAAAACTAGCTGGGGTTCTGTTTATTGTCTTAGGTCTTTTCATGATGGGACTTTTTAAAAGTACCTTCTTGTCAAAAGAAAAGAGATTTAATCTCCATGGTAAATTTCAGCAACATCGATCCCTACATGCTGTCTTGACTGGAATAGCATTTGGCTTTGGGTGGACACCTTGCATTGGTCCAGTTTTGGCTGTTATCTTATTTTGGGCAGCTCAAGCAGAATCTACTCTAGTAGGCACGATGTTATTAACCGCATATGGGATAGGACTAGGCATACCATTCCTAATTATTTCGCTTGGATTTGAAAAAATTATTCCTTGGATTAAAAAGAATCATCGCTTGTCACATCTGGCAACTATCATCTCGGGGGTGATTGTACTTATTAGTGGAATACTGTTGATTAGGGGTGATTTTCAGCAGCTATCGTTTTTGCTATTAGATTTTTTCCAATTAAGCAGATTTGCTACTTAGTAGAACTCTCTCTTGGTTAGATCGTGCTAAAATAAAATCTTATGATTTGGCGCAAAGAACATACTATTATTTCTGTAATTAAAATTACTGAGGTGTTGGGTTTTTCACTTATCCTGCCTTTTCTGCCTTTTTATGCCCAAGAGTTAAGCGCCTCTCCTTTTCAAGTCGGATTATTGCTGATGACCTTTTCTTTATTTCAATTTATTTCTGCCCCCATCATGGGAAAGCTCAGCGATGCATATGGAAGAAGACCACTTTTAATACTTTCTCAGCTATCTACTTTAGCTGGCTTCATCGTTCTTGGTCTTGCTAATAACTTGTGGATGTTGTTCTTATCAAGAATTATCGATGGAGCACTTGGTAGCAATATGACTATAGCTCAAGCCTATCTCAGTGATATTACTCCTAAAAAAGATCGAACTAAAATTTTTAGCCTGACCGGTATCTCTTTTAGCATTGGATTTTTCATCGGTCCTGCTATTGGCGGCTACCTTTCCCAATTTAGCTACGCTCTGCCTTCTTTTTTGGCTGCAGGAATGGCAGGTTTAACTATTATCACCACCTATCTTTATCTCCCAGAAACTGTCACTAAAAAAACCAGTTTTACTTGGTCATGGGATATATTTAAACTCAAACAGCTTAAGCTGCTTAAAGCAGAACCAAAGATATCTTTGCCTTTATGGGAATTTTTCTTTTATGTGCTAACCCATGGCCTCTGGGCTAGTAGCTTTGCTTTATATGCAGAAAGGCAACTTAATTTTACTGCCAAAGATATTGGGTTTGTCTTCGCTGTTATTGGTGGTGTGAGTATTTTGATTAAAGGCTTGGTCTTCCCCAAGCTTTTAAATGTTGTTGAGGAGGATAAGCTTAGAATTATTGGGGCAGTATCAATAATTGTCTCTCTGATTTATACCCCCTGGATCACATCAGGAGGCCTACTAACTCTAGCCATAGTATTATTCTCTTTTGGAGCCAGCCTGCTCAGACCTAGCTTAACCTCTCACATCTCACGTCAAGCACCGCATGGTAAACAAGGAGAAATAATGGGAATAACTGATTCTTTGGGGAGTACTGCACAGATCATTGGACCACCTGTAGGTGGGTTCTTAATCCAAAATTTCTTCCCGGGAAGCTTGGGATTAACAGCAGCGGCCGTAATGACGATTGGATTAATTTTATTAGTTATCGATAGAAAAATGAATTATAAAACTACACTTTGATCTTCTTTTTTTTCTTCATTTTTGATCAGCACATAGACGTCTTGGTTATATTCATTAACCCCTACCTTCTCTGCTTCTCCAGCCACTGTTTTTTCAAATGGCCTGCAATGATGACAGCCACTCTCACCCTGGGGGCACTTAAATCTTTCTAGTTTGCGGGCTAGTTTAATTTTTTTAGCAATTTCCAAAACTTGGTCATGGGCCGTAATTAAGTCAGGTAGCTGCTGTTCAGCGGGATCATCATAAAGATCTATGTACCAATAGCTGGCTTTAGCTACTTTTCTTTGCTGAGTATTGTGAACTAAGAGATGATAGATGGGCAGCTGCAAAGAACCATTCTGCTCTTCTCTTTTTCCAGTTTTAAAATCTATGATGTGAACCGCATCTTCATCGGGCAAATACTCCAGCCAATCAACCTTACCACAGAGAATAATTTCATCATCTTCAGATAGCCAATATTGGGGTAAATCTTCTCCTATCTTAACTGCTAAGTTTTCCAAGGGACCAGGATTCTTCATCACCTTGCGTAACATTGCTTCACCTCTGTCTTTGTATATTTTTTCCTGAGTGTCACTACTGAAGCCACCTTTTTTACCATGGTACTTTGGCCAAATATTATTAAACTGTTCAATTAAAGATTTTTTAAATCTTTCTTGAGTAGGTATGATAGACAGAGCCTCAATGACCTCGTGTACAGCTGCCCCTAGTGCTAGGGGCGCGCTCATGAGCTGAATTTTTCGCCCAGTTTCCGGACTTTTATAAACATTATTTAAGTAATAAGCTCGAGGACATTTGAGAAAGTCACTGATAGAACTATGAGAAACCCAAGTTGCGGTAAATTTGTCAGGCATAGGCACATTCTAAAGCAAAGATTGAACTTTCTCTACAATCGCTGCTGCATCTATTTTTTCACGAGCTAATAACTCTTCTGGCTGACCACTGCTAGGCTGTTGATCAACAAATAAAGAGTGGATAGGTGTACTTTGATTAACTAAAGCGGACTTTACTGCCTCGCCAATTCCCCCAGCTTCATAATGATCTTCAACCGTAATGAGAGCATTAGTTTCTTGAGCTGCTTTTTCCAGAGTTTTAATATCTAAAGGTTTAATACAGTAAAGGTCGATCAGCCTAATATTCATTTTATTTTTTCGCAGCTGTTTATAGGCCTTCATAGATTCATGTAGTGTGACTCCTGCCGCAACTATTGTCACTAGATCTTTTTTTGATTCAAAAATAGTCTTACTACCCCCAATCTCAAACTCCTCACCTTGATCATAGATAATCGGTGTTTCCATTCTAGTAATTCTCAAATAGGAAATACCATGATGCTCTGCCATAACAGAAACTAACTTTTCCGTGGCTATAGCATCGCCGGGATATAAAACTACACTCTCACGGATTGATCTAAACATAGCAATATCTTCCAAACCCATTTGTGAGGGGCCATCCTGACCAATAGAAACCCCCACGTGAGAGCCTACGAACTTAAGATTGGCATATGAGTACTGAGCCATGCGAATCTGATCAAAAGCCCGGGTTAAAAATGAACCAAAGGTAGAAATAAAAGGAATCTTTCCCATCCGGGCAAAACCTACTGCCGCACTCACCATGTTTTGTTCCGCAATAAACATCTCAAAAAAACGTTTGGGGAAAGCAGTTGAAAAAATATCAGCAAAAGTAGAGTTGCTCATCTCTGCATCTAAAACTATTATTTGCTGGTTCTTACTTCCCAACTTAGTAATGGCATTGCCATAGGCCTTTCTAGTCGCAAATTGCTTCTTGGGTGGTTTAATTAAAAATTTACCCAAATCAATTTTAGGAATTAACCGGTTTTTAGACTTGAGTTTTTTGGGAAAGCTAATTTCGCCCTTTAAACTCACGTCAATATCACCCAACTCAACCAATGCCTGCTGCAACTTATCTTGATCTAAAGCTTTACCGTGCCAATTATCTTGATCTTCTAAAAAAGAAACTCCCTTGCCCTTAATAGTTTTAGCAATGATCATCACCGGCCCATCCTTAGCCTGAGTGGCTTTACTGTAAGCTTTGGCAACTTCAGCTAAACTATGACCATCAATCACAACCGTCTCCCAACCAAAGGCTCTGGCTTT
>Ga0233431_1000188_pt1 | contig 142516 bp, 113 predicted proteins | sample SI_118_April2016_FD_179867 | JGI IMG/M metagenome (GOLD analysis project Ga0233431, IMG submission 179867) | Seawater microbial communities from Saanich Inlet, British Columbia, Canada - SI_118_April2016_200_MG | ecosystem: Environmental > Aquatic > Marine > Inlet | place: Canada: British... | reverse complement strand
ATGTATCAGAATCTGATATGATTGGTTTAACAACATTTCAATTATTTAGAATTGATAGCCATGCTGAAAATAACACAACGAAGTGGTTTAAAAATGATGATGTAATGTGGAATATGCTCAGTGATACAGTAAGGATGCAATACACCGATGTTCCGTCAAATCTTGTTGAATTATTTGCCTCAGGTACTTTTGAGTTAAGTCAGGGAAAAACTGAACGAATATCTATGGCGGAATTACATTCATTTGATCCCATCACTGGCTCTCCGGGCGGACAGTCACAGAATGCAGTGGCATTATTTGAATTGAAACGTACGGTGCAGACAATTTATGAAACCGACTATCGATTTGCTCAACCTCCAACAGCCCCTACATTAACTGCTGAAGCCGGAGATGGCCAGGTAATTCTTACTTGGGGTAATATCTCAGAATTCTCACGAGACCCTTTTCTTCCAGATTCTCTTCAGCTTGACTTTGAGGGATACAAGATTTATCGTTCCACCGATAAATACCTAAGAGATGCACAGATCATTACTGATGGATTTGGAAATCCAATGTTTTTTCAACCAATATTCCAATGTGATAAAGAGGATGGTATAACCGGTTTTGCTGACTGGGCACCCGTTTTTGGTACCTCATATTACCTGGGAGATGATAGAGGAATTCAGCATAGTTTTATTGATACAGAAGTGCAAAATGGCAGGACATATTATTATGCTATTGTTGCCTACGATTATGGTTTGGAGCCGGATAACAGCATGACATCCGGCATCCCACCATCAGAAAATAATGCAGTTATCGAACTGGATGAAAACGAATATGTCTTAACGACGGGACCCAATGTCGCCATTGTAGTTCCAATGGCCGCTAGTGCCGGATATGTTTCTCCTGAACTGGAAATTGAACCATCCCATCTACTGGGTACCGGTCTTATCGAAGCATCCGTTTTTGCTCCAGGAGCGCTGGTTGATGGTGGAGAATATGTTGTCACATTTATGAATGAAACAGATGGTGAGAACTATCTCACAGCATCTGGACTAAAGGTTCTAAAAACGCTTGATGATCCTATTGTGTGGTGTGAATCTGACATAAGCTGTGATGAATATGAATCATCCTTAGAATGTTTTACTGAAGATGGATGCAGCTGGGATGATCAGGAACAATTTGGAACATTAGAAGCGATTTCAGCAATTTTTGGCTATGAACTTAATTTCACATTTGATGACGAAACTACCGCATCTGGAAAGTATTTCTCATTCGCCGACAAATTAGAAATATTATTAAAAGAACCAGAGAATAATTTCTGTACGAAATTAAATTTTGATTCAGTTGATAACACAAATTATGTTGGAAATTGGTATTTAATATCAGCACTGGAATTTGATAATCCAGAATGCGTTGGAGTCAGTGGTGTTCAAAATAATGACTTAGATTTCAGTACGCAAATTTTTGATGACGATACCTTCAGCTTTGTCTCTTACAGCTGTTTGGCAGTGTCTGATTGTGATGACATTACGGTGGAAAACGATTGCCTAAACTCAGCTGGCTGCATATGGGAAGTGGAGACTCTTGAACTTATTTATGATGAAAAACCACCAACAGAGTTAGAAAATGTTCACGATTATAGAAATGATAACCTGATTCTTGAAGAAGTTGAAAACGAAACAACATTTCTATACGACTACTGGACATTGAATCCTGATCAACCGGTAATTACTGATGTATTTGACGGTATTCAATTGACAATATCAGGGATTGTTGATACTGCCAGATTACAATCGACTGGCTGGTACACTGAGAGTAACCCTGGTCAAACGAACCTATATATAAACTACAATCCAAGATTATCTAAGTTGGAACCCTGGGACTATGAAATAATATTCACAGGTAATAACGGTACCTACCAAAGTAATATTTACGCTCCGGATGATGTAGATGTATTTGATGAAAATGGTGATGAGATTTTAGATGTTCAAAATCTATGGTTAAATGAAAGTTTTGATTTCTATGTGTACAATTCCACGACTCAGGATACTATGGCTATGCTGGCATATGATTCAAACGGAGATGGTTTTAATCTTATTGGTGATAAAATTTTAGTTGGGAAAAAAGGCCAGGCATACGACAATGGTGCTTTAGTTGATAATATGTGGTTACAAACAAATTTTGCATTAATCTTTATTGAGAATCAAAATGATGAGGTTGAGAACTATCCCGAACCTGGTGACAAATATGCCATAATTCATGCACGTCCATTCATGGAATCGGACTCACTGTGGATTTATACACAGTCACCGGATACGGTGAGTCTTTCTAAACATGATATGATGATGGAAAATATTAAGGTTGTTCCGAATCCATATGTCTGTACAAATGTTATGGAGCAGGCCATATTCAATACCGGATATAATCAGAGAAGAAAATTGGCATTTACCCATCTTCCCTCAAAATGCACCATCCATATTTACACGGTTAGCGGAGTGCTTGTAGATAAAATCCAGGTTGACAATGGTATGAACGAAGGCAGTATTCACTGGGATTTACAAACCAACGAAGGATTGGAAGTTGCGGCAGGAATGTATATCTATCATGTAAAATCAGACATCACAGGAAAAGAAAAACTTGGCAAATTTGCGGTTATCAAATAACATGAATAACAATAATATGAAAATTAAAGCTATGACTCGAAGTGTAATTATCTTCTCTATGTTAGCATGCATCCTGTTTGGCGTAAACAGGAATGGAACAACAACTGCTAACTTTCTTGAAATAGATATTGGCAGTCCAGGTACTGCCATGGGAGGTGCTTACGTCAGCGTCGTTGACGATGTGTCTTCAGTATTCTGGAATCCAGCAGGACTCACCGGCATCACAGGTAACGAAGTGATGTTCATCTATCAGCCGTGGATATTGGATATCAGTCACGTATTTATCGGTGCCGCCTTTAATGCGCCCAATATCGGTACCTTTGCTGCAAGCCTGACCCTGATGAATTATGGTGATGAACAGGTGACATCAATAAGTGCCCCTGATGGCACGGGTGAGTTATATTCAACAAATGAATATGCCATGGCATTCTCGTTTGGCCGAAAAATTGTCAATTGGTTTTCATTTGGTGCCACTGGAAAAGTGATATCTTCAAATATCTGGCATACCAAAGCGACAGCAGCTGCCGTTGATCTTGGGGTCATTATCAATACAAATTTTTTGGTTCCAAATGAGAATAGACAGAAAGGACTCAAAATTGGTATGAGCATCTCAAACTACGGGTCCAGAATGAGATATGATGGAATGGATCTGTTGAATCCAATCGATATCTCTGAAGATTATGGTAATTTTGAGAACGTACCTGGTATTTTTAGAACCGAAGAATGGGAATTGCCGCTTATTTTCAGAATTGGATTTTCTTTTCATCCCATTGCTACACATAATCAGAATTTGGTCATTGCCATGGATGCTCTTCATCCAAATAACAATAGTGAATCAATCAATATTGGTGCCGAATATGAGTTTATTCAGCATGGTTTTGTCAGCTACTTCGTTCGTGGTGGCTATAAAGGCAAGTACATGGTTGACTCTGAGTATGGGGCCACATTTGGTGGTGGAATCAAAATGAAAATTGCCGGTAGTCAAAATATCAAAATTGACTACTGCTATAAAACTATTGGTCGTTTAGGAGATGTTCACCTTTACACCATTGGATTTGAATTTTAAATTTTGTTTGTTGTCTGAATAAAAAATATCAATTTGTCCCGGTTGGGGCAAATTGATATTTTTAGATTTACTAATTTATATTTATGCCGCAGATCAGAAATACATTAACGATTTGTATTGCCCTATTTTCAATTTGGGCTTGTTCAGATAGTAATAAAAACAAACAAGAATATCAATCTATGCCTTTGGGAAAAATAATGGCACAGGTTGGAGACAGGATTATTACTGTAGATGAATTTATACGCCGCGCCGAATATACCGTCAGACCATCATATTGCCACGATGACAGCCCTATTCATAAAAAAATAATACTCAACTCACTCATTGCAGAAAAACTAATGATGATGGATTTAGACAGCCATGAAACCGATCAAAATTTTACCGATTACCTGATTGGTCGAAAAGAACAAAAAATGAGAGATTTACTTTACAAAATTGAGGGATATGATAAAGCAGTTATAAATGATACCCAGGTTGTAAAACTGTCCCAATGGGCAATGAGAAACTATAAGATTCACTATTTCGCCTATGAAGATAATGGCATTTCTGATGGTATAGTAAAAATGGTAAGAGATGGACTCAGTTTTAATGAAATTTACAAAGGCCTTTTTAAGCTTGATACTATACCAATTCGAAATGTTGATTATTTCCAGGAATTAGACCCAACAATCACTACGGCTCTCTTTACAAAAAAACTCCAAAAAGATGAAATCGTTGGACCCATAAAAACCCAGGATGGACGTTATCTTCTTATGCAGATTATAGGTTGGACATCAACAGTACCTATAACAGAACCTGATCAAAAATCCCTTGCAAGTCGAGTAGAGGAAAAGCTAAAAAGTGATTATGCAAACCTACATTACACAGAATATGTCCACAAGATAATGAAGGGTAAATCGATGAGGCTAAATGCAGATGCATTTAATGAGTTTTCAAATTTGATTGAAAAACGATATCGTGCGACCCGGGAAAATCAGGATGAAACTGCCGAAATGATGATGTGGCAAAAAGAAATCACTGCTGATTTTCCAGATGAGGAACCTGTAATATCATTTTCGTCAAACAGGGCGGTACTTGAATTCGATGGCCAGAACTGGAATGTAAAGGATCTTGAAGCACTGATAAAAACGCATCCATTGGTATTTCGGAAAAAGAATATCGCCGCCGGAGAATTCCCTCAGCAGCTTAAATTTGCCATCGCAGATCTTTTCAGAGATCATTATCTTACCAAAGAAGCCTATAAAAAGAATCTTGATAGGGATATCAATGTTATACAGGATCAGCAGATGTGGTCAGACAGTTATAAGTCAATCATCAGAAGAAATCAGCTGTTAAACAGAAGTGATTTTGATAATACTCCTGACAAAAGTTACTTGAAAATAATAAACGAATCTTTGAACCCATTTGTAAATTCTCTCCAGGAAAAATATAGTGATACTGTATTAATAAATTTTAAAGAATTTGACAAATTGCGGTTGACAAGTATTGATATGTTTGCAATTTCTGAAAATGTTCCATATCCAGTAATTGTCCCTGATTTTCCCCTGTTGACCACTGATCATAACATTGATTATGGAAAAATATTAGAGGAGAAATAATGCGTTTAATATTCAAGTACTTTACATTTCAGTCATCCATGTTAAATGGATTGGATCAATCAAAATGAATTGGATAACTCATTCAAATACTATTTTTTTGAAGCATATCAGAAAATTGCTGATTATCATTACATTGCTAACCTGTCTCTTTTCTAAAGATTATAATGGTGCAGAATTAAGAACCATCACCTCATATACATATGGCCGCTTTGAGGTCCGTATGCAATCTGCAGCCGGCAGCGGTATGCTGTCTTCATTTTTCACTTATCATGATGCTGGCATAGCCTGGAACGAGATTGATTTGGAAATCCTTGGTCAGTTCAGTGATGAAGTTCAGTTTAATGTCATTACACCAGGTCAGGTGAATCATGTCCATGATAGCGCTACCAGTTTTAACCCTCATTTAGAATTTCATACCTATGCCTTTGAATGGACGCCAACATATGTGGCCTGGTTTATTGATGGTCTGGAAGTATATCGGGATCAGGGCTCCCATATCCAGCAACTCGATTTAGCTCAGAAGATTATGATGAATATGTGGATTCCGGATTATCCCAGCTGGGTGGGGAATTGGGATGATGATATCCTGCCTCTATATGCTTTTTATGATTGGGTTAAATATTATTCTTTTACACCGGGGAGTGGTGATTCAGGATCGAATAATAATTTTACTTTTCAATGGGTTGATCATTTTGATAATTGGGATCAAGACCGCTGGCAGAAAGCGACTCACACCTGGTGGGGCAATAATTGTGATTTCACACCTTCAAATGTGGTGTTCCAAGAGGGTTATATGATACTGTGCCTTACTGATAATTATAATCTCGGTTTCTCTGGTGAAATACCAAATGATGATACCTATTTAAAAACCGTTGGATCTGAAATACTCGATATGAACGATAATCCAATTCTGTTACGTGGGCTTGGCTTGGGCGGCTGGTTGGTTCCTGAAGGTTATATGCTCCACATTCCCGGGTATGGTTCACCTACTGAAATTCGAAATATGATTACCAATTTAGTTGGAAGTTCAATGACGGAAACATTTTATGAGCTCTATGAGCAGAATTATGTCACCGCCGCTGATATCCAGCAAATTGCTGAATGGGGTTTTAACTCAATCCGCCTGCCATTCCATTATGAAAAACTATCTCCCACACCAGGCGAATATCTTGAAAGCGGTTTTGCTCAGATTGACAGTTTACTCAGCTGGTGTGAGGCAAATCAGCTTTACCTGATTTTAGATATGCATTGCGCCCCAGGTGGACAGAACCACCTGAATATAAGCGATAGTAATGGTGAAGCACTCTTGTGGTCAAATGACGAACATCAAGATCATGCCGTGGAAATCTGGCAAACTATTGCCGAACGGTATGTTTATGAAAAGTGGATTGGCGGATACGATCTGATAAACGAACCGGTTCTCCCGGATGGATATAATAATTTTCATCTGCGTAATCTCTATGTTGAAATTACCAATGCAATTCGCCAGGTAGATCTCAATCATATCATCTTTATCGAAGGAAATTGGTTTGCAACTGATTTTGGATTACTTTCACCGCCGTTTGATGATAATATGGTGTATTCATTCCATAAATATTGGAATTCTACTGATACTGGGTCAATATCAAATTACCTGTCATTGAGGGATGCCTATGATGTTCCACTCTGGCTTGGTGAAACAGGTGAAAACTCAAATCATTGGGTTGCCGAAGTGATTCAGATGGTGGAGTCAGAAAATATTGGTTGGAATTGGTGGACGCATAAAAAACTGGACACTACTACGAGCCCATTATCTGTAGAAACCCCCGAATATTTCCAAGATATACTCGATTATTGGAATGATGAGGGTTCTCAGCCTCCTACATATCAGTCATTTTCAGGATTGATGCAGTTGGCTGAAAATATTTCCATTGAAAACTGCCAGTTTCGACCAGATATCATTGAGGTATTGCTCAATGATTCATTCCTGGAAGATAATATCCCTTTTGCAGAAAATGTCATTCCTGGGATTATCCCAGCAATCAATTATGATATGGGAATGAATAATAATAGCTACAGCGATGCCCACTATATGATTAGTGATGGTGATAACAGCCAGGCTTGGAATAGTGGACATAAATATAGAAATGATGGCGTTGATATAGAGACCTGTGCAGATGATGATCAAATTGAATATAATATTGGCTGGACTGAAGATGATGAATGGCTTGAGTATACTGTTGATATAGCTCAAACCGGAAACTATGTTGTTAATTTTTCTGTGGCTGGGTTTGGAGGTGGTTGGTTTCATCTAAAACTTGATGATGATGTACTATTTATTCCAACATCAGCGCCAGATACAGATGGCTGGCAAAATTGGCGAAGTCTTATGGTGGATTTTGTTTATCTTACCGAAGGGACACATATCCTTCAGCTTTATTTTAGTCAGGGCGGTTTCAATATAAAATCAATGGAATTCTTTATTCAGGGTTTACCGGGAGATGTAAATAATGATCAGATAATTGATATTGTCGATATTGTCATGGTTGTTGATATAATTTTTAACGGCACAGTAGACAATTATCAATTGTGGGCAGCAGATATTTATGTTGATTCAAACATCGATATTCTTGATATCGTTTATTTAGTAGATGAAATATTGAATTGATTTTGCCCATTTAAATAAATAATCATAACGTGTTACACTTAAATACATCTTGCCGAAGGATATTTAGATTTAAATTTAGGGCAATGCAGAATTGATTAATGGCTTAAATGGTTAGTGAATAATACATATAAGAAAATGCCCCTAACTATAAAATTTAAAATGATTATTAAGCAAGTTTACTATTTATGAAAAGCAGATATATCACGATTTCCATCTTGGTCTTTATTTTAATAATTATATTTACTCCATATAAATTTAATTACAATATTGAACTAAAAGCCCAGGTTCAACCTCTACAACAATGGATTGTTGCCAAATCCACCAATGGTACCATTACTAGCTGCCTTAATAATAACTACAGCGGTATTACCAGTAGTTTGAATCTGATAAGTCCGGATCGGGGAGATCGGGTTTCATTAGAATTATCAAATGATATTGGCGAAAATGATTGGATTCCAAAGAATTTTCAAATAGGATTAATTACTTCTAATGAGTGGTCAAAAGAGCTGGCGGAATTAAACGGTGAACTCAATATTGTCCGCACAAACCTGATAAATTTAAAAAGTGGTGAAAAACAATCTGTCATAAATGAGCTGGAATTACAACTTGATTACTTTGAAAGTGTTGGCATGCAGCAGGCTATCATTCTGGAAAGGACCAAGACTCTATTTGACAACAATTTGATTTCAACTGAAAATTTCGAAATTGAAAGTAGCCGGTACGAACTGGATAATATCAATATCAGTATTGCCAAAGCCCAATTAGAAATTGCAAAAACAGGTGCCAAACCCGAAATGTATGCCGTCGAAAGGGCAAAAATTGAAGCACTTCAATCCGTTATTGAAACACTGAGAGACCGTTCGGAAGGTTTAAGCATAACAACGCCAATTTCTGGTGTGAAATACAATTCTTTGTCTCCGGATACATTAGTTCAAATCATGGATAATTCCCAGGTTGTTGCAATTATTCCATTATCACTCGTAGAATTATCTATATTGAGGGAATATGAACAATTTGATATTGAAGTATCAGATGGAATAAATTCCTTTTATGTTAATGAATACAGATTTGACAAAACTATCCGGACCATTGCCAACCGACAAATAATGCTTCTTTTTTGTAAAGTCGAAAATACAGATATGAATCTAATTCCTGGAATGGTAGTCAACTGTACTATAAAATGTGATTCTGAAAAACCACTAACTCACTTAATGAGATATCTCAAGTAACATTATGAGACAGGAATACAAATATCTTGTATCAAATGATAAAATCCCATTTTTGAGGGAAGCAATACGACCACATGTTATACCAGACGACCATGTGGATATCGGACATGCGGAAGACTATACTGTACGAAGTATTTACTATGATGACTCGCGTATGACGCAGTATCATAAAAAACTTTCAGGAGATCGCGATCGAAAAAAGTATCGAATTCGCGGTTATAATGAATATGATGAAAACAATATTGTTTTTCTTGAAATTAAGCGAAAACATGATTTATCAATTTTAAAAAATCGAGCCCCTGTCTATTTCAAAAATATCTATGATCTCCTCATCACCGGTAATGTTGCTGAATATATGCGTGCCAGACCCGATTTTCCTGAAGCAGAAAATAATGCCCTTCGTTTTTTATATAATTATTATAAACTCCATCTTGTCCCGGTAGTCAAAGTTATATATGATAGAGAAGCCTACCTTTTTAAATTTGATCATTCGGGAAGAGTTACTTTTGATAAGGGTTTACGCGGCAGTATTTACCCACAATTAAAAAATTTGTATCAAGATCAAAAGATAAAATATGCCTTTAGAGACCAATTCATTTTAGAGATCAAGTCAAATTATGGTTTTCCAGAATGGGCGGTTCCCATTATTGCTGAATTAGGAGTTAAAAGACAGGCATTATCAAAATTTACTATATGCATTGATATGAATAAATCAGCAATCAGGCGTTTTTCAACAAATGAGACTATCGCTCATTCAAAACACGAATATTTTTTTATAAATGACTAAACAGAAAACACAAAAATAATATGCTCTTAAAAGATTTACAAAGTGTATTCAATTTTTCGATTACCTCCGGTCAGGTATTTTCAAATCTTATTGTTTCTCTCATTTGCGGATTGGCAATCTCCTTGTTTTATCGATGGACATACCGCGGTCCAAATTATTCCAGATCATTTGTAAATTCATTAATCATTCTCTCAATGATAACCAGTATTGTGATTGTAGTTATTGGAAATAACCTTGCCAGGGCTTTTGGTTTGGTTGGCGCTATGTCAATTATCAGGTTTAGAACACCCATCAAGGATGCCCATGATATCGTATTCATTTTCTTTGCACTTACTGTTGGACTCGCTGCCGGTGTTGGATTATATAAGGTGGCAATTACAGGGACATTATTTGTCGGATTTGTAATGTTACTCCTGAACACCTTTAATTATGGGACTTATCGCCGGAAAGAATATCTATTGCAATTTTCTTATAAAGTAGAATCTGATGGGGATCCGCCGTATTTGGCAGTTCTAAAAAAATACTGCAAGGAACATAAGTTGATTAATGTCCGATCAATGGGTTCAAAAAAATTGATTGAATTATCATTTTATATTGGTTTAAAGGATGAATTGAAGGGAAATAGATTTGTCGAGGAATTCAATAATCTGGCAAATATCCAAAACGTCAATCTGTTTTTCGACAGCGATCACGAAGTTTAGACCTGCACCATAATCCCCGTAATTAATCCCATCAGAATTGTCTGATTGGGCAAATTATAACAGCTTTAAAACAAGAAGCCTGTTCTGTCTACGTCAAATAATTTGTGCTTTTTCAAGTGTTACCATTATTTCATTGGTACATTGATCCACAGTCATAATATCGGTTTCAACGATAATCTCAGGTTGCTCCGGTGACTCATATGGTGACGATACACCGGTAAATTCAGATATTTCACCACTTTCTGCCTTACGGTATAATCCTTTTGGATCACGTCGTTTACAAACATTCAGATCACATTTGACAAAGGTTTCAAAAAAGCTGGGTGATGGTAAAATCGACCTGGCAAACTGCCTGTCTTTTTCAAATGGTGAAATAAAAGTACATACGACAATATTACCCTGCTGGAAGAATAACTTTGCCGTTTCACTGACCCGCCGAATATTCTCAGTCCTATCTGTATCTGAAAAACCCAAATCACCGCAGAGTCCATGCCTGACATTATCACCATCCAAAAGCATGACCTGACAATTCTTTTCAAACAATTTCTCCACCAATGCCCGGGCGATAGTTGATTTTCCCGATCCTGAGTATCCTGTTAACCAGATGACGGCTGCTTTATGACTATTGAATTCCTCCCATTTTCTATGGGAAATCATATCGCCCTGCCAGGTAACATTTGTAGATTTTCGAGTCAGGTTGATCGTATTGGAAATATCATCAACTTGGCGAGTCCGATCACGAATCATGCCGGCGGCAACGGTCTGATTGGATACCGCATCGATGAGAATAAAACTGCCGGTTGCCTGGTTGATGTTATAAGGATCAAAAAATATGGCCCTGGCAGTTGTAATGTTTATTCTGGCAATTTCGTTTAACGATAATGTCTCAACCTGTTCACGGTGTAGGGTATTTACATCAACTTTATAAGTGATTTCAGATATAAACGCCTTTACCGTTTGTGTAGTATGTTTGAGGAAGTATGAAACCTTAAGCTTCATGGGTTTCTCATCCATCCAGCAGATCATCGCATCAAACTCAGTTGCCGTTCTTGGTAGATTGCCCGATCGCACAATCATATCACCTCGGCTAATATCAATCTCATCTTCAAGTGTTAATGTCACAGACTGACCATTAAACGCTTCGGGTAATTGACCATCAAAAGTCTCTATTGAATGGACTCGGCTCGTTTTCCCGGAAGGAAGAACAGCCACTTTTTCACCCGGAGTGATTGTCCCGGAAACGACTGTACCGGCATATCCGCGAAAGTTGAGATTAGGGCGAATAACATATTGGACAGGAAACCGGAAGTCAATAAGGTTTTTGTCACCTGAAACAACCACAGTTTCAAGTTTGTGTAGTAAAGTGTGGCCATTATACCAACTCATATTTTCGCTGCGTGTGGTTACATTGTCACCATCCAGGGCAGAGACAGGGATAAAAGAAATATCATGGATTTGGAGCTTCCTGGAAAAATCAGAATACTCACGGACAATATCGTCATAAACCTTTTGGTCATAGTCAACAAGGTCCATCTTATTTACAGCAACAATCATATGTGGGATCTGCAATAATGAGACAAGAAAGCCATGCCGTCTGGATTGGGTGAGAACTCCTTTACGCGCATCAATAAGAATAATTGCTAGTTGGGCATTTGAAGCACCTGTTACCATATTCCGAGTATATTGCTCATGTCCCGGAGTATCAGATATGATAAATTTTCGATTGTCAGTTTCAAAGTATCGATATGCCACATCGATGGTGATGCCCTGCTCACGTTCAGATGCCAGTCCATCAAGTAATAGCGACAGATCTACTTTCTCATTTCCCCTTTTTTCTGAGGTGGTGGCAATTGCACTATATTGATCTTCAAAAATACAATTGGTCTCATAAAGAAGGCGACCAATAAGAGTAGATTTTCCGTCATCCACACTACCAGTGGTGGTAAATCGAAGAAGGGACTTGTCCACATTTGCGTCTCGTATATCCATTAAAAATATCCTTCTTTCTTTTTCTGTTCCATGGATGAGTCACTGGTCATATCGATAATACGATTTTCGCGTTCTGATCTATTTGCGTCACGGACTTCTGTAATAATGCCTTCAATTTCAGTTGTGATCGATTTTATCGCCCCAGTGCATGGGATGCAACCGAGGCTGCGATATCGGCAATCCACCTCAAATGCGTCCGCTTCAGATAATCCTGCTACATTATCGGGATCTACCGTTTTGAGAAATTCAAAAGGAATGATAATCCCATTCTTTTCCACCACTTTTCTTTTTTGGGAATAGTATAATGGCACAATAGGAATCTCTTCACTTTTTATATACTGCCACACATCATATTCAGTCCAATTGGACAGCGGGAACACCCTGACATTTTCATTATCTTCGATATTAGAATTATATATATTCCATAGTTCAGGGCGCTGATTTTTTGGATTCCACTGACCAAATGAATCCCGCACTGAGTAGACACGTTCTTTGGCTCTTGATTTTTCCTCATCACGCCGGGCACCACCAAATGCAGCATCAAATCCATGTTTATTCAGGGCATCCAGCAGACCCTGTGTTTTCAGATATCGGCAGCATTTATCAGGTCCCAATGTAAAAGGATGGGCTTTATTATTAATCCATTCATCATTTTGTTCAATGATGAGACGAGCACCGATTTCTTTAACAAATCGATCACGGAACTCATACATTTCCGGGAATTTATATCCGGTGTCAATATGCATCAATGGGAAGGGAAACTTACCAGGGTGAAATGCTTTCTGCGCTAGTCTAATCATGACAGCAGAGTCTTTGCCAACGCTGTATAACATGACAGGATTTTTGAATTCTGCCACCACTTCCCGTATGATATGGATGGATTCATTCTCCAGCTGTTTTAGTTGTGTCAATCGATATGAAGTCATTTATAGTTCAGAATAATTCTGATTATTTGTTATTATATAATTATCAAACCTGATTTTGCAGGACGAGAAATTTACTGTGATTGGCTGATTATAGAATTGACAAAAAACGTATTAAATTACATTTTTTATTATGTAAACATAGTGTGATAGAAAACCTCAAAAGTTAAATGGTAATCTGATTGGAATTGTCCCCCGTTGGCGGGGGACAAATAAAGTGCAAGTAGCTAAAAGGAGAATAAGGATAGTTTATTCAGCCAAAATGATATCCACTAATAAAACCACATCCAGAACATCTACAATATCATCATCATTTAAATCTGCATATCCCAAATCGTAATCATCCTCAGAAATTGATGCAAGGATCAGCCCGATTATTATAACAATGTCCTGAACTGTTAAACTTCCATCCACATTGATATCTCCAGGTATGCTGGTAACTAAAAATTGATAATTACGAATCTCGCCAGTAAAGGGTAAACCATCCCACAGAGTATACTCCGTCAATATTGAGAATTGTTGGGGTCCAATATCATCAAATGTCGGTATACCATTGGCTTCAAAATAGTATTCTACCTCAAACCAGTCTTCATTATAATTAATTGTTCTAGAGGTTTGCAACCATTCTGGTGACTCTCCAAATTCATAATACCAAACTGTCTCGCCTGTAGGACACCACCACCAAGGAGTTATAAACATAGCAGAATAGTTAAATAGTTCTCCAAATGTAACATTTGGAAGTTGAATAGTAAAGATTTCCGGATCATAATATGGTACGCACTCAGGAAGAGAAATTAGAGTAGGGTCCAAAGAAAAATTCACATCTCCCCAGGGCATGCAGATTTCATCCTGATTATTCCCCCAAAATCCTATATTGCCCAATAATCCGGATATTGGAGGTAATTCGACTGGGCATTGAATAAACACAATCCCGTTATCAATATCTGCTACTAAATCCATGCTCTGGACTAATCCTCCATAAATTGAATTGGCATCATCTAACCCTGTGATTGAAAACTGTAAAGAGGAAATAGGTATATCACTATCAATATAAATCTCAACAGATCCCCAAATATTGTCAATGTCTCCAAAGTTTAGGATTACTGAGGGTTGAGCAGAAAGCGTTAGAGGAATGGCAAGTGTTATATATTTAAGGAAAGATATTATTTTCAAATTCACAATTGTAATCTCCAATATTTAATGAAATAAATCTTGAACCCAAATTCAGATTATTCTAAAAATTAAGACATCATTGCTATATACCTAAATAATAAAATGCTAAAAACATCTGATAATCCTCTTAAAGAAATTTAGAATCCAGATGCGGCTCCTCTATGATATGGATGGATTCATTCTCTATCTGATTTTTCAGATTAATTTATAGAATAATAATTCCATTTTTTATAAGATATACAATGAGTGATAGAAAACCTCAAAAGCTAAATGGTAATCTAATTGGAATTATCCCCCGCTGGCGGGGGTGTCCGAAGGACGGGGGTGGAAAGGTAAAAAGGAAATCAATTTTTGGGTTATACCAATGGTATTATAATTATAGTTGAAAAAAATGCTGATACTCTGTGAAAAGGTATAACTATATCAGAAGCTTGCCTGTGGAAATATGCTCTCCTCACCAAGAAGAGGAGGGGTGTCCAGTTCTGCAGACTTTATCCCATACTTAACTATATTAAAGATTTTATGTGCAAATAATTGATTCAGATCTTTGAGCATGATGGTATTGAATACGAAATTGAGAAAATAAAAAAAAATCACAATCCAACTCTAGATATTTATGATGTTGTTTTCACATTAATCTGTTTTATAGATGAAGGAGTACTGGAAGATACCTCCTTTATTAATATTTGGATAGTTATTGTGGGTAATCAGCTTAAAAATCCACCCCCGTCCTTCGGACACCCCGCCAGCGGGGGACAAATAAAGTGCAAGTTGCTAAGAAAAATGTTTATAGTTTTATTCTCTATTCATATTCTCAGGCATAATTCATGGAGCAATTTATTTTAATTTATTAAACAAAGAGTGTTGAAAGATTAAAAAGTTATTAGGTAATCCGATTGGAATTGTCCCCCGCCAGCGGGGGACAAATAGATTTCAAATTGCTAAAATGAGGAAAATGATAATACAAATCGTAGCCGCTTTTACTTTTTAATTCCGGACACACTGTTCAATAATGAACATAAATACATATTCATGAAAACTAATAAATATCTGTAATTATGGTAGTTACGTGTAGGCACATTATTTGCCTTTAGTTGTATATGGACAGAGATCTTGATAACACAGTCATAATTAAAGAACGAATATTCTCATCACTACGCATAGTAATCTTTATTATGATCATTATTGTCGGTCTCATTTCTCTAAAATATCTATTATCCACAGAACTTAAAGAATCACGACTTCGAACGGCAATTGCTGAAAACGGCTCCATTGCTGATGCAATATCTGCCACAGGGATTATCCTCCCCGAATTTGAACATATCCTGACTAGTCCTATCCGAACAAAAATTGACAGTATATATTTTGTACCTGGCGATTTGGTTCATGATGGCGATACCATTTTAAAATTAAATCAAGATCTTCTCAACCTGAAATATGAACAGCAACAGGAAGAAATGAAATTGTTGGAAAACAAACAACATCAGCTTGAACTATCGATGAATCAGAATCTGATAAACCTTAAAACCGATTATGATATAAAGATACTAACAATTCAAGCGACAGAATCAAAATTGAAACAGGTGGAGCGCTTACATGAAATCGGGGCAGCATTAAAGTCAAATGTTGATCAGGTATATCTTCAGCTTGAGATATTACAAATCGAACTAACACAATTGAAACATCAAATCGACAATCAAGCCGAAATCTACCAGGCAGATCTCCTCGAATTAGAACTTCAAATTCAAATAATTGAAAGTAAAATTAAAGAACAAAAAAGACTACTCGACCTGGCTGTAGCAAAAACTGAATGGAATGGCGTACTATCTTGGATAAAAGATGATGTGGGATCTACCGTAAATGCCGGAGAAATAATTGCCAGGATAGCCAATCTTGAAACATTCAAAGTTGTAGGAAAAATCTCAGATATCCACAGTCAAAATATTTTCAAAAATATGTCAGTAATGGTGAAGATTTCAGATAAAAATCTATCAGGAAGAATACACAGTATCGAACCAATTATAAATAACGGAATTATCACATTTTCTGTGGAGCTCAATGATAAAAGTTTTCGTGGTTTAAGGTCCAATCAAAAGGTTGATATAATGGTGATAACATCAGAAAAGAACAATGTTGTACGAGTGAAAAACGGACCATTTATTAATGGGCAGGGAAAAAGCTATGCATTTGTCATCGAGGACAATATGGCTGTTCGACGTGACGTTATTGTTGGCTCTGTCAACCTGGACTGGCTCGAATTCATCCAGGGAATAGAAGTTGGAGAAATCGTTATTATCTCCGATATGGACGAGTATAAACATCATGAAGAATTAAAAATTAAAAATGATAATTGAATCACAAAAGGAGCAAAAATGATCAGGCTTTCAACAATTGAGAAAGTTTACCGTACCGCAAAAATTGAAACCATTGCCTTAAAAGATGTAAATCTTCATATCAAACGCGGTGAATTTTTGTCTATAATGGGTCCGTCAGGCTGTGGAAAAAGTACCATGTTAAATATAATGGGTTTACTTGACCAGCCCTCACAGGGCATTGTTGAAATTGATAGCGAACATGTGGCAAAATTTAGTGATCGCAAATTGGCTCGTTTACGAAATACCATGATTGGTTTTGTTTTTCAGAGTTATCATCTGATAAATGACTTGAGCGTTGTTGATAATGTTGAGATCCCATTGCTCTATAGGAGTATCTCTGGTTCATCGAGACGAAAATTGGCTTTGGAAGCACTTGATAAAGTTGGATTGAACGCCCGGACACGCCATTTTCCATCACAATTATCAGGTGGCCAACGACAAAGGGTGGCAATTGCCAGGGCGATAGTTGGGTCCCCTCAAATTATTCTTGCTGATGAACCCACCGGAAATCTGGATAGTGTAATGGGCGCTGAAATCATGGATATCCTCAATAAATTGAATCAGGAAGAGCAAACAACGATTGTCATGGTCACCCATGATGAAATTCTCGCCAGCCAAACTCAAAGGATTATCCGTCTCTTTGATGGCAGTCAGGTTAATTAGAGAATTTTATGCTTACTAATTATCTGAAAATTGCCATTAAAGTTCTGTTAAGACATAAACTCTTTACCTTTATCAGCCTATTTGGTATTAGTCTTACACTGTTGATCCTGATAATGGTTACCTCACTATTGGATCATACATTTGGATCGCAACCGCCAGAATTGAAATTGGATAGAACTCTTTCTATTACAATGGGTATACTAACATCAAAAAGTGGCGGACAATCAAATGGTCCCGTAATGAGTCCATATTTTTTAAATAAATATGTAAAATCCCTAAAAACACCTGAAGTCGTATCAATGTCTTCATTCCATAATCGCGTTATCACTTATAAAAATAGAAAAAAATTCAGATTGGATATAAAATATACCGATAGTGAATTTTGGGAGATATTAGATTTCAATTTTCTTGAAGGAAATCCCTACAGCCAGAATGATGTGTCATCAAGAAGAAATGTGATTGTGATCAATCAAAATACCAGAGAAAAATATTTTGATGGAGAGGAAGCAATAGGAAATACCATGGAAGTGGAGGGCGAAAAGTTTAGGGTTGTTGGTGTTGTCGAAAATTGCTCCATATTACGAATAATGCCATATGCCGATGTCTGGCTTCCACTGACATTTTCAAAAACTCCTCTCGATGAAGTGACATTAATTGGTGGATTTCCCGGTTGGTTTGCAATGATGCTTGCAACTGATAAATCTGATATTCCTGCTATAAAAAAAGAATTTCAAAACCAACTTACACTTGTAGAATATCCGGATGATAAATGGGTAGAAATTAAAACCGCTGCCAGCACCTATGCTGAAGCCTTCTCGCGCAATTTAAGGCTATCTGAAGAAGGAAATGCAAAACCCTTGTTGATAATACTATTTATCCTCATGATCCTGTTTATGATGCTACCAACGATCAATTTGGTAAATATTAACTTGAGCAGGATAATGGAAAGATCATCTGAGATTGGTGTTCGCAAAGCATTTGGTGCCTCCAGTTTGACCCTTGTTGGACAATTTGTGATTGAGAATATTATTATAACATTAATTGGCGGTGTAGTTGCCCTAATTCTTGCTATTGGCATCCTTCAGATTATCAATAGCAGCTCCTTGATCCCCTATGTGAATTTTTCGCTGAATTACCGAATATTTTTTAATAGTTTGGCCATATGTTTGTTTTTTGGACTTTTTTCAGGTGTCTATCCGGCATTTAAAATGTCTCGCCTTCAACCTGTTGATGCCTTGAGAGGAGAAAGCTCATGATTCGCCAAATGTTTAAGTTGATCTGGAATAGAAAAAAAAGAAATTTGCTGATGATCTTAGGGATATCAATTTCATTTTTTGTTCTTTTTATTGTCTCGTCGATTATTAACTATAATATCACCAATTATTTCAAACCACTTGGTTACGAATATGAAGATGTTTGGTATTTGACATTGGATTGGAAAAGCTCAGATTCCCTGCAGGTGGAATCCACCCTTGCGCAGATAGAAAATGCAATGAAAGCTTATCCTGAAATAGAAGAATTCAGTTATTGTAGATCATTATTATTTACACCAATGGCCTCGAATAACACATTCTATCGTCTTGGGGATCATAATTCAAGAATTGAACGGATGTATGCCGGTGATCAACTGCCAGATGTCCTTGATTTCGAGATATTACAAGGGAGATGGTTTGATGAAAGGGATAATATCGAACATGATACTCCAATTGTCATAACTCAATTATTGGCGGATGAATTTTTTCTAAATGAAAATCCAATTGGACAAAAACTCTCTGATGATCAAGGTGAAAAATTTTATAAAGTAATTGGTCTTATTGGAGAATTTAGAAATGGTGGAGAACTGACTGGATCAAAGCGCGCCAGTTTTGAGAGATTTAGTCTCGACAGCGAACAAGGATTAAAACGAATATTAAGCGATAAAATGTTGTTTAGAATATTGATGAAGATGAGACCCGGATCTGATTCAGGAGTTGAAGAAAAAATACTAAAGCATACCTCTGCAATAGCCACGGATTGGACGATCAAATCAAATCGTCTTGAAGATGCCCGTACTTCAGCAAGGAAACAATCTTTGATTATACCAGTGATTATCGGAGTCATATGTGCTTTTCTACTGATAAATGTTGCATTGGGTCTTTTTGGTGTTATTTGGTATAATACCCATCGTCGAAAAGCAGAAATTGGATTACGTCGGGCTATGGGTGCCCATCGAAGTCTTATTTATATTCAAATTATGGGTGAAGCCCTTGTTCTGTCATTATTTGGAATTTTTATCGGCGGTTTTTTTGCAATTCAATTTCCAGTATTAAAGGTGATTCCATTTATTAGTGATGCGGTTTATTATATGTCATTTATTTTATCAGTTGCAGTCATTCTACTATTGACGGTAGTATGCGCCCTTTATCCAAGTCGATTGGCAACCCAGATTCAGCCTGCACTGGCATTGCACGAAGAAGGATAATTGGATTTTAATGGATATTCTGAATAAAGATCAAATTTAAATAACCGTCAATTTTTTGATTACATCTAAATTATGGAAATGAATTCAATCTTAATTATCGATGATGATCTGGCGGTAAGAACATCCCTAAAATTACTTTTTCGGGAAAACGGCTTTTACACAATTGATGCCGATGGTCCGGAAAGTGCTATAAACAGTCTTCTTTCTAATCCAGTTGACCTCATATTAATGGATATGAACTACTCTCTTGAAACAACTGGAGTGGAAGGCTTGCGACTTCTTGAAGAAATAAAAACAAGCCATGCCCATATTCCGGTAATTCTCATTACTGCGTGGGGATCAATTCCCCTTGCCGTTGAGGGAATGAAACTGGGTGCAGTAGATTTTATCAATAAACCATGGAATAATAATCATCTCATTCAATCCGTCTCTACCGCGCTTAAAATTTCCAAGTTTGAGAAAAGCTCTCAAAAATCATCAAGGGCAAAACTAGAAAAACATTTTGATTTTGAGAAAATCATTGGCGAATCCCCCTCATTTGTTGAAATCCTGGAAACCGTTAGTCGAGTTGCAGATACAAATGCACCAGTCTTGATAACCGGTGAGAGTGGCACAGGTAAGGAGCTTATTGCCGAAGCAATCCATCAAAATAGTCGACGTCGTAACCAGCCGTTTGTAAAGGTCAATCTTGGTGGTATTTCATCCAACCTGTTCGAAAGCGAAATGTTTGGACACAAAAAGGGTGCCTATACTGATGCCAGATCTGATCGTGTGGGTAGATTCGAAATGGCAGATAGTGGAAGTATATTTCTCGATGAGATTGGTGACTTGGATCCATACTCCCAGGTAAAAATGTTAAGGGTTTTACAAGATCGAAGTTTTGAAAAATTAGGATCCAGTAGGGCTCAAAAAGTGGATGTGCGAATTATCACTGCAACCAATCGTCCTTTAGAGGACATGGTTGAATCCAATGATTTTCGCGAAGATCTCTATTACCGCGTTAACCTCATTACTATAGTCATTCCTCCTTTGAGGGAACGACCGCAAGATATTCCGCCACTGGTAGACCATTTTATAACTACTCTGAAAAAAGCGTATCATAAAAATGAATTATCCGTCTCAAATGATGCTCTGGTTTGGTTATCAGGATTACCCTGGCCTGGTAATATCAGGGAATTAAAAAATCTTGTGGAAAGGACGGTTTTAGTTTCAAATAAATCCTGTCTGAATCAGGCTGATTTTGCCAAACAAATCCAGGCACCAAGGAAAAAACAATCAGCTTCAGGTCTGCCATATGAAGGAACAATGACACTTGATGAAGTTGAATGTGAAATAATCAGAAAATCCCTCGCCTTTCATAAAAATAATATAAGCAAAGTGGCAAATGCTCTCGGACTCAGCAGAGCGACATTATATCGAAGGATGGAAAAATTCGACCTAAAAGAAATTTCATGAAATTTATACAGGATGGTTTCGAAAGGTAATCATTATGTCGTTAAAAAAAAAGATTGCCAGATGTAAGAATTCAATAAATCTGCGGACTAAATTTTCTGCATTTATCATTCTCATTCACCTTATTCTTATTTTTACATCGGTCCAGCTGATTAAGGATCATAAAATTCTATTCATGTTATCAGAAATTGGCATTATTATCTCTATCATAATATCCATGCGGCTCTATCAAAGTTTTATAAGTCCTTTAAATCTCATCACAGCCGGGGTTGAATCAATGAAGGATTCGGATTTTAATCTAAAGTTTTTGAAGGTCAATCAATATGAACTGGATAAACTCATCGAGGTTTATAACCGGATGATGGAAGAACTTCGATCGGAAAGATTGAGATTGCGTGAGAAAAATTATTTTCTGGAAAAATTGATTGAAGCATCACCAACTGGCATCATTACATTTGATTTAGATCATAAAATAACCTCTGTGAATCGGGCTGCCAGCCAGATTCTTGGCGTAGATTCGTCCCTTGTAAAAGACAAGAGCTTGGAGAATCTATCAAGTCCAATTTCAGAATCACTAAATCGTCTACAATCGGGTGAATCTATTACGGTGAAAAGTGATAGTGCCAGACGATACAAATGTGAAAGATCAAATTTTATCGACAATGGTTTTCACCATCATTTTATACTTATTCAGGAAATGACAGATGAAATAATGGCATCAGAGAAACGGGCTTATGGAAAGGTAATCAGGATGATGTCCCATGAGATAAACAACTCAATTGGGGCGGTAAATTCGATCCTGGAATCATGTTTAAATTATACAGCCCTAAAAGATGAGAACGCTCATGAATATGCCTCAGCACTGAAAGTTGCTGTGGAACGTAATTCGCAGCTAAATCATTTCATGTCAAATTTTGCTGATGTCGTTCGTCTTCCAAATCCAAATAAAGTTAAACAAAACATCAATAATTTGATCATTTCAGCAAATACCCTTTTTAAAAACGAGACGGATAAACGCAATATAAACTGGAGAATAAAGTTAGCAGAAACGCCTGTGATTATCCATCTTGATATCTCTCTGTTTGAACGAGTATTGGTAAATATTATAAGGAATGCAATTGAAGCGATTGATCAAAATGGTGAAATTACCATAATTACCACATTAGAACCTGACCCCTGTATGATTATCAAAGATAATGGCTGTGGTATAAATGCTGAAATCCAAAAAAATCTCTTTCTGCCTTTTTATAGCACTAAGAAAAATGGACAGGGCATAGGGTTAACCCTAATCAGGGAAATACTGGTCATGCACGGTTTCTATTTTTCTCTTGAAACAACCACTGAAGGACAAACCGAATTTACGATAAGATTCAATCAATAAATTGAATCATCAGGTGAATTGTGGACAAATGCCACAGACTTAGGAATTATAAATGATGAATAAAAATATTTTTAATCCAAAATAAAAATCATCTCTACATAATTCGTCCAGATATGTGATAATTTTTATCCCGGTTTTGGAGTGAGGATATCCGAAACCCTGTTAAAAGAATTGAATGAAATAAAAAAAATTGCAAGGAATACCCTTTTGTCTGACCTGAAATCGAACCCGTTAGTTTTCCCACCAAAATTAAAATATAATGCAGTCCCTTTTGATTTAATCAAAACAGAACATTTTGAACCCGCTGTTAAATTTGCCCTATGTGAAGCAGAAAAGGAAATCGCCTTGATTGAATCCAATCTGGAAACGGCAACTTTTGAGAATACCATATTAGCCATGGAATGCTCTGGTTCCCTAATGAACCGCATAATGTTGATTTACAGAATTCTTCATGGCCATGAATCGGATAATGATTTTAAAGATTTGGCTGCAAAATTATATCCACCGCTTACGGAATTTGGTCATCGCATCATTACAAGCAAACTACTCTTTAAACGAGTGGAACAAGTGCATAATAAAAGAATGGATTTGGATTTAACCGGTGAACAAATTCGTCTTGTAGAAGAAAATTATAATGATTTCATAAAAAATGGTATCAATTTGAATCAGAAAGATCAAGATGATCTTAAGACAATAAATATTGAACTTTCTAAGGTGAGTAATAAGTTTGCCCAAAATGTCCTCAATTCCCGTAACACATTTGAATATACAATAACTGATGCCAAAGAATTGGATGGTGTACCGGAAACTGCAATGAAATTGATGGCGCAAACTGCAAAAGATAGAGGCCACGAAGGTGGCTGGACTATCCTTCTACAGATGCCTTTCACCCATCCGGTGATGACCTATGCAAAGAATCGAAAACTGCGTGAATTTATATTCAAGAGCCTGGGCAGTATAGCATATAATGATGAATTTGATAATCAACAAAATATCCTCAATAAAGTGGATTTATTATATCGATTTGCCAGACTACTTGGATTTGATACATATGCAGATTATGTATTACAGGATCGAATGGCAGAATCGCTTTCAACGGTAAGAGGTTTTCTGGATTCGTTTTATCAAATAAGTAAAACACAGGCGAAAAATGATCTTTCAGATGTAAAACTGCAAGCCCAGAAAATGGATGGTCTGAAAGATCCACAACCATGGGATATGGCTTATTATACCGAAAAACTGAAACAGGTAAAATTTGGATTTAATACAGAAGAACTCAGACCGTATTTCAAAATGGAAAACGTCATTAAAGGCGTATTCAAGATCGCCGAAAAACTGTATGATTTGCAATTTGATGAGAAGTTTGATATCCAAACATTCCATCCATCTGTCAGAACGTATTCAGTATCAGATGCGAAATATGGTCATCTCGGTATTCTAATGATGGATTTATTCCCACGGACAACCAAAAGAAATGGTGCCTGGATGGCAACTTTGCAGCCGCAGGGTTTAATAGATGGACGTTCACGCCGGCCAATATCCTGCATGGGAGCCAATTTAATGCCCAGTACAAACGACCAGCCGTCACTTCTGAGTCTGCAGGAAGTAAAAACAATTTTTCATGAATTTGGCCATGCACTCCACCACATATTATCACAATGCACTTATACCTCCTTATCTGGAAGCCGTGTTATGTGGGATTTTGTCGAACTGCCATCACAAATTATGGAAAATTGGGTGTATGAAAAAGAAGCATTAGATTTGTTTGCCGTCCATTATGAAACTGGTGAAAGAATACCAGGTGATCTCTTAAAAAAAGTTCAGGATGCCAAGAATTTTATGAAAGGCAGGTTTTCTCTTGGACAATTAAATAGTGAATATCTTGATCTTGCATGGTATACTACCAATCCACAAAATATTACGGATGTAACAGATTTTGAAGATAAAATAGATGCCAAAACCCGGCTGATGCCAAAAGTGAATGGGACAAATTCTTCATGTTCATTCAGTCATATCTTTTCAGGTGGATATGCTGTAGGTTATTATTCATATCGCTGGGCTGAGTCACTTGATGCTGATGCCTATGAATTATTTAAGGAAAAGGGGATTTTCAATAAGGAAACTGCGAGCTCGTTCAGGGAAAATATTCTCTCAAAAGGAAATACCATCCATCCTAAAAAATTATATAAAAAATTCAGGGGGCGCCAACCAGATCCCAAAGCCCTTATGCGCCGAAATGGCCTGACCTAAACATTCTATTGCAAAAAGGAGCAATAAAGATTTAGCTCATCATATTAGAAATGATATATCGAAAATTACAAATATATTATTAGGATTAAGGTTCAACAATAACCCAATTTTTAATTAATATTGAGCCTTCACCAATCTCAAAAATCATATTATAAGGAAAGTAAATATGACATCAGGCGGACTTTTTAGTAAAGATAAATTATGCCCGTTTACCCACAGAATACTCATAACATGCAATGAGTTTAATATTAATATTCCAGTGTTTTATGGTGATGATATACCATCACAAATCCGCGATGCCAATAAAGGCGGGACCTGGCCGGTATTCCAACCGCCTGGTAGTGCTGGTCTGCTGAAAGACTCAGCCGTTATTGTGGAATATATAATTGATAATTCTGATGCGGATGCCAGCCACTATAACAGTGATGACAAAATAATCAAATTACTAGATGAATTTATTCTCTGCATCTCAAAAATAATCAGAGCCGGTCATTCAGGTATTCAAATGGATTGTCGAAAGAAGGTTGATATTGTTTTGCTTGAAATTCAGAAAATTTTGAAATCCTCAGGCGGTCCATTTCTCGCTGGTGAAAAATTCACTCAGGCCGATGCTCATATCACTCCTTTTCTTTATAGATTACCCTTTTTTAAAGAGTTTAGAAATCATATCCCGGCATTGTTATTAGAGGATACTGCAATTATCAAATGGGTGGATAGCTGTACAAACCGAGAATCCTTCAGGCGTATCGCGCCAAAAAGAAATTTGGTCAGAGCATTTTATGCTGAAAAAGCTCAACTCGGTAAACCCATGAAAATCGGGCAATTACATCATTCCGGATTCAGGGGCATGTTGCAGGAATTAATTAAGCGGACTGATAGATTTTCAAATGCAAAAGATCCAGGCGATGAATTTCTAAAAAAGACACGTGATTTATGTTATATCTTGTTCCGCTCCATTATTTTGCATGCAAAATTTGAAAATTTATTGCTATATCCCGCGATGGAGATAGCCAATGTCAACCCTGAATTGACTAGAGAAGCAGAGAAGCAGCATCATCACGAATGTGAAAAAATGAATCATCTCTTAAGTCAGTTTGATCACGCAATATCATTGCCAAAAGATGATCGAATAAGTGAGCTTGTAGAATTAGCCGAAAAGTGCAAAACTATAAAAAAGGCATTTATTGAACATTTGGAATTTGAGGAAAAACATTTCATGCCAGTGCTCGCCGGATTAGAATTGCCTGAACATATCAAATTATTGAAGGGTGCTTATAATATGTGCAAGGAGGAGAGGCCCTATCTTATCGGCATACTTGCTGCATTTATAAATGGTGTTGAAGTTATTTCTCTCATTGATTCGCTTCTAATTGCAATACATCCCAATTCTGATGATTGGTACGATTTGATCAGTGCCATCCATAAGTCGGTAAGCACGGATCAGTGGAATGCCATCACCCGCCGATACGAAGATAGTATTCCAACCTCATTGCTTATTGCTCCAGTTTCTCAATGGCATATGGATTATTCGGCATGGGCAGCAGCAATTGATGCCGATCTGCCTGTTAGTAAATTAGAAATCCCTCCCTGTAAAACAAGTTAAATAGTCATATCAATTATCATGTAACAAAAGGAGTAGTTTGGCCTTGCTACTCTTAATCCGACAAAATAAGTCGGATTAAGCTTGGATCTAAATATTTATGGCTGATAAATTTGGGGATCGGAAAATGATTAATAATGTTTAAACTGACAAAGAAAATCGAATATGCCTTGATTGCGCTTCGCTATATCCAAAATCATGGAAATGGCGTTGCTATCAGCACCAAAGAGATTTCGGAGAAATTTTCTTTGCCCACTGAATTACTGGCAAAGGTGCTGCAGCAATTAGCCAGGCTAGAAATATTGTCAGCGGTACAGGGACCAAAGGGTGGATATAAGTTGAAAAGATCTCTTGGCTCCATCAACCTTACCGAGTTTGTTGAATCTATGGAAGGTCCAATTGGGCTGTCAGAATGCAGTATTAACGAAATTTGCTGTCAGATGGATAATTGCAATATCCGTTTCCCCATGAATAAAATAAATGAAAATATGATAACCATGTTTAACAACATCACCCTTGATGAACTTACTACCCCATGACAGATATTACTACTCACATTCAAAACGATAAAATAAGTCTTACTGAAGCCGCCGCTGCATTCATCACATCTGAATTTACCAAAAAAAATCTTTATGGTTATGCCGTCAGAGTGGGGGTGGAAAAGGGAAGTGAAGGCTGCAATGATTTTAAATATTTACTGGGATATGTGAATGAAGCGTTCCAATCTGATAAGATTTTTTCCGATAAGGGGATTTCAATCATATGCGACCAAAACAGTTTTGAAGTTTTAAAAGGAATAATCCTGGATTATGAAAATGATGGCACAAGCGGTAAACTTCGTATGATTAATCCCAATGCCAGTCATACTTGCGGTTGTGGTGAGGGATTTTCGCAATAATATCATTGTAGAGTTAATACCATGTCAGATGATTTAAAAATAATTGAACGAATTACCCAGGAAGAATACAAATACGGTTTTGTAACGGATATCGAACAGGATACCCTGCCCCCAGGTCTGGATGAGGATGTCATCCGGAAAATTTCATCAATAAAAGGTGAACCGCGATGGCTAACAGATTGGCGATTGAAAGCATTTGCTCATTGGAAAAATATGACCGAACCGGACTGGGCCAAAGTTTCGTATAATAAAGTTGACTATCAGAGTATCTCTTACTATTCGGCCCCCAAAAAGAAAAAAGAATTAGCAAGCCTGGATGAAGTAGATCCGCAACTATTAGAAACGTACACTAAGTTGGGGATTCCCCTCGAAGAGCAGAAAATGCTTTCAGGTGTGGCGGTGGATGCCGTTTTTGACTCAGTTTCAGTTGCCACCACTTTTAAAGAAGAGCTCTCAAAAGCCGGCGTAATTTTTTGTTCATTTTCTGAGGCAGTTCGCACATATCCTGATTTGATTCGCAAGTATCTGGGTTCGGTAGTACCCTATACAGATAACTTTTTTGCGGCTTTGAATTCTGCCGTATTCAGCGACGGATCTTTCTGTTATATTCCCAAAGGTGTTCGCAGCCCCATGGAATTATCAACCTATTTTAGAATTAATGCATCCAATACCGGCCAATTTGAAAGAACGCTCATCGTCGCCGATGAATCGGCCTATGTAAGTTATCTTGAGGGATGCACAGCCCCAATGCGGGATGAAAATCAGCTCCATGCTGCTGTCGTTGAACTGGTTGCCCTTGATAATGCTGAGATTAAATATTCAACCGTTCAAAATTGGTATCCAGGTGATAAAAATGGAAAAGGCGGTATCTATAATTTTGTCACAAAACGGGCTGCCTGCCGAGGGATAAATTCAAAAATATCATGGACACAGGTTGAAACAGGCTCTGCTGTAACCTGGAAATATCCCGGGGTCATTCTTCAAGGCGATAATTCCATTGGTGAGTTTTATTCGGTAGCGTTAACCAATAACTTGCAGCAGGCTGATACGGGCACAAAAATGATCCATATTGGCAAAAATACCAATAGCACAATTATATCAAAAGGAATCTCTGCTGGAAAAGGACAGCAAACTTATCGTGGACTGGTAAAGGTTTTAAAAAATGCCGATAATGCAAGGAATTATTCGCAATGTGATTCCATACTCATCGGTGATAAATGCGGTGCTCATACCTTCCCATATATCGATGTGAAAAACAAAACCGCCCAAATTGAACATGAAGCAACTACTTCCAATATCAGTGAAGATCAGCTATTTTATTGTAATCAACGGGGTATTTCTACTGAAGATGCCATTTCTATGATCGTAAATGGATTTTGTAAAGAGGTGTTCAATGAGCTACCTATGGAATTTGCCGTTGAAGCTCAAAAACTCATGGAAGTCAGTCTTGAGGGCAGTGTTGGTTAATTTAATATCCAACATATAATTATAATAGATCAGGAATTAAGTAAATGATAGATATAAAAAATCTTAAAGTCAATGTTGAAGAAAAAGAAATTCTTAGAGGATTGAATCTAACCGTTAAACCTGGTGAGCTTCATGTCATTATGGGTCCCAATGGTGCCGGTAAAAGTACATTGGCAAATGTCTTGTCAGGTAAATCCGGATATGATATAATTGATGGCGATGTACATTTTTTAGGAAAAGATCTCCTTGATATGACTCCAGAAGCGAGAGCATGCGAAGGATTGTTTATGTCCTTTCAGTATCCTATCGCAATACCCGGTGTCAATAATATGTATTTTTTAAAAGCCAGTGTGAATGCCATCCAAAAATATCGTAATGAACCTGAAATGGATGCCATGGATTTTCTAAAAATGATCCGTTCAAAATTGAAGGAAGTGGATCTTGACGAAAAATTTATTAAACGACCAGTGAATGAAGGATTCTCTGGTGGTGAGAAAAAGCGCAATGAAATTCTGCAGATGATCACATTGAAACCACGGCTGAGTATTCTTGATGAAACAGATTCAGGTTTGGATATTGACGCTTTAAAAATTGTTTCACAAGGGATAAATAATTTCAGAAATCCAGAAAGATCATTTATTCTAATCACTCACTATCAAAGAATGCTGGATTATCTTGAGCCTGATTATATTCATGTCCTCATTGATGGAAAAATTGTCAAAACAGGTGATAAAAGTCTCGCCCAAGATCTTGAAGATAAAGGATATTCCTGGGTGCGGGAAACAATGGAATCGAATTAATATGGATAATCAAGGATTATCAACATTTACACCAATTCAGATTGTCGATGCTCATTTACAATCGCAGGAATTCCAGGATGCTTTTCCATCTTTTCGGAAATCGGCAAAGCAATATTTCACAAAATCTGGATTCCCTACATCCAAAACGGAAGCATGGCGATTTACCAATATTTCACCAATCCTCAAAACTAAATTTAAATATCATCACCAACAAGAAGAAAACAAGGATCAAATCCCGGCACCATCTTATGCTGACAAATGTCTAAAAATTGATATACTAAATGAGAAGGTGGCCGGGAAATCACTTGATCATGCATCATTTGAAGCAGAGGGCATTTTATTAAAACTAATATCCGAGGATATAACGAGCAATATATCACCATTGACCTCCAATAATGAAAATCAGACAGCATTTTCCGCCTTAAATAGCGCCTTGTTTTCACAAGTTATCCATTTTCAAATACCGGATAATCAAATCATATCCAAACCCATCCTTCTAAATATTTTTTCCCAATCCAGTGAGAACCCTGTAAATTCAAATATCAGAATTCACATAACCGGGGGAATACATTCTCAGTTTACTATCATAGAATCATATTCTGGTAACAGTAAAACGTATTTCAATAATTCGGTTGTGGATATTAATTTGGAATCAAATGCGAAATTGGAATATTATAAAATTCAACATGAAAATGATTCGTCTTATCATATATCCAATACGGTGATTCATCAGGGAAAATCCAGCATGTTGAATGCCTATATTCTCTCTTTTAGCGGTAAATTAATTCGCAACGATATTCAGGTTGATCTAAACGGTGAAGGTGCAGAATTAAATTTACTGGGATTGACTCTAGGACAGAATCAGGATCATATAGATAATACCGTTTTAGTGAATCACCGTAAACCTCATTGTATGAGTAATCAACTTTTTAAAAACATCCTTGATCATAAATCACATGGAGTATTTAGTGGATTGATAGCGGTTTATGAAGATGCACAAAAAACAGATGGCAGACAGAAAAATCAAAATTTGTTATTATCTGAAACGGCGACAATAAATAGCAATCCACAGTTAGAAATAAATGCAGACGATGTGCGATGCTCTCATGGATCCACAACCGGGCAATTAGATGATGAGGCAATATTTTATCTCAGATCAAGGGGCATTTCATATGAGGAAGCAAGAAAAATGTTGATTAGTGGTTTTGCCCATGAAATTGTAAATGGTATTGGATATACTCCAATAAAAGATTCCCTGAATATATTTTTAGACAATTATTTGACTTGAACGAGTCAAGAGGATAAGCAGTGGATGAGTTAAGAGAATTATATCAACAGTTGATTTTGGATCATAATAAAAGTCCAAGGAATTTTCATGTTATGGATGAACCATGTGAATCAACTGAGGGATTTAATCCACTATGCGGAGACAAACTTACTCTATATGTGAAAATCGAAGATGATTTGGTGAGGGATATAAGTTTTGTTGGATCCGGCTGTGCCATATCAAAAGCATCTGCATCTATAATGACAGAAGAGATAAAGGGCAAACCTGTAGATGAAGCAAAGGTCATCTTCGAAAATTTCAGAGATATGATCACCACTGGAAAAGTCAACAATGAAGAACTGGGTAAATTGGAAGTCCTTTCCGGTGTATATAAATTCCCATCTCGGGTGAAATGTGCCATCCTCTCATGGCATACTTTAAAAAATATTTTGGATGATGAATCAGATTCTGTTGCAAGTACTGAATAAGGATAAATAATGTTTAATGACAATATGATTACCCTCACTCGCGATTGTGAGGCGATATTGATCCCCGCCGGGGAAAAAGTCACTTTGATAAAAGGGGCAAAAGTCAGGATTACCCAATCTTTGGGTGGGGATTTCACTGTATCCGTAAACGGCAGCCTGGTGAAGATTTCAAGTAAGGATTCAGATGCTATTGGTGAAAAAGTGGAAAATCTTGATATTGAGCATAAAGAAAAAACAGGTGATGGCACGGTGGATGAAACTTTAGTTTGGGAGGCGATGAAAACCTGTTATGATCCTGAGATCCCTGTGAACGTAGTCGATTTGGGATTGATTTATAATCTAGATATTCAAAAAGATGATAATGATTTGAATAATGTGGTGATCAGCATGACTCTGACAGCACCTGGTTGTGGTATGGGTCCATTTATCGCCAGGGATGTGGAGACAAAAGTGGATGCTGTCCCCAATGTAGATAATGTTTTGGTAAAACTGGTTTGGGAACCGATGTGGAATAGAGAAATGATGACTGAAGAGGCCCAACTCCAATTAGGCATGTTTTAGGGAAGATTTTAGGCACAAAGAACGTGAATTATCACAAAGTAGCAATTCAATAAATGAAGAATCAATTGAGGATCATGTAGTATAATGTTAGATCCAAATAAAATCAAATCACGATTCCCTATTTTCAGCGATTCTAAAAACACTGATCTTGTGTTTCTCGATAACGCCTCAACTACGCAGAAACCGGATGTGGTTTTGGAAAAACTCAATGAATTTTACAGCCAATATAATGCCAATGTCCATCGCGGTATATATCGTATTGGTGAATTGGCAACAATGGAATATGAATCTGTCCGTCAAAAAATTGCTGGATTTATTAAAGCGAAATCTGAAAAAAATATCGTATTTACCAAAGGCACCACCGAATCGATAAACCTGGTTGCCTATAGCTGGGCGAGGAAAAATCTTATGCCTGGTGATGAAATTTTGGTGACAGAAATGGAACATCACAGTAATTTGGTTCCCTGGCAGCTGGCAGCACAGCAAACTGGTGCCACATTAAGATATATCCCTATTACCGAAGCAGGTGAGTTAGAATTGTCAGATCTGGGAAAATATATCAATTCAAAAACCAAGCTAATTGCTGTTGTCCATCAATCTAATATTCTTGGTACGATAAACCCCATCAAAAAAATCATTGATTATGCCCATAATTTTGATGCGAAAGTACTCATTGATGGTGCTCAGTATATCACTCATGCCCCTCTTGATGTTAATGAATTGGATTGTGATTTTTACACTTTCTCCGGTCATAAAATGATGGGTCCTACAGGCGTTGGTGTATTATATGCCAGGCAGGATCTCCTCGAAGAGATGGAACCATTTTTGAGTGGCGGTGATATGATTTTATCTGTGAGCATGGAGAAATCTACCTGGAATGATATTCCTTATAAATTTGAAGCGGGTACTCCCAATATTGCTCAGGTAATTGGAATGGGGGCAGCGATCCAGTTTATTGAAGATACTGGCATTGAAAATATTGATGATTATATAAAATCTCTTACAAAATCGGCAATCACAAAATTACAATCTGTTAAGGGTCTCCAGGTTTATGGTCATGCTCAATCTTCAGATTCTACCTCGGTCATCAGTTTTAATTTGGATGATATTCATCCTCATGATGTGGCTCAATTTCTTGATATGGATAATATTGCTGTTCGAGCCGGGCATCATTGTACTCAACCGGTAATGTTGAAATACAAAATTTCCTCCACAGTGAGAGCCAGTTTATATATTTATAACACACCTGAAGATGTTGAAAAACTTGCAGCATCTCTTGAAAAAACCATCAGATTTATGGCTTAGTAGTGAATAGTAATTTGTGAATAGTTAATAGTAAACAGTTGGCAGTTTTCAGGAGATTCATTTAAAGGATTTCCTTCAATCCTAAATAATTCGTTCCAAAGACCAGCTCTTTAGGGCTGGGCTCACTTGTGCACGGTTATCCTACCTTCAATTGGCCGCCCTCCTACAGCGGGCAAGCAATAAGCATCCCTATTTTTTTTGACCCCCTCTAGCTCCCCCTTGTCAGGGGGAGAATATTAGGTAAATGAGATATCACAATTAATTCGTTCCAAAGACCAGCTCTTCAGGGCTGGGCACACTTGCGCACGGTTATCCTACCTTCAATTGGCCGCCCTCCTACGGCGGGCAAGCAATAAGCAGCCCTATTTTTTTGACCCCCTCTGGCTCCTCTTTGGCAGGGGGAGAATATTAGGTAAGTGATGTATCACAAATAATTCGTTCTATAGACCAGCTCTTTAGGGCAGGCCTGCCTGCCGCAGGCAGGGCTGGTTTGTAGATAATTGTCAGCGGGGCCAATTTCAAAACCCATGTGCAATAAAGCTTAGACCAAGTAGTAATCCCCCAAAATTCCCGATTTCATTCTCCATAATTATTCATTTTAATATCTGATCTTTAGTGGGATAAATTTTCACGCTTGAAAATGATACCAATTGGCAGTTACTGCTTCCACAATAATTAGAGAGTATGATATACAATGAGTGAACCTCGTCATCATCGCCATAAAGATAGTAAGGTAAGATCCTTCTTTCAGGAGTACAGCTTCGAATTTATTGTCATTGGTCTTTTTGGTTTAGGTGTTTTTCTGTTGATGGAGAAGATGTCCATCAAATCATATATTGGAAAATTCTTTGTTACAATTGTCAAAGGAATTATTGATTTTATTTCAACCCTCTTTGAAACTGTTACTAATTATCTATCCCAAATTGAAACCTCGGATATTGTCGGGATATTACTTATATTTGCATCATTTGTTCTGGTCTACATGCGGATCAGGTTCCGCATCATCCAGAGGCATGCTTATCTACCAGAATGTCCATCTTGCGGTGGTGATTTGCGACGAATCCACCGTCATCCAAAATATAAAATATTGGGTTTTTTCCTCATGGCCCGCTATAAACAATTCTCATGTAAAAAATGTGATTTTAAAGGCATACGCATCGGTGTGCATTCCAAATAAATCACAAAATATTTATCTATAAAATAGAAAATCAAGACGCATATCTAATTATGGATTTCTGCAAAAACATATATAATTATTTAAGGAAAATTTTATGATAAACTTAATTGACGCACATGGCGGTAGTTTAAAAGAACTTATCGCACCTGATAGCGAAAAACTATCCATCAAATCGAATGCAATAAATTATCCAAGCATCACGCTTAATGATCGTCAGTTATGCGATTTGGAATTATTGATGAATGGGGCATTCTCACCTTTAGCCGGATTTCTAAATAAAAAAGATTATCAATCGGTTGTCGCTCATATGCGTCTAAGTGATGAAACACTCTGGCCCATGCCCGTCACATTGGATATTTCACAGAACCAACATGAATCAATAAAAGAACATGCAAATATTGCCCTCCGGGATGAAGAGGGAATTTTATTAGCAGTTCTGGAAATTGAAAATATTTGGGAACCGGATAAATTGGTAGAAGCAAAAAATGTATTTGGCACTGTTGATACAAAACATTCTGCTGTAGATTATCTATTAAACACCTCTGGTGATATTTACGTTGGCGGGAAAATACATGGCCTGGAATATCCAAAACATTATGATTATCAATTGCTCCGTCATACACCTGCAGAGTTAAGAGCACAATTTGAAAAGATGGGATGGACCAAAATAGTTGCCTTCCAAACCCGAAACCCCATGCACCGAGCCCATGTTGAACTGACCATAAGAGCTTCACGGGAGATTGGTGCTGATCTACTCATCCATCCTGCAGTTGGATTAACAAAACCTGGTGATGTAGATCATTATACGCGGGTTCGATGTTATCAGAAAGTATTGACAAAATATCCTGCCGGAACATCCATGTTGAGTCTGTTGCCATTGGCAATGCGGATGGGTGGGCCAAGGGAAGCACTCTGGCATGCCCTTATCCGCAAAAATTACGGGTGTACCCACCTAATTGTCGGTCGTGATCATGCTGGTCCCGGTCTTGATTCTGCCGGTAATCCTTTTTACGGACCCTATGATGCCCAAGATTTAGTTGAAAAGTTTTCAGACGAAATAGGCATCCAAATGGTGCCATTTAAAATGATGGTATATGTTGAAGACCGCGCTACTTTTTTGCCCATTGATGAAGTACCTGAAAACGCCAATGTTTTAAATATCTCAGGGACGGAATTGCGTCGACGACTTGGTAAGAATCTGGATATTCCTGAATGGTTTACATATACTGAAGTTGCTGACGAATTAAGAAAAACATATCCGCCAAAATCTCAAATGGGATTGACCGTATTTTTCTCAGGATTATCCGGTTCCGGTAAATCCACCATTGCCAACGGTTTACTGGTTAAATTGATGGAATATGGCAAACGTCCCGTCACATTATTGGATGGCGATGTAGTAAGAACCAACCTATCAAGTGAGTTGGGATTTTCAAAAGAACATCGTGATCTGAATATCACTCGTATTGGTTATGTTGCCAGCGAGATCACCAAAAATGGCGGAGTGGCAATATGTGCTCCAATTGCTCCATACGCCGGACCACGAAAAAAGAATCGCCAGGTTATTTCACAGCATGGTGCCTATATCGAAGTTCATATTTCAACATCACTTGAAGAATGCGAACGCCGCGATGTAAAAGGATTATATGCCAAAGCAAGACAGGGGATTATCAAAGGATTTACCGGTATTGATGATCCGTATGAAATACCAGAATCACAGAATTAACCATAGATACAGAGAATATGACCCAGGAACAAGCCGTACAGCAAGTCTACCTGTACCTTGAAAAAGAAGGATTTCTCAGCTAATCCTATGAATTCTTTACCAATCAAGTGCATGAAGTCTTTTAGGGAATCTGAAATATTTGATATATCAATATTGTTATAAGGAATTAATATGCAATTTATCGATTTAAAAACACAGCAGCAGCGAATTCGACAGGATGTGGAGAAGCGAATTCTAACTGTATTGGATCATGGTCGATATATTATGGGTCCTGAGGTAAAAGAACTGGAAAAACAACTTGCTGATTATGTTGGCGTAACACATTGCATCACCTGTTCATCCGGTACTGATGCCTTGCTCATGCCCTTGATGGCATGGGATATCGGACCGGGAGATACCGTTTTTGTACCAACCTTTACTTTTATCGCTACGGCAGAAATGGTTCAGTTATTGGGAGCCACGCCAGTATTTGTTGATATTGAAAAAGATACATTTAATATGGATCCACTCGAGTTGGAAAAAAAGATTTCACAGATTGTTCAAAAAGGGAATTTGAATCCACGGGCAGTTATACCGGTGGATCTTTTTGGTCTGCCGGCAAATTATCAAGAAATCCAGAAAATTGCAGAAAAATATAATTTACTTGTACTTGAAGATGGCGCCCAGGGATTTGGTGGAAAGATTGGCGACCAAAAGGTCTGTAGTTTTGGCGATGCTGCTACCACCTCATTTTTTCCGGCAAAACCTTTAGGTGCTTATGGCGATGGTGGCGCTGTATTTACCAATGACGATGCATTGGCGGAAAAACTAGAGTCAATCCGCGTCCATGGTAAGGGTGGCGATAAATATGATAATATCCGTGTGGGTATCAATGGTAGAATGGACTCTTTACAGGCGGCGGTTGTTCTCTCAAAGTTAACCTTATTTGATGACGAATTAGTTCGACGGGAAAAATGGGCACGAGCCTATTCTGACCAGTTGGCTTCAACATTTCGTCTGCAGAAAATCCCTGAATCCTATGCATCTGCGTGGGCTCAATACTCTCTGATTACAAAAGGAAATGAACATCGGGACGAAGTGATGAACAAGTTGAAAAACCATGGTATCCCAACGATGATTTATTATCCCATCCCGTTGCATTTGCAGACAACATTTAAGCATTTAAATAATGGCATTGGAGATTATCCGGTTTCTGAAGATGCTGCCGATTGCATTTTCAGTATCCCTATGCATCCCTATCTTGATGATGAAACGATTCACCAGATAGTTAGAAGTTTACTTGATTGATGGTTCTGCGTATTTTAGTTGTTGATATGATGTCTGTAATCCATGATTTAAATCATGTGCTACTAACAACTTTAGCAACCCACGACTTAAGTCGTGGACTACTAGATGGATAACCCCAAAACAATACTGGTTACCGGCGCTGCTGGTTTTATCGGTTTCCATCTGACAAAGGCTTTATGTCGCCAGGGAATCAAAGTTATTGGCATCGATAATCTAAATGATTATTATGATGTTTACCTGAAGGAAGACCGCTTGAAACAATTATATGAATTTACACAATCCGGTTTGTTTGAATTTCATAAGTTGGATATCAGCAATCGCCTCAATATAGAATCGTTATTTAAAAACCATCAATTTGACATGGTCATTAATTTGGCGGCCCAGGCAGGCGTGAGATATTCATTAGAAAATCCACATTCTTACATAAACAGCAATATACTGGGCTTTATAAATATTTTGGAGGGCTGTCGTTCTCATGATGTAAAATCATTGATTTATGCCTCCAGCAGTTCAGTATATGGTGGGAATACGGTATTACCTTTTGCTGAGAATCATAAAACCGAACAGCCATATTCCCTCTATGGTGCAACCAAAAAATCAAATGAGCTCATGGCTTTTAGTTATTCCCATTTGTACGGTATCAATACGATTGGGCTGCGATTTTTTACCGTATATGGACCATGGGGCCGACCGGATATGGCATATTTCAAATTCACCAACAAGATTCAGCAAAATAAAGAAATAGAGATTTATAATTTTGGCAAGCACAGCCGCAGTTTTACCTATATAGATGACATTATAAAATCAATGTTATTATTAATTGGTAAAAATATGAGAACTGATGAATTATCAGATACACATCAAGATAAATTGCCTGATAATGAAAATTATATGATATATAATATTGGTGGAGACAGACCTGAAAACCTCATGGATTATCTTTCTGAGATTGAAAAGAATTTGAATAAAAAAGCAAAGATAAAATTCCTCCCCATGCAGGCGGGAGATGTGGTGGACACGGTGGCAGATACAACAAAATTGGCAGATGAAATCGGCTTTGTCCCTGAGACGAATATTAGTGATGGCATCGGGAAATTTATACAATGGTATCAGGGTTATTATTCTTGATTATGGATATTAATTGATAAATATCTCAGAAATTGATGAAAAGGACTGGTATGCTGTTTATGTAAAATCACGACATGAATTCAAAGTGACTGAAACCTTGACTCAAAAGGGTATTGATAATACTTTGCCTACACTAAAAAAAATGAAACAATGGAGCGATCGAAAAAAAATGGTTATAGAACCATTATTCAGGGGCTATGTATTTGTAAATATAAATCTAAAACAGGACAAATACAATACTTTACATACAGATGGTGTTGTCAAATTTATCGGTATAAAAAACGAACCATCTGTAGTACCTGAGAAGCAGATGTTGTGGATGAAAATCATCACTGATAATAGTGAGAAGGTTACATTGAATTCGCCCATACCTGTGGGAAAGAAAGTGAAAGTGATATATGGTCCATTTAAAGGTCTAGAGGGTACGGTGATTCATGAACGAAATTCATCAAGATTAACCATACGCTTTGATTCCATTTCTCAGGTAGTATCCGTGGAAATAAATCCCGAATATCTAAAAATACTCCACTGAATTTAAGCATTGGGATTCGTAATTTTCTATGCTGGAAAAGCAACATAGGTAAATTAATGCAACCCCCCTATTTACTGGTTATCTAAACCCATAAGTGATAAACGCACTATAGGGATAATTATATCAATTTAGGTCCTCATGGGACTGAAGGGGCGGAGCCACATCAAGAATCAATATTAGCCTATCTATTTTCCAGATCATTTTAAAGATTTTGCGGTTACATCTCATTCAAGATTCTTAATTTTATTAGAATTAAATAAATTTATTTACTATCCCGACAATTATATCGGGATTTTACGTCCCAATATATGCTGGCTTTAGCCCAACAAACATTTTAAATAACCGTAGCAGTTAACATAATTCATTAGCCCGAATCTTTGATTACTATCAAACCATTTAAAGGAGTACATCCAAGAGCAGAATATGCTAAGGATATTTCTTGTCCACCATACGATGTTCTCACTTCAAATGAAGCTGCGAAAATCGCATCTCGCAACCCACTTTCATTCCTCCGGGTGAATAAATCCGAATTAGATTTCCCCTCCGGTACCAATCCATATTCCTACCAGGTCTACATACGCGGTAAAGAAAATCTAAATAATTTGATTAGGGATGGTCATTTGTATCAAGATGATACCGAGAACTATTATATTTATCGTATTTCCAAAGGCAATCATTGTCAAACGGGTCTTGCTGCTTTATTATCAATTGAAGATTATAATTCTGGATTGATAAAAAAACATGAGAATACGGATCAATGTACTGTCAAAGATAGAGCTGATCATATAGACCTGCTAAATGCACAAGTGGGCCCTCTTTTATCCGCATTTAAAAATAATGAAAGTATCAATGATCTTATTTCTCAAATAACATCAAATCAGCCATCTATTCAATTTTCCGCTGATGATGAAACACAGCATGAACTCTGGATTATAGATAATACTGAATCAATTGAAAAACTCACGGTAGCATTTTCAAATCTTGATGCATTGTATATCGCTGATGGTCATCATCGTAGTCATGCTGCCCAACAGGTTTTTGAAAAAAGAAAAGAAAATAATCCACATCATACTGGTGATGAATCTTATAACTTTTATTTAAATATCCTCTTTCCCGTTGATCAATTAAATATTATTTCTTACAATCGTCTGGTCAAAGATTTGAATGGAAATACGCTGGATCAACTATTAGCAGAATGTCAAAAATCTTTTTCAGTTGAGGAAATCGACTATCCATACACCCCTGATAGTATTCATCACATTGGTATGTACATCATGGGCAAATGGTATAAGATGAAATTGAAAAATAATATCCTTGATAGTTTGAATCTTTTAGAGAAAATTGATGCTGGTATATTGTATCAATTTTTGCTGCACCCCATATTGGGTATCAAAGACCCCAAAACAGATCCACGAATAAAATATATCGGTGGAGATAAAAAGCCTAAAAAACTTCAGAATATTATTGATAATGGTGGTTTTGCTATAGCTTTTACGCTATATCCCACCTCCATGGATCAGGTTTTGACCATTGCCGATGCCGGGAAAGTAATGCCGGCAAAATCCACCTGGTTTGACCCCAAACTCAGAAGCGGGTTAATTATCTATCTTTTGTGGGAGTAGTTTTGCAAATAATTAAATTATAAATCCCCTAATCATGAATTGTCTTGTCATCGGCGGTGCCGGATATATCGGTAGTCACATAGTTTTAGAATTACTTGATGATAATCACCAGGTTTCCATATTTGACAACCTATCCACGGGATCAATATTGAATATACCCGATGGTGTTAAATTTACTAAGGGTGATATCCTAAATCTGGATGAATTACAAAATGTTTTTGAGGGTGATAAGTTTGATGTAGTATTTCATTTTGCGGCGTTAAAGGCAGCTGGTGAATCCATGGATGAACCGGGGAAATATGCCCATCATAATATCACCGGGTCAATCAATATACTCAATGCTATGGTGGAGTATGATGTAAAAAAAATAATTTTCTCCTCCAGTGCAGCTGTGTACGGTTATCCAGAGTATTTACCAATCGATGAAAATCACCCAACAAAACCAATTAACTTTTATGGTTTCACAAAACTGGAAATTGAAAAACTTCTTAGTTGGTATAGCAAGCTAACAGGCTTGCGCTTTGCTGCTTTACGCTATTTTAACGCAGCTGGTTATGATGTAAAAGGTAGGATAATTGAGATGGAAAAAAACTGCGCCAATCTTTTACCAATTGTCATGGAGTCAGCTATTGGCAGTAGAGAAAAAGTACTGATCTTTGGTAATGATTATGAAACCCATGATGGTACAGGCATTCGTGATTATATTCATGTCAGTGATTTAGCTTCTGCTCACATAAAAGCCATGGATTACCTGGAAGATGAAAATAAAGATATAATTGTTAATCTCGGTACAGGCATTGGTTATTCTGTATTGGATGTGATAAATGAAACCAAAAAAATCACTGGAAAGGCTATTCCATACCAAAATGTTGAAAGACGACCTGGTGACCCAGATGATCTAGTTGCAAAATCAAAATATGCTAATGACCTCTTGGACTGGAAACCAATTTATTCAGATTTAAAAACCCTTCTGAATAGCATGTGGAAAATGTACAATAAAGTAGAAATTAAAAAGTAGCCAGCCTGCCGTGGCATTTCCTGTAAACTAAAAACTGTAGGCTGGTAACAGATAACTTTGTACTTTCAATTGCTTTGTCTACCAAAGGCAGGAATACTTTAAACTTAATGAACTTTTAACTTTATATTCAACTATGCATAAAATAGCAATCATTGGTCTTGGTTATGTAGGACTGCCTTTGGCAGTTGAATTTGCCAAAAAATTTCCCGTAATAGGATTTGATATCAACTCGGCTAGGGTTGAAGAACTTCGTAATGGCGGAGACAAAACTCTTGAGGTAGAAGAAACTGTCCTTAAATCTGTTCTTGTTGATACTTCTGATTCAGATCATGTCAAAGGATTATTTATCACTGATAATTCTGATAATATTGTCGATGCAAATATCTATATTGTCACAGTTCCGACGCCAATTGATAAATATAAACGCCCTGATCTTAGCCCTTTAATTGCAGCGAGTAAAATTGTTGGTCAGTTCATCCAACAAAAAGATATTGTCATTTATGAATCTACTGTTTATCCTGGTGCTACTGAAGAGGATTGTATTCCAATAATCGAGGAAGAGAGTGGTCTAACGTACAACAAAGATTTTTTTGCAGGATATTCACCAGAAAGAATAAATCCAGGTGATAAGGTAAATACATTAAAAACAATCAAAAAAGTGACCTCTGGCAGCACGCCTGAAATTGCTGATTTAGTAGATGAATTGTATAACGAAATACTAATAAATGGTACCCATAAAGCTTCAAGTATTAAGGTTGCAGAAGCCTCAAAAGTTATTGAAAACGCCCAGAGAGATTTGAATATATCATTTGTTAATGAATTAGCGTTAATATTTGATCGTCTGGGAATCGATACCAATGATGTCATTGAGGCTGCAGGCAGTAAATGGAATTTCCTAAAGTATAAACCGGGTTTGGTAGGTGGTCATTGTATTGGCGTTGATCCATATTATCTGGCATTTAAAGCTGAATCCGTTGGTTACTATCCACAGGTGATAAGATCAGGACGTAGAGTTAATGATTTCATGCCACAATTTGTTGCCGATAAAGTTATAAAACTAATGATACAAAGTGGTCACACGATATTAAATAGCAAAGTATTGGTTCTAGGTATCACATTTAAAGAAAACTGCCCGGATATCAGAAATACAAAAGTTGTTGATATAGTCTATGAATTGGAAAAATTTGAGTGTGATGTAGATATTTATGATCCATGGGCAAGTAGTCATGAAGTACTGGAATCCCTTGGATTATCAATTCTTCCTGAAAATACTAGCATTTATAAAACAAAATATGATGCTATTGTCCTGGCTGTATCTCATGATGAGTTTAAAGAGTTAAATTATCACAAACTCATTAATGGCTCAAACACAGTCATTTTTGATATTAAAGGATTATTGCCCACAGAAATTGTTAGTGGTCGTTTATAATGTTATCTATAATTCTGAGAAGCTACAATATAAAATTTCAACATAGAAATACAACATATTTAATTTGGATATTGTTTTGCATTAGTAAACCAGGTATGCTCAATTACAAACAAATAATTGACTTGGGTTACAAATTCTCAATATAAGTAATGAAAAACAATTTGTTGCTTTACTACTGTGAAAACAAAGAATTAGATAAATTGTGGTGGAAATATTGTGATTGATTTCCATAATCACATATTACCTAATTTGGATGACGGATCTAAATCGATTGAGATGTCAATTGAAATGCTCCATGAAGCTGCCGAGCAGGGAATCACAGATGTTGTCAATACCGTTCATTTTCAGCACCCCAAAGTAGATGGAGTTGACATTTCCTTGGAAATATGCCAATTAAAACTGGAACAACTGTATAATGCCATGGACAAAGAGAATATTTCTATTAATATTCATCTTGGCGCTGAGGTATTTTATTTGCCAAATCTTACAAATATAGTTACCAGTAATTTAGCAACTTTTGGAAATGGCAAATATATGTTGATTGAATTTCTAACCAATAGAATACCTGATTCTCATAAACAGGTTCTGTTTGATTTGAAAATGAATGGTATAACCCCTATAATTGCTCATCCTGAAAGATATAAATCTGTTCAAAGTAATATAAGTATGGTTTATAGATGGTTAAATGCTGGATGTTTAATTCAAATCGATGCAGGAAGTCTAACTGGGTCTCTTGGTGGGTCTGCGCAGAAAGCTGCTTTGGAAATTGTGGACAGAAAATTGTGCCAACTTCTGGGTTCAGATGCCCATGATTCCAGGAATCGAAATTTTCAGTTAAAAGAGGCACTGGATATCTGTAAGAATAGAATTGGTGATGAAGTATTTACCTGGGTGAGAGAAAATCCAGAATCTATTCTTACAGGAGACCCAATTCACGTTAAATTTAATGATGAAATTGTTGATAAAAAAAATACAATCAGCAGGATATTTGGATGGGGAAAATTTAAATCATAAAAAGTTACGAGGATAATTCCATATGAAAATTTGGTATTCAAGAATATTGTTAATAATTATGACGATGGAAATTTTACTACCACAGAAAATTTTCTCAAACCAAACAATCCCAGCCGGACCCTTGGAACCACAGAGCTACCAACTGTCAAGTCGAAAATATATTACTGATAATATGGGAAATATCCTCATGTATGTCAATATTTGGGGGCATGTAAATAATCCAGGGAGCCATCTTGTTTTTGATGGTATTGATATGGCAACACTTCTTTCAGTGGTAGGGGGCCCACGGCAGGGAGCAAAACTTAATTCTGTAAAATTATATCGGGAGACTCCTGATGAAAATGGCAAAATAGCTTTTGAAATTGATTTAGAGGAATTTTTTAATTCAGGCGATAGAAGTAATTTTGTCGAGATAAAACCCAATGATACGATCGTTTTTCCCCAAACCAGGACATCGGTTATACTATCAAATGTCAGCACGCTGAATACAGTTATGAGTATAATGAATCTATATTTTACGATTAAATACAGAAATTGATAACCCAGCTTAGGAATGTTAATGGATAAAATAATTACAAAAGACCAACAAATAGAGACCCCAGAATTAAGCCTTAAAGATTATATCTTCCTGGTCAGAAGGGGGATTAAAATCATAATCCCAATAGTTGTCCTTTCTGTATTGTATATGCTTTATTATACGTATACAGTTAATCCAAAATATACAGCTTCAATTTCTATCTTGATTGAACCACCAGAAGCAATGGATTCCTTTTTATTTAGTACACCCGGATCGTTTTATATGACAGGTATTTCAAATTCAATTGAGTTAATGAAGTCTCGTCGTGTGGCTACAGAGGTTGTAAAGACTTTATGGGATACAGAATGGAGAAATAATCTGGAAATATTCGATACTAGGAAATATAAACCAAAGGGTCAATTTTTAAAGAACTATTATAAGGAAATAATCTCACTTGGCTCGTTTGATCCAAGCTCAATTACACCCGAAAAATTTGAGAATAAATATTCAAATGAAATCGGGAGAAGATTTGCCCCTAGAATTCAATCAGAAATTGAGGTTAAATCCAACAGAGATACTGATATATTAATAATCTCATTCACCAGTTCCTTTAGAGAGGAAGCTGCTCTCATTGCAAATTCTATTGCTGATGCCTATAAAAAACTGGATCGTGAATTTGATTCAGAGGAGATGACAAACTTAAGGGAATTCCTTGTAGATCAGGTTGACGAAAAAGAAAAAGAACTATTCGCTGTTGAAAATCAATTAAAAAAGTATCAGGAAAATCAAAATATATTTAGTCTTGAAGGTAATGCAGATAATATGCTTAAAAGACTGGTTGAAGCCGAGGCAGATTACATGGAAAGTGCTGCATTAATAAAAATTAAAACAGAGGAGAAAAGTTTCATCTCCAATAGACTTTCAGGAGAAGAGCGAAAATTAGCATCCCAATTGTCTAATTCAATCAATGCACGGCTGACAGCACTCAGAAATGAATTGACAATTAAAGAAAAGGAATTAGTTAGAAATACCAGTATGCATGGTGAAGAACATGATGCATTAGATGTTTTAAAAAATGAAATTATCGGTTTGAATAAGAAATTGAGTATCGAAACAAAAAAGCTGATTGATAGCGGCCAATTTGCAGCTGATCCATTGATATACAGACAGGAATTGATAAAAAAAGTATTAGAAATAGATTTGGAGTTGGGAGGTCTAAGCGCTCGGGCATCTGAGCAGAAAAAAATAGTCGATAGATACACAAATGAACTAAATCAGTTACCTCAGAAACAATTACAATTTGCACGGTTAGATCGTGATAGGCAGGTACTTGATAAGATATATAGTTATATGAGACAAAAACTGGAGGAAACACAAATCTCTGTAGCTGCTGAATCTGGTAAATCGAGAATAATTGACCGGGCTATTCCACCTGACTTCCCAAAGAGTCCACGACATAGTCGAAACATATTATTAGGAGGTGTATTGGGATTAGGGCTAGGTCTTGGTCTTGTTTTCCTAAAAGAATATCTGGATAACACTATTAGATCAGTTGACTATCTTGAAAAACTCAATCTTACTGTGTTGGGTGTGATTCCTGAAGTGGGAGCACATTATCGTAAGAAAGACTCGGCATCCTCAAATGGAAATTCTACCCCTAAATCAAATGTACCAGCTGAAAATGGATTCAAAGGGATGTTTAAACGTCCAAGTGGTGATCATTTAAGACGGCATTTAGTCACAAGTGAAGATCCTAAGTCCCCCGTGTCTGAATCTTATCGCATGATAAGAACAAATATATTATATAGTAAAGCGGACGAACCTATTAAATCCATTTTGGTATCCAGTCCAGGTCCTGGAGAAGGAAAAACTACAACCGTCACAAATTTAGCTATTACTTTTGCCAATTTAGGGAAGAGGACTTTATTACTCGATGTAGATTTGAGAAGACCAGTTGTGCATCGAATTTTTGACATAGAGAGAGACCCTGGAATATCTCATTATCTATCAAGTAATACTGATAATTTTGAGTCATTGATAAATAAAACAAATATAGAGAATTTATATGTGGTCCCAGCAGGAATTACACCTCCAAATCCATCAGAGCTTTTGGGTTCAAAAAGAATGACCGATTTGATTGTCGATTTAAAGACTGAGTGGGACATGGTATTAATCGATTCCCCTCCAATCACAGCTGTCACAGATGCCACCATGGTTTCACATGAAGTTGATTCCCTTGTTCTTGTTGTTAAAGCAGGAAACACAATAAAGGAATCTCTGATTCGAGCTCTAAACAGCCTTAAAGGCTTAGACATCAAGCTCGCCGGCGTTGTGTTAAATGGTGTATCTAAAGAGACATCTTATGATTCATATTACTATTATTATCAATACTATTATCATTATTATGGTGGAAGTAAGACATAATAATTAGATCCCCTCGACAAATAATTTACCCAGCGCAAAAATGATGTTGTTAATTTGTATTAAAATGAAATTGTTGAAGCTAAATATAATATATTTAGATATTTATAGAAGAATCACCATCGGTTGTGGTTCCATCTAATTTTTAGATTAGTTTTTTTTAATCTGAGATATGGACATAAGTCCTTTTGTTACAATGCGTTCGAGGCTTTATTCTGTTTACTATACAACTGAAATAATTAGTTCAATTAGAAAATTCAAGAAAGTTTGAAAATGAAATTAATAATTCAGATACCATGTTATAATGAAGAAAAAACCCTGCCAATAACCGTTTCAGAGTTGCCAAGGAAAATTGAAGGTATTGACATAATAGAAACTCTCATTATAGATGATGGCAGCACTGATAGAACAATTCAGGTTGCTAGAGAGATTGATGTTGATCATATTATTTCATTGAATAGAAATAAAGGATTAGCAAATGCATTTTATATTGGAATTGAGCGCTGTCTTGAATTAGGTGCAGATATCATTGTTAATACCGATGGAGATAATCAATATAATGGGAAAGATATCCCAAATCTAATACAACCTGTGGTAAATGGTTTTGCTGATGTTGTGATTGGTGATAGGCAAATTAGTAAAGTAAAACTTTTCTCATTTGTAAAACGAAAATTGCAAAAAATTGGAAGTTATGTAATTCGACAATTAGCACAATCAGAAGTAATCGATACAGTTAGTGGGTTTAGGGCTTTTTCAAGAGATGCAGCCTTTAGAATAAATATATTTACTGATTTCTCATATACTGTAGAGAATATTATCCAACTTGGTAACCAAAAATTAAAAATTGTATCTGTACCGATTAGAGTAAATGAGACCTTAAGAGAATCGCGTCTATTTAGTAATATCCCACAATTTTTATTTAATCAATTGGCGACAATCATCAGGGTTTATTCTACTTACAGAGCATTGCGTGCTTTTTCAATTTTAGGAGGATTTTTTATTGCCCCAGGTATGTTTGGTCTATGTAGGTTTTTATTTTTTTATTATTACTACAACGATTATGGAGGACATATACAGTCTTTAATTATTTCAGCGGTATTGATAAATATTGGATTTCTATTATTAATTTTTGGGGTTATTGCAGATTTAATTAGTAATAATAGAAAATTAATGGAACAAACATTGTATAAAATTAAAACACAAAACCAGGAAAAAAATAACACTTAGTATTCTTTATGAAGGAGTATAATACTTGAGACGAATTTCTGACACATCAATAAAAATTGGCATCATTGGTTTTGGAAAAATGGGGCTACTACATGCTTCCATTTTGAATTTTTTTCCACAAGTAAATATTGTTGCTATTTGTGAAAAGGATAATTTCCTGATAAGCTCAATAAAAAAAGTCTTACCAAATGTGGTTTTTTATAACAATTACAAAGACATGATAAGCTCTGGGAAGGTGGATGTAATATACATAACAACTCCGGTTCATTTACATATCCCCATCGCGTTAGACTGTGCAAAGAATGAAATCCCATTTTTTGTGGAAAAACCGCTTGCTTTAAATTCTAATGAAGCGGTTGAATTAGTAGAATATTGTTCTAGAAATAATATTAAAACCGGAGTTGGCTTTTTTATGAGATTTATCCCAACTTATATACAGGCAAAGAATATATTGAATGAAAATGTACTTGGGGAATTATTTTCTTTTTCATCAAGTATAAAGGTTTCTCAATTATTTAAAACTGGAAAGAGTTGGAGATATGAAAAATCAAAAAGTGGCGGAGGTGTACTTATTGGACAAGGAATTCACCTAATAGATTTATTATCATTTATATTTGGTGATGTTGAAAAAGTTAATGGATTTTCTGAGCGGTGGTATTCTTCTGAAACTGAGGATCATGCATATGGTACACTAGTTTTTAAAAGCGGGTTACAGGGCACATTTGATTCAAATTGGAGCATCAGAGATAAAAGGGTATTGACTACCATTATTGAAATCCATGGAAAAAATGGAATGTTATATGTTGATCAGGACCAAGTTAAGCTCTGGTTAGACAAATCTCAGGGAAAATTCAAAGCAGGATGGACTATTTTGAATAAACCTGTGCTTTCAAATGGTGTACAAATCGACATTGCTGGACCGGAGTATACAATTGAAAATGAAGAATTTATTAATTCCATAATTTCTGATAAATTATTTACATCTGATATAAGCTCAGCTTTTAATACACAAAAAATAGTAGATGCAATATATAAATCATCGTCCAAGTCGGGAAAATCTATTTTAATTAGTGAAGTTAGTTGAAGAGGAATATTATAATTATATAATAAATTGGATTGAAGATGAATAAAAAAGTAAATAATATGATTCTTGGGCATAATGCACTTTTTGGTGTAAATCACCTTTCAGCTGAAAAGGGAATGGTAAAAGAAAAACAATTTTCTGATACAAAAACAGCAATTGATGTTATAGAATCAGCCTTTGACTCAGGCGTTAGAGGGATGATGATGTCTACCCACCCAAGAGCAGAATTAATTATTAAGGATTTACAAAATAATAATAGGTTGACAGAGAATCTGAACTTCTATGTACTTCTACCATACCTTCAGAAGTATGTAACTATGGCAAATGAAAAGGGCGCTGTAAATATGATATTTGACATAATCAAGCGTTCATCTCTGAAGCAACAATTTGGGTTGTTGCTGTCTGGTGGTTCATTTCTTGCTAAACGAGATCTTTATCAAGTACTTAAAGCGATGATAGATGTTGAAATGCTGATGTTTAGTGGTGTAAAAAAGACAGCGATTTTCTTGCATAATATTTTAACTGATATGATAATTGGTCTAAACATACCAGATATGTTTGAATTCTATTATGACTATATAAATACAAAACATGACGTCATACCTGGATTTTGTACTTTAAATTTTCCAAGATTGATGGATATTTTAGAAAAAACGCAAATTGAAAATCCATTAATTATGGCCCCTTTTAATAGTTTAGGATTTCAGATGAACCCATCACTTGATGAAAACATCAGTTATCTCAATAACAAGAACTGCACATTCGTTGCAATGAGTACCTTGGCAGCTGGTCAGATTATGCCAAAAGAAGCCTACAAATACTTATTTGAAACAGTCAAAGTGGATTCAGTAATCGCTGGGTCTTCCTCTCCAAAACATATAGCGGATACATTTAGTATCGTAAATAGCTATTTCAATAAATAAACCACAAAATTAGTTTGAAAATATTATTCGATTTAAATCATCCCGCACATTTTCATTTATTTAAAAACTTTATAAAACATTTAAAAAAAGAAGGGCATGAAGTTTTTGTTGCTTCAAGAGAAAAGGATATAACTAATGTTTTGCTAGATAAAAATAATATCAAATATGTGAGTATATCAAAAGCTGGGAAAAGCCTCTTAGGATTTGCGTGGGAGCTAATTAGGCGAGATATAAAGCTATTTACTTTCCATTCAAAATTTCGATTCGATTATGCGTTTGGCACATCGGTTCCAATCTCTCATTTGTCAGCCTTTACAAAAGTAAAATCATTTAATTTTCATGAGGATGATGACAAAATTGATAAAATGCACGTGTTTTTAGGATATCCTTTTTCAACAAAAATTGTTAATCCTGATTGTCTCAAATATAAAAGATTTAGGAAAAAACGAGTTTTAGTTCCAAGCTACCACGAATTAGCATATTTACACCCAGATAACTTTGAACCTGATATAAAGGTTTTAAGTAAGTATGGGTTAGAAAAGGAAAATTATATAATTGCAAGATTCTCTGCGCTTCATGCTCACAACGATATTGGAAACAAAGGCATAGATAAAAATCTTTGGAATAGTATTGAAAATCTTTTAAATGGCTATACAATAATAAAGTCTATCGAAAACGATATAACTCATTTTTTAGATCCCCATGATATGCATCATATTTTGGCGTTCTCAAAGATGGTTATATCGGATTCTCAAACCATGATTGCAGAAGCAGCAGTATTGGGGATACCATCTGTAAGATATAATGGATATGTCGGTAAAATATCCTACATGGAAGAATTAGAATATAAGTATGACCTTACTTACGGTTTTAAACCTGGTCAAGAAAGTGGTTTTTATGATAAAATTAAAAATTTACTAGAACAAACATCATTAAAGCAGGACTGGCAAGAAAAAAAAATAAAAATGCTTGAAGAAAAAGTGGATTTTAATGCCTGGATGGTGGATTACTTTTCTGAGTTAATAATATAACTATCAATAGTGATTAATTTTATGAATCGGATTAAAAAGAAATTCTTTCTCATTGCATATTATGGATTGTTTTGTCATTTACCTGATAGTAAATATCCACTAGGGAATATATTTAATTTTCTAAGAGTGCGCACTTTAAATCAACTTGGAAGTATCGGAAGCAATACAAAAATTCAAAGCAATGTTTATATAGGAGATGGAACTAAAATAGTCATCGGGAAGGAATGTCAGATCAATGAGAATGTGAAAATGGATAACATTATTATTGGTGATTTTGTAATGGTTGCAAGGAATTGTACATTTTTGAGTAAAACTCATAATCATGATGATATTAATGTGCCTATGATAAAACAAGGTTCATCTTTTTTTAAGAAAACTGTTATTGAAAAAGATGTATGGATTGGACTTAATTGTACCATCATGCCAGGTATCATAATTAGACAAGGATCTATTATTGGGGCCGGTGCTGTACTCACAAAGGATACTGAGCCATATGGAATTTATGGTGGAATTCCTGCAGTACTTATAAAGAAACGAAATGGAGTATTAGATGATGATTGATTCAGGTGATAAGAAGTTTCTTCAATTAAGTCAAAACCTGAACAAGTGGTTTATCAGTCATAACTATAAGGGGATTGACCCTTATCAAATAGATGAAAAATATTTTAAGAAAATTCATATAATTCCAGGTATAAAAATATTTAGGAAAATTCTAAAGCCCTTTCATAGTCTAATTCCACAGAAACTATTTACGAATATGGAACAGATTTACCTCCCGAAGGCACTTGGATTAATAATAGGTGGAAATTCTTCTTTATATCAATTTACTAATGACACAAAACTCTTAAATCAAAATTATGATATAATTAAAATTCTCAAAAATATTCGTTGTAACGGATACAATGAGTTTGCATGGGGACTTCCATTTGAATGGGGGGTAGCACCTCGGTATTCAGCGAACTCACCATTCGCAATTATACAGGCAATAATTGCAAATAATTTGATCGATTTTTATAAAATTGTAAAAAATGCTGAAGTGCTTATAATTATAAAAAGTATAATGGAGTATTTTCTTAATGAAAATGGATATAAAATTCTTAATGATAATAATATAGCATTCTATTATAGCCCACAAGACAATTTAGCTGTTAATAACATTATGGCCGTGGTTGCATTGGCATTATTTAGATATAATGAATTGGATGAAAATGAAGAGTACATTATATTTGCTGATAAGATGTTAAATTGTTTGTTGCAAGGTCAAAAAGATGATGGTTCTTGGGAGTATGCTTTAAAAATTGGTGACCGTAAGGTGAAAACCATTGATAATCGCCACAGCGGTTTTATTATTGAGTCTTTATGTCAACTTTCAAAGTATTCTGATAATCAAGAAATTAAACCCGCTTATAATAAGTTTAAAGAATATTACCTAAACAATTTGTTTTCGGAAGGATTACCAAAATGGTCTCCAACACAAATTTATCCAATTGATATCCACGATGTTGCACAGGCTATTATAACTTTATCCGAGATCGGAGAGTTTGAGAAAGCAAGGCAGGTCATCGATTTCTCTTTTGAAAAAATGTTTAATGGAACTGATGAATTTTATTTCAAATATTTTGAAGATGGAAAAGTGAACAAGACGGTATTTTTTCGTTGGGCGCAAGCATGGATGTATAAAGCCATAAACCATTACTTATTTAAGAAATATAAATTTGATCCTAGATAATTATTTAGCATTGTATAAAGTGTCAAGTACTGATAACAGGCTTGACAGAAAAAATTATAGCCGTTTTGTCACAACTTTTCTTATTCACTGTATTGCCAAGGGATATTATAATGATGCCCTTGTAACAACTATGTCGCAAAAAGAACCATGGAAAGCTGAATCAATAATAACCAATTCTTCTCAGGAGATTATTAGAGCGGCAGGTTCAAAATACACATACGTCCCCCAGAAACAACATTATACAAAATTAAATAGTAAGTCCATGGTCGTAGCGTTGCCATGTCAAATTGACGAATCCTCAAAAGATTTTTTAACAATTGGTCTGTTTTGTGGATTAAACTCAGGACCAGAAAAATTGAAGTATATCTGTAAAAAGAAAAAATTCAATCTAGAGGATGTTAAATTTTTTAATTATAGAGATACAAATACAAATAAAATGAAATTTGTATTAAAAAATGATCGAGAAATTTTAATTAAGCAAAGAGGATTGAATTATGCATTTGCAATGCCGATGTGTAAGAGTTGTAAAGATTTTAGCGCTATAAATGCAGATATTGCTGTAGGTGATTATGATTTTGCTGGATCATCAGTTGTTGTGATTAGAACAAAAAGAGCGCTTGAGGTGTTTGAAAAGTGTGTAATGGATGGAAGTATTAAGGCAGAGAAAATTGGCATAAGTGATTTGCTTCAGCATAGGACATCAGGTTTGATCTTAAAGGAATTGGGTAAAACATATGAAGGGAATCCATTTATATCTATAAAGGGGAAAATAAAATATATCATTCCGATTAAATTATATAACTTAATGGGTGGCATGCTTGCTGTCTATTATAAGTATATTAAATCAAGCATTATATATTTTATATATAAATTAAAACCTAGTAAAAATAGTTTTGAATAATTTTTTAAATAACAATTATTTCAAATTATTTATAAAGTATTTACTGCTTGCGATAATATGCATAATGATTGGTAAATATTTTATAAATAATTTAGATGATCTAAAAAATTATAAATTCTCAATTAATAATTTTTCATTTATTTATTCAATTTTCTGCTTATGGATCTGGATGCTGATAAACTCCTATATATATAATTTGCTTATTAAAAGAATTGATCCATCGTCGAAAATTTTTGAAAATTTTTTAATCTGGAGTAATTCATTTCTTGGGAGATATATTCCAGGGAAAGTTGGTATATTGATCAGCAGGATATATTTTCATCAGAAGAATGGGATAAATCCAAAGAAAGTTTCTTTTGTATTTTTGTTAGAGATTGTTCTGAGTGTATTATCAGCTTTAATTGTATTTGCATCATCTTCATTGTTTTATGAATTCTCCTATGTTATGAATTATCGAATTATTTCTCTTATAATTATTTTAAGTCTCATGATCATAATACATCCACAATTGATGAGTTACTTAATTGTGAAAATATCAAAAATATTTCAAAAGGAACAAGATATAATTATTTTGCCATTAAATTATTTATTCTATCTGAATATAATATTTTTAAATATCGTAAAGTGGTTTTTTATAGGTATAGGTGTATATCTTTTAGCAAATAGCATCACAACAATTTCTTTAACATATTTCCCTTTGATTTTAGGCACATATGCCCTTGCTAGTGTAGTTGGATTGATAGCTTTCTTTGCGCCATCCGGGATTGGTGTTACTGAAGGAATAATTGTTTTTTCATTAAAGTATATAATCCCGGGAGGTTTGGCCGTGATCATAAGCATATTAATCAGGTTATGGAAAATCTTTAGTGAAGTGTCCTTCATAATTATTGTGAACATTTTTATCAGAGTTTTCAGTAAAAACAATTTACTCACCCAAAAATACATACGTAGGACAAACTGATTAAGAATGATTATCTAATTCACAGAATCTCTTATTTATTTTTACATTGTTAAATAGAACTCATGCCAATGGTATAAAAGCTAAAATCAAATAATTTGAAGTATAATTGTTTAGTACATGCGAATATAATAGTCATAATTATTGGAGCAATAATTGGATTTCAAATATTAACTGCATCAATTATTTATATACCTACGGATTATAATTCAATTCAATTGGGAATCGACAATTCAGTTGAGAATGATACTATTATTGTTCAGTCCGGTACATATTACGAAAATTTAACAATTGTAGATAAAAATCTCACTATTGCTTCCAATTTCCTTATAAATGGAGATTTAAACTATATATCCCAGACAATTGTTGATGGTGCTGGATTCGATGTTATATACATCAATGGTACAAATGCAGACTTGATGTCAATTGTTGGGATTACCATACAAAACGCCGGCTCAGGTAGCGATGGGATTAAAGCATATTCGGAATTTCGGTTAATCAATAATATCATACAATTCTGTTCCGATGGAATAGACTACGAAAGTGGTAGCGGTGGTTTGTGTAGCAACAATATTTTTGAAAATAACTTTGATGATGGAATTGATTTAGATGGCCGTGTTAATATCTTAATAGAAAATAATATTATTCGAGATAATTCTGATGATGGTATTGAAATTCGCCTGCATGATTATCAGGGGCCAATGTTGACTTATATTATTCGTAGTAATCAAATTTATGGAAATCAAGAAGATGGTATCCAATTAATTGATGGATTCGATTATTCTAGTCGGGAGTTTTATATCGATCATAATATAATATTTAATAATGTAATGGCAGGATTAGGGTGTATGTCCGGTATGAATACAATTGAGAATTATGAAGGTGCTGCCATCGCTGAACCAATATTTTTAATAAATAATACAATTGCAAATAATGAGTTTGGAGTCACCGGAGGATCTAACCTCACAGCATTTAACAATATTGTCACGGGTTCTGCTGGCATAGCAATGAAAAATGTCAATGGAAACTCACTTGCTTCATATAATGATTTTTGGTCTAATAATATCAATTTTGAAAATTGTAATGTTGATTCTGGAAGCACATTATTCTTGAATCCTCTTCTAAATGAAGTATATCATCTACAAATTGAATCACCATGCATTGATACAGGAAACCCGGATACATCATTAGACCCAGATAGTACTCAGGTAGATATAGGCGCGGTCTACTTTCATCAGACTTTTGGTTGCACTAGTGAATTCGCTGAAAACTATATGCCAGAAGCAAATATTAACGATGGTTCGTGTTTATATGCTTTTGAATTTGGCGACATCAATCGTGATACCGTACTGGATATTCTGGATGTTATTGTTATGATTGAAATAATATTAGAATACTATACCCCTGAACCAATCGACGAATTTTTTGGCGATATCTATCCTGATGGCAATATAACAATTTATGATATAGTTTTACTGGTAAATCTAATTCTCGAGCAATAACCCCCCTTTACATTTTCGAATGAACAAAGAATCAAAAAGTCAAATTCTGGTTAAAAACACAACCTGGATTTATATTGGCAAATTTGTCACCCAATTATTGGGAGTAATAGTATCGATTTTTGTCATCAGAAAGTTATCAGTTGAAGAATATGGTACTTTTAATTTTCTGGTTGCTTCATTTATTGGATTTCAGGTCATTGCCTTACAGCCTATCCAATCTATTCTAAACAGGTATATCCCAGAGATTGCAGTCTGTAATGACTGGAGAAAAATTTGCAAATTTTTAGGTTTCGCATTACTTTTCTCATCAATTATTATGATTGTATTAATTACACTCCTCGTTTTTTTCAAAGATCAGTACGGCAAATTATTTAATATTATTGATTTCAATAAATATTTCATTCCCTTTCTTATTTACATTGTCCTTCATTATGTAAAATTATTTCTTACCACGACTATAAGCGCGCTACTCTTACACAAGCAATTATCTCTAATAAAAATAATTAATTCGACTTTATATTTAATATTCTATATCTATTATTTACCTGTCCTGACGGTAAATCTAATGTTATATATTGCCTCCGGTCTGGCGATTCTGAATATTCTTTTCAATATTTATGTTGTTGGAGTTCATATCTGGAAGATGGCCTTGGCCAATAAGAATATAAGTCGCTCTAAAGTAAATAAATCAAGAGTACTTAGGTACGGAATAATTGCATTTTTTAATGAAATTGCCGCTGGAATTATTGGAAATACATCAGATTATTTTATTATATCTGCAATGGGGAATCAAATGTATACAGGGATATTTTCATTTGCAACGAAGTTAAAAAATTTGTTTAATAAATTGCTTCCAGTTACAGAATTTAAGACTGTACTACGTCCCCTCTTTTTCCAAAAGTTTTCACAAGAATACAATAAAAAAGATTTTAACCAACTATATAATTTTATTGTAAAAGTAATGGTCCCAATTTTTACCATACCAGCAATATATTTTGTATTTTTTGGCAAGGCAATAATTATTAATATTTATGATCCCAAATACATAGAAGCTTATATACTCACATGCATTATTTTGATCAGTAATATTGAAATTGGAGTATTCTATCCTGTAGTATTTACAGTCCAACTACTTGAAAGAAATGAAATTCAATTATATAGCAAGATTATTGCAGTGATTAGCATTTTTTTGGGTATACTTGGAATGAAATATTTTGGTCTAATCGGTGTGATTACGGTCACAAGTTTGAGCAATATCTTTAAAAAAATATTTGTATTTTTAATGATAAAGAAAAAAGCAGGTATTAATTATAGAATAATCGAAATGAAAAATTATATAATTGTATTTTCGGGATTAATCCTGTTTGGATTCATCGTACAAGATTATTTAATTAACCTTTTTCCTATAATAATAATATCATTCTTTTTTTTCATATCGGCACTATCTCTTTTAATTATATTTCATCCATTCACTACTAATGATTTATTACAATTAGAGAGAATTTGCTCATCCTCTAAACCACTTAATCATCTAAAAAAGTATGTCGTAAAATTCTTTAATTACACGGCGTTTATGAGGTTTAATGTGACTCGCTAATGAAATTAAATGATATTATCAACCAAGTTAAATTTATTGAAATATGTTTGAATCACAGCAATATTTTATTCTGAACAAGTTAGAAAGATTTAAGTCCGTTAAACGACTTGAAAGATTGTATTCAAAAATTAAATACAATCCTCTAAAATTAGAGTTAAGGTCTAGGTTATTATTTGACTTATTGAACAATTTTGGTGAAAACAGTTTTGTTAAAGAAGGTGTAACAATTAAGCATTTCAAAAATATTTCAATTGGAAAAAACTCATCAATAAATCAAAATTGTTATCTTTCTGGCAGAGGTGAAATTGACATTGGGAATAATGTTCGAATGGCTCATGACTGTGCATTGCATTCAACTTATCATGTTACCAATGATACAGAAACTATAATAGCGAATCAAGGTCTTGGAATACAACGAATAGTAATTGAAGATGATGTATTGATAGGATGCCATACAATCATAACCCACGGTGTACATATTGGTAGAGGATCAGTCATTGGTGCCAATTCATTTGTAAATAAAAATGTACCTCCTTATTCTACTGCTGTGGGTTCTCCAATAAAAATAGTAAAAAATAGAAAAGATTAATTTTTTATTTATTATAATTAAAGATTTATTCATCACATGTTTATAAATTCGATATTCAAAAATTTTGATAACCTGGGAATTAAATATTGTCATTGGAAAAGTAATCATTTTATAAAAGAATCTTTTGAATCCAGACAGGATTTTGATTTGCTCGTCGCAAAATTAGATCGAAATGCTTTTCAGAACATTTTATTAGATCATGGTTTTAAAAGACGAATTTCTACGCCAGATAAGCAGTATCCAACCATGGAAGATTTTATTGGCATGGATCCAAATAAAGGTACTCTGTTTCATTTCCATGTCCACTATGCCCTTGTTTTAGGTCGGAAATATGATAAAAATTATCGAATTCCTATCGAAACAGAGGTTTTTAATTCAGTGATCCGACATCAAGAATATCCTATAAATATTATTGCTCCAGAATATGAACTGATGCTGCTTATTATTCGGATTTTTCTAAAATCTAAAATAAAATTAGCTTTTATAAGAAAAAATCAGACATTTGTACGTAAAAGAATATTTCCAAAAAATATAGCTGAAGAATTTCAGGATTTAAATAATAGGGTAGATCAAGAGAAATTTACGACTTTGATTACATACATATTTCCTGCCGCTGTTTCGTCATTTAAAATCTTATTGGAATACTTCACAAATACAATAAATGTCTATAAATTTCTCAAACAAAGACGAATACTTATTCATGAATTGCGAGCTCATCGAATCCAAATAGGTGAAAAACACAAAATCCAGAAAAATATGAGACAAATATCAATTCCAAATTCGATGTCAGGATTTGAAAGTGGTGGCTGCACCATTGCAGTGATCGGTGTTGATGGCTCAGGCAAGACTACCATGGTAGATAAAGTGGATAAGTGGTTAAGCTGGAAATTGTCAGTCAAGCATTTATATTTGGGTAGGGTGAAAAGGCATGAAGAACGACATGGTAGAAAATATAAAAATCATGTGCTTCAAATTATAAATAGATTACGTTTATTATTTAAAAAGCTACAGTTCCGCAATGGTGTAACTCTTATGATTAACTTACAATGGTTATATTATGCTTATACAAGATACAAAAAATTTATAAGGGGAAGACGCCTTGCTAACGAAGGGTATATTGTCTTTTTTGAACGATTTCCTCTTTTAGAATTCCATAATATGAAAGAGCCCATGGATGGTCCTCGACTAAATCCAGATACATTTTTAGGCAAAATAGAAAACAATTTATATAATAAGATTGATCTACCAGAGGTCGTTATTATCCTGGATGTGAGTTTTGATAATGTGATTAATCGACGACAAGGTCAGAGTGAAGATGTCAGGAACATGCTCAGGAATAAAATTGATGCAGTCACGAAATTAAAAAGCATGGATAACGATTATTATATTATTAACACTGAAGATGGTGTAGAGAATACTTTATTGGAGTTGAAAAATGTTATTTGGAATAATGTTTAATGAAATTAATTGAAATGACGGGGCTCCCTGGTAGCGGGAAAACCACCGTATATCCACATTTGATGAGTTCCTTTAGTGATATTGGTTTTGATATTTACGATTTCAAGAAATTTAATCAGAGATATCCATCTTACTTGAAATCTACATTTTCAACAGTATATAATTATTTACCGCGAGCTGTAAGATCTAGATATTCAAAGTATATGTATTCAAAATTGAATTCTGATGATAATTTTATAAACAAATTCAAAATAGAGTTTAACTATCTGGTCGATTTTGCAAAAACTATAAATCAACATCGATTGATTCCAGATGAACATAAAGAGTTAAGTGACAAATGGCTTTTAGAAACAGCCAGTATTTATCAAGTTGCAAGGGAGTTATTAAAGGATGATTCTTATTTATTGCTAGATGAAGGTTTTACCCATAAAGTAATCAATTTATTTGTATCATTGCAGGAAAGTGAAATTAATGAGGAGGGGTTAGAACAATATTTGTTACTAATTCCTCAAATTGAAATTCTTATTTTTATTAAAACAGATATCAATGTTTGCCTTGAAAGAATAATGAAAAGAAAGAATAAAAATCAGAGACATGGCACCAGTAAAGCGGAAGTACTCAGATTTTTAAATATAGCAGATCAAGTATTAAAGATAACTTTGAAATCGTTAATTAAAGAAAATGTCAATGTGATAACTATAGATAATTCTTCAGAAAATCTTTCAAATATTAATTCAAACGAATTAATGGATTTAATTGCTGATAATAAGTAAATGAAGAAAATTGTATTCCTCTGTGAACATCATTTTCATTATTTACAAGGTGGTGCAGAATATCAGGTATTATTACTGGCAAAGAATTTAATTTTACAAGGATTTGAAGTACATCATATTTTTATTGATTATGGATATGATAACATTCCTACTAAAGATGAATCTGGCTATTTACATCCTCTCAGACATTGGAATTCCAATAATTGGTACACACAATATACATTTTCAAAAAAACTGATAATCAACATAATTAATAGTATAAAACCGGATTGGATTTATCATCGCAATCTTTCATATTTCTTAAATGTTGCTACAGAGTATTCATTGAGGTCACAATGTAAAACCATATGGCATATATCTGCAGATAAAGAAATTCGTCCTATTAAAGTAAAATTTAATCGGAAGCTATTCCGTTCCTATTTCATGCGTAAATACTTTATTAAAAAAGGGATTCGGAATGCAGATTATATTGTTGCACAAACCAAGTTCCAGAAAAAGGGATTACAACAAAATTTTAATATAGACTGTAGTTTAATTCTCCCCAATTTTCATCCAGAGCCCAAAGGCCGGGAAAAAATTACTGACAAGATGCGAATAATTTGGGTCGCAAATATTAAGGAATGGAAACAACCAGAAATATACATTGAATTAGCAAAAAAGTTTTATAATACAGAGAATGTCGTGTTCCAAATTGCTGGTAGATTAGAAAAAAATCAATTTGGTAATAAAATTAATGATCTGCTATCTGAGGCAAAGAATATTGAATATTTGGGTGAGTTATCAATAGATGAAGTAAACCAATATATTGACCAGGCAAGCATTTTTATAAATACCAGCAAACCAGATGAAGGTTTTCCCAATTCATTTATCCAGGCATGGATGCGCAATGTACCAGTAATATCCTTGAATTTCGATCCTGATGATGTCATAAAAACATACCATCTTGGCTTGCATTCAGGTAGTATTAAACAAATGATTCAAGATGTAAAAACATTGATTAACGATGTTAAGCTAAGAAATGAAATGGGTGAAAGGGCAAAAAATTATGCAATGAAATACCATTCTGAATCAAATATTACAGATTTGGTATCTCTTATTCATTAACAGTAAATTCATTTCAAATTATAATCAATTTGAATACCAATCTGACAAAATGAAAAAAATATTATTTCTTGCTGATAGGTTTTATCCTTCCACAGAAGTCCAACTCGAGGTTGTCTATTCACAATTAATTCAACAGCATAAATACAGTGTAGTCTTTATTATGCGATGTAGAGAGAATAAAAAATTATTTGAAGTAAAAAGATATAATTCCTCAATAGTGATTGCAGTAAAATCACCTCGAAGAGATAATCTTTTTACAAGGCAGATTATAAACGTGACACTGTTGGGATATATGATACCGATTGCAATAAGGTTAAAACCGGATATTATACAGGTAAGAAATTGGACCTGGGGTTTGTTTATGGGGATCATAATACGTTTCTTAAATAAAATACCATTAGTGTTTCAGTATACCTACCCAAGAGATTATACATTGCAACAAAAAGCTCAACAGGGTAAGATAGCCAGTCGAATTAGATCATTTTGCGAACTCTTTTGGCTGAATTATTTTATTCGTTATCCTGATGCAATATTGCCCATTAGTAACACCATGAAGAAGGCCTTGATTGCCCAGGGTATTAAAACTAAAATTATTTATCCTCTTGGCATGGGATATAACTCTATAATTGATATAAAAAGCAAGGAATCGGATAGAATTAAAAATGATCTGCAAATAATTAATAATGACATTGTAATGTATTTTGGGACGATGGATGAAGGGCGAAAACTTGAATTTCTGATGAATGTATGGAAAGATGTTTTGACATTTGTTGATAATAATTTGATTTTAGTCTTAACTGGTGGTGAATTATCAAATATTGAACGTTTGTCAAAATATGCTGATAAATTAAATATTTCAAATAGAGTACTTTTTACCGGATTTTTAAAAAACAGGAAAGATGTTTACAGATTATTGAAGACTGCACTTTACTCAGTATCACCTATACCGCCAACACCGATGTATAATGTTTCTTCACCAACAAAATTATATGAATCATTGGGTCTAGGCTGCCCTGTAATTGGAAATGATCTTCCCGAGCAAGGTGCTGTGCTTAGAAAAAGCAAGGGGGGTATTTGTGTTAAATATGATAAAGATCAATTTGTAAAAGCCATGACATACTTAGCAAATAATAAGGCGCATAGTAAAAAATTGGGCAATCAAGGAAAAGACTATGTTCTGAAAAATAGATCATATGAGCATATCACTCATGATCTTGTCAAAATTTATAATAATCATGTTCTACCGTAAAATAACGCAAATTTCCCAAATCGTGGATAATTGGATAAAATTTAATGAGAAATCGTTTCTTCTTATATTGTTCACAATGGCTTTTCTCATCAGGTTGATATTTGGTTATTATGAATATTTTCTAAATAATGGTTTGAGTAATTATTCTGATGACTGGGATTATATTGGAATGGCACAGGAGTTTCTCAATGGAAATTTTTTTAATTTTACTGGGGTCAATCTTGTTCCTGGTGCTGATGTGAAAGATATAGTTAACCACAGAATCCCACCAGGTTTACCAATTTTACTTGTACCATTCATTGCGCTCTTTGGCCATAACTATTTCTTTTTTATTTTATTTAACATTTTCCTGATCAGTGCTAGTATAATTGCCGCCTATTTATTGTGCAAAGAAGTATTTACTAGACATGTAGCCCTATTATCATCTCTGTGGCTTGTCTTTTATTGGCCTACTATTAGAAATATTCATCGCGTATTAAAAGAACCTCTGTTAATTTTTCTTGTTATAGTTTTAATACTGTTTTATATAAAAGCCATTAAACATAATAATTTTATTTTTTTATTTATTGCATCCCTCTCAAATGTTTACCTGTTTCATACTGATGAACGATTTATCATATTTGTACCTGTATTTCTCGTTGGATTCTTTTATTTGTATAACAACAATTCTAAATATTTGTTAAAACAATTAATATTTTACACAACATCTCTATTGGTTTTATCAAGCCCATGGTGTATTAAAAATTATATTGTATATAAACAACCAGTTATTGTCACAAGTAGGTTGTCAGACCAACTTAATCCTCTATTAGGCCTTGATCCAATTTATCATAAAATTCTATCAAATGAAGAGTTTAAAACAAAACTGGAAAAAAAATGGAATAAAAAAGAGAAAACCCAACTAGAAATTGAATTTAACCAATCAGGTCATCATCCTTATCTATATTTGGGTTGGGAAAAATATGTTCAAAACATTTTTGTACATTGGCGTTTTTTCCACCTTTCCCCCGATTATACAAAATTAGGCTATACCTTTGCCGGTCCTTGGTCATTGCAAGCAAATATACTTTACCCGATACAATGGGGATTTCCGTTGTTGTTCTTTTTTGTTGGAATATATTTTTTGATAAAAAATAACAATCGTTTCGGTATTTTTCTATTCTTGTTAGTATTATTGCACGGAATTGTACATAGCGGTTTATTTATTTATGGTAGCCCTCGATATAGGTTACCTATTGACGCAGTTGTTATAATTATTGCCTCTTATGGTCTAATCCAATTATATCAATTTATAATTCAGAAAACTGTTAAATATTTATAAAGTTGTACAAATACAGTAATTATAGAATATGAATAATTTAACAAGTATCAAAACAGTTGATCTTTTTGCCTTGAAGTTAAGAGATATACCAGGCTATTTATTTATGACATTGTTGGGATTGTGGTGTACATATGGCGCTGTGTATATGAACAATGGCAGGGTAGGTTGGTTAGTGTTTACTGCTTTAATCCTAATTATTGCAATCTATGATAAAAAGATACCATTATTTATCCTTTTTCATGTTTTTTTGCTAAAAGGTTTAATATATAATTCTTCTATACGAAATGCCGATATTGGTTTGATAAAAATCTTGCAGATAAATGAATCCTGGGTTTTGGAAAGTTATTCAAATCTAAGCTACACATTTATCATTTTTGTTTTTTTTATCATTTTTGAAACAATATTTGTCAGAAAGAACATAATTGAACCTATATTTCGAAAATTATTGGCGATAATTATTGTAATGTCAGTGGTGACGGTAATACATATTGTATTTAGAGATGATGGACTAAAAAATACCCTGACCATATTTGGTTTTTTAATATTTCCAATTCTTTTAATCATAGCTATCGGCCAAATTTATACCAGAAAACAATTAACAAGCATATTTCCATATTTTCTATTCAGTATCGGTATGTATCAAGCAATTTTAGTCGGTGCCTTCTGGATTCCGGAAATCATATCAAATATATCTCGTTTTAGTGGTGACTTTATTACAGGGACAGGAAGCAGTGTTACGGATTTTACACATATTACTGGGACGGCATTGATTATTTATGCTCTGGGTGTCAATAACTCAAAATCAGGTAAAAGCATAATATTAATTTTGACATTGATAATTTTCCTTGGTCAATCATCGACTCAGATTATAGTATTAATATGCTCCATTTTTGCAGCTATCATTTTCTATCGAAATATTAAAATAAAAGTGATCATTAATACACTATCTCTGGTTGCATTTGCATGGTTATTAACAAATGTAGTTGTTGTTATCATGCCCTATTTACAGCGACATATTGACTATTTGTTTAGAATCTTAAATCTATATTATTCCCTTGGGATTCTCGATAATCCAAAAATTACTGGTATAATGAAAATATTTTCCGATTTTTCAAATTCAGATATTTCCACTTTGCTTTTTGGCTTTGGATCGGGGGAATTTCTCAATAAATATTCACTCGACATTGAATATTATGCAAAAATACATCAAAGTATGGCAACAACATTTCACACGAGCTTAAATATTTTAGCCTATGATCATGGAATTCTTCTAGTGGGTTTATTTATATTATCCTATTTTCAATTAGGCAGGTCAATTTTATTAAAAGCAAAAAAAAACAATGGATCACTTTTACATGCGGGTGTAGGTTTGGTGATTTTCTACTGTTTGACTTATTTGTTATTTCCAACAGGAACTTCAATACTGACTGGAATGATATTTGGAGCATTTGTGGGAATGATATTATTAATATGTAACGAGGAAGAAGAGCTGACTGCCCATTGAGTATCTGATGCTCTCATATCAGAACTATTTATTCTTGCCTTTCCAAAGTAATTGATTTATAAATTGCCTTAATGGATAGAATTATTTAAATAACAAAAATTGATTTCAAAGACTAAAAATAAGTCTATTTGCTTTTATACAGTGTCGCATCCAATGTATGGTTTAGGCGGAGCAGAAATTCAAACATATTATTATGCTAAAGAATTTTCCAAACAGGGGTGGGATGTAACTTTTTTGTCAGTTAGAAAGCCAAAGACTCTAAATCAATTTGATAATACAAATATTAATATTGTCCTGTATAACAATTCAAAACTATTCATATTGAATTGGTTAAAAATTTTATGGTTATTGTTTGAAATCAATGCAGATATATATTACAATAGACACCATAATTCAATATTAGGCCTGTTTGCTTTAAAGTGCATGGTTTCAAAGAGTAAATTCATCTGGTCGACCATGCATGATGAACAATGCAGCGTAGAATATTTAAATAATAAGTTATTAAAAAGGTATTCCAGGCGGTCTTGGATTATAAGGATATTGGGAGGAGTTAAGCGGTATTTCGAGAAAAAGTTATACATATTTGGTGGGAAAAATGCCGACCATATTTTTGTCCAAAATATTACTCAAAAAGAGATTATAAAAAGTGATTTTAACAGAGACTCAATTATAATATACAACAGTCATCCTTTACCCAAAGAAAATAAAAAAGGCTCAAAATCTCATGTAATATTTGTTTCTACCATGAAAGAATTTAAAAGGCCGAGTCTTTATGCCGATATAGTGAGAAAATTAAACACCTTAAAAATAAATTTTATCGTGATCGGTGAAAATTTCAGTGATGAATCAAAAGCGAAAAAACTAAAGAAAGTTTATGGAGAAAATCATATAAACTATTTGGGGAAAAAATCAATCGACGAGGTAAATAGTTATATCGCTTCATCGTCAGTATTGGTGAATACCAGCGACTCTGAAGGGTTTCCAAATACATTTATTCAGGCGTGGTTGCGTGGAATTCCGGTTGTATCCCTTAAAATTGACCCCGACGATATAATCATGAAAAATAATCTTGGTTTTGTATGCGGTGATAATCTCAATATTGCATCGAAAAAAATTAGGTTACTAACACAAGATGAAGATTTATGGAACGAATATTCCCACCGATGTTACAGATATGCTGCTTCAAATTTTAATATTCAGCATTCTGTAAAAAGAATGATTAGAATAATTGGCGATTCACTGTCTAAAAATGAACACATTACATAAATGGCAAAAAAGAATAAATATAATATGAAAGTCTTGATTACAGGTGCTGGTGGATTTATTGGATCTCATCTCACGGAATTATGTGTAGAATCAGGATGCAAAGTAAAAGCATTTGTGCACTACAATTCAAAAAACCAATGGGGATGGCTGGAGCATTCGCCAGTATTAAATGAGATTGAAATAATTTGCGGCGATATTCGTGATTATGATTCAGTATACGACGCATTGGATGGATGTGATACCGTATTTCATCTTGCAGCCTTGATAGGCATCCCGTATTCATATGTTTCTCCCCAAGCCTATCTGAAAACAAATATCGAAGGTACATATAATATTTTACAAGCTGCCCGACAACGTGAATTGGGTAATATTTTAATCACTTCAACCAGTGAGACTTATGGTACAGCCCAATACGTCCCAATAGACGAAAAACACCCTATGGTTGGTCAATCTCCTTATTCCGCCTCAAAAATTAGTGCCGATCAATTGGCCTTAAGTTACTATCATTCCTTTGACTTACCGGTAAAAATAGTGAGACCCTTCAATACATATGGACCCCGTCAATCTGCCCGAGCAATTATTCCCACTGTCATAACACAGATTCTCAGTGGTAAAACAAACCTGCATCTCGGTAATTTAAATCCCACTCGTGATTTGACATTTGTAAAGGATACTGCTTCAGGTTTTTTAGAAATTTCAAATAGCCAGAATTTAAATGGTGAGATTACCAATATTGGGATGAACGATGAAATTTCTATTAATCACTTAGTAACTCTGATCGCTAACTTATTGAAAACCGAAATTTCTATTGTCACTCAAGATACCAGAGTAAGACCAGAAAAAAGTGAAGTTGAACGGTTACTCTGCGATAATAAAAAGCTTAAGAGTAATACCTCATGGAAACCAAAATACACTCTCGATGAAGGTTTAAACGAAACCATTGAATGGCTAAGTCAAAATTTAAATTATTACAAACCCAATATCTATAATGTCTAAAAACAAAAGAGCAGTTATACTAGCTGGGGGAAAGGGAACCCGGTTAAAGCCATATACTGCAATATTCCCTAAACCACTTGTACCAGTTGGTGAACAGCCAATACTTGAAATCATTATCAAGCAATTGATCAAACATGGATTTAATCATATTACTATTACTGTAAATCACCTTGCAGAACTTATTGAGACTTTCTTTGGGGATGGTTCAAAATGGAATATTAAAATAGATTATTCACTTGAAGATAAACCATTAAGCACGATGGGCCCACTTAAACTGATCAAAGATCTTCCAAAAAACTTTTTAATAATGAATGGTGATGTTCTTACCGATCTAGACTATGACATATTTTATAATGATCATATTGAAGAAAATTCATTATTTACCATATCTTCATTCCAGAGAATTCAAAAAATTGACTATGGTGTGCTCAATACAAAATCAGGACGGACGCTGTTGAGTTTTGATGAGAAACCGACCATTCCCTTTGAGGTAAGTATGGGCATCTATATGGCCAACGTACGAATACTGGACCATATTCCAGATGATATTGCATTTGGTTTTGATCATCTTATGCATAAAATGATTGATGAGAAAGAATATCCTGTGGTGAAATTACACAAGGGGTACTGGCTTGATATTGGCAGACCCAGTGATTATGATAAAGCCTGCAATGATATAAACAATCTGCTAGATGATTAAAAGGATGCATATTGTTCTTACTGGTGGCTCAGGGTTCGTAGGTAAAAAACTGACAAATCTGTTGGAGTCCAATGGTTATACGATAACGAATTTGGATTTAGACTTAGGTTATGATATTTCAAATTGGAGTACAGTTTCAGAGATTGATGGATTTGATATACTGATCCACCTTGCTGCAAGGTCATATGTTCCTGAGTCCTATCAGCGGCCGCGAGAGTATTATAATACTAATGTTATAGGTACGTTAAATGCATTAGAATTATGCAGAATTAATAATGCAAAGATGATTTTCACTAGTTCCTATGTCTATGGAATTCCATCCTCCATCCCTATAAATGAAACACATCCACTGGCGGCGGTCAATCCATACGCCGAAACAAAATTATGTGGGGAATCATTATGCAAAGCCTATTCTCGGGATTTCAAAATTCCCTCTTTAATTTTAAGACCATCGAATATTTATGGTCCTGAGCAAACCGGTGATTTTTTAATCCCCACAATTATTAAACAAATAGAAAGTGGAACGATAAATCTTAAGGATGCCAGGCCCAAAAGAGATTTTATATTTATAGATGATTTGGTGAAAGCATATCTGGCGATTATACAATCTTCATTGGGTGAAACTGAAGTTTTTAATATTGGATCAGGAGAAAGTCATTCAGTTATGGATGTTGCACAGACGATAAACAAATTATGTGGTAATAGCCTAAAAATAGAATATGCTGACAGTGATAGAAAGATTGAAATCATGGAAACCAGATATGATATTTCAAAGATAAAAAAATTGACTGGTTGGTATCCGGAAACAAATTTGGAAACAGGTCTAAAGACTATATTAAATATTGGTTAAATCAAGTGCCATGAAGATTGTGATCATTAGTTCAGACCAATATCCTTTTTTTGTGAACATTGTAAATCAACTTGCCATTTTAGGTCATGAGTTGCATGTTATTTGTTCAAAGAAAATTGGGTCAATCAAAGGTGTTGAATTGGTAAGTGACAAAATAATATTGTACCCTGAATATTATGGAAAAATAGACATTGAGGGGTCAAAGCTAAATTTTTTTTGGAGTCTGTTCACAATAATTAGATTTAGAAAATTAGTACAACAAATACAACCAGACATATTGCATGCTTTCAACTTGAAATGGTCTGGTTGGTTTGCGGCATTTAGTGGTTATCATCCTTATATTCTTTCAGGGTTAGGATCAGATATTTTGATTGAACAAGGTGCGACAAAAAACTTCTACTTGAGGTTTTTAAGAAAGTTTACTATTAAAAAAGTCGATATAGTCACAATTGTTTCTGAGCAGATGGAAAAACAGGTAAAAGAAGTTAATAATAGCACCAAAACAGTTTTTTTAAATGCAGGTGTTGATAAGCAAATATTTCGGTCCCAGCCAAGTGGTAGTCTGAGTGATTTTAAACATCGAATTACTTACAATCCCGATGTTAAACTGATATTTAGTCCTAGACAAATACGGCCAGTTTATCAAATAAAACAAATAATTGAGGCATTTGATCTTGTGCATCAAAAACAACCAAATTCCATGCTTATTCAAGGTGGATCTGATAATACTCTGTATGTAACGGAAGTTAGGGATCTAATTAATAAAAAAAAACTTCAGAATTTTGTGCATTTTACTGGTAGAGTCAATCAAGAAGATTGGATAAATTATTTTTCAATTTCGGATATTGTTGTTTCATTTCCATACAATGATGGTTTGCCTGCAACAATTTTTGAGGCAATGGCGATTGGAAAACCTTTAATACTTTCAGACATTCCATCAATTCGGAAATTAATTGGAAAAGATGATGAATCTATTTTAGTAGATAAGGACAGTATTAATCAACTTGCCGAAGGAATATTATTATTAATTAATAATAAAATTAAACAGCTGGCGAATATAGAGTTTTCAAAAAAGATATTTAATAAATATGGTGATGATAGAAATACGATTAAAGTATTATTAAAGATTTATAATGAATTAATTGACATTAAAATGGGAGAATATAGAATTGAATAAAACCGTTTATGTGGGCATGTCTGCTGATCTAATTCATCATGGGCATTTAAATATTATCAAGGAAGCAAAAAAGCTTGGAAAAGTAATCGTAGGTCTTCTAACTGATGAAGCAATAGCAAGTTACAAGCGATTACCACTAATCCCTTTTTATCAAAGGAAGATTATCGTTGAAAATATAAAAGGTGTCGAAGAGGTTGTACCTCAAGATGTTTTAGACTATGTCCCCAATTTAAATTTAATAAAACCTGATTATGTAGTGCATGGGGATGATTGGAAAACAGGTATTCAAAAAGAGACTCGAAAGAGAGTAATTGATACCCTTACGCAATGGGGAGGTCAATTAATTGAGCCAAAATATACTGATAACATCTCATCATCCCAACTTATAGCCTCTTTGAAGGAAAGAGGTGTAACCCCAAATAATAGATTAAAATCTTTGAGACGGTTACTTGATGTAAAATCAACTTTATGTGTGATGGAGGCACATAATGGTCTGACAGGATTAATTGTTGAAAAAACAACTGTACAAAGTGGAAATAAAAAAAGAGTTTTCGACGGTTTGTGGCTAAGCAGCTTAACAGTGTCAACCTCTATGGGGAAACCAGATACTGAAGTTGTCGATTTTTCAACTAGATATCAAACAATTGAAGAAATTATGGAAGTCACGACAAAGCCAATAATAGTTGATGGAGATACAGGTGGGAAAACAGAACATTTTCGATTTAAGGTCAGGACGCTTGAGAGGCTAGGAGTTTCAGCTGTAATTATAGAAGATAAAATTGGTACAAAGCGAAATTCTCTATTTGGTACTGATGTAGTACAAGAACAGGACACTATTGAGCATTTTTGTGAAAAAATTAATACTGGAAAAAAGTCACTGATCACTAATGAATTTATGATTATTGCAAGAATTGAAAGTTTAATTTTAAAAAATGGTTTGTCAGATGCATTGAGGAGAGCAAAAGCTTATATTGGTGCAGGTGCTGATGGAATCATGATCCATAGTAAAGAAAAAGATGGTAATGAAATAATTCAATTTTGTGAACAATATAATTCCTTTGAAAATAGAGTTCCACTTGTTGTTGTTCCATCGACTTTTTCACATATTAAAGAATCTGAATTTAAGGATTTGGGAGTGAACATGGTTATTTATGGGAATCATTTGATTCGAAGTGCCTATCCAGCGATGGTAAAAACAGCAAAATCAATACTAGAATATGGTCGCTGTCAAGAAGCCTCTGAAAATTACTGCATGCCTATCAAAGAAATATTAACCTTAATTCCGGAAGATTATTAATGGCAATTTCTCCTAAAATGTTTTATAAAGTTTTAGAGGGCCATAATATTGAATTTTTCACTGGAGTTCCTGATTCATTATTAGCTCCATTCTGTTTATGCCTTGATGAAAAAGTCTCACATGAGAGGCACATCATTGCTGCAAACGAGGGAAATGCTGTAGCAATAGCATCTGGGTATCATTTAGCAACTGGGAAAATTCCATTGGTATATATGCAGAATTCTGGTCTTGGGAATTCAGTAAATCCTTTACTGTCACTCTGTGACCCGGATGTTTACTCTATTCCAATGATACTCTTAATTGGATGGAGAGGAGAACCAGGTTTTAAAGATGAGCCCCAACATATAAAGCAGGGAAAAGTTCAACTTGATTTATTAAATGCAATGGATATTCCATATGAAATTATTTCAAAGGATGAATTGGAATTTGAAAAGAAAATAATGAAATGCATTGATGATGCAAATATGAAAAATAGACCAACAGCTATTTTAGTAAAAAAGGGCACGTTTGAAAAATATTCGCAGGCTCGTTCGAATTTTGAAGATAAATTAATGACAAGGGAGGAAGCATTAGAAATTATATTGGCACAATATAAATCTGAAAGTATTATTGTTTCAACAACAGGGAAAACATCAAGAGAAATATTTGAGATAAGAAAAAGAAACAAACAGTCTCATTTTTCAGATTTTCTGACAGTTGGGTCAATGGGTCATTGCTCCTCTATTGCACTAGGTATCGCCATGTCGAAACCTCATAAAGATGTAGTTTGCATTGATGGAGATGGTGCTCTGATCATGCATATGGGTAGTTTAGCTACAATAGGAAATTCAAAACCAAAGAACCTGTGCCATATACTTATTAATAATTACAGTTATGAGTCAGTTGGGGGACAGGAAACATCTGCTAAATCAATAAATATGCTTGAGTTAGTGAGATCCAATGGATATTTAAATATGGTTTCTGTTCAAAAAAAAAGTCACTTGAAAGATAGAATTCAAGGATTAAGAAAATGTACAGGACCTTCATTTTTGGAAGTGATTGTAAAATCTGGCTCAAAAGCCAATTTAGGAAGACCTACTATCAAGCCGATTGATAATAAAAAATCTTTCATGAATTTCTTAAAGAATTAAAAGTCATTAAATTCGTAAGTCAAGTTCATTATTCACATGTATTATAATCCGGTAAAAATAGTTGAAACAGATAGCTGGCGAAACGAATATACTAAATTTAAAAATATACTTGGGATCACAAATCCTGTTATTATTACTTCGAGAGGTAATTTAAATAGGCTGAAATTATCCCACTATTTCCATCCAGAATCGATATTTGCGGATGTCGCTGTTAATCCTAATTTTGAAAGTTGCAATGAGGCAATTAATTTTAGCTGTAATAAGTATTTCAACGGCGTAATTGCAATCGGTGGTGGTTCAGTTATGGACACTGCTAAGACAGTAATGGCTTCGATTGGGACTGGACTTATCGATATTAGTGAGTTACTTGAATTCAATGATCCATTTGAATATAGATGTCCAAGTATATTTATCCCAACCACGCATGGAACAGGTAGTGAAATGACAATGTGGGGTACAGTTTGGGACAAAAAGGAGCGAAAGAAATATTCTATATCTCATCCAGCTCTATATCCTGATATTGCACTGTTGGATGCTAATCTGGCAACAAGTTTACCTTTAGATATTTCTATTATTACAACCTTAGATGCGTTGAGTCACGGCTTTGAAGCAATTTGGAACAATAATGCAAATCCAACATCAACAGAGTATGCAATTGAATCAATATGTATTATTATAAAAAATATTGAAAAATTATATAATGAAAAAAATACAAAGGAAATAAGGAATATTTTACTTAAAGCTTCCAATATTGCAGGGCGTGCTTTTTCCAATACAAAAACTGCAGCCGCTCATTCTATAAGTTATCCTTTAACTATTGAGTATGGAATGCCACACGGTGTAGCCTGTTCGTTACCACTTTCACCACTATTACAAATTAATAAAGATAAAATTATTAATGAACTAACTCAAATAATTAAGAAATTAGAAATGAAGAATATTAGTGAACTTGAGGAACGTGTCAAGCAAATAACAATTAATTTGTGTGACTATAAACTCAGCAGATGGGGTATCAAAAAGAAGGATTTGAATGACTTAGTAGAAAAATCATTTCTAAATGGCAGAATGGAGAATAATTTGGTTCATTTATCAAAACATCAGGTTCGTTGGATTTTGGATGAGATATACTAACAACATATTCACAAGAGTATAATATTTAATGCATGATAATATAAGGCAAAAATTTGTTCTAATTGAAGGATTGGGATTTTCTGGATCTGGGGCAGTGCTTGATCTATTAAGAGAGGTTGATAATTGTTTTGTGATGCCGACTGAATTTAGATTAATCAATGATCCAGATGGCTTGCTAAGTCTTGAAAGAGCATTGATCGACAATTGGACAGTCTTTCAAGGCGATACCGCTTTAAAAAGATTCAGAAGTCTTTGTAATGCCCTTACTAATAAATTTAGCAGTCCATATTCAACTTTGAATCATAAAAAAATATTTAGTAAAGAGTTTTTACCAGCTGTTGATCGATATTTAAACAAGCTCACAAAATTAGAATTTAATGGATTGTGGTATGGTAATGATACTTATCTTAGACGGAAGTTGATTGGACGACGCTTTATTGGTAGAAATAAATTCACAACAAGAAAAATGTATCTTGCAAATGACTTAAAAGAAGATGAATTTTATAAATATACTAGCGATTTTTTAATTGAATTGGCATCGCTATGTATAAGTGAAAAAAGGGCAAATAGGATTGTTATTGATGGAGATTACTCAGTTCTAAATGCAAAAAGTGTATTGAACTATTTTCCTTCAGGCAAGATGATATTGGTAATAAGAGATCCTCGTGATATACTTGCAACAGTTCGCAAAGGAATGGGTGCATTTATTCCTAATGAATTTAGAAAAAATATCCAATGGCAGCTATCAATCTATAATAGACTAATTAAGAATTTTCTACCGTTATCAAAAAAGCAATGTTTAATAATTAGATTTGAAGATATGATATGTAATTATGATGAAATAAGGAAAGGAATATTTTCATTCTTGAATATTGATGCAAAAACGCATAATAACAAATATCAATATTTTAATCCAAAATATTCCAAAAAAAATGTGGGGATATGGACGGATTGTTTGACAATTGAAGAATCTGATCTGGTAATCAGTTATTTTGAAGATATCAATAAAATAATCAAGGTGATACATTAATATTTATAATACTATTATAATCTATGTTTAACCGAGCAAATTGAAACTAGGTCAAGTAATTTTGAGAGTGTGTAAATAATTTTGTGTAAATGGCATTGCGGAGGTTTGAATTTTTAAAAGTAAATTCACTTTTTGCTAAATGAAATATATCTTTATTACCAGAACCTCATGGGATGAACCTCCCAGGGCTCGTCACCAATTAGCCCTTGCACTTATTAAAAAAAAACATGAGGTTGTATTTGTAGCAAAAAATATAAGTGGTAAGCCTTCAATAAATACTATATTCTATGAAGGCAATTTAACAGTTGTAACCCCCAAATGGTATATTAAAAGCATCTATAACATGCGCCTTCCAATTATTAATGAGATTTATCAAAATTGGTTATATAAATTGTTATTAATTCAATTTAAGGAATACACAGTAATAAGTTTCGACCCAACAGCCTCTGTACTACATAAATATTTTAAAAGGGTCATATACTTCTGTAATGATAATTTTCTCGATAAGAAAAGGTCAAAATCATTTATTTTCAGCATTTATTGGTTCTTTAAACAAAAAGCGATGATTAGAAAAGCATTATTTTGCACCGGTGTAAGTAAATACCTATATAATTATTTACGCCAATACAATAGCAATAGCTATCTATTACTAACTGGAGCATCTCATGGTCCTGCTAATGGATCGAAAACAGAATTACCGATAAATGGGGAAAAAATAAATATAGTCTTTGTGGGCTGGTTGGCTAAACTAAATATTGACTGGGTTAGATCATTATCTAACAATCCAAATCATACTATATATCTGATTGGTCCAGGAGAGAATAAAAAGCTAGATTCATTAAATAATTATAAAAATATAATTATCACTGGAAAATTAGTCGGTCCTAGTTTACATGCTTTATTGAATAAGGCTAATGTGTGTATTGCCCCTTATATTATTGATATTGATACTCAAGAAGTTTATACAATGCCAAATAAATTTTGGTTGTATATTAGTTTTGGCAAACCTATCGTAACATGTGAAATAAATAATATAGCAGATTTACCTGAAAAATTTATCTATCAGTCAAAAAATAAAGAAGAATTCATTTCAAATATTAACCGGGCGGTTTCAGAAGATTCGATTGATTCATACCGGAATAGAATGCATTTCATAAAACAAAATACCTGGGATAATCGTGCAGATGAATTCATTAATCTATGCGAAGAGTATTAGTTTGCTTATAATTATAATCAGTAAAGGATTCATATGAGAGAAAATATTATTATAGCCCAGATTGGAGTAGGTTACTGGGGTCCCAACTTATTAAGAAATCTGGTTGGTAACCAGAATTGCTTAGTCAAAACCGTGGTCGATTTATCTGGAGAACGACGGAAATTTGTTAAAAATTTATATCCATCTGTAAACGTCACTGAAGATGTGAATGAAGTTATAAATGATTCCAGTATAGATGCAGTTGTCATCGCAACACCGGTGGCATCACACTTTGATCTTGCCATTTCTGCACTTAATGCTGGGAAACATATACTTGTAGAAAAACCTATGGCCACAAAGGTTGATCAGATAAAACAGATCGGTGATCTTGCAACTGAAAAGAACCTTGTCGCAATGGTTGGACACACATTTCTCTTCAATTCAGCTGTCCGATATGTAAAGTCTTTGATTGAATCAGGGGAGTTAGGCGAAATCAGGTATATATATAGTCAGCGGGTAAATCTAGGGCGTATAAGGGATGATGTAGATGCACTTTGGAACCTTGCCCCTCACGATATAAGTATAATTCAATATTGGCTGGGTGATCCGGAGCCGGAGTCGATAAATCGGAATGGGATGGCATATGTCCAAAAGGGTATTGATGATGTGGTATTTGTAAATATTACTTATCCCAATGGAGTCATGGCTAATATTCATGTGAGCTGGTTAGACCCTCATAAAATTCGCCGAATGACCATAGTTGGTTCAAAAAAAATGATTGTCTATGATGATATCGCTGAAAATAAAATAACAATATATGACAAAGGTATTGATCGGTTGGCTGTACTTGGGGAGAATATGGATTTTGATGATCCAAGTACATTTAATTATAATTACCGTTCCGGGAATGTTATTTTACCTAAAATCAAATGGATTGAACCGCTAAGAACAGAAATAAATCATTTTATTGATTGTATCCAGAATCAGGCAACATGCATAACTGGTCCATCTCATGCTGAGAAGGTGGTCAAAATTTTAGAAAAAGCATAGATGAAATACACAAAAGCAGACACTGCAATTATCAAAAATGCTACAATAGGAAATGGATCAACAGTTTGGCATTATGCCAATCTATATGATTGTAAAATTGGTGAGAATTGTACAGTTGGTTCATATGTCGAAATTCAAAACAATGTTGAAATTGGTGACAATGTCACAGTTTCAAGTCATTCCTTTATCTGTTCATTAGTAAAAATTGAAGATGATGTTTTTGTTGGCCATGGTGTAATGACTATTAATGATCTTCATCCACCCTCATTTAGACGTACCGGATCAAAGAGGGATTGGGGAAGTACATGCATTAAAAAAGGTGCAGTTATTGGTAGTAATGCAACAATATTCCCAGTGACGATTGGTGAAAATACTAAAATTGGCGCTGGAGCGGTTGTAACTACTGATATTCCACCGAATTGTGTCGCTGTCGGTAATCCAGCAAAAATCATTAAAAATAAAGGTAAACCTTAATATGAATATTCCATTTGTCGATTTAAAAGCACAATATAATACAATAAAAGTTGAGATTGATAATGCTATTCAGACTGTTATCAATGAAACAGCATTTATAAAAGGAAAATACGTTCAGAGATTTGAAGAAGATTTTTCAAAAGCATATGATGTGAAACATTGTATTAGCTGTGCCAATGGTACAGACGCTATATATATCACATTAAAAGCTTTGGGTATCGGACAAGGTGACGAGGTTATCACTGTTGCAAATACCTGGATATCTACCGCCGAAACCATCAGTCAAACTGGAGCCAGACCAGTATTTGTTGATATTGATTCAGACCATTTCACAATTGATGTTTCCCGGATCGAAGAAAGAATAACAAAAAATACAAAGGCAATTATTCCGGTACATCTTTTTGGTCAGCCGGCGAACATGGATGTTATCCGGGATATTAGTCAGCGTCATGATCTTATAATTATTGAAGATTGTGCCCAGGCTCACTTTGCTGAATGGAAAGAACAGCCAGTTGGCACGATGGGTATCGCCGGGACATTCAGCTTTTTCCCCGGTAAGAACTTAGGTGCATATGGTGATGCTGGGGCGATCATTTCGAATAATGATGAATTTGCAACCAAGGCTCGGATGTTTGCTAATCATGGTGCTCTAAAAAAACACCATCATGAAATTGAGGGGATCAATAGCAGAATGGATGGGATGCAGGCAGCTATTTTATCTGTAAAATTACAATATATTCAAGAATGGAGTCAGAAACGTTTAGAGATTGCAAAATTGTATAATGAATTGCTAGAAGATTCACGTGTAGTTGAAACACCAAAGATACATAATGAAGTGAAACATGTATTTCATCTATATGTAATCCGGACAAAAACTCGAAGTCTTTTACAAAATCATTTAAAAGAAAATGGTATTGCGACTGGTATTCACTATCCAACACCATTACCATTTTTGAAAGCATATCAATATCTTGGACATAGTTCTGATGATTTTCCAGTAGCTTCAGCGTATCAACACCAGATATTGAGCATCCCTATTTTTCCGGAGTTATCCATAGATAATATTCATTTTATTTCCGATACAATAAAAAACTATTCCAATAGTTAATAAAACTACCTCAATGAGATATCCTGACTCCCTTCAAAACAACCTTTTCTCAAGTAAATATCATATTGAAAAACATGGATTTGAACTTTTAACAAATGACGGGTTTAAGGGGAAACGGATATTGGAAGTTGCGTGTGGTACCGGTTTTTATTCAAAATGGTTGGCTGACAATTATCCAGACTGTGAGGTAACAGGAGTTGATTTTGCGGTTGATAAAATTGAAACAGCCAATTCAAATTGTTCTGGCATAACGAATTTAAATTTCTTCGCTGGTGATATTTCTACTGTATTACCAAATCATAATGAGTATTTTGATCTGATCTTTGTTAGATCTGCACTTCATCATATGACCAATAATTTAGATGGTGTCTCTACTGTAATGTATGCGATGTTAAAGCCAAATTGTAAATGTATTTTCATCAGAGAACCGCTAGGACATAATGCATTATGGGCGGCTGTTAGAGCAATGATGAATTCAAGAAAACAGTTGACGGATGAATCTAATTTATATATCAAAAATATTACTCAATTTAGCGCACCGTTTAATAAGCATATTATATATCCATTTGACTTATTATCCTATATGCTTAAAATTTTGCCAGCTTCATTAATGACAAAATATATTGCGTCAATTTTTAACTGGTTTGATGGTTTAATATTTAGATATGTACCATTTCTTAAAAGATTTGGTGCCAATGCTAATATAGTGTTTATTAAGAAAAGTTGAAATTTATTAAGAAGAGTTGAAAAATACCTCAAATAAAAGTTATTATTGAATTTAAAATACCATTATTAGAATATATTTATTAAATGAAACAAATCACACAAAATTTAAAAAAAGGAACGCTCAAACTCGAAGAGGTTCCCATTCCGACTTGTAAGTCAAATGGAATGCTCGTCAAAACATTGTATTCCGCAGTAAGCGTTGGTACAGAAAGAATGAAGCTTAAAAATGCCGATATGAATTACTTGCAAATGGCAAAAGCTAAACCAGATCAAGTGAAACAAGTCCTTGAAACAGTTGCTCAGCAAGGTATTAAATCAGCGTACAGAAAAGTAATGAATAAATTGGATTCGATTTCTCCACTTGGGTATAGTTGCTCAGGTGAGATAATCAAATTAGGATCTAATGTAATGGATTTTAAAGTTGGAGATAAAGTTGCAATTGGCGGGGCTGGCTATGCCAATCACGCAGAAGTCAATTATGTCCCCAAAAATTTATGTGTAAAAATACCTGATGGTGTTGATATTAAAGAGGCTTCCTTAACGACAATAGCATCTATTGCCTTGCAGGGGTTTAGACAAGCAGAAGTGCAGATTGGTGAAAATGTTGCCGTAATAGGTCTCGGTTTGCTGGGTCAAATTCTCATTCAAATGATTCATGCAAATGGGTGTAGAGCCGTTAGCTTTGATTTGGATCCGTTAAAAGTTAAATTGGCAAAGGAACAAGGTGCAATTGCTGCCATAGTACCTGAAAAAACGGATTATTCCACTGAAATATCTGCCTTGACAAATGGCTATGGATGTGATGCAGTGATTATTACCACAGGCACAAGCAGTAATGATCCTATAATCACTGCGGGGAAAATTGCCAGGGATAGAGCAAATATTGTTGATATTGGTATTACTAAAATGGATCTCCCATGGGATTTATATTATCGAAAGGAACTCAATTTTAAATTCTCCCGATCTTATGGACCAGGAAGATATGACCCCACCTACGAGGAAGGTGGGAATGACTACCCGATTGGATTTATTCGTTGGACCGAACAAAGAAACATGGAATCTATTTTACAATTATTAAAAGATGGACAAATCAGTTTCAAAAAATTTATAACCCATGAGGTTGATTTTTATGATTCGGAGTTACTCTTTGACCAAATTAAAGACAGCAAAGAAAATTATCTTGGAGTAATTCTAAAATATATTGATAATGTCGACATTAGTCTGAATACTATTACTGTAAATGAGTCAGATTCAAAAACTGGAAAACTAATTATCGGTGCGATTGGTGCTGGTAATTATGCGAGTACAATGCTATATCCATTTTTAAAAGATCAAAAGGGATTGAGTTTTAAAGGAATTGCTACTGCTACCGGAATCAATGCAAAAGATAAAGCACAAAAATTTGGCTTCGATTATGCCACGACGGATTATAAAACTTTACTTGCTGACAAAGAAATAAATACAATTATGATTGCCACGCGCCATAATCAACATGCCAACATGGTTGTAGAAGGATTAGGTACAGGAAAAAATATATATGTTGAAAAACCACTTGCTCTCAATATTAATGAGTTAAGCGATATTTATAAAACAGTCACCATAAATAATCGATTGATCATGGTTGGATATAACAGAAGATATTCTCCTTCAATTCGCTGGTTAAAAAAACAACTAAGTCCATCAGTTCCCTATTCCATTTATTATCAAATCAATGCCGGTTACATTCCACCCGAAAGTTGGTACCAATCAACTGAACAAGGTGGGAGGCTTGTTGGGGAGGTTGGTCATTTTGTAGACACACTTCAATACTTACTTGATGCAGATCCCATAGAAGTATATGCAAATTTTTGTGAAACCGCAAATATGCCACATCAGGACAACTCATATATAACAATTAAATTTGATGATGGGTCAAATTGTGTGATAGCCTATTTAGCGGATGGCGACTATAAGTACTCAAAGGAAAAAATATTGATATCAGGTTTTCAAACCAACATCGAATTTGATAATTTTAAAAATATCCAAGTTTTTAAAAATGGGAAATGCACAAGAAAATCATTCCTGGGTTTGGATAAGGGCCAAAAGGAGGAAATGAAAGTATTTGCAAATTCATTTTCTGAGGGAATTCAACCAATAGAGATGGACAGTTTATTTATTTCAACTTTAACAACGATAAAGGCGTTGGAAAGCATCAAAACTGGTTTGCCCATAAAAATCAACATCACTGATCTTCAAGACTAAAAACGTATTACCAAAAATAGTTATTCATAATTATTTTTAATCATTATTAAATATGATGGTGATCCAAATTTATCAAGCAAAATCTAAAGCACTGGAACTAAGTAGCTAGATCATTATCATTTTGGTTAAACATTGAAAAAAATATTCTGGTATTATTCGCGTTTTAGTTCAATGAAATGGCCTGAAATATTATTTAGACTTGGCCAACAGATAAAAAAAATACTTGAATATATATTTATTGCTCGAAATTACGTCACTGTGAATTTAATTGGACCCCCCCCCAAATTATTTTCAGTACCTGATGACCTCACCATACCCCAGATTAATACCATTCCAATTTTTACTAAATCATTAGATATTGATTCCAATATTGACTGGCATCTAGACCTTAATAGTGGAAGGAAATTTCCATTAAAATTTTCAAAATTTATTAATGTTCGAGATACTCGGCTTGGGAGTGCAAAATACGTATGGGAAGTCAATAGATTAAATTTTTTATTATACTTTGCCCTTCAGTTTTCATTGACAAAAAATGAATCCTTTTTAACGAAAATAAAAGGATATATTACTGACTGGTCTGAAATGAATCCATATTTATTAGGTATAAATTGGTATAGCAACATAGAGGTTAACATTAGATTAATTGTATTTATGTTTATATGGGATATCATTGATGTGAATGCCTCGTGTGAAAAAAATAAAGATTTTGCACGTTTTACAAATTTGATATGGATTCCTCTAATTTATAAGCACTGTAAATTCAGTTATAGTAATCCATCAAAATTTTCTTCCGCAAATAATCATCTTATCTCTGAAGGGGCTGGTTTGTTTATTGCGTCATCATATTGGCATTTTCACGAATCAGGGAAATGGCGAAACCATTCAAAGAATATCCTTGAAAAGGAGATAATAAAACAACATTCCCCAAACGGAGTGAATCTTGAACAAGCCGCTGAATATATACAATTCATTTCAGATTTTTTCTTTTTATCTTTTATTATCGATTCCAAAACAAACAAAAGTCTATCTATGGACTATAAACTGCGTTTAGAAAAAATATTTGAATATATTTTTAATTTTACAGATTCAAATTGTTCTTTTCCAAGGTATGGCGACGAAGATGATGGACATGTTGTTAATTTTAGTTTTGGAGACTCAATATTATCAAATAATTTTAGTTCATTACTTATCTCGGGCGGTATTCTATTCAACAAAAACAAGTATATACACAAAGCAATTGAATTTGATACTAAGAATAAAATCATTTTTAGTGAAATGATAAAGAAGACTGACAAAGTTGGTCGGAATGTTTCTTTGCAGGAGTCCAAATTTTATAGAAGCGAGGGACATTTTTTTATAAGAAATTATACACGCAGTAAGCTGGAAATATTTATACATGTGAATGTTGCTCCTTTAGGGTTTTTAGCGATTGCAGCACATGGCCATTCCGATGCATTATCTTTTAGTATGAATATTGGCGGCGAAGAAGTTTTTATAGATTCTGGTACGTATTATTATTATTCTGATCCTGTGTGGCGTCAATATTTTATCGGGACCCTTGCACACAATACGGTCCGAATAGATGGGCAAAATCAGGCATCCTCCATGGGTCCATTATTGTGGACAGATCATTATACACCTGAGATTATCAATTCTGAAACCAATGGGAGTTGTGATATAATAACTGCAACTCATGATGGATATAGTAAATTAGGCTGTCAGCACATTAGAGAATATGATTATAATAAAAAGACATTAACATTGCATATAATTGATGAAATAAAAGTTTTTGATGGGAATGAGCATCTCATTGAAATACCATTGCATCTCCATCCTGGTATTGATGTCAAAAAAAATAACACCTCTTTTCAGTTGCTGACGAAGAACCAAGTTGAAATCGACGTTAAAACTGATGATACTTTAACTACCACGCTGGTTTATGGAAGTGAGAATCCAATATTAGGTTGGTATTCAAAAGGTTTTTATAAAAAAGAAAAAACCAATGTGATTTATTCATATAAAAAAATTAATCGTGACTACAAAATTAAAACATCAATTATTATAGGTAAATAATGAATATTAGTATATTTGGATTGGGCTATGTTGGTTGTGTTGGTTTGGGATGTTTAGCACAATCAGGACATAATGTTATAGGCATTGACGTGACTGAGACAAAAGTTGACTTAATCAATAGTGGACATGCTACGATTGTTGAGAAAGATATTGATGAAATGATAAAGCGCGGCCAAAAAGCAGGCAGAATTATTGCTACTCTAAATAGTTATAAATCTGTTATCAACTCTGAAATTGCAATAATTTGTGTAGGTACACCTAACAATGAATTTGGCCACCTCAACATGGAGTATATTGAGAAAGTCTCTGGTCAAATTGGAGTTGCTTTAAAAGATAAAAAGGAGTTTTTTACAATTGCAATTCGTAGCACTGTCATACCGGGTACAAATAAAAAAGTTGGTGAGATTATTGCTAATATGAGTGGTAAGAAAAATAATATTGATTTTGCAGTTGTTTCCAATCCTGAATTTCTAAGGGAAGGAACAGCTGTAGATGATTATTTTAATCCACCATACACAGTTGTTGCATCTGAGTCTGATAAAGCCGTTGAGGTAATGAAAAATGTTTATAAATCGGTAAAGGGTGAATTTATCAGGATAGATATAGGGTCTGCAGAGCTAATAAAATTTGTAAATAATTCATTTCATGCATTAAAAGTTGCCTTTACTAATGAAATTGGTCGAATTTGCAAAAGTTTGCACGTTGACAGCCATGATTTGATGAATTTATTCGTTAAAGATAAAATCTTAAATATTTCACCATATTATTTAAAACCTGGTTTTGCATATGGTGGGTCATGTTTGCCAAAAGATTTGAAATCTTTAAATACGCTTGCTCATGATAATTATCTTGAGGTTCCAATATTATCTTCTATTGACAACAGTAATCGATTTCATATCGACTTTGCATACAATTTAATCGCCGAGAGAAATATTCGAAAAATAGGGTTTTATAATATATCTTTCAAACCTGGAACTGATGATCTTCGATTTAGCCCTGCACTTGAACTTGTAGAAAGATTTTTAGGTAAAGGATTTAAAGTTAGCATCTATGATAAAAATGTGAATTTATCGAAATTGACAGGAAAAAATAAAGAATACTTATTTGATAAACTCCCTCATATCGAAGAAATTTTACTTGATGATATGAGTACCTTTATCGAATGTAATGATCTAGTGATTATTTCAAACGCTGATGAAGAGGTAAATGAAATGCTATCAGGTAATGTAGAAATAATTGACCTTGCTCACGTTTCAAACAAAGCGGATGTTTTTGAAAATTATGAAGGATTATGTTGGTGAAAAATAATCAATTATTTAACAAAAAAAAAATATTAATAATTGTACAGAATTTACCAGTTCCGTTTGATAGAAGAGTTTGGATGGAAGCCACATCTCTTCAAAAGGAAGGATTCGTGGTCTCGGTAATTTGTCCTAAAAAATATGATTATAACAACTCAGATGAGGTTTTAGAAAATGTCAATATTTTCCGTTATCCTTTACTATTAGAAGCCAATACTTCCCCATTGGCCTTTTTATTTGAGTTTATAAGCTGTTTTATTTTTACAAGTTTACTCTCATTAAAGGTGTTGTATAAAATAGGATTTAAGGTGATTCACATTTGCAATCCACCTGAAACATACTTTTCATTGGCTTTTCTTTATAAATTATTCGGGAAGAAAATTATTTTTGATCATCATGATCTATCCCCTGAGATGTATCTAGCAAAACAACATAATGCAAAGAAATCTTCATTTTACTATAGATTATTGCTTTGGATGGAAAAAATGACTTTTAAAGTTTCCGATATTATAATTACGACTAATCAATCTCACAAATTAGTTGCTGTTGAAAGAGGTAAGATTAATTCAAAAAATATTTTTATAGTTAGGAGTGGACCTGATATAGATCGTTTTAAAGGTTTTAAATATATTGAATCCTTAAAACAGAAAAAGCCCTATTTAATTTGCTACCTCGGAGAAATGTGCAAACAAGATGGAGTTGGACTATTTTTAACTGAACTTAATAATTTTAATAGCCCTTTTATAAAAGAAAACGTTCAAATTACGTTTATTGGAAAAGGACCCGAGCAACCCAATCTTGTAAAACAAAGCATGCAATTAGGACTTGAGAGCTATGTCAATTTTACTGGGCGAATAAGTGATTTGGATTTAGCAAATTATCTATATTCTGCAGATTTATGTTTCGATACAAGTCCCTATAATTCTTGGACTGATCGCTCTACAATGAACAAAATTATTGAATATATGGCTTTCTCAAATCCAGTTGTTGCGTTCAATTTATTCGAAACAAAATATTCTGCAAATCAGGCTGGTTTATATGCTGATAATGGAAATTATGAAGACTTTTTTAAAAAGATTGAATATTTATTAGAAAATAAAAAAGTTAGAGAAAAAATGGCTGCCGTGGGTACTACTCGATTTAACAATGAGTTAAGCTGGACATTTTCAAAGAAATATTTAATTGAAGCCTATAGTATGGTTTTATGAGCCTCAAATATTAAAAATATATCTATAAAAAATAGAACAATTAGCTTTCGTTAAGATTGGAACATTTTTTCTAAATTTAGAATGATAGTTGCTTATTAATATTCACACATGAATTTCAAGGGACTTATAAATTGAGTAAACTTATTAACAATAGAATTTTAATAACAGGTGGCGCTGGTTTTCTGGGCTCACATCTGTGCGACAAATTACTAGAAAATGGCAATGATGTAATTTGCGTAGACAATTTCTTTACAGGATCAAAAGACAATATTGTTCATCTACTTGACAATCCATATTTTGAGTTAATACGTCATGATATTACTCTCCCATTGCACTTGGAAGTAGATGAAATCTACAATCTTGCATGCCCTGCTTCACCAGTGCACTATCAGTTTGATCCAGTGCAAACAACAAAAACTAGCGTTCATGGCGCTATAAATATGCTTGATTTAGCAAAAAGAACGAATGCAAAAATATTACAGGCATCCACCAGTGAAATATATGGTGACCCTAAAGAACATCCTCAAACTGAAACCTATTGGGGCAATGTAAATCCTATCGGTATCAGGTCTTGTTATGATGAAGGAAAACGATGTGCTGAAACCCTATTTTTTGATTTTTACAGGCAGTACAAACTAAATATTAAAGTAGTTCGGATATTTAATACTTATGGACCACGAATGCATCCCAACGATGGTAGAGTTGTGTCAAATTTCATTGTGCAAGCTCTACAAAAAAAACCTATAACAATTTATGGGGATGGTACTCAAACAAGATCTTTTTGTTATGTCGATGATTTGATTGAGGGCTTTGTGAAGTTAATGAAAACTGACCATACAATTACTGGCCCTATTAATCTAGGTAATCCCAATGAGCATACAATGCTCGAAATTGCAAAAATAATAATTGACCTTGTTGGTTCAGGTGTAAGAATTGAATATAAACCTCTTCCTGAAGATGACCCAACCCGACGACAACCGGATATTTCATTTGCAAAAGATAAACTAAATTGGGAACCCAAAATTCACTTGAAAGAAGGATTGCAAAAAACGATAAATTATTTTGACAATTTACTTTCTAAAAAAATAAAATAAGCATAAGAATACTAATAATTGTAAACTATTTTTCAATTATGAATTAGTAATTAATAAATGTCAAGCAATAGAATATATCAACACCAATCAAAAGTCATATTTTTAATAAAAATAATTGATGCTCTCATAATTACTTTCTCCCTTTGGATTTTTATTGAATATTTCTACAAAGGTGGTTTTCAGGACCATGCTATTATTCCAGTCTTGATCTCGGTTGTTTTGTTTATGTATTTTGCTGACATAACCAGGTTGTATTCATCCTGGCGTTCTGCTTCCCTAAAAATTGAACTTTTTAGAATATTCTGGTCATGGCTCGGCGCATTTATATTTGTTATGATTGTCACCTATTTTTTTAAACTTCTCCCTGGAGTAAGAAGAATTATAATACTCGGTTGGTTTACAGTACCGATATTATTGCTATTTGGATTCAGGATGATTTTCAGATCTGTATTGAGAGAGTTAAGAAAATTTGGATGGAATATACGAAAAGTGGCTATAATTGGAGCCGGTGAATTGGGAATAAATATTGCTCATAAAATTACATCTTCTCCCTGGATGGGAATTAAAATCTGTGGATTTTTTGATGATAAAAAAGAGACTGGAAGCACATTGCCCGATTTAGATGGTATTGAAATTCTGGGTGTTCCTGAAAAACTCATCGAACTATCAAAAGACCATAATGTAGATCAAATTTTTATAGCATTACCGATCAAATCTGTTGATAGAATAAAGGAATTGATCACACTATTTTCAAACACCACAACATCAGTTTATTGGATACCAGATTACTTTACATTCGATATTTTGCATTCAAATTGGATTGATTTTGATGGAATTCATGCCATTAGCATTTTTGAAAGTCCTTTTTATGGGATTGACTCATGGTTAAAAAGACTGGAAGATTTGATTCTTGGAGTGATTATTATAGCAATAATTCTGATTCCTTTGGTTATAATTTCATTACTCGTGAAAATTACATCCAGTGGTCCTGTAATTTTTAAACAATTAAGATATGGTGTCGATGGCCAAGAGATATATATTTGGAAATTCAGATCAATGAAATTTGATAAGGATTCTGCTAACAAATTTGCTCAAGCCAAAAAAAATGACCCACGGGTCACAAAACTGGGTGCAATATTAAGAAAAACGTCACTTGATGAATTACCACAATTTTTTAATGTACTCCAGGGGCGTATGTCAATTGTTGGTCCAAGACCTCACCCGATTGCATTGACTGAAGAACATCGTACAAAAGTATATGGTTATATGCTCCGGCACAAAGTTAAACCTGGAATTACAGGCTGGGCACAGGTCAATGGCTGGCGTGGTGAAACCGACACGACTAAAAAAATGGAAAAACGTATAGAACACGATATACACTATATCAAAAATTGGTCTTTATTTTTTGATTTAAAAATTATGCTGTTAACCATTCTGGTAGTATTTACAAGAAAAAATGCGTACTAGTAAATTGGTGGCAACGATAAAAAATGGAAACAATTTTCCTTCGAGGATATCCTTTCTGATATTACTATCTGTACTATTTGCGCAAAATACTGATTTTCTCCCATTTGAGCGTTCTGATATCGATTTAAGATATCTTCATTCTTCAGGTCTATTAGATAAAGTTGATATTTCTCAACTTCCTATTAATAATAAAAACCTTTCTCCCTATTTCCAGGAGCTCCCCAACTTTCAAACCCCATTAGCTTCAGCCTACTTGGATCAAGAGAATATAGTTCGATTTGGTGCTTATCCAATTATTGAATACCGCAATAAATTATTGGTACATCTGAGATCCTTGGTAGAGATTACACTTGGAAAAAATTTATCCATAAAGAACACGATGTTACTAGATAAATCATTGGTCGATCAATCTGAATATATTGGTAAAGAATGGCGTGGTTTTGTTGGTTATACTGAAGAAGCATACCTTCGATTCCAAAAAAAGAAAAAAATTGGATACACTTTGCAGGTGGGTAGATTTTTTAGTTTTTGGGGTCCTGGGAGAACTGGTCAATTGCTGCAATCATTTGTAGCGAGACCATTGGACCAAATTCAGGCAAACATCAAATATAAGAATTGGTCATTTACCTGGAAAGCATCACAATTAGATGCGATGGGCGAAATAAATCGTTTCTTGTCTGCTCATAGAGTTACTTATAAATCGAAATGGTTTAGACTCAGTTTGAACGAAGCAATTCTATATGGTGGAGCGACAAAGAATTTCGAATTGGCGTATTTAAATCCATTTATTATTTATACCGGTGAACAGATTAATGGACCTGCATTAAATGCCAATACAATGTTAAGTATAGATGGAAGAATTCGATTTTCTAGTAGCTCATTTTATTTTGAGTTTCTAATCGATGACTACCAGGCTGATGCTGAGGAGGTAAATGATCTTGAGCCAAATGAATTAGGAATGATTTTAGGAGTAGATTTTACTGCTGAACGATTCTATCTGGGATTTGAGTTAGTTGGAATCACTAATCGAACTTATAAAACTACCTTAGATTACGAATGGTATACTCACCGGAATATCCCAATTGGATATGGTGATGGTAGCGATCTATGGCGTGCCAATATTTTTAGTAGATATTATTTTTCACAACACTGGCAATTTGATATTGAAATGGATTATCTGGTGAGAGGTGAGGGAGAAATGTTCAAGGCTTGGGATACACCTTGGGAAAATGACGATATTACTATGGAAACGGGATATGAAGAATCTTTCCCGACAGGAATTTTAGAAAAACATTTAAGTATGAGCATTAGTGCATTTCGTATATTTGAAAATAATAAATGGGTTAGTGTTGAATTAAAATATATTTCAACTGATAATGTTGATCACATTTCAAATATAAACGCTGATGATTTTGAGGTAAGTTTTGGTCTGTCTTGGTTATTCCTTAAAAAAGTAGAAATAGGTTAAAAATTAAGAAAATTCTTTCTATTGTTGGTGCGCGTCCGAATTTTATAAAAATGGCCCCCATTTGTAAAGCCTTTAATAAATTTTCTAACTCTACTCGACACAAATTATGTCATACAGGTCAGCATTTTGATACAAAGATGTCTCAAATATTCTTTGATCAATTAGATTTACCAAATCCTGATTTTTATTTAGGAATAAATGGTGGTAGTCAAACAGAAATGACCGCTAGAATTATGCAAGAATTCGAGAAGATTGCTCTTGCGGAGCAACCCGATTTGATTTTGGTGCCAGGAGATGTAAACTCTACTCTGGCATGTGGCTTGGTCGCATCAAAACTAGGAATTGAAATTGGTCATATCGAGTCAGGGCTTCGCAGTTTTGACCGCTCTATGCCTGAAGAAGTTAACAGAATTGTAACGGATGTAATAGCAGACCATCTTTTTGTGACTGAACAAAGTGGGGTAGATAATTTGACCAACGAGGGGGTAGATAAAAACAAAATCCATTTTGTAGGAAATGTGATGATAGATAGCCTGGTCAAACTATTACCCCAAATTAATCAATCTTCAATACTACAATCTTTGAATATTCGTCCAGAGGAATATGTACTTGTTACTTTTCATCGTCCCTCAAATGTGGATGAATTTGATTATTTATTAAATTTGATCAATTATTTAAAAAAATTAAGCATGGGTATCCCGATAGTATTTCCGATTCATCCCCGTACCCGTAATAATCTTCAAAACCAAGGGATTGATATTGAACCATCAAGCAATTTTATTCTTACTGAACCTATTGGGTATATTGATTTTCTTGCATTAACAAAATCAGCAAAGATTGTAGTAACTGATAGCGGTGGCATACAAGAAGAAACTACATTTTTACAGGTTCAGTGCGTAACTGTAAGAGATAATACTGAACGCCCAATTACGGTGGATATAGGTACAAATCACTTAGTGGGTACAAATATCAATGATGTAAAACAAACTGTGACATCCATTCTAAATGGGAATTTAAAAAAGGGAGAAATTCCCCAGTATTGGGATGGGAGAACAGCTGAGAGAATTGTTGATATTTTATTAAAAAATGAGACCTGAGTCAGTTCTCAATAATAGCCAATGGTCAAGCAAAAACTTATTTAACTAAAATGCAAATATGAAAAAAGCTCTTGTCTGTGGTGCCGGTGGATTTATCGGTAATCACCTTGTAAATCGATTAAAAAATGAAAGATATTGGGTCCGTGGTGTGGATCTGAAGTATAATGAATTTCAGGACACCCAAGCCGATGATTTTGTCATCGGTGATCTTACCGAGCCTCAATTATGTCGTACTGTTGTTGACCGCAAATTTGATGAAGTATATCAGCTTGCCGCCGATATGGGTGGGGCAGGGTTTGTATTTACCGGTGAAAATGATGCCGATATCATGCATAACTCAGGTATGATAAATCTAAACATTCTCGATGCCTGTCGGCGACGGAATGTCTCGCGGATATTTTATTCATCAAGTGCCTGTATGTATCCGGAGTATAATCAGATGGATCCTGATAATCCGAAATGTAGTGAAGATTCTGCTTATCCAGCATCGCCTGACAGCGAATATGGCTGGGAAAAATTATTTAGCGAACGTCTCTATTTGGCATACCATCGGAATTATGGCATGGATGTACGGATAGCCAGATTCCATAATATTTATGGCCCATTTGGGTCCTGGCAGGATGGTCGAGAAAAAGCACCAGCTGCATTTTGTCGTAAAGTGGCAGAAGTATCTGAGGGAGATACTATTGAGATGTGGGGAGATGGTAAACAAACGCGGTCTTTTTTATACATAGATGAATGTCTTGAAGGTGTCCGCCGATTGATGTTATCTGATTGGACGGGTCCAGTAAATATTGGCTCTGAGGAGATGGTCTCAATAAACCAACTGGCTAAAATTGTCATGGGTATTGCCAGCAAAAGTTTGACGATCAATCATATCCCAGGACCACAGGGGGTACGCGGTCGAAATTCAGATAATAAATTGATCGCCGAAAAGCTCAATTGGGCACCATCCTATTCATTAAAAAAGGGATTAGAAAAAACCTATCACTGGGTTGATGAACAGGTGAAACTGGCTGATAATAAATTATAATTAGACATGAATTAAATCAGACACTGAGCGGAGTCGAAGTGACTAATAACAAACTATTTTAGGATTATAAAATGAATATCACTATTATCGGAACTGGTTATGTAGGACTGGTTACGGGAACATGTTTTGCCGAAATGGGCAATAAGGTAATTTGTGCTGACATCGATGCGGCAAAAATAGGCAAAATTAACCTGGGGGTTATCCCTATTTATGAACCTGGATTGGAAAAGCTTGTCAGGGTCAATCGTAAAAGAGAGACTATCTCTTTTACATCGGATATCCAAACAGCTATTGAAAGTGCTGATGTCATTTGCATTGCTGTCGGTACTCCCCAGGGAGAAGATGGCAGTGCCGATTTGAAACATGTATTGGCCGTAGCAAAAGATATTGGCAGCTATCTAAAAAGTTATGCCGTTGTCATTGATAAATCCACTGTTCCTGTGGGGACAGCAGAGAAAGTTAAATCCGCCATTAAACAAGAGCTGGAGAAGAGAAATTCTGATCTCACATTTGATGTAGTATCAAATCCTGAATTTTTAAAAGAGGGTGCTGCCATTGATGATTTTATGAAACCAGATCGGGTGGTTGTTGGAGCTGAAAGTGATCACGCTATGAATATCATGCGGGAATTATATCGACCTTTCACATTTAATCGTCAGCGTTTTGTTGAAATGGATATTCGCAGTGCTGAGATGACTAAATATGCTGCTAACGCAATGCTGGCTACCAAGATTTCGTTTATGAATGAAGTTGCTGCTATATGTGAAAAAGTAGGTGCCGATGTCAATAAAGTCAGAGCGGGAATTGGTAGCGATAGCCGCATAGGTTATTCATTTATTTATCCCGGTATTGGATACGGTGGCAGTTGTTTCCCCAAGGATGTGAAAGCACTAATTAAAACTGCTGAGCAGAATGAAATTGAACCTTACATCATCAATGCGGTGGAGAAGGTAAATAAGCGGCAGCGGAGTTTATTCGTGGAGAGAGTTCTCAACCACTTCAGTACAAAGGGTAAAGCACCTGATACGATAAAATTAGCCGTCTGGGGGTTAAGCTTTAAACCGGAAACGGATGATATGCGGGAAGCGCCCTGTCTCACCATTATTCCGGAGTTGCTTGCAAAAGGAATACAAGTTTCCGTATTCGACCCGCAGGCTATGGATGAGGCAAAGGAGTATTATTTCAAAGATCTTGAAATTAATTATACTTCAAATAAATATGATGCCTTGGATGATGCAGATGCTATGTTATTATTAACTGAGTGGAAAGAATTTCGTAGCCCTGATTTTGCTGAGATAAAATCAAGGTTGACTTCTCCTGTTATTTTTGATGGTCGTAATCAGTATAATAATGATATGCTGGTATCTCAAGGATTTGACTATTATCAAATAGGGGTTAAGAAGACTCCAAAATAAGATGATCTGACATAAATATGTTGGGCTAAAGCCCAGTTTCTTTCTTATTTCTAACCCCGCACTACATTGCGGGGTTAGTCATTTCAGGGTATGATATTTCCAGGTGAATAATTCAAAATATCCATCAACGGACCCTGACGCATTAGCGCGGACTGATGATGGATTTCAAAAAAAGTTTTTATAAAAGCACAATCAGAATGATTGTGATATAATATTCCAATTCAGTGTAATCCTGGAATCAGATTAATCCGTGATTCAGACAATGTGCTGGTCACTGAGCACTTCGACTACGCTCAGCACAGGCTCGTCGATGTGAATGATTCGATCCAGTGCTGAAGCCACATAGAAAATAGTAAAACATCAATAATACTTATAATGATGTGTATTATTACGTGTATATTATAGTGTTTTAAAAAGGATTAATATGGAAAAACATGCAAGATTAAACATTACACTTCCCAAGTATCTGGCAGAAGAATTAGCTGATGTTTCAATCGAAATGAAAAATAAGAAAAGTAGAATTATCGCCAAAGCATTGGAATTGTACTTTGATGAGTTAGACGTACAAATAGCTGAAAGTAGACTTGATGAAATCGGTGATGATGAAAGTACAATTGTGCCTGCAAGTGAGGTTTGGGAAAAACTTGGACTATAATGTACACAATTAGGTTTGTGCCAAAAGCTATTGAGGATCTACAGAAAATTGATCCGATTTGGCAAAAAAGAATTAAGACAAAAATTGAGTTGTTGCGTACAAATCCTGATTCCTTAAAAAACAACATTAAACCTCTCAAAGGTAAGTACAAAGGACTGGCAAGACTTAGAATCGGCTCCTTTAGAGTAACATTCCAAGTTAAGAGAGATAAGCTAATTATTCTAATCATCAGGATTGCATCTCGTCAAGAAATTTATTAGTACAGGTGGAAGAATGAACTGAAAGACAATTGCTATTATCAAATTTATATGTTGGGCTAAAGCCCAGTTTCTTTCTTACTTCTAACCCCGCAATACATTGCGGGGTTAGTCATTTTTAGGAATGGATTGCTTTTCCAAAGTTAGTCTCCTCCTCCTTTGGAGGAGAGTCCAGTTTTGAGCACAATCAAGATGATTGTGATAAAATGCTCTCAATCTGTGAAATCCCAGCCTTCGGCAGGCAGGCTTAAATCCGTCTCATCTATGATACGAACTTCATCGGTGATTCAGACAAAAGTAAATCTGTCCTCCCCCATAAAAAAGGACGCCTAAGCGTCCTTTGGTAATCTAACAAGCAGTGTGATTTAAAGAATTTAGAGCACAATCATCTTGATTGTGATACACTTCCCCAAATCTGTGAAATCCCTAAATCAGTTTAATTCGTGATTCAGACTAAAAAAGTCCAAAGTAACATTTCTAATATCGATAGAAATCCGGTTTATACGGACCTTCTTTTGGAAGTCCTAAATATTCAGCCTGATCATCAGTGAGTTTAGTTAATTTAGCACCAAGGTGATCCAGGTGTAATCTTGCCACTTCTTCGTCAAGATGTTTTGGCAATACGGTTACCCCTTCACCAGCTGTGCCTTCCCAAAGTGATATTTGTGCTAAGACTTGATTGGTAAATGAATTGGACATAACAAATGATGGATGTCCAGTTGCATTACCAAGATTCACCAATCGACCGCGTGATAAGAGTATGATTGACTTTCCATCAGGGAACTGAAACCTGTCAACCTGTGGTTTGATGCTGAATTCTTTTACCTGTGGATCATTATCCAACGACGCCACATCAATTTCATGATCAAAATGACCAATATTACAAAGGATGGCATTATTTTTCATGCGGTTCATATGATCACGGGTGATAACATCTTTACATCCTGAGGCAGTCACAAATATATCCCCTGACTCGGCAACATCATCCATTGTAAGGACCTGGTATCCTTCCATGGCAGCCTGCAAGGCGTTAATCGGATCAATTTCGGTAACGACGACACGGGCACCATAACCCAGCATGGATTGCGCGCATCCTTTTCCAACATCACCAAATCCGCAAACAACAATAGTCTTACCAGCGAGCATTATATCCGTCGCTCTTTTTATACCATCAGCTAAAGACTCCCGGCAGCCATATTTATTATCAAATTTTGATTTGGTTACAGAATCATTGACATTGATGGCAGGGAAGGGCAGTTCACCTTCTTCCATCAGCTGATACAATCTGTGCACGCCTGTAGTGGTTTCTTCAGAAACACCTTTAATATCCGGTATCATTTCTGGATGATCTTCAAGGATCACCTTTGTTAAATCGCCACCATCATCCAGCAGAATATTTGGACCAAGACCATCACCAAAATCTAGAGTTTTTTCGATGCACCACCAGTATTCTTCTTCACTTTCACCCTTCCAGGCAAAAACAGGATAACCTTGTTCAGCGATAGCAGCAGCGGCATGATCCTGTGTGGAATAAATATTACAGGAAGACCAGCGAACTTTCGCACCTAATTCCACAAGCGTTTCAATAAGAACCGCCGTTTGGATTGTCATATGGATGCATCCGGTTATCCGTGCCCCTTTTAATGGTTTTGTTGGACCATATTTTTTACGAACGGACATTAATCCCGGCATTTCTGCCTCGGCCAGTGAAATCTCTTTCCTGCCAAAATCGGCTAATGTTATATCCGCAACTTTATAATCTGTTTTTGTTTTCGTTACTGTATTACTCATTATTTCCTCAAATTTTGTGGGCATAATCTAATCATACCACCTGATTAGTCTATCCCTACAATTTTCCTTATATTTAACCGATATGTGATAATATGGCGTCTACTTTATCTCTTTTTTCCCAGGTGAAATTGGGTAGTTCTCTACCAAAATGACCATATGCAGCAGTTTCAGTATAGATTGGTCGAATAAGATCTAAATGGGAGATAATTTCTTTTGGGGTTAATGGAAATACATCTCTTACAAGTTTTTCATAATCCACATCTTTACCAGTACCAAATGTATCCACAAATACTGAAACCGGTTCTGCTTTACCAATCGTGTAAGCCAACTGGACTTCGCATTTTTTGGCAATCTCGGATGCCACAATATTTTTGGCAATATAACGAGCCATATAGGATGCAGAGCGGTCAACTTTGCTGGGATCTTTACCGCTAAATGCACCACCGCCATGTCGACCCATGCCGCCATATGTATCAACGATAATTTTTCTCCCGGTGAGACCAGTGTCTGCTTCAGGACCACCTTTAACAAATATGCCCGTAGTATTGATGAGATATTCAGTGTGGCCACCATCCCATTTCCCCAATACGGGTTTGATTACTTCATCCCGTAAGACATCGCGCATAAACCCCTCTGCTTCTGGGTCATGGTGGACAGCGAGGACAACTTTACCGATATTTATTGGTACGCCATTGACATATTCAACGGTGACCTGTGATTTTCCATCGGGACGTACCCATGGCAATTGACCATCTTTTCTCACGGCTGCCAGTTTTTCAGTCAATCGATGCGCCATGTAAATGGGCAAGGGCATAAGCGTGTCCGTTTCATCAGAAGCATATCCAAACATGATGCCCTGATCACCGGCACCCTGTTCATCAAAAAATCCTTCACCTTCATTGACGCCTTGGGCAATTTCATTACTCTGTTCATGGATAGTGGTCAATACGGCACAATCTTGTGAATCTAAACCATAATCAGGATTTGTGTAACCGATTTCTTTGAGTGTGTCTCTTACAACGCGTGGGATGTCACTATAGCAGTCTGTAGTGATTTCCCCTGATACCAGTACCAGTCCGGTGGTGGTTAATGACTCGCAGGCAACATGGGCCTTTTTATCCTTGGAAATTATATCGTCAAGAATTGCATCAGAGATTTTATCACACATTTTGTCTGGATGTCCTTCAGTGACGGATTCGGAGGTAAATAAGTATTTATTGTTCATTTTTCATTCCTGTTTATTGTATTTATTAATATGGGTTCATCACCCAGCCGTTGAGGCATTATTTTCTTAATTTGTCCATTACTTGTGTCACAGCCATGGTATCATTCATGATATAAAAATGGATATATTCAATACCTTGATTTAACATATCTTCGCATTGTTTATAGCTCCAATTGGTACCAATTTCCCCAGCATGTTTTTGATTCTCCATCATCTCTTCAACAAGGGATTCAGGGATATTTACAAAGAAGTTTTTTGGTATAAAACTGAGCTGTGACACTTTATTTAATATTTTGATACCTGGGATAATGGGAACGGTTATACCTGCTTCCCGACATGATTTTACAAACTCAAAAAATACGCTATTATCAAAAAACATCTGAGTGACAATATATTCTGCACCAGCATCGACTTTCTGTTTTAAATACTGTATATCCGTTTTCAGATTTGGTGATTCAAAATGTTTTTCAGGATATCCACCAACACCAATACTCATATCGATGGGATCAGCACTGATTATATCGTCTAAATATTTCCCCCTATTTAGGTCATTTATCTGGTTGACAAGATCCACGGCATATTCATTCACTGAGCGGTCTTTGCTATACATTTTTTTGTAATTAATTTCATCGCCTCGAACAGCCAGCACATTTTCGATACCAAGATAATTCAATTCGATAAGCGCATCTTCTGTTTCTTCGCGTGTAAATCCCCGACAAAGGATATGCGCCACCGTATCGATCTTAAATCGATTTTGGATTATACCGCAAATGCTGATGGTGCCTGGTCGTTTTCGACGAATTCGTCTTTTAACATTACCATCTGGCAGTTCATCATAACTGGCTTCACCAGAATGACTGGTTACATCTATAAATGGTGGATTATAGGGTTTTAACTGTTTGACAATATCAATGATTTCACTGACACTTTTCCCTCTTTGAGGTGGAATAATCTCAAAGCTGAATAAGGGCTTGTGATCATTTTCCAGATGTTCAATTATTTTCATTTTGGTTACTTGTGCTCAATTTTTTCATATTATTTTCTGTTATCATTCATCTGCCAATATTGTTTGTAATAATTGATTAACAGTTTTCTGATCGAGACCCTTTCGGCTGCCATAATCATTTGCCTGTTCTATAGATATTTTGCCTACATTAAAATATTTTGAATCCGGGTGGGCATAATACCATCCACAGACAGATGAGACAGGATCCAATGCATAACTCTCTGTCAAATTGATATGGGGATCATCATTAATCTCCAGAAGGTTAAAAAGGATTTTCTTCTCAGAATGGTCCGGGTTCGCCGGGTAGCCTGGTGCCGGGCGAATGCCTGAATAGGATTCACGCAGTAAATCAGAATAATCGAGATTTTCAGTTTCACCATAACCCCAATAGTGAGTTCTCACATCTTCATGTAGTTTTTCTGTCAGGGCTTCTGCCAGTCTATCCGAAATTGACTGAATTAATATGGATTGATAATCATCCAATTCATCCTTGAATCTATTGGAAATATTATCCAAACCAATACCGGCAGTGACAACAAAAGCCCCAATATAATCCGGTATCTGAGAGGATGCCGTATATATAAAATCAGATAGGCAATAATTTGGTTTCCCGGCAGTTTTTTTAATTTGTTGCCTCAGATTATGGATTCTTGTTTTTTCTTGACCTGACTCATGATGATAAATTCTAATGTCATCGCCATCACTGGATGCTGGAAATAAACCAAAGACAGCCTTGGCTGTTAGCAAATTCTCAGAGATGACTCTTTCGAGCAATTTTTTTCCATCGCTAAATAATGTTCTGACGGCTTGTGAATTTTTGCCGTTTAATATTTCAGGGTATTTACCTTTTATATCCCAGGTATGAAAAAATGGTGTCCAGTCAATATAATCGATTAATTCATCTAATGGATAATCTAAGATGGTGGTAATCCCGAGAGAATTTGGGGTGAATGGAATATATCCAGATTCTTCTATCTGAAATGCATTTTGTTTTGCCTCAACATAGGATAACATGGAAAATGATTTATTCCGTTTATGCCATTGTTCACACAATTGAGCATATTTTGTAGATGTGGCATTGATCAATATAGGTGATTTGTCTGGATCCACCAATTGATTGACTACAGGCACAGCCTGACTGGCATCTGTCACATGAATGACGGGACCATGATAATTATCATTTATTTTTATGGCTGTATGCAGGCGGGATGTAGTGGCACCACCAATGAGAATGGGGATGTCCAATTGTCTACGTTCCATTTCCGCGGCAACGTGGATCATTTCATCCAGTGAGGGTGTGATAAGACCTGAAAGTCCAACCATGTCTGCTTTTTCCTCAATCGCGGCATCAATAATTCTATCGGCATTAACCATAACACCGAGATCAATAATCTGATAATTATTACATTCAAGAACGACAGAGACAATATTTTTACCAATATCATGGACATCACCCTTTACCGTTGCCATGACAATTTTTCCTTTGACGGATTTTGATCCAGATTTATCTGCGATAAGATAGGGCTCAAGATGGGCAACTGCTTTTTTCATGACACGGGCAGATTTAACCACCTGGGGTAAAAACATTTTTCCGGCCCCAAATAATTCACCAACCTTTTTCATGCCGTCCATGAGTGGTCCTTCAACAATATCCAGGGTTGATGTGAAATCCGCACGGATTTCCTCCAAATCGTCTTGGATATGATGATCCAACCCATTTACCATTGAATGAATGATTCGCTGTAGAACCGGTAGCATTCGCCATTCATCAGGGACTATCTGATCTTTTTTAAAAGCATCAACAGAATAATTGGTGGCCAGTAAGATGAGATGATCAGCTGACTCTGCCGAGTGATTGAGAATCACATTTTCGATGGCAATTCGAAGTTTATTGGGGATATCCTCATAAATAGCCAATTGGCCGGCATTGACGATGCCCATATCCATCCCGGCTTTGATAGCATGATACAGAAATACGCTGTGAATGGATTCCCGCAGGGCGTTATTGCCACGAAAAGAAAACGAAACATTGGAAACACCACCACTGACCAGGGAATGGGGGTAGCGTTCCTTCAAATGCTTGACAGCATTTATATAATCGGCAGCATACGAATTATGCTCAGGCATGCCAGTGGCAATGGCAAAAATATTGGGATCAAATATAATATCTACCGGGAGAATTCCGGCTTTTTTAGTGAGTAGATCATAGGCACGGTTGCAGATTTGCAGACGTCTTTCAAAGGTGTCGGCCTGGCCGGATTCGTCAAAAGCCATAACAATAATTGCGGCGCCATATTTTTTAACGATTTTTGCCTGATGGATGAAAATTTCTTCACCCTCTTTAAGACTCAGAGAATTTACTATTGGTTTTCCCTGGATGCATTTTAGTCCAGTTTCGATAACCGACCATTTAGATGAATCAATCATTACCGGGACTCTCGAAATATCCGGTTCCACTGAAATACAGCGGAGAAAAGTTTGCATCGCCTGTTCTGAATCCAGCAGACTTTCATCCATATTTACATCGATTATCTGAGCGCCGTTATTTACCTGCTGACGAGCTACTTCAAGGGCTGCTTCATACTTTTCATTTTTGATTAACTTTTTGAATTTTAATGACCCGGCAACATTGGTCCGTTCACCCACATTGGAAAACAATGATTCCGGTCGGATATCCAGTGGTTCCAAACCAGCAAGCCTGGTATGAATGGGGATTTCCGGGATGATACGCGGTTTCAATCCCTGCATTTTTTGGGTCATGCATCGAATATGCTCTGCTGTTGTGCCGCAGCAGCCCCCGATAATATTCACTAAACCATCATCCGCTAACTCAGCCAGCACATCGGCAGTATATTGTGGGGATTCTTGATAATTCCCCAGTTCATCAGGCAATCCTGCATTGGGATGAATACTGATATTCACATCAGCAATGTCTGAAAGCGATTGGATATATGGGCGGAGGGTCTGGGCTCCAAAGGCACAATTTAGACCAATGGATAATAGTGGTAAATGTCGAACAGAATACCAGAATGCTTCGATAGTTTGACCGGATAGAATTCGACCACTCTTGTCAGTAATTGTACCGGATACCATCACCGGAATATGTGTATCCAATTCATCAAAAACGCTTTGAATGGCAAATAATGCTGCTTTACAGTTTAATGTATCAAAGACCGTCTCAACAATGAGAATGTCTACACCACCCTCTAAAAAAGCCCTAACCTGTTCTTCATATGCTGCCGACATGGTTTCATAATCTACAGCCCGGTAGGCAGGATCAGATACATCTGGTGACATGGAGCAGGTTTGATTTGTTGGACCCAAATCGCCTAGGACGAGGCGCGGTTTATCGGGATTGATTTTGGTGAATTTATCTGCCGCTTTTCGGGCGATGCGGGCCGACTCAAGATTCATTTTATAGACATGCTCGCCCATGCCATAGTCGGATTGAGAAATACCATTGGCATTAAAGGTATTGGTCGTGATGATATCAGCGCCGGCATCAAGATAAATTTCATGGATATCCTCAATAATATCAGGCCGGGTAATAGAAAGCAGGTCATTGTTTCCTTTTAGCGGCTGACTCCAATCGGAAAATATTTCACCCCTGAAATCTGATTCGCTGAGATTATAGGATTGAATCATGGTGCCCATGGCTCCATCCATGACGACTATTCGATTTTTTAATATAGACGTGATATTTTTTTTCATAAAAAAAAACCGACGCTAAAGTCGGTTTATTAATCCCTTTTTAGCCCTTTTCTTTATTGTCGCGGCAATACGGTCAAATGACGACAAATTGTAATTATGTAACGCCTATATATTATCGGAATAATATAGAATTATAAAAGAAAAAATTTATTGAGTGAAGGATGCTTTTATTGAGACTTGAAAATTAGCTATTTAGAAATTATCCGATAATGATATTAATAATTTGCACGATATCCAAAACATTCAGATCACCATCCATATTTATATCACCGGCCCATAACTCATAATCACTGGCAGGATCACCGAGAATGATATTCACCAGCCGGACAATATCCAGGACATTTACTTGTCCGTCAGAATTTAAATCGCCGGGAATTCCCTCTATTCCCTGGTGAAAATAATATGCTCCAATATCGCTTATGCTTTCATCCAGATCGAGTAATGAATTGGGGTCTCCAGCGTCAATGCATGGACTTTCCGGTAAGAGGTGGAAATCCTGCAGATGTATATTCACAAATAATGGGTCATCCTGTTGATTATGGCTACCCCAGACAAAGTCAACATTCAACCAGGGCACCACGCCATCTTCGCCATTGAGGACATTAGAATAATCTATTTCCAAAGCATACATGCCCAAATCATTATATGAGGCAATTTCATCCGGTTGATTTTCCCTGGCGATGGTATTGACAATAAAAGCGCTGGAGTTATTGGTATAGATGCCACCGCCACTCAGGTCATTAGAAATATTGCCAATGACAGTAAGGTTTGAAACATTGAGAACAGAATTACTTCCACCAAATAATCCTCCTGCCAGCCAACCGGCAAAATTGTAAGATATTTCAGTGTATGAAATTGTCAGATTCGATTCCCAGCAGTATATACCGCCGGCCGTACTTTCAGCATTGTTGTTTAGAATCTTGCAGTATTGAATATCCGGTGAGGAATCCTGTATAAAAATGCCACCACCACCAAGGGAATTATTATCAGAAACGATGAGATTCTTTAGCAATGGTGATGAGCCATTTTTGCAGGTTATGCCGCCACCCGTAAATTCCCATATCACATCATTGCCCATGCCATTGGTGATGGTAAATCCGAGTAATTGAGCAAAATGAGTCTCACCAGAATCAAAAGTAACCACACTGGCAAGAGCTCCGCCATTAATTATTGTAGATTCAATAAATCCCGGATCATCATTTTCAATAAAATGTGATGTGACGACAATTTGTTTTCCCATAAAATTGATGTTTTCAAAATATTCTCCCAGGGATACCATAATGGTATCAAAATCTACTGAAACGGTAATCCCATCTTGAATTGTTGGGTAATCAGACGGGATAAATATGGTTTCTGAAAATGATATCTGAATTAAAATAATAAAGATGGCAATTTTGATGGGTTGTGTTTTCATTTTAGGATCCTGAAAAATGTATTTTGCAAATTGATTCTATTTATTAAAGGGTAAAATTATCACTTTGAGTTATCCTATAAAAGCAATACCAAATAAATTTAACTATATTGATTTGATATCTATTGTGTAAAATGAATTAGCCAAAACGTATAAAAAAATCACCGCATATTGCCGCCGACGATATCCTTTAATAGTGTATTGTTTTCAATCTGATTTTGGATGGTTTAAATTTCGCCTTGATCTGCATGGAAATAATTGATAATTAAAAAAAGCGGTAAATGAATAAACGAATCATGGTTACTGGCGGTGCTGGCTTTCTTGGCTCCCATTTATGTGAAAAACTTCTTTGTACTGGAAATGAAGTCCTCTGTGTGGATAATTATTTTACCGGTCGAAAAGCCAATATCATTCATTTGATGGATAACCCGAATTTTGAAGGTCTTCGTCATGATATTACAGTTCCGCTATCCGTAGAAGTGGATGAAATATATAATCTAGCCTGCCCGGCATCACCAATCCAGTATCGTTATGATCCAGTACAGACGACAAAAACCAGTGTTCATGGCGCTATAAATATGCTGGATATTGCTCTGCATCATGATATCAAAATACTACAGGCATCCACCAGCGAGGTGTATGGAGATCCCAGGGTAAATCCGCAACCAGAATCCTACTGGGGGAATGTAAATCCCATTGGACCGAGATCCTGTTATGATGAAGGAAAACGCTGTGCCGAGACCTTGTTTTTTGATTATTATCGCCAATATGGTGTGAAAATTAAGGTTGCCCGTATATTCAATACATATGGTCCGACAATGCTGCCGGATGATGGCAGAGTCATGTCCAATTTTATCATGCAGGCATTGCAAAATAAACCGATCACTATTTACGGCGATGGCTCACAATCCAGGTCATTCTGTTATGTGGATGATATGGTTACTGGATTGACATTATTGATGGATTCTGGAAATGGTTGCACTGGTCCGGTAAATCTTGGCAATCCACATGAAATCACTATGGTTGAATTAGCAAACCTGATTATCAAAATTACAGATTCAAAATCAAAGCTGGTATATCAGCCACTGCCAATAGATGACCCCTTACAAAGGAGACCGGATATAACGATGGCAGAAACCGTTTTGGAATGGAGTCCTCAGGTCAGTCTAGATGATGGACTGGACTCGACCATAAATTATTTTAAAACTATTATTTTGGATACAGAATAAATCAATCATTTCTCCTCGAACACAAATTTAATTAATGTAAATTTGGTATCAGTAATCTGGAGGTTATATGAAGAATTTAAGATTTATTATCACATTTATCCTTACCCTATTTATTTTATCCATCACCAATTGTTATCTCCCGCCTGATAAATCTGATGAAGATTATTACTCTGACACGATCGCTGTGTGGGATAGTGAACATGGTGATATGCATAAACTGATTTTCCATACAATCTATCTTGAAAATAGTACAATTTCGGGGTTTTCCTTAAATACACTTCAAATGGAAACATTTCATATTACTCTTGAGGAAACGGAGAAATTTGAACAAATGAAGAATATTTCAGGGATAAATTCTTATGAAATAAAATGTATTTCCTGTCACCCTGATGTGAAAATGAGTAAAAAACAACGAACCCCTAGAAAGATATTTAACCGAGATTAATGACAGAAAAAAATATTTCTCAAACTGAAATTGATGTAATAGAAAAATGCCTCTATCAATTAACATCAAATCCTAATTATCGTAAAAAAATAAAAAACGCTAAAGATGCCGGGCAGGAATTAATTCTCAATTATCATACGCATTCGGGAGAATCCAAATACTGCATATCCATTCTCACATCAACCAGAAATTTGGTGTCAATGATGGATCAGTCGACTACGAAAAAGTGGGAGGAACTTGCCCATATTAAAGAAGTGGGGGATTCGATTGAAAGGTTTTTACCAATCACGAAGAGTTTTGGTAATTTGTTTAAAATATCCTTTGGTCTATCCAAATTACCATCCGTTTATTTAGATGGAAGTCTAAAAATGAGGGATGAATAATCCCTTCAAATTAATCTAAAAACTCACTTATACATTCAAATGTTCGAGATTTGGATGAGACTGTTTTTCCATTTATTAGTAGGGTGGGGGCACTTTTGATTCCAGCATCACGAGACTTTTTGTGTTCATCCATTATATATCTTCGATATTCATCATTCTGAATGCGCTGTGCCATTGAATCTTCATCCATGCCAATGTTTCTGGCGATCTGCTTTAATTGATTGAGAGATAATCCTTTTTTTGGTTTCTGCATGGCGAATTGATGCTCCAGCATTTCAAAGAATAACTCATATTCTGCGGCGATATACAATGCTTGAATTTGTATGATAGAATATTTCCAAAGCGGTATGGGTTTAAATACGAAATAAACATCATCACCAAAGGCATCCATGGCTTCATCAAGTACACGACTAAGTTTACGACAATGGCTGCAGTTGGGATCAAAAAATTCCAATATGACATTGGCTGCCCCAGGATTACCAATCCGCACATCAAACTCATTGATCAGTGATTGATAATTTGAAATCACAGGTTTTTTGGAATTATAACTGCAATTGTTAATGCTGTTATCTTCAATGGATTTCAATGTTGTTGGTTTTGTCGAGGGATCTACTTGGTTATTTGATTCAAGGGTAGATGGTGTTTCCTCAATAATTTTATTGATTGCCAGTGACTGAAAATATAAGAAATCTACACTGGCGATTGATATGACGATCAATATTGGGTAAAAGACAAATTGACTTGAGGGTTTCCCAAAAATATTTGAGATTTTATATTTTGAGAAGTAGATAATCTGCACAATACTCATCGAAAAAACGGTTACAGCTGATAACAGGCATAGGGCACAATATTCATCCAATACCGTCTTTTGATAATAAACCAGATGGATGGAATAGAAAAGCCCAAAGGTAATAAGTATCAGACGGATTAAGCGAAGCGATTTGACATGTTTTCTTAATCGGTAAATGAAAATTTGAAGAACGACAAAAAATATATAGTATGCCATTCCCAGATATACATTTGAAATACCAAAGAGGTTACCTCCTTCGCTATCCAAAACGGATTCACAGTCAAAGGCTTCCTCAACTGCTTCAGAGGTGGTAAAACCCATGCAGCCGCGGTCAAACCCCCGCTCATTCATAATATAGAGATGGACCGTTACCAGAATGCCAAAGAGTCCAAGGTAGAAGAGAATTCTCTCGAAATATTTTTGCTGTTTATTCATTGATCTTTTCTTAATTCTTCTTAAAAAATAGTTAAAAATTTATTGTGAAATCACCTACGTGAGAAAGCCAAATATAATAAATAACGAGAATGGATCAAGTTATATAGTTGGAATTACGAATGGAATAGGGTGATATTGAGTTTTATAGAAATAAATCTTGGACAGGGATAGAAGTATACTGTAATATTGGTCATCATATGACTGTCAGTCATTTAGTAATTTAAACTTATGGGAACATTAGAAAGAAGACAAAGAGAAAAAGAACAACGCCGCATGGAGATTCTGTCTGCTGCGAGGGAGATATTTTTTGCAAAAGGATTAGAAGGGTCCACAATGGATGAGATTGCCGATAAAGCTGAACTCAGCAAAGGCACTCTTTATCTGTATTTTAAAAGCAAGGACGAACTCTATGTGTCCCTTTTATCTGAAGGAACCGAAATTTTTACAAATATGATGCTTGAGTCTATCTCACAGAATATGATAGCAGCAGATAAACTTCGAAGTATAGGAAATGCCTATTATCGTTTTTATGATGAATATCCACAATATTTTAAGATTCTATTTTTACTGCAGCATGGTGAATTTTCTGATGACAAAGTCGATGAGGATATACAATCAAATTGCATGTATGAAGCTGGAAGATCTCTAAATTTAATTGAATCCATTTTAATCGAAGGTGTTGAAAAAGGAGAATTCAAAATCAAAGATAGCTGGCAGGCCACTTTATTTGTCTGGGCATCTGCAAATGGGGTCTTTACAATTGCTGCCGAAAAACACCATGAATTCATGAAAGAATTCAATACAAAAGAACTATTAGATTTTACAATGGATAGAATTATCTCAAGTTTGAGATAATAATTATAAACGACATAATTATACTCAAAGGAGTATTTTTTTGTCTCTGATTATGACTGATAGTCATTAATTAACTGAAAGTACTGTTTAAAAGGAAATTTTATATGAAAGTATTTACCGATATACTCATTCGGTTTCCCAGACTCATTCTGGCTACCATGTTTTTTCTCACAGTTCTCATAGGACTAGGTATGTCAAAATTAGAAATCAGAGACAGTTATGATTCTGATTTACCTGCCAACGATGCAATCGTCAAAACAAATGATCTTCTTGAAGAGATTTTTGGTGAGAAGGATATTCTGATGATAGCAGTTATCTCAGAGAATATTTTTGCACCTTCCACATTACATAAAATCCAGCTTATCTCAGAAGAAATACTGAAGATTGACGGCGTCATTCAAGATCAGGTTACCAGTCTATCTACACTCACAAGTATTGAAGGAAATGATTGGGGTCTTGAGGTAGGTGACCTGATGGAAGATATTCCAACTACAAATGAAGAGATTTCTGAACTAATAAAAAAAGTAAAATCCAATCCACTATTTTATGGGAAACTCATTTCTGAAGATCTTAATGCTGCATTGATTCTGGCAAATATGGAGCGGAGTGCCGATAATCAAGCTGTTCATAATGAAGTATATAGCATCCTTGGAAAATATACAGGTCCAGAAAAATTTTATCCAAATGGACCAGCGGTAATGTCGGCTGAAGTAGATAATGGCATTGAAGAGGATGTATCCACGCTCATGCCTATTGCAATCCTGTTTATAATGATCGGTTTTTTTCTTTCATTTGGGAAAATGAGGGGGGTATTTCTTCCATTTACCGTGGCTATTACCAGCATCGTTTGGGCGATGGGTTTTGCAGGGCATGCCGGTTTTGGCTTAACGGTCGTCTCAAATGCAGTGCCTATGGTAATGATTGCCATAGCCAGTTCGTACGGTATCCATCTGATGCACCGCTACTTTGACGATGTTAAAACAATGGACCGGATCTCGGCGGTAAAATCAACAATAATGAATATGGGTCCACCAATAATTCTTACTGGTCTCACATCTGCAGCAGGATCAGCAACATTAGCCGTATTTAAAGTAACCTCCCTTCGTGAATTTGGAATCATTACCTCCATTGGCATACTCTCAGCCCTGGTCATCACCATGGTCATCCCACCAGCAATTCTTGTGTTACTCAAGAAACCAAAAGGAATATCTAATGGTTTTGGTGAAGGACTTGAAAAATTTTGGGAAACGATTCTTTCTGCGATAAATACTATTTCCACCAGCAAAGTGAAATGGATCAAATTGGTAACTCTGTTGATTGTTGTAATTTCATTTATTGGGATTACAAAAGTAAAGTTTGGTTCAGATTATGTGTCAATGTTTCCCAGTGATCACCGTATTCATAATATATTTGAAGCATTCAATAACCATTTGGGTGGATCCCGTTATTTCAATATTATGATTTCCGGGACAGAGCAAGATGATATAACCGAGCCTGAGTTACTAAAGTCTATTGCAGAATTTCAGTCATATGCCGAATCCCTTCCAGATGTTGGGTATACAGATTCATTTGCTGATATAATCCGTCGTATAAATGTTGTGATGAATGATGGAGATGTAAACTTTGACCGCATCCCTGACTCACAAGAAATGATTTCACAGTACCTGCTATTATATTCAATGTCCGGTGACCCTGGTGATTTTGAGGATATCGTCGATTATGACTATCAGCGGGCAAAAATTCGAGTAATGATTCAAACATCCGATCAGGAAAGACATCTGGAGTTACTCGCTAGCTTGACATCCTGGGGGAAGGAGAACTTTCCGGCAAATGTCACAATTGAATATGGCGGCTCGGTTATGATTTGGCTGGCATTAATCCAGTATATCGTTGTTGGTCAGGTGCAAAATGTAATTCTGGCATTATTGATTGTATTCATGTTCTGTGCCTTTGTATTCAGGTCATTCAGCGCCGGGTTACTCAGCATTGTACCATTGACAATATCCTCACTCATTACATTTGGGTTGATGGGTTACCTTGGTATCAGGTTAGAGATGGGCACAGCCATAGTAACGGCAATTGCCGTTGGCGTAGGTGTGGATTTTTCTATCCATTTTATAAGTCGTTTTAAAGATGAATATCAAATATCCAATGACCTAACTACTGCCGGCGCAGTAACAATGTCTACAGCTGGAAAAGCCATTATTTTTGATATGATATCCAATATTTTGGGGTTTTCTGTGTTATTATTTTCAGGTTTCACTCCTATACAAAACTTTGGCTGGTTGGTCTCCCTGACGATGATCACCAGTGGATTTGGTTCTCTCATCCTTTTACCCCCACTGATTACCAATCTAAAACCAAAATTCATCATCCAGGGTCCAAATGCTAAGAATAATATATCAAACACTATAATACAGGATTTGCTAAAAAAAGATGGCGTAGTGGATGCCGTATAAAAACAAATGGTTATGGAAACCATCAGGAATTCATAATAACAAATGAATTTGACATCAAAAACAGGAAATCAATTATGACAATATCAAAAATATTTATTTTAATCATATTCACATTTTCATCGATGTGGGGCCAAAACATGAATGCAATTGAAATCATGAAAAGAAATGATGCCCAGACGGATTCACGAGATTCCATGGGTGAGTTCACCATGAAACTAATCAATAAAAAAGGCAAAGTACGATCTCGTACGGTTATCCAATACTCAATGACCGATGACAAAGGTTTGGAAAAGTCAATAATCAAGTTTACGGCTCCGGCAAATGTTAAGGGCGTTGGACTCTTGACTGTTGAAGAAATGGATCAGGATAATCAGTGGTTATATCTACCGGCAACAAAACGAGTCCGTCGTATTTCATCAAATCAGAAATCAGATAGTTTTATGGGTTCAGATTTTACCTATGAAGACATTGAGAGGAATGATCTGGATGACTACACATATAATCTTGTTGGCGAAGAAATAATAAGCGGTACCGACTGTTATATTATTGAGAGTCGTGCGATCAATGAAAAAATTCTAAATGAAACAGTATATGGTTATACAAAAATGTGGGTCAGCAAGGATCATTTTTTACAGATTCAAGTCAATTTTTATAATAAAAAGAATGAATTGATAAAGGTTATGAGAAATAGTGAGATATCACAGCTGGCAAACACGGAAAAATGGCGGGCGTATCATATAATAATGGAAAATATCAAATCCGGTCATCAAACCGAACTGATATTTAAGGAAATGCAAATAAACCAGGGTGTGGAAGAGAGCTATTTTACTCAGCGGTATTTGAAAAAGGGATAATAACTGTCATTAAATTTTCACTGGATAAATTTTTTGAAATAACATTATATATGTAAGTAAGTAATTACTTACATTATGATTATGGATCAAGTAAAAAGAAAGACATCTGCTGAAAGACAGATTGAAATTATACAGGCAGTAATAAAAATTATTGGTGAACAGGGATTTTCCTCTTTGAAAACCAATACGATTGCTGCTGAGATGGGTATGTCATCTGGAGCTATTTTCAGACATTTCAGCTCTCTCGAAGATATTTTCAGACAAGTGGTCATTTATTGCATCGTAAAAATTGAAGAGACATTCCCAGATATATCTCTGCCACCATTTGAACGACTCAAAACTTTAATAACAAACAGGGTGAGGTTATTCGAATCTTCACCTGGTTTGGCATGGCTCTTACGATCCGAACAATCCTTATTAATCTTGCCGGAAGATTCCGTTGTCACCCTCAAAGAGATTACCATTAAATCTAAAAAATATATTCTCGATTTACTGGAAGAAGGCATGGCATCTGGAATTATCCGTTCAGATATTGAAGCAAAAAATTTACTTATTCCCGTAATAGGCACAACTCATACTATCATTGGAATACATGGAATCAGAGGTGGCGCTGGCTACTCAAAAACAGAATTTGATCAGGCTTTGTTGGCTTTGGAAAGGCTGATAACATCCCCTGATCAGTTGGATTAAATCATCATTTAGAAATTAAAATAAAAGGAAAGTTATGTCAATTAATTTAGAATCAAGTGTAGGACAGATAGCTACAGATCATCCACTGGCAACAAGAGTATTTTCACGTCACAATATTGATTTTTGCTGTGGAGGTGGGAAGGCCCTGAAGGATGTTTGTGAGCAGGCAGGTCTTAATACTGATAAAATACTCGCAGAAATTCAAAACGAATTAAGCAATAAATCCAAAAATGACACCCAGTGGGACAAAGAATCACTTTCAGATTTAATAGACCATATTCTCAATATCTACCATAGACCTTTGGATGAAGAATTACCCAGATTAGAATATATGGTGCGAAAAGTTCATGATGTGCATGGAGATAAGAATCCAAAGATGTTTGCAGAACTTAAACAGACTTATCTGGATCTCAAAAACGAACTTGATGCTCATATGATGAAAGAAGAGCAGATTTTATTTCCGATGATAAAGGGTGGTAATGGAAGTATGGCGATGGGTCCTGTTCATGTCATGCAGATGGAGCATGATTCGGCTGGATCAGCTTTAAAAAGAATGCGTCAATTGACCAATAATTACCAGGTACCAGATGAAGCCTGTAATACCTGGAGAGCTCTATGGGTTGGATTAGAAGCATTTGAAGAATCTCTGCATCAGCATATTCATCTTGAAAATAACATCCTGTTTCCCCGTGCATTAAACGGTTAAAAAAGACAAAAAATAGTACAATAAAATCAAAATCCTATTTTGATTAATTTGAGAGATGGGCATTCAAATGTTTATCAAACATGACAATTAGCTCATCTCTTGAATAATTATGGTTGGGATTATCATTTTCCAGCACAATCTTCTTTAACAATCCATTTATAACTCTGTCACCTTCCCATTTTGTACCAACCAGATAACATGGTTTTGGATTTTTTGAAAACAAGGCATGATGAACACCATCGGTAACAATTTTTGGAGATGATGGTTTTCGATTGGATTTTGATTCCGGTTCATCGTCTGGAATGGATGGCGGTTCCTGGAAGGATTCTAATACCTGATCCGCTTCATCTTTAAATGGTGACAATGCCCTTTTAAACCGTCGGATTATACCAGGCATTGAGTTTGAAACGATATCCGTCTCGATACCACCTGGCTGTACAATGCTCACATTGACATCATGTGCTTCCAACTCCAATCTTAATGCAGTAGTATATGCCTCAAGGGCATGTTTGGTCATTGTATAGGGTCCAAAATATTTGTCTGTAATCATTCCTCCCTGCGAGCCGATATTGACGATTCTCCCTGATGATTCGATAAGTAAATCAATAAAAGCATTGCTCATTCGCCAGGGTCCATAGACATTAACATCAAATATTTGATGGAGTTCTGCTTCATTCCATGTAGTAAATCCACCAAGCCCTCCCAGCCCGGCATTATTGACCAACCCAAACAATCCCGTGTTTTTGGATTTCACAAGTGAAACTGCGTTGGTAATTTGGTCTGGTTTGGTGACATCGAGCTGGAGGGGGATGACATTTTTGATTTTATCTAAATTATCTAAATCGGTTTTCATTCGGGCAGTTGCATAAACCGTGTGATTCAAATCAGCTAAATGTTTAACGATGTCCAATCCAATACCTGAACTTGCCCCAGTGATTAAAAAAGCTTTTGACATATGTCGATTCCTCTTAATAATTTGACTACAAATTTAAGTATGGAATTTTGATAACATAAATAAATTATTGATGGACAAGGGGTTTGCAATGATTTTAACAGCATTAATATGCATGGTGTTGAAAGATTCAATAAAATCGTACCTACAAACAAATTAACCACGGGAATAAATAAATGAGAAAAATTCTAATCATATTTAGCTTATTATCAATTGGGTTATCAAATGAAACTACTCTCGGTGGTCTGGTATTCTTTGATTACACATACGATTTGTCTAACGAATCTGATGCGTTTAATGAGTTCAAATTTAATCGGAGTTATTTTACTTTTGAAAAAAGTATGTCTGATGGTATTTCATATAAATTCCAAACAGACATGGGTTATAAAGAAGACGGTAAAAATTATATCTTTGTTAAAAATGCATTGGTCAAATGGGGATTTGGTAATGGTAATCTCATTGTTGGATTACAGGGAATGAATGTGTTTAATGTATCTGAAAAAACATGGGGTTATAGGTTTTTAGAAAAAACTCCGCTAGACAAAAATAAATTAGCAGGCTCTGCGGATATGGGGATTGGTTATGCTGGGCATTTCAATGATCTGAACTACAGTGTTTTAATTACAAATGGAGGTGGATATAAAGTAGCTGAGGATGACAAATACAAAAAGGTCTCTGTTCAGGTCTTCCATGGTGAAAAGAAATTGGTAAAAAATGACGGTTATAATTTTGGTCTATCCTATACTTTTGAAGGCTATGATGTGGATTCAAATACTTCCGATTCAAAATCGCTAATATCAGTATTTAGTGGTTTTGCTGGTAATGGTATAAGAGTTGGAGGTGAGTTTGATTTATTTACCGATGGTGGTTCCGATGTGGACAGCCAAATCATATCTGCCTATGGGAATTATAAATTTTCAGACGATTTAGAGGGATATCTGCGAGTTGATAAATTTGATCCAGATATTGATGATGAGAACGATTATGAAACCTATTTGATTGTTGGTTTGAGTTATCATCCTATCAAAGGATTAACTATAGCACCCAACCTTAGATTACTAAAACCTGAGCTAGGAGATGATTTGAGTTTGTTTGCCGTGAATTTTGAATTTAAATTTTAAATTCTATTGAATGTTATGAAATGTTGAAAATCATCATCGAAATTGCATAATAAAGTAGGCAAACTGTAAACCATCATATAATCCATGAGAAATTATTAAAGGAAGCAGGCGTCGGTACTTATAATAGTAAAAGCAGACTATAACGCTTTTTAAGCCGATAGAGATTATTCCCGCCACACCTTGATAAAGGTGAACGGTTCCAATAAGCATTGAGGTGAGGATAATGACAGAAACTTGCCAGTATTTATCGTTGCTAATATTCCATAAACATTTGAGTAAAAAAACCCTGGATAATTCTTCAAACAGGGCAATCCCTATCCACAAAACAGGTCCAAACCACAGGGCCATCACCACAGGGTTATGAGACATGTCAATAATGGTATCAATCAATTCAGTATTTGGTGGTCCGCTTGATGGTAACCAATGCATTAGTGTAAATCGTTCAATAAAAAACAAAGTAAAATAAATGATTGTCAACCCTAAACCTACCAAGGCATCATTTGTGATATTTCCTTTTCCATCATTGAATGTGGATCTAAAATCCTGTTTAAGAAGATATCGATTGAGACCTAAAATCAAAATAATGCTGCCGCCGCCGAAAATGAGAGGATACATGATCATATCTGCAGTACTAAAATTCTCAGACTGAGTTAATCTATACCAAATCATGACAAGATTTATTGGCAGAATACCAATGCCAATGGCAGCAAGATTCCTTGATGCCATGTTTCTATATTGGGTCAACGCTAATTATTTATTTGACAGTTTCTGGTGTATTTGTTTTAGTTCGGATAATATTTCATTGAGCACGTTTTCATTTGAACTAATTATCGGTTCAGCAGCTGTTGTAGCTTCTGATACAGGATGGAGAAACTTCAACTTTTCTTTTAGTTGACCATGCAGCGAATTATAATCTATTAATCCTACTAAGCTTCCTTCATAACCAGTGGGGGATTGAGATTGACCTGCTGTTTGAATATTTATCGAGCCAATTCCCAGATAACGATCAAACAATGTTCTCTGTAGGGCAAAATCAGTAACAGAACGATAGGGTATATTTTGTTGTGTTTTGGTAAGGATGCCCTTATGAATGGTTATTCGATCATTACGAATAACGTACTCAAGATTTTTTATCCACAACTTTATAATTGGGACGGAGATTGCCCACATGAGGACCACAGATATGATCCAAACCATATAAATTATTGGAAGTGTGGCATATAATTCTGGAGACGAGATTATAAGATTTAGAACAGAAAAGCAAATGACTATTAACAGGAGTAGTCCTGTAATGACTGACAATATTAATACACATTTTTTGAAATATATCTTATCGGGTTTGATTGAATTATCCATAAATATCCTTTTTTAATTTCATATAATCAGAAGGAAATCCAAAGATACAAAAAGAATATTAAAATCAATATAAGTATCACTGGACAGGTATTAAAAATTAATCATTTTTGGGAGAATATGTTTTGCAAAAGAAATTCTATAGATGCTATAATTGATTTCACTTTTGAAAATTAAAAACACTCTCAGCTTCCGTTGAATCAGATAATAAATAACTCCATTGAAAAGATCTTATTATATTGTTTTTGTTAAAGTAAAAATTTTAATAAATAAGACTTGTTTAGTCGGGTATACTATTTTTATTTTTTTGACGGGATTGATTCCTAATAAATAATTTTTGTTTATCAACCCAGAATAATAATATTTAATAATCAATTCTAATTACGCTTATTAACAAAATAAATAGCCTCGGAAAATTATATATTTTTCGATAATATTTTTTTGTTATAGTAGTTACCGCAACATAGACATACTCAATCTTTCCAGAGTTAAATTGAATCATGTGAAGATGTAATGTTGTATAATTATATACATATTGTTAATCATATATATGAAAACATATATTGATTTCCTTAGTATCGAAGCGTTCGAATTTGAAATATGAATTAATTCAACTTGATAACCGAAAGGTTATGAAATCATAAAACCAACAATAATAACGGAGAAACAATTATGAGAATATTTATTCGATTAATGCTCACATTAACCCTAATAACCTATGGATTATCCTATGATTCATATACCTCTGATTCAAATAATATTCAGAAAACTGCAAAAGATCAGTTGACATTGAATGATCAGGATGATAATAGTTTATTTACAACCCAGGTCATCGATGGTGATCCATTAGATATAACTGTATCGGATGCAGGCATGATAAATGTGGTCTACAATAATACTCAACAGTATTTTTCACCATTCAGAACATTCCTTTTCCTTAATGGTACAACCATTTCTAATTTAAATAACTACACAGCAGTTTCAAATGATCAGCCAGACCCATGGACAATTGTCACTGTATTGGATGACAACACTTCAAACATCAGAATAACCCAAACCATATCATATACCCAGGGAAGTAAATATTATACAGTCAACTGGTCATTAGTGAATAACAGCGGCAATACATATACAGATTGTCGATTAATTCATGGCGGTGATACCTACTTTGGTGGCTTCGATTCGTCAGAAGGTCATTATGATGCCTCACTGGGAATGGTATATTTGACAAATCCCGATCCAAATGTTGATGGATTGATGGGATTCTACGGACATCCAAGTACACCTGCTGATCATTATTTTGAAGGATATTACGGTTCAAACTATGCACATATGCAAGCCGGAATGCTTCCAGATTCAGTTAATGGTTCATTTTTGGATGCTGGATACTCATTGCAATGGAATAATGATACATTCTCCCCCGGGACTGCATGGTCAATTACTGCCTATGAAAAATGGACAGCTGCCGGAACGGTTCAGGTTATTGCTCCAGCACCACAGACTGCTAACTCAGGTGAAACTGTGAATTATAATTTTATTGTTCAAAATCTTCAAAATACATCAGATACTTTTAATCTATCAGTCCAGTCTTCACAGGGATGGTCAGTCTCATTGGCTAATGGATCATCTATAGTTGTTGAAGCAGCATCTTCAGCAAGCGTCAGTGTTAATCTAACAATACCTGATCTTGGTGTGGGCACATATAATGATGTATTGACCCTTACTGCTACGTCACAATCAGATGGAGAAGTAACAAATAATGACGCGGTTACAACAACAGTTGAGGTTACAGATATTCCTGGTTGTACAGATTCAAATGCCTGTAACTATAATCCGGATGCAACCGTAAATGATGGTTCATGCGTTGCTCCTGCTGGTTGTAATGGCTGGTGTGCTGGTGATGACGGTGGCCCTCTTGATAATGACTGCTCTGGCACATGTGGTGGAGATGCATTCATAGATGATTGTGGTGTTTGTGATGGTAACAACCAGGATATGGATTGTGCCGGTGTGTGCAATGGCGATTCTGTAGCTGATGCTTGTGGTGTCTGTGATAACGATTCATCAAATGATAACGCCGATATGGATTGTGCCGGTGACTGCTTTGGAAGCGCTTTTGAAGATATTTGTGAAGAATGTGTTGAAGGAAGCACTGGACTCGAAGAATGTACAGGTGAAACATTACTTTACTTTGGTGATGTCAATTACCAAGATGATACCATTGATATTAGGATGACAAATGAAGCCCAGGTATTTGGATTCCAATTCCAAATAGAAGGCTCTTTGGCAATGATCGATATAACCGATGTCTCTGGTGGAGTTACTGAATCTGAAGGATTCAATGTGGAAATAGGTGGAGACAATATTGTCATTGGTTTCTCATATGATGGTGAGTCAATTCCTGCTGGTGATAACCTATTGGTTACGCTTCATTTTGATGGATGTAGCAATAATGTTCTTTGCATAACATATCCAGAAATTGCCGGTGTGGGTCCAATGTTGTTACCAGTTGAAGTAGGTGATTGCATCGATTTTGCCTCAGAAGTAGGTGATGTGAATTTTGATGGCCAGATTGATATTGTCGATATCACAGTGATTATCAGTATAATATTTGGTGATGTTGAGCCAAATAATTGTCAGTTTGTCGCTGCAGATGTATTCACTGATAATAATATTAGTGTTATCGATATTGTTGATCTTGTTCAAATAATTCTTGGTGGTCCAGTTGCAAAAGGTAATTCTATTACCAATGCTAATCTGGTAAATAACAATGGAGAATTGACAATTTCATCTGACGGAGATATTGCTGGGCTGCAAATTGAATACATTGGCAATTTTGAAATTAGCCAGTCATTTTTATCACCAGGTTGGGAAGTTCATTACTCTGACAATACAATGTTAATTTTCAGTACAAATGGAACATCATTACAGGGTGATATGCTATTTAGTTATACTGGTGAGTTTGATATCGTTTCCAATACGGTTGCCGACTGGCAGGGTAATAGCGTCACAGCAAGTTTAAATTCCCTTATGCCTTCGGAATATGTATTACATGAAGCGTACCCAAATCCTTTTAATCCTGTCACATCAATTAGTTTTGAATTAGCTGAAACATCTAATATCTCATTGCTAATTTATGATATGAACGGTAGGGAAATATCCAGTCTTGCCAATGGAGTTATGTCTGCTGGTTATCACAATATCAAATGGAATGCTCAAGGCTATTCATCTGGTATCTATTTTGTGAAGATGGTTACCTCAAATTCAACTATGACACAAAAAATAATATTGATGAAATAAATATTTCGTAAAACTATATTGGGAGCTGGATATTTCCAGCTCCCAATACTTCCATCATTCTGAAAGAAATCAGAAAATTATAAATATATTAATTACTGCCAATAATCAAATTAACTACCAGAACAATATCCAGGACATTGATTAATCCATCGCCATTCAAATCACCAGCCCATAATTCATAATCGGATGATTCAACTGGCACTAAGATGGCATTGACCAGCATGACAATATCCAATACATTGACGATTAAATCATTATTGTAATCACCTACCAACGCCGATGGTGCATTGTATAAACCAGAATAGGTGTTTATGAATAATTGTTCAGAACCATTATCTGAAATGCTGAGGATGTCATATGTGGAAAGACTTTCAAGACCATTATTTTCCTCAATCCAATTTACACCGCTGTCATCTGACAAGTAAACTCCTCCGTGGTTTGTTAAAGCAAACATCCTTTCTGGAACGACTGATGATAAAGAGATTTCACGTACACCAATTTCAGGAAAAGTTTGACTCCAAGGATTCCAATTTTGTCCATTATCAACGCTTCTCCAAATTCCAAAGTAATTGTCAGAAGATGCACCATATATGATTCCCTGATTTTCAGGATCAAATTTTACGTCACTGAATACTCTCCATAAATCCGGATAGTGAAAAATTTCCATCCAACTATCGCCATAATCATATGATTCGTATACACGTCCATTTCGGCCACCGGATACTATAATGTGTCCAGATAGAAATGGATCACTATCTATGGTAGGTGCATTATGCAAATTGGGTTCAGTGGAAATTAGCTCCCAATAATCTCCGCCATCAGATGTGCGGAATATATCATAGTTTCCATAAATATAGATATGCTCAGGCTGCACAGGGTCAATGGTAATTTGCCAAAAGGGGTCATAATCATTCAAGCCGTTACTGCAACGCTCCCAGTTATCACCATTATCGAATGTTCTGAAAACACCGCGGGTAGTGGTAAAATAAATTGTTCCAGGATCAGTTGGGTGGAAAGCTACATTCCAACCAGATGGGTGATATGCGTCTATTTGATTATTGATATTTTCCCAATTAAGACCACCATCAATGGAGCGGAAAATACCGAGGCCGCCAATAATATGAAAAAGTACGCTTTCATCAAGTGGAGAGGCATAGACATTGCCGCCGCCGATTTGGAAATCTTCATCCAAACGATCCCAGTTGTTGCCATTTTCAGAAACATATAATCCGCTGTCATAACCGCTGACAATGAATCTTGAATATTCATAGGATACGCTTAAAATGGCCTGAGTTCCAAAATAACTTGGCAATCCATCATTAAAAGATTGCCAGGAAAATCCACCATCGTAAGATTCCATAACCCCAAAATAATAAGATGACATGAGTATATGTGAATTATTTGAACGATCAACGGTTATATTGTAATAACCGGGATTCTGGTGTAGATAATCATTATCTGTTTCCAGTCCCGGTACAGCAATACTGCTCCAAACTTCACCATTATCATAACTCAGCAAAATACCTTGATTATTTGATGCAACGATAAAACTATCGTTTACGATATCGATGGCAGCGCCTCGAAAAATAATCTCGTAGTCAAACATGGCCGTAGTCCAGGATACCCCACCATCACTACTTATGGCCATTTGATCCTGGGCGGCAATAATTAATCGGTTTGGATTATTTAAATCCACCTTTACATCATTGATATTGCTGCTGAGCGGATTATTTTCATTTTGGTAGCCCCAATTTGCTCCACCATCTGATGATCGGTATATTTTTGAATTGCTACCGGCATAAACAATATCAGGATCAGAATTTGCGAAAGTTACCCAGGTTGGATATTCTCCCGAGAACTGTTCCACAATATTTGTCCACGAGAGTCCTCCGTCAGAAGAAAGAAAAAATCCGGACTCGGCACCGCTATTCGGACGGCTGGCAAAGATAAGGCGATTATCATCGGCAGGAGAAAGGGCCATGCCTTTAGATACATTCCAGGTGTTAACATGTCCAGTTGAATTCCAGGTAATACCGCCATCAATGCTTTTCCAAACGCCACAATCTTGAACATTTGCATAAAAAGTGGATGGATTTGATGAGGATTGAACCAACTGATACACCCTTGCCCCGTCAAACTGATGAATTTCATCCCAGGTAATCCCAGCCCAAATAAAAGGATTCACTACAATGGTGATGGCTAATGAAATTAGAAATATTTTTAAATTCTTCATAATTACTCCTTATCAGTTAAATGGTCTTAAAATTTCACTAAAAACAAAAAACCTGCAAGTGTCCCTGCAGGTTCATTATTAATTAAAATTTAAGTAAATATTCATATCTTTTAATTGTATATATTCTTCGCAAAAAGCGAAAATAAAATTACAAATAATAGTATTATTATTTGAGGAATAATTATAAGGATTACTTGATTAAAGTAAGAAAACTGAAACGTAGACCAAGGGATTATCTTTATATTAAAAAAAATAGATTGCCAGCAACCTTGTGGCAACATTATTAATGTTTTATGTCCGTCGCTTTTTTGGGAAAAACAACACCAGCAACCAGCAAAGTGCAGTAAATGCAGTTCCTACTAAAACCAGAAATGTATAAGAGGTATGGGCACCAAATGAAAGCTTCCATGATTCGTAAAACTTTCCGCCCAGTATACTCGAAAGTGATACACTGAAGTTGCTCAGTGACATGAGTAAGGCAAATACGGTTCCTGCTGCAGCTGGTTGACAATAGCGACTCGCCAGTTCCAATTGTGTTAGATTTGTGACCATATATATAAAACCACTGACAAAGCTGATAATGATGGCAGAGGTCTCAGATCCTAAACCCATATAGACGATATTTGACAGTACCATAAAAATCACTGAGCCGTGAAGCAGAAAACGAAGTGGTACCCGTTTGGCAAATAAACCATAAAGAATGCAGGAAAGAATCGAAGCAAAACTACTGATTGTGTAGGTATAACCGATAAATTGTTCAGAAAATCCCAGCTCCTCACTCATATGAACATATAAGACATCGGCAGAGAAAGGATTAAAACTTAAGAAAAAATAAAAGATGGCAATGAGAATGACGATACGAGTGCGGGCCGCTTCGCCAAGAACTTTTATTGCTCGTTTTAACTGGCCACGATGCAATTCGGGCCGCGGTTTTTCTTTTATATGAAAGATGGCAATATAAAGTGCAACCAAACCCAGCAATGAGCAAATGAAAAATCCAAGGCGTTGCTGCCCGTGTTGACTTAACCAGCCACCTCCTACACCGCAAAGCAGGCCGGCACCATACATAGCACCCCATTGCGCCGACTGCAGTCTGCCGGTAATGCCCAATGGCTGACCAGCCTCAATCATGGTGGCGTCAGTCACTACATCCTTGAAAGCGATACCAACGCTGGGTAACAGTAACAAAAATAGGATAAGAGTTGTCGCTGCAGGAACGAGAGGCAGAAAGGTGGCGGCAAGAAATCCACCAAACATAAGTAAACTTGAAAGAATCATATAACTCCTGCGCCGAAGTCCTTTGATGGGGATAAAATCAGACAATAAACCAAATAATGGTTTGATGTACCAGGGAATTCCAAGGAGAAACATAAAGGTGGCAATCTCAGCACTGTCACTTCCCCAGTTTCTGAGCATTGACCGAATAGGCTGAGACAACAGACCGGCAGTCGGTTCACCCATGCCCTGTACAAAGTAAAGAGCTGTAAATATAATAAAGAGTTTTCTTGTGGTATTTCTAGTCATGAGTCATATTGGACATCAGGTTTTCCGGCAAAATTATTTCAGGTCATTTTTCCAATTAGTTATGTATAGAGTAAAATCAAATATGATTTTAAACATAATTGCCATCTCAAACCGCATGGTGATTTATACTCAGCATTTTGTCAACTATCGATGATATAATTTATAACTGGTTGTTGTATACAATGTAGCTGGTCAATATCAATTGTTAATCACCTACAAACAGTTGGCATAAATACAAAATCGATATTTTATTATCATAAAAGGATAAATTTATATGTATAGGAAAATATATATTAATCCTTAATAATAAACAATTTATCAAAATTAATGCTTGTTGTGCTTTTATAACTGTAACTATATTTGTTACAAATAAAAGGGGTGCAATGAATACAAGTAGTAAGTTTGTAGTTGCAGTACATATACTGACGCTTTTGTCAAGCCAAAAAATTCTTTTGGGTGAGAAGTCACTTATGAAAAGTGATTTTATAGCCAGAGGATTGAATACAAATCCAGTGGTTATTCGAAGACTGTTGAGTTTGCTGAAAGCAAAGAAATTTGTTGATTCCAAAGCAGGTCCCAACGGTGGCTTCTATTTCATATATGATCCATCTACTGTAACCCTTGCCATGATTCATGATATTGTCGAACCTGGCAATTTGTACCATATGTATTATTCATCACCAAACCAGGAATGTCCCTTTGGATCTCACATCCATGGTTATCTCAAAACATTATTGTGTAGTGCCGAAGCATCGTTTAAAAAAGTACTCGATGAAAAATCATTACTGGATTTGGTAAATGACGTGCTCAATAAAATTGAGCACAAAAAGAATCTCACAAAAGAAGAATTCGCTTCAGAATTGAAAAAAAATATGAAGGAAATCAGTTTAAAATGTTAACAAAAATGATATAATCCTCCTTATAAAAAATCACAATTAACAAAAAATAAAGAAGATAATAATCCCTGAAAGGAAAAAGGAATGACAGGAAAAGAATATTCTCGATTTGAACAGTTCATAATGAACTATGTTGACAAGGTAATTCGGTTTAAATGGCTGGTATTGATCACCAGCATAATATTAGCCGTACTTGCTGTTATGGGTGCTAAAAACCTGAGGATTGACACTGACTACCGTGTTTTCTTCAGCGAGGATAATCCACAGCTGCAAGCATTCGAGGAAATGCAGAAAATATATACAAAAGGCGATAACATCATGTTTGTTATTGCAACTGAAACTGATGAAATATTTACTAATCAAACCCTTGATGCTATCGAGAAGTTGACTGAGGAAGCATGGCAGGTTCCATTCTCAATCCGTGTAGATGCCATAACAAATTTTCAACATACAAGAGCTGAAGAGGATGATTTGATTGTTGAAGATCTCATTCAAAATGCCTTGCAGGCATCATCTGACGAAATGCAAAATGCCAGGGTCATAGCTGTTGAAGAGCCATTTCTTGTAAAGCGGTTAATTAATGAAAATGCCAGTGTCAGTGCTGTTAATGTCACACTTCACTTTCCGCAAAAATCTATTTCCGAAGTACCTGAGGCGGTGAATTATTGTCGGGATTTAGCAGCAAAATATGAGTCGGAGTATCCTGGTATAAAAATTTATACAACTGGATTAGCCATGTTGAATAATTCATTTTCTGAGTCCAGCCAAAAAGATATGACTAGCTTGATCCCCCTGATGTTTCTATCGATGTTTCTGATAATGTTCTTCTCGATAAGGTCTGTCAGCGGTACTATTGCTACAATCGGAGTTGTTGTTTTCTCAATGATGGTTGCCATGGGAATGGCAGGTTGGTTTCACACAGGAATCACACCACCATCCGCTCAGGCACCAACAATCATCATGACTTTGGCAATTGCCGATTCAATCCATATTCTGGTAATAATGTTGAGATCTATGGCTCGGGGAATGAGTAAGTATGACGCCATTAAGGACAGTGTTAGGATCAATTTTCAACCGATCTTATTAACCAGTCTTTCAACAGTTGTCGGTTTTCTCACCATGAATTTTAGTGATGTTCCACCGTTTCATCATTTAGGCAATATCACATCGGTTGGTATCACAGCAGCATTTCTTTTTTCCGTCATAACGCTTCCAGCAATGGTGGCTATCTTACCAGTAAGAGTAAAAGTAAAACCGGAAATAGTTGATGATTCTCCATACATGAACAAATTGGCTGAATTTGTCATTCGAAATAAAAATCCACTTTTCTACAGCTCTATGGTAACTGCCGGTATAATCTCATTATTTGTATTAAAAAATGAATTGAATGACAGCTTTGTTGATTATTTTGATGAAACTGTAGATTTTAGAGTTTCAACCGATTTTACCACAGAAAATCTTACTGGAATTTATCAAGTACAATATTCTTTAAATGCATCGGAAAGTGGCGGCATCAGTGAGCCTGAATACCTTAAATCCGTTGAAGAATTTGCCGAATGGTTTCGCCAACAGGAAAATGTTCTACATGTATCTTCTTTTACGGATGTTATGAAGCGCTTGAATAAAAATATGCATGGAGACGATGAGAGCTATTACCGGATACCGGACAATCGCGAGCTGGCTGCCCAATATCTGCTATTATATGAAATGTCTCTTCCATATGGACTTGATCTGAATAACCAGATTAATGTGGATAAATCAGCCACAAGATTTATTGTGACGCTGGATAATATCACATCTCGGGAGATTATTGCCATGGGATATCTGGGTGAACAATGGCTTCTCAAGAATGCTCCAGAATATATGCAGGCATATGGTTCCAGTCCCGCACTTATGTTCTCAAATATTTCAAAACTAAATGTTCAAAGTATGATCAAGGGCAGTATTATCGCATTGGTACTTATTTCCCTTATTATGATATTTGCCTTGAGAAACTGGAAGGTAGGAACGTTAAGTCTGATTCCAAATCTTATGCCGGCAGCAGTTGGTTTTGGATTATGGGGTATGACTTCAGGTAGAATTGATATAGGGCTATCTGTTGTAATGGGAATGACTTTGGGTATCGTTGTTGATGATTCAATCCATTTTTTAAGTAAATATCTTAGAGCAAGAAGGGAAAATAATCTGAGTCCTGAAGACGCCGTCAGATATGCCTTTACCACAGTTGGGAAAGCACTAACGGTGACAACATTAATTCTTGTGGTTGGGTTTGTTATCCTATCATTTTCAGCATTTTCAATGAACTCCAATATGGCAAAATTGACCTCAGCAACCATTGTCATTGCTCTGGTTGCAGATTTCATTTTCTTGCCACCATTATTAATAAAGGCTGAAAACTGGAAATCCCTTATAAAAAAAGATAATTGATTTAACAAAGTTTAAATAGATAATAATTGACACATAATAATAATTAAAAGAAAAAGAGAGAAAATGAAAAAACAAAAAAGAATTCAATTAATTTTAATGCTTGCTGTAATTATAATGGGTATGCACCTGGTGATTGCTCAAACCGCAGAAGAAAAGGGTCTTGAAATAGCTGTAGAAGCAGATATGAAAGATTTGGGATTTGGAGACTCAAAATCTGAAATGGAAATGACTCTGCGCAACAGGAATGGCCAAGCAAGTCGCCGGTCAATTCGAAACAAAACGCTTGAAGTCAAAGGCGATGGAGACAAGTCCCTGGTCATATTTGACGAACCAAAAGATGTGAAGGGAACTGCATTTTTATCCTTTACCCATGCTACTGGGCCTGATGACCAATGGTTATATTTACCAGCCCTGAAGCGTGTCAAAAGGATTTCATCAAATAATAAATCCGGTCCATTCATGGGCAGTGAATTTGCCTTTGAAGATATCAGTTCACAGGAGATTGACAAATACAAATATAAATACATACGCGATGAAAAATATAATGGCATGGACTGTTTTGTTATCGAGCGCTATCCAGTAGATCCCAAATCAGGATACACAAAACAAGTCGTTTGGTACGACAAAGCAGAATATCGTCAGCATAAGGTAGATTCATATGATCGGAAAGGTAGTTTGTTAAAAACCTTAACCATGCAGGATTATAAACAATATAATGATAAATACTGGCGCGCAGGTGAATTGAAAATGGTAAATCATATCACCGGTAAAAGCACTGATTTGAAATTTAACAATTATGGATTTGCTAATGGTTTCACTGAACGTGATTTTGATAAAAACAGCCTCAAGCGTATCAAATAATCAAGATTAGAAGAATGATTAATTTTATGCGGTTTATAAACCAACCAGCTATCATAATTTCTATTATGATTGCGAGTCTTTCAGGAATTGATTTTTCCGGGAATGCTGTTTTACAATATCAGTATTTCCCGGACTCACCGCTTTTGGAAATACAATCAGGATCATCGTATTCATTTTCGCTGAAACCAGAAATATATCATGAATGGAATAACGGATATCAGAATTTGTTTTTTGTACCATTTTATCGATATGATGAGGTAGATGCTGAACGAACACATTTCGATATTAGGGAATTGTACTGGTCCTATATTGCAAATACATGGGAATTAAAAGCAGGAATAGCCCAGATTTTCTGGGGCGTTACTGAGTCCCAACATCTGGTTGACATCATCAATCAGACCGATTTTGTTGAGGGTATCGATGGAGAAAAAAAACTTGGACAGCCTATGTTGGATTTAGCCCTGATCAATGATTGGGGTACATTGAATCTGATAGTGTTACCAGGATTTAGAGAACGTACTTTTGCTGGAGAAGAAGGCAGGCTGAGATTCCCTTTCTTAATTGATATTGACAATCCAATCTACCAGGCTGGCAATGGTGATGAGAATATTGATTTTGCCGCAAGGTATTCACATTATATTCAGAATATTGATTTTGCTTTTAGTTATTTTTATGGTAATAGTCGAGAGCCGCGATATTCACTTCTGCCTGAAAACCAGGTGGAAATGATCCTCACACCCGTATATGATCTAATTAATCAGTTTGGATTTGAACTTCAATATACGTCTGAGAGTGGCTGGTTATGGAAAGTGGAGTCAATAGTACGTGAAAACCGTGGGAATCAATTCTTTTCATTTACCGGTGGTTATGAATACACCTTCTCAAACGTAAATGGTAGGGGACTTGATATCGGCATCTTGACAGAATATCTGTATGATGATAGAAATTTGGTAGACTTCGCACCGAATCCCTTTGATAATCACCTGTTTGCAGGAATGCGCCTGGCTTTCAACGATGTCCAAAGTACCGACCTGTTGGCTGGGGCAATGATTAATAATGAAAATAATAGCATTTTCTATACGGTTGAAGGAAGCCGTAGACTTGGCGAATCCATAAAACTCATTCTGGAAATACGAGCCTTTTCAAATATTCCTGAAGATGATTTTTTCTATGGATTCAGAAATGACAATCATGCCAAATTGAATTTTGAATGGTATTTTTAAATGGGTTTTTATGTATCCGGTATAATTATTAGATTTTAGATTAATCATTATAATTAACAAATCCCTGTCAGGAATTATTTTCCTAATGGGGATTTTTGTATGAAAGCATATTTGACTTTTGTTTTGTATTAAATTTGCTGGAAGTCTTGATGAGAATTCTACCAATTTATTCTGCAGGATTTTGACGCTAACCATAACAGATCAAAGGAGCAAATATGAAATCCATCCATTTATGTATCCTAATTCTAATGATTAATCCAATCTTTCAACAGAACTATTCTCTAGATTTTGATGGTTCTATGGATTATGTCCAGATTGACGGAGGATCCGCATTACTCTCAAATACGAATGACATGACCATAAGCGGCTGGGTTTACCTGCGCAATTACAATTCTGGATGGCCTGATTTTGATGGTTTATTTGGAGTCAGGAATGAAGCCAATGCAGACTTTTATATCCTCCAGCATGTTAATTTTCAACTTGAAGGTCGTCTAAGAAACAGCAATAACGAAGTGTTTAGCGTCGATACAGAAGCAAATATAATCCAGCCTGAGCAATGGCAGCATGTTGCATTAACCTATAATGGAGACGAACTAAAACTCTATGTGAACGGAGTATTAGCTGGAAATACATTTGCCTCAGGTCAGATAAGTAATTCGGGAGAACCATTCATTATTGGTTCTGTACTTTTTCCTGGTAATGATTTTGATCTGGATGGTCTCGCTGATGATATCAGGATTTGGTCACGAGCGCTTAGTCAGGATGACATTATGGTATATATGGATCAGGATGTTTCCGGTGAAGAAGATCTCATTGGATATTGGAAGTTTAATGAGGGTACTGGTAATACCGTTTCTAATTCTGTCTCCGATAATTATCATGGATATTTTTCAGGAGATCCAACCTGGAGTGAAAATGCCTCTCCCGTTCAAGATCAATTCTGTGGATTACCTGGAGATGTAAATGGTGATGACAATCTGGATGTAACAGATATTGTCACCGTTGTAAGCGCAATAATTGATCATGAATATGATGATGTTATGTGTGCCGACATGAATGAAGATGAAATAATAAATGTCCTCGATGTTGTAACAATTGTGAATTTGATAATGGGCATGTAATAAATACCGATTTGGACAATTAGTACTGGAATAAACCTTAAAGGATTAGAATAAAATCGTGAATATACTTATAAATAAAAAAATAATCTTTCTTATTGCCATGTTTTCATTTTCTATCAACCAGGATTTGGATGATCTTGCCTTTGGAAATGAAAATACACTGGATATCATGACCTGGAATATTGAATGGTTTCCCAAAAATGGGCAGGTCACAGTGGACTATGTTGGACAAATTATTGAAGCACTTGAAATGGATATTATGGCAATCCAGGAGGTGGATAATATAAATTCATTTAATCAGATGATTGACGATTTGCCTATGTATGAAGGTTATTTGGAATCATCATGGTTCGCCGGGCTTGCGTATATATATAATACTGAAACGATTGAGATAAATGATATATATGAGATTTATACTACATCGCCATATTGGAGTCCATTTCCTCGTTCACCTATGGTCATGGATTTTAATTTTATGGGCTCGCAATATTTCATAATCAATAATCATTTCAAATGTTGCGGTGATGGAATAATGAACTTAAATGACATTGGCGATGAGGAAACTCGTAGATATATTGCAAGTAATCTTCTCAAAGACTATATCGACGATAATTTGCCAAACAGTAAGGTCATTGTCCTTGGCGATCTTAATGATATCTTAACTGATGATTATAATAATAATGTATTTCAAACAATCATGGACGATCCTGCGAATTATACATTTACCGATATGGATATAGCAGAGGGAAGTAGCTCAAACTGGTCTTATCCCAATTGGCCCTCCCATATTGATCATATTTTTATAACGAATGAATTGTTTGATATGTTTGGAGGTGACGATTCTTTTTGTGAGACAATAAGAATTGATGATTTTATGAGTGGTGGATTTTGGGAATATGACCAGAACATCTCAGATCATCGACCCGTTGCCTTAAAGCTAGGTTTTGATAATATAATCACCGGTGACTTTAGTGAAGATGGAATTCTAGATATTCTGGATATAGTGATTTTGGTATCACTCATTTTAAATGATCAATATAATCAAATTGGCGATTTTAACTTAGATGGTGCCTTAGATGTGCAGGATATTGTGATTATGGTGAATCTAATTTTGAACTGATTTATAATCAAATTATGGCACTATACATACCAAATAGGCAGCCCCAATTTTCTATGAAGCCATTAAAAACCATATGGTTGAGATTCTGATTAATGAATAGTCAGAAGCATGATATCAAAGTAATTACGGTATTGGTTTTAATTGCAATTCCCATAGTTTATCTTGCTTACCGACTGATGAATTATGGTTTAGTAACTGGTTTAAAAACTGGGAATTATTTGTATGCCGGTTTACTGGTTTTTCCGGCAATGGCATTGGTCGTCATATGTGCATTGTTCCTTAATAAACCACTCACCGAAATTTTGTCGCAATCATTAGTAAATTTTCTATTTGGTCGTCATCATGTCCAGCGGCCTGAACCAAAGTATGGTATCCCGGAATTCCAACAGGAATGGCGTCATTTTGAAGATGCAGTTCTGGAGTATGAAAAGATAGCCGTAAATTTTCCAGAGGAGCTCAAACCTTGGGCTGATATGCTTGAAATTGTCATGTTGAAATTAAAGGATCCTAATAGAGCTACTAAAATGTTTCATAAGGGAATAGCAAAATTAAAAGATGAGAAAAAACGCAAGGAACTCACAATAATATATCTTGCCCATTGCTCAAGAATCGGTTTTGAACCGGAATTACAAAACCAAAAGCAGGCATGATTCCATCACGAAGTTGCACATGACATAATACCTCATTTGATAATTGTTACGGGAGTCTTGATGTTCAAACCCTATTACTAATTCCCAGTACTTGTATTGTAACAAAATGAAAACAGTAACAGCAAATCCCATCCATACCGAATAACTTTAGTAAATTCGATCTAACATTCGGATAAAGATTCACAACTTAAAGACCCGAAGGTTCTGTTTAATTATTATAATCTTTAGATCCGAATTATACTGCAACAAAAGGAGCAGGATATGAAGAGATTTACAATATTACTAATTTTTTGTTTCACCTATGCCTCGGTGATCAATATTCCTGCAGAAATTCTAACGGTACAACAAGGTATTGATGCATTTACTAGCGGTGACACTATAATAGTGGCACCTGGTACTTACTATGAATCTTTTGACATTAGAGAGAAAAATATTTCAGTTCCCTCCAATTACCTTTTCGATGAAGCACCGATTATGGACCCCATTCATTTAGATGTTATTGAAGATGAACCTACCGAATTTTCAATTGTCTATGATTACCCTGAAGGAATAATTGATGAGAATGTTACTTTTGCAATTATTGTCGAACCATTACATGGAATCTTGAGTCCACTTTCAATAGGTGATATCGATGAAGATTCAATCACCTGGTTTGCAACATATTCGCCGGATGAAAATTTCTTTGGTGAGGATTCCCTGGAATATATAATCATCAATCCGAATAATCCCTTTGAGCCTGGATCTGGTTGGATATATTTCCATGTTATACCAGTGAATGATTTGCCGCAATTTGTTGGTACTCCAGACACTCTTTTTTTTACCTTACTGGAAGGTGATATTTGGGAATATGATTTCAGTCCCTTTGTTTATGATATTGAAGGTGACTCAATCATTTTTTTTCCACCTGATACAATATACTTCTCTGGTAATATTGGTTTGGATGATATGAATGTAGATGGCAATCTCTTTAGCTATCTGCCAGGAAACGATTTTTCCGGTGGTGTTGATTTCCAAATTGAAATAGATGATGCCACTGAATGGAATACTCGCGATCTCGATAGTCAGAATGTCCATATTGATTGGATACCAGTCAATGACCCGCCAGTACTTGGGAGCATTACTGCACCATCTAGTATTGATGAAGATAGTGGCAATTATGTGGTAACCGTTACACCAACGGACATCGATATCGTTGAGGGAATAATGGACGATCTTACCTTAACATACACAATTTTAGATGAAGAACTTTTCCCAGTACACAGTTTAGATATTGAAACAGATGTCACTGATGTAGAAAGAACAATAACATTAACACCTGGTGAAAATCAATACGGCTCTGCCATATTGCAGATTTCTGTTAATGATGGTGAACTGTCAGATACGGATGAGATTATTCTCACCGTCAATCCTATCAATGAAGCACCTATTATCGACTCCATTCATGTAGATGTTATTGAAGATGAAACTACCGAATTTGCAATTGTCTATGAAGACCCTGAGGCAATAATTGATGAGAATGTTACTTTTGCAATTATTGTCGAACCATTACATGGAATCTTGAGTCCACTTTCAATAGGTGATATGGATGAAGATTCAATCACCTGGTTAGCAACGTATACACCTGATGAAAACTTCTTTGGTGAGGATTCCCTTGAATATAGTATCATCAATTTAAATAATCCCAATGAGGCTGAATCTGGTTGGATCTATTTCCATGTTTTACCCGTGAATGATTTACCAATGCTTGATGAATTGACGAATGAATAATTTGATGAAGATGATGCGATCACAAAACCATTTTGCTGGTCCGATCCCGAGGAAAATGATCAGGTTCAGTTTACCACTTATTCTACTGCAGATGAAAATGTGTCATTGTCTGTGGAATATGATTCGGGGACCTGTGCACTCTTGCAAATCGTCCCAGTGGAGAATTTTAATGGTGAATTGACGGCTACCATAACCCTCTCAGGAACAGCTGATCCATACTGTACAAATCTAATATATGATAACTATTCTGACTGTATAGAAAATGATGCAATGTGGTTTGAAGCAGAGGTATTTTCGTCATCACAATCCTTTGATATTACAATTGCCCCGGTAAATGACCTACCCTGTTTTAATGAAGATTTGCCCGATACGCTTTTTTTCGACTTACAGGAAGGTGAAACCTGGATGTTTGATATAACTCTATTTACGTATGATGTGGATGGTGATTCAATTTATTTCTACTTTGAATTTATTTATTGGGAAAATATAGGATTAGACGATTTAAATGTTGATGGCAATCTATTCAGCTTCAGCCCAGGCGATGATTTTACAGGTGTAATTATCTTTGAAATATGTACTGATGATGGTCTTGAGAGAGAGATTGAAGATTGTGGATGCATCACTTTTTATTTAACATGGCAAAGTATCAACGACCCTCCAGTACTTGGTAATATTAATGCAGATATGAGCATTGATGAAGATAGTGGTAATTATGTGGTAACAGTCACACCAACGGACAATGATAATGTTGAGGGTGTGATGGATGATTTAACTGTTACATACGCGATTTCAAATCCTTCTTTATTCCCAGATCACAATTTGGATATTGAAACAGATGTCACTGATGTAGAAAGAACAATAACATTGACACCTGGTGAAAATCAATACGGCTCTGCCATCTTGCAGATTTCTGTTAATGATGGTGAACTGTCAGATACTGGTGAGATCTATCTCACCGTCAATCCTGTCAATGATGCCCCCATAATAATTTCCACAGCAGCTACTCTCACCTATGTAACAGAAGAATATGTGTATCAGGTTTTAGTAGAAGATGTTGATGATACAGAATTCATTTACACTCTCGAGAATAATCCTGAGGGCATGGATGTCTCCAATACCGGCTTGGTAACCTGGTCACCTCAACTTGGGACTTACACATCAGGATCAGTGATGCTTATTGTAGCGGATGATGAAGGTGCTACGGATACGGAGCTATTTACCATTGTCGTTGTCCAGTCCGATTGCCATGGTGATGATGATGGCAGTGCATTTATTGATGATTGTGGTAATTGTGTTGGCGGAAATACAGGTGTGGAAGAGAACTATGCAATGGATTGTGCTGGTGTCTGTTTCGGTGATGCAGAATTAGATTGTGCAGGTATTTGCGATGGACCAAATTACATAAATGACTTTGGTATGTGTGTAGATATTGATTGGAATTGTCCTAGCGTAATAGAACCAGTTTGTAGTTTTGGATGGACTTTTGACAATGATTGTGAAGCAGGTGGCATATATTCGTATGTTGGCGTATGTTTTGGTGATACTTTTTACGAACAAGCATTGTGTGGTGAACCCTATAATGGTTGGGGTTGGGATGATTGTGGCATATGTATGGGAGACAATTCTTATTGCGATGAATGTCCAATCATAGATTGTGCCGGTGTCTGTTTTGGCGATGCAGAATATGATTGTGCTGATGTCTGTGATGGTCTAAATTATGAAGATGACTGCGGTGTCTGCGATGATGACCCTCTGAATTACAATGCCGTTATGGATTGTAACGGTGAGTGTTTTGGTGATGCCGAACTTGATTGTTTTGGTATTTGCGATGGTGATGCCACCATAGAAGATTGTACTGGCTGTATGGATCCATCCGCAAATAACTATGAACCTGATGCAACGATTGATTGTGGTGATGAATGCTGTGATTATAATACTCTACCACCAGATGGCTGGGAATTTAATCAATCAACATCTCATTCATTCTATATTTTCCTCAATGCTACTATTGATGAATCCGTACTGGTTGAAGGTGAAGATTGGATTGGTATCTTTAATGGTGACATATGTGTTGGAAATGGGATATGGACTGGACCAAATACACTTGTTTTAGCCATGGGTGATGATAATTTTGAGTATTCGGATGGTTATCTCGAATCTGGCGATATACCGACTTTCATGATTTATGACACATCTGCTGATACTATTTATAATGCTGAAGCTATTGGTGCAAATCCAGGCCTTGAATTTGGTTATAGTCAAATATTTATTGACGAATTAGCCGCTGTAATTACTGTCGAACAATGTGAAGAATTGCATGATGGTGCCAATTTGATATCATTTTGGGTAACTCCAGATGACTTATTCCTTTCAAATGAGTTTGGTGATTGCGCCGGACAGATATTGGGTATAATTGGTGAAGGGACTATTGCTACTCCGCATCCGTTATTCCCCGGTGAATGGCTGGGTAACATTACTCAATTGAACTGTGATGAAGGATATTGGATACTTGTTGATGGGGGCTGCACACTTTGCGTAAATGGTCTGCCTTGTGAAGATAATATTACTTATTCATTGAATGCTGGTGCCAATCTGATATCTTATCCATTTCCTGAATCTTCACCTCTTCAGCAAACAATACCCGGTGATGTTGTTGATATAATTACTGCAATTATTGGTGAAGGCACCATTGCTGCCCCGCATCCAATCTTCCCTGGTGAATTCCTTGGGAATATGTCCACCCTGAGTGGTGGAAACGGATACTGGTTTCTCATGGATGGAGCAATAGACTTTACTTTTAATCCGCCAGTAATGGCACGATATAACTATTTTGAAAATCCAATAAATAATCTTTTTGGATTTGAGTATATTCAATCCTCTGAACAGGCATTCTACTTTTTTAAAGAAATCAATAGTGATATGACCAAAGATGATTGGATACTGGCATATAATGATGATATCCTTGTGGGCAAAGCACAATGGCAGGGCGAATATACCAGTATTGCAGTGATGGGTGATGATGGTAATGAATTCACAAATGGATATGTCAATGTAGGAGATTCACCTCAATTTGTAGTTCTTAAAAATGACACAAATAAATTGACTCAATTAGATGGAAATGTCAATGGCTGGCAGTCAAATGGTATCTTTTTTCTAGACGATATGAATGTAGTGCCCAATGTTCCTTCAACGTTTGTACTAAATGAAGTCTTTCCAAACCCATTCAATCCAACAGCGACTATATCATACTCATTGCCAATTGATGCTCAAGTCCAAATTTTGGTTTATGATATGCTTGGACGTAAAGTAGCTGAACTGGTGAATGAATATCAGCCGTCGGGGTATCACAGTATTATTTGGGGAGGATCAAAGGAATCCAGTGGTATGTATTTTGTGAAAATGATTACGGTTAATTCTGTATTGACAAAAAAAGTCATGCTACTCAAATAGACATATTACTATCCAGGAAAATGAAAATAAATATGTTATCACTCGAAGACAGAAATTGTTATCCAATAAATTTCACGTAAGGAGCTAAAATGCTAAAGAAAGTTATAACTGTTGGATTATTGGGTGGGATAGTTCTGACTACATGGACTTTAATAATCAATGGTGTATTTAGATTCCAGGCCAATATTGATATGAAGCGAATCGAAACAGAGCATCAGGTGTATGACATACTAAATGAGCATATCACTGAATCGGGAAGGTATATTTTCAATCCAGAATTAACATCAGAAGGGCGATACCCAGACGGAGAGCCTGTATTTAGTGTCCTCTATGGAGGTGTAGGTCATGAATCTGCTGGGAGATTTATGTTAGTTGGATTAGTGTTATTCTTTCTCGGACCTATAATTGCCACATGGATGTTATCACAAACATCACGACACACTTTATCCAGTTACCCTCGCAAGGTATTATTTTTTGCGGCAATTGGTTTGCTGATTGCAATATTCACCGATCTAACCAATTTTGGCATAGGCAATTATCCGATGAGGGATGCTTTCAAGCTAGCTTTTGTACATATTGTTTCGTGGACAATTGTTGGTTTAGTGGTAGCGGCTCGAATTCAACCTGAACATACCGATTAGATGAATACCTGGTAAATCAGATTAAATATTTTCACGGAACTAATGTAATAAAATATAATTGGATGCTGAATTATATTATTTAGGAATATAATATATATTTAACTATTAATTATGTCCCAAAATCTATATAAACAAATATTACAACAATAAAAAGGTGAGAGATATGAAATATATTCTGGCATTATCAATACTGTTTTCAGTGGCAATGGGATCAGATTCAGTTGACAATGATTTGGTTTGGCATTCCTGGGAGGAAGGATACAAGATAGCGCAAGAAGAAGATAAAACTATGCTTGTATTTGCCTTTGCAACCTGGTGTCATTGGTGTAAGCGGATGGATGATAAAACCTTTAGCAATGATGAAATAAAATCTCTAATTACCAAGGATTATATTGCTGTAAAGATGGATGTAGATAAAGAGGAAACATTGATATATAACAGCAAAAAATACAGTAATAATGAGCTTCTTGGCAAACTTATGGACTCAGATCAACTTGCTATCCCAACAACTATAATTGTTTATCCAAAAACCAGTCGATCTAAATCCAGCGGTGGTTTTAAAACTGTTCAAGAGATGAAGGATATGTTATTATTAAATGTAATAGAAGAAGTTCTGAATATATCAGAATGAATTCGATTCTCGTTTTCCCTGAAAATTGGATATCATTTCAGCCCTAAGATCGAGTAAGCAGAAACATATATAATTAAGATTGATGGCCAATAAAAATTTATCAATAATATTGATATTCCTTTTAATACTTGCTACGTTTTTTTTTACGCCAGGCCTAACTCAAACTCTAAGTTCTCCCCAAAGCGATCATGCTATAGAAAAAAGTTTTTCTTATAAAAATATTGCTCCAAAACTCATATGGGAAATAGATGGGATTGGCAATGGCTATAGTTCACCGACGATCAACAAGGATAAAATTTTCATCACCGGTGAAATCGATTCCATGGGGTATTTATTTGCCTCTGATTTGAATGGAAAACTTATTTGGAAAAAACAATATGGCCAGGAATGGACGAGGCAATTTGGTGGTACCCGTGCAGCCCCGACAATAAAAGATGATCTAGTCTACATTTGCTCAGGATTGGGGAAGATTTCCTGTTTTGACACAACCAAAGGTAAGTTGCTCTGGACCGTTGATATGATAGATGATCTTGGTGGGAAAAATATTGTCTATGGATATTCAATGAATATTCTAATAAAGGATGAGTTATTATATTGTTTCCCCGGTGGACCAGAAAATAATGTTGTTGCATTAGACAAGATATCTGGTAAAATGATTTGGTCCTCAAAAGGAATAGGTGAGCAGGCAGGATATGGCTCGCCTATTATTGTAAGTCTTCCTCTAAGACATGTCCTGATAATCTTTTCAGAGTATTCATTATTAGGATTTGATGCAATCAGTGGAGAAATGCTTTGGACTCATAGTCTTGATGAAATTGGTGAATTACCATGTAATACGCCAATATTTGATCAAGGGCATATCTATTATGTGGCAGGCCCCCGAAATGGCGCAGTAAAGCTAAAATTATCAGATGATGGAATTCAAATTTCAGAGATCTGGAGAAATCCAAATTTTGATACATTTTTTGGCGGTTTTGTTAAAGTTGATAACTATTTATATGGAGCTAATGAACATCATAAAAACTTAAGCAGTATAAATATTAATACTGGCAAAATTAACGGCACATTGAAAGTTCGTAGCGGTTCGATCACGGCCTCAGATGGATTACTTATTTATTATAATGATAGTGGTAGTATTAATATTATTGAACCAAATGAAGGCAATCCAGAATTAATAGAATCATTCAAAATTGAACAAGGTACCGGAGAGCATTTTACTCATCCCATTGTTCATGGAAATAATCTGTTTATTCGCCATGGCGATACTCTATTGGCATACAAAATTTTTGCGGATACAATTGAGTAATTGATTCAAATTTGAATTTATTAATCTATTTTTTTTCTGAAAATATTAAAACTATATATCAGCTTTCCAGAATCAGATCTATCAAAGCGACAACATCTAGAACATTAATTTGTAAATCAGTATTTAAGTCAGCAGAACAGATTTGATAGTTATCAGGATTGATAAACTCTAAGATTATATTGACCACAAAAATAATATCCAACACATTAAACTCGTCATCTTGATTTACATCACCTACAATGCAATCCATTTCCATACCTGATTCCCATATCCCAATATCCGGGGCGGTATTTACAAAATATTGAGCCGGCACGATCAATTCTAACTCGCCTTCATTATAGGTAATTGTGGTATCCTGTATTCCAGCATCGATACATGGACTGGATTCTGCAAGTTCATAATCACCACTGGGACCGGTGACAAATTGAGGCGCTTGATCAAAATTCCCAGATAACCAGTATAAATCAAAGTCATCATCAATGGGCATGGAACTTAATCCTCCCATTATATCACTATTCAAAAACACGATTGATTTTTGGATATTGTTGTTCATAAATCCAACCTCATTGGGTTGGTTATTCCATAAAATAGAATTCATTATAATTGGATTGGCAGTATATCCCAAACGAAGACCGCCATCTGAACTGGTGGCTATGTTTTCAGTAATAACACAGTGATTGAATAGGGGATTTGCATTGCCGGACCATCCATTTACATAAATTGCGGCGCCATTATTAGCAGTATTATTTTCAATTAATGTTCTATAAATATTTGGAGAATACCGACGCACCAATATCCCTCCACCGCTATTAGCATTATTTGCCGTAATCATAGAATAATTCATTTCAAGCGATGCACAATTTGTATAGACTCCACCACCATTGCTGGCGGAACAATTTTGAATAGTAACATGATCTAATTGTACATGAGAGCTCGAATCCAAATTGATTCCACCACCATTTCCGGTTGCTGCACAATTATCAATAATGACGTCATGAATCCACAAATTGCTGTTTTGTATATATATACCGGCTCCTGAAGATGCGGCACCATTGCGTATTGTTAACCCGGAAATTTCACCTGTACCCTCTGGGATATATTTTGCAATCAATACTCTTTCCTGATGATTGCCATCAAGAATTGTTTGGGAAATAAAATCGTGATTTCCGGTGGTAAGAAAATGTGATCCAATAATCAGATCTTTATACTGATAGCTAAATCCTCCAAGGTATACACCTGGCGCAATAAGAATGGTATCACCGCTACTGGCAACTTGCATGGCCTGTTGAATTGTAGGATAGAGTTCAGGCACATTTATCAGCCCGAATGGATCATATTCACAATCTCCAGAATCATACTCAGCATCCGGGTCATAATTCGTAGCATTTATATCTGTGCATCCTATCACAAAATGATGAATCAATTGATATGCACCGATATCTGGGGCTTCACCATCAAACTCATAAGCAGCAAATTCAACGACAATCTCATTATTAATAAGATACTGATTAGTACCTGCACCAACAAATGGGGATTCAAGGAGCAATTGATAAAGACCTTGTTCAATATCGACAAATTGTGGGTCTACCTGGAGATTATTATCACCCCAGAATACTACATTATTGTCTCCATTGTTAATAGCTTCCAACCCGCCATTAACATTGGAATAATCAATAAGTATTTCTACTGGTGCTTCCCCTGTAGGATACACTATTTCTGTGCCGTTCTGATTCCATAAAATAGAATTAACAATTTCTAATACACCATCGTCTACAGAAATGACACCACCTAAACAATTATTATTTGTGACTGTGGAGTTGAATAATTGAAGCTTTGACCCTTCCGAAATTGCAATACATGGACTATCCGTAACATTATCAGTTATGGAAACACCAAAGAGAGTTAAATCTGTGTTAAATAAAGAAAGAGCAGAAGATTGATTATCGCGAAAAATGGCATGAGAAATA